>Ga0209909_100071_pt1 | contig 225634 bp, 239 predicted proteins | sample FECB22metaG_FD_188302 | JGI IMG/M metagenome (GOLD analysis project Ga0209909, IMG submission 188302) | Cyanobacterial communities from the Joint Genome Institute, California, USA - FECB-22 (SPAdes) (version 3) | ecosystem: Environmental > Aquatic > Thermal springs > Hot (42-90C) > Microbial...
TATGCGGTGGTTCCGGCCACCTCGGACAGCTCCTGATCAGACGAACCGCGCGGAGCGTCGTCGCGAAGCCGAAACGGTAATCACATCACTGCATCCGGGCTCCGCGCCCGGCGCTCCGCCCGCCCTTTCCACCTTCCGCCATTCGGCCGAGGGCGCGACGCCAATTCCCCAATGCTCCGTCAGGCTCGCCCGCTCTGGCCCGACAGAGCGCCGGCTTCGAAGACGCCGACCTGACGCAGGGCGCGCGACCATTTCGAGGCGTGGTCCAGATCGAAGACGAGGTCGGCGTCGGCGTCGGCGATCAGCCAGACGTTCTCGGCCAGCTCGGCCTCCAGCTGACCCTCGTCCCAGCCGGCGTAGCCCAGGGCCAGAAGCGCCCGGCGCGGCCCGGCGACCGGATCGCCCATGGCCACCAGGGCGTCGCGCGTGCCGGTCAGGGCCAGCCCCTCGCCGAACGCCCGGCTGGACCCGTGCGACAGCCAGTCGTCGGAATGGACCACGAAGCCGCGCTCCCGCTCCACCGGGCCGCCGACCAGGACGGGACGGTCGGGCGCGCCGTCCGCCGGCGGAAGGTCCAGCCGGTCCAGCACCGTCGCCACGTCCACGCCGGGCGCGGGATGGTCCAGACGCACGCCCATGGCGTGATCGTCGCCGTGCGAGCAGACCAGAATCACCGCGTGTTCGAACCGCGGATCGCCGATGCCGGGCATGGCGACCAGAAGGCGGCCTGTGAGGGAGGAGGAGCCGTCCATGCCCTCATCATCGGGACGGATCGAGCCCGGCGCAAGGGCCGGCGCTTGGCGGATCGGCCGCGACCGCCTATCTGCGGACCCTCATCCTCCCTCGCGCAACCGGAGCCTGCCCGTGACCATCCAGATCGGCGATCGCATCCCCTCGGCCACGCTCAGCCTGGCGACCTCCGAAGGGCCCAGGCCGGTGACCACCGACGACTTCTTCAAGGGCAAGACGGTGGCCCTGTTCGCCGTGCCGGGCGCCTTCACCCCGACCTGCTCGGCCAACCACCTTCCGGGCTTCAAGAACAGTCTCGACGACATCCGCGGCAAGGGGATCGATCAGGTCGCCTGCCTGTCGGTCAACGACGGCTGGGTCATGCGCGCCTGGGGCGACAGCCAGGGCGTGGGCGAGGACGAAATCGCCATGCTGGGCGACGGCAACGGCGAGCTGACCCGCGCGCTGGGCCTGACGATGGACGCCAGCCGCGGCGGCCTGGGCGAGCGGTCGCAGCGCTACGCCATGGTGATCAAGGACGGCGTGGTGGACCAGCTTCACGTCGAACAGCCGGGCGAGTTCCGCGTCAGCTCGGCCGAGCACCTTCTGACTCGGCTCTGACCCCGGATCAGGCGGCGACGACCTCCGCGGGGGTCGTCGCCTCGTCCTGGTCCTGTGCCGAAAGCACGTGCTGGACCGCGCCCAACAGAGCCGGCGGCGTGATCGGCTTCGGCACGAAATAGGTCATGCCGGCGTCCAGACAGGCCTGGATGTCCTCGGGGCTGGTGTCCGCCGTCACCGCGATCACGGGCACGGCCGCATTCACGCCGCCCGAGGCGCGCAGGCGGCGCGTCGTCTCCCGCCCGTCCAGCTCGGGCATGCGCACGTCCATGAAGATCAGGTCGAACTGATCCTGGTCGCAGGCGCGCAGGGCGGCCATGCCGTCCTCCGCCGTCGTCACCTCGCAGCCGAGCGGCGCCAGGATCAGCTGCACGGCTCGGCGGTTGATGTCGTGGTCGTCGACGACCAGCACCTTCATCGGCCGGCCCTCGTCCGCATCGGCCGCCTCGTCCGAAGCGGCGACCGCGACCGGCTCGGACGCCGGCGCGGGCCCCTCCTCCCTGATGGGCGCCGGCGGCGCGACCGCAAGGCGGGCGGCGCTCGTCAGGGCTTGGGCCAGAACCAGCCGGCCGGTGTCGTCGGGCGCATCGGCTCGCGGCGCCTCGCCTGTCGCCGACGGGAACGTCAGAGCCACGGCGAAGGCCGCGCCCTCGCCCGGCCGACTGCGCACCGTCAGGCGGCCGCCCATCAGCCCCACCAGCTCGCGGCTGATGGCCAGGCCCAGGCCAGTGCCCCCGTGCCGGGCGCCGACGCCGTCGGCGGTCTGGTCGAAGGGCGTGAACAGGCGCGCCACCTGGTCGGCCGTCATGCCGGGGCCGGTGTCGACGATCTCCATGACCACCGCATGGGCGCCGTGTTCGTCGGCCCACGACGACAGGCGCAGGGTGACCGATCCTTCTTTCGTGAACTTGACCGCGTTCGAGATCAGATTGTTCAAGACTTGACGCAGCCGCATCGGATCGCCCTGAACCCCGCGCGGCAGGGTCGAGGCGCCCTCCACCCGCAGACGCAGACCCTTGGCGCGCACCGGGCGCTGCCACAGCATCAGGGTCTGGGCGGTCAGGACGCGCAGGTCGAAATCGACGGAGTCCACCGTCATGCGGCCGGCGTCCAGCTTGGCGTGGTCCAGAAGATCGTCCAGCAGGGCCTTCATCATCAGGCCCGCGTCGGCGATCAGCTTGGCCTGGGCCCGCGACGCGGCGTCGCCCGCCGTCCGCTCGATCTCCATGGCCCCGCTCATGATGGCGCCGATCGGCGTTCGCAGGTCGTGGCCGACGGCGGCCAGGAAGGCCGACCGGCCGTTCATGGCGTCTTCGGCCTCCAGTCGCTTGCGGTCGGCCTCCAGCCGGGCGGCCGCTTCGGACGTGCGGGCGCGCTCCATCTGGCGCCAGACGGACAGGCAATAGGCCATGAAGACGGCGATGCCGGTCGCCACGGCCCAGCAGAAGGCCGACGGCGCGCCCCAAGCCAGCATGAAGAACGGCGTGGCCGCCAGATAGAGGAACTGCGGCGTGATCGACAGCGCCAGTACGACGTTGGATCTCGGCGCGTTGACCACGGCGTACATCGCGCCGGAGGACAGCAGCATGGCGGCGCAGATTCCGCCCATCGGCCCGCCGGTGAACCACAGGGCGACCGACAGACTGCCGAAATACAGGGCGTTGAAAACCAGCATGGCGTTGGCGACCGCCATGCGGAGCGGCCCCATGCGATCGACCTTTCCGGCGTTGACCGGGCCGAAGATCATCAGGTCGAGCAGCTGCACCAGGAAATAGCCGCCGACCCACAGCGCGGCGAAATTCCACGTCAGGATCGGGCTGAACACGAAGGCGGCGGCGGCGCCCATGCCGAGGCGCTGCAGCAGCGCCTTGCGGCGCTGACGCACGGCCGTGGCCCAGGAGCTGGCGTCGCTGGCGGTCGTCATTCGGTCTCCCCGACGACGGGAGATGGAGGCTCCCGGCCGGAAATCCTGCCCCGACCGCCCCTAACGCCCCGTCAACGGGCCGTGCCCACGGCCTCGGAAATCGTGGTGAATCCTTCGGCCAGAATTCGGGCGCGCAGGTCGGCCACGATGCGGCGGACCAGGCCGGGGCCGCGGTGGACCAAGGCGGAATAGAGCTGAACGGCGCCGGCGCCCATTCGGAGGCGCAACAGCGCTTCTTCGCCGGAATCGACGCCGCCCGCGGCGATCAGAGCCAGCCGCCCCTCGGACGCTTCGACCGCAAGCGCCAGCGCGCGCCGGGCCAACGGCTTCAGCGGCGCGCCGGAAAGTCCGCCGGTCTCGCCGGCATGCCGCGACCGCAGGTCGGTCGGACGCGCGATCGTGGTGTTGGAGACGATCAGCCCGTCCAGCTTCCAGGCCCGCGCCGCCTGCACGATCTGCGTGATCTCCGAGGGTTCGAGGTCGGGCGCGATCTTCAGGAAGACCGGCGCCCCGGCGGCCGGCCGCGCCTCGGCGACCCGCCCCAGCAGGTCGTCCAGCGCGTCGCGCCCCTGCAGCGCACGCAGGCCCGGCGTGTTGGGCGAGGAGACGTTCACCGTGAACCAGTCGGCCTTGCCCGCCAGCCGACGCAGCCCCGCCACATAGTCCGCCGCGCGGTCTTCCGAGTCCTTGTTGGCCCCCAGATTGGCGCCGACCAGCACGCCCGGCGGCCGTCGGTCCAGGCGGTCGGCGAACGCCTCAAGGCCCGCGTTGTTGAAGCCCATGCGGTTGATGACGGCGGCGTCCTCGGTCAGGCGGAACAGGCGCGGGCGGGGGTTGCCGTCCTGCGGCCGCGGCGTCACGGACCCCGCCTCGACGAAGCCGAAACCCAGCCCGGCCAAGCCGCCCAGGGCCTGGGCGTTCTTGTCCAGGCCGGCCGCCAGGCCGATCGGATTGGGCAGGGTCAGGCCGGCCAGCCGCGTCGTCAGCACCGGGTCAGGCGCCGACGGACGGGGCGGCGGCATGAGGGCGAGGCCCTGGATCGCCAGTCGATGCGCCGTCTCCGGGTCCGTCCGTCGGAGCAAGGGCGCCGCGATCGCGCTCAGCATGGGTCGCCGACCCTCATGACGCCTTCGACCGACACCGACATCGGCCGGTCGGACAGGACCGCCGCGACTGGCAAAGGCCCGTACTGATGAGGAAACAGATCGCCTCCGCGCGACGGTTCCCATTTCACGGCGTCCAGTCGCTCCAGATCGACTTCGAGCAGACGCAGCCCGTCCCGCCCCGAATAGTGGCGTCGCGCCGTCTCTTCCAGCTGGCCTGCGGCCGACAGATGGACGTAGCCGTCGGCCAAGTCGACCGCAGAGCCCGCATAAGCGCCGGTCAGGCGCGCGTTCGCCCACTCCTGAGCATCGACGATCTTGAAGGCCGTGGTCACGCGTCGGCCCCGCCGCCGACGTCGCGCGGCTTGAGGAACAGCTCAAGCGCGGCGCGGCCGTTGGCGTCCAGGGCGAAGACGGCGGCCGCCCCCGTCGGGAAGCCGGCAGCGAACCGCTCTATGGCCGCCGGCGACGCCGCGCCCTCGATCAGCAGCTCGACCGCCAGCTGATGGACGCCCGGATTGTGTGCGATCAGGATCAGGCAGCCGGCCCGGTCTTCCTGCGCCTGCACCGCGCGGCGCAGGGTCGCGGCCGAGGCGTCGTAGAGGCCCGGCTCGACCAGAACCTCCACGTCGCCGAAGGCGTCATGGGCGAAGTTCCAGGTTTGACGCGTGCGTTCCGCGGCGGACACCAGCGCCACGTCGGGTCGAACGCCGCGCTGGGCCAGGGCCCGCGCCACCAGGCCTGCATCCTTGACGCCGCGCGCGCTCAGCGGGCGATCGACGTCGCGTCCGGAGGGCGCCTCGCGCTCGGCCTTGGCGTGCCGCATCAGGATCAGCCGGTTCATGCGCCCGATCTAGAGAGGTTCGTCGTGCGGGGCCAGCACGCCGCCGCGGGTGGCGGGCGCCGGCCGCAGACCCGATGCGGCCGGTACGGCGGCGGCCGCGCCGCGGGGGCGGACGCGGGCGTAGGCCTGGCGCGTGGCCTCAAGCAGGATCAGGCCCGCAAAGCCCGGCGCCACGCGACGGCCCGCCTCTTCGAACCCGTCGGCCATGCCCAGCAGGGGCCGCCAGGGCGGGACGTAAAGGGTCTGCGACCAGGCCGACGGTTCCAGCCCCACCTGCCGCACCAGACCTTCCAGCTGGCGGCGGGTGAACGGGCGTCCATGGCCGAAGGGCGTCGACTCGGCGCGCGCCCAAAGGCCGCCCCGCGCCGCCGTCGCCAGGATGATGCGCCCGGTCGGAGCCAGCACGCGCACGGCCTCGGCCAGAACCTGCGCCGGAGCGTCGGCCTCTTCCAAGGCGTGGATCAGCAGCACCCGGTCGAAGGCGCCGGCCGCGAAGGGCAGGGCGCGCTCATCCACCAGGGCCGTTCGGTTGCGGCCGACCGGAGGCCAGGACTCGGCTCCTTGGCCCCCCGGCATGGCGGCGATCTGGCGCCGCGCCCCCACGAAGGCGTCCAACCAGGGCACGGCGTAGCCCAGGCCCAGGACGTCGCAGCCCGTCGCCTCGCCCCAGGCGTCGTCGAGACGCCGCGCGACCAGACGCCTCACGACCTGACCGGCCGCTTCGCCATAGAAGGCCCTCAGCTCTTCGACGCCACGACGCATGATCGCAGGATAGGCCGCTCGCGCGGCGGCCGCTAGGATGCCCCTCATGACCCTGGACGTGCGCCTCTTCCCCTGCCTGACCGACAACTACGGCTTTCTGGCCCGTGACGGCGCGACGGGGGCGGTGGCCGCAGTGGACGCGCCGGACGCCGCCGCCATCCTATCGGACCTCGAGGCCAGCGGCTGGGGGCGCCTGGACCTGCTGCTGACCACGCACTGGCACCCAGACCACACCCAGGGGGCGGCGGCGCTGAAGGCCGCCACGGGCTGCGCCGTCGTGGGCCCGGAGGAGGTGCGTCGCGTCGCGCCGCTGGACCGCGCGGTCGTCGAGGGCGACGGCGTCGATCTCGGCGCGACCCGCTTCGACGTGCTTGAAACGCCTGGCCATACCTTGGGTCACATCGTCTATCGGGCCGAGGCGGCGCGCACCGCTTTCGTCGGCGACGTGATCTTTCCGCTGGGGTGCGGACGGCTGTTCGAGGGGACGCCGGAGCAGATGTGGGCCAGCCTGTCTCGCATCGCCCGTTGGCCGGACGACACGGTGCTGTGGGCCGCACATGAGTACGCCGAGGGCAACGCCCGTTTCGCCGTCACCGTGGATCACCGCCCGGAGTTGACGGCGCACGTCGAGGGCCTGACGGCGCGGCGGAAGACCGGCCTTCCGACCGTGCCCACGACCGTCGGGATCGAGGGGCGGTTCAATCCCTTCCTGACCGCCGGGGACGCCGCGACCTTCGCCGCGCGTCGGGCGGCCAAGGACGTGTTCCGCGGCTGACGCCTATTCGACGCCCGAAACGACCCGGGCGATCCGCGCGGAAGACGGGCGGCCCGCATAGCCCGCCGTGGGGTCGATGCCGATCGTCAGCACGCCCCGCGCGAAGGTGATCCGGGGCCGACCCTGGTCGGTCACGACGATGCGGCGGACGCGTCCGGCGTCCTGACGCAGACCCGCCGACCGGGCCATGCGGACCACGGCCTCGACGGCCGTGGCCACGGCGTCGGCGGCCACCGCCTCGCCCCCTTCCCCGATCTCGACGTCGATGATGACCAGGCGACCCACGGCGCTGGACGCGCGGCCGCTCTGATGGATGATGAAGTTGGCGAGCTGCACCGCCGTCAGCGTCGGCGGCAGAAGCCGCGCCGCCGAGCCTTGGGCCGACACCGGCACGCCCTGCGGCGCGGAGGCGGTGTAGAGGGTCATGTTGCCGTCGGGCGTGACCCGCAGCACCTGATCGCCGGCGTCGTTGCGCAGGATGACGTCGCCGCGCGGCGCCGGCTGGGGACGCAGAACCCAGACCTCGTTGGAGCGCTCGAACCGCATCAAGGTGCGGGGTCCGGACCGATCGAGAACGAAGCTCTGCCCCGCCTCGGAGACGTAGCGGCCCGTGTCGGGCAAGCCGCTGCGGCTGCGGCTGGGCGCGTCTCCCCGCAGAATGGCGCCGGACTGGGCCGCCGCCACGTCGACCACGGCGGATGCGGCCACGACGGCGACCGCCGTCGCAGCCGTCAGGCGCAAGATCGCCTTTCGGGTCCGCATCCCAAGCTTCATGAACGCGACTTGAATGGCTCACCCCGGCGGATTTTGGGCCGGATTCCGTCAGCCGACGAGATACTGACCGCCGTTCAGCGACAGGGTGCAGCCTGTGACATATCCGGCACGCTCGCCGGCGAGCCAGGACACCATGTCGGCGATTTCCTCGCCTTTGCCGAGCCGTCCGACGGGGATCTGGGCGATGATGCCGGCCAGCACCTTTTCGTCCATGGCGCCCACCATCTCGGTGTCGATGTAGCCGGGCGCGATGCAGTTCACCGTGACGCCCTTGCGCGCGTTCTCCAGCGCCAGCGCCTTGGTGAAGCCGATCATGCCGGCCTTGGCGGCCGAATAATTGGCCTGCCCGATCTGGCCCTTTTGACCATTGATGGAAGAGATGTTGACGATCCGGCCCCAGCCGCGGTCGCGCATGCCGTTGATGACCTGGCGCGTCATGTTGAAGACCGAGTCCATGTTGACGCGGATGACGTCGGACCACTGGTCGTGGGTCATCTTGTGGAAGAAGCCGTCCCGGGTGATGCCGGCGTTGTTCACCAGCACGTCGATCGGGCCCAGCGCCGCCTCGACCTCCCTCACCGCGCGTTCGCAGTCCTCGAACGAGCCGACGTTGCCCTTGACCACCATGACGCCCAACTCGCGGGCGGTCGCCTCGGCGGCCTCGACGTTGCCGGAATAGCCGGCGGCGACCTCCATGCCGTCGGCCTTGAGTCGCTCCACGATCGCCTTTCCGATGCCGCGGGTTCCGCCCGTCACGAGTGCGACGCGTGCCATGTGCGCTTCCTTGCCCTGATCGGCGGGGTCTCTGGACCGGACCCCTGCCTTCCGAAATACGCTTTAGCTTGCCGGGCGTTGCCGGAAAAGCCGCGTTATGCCGCCTCGTCCATCCGGCTCATGTCCAGCACGAAACGATACCGCACGTCGGACTTCTCCATCCGCGCGTAGGCCTCGTTGATGCGGTGGGGCGCGATCACCTCGACGTCGCAGGCGATGCCGTGCGCGGCGCAGAAATCCAGCATCTCCTGCGTCTCGCGGATGCCGCCGATCAGGGAACCGGCCACCCGGCGGCGGCGCCACAGCAGCGGCAGGGCATAGACCGGCAGCCCTTCCGTGGTCAGGCCCAGCATGACCATGGTGCCGTCCTTGGCCAGAAGGTTCAGATGACCGGCGATCTCATGCGTGGCCGAGACCGTGTTGATGATCAGGTCGAAGCTCTCGGCCGCCGCCGCGACGGCCGCCTTGTCGGAGTTGATCAGGAAGTGCCGGGCCCCCATGCGCTCGGCGTCGGCCTTCTTGCGGTCGGAGGTGGAGATGACGGTGACCTCGGCGCCCATGGCCGCCGCCTGTTTGACCGCCATGTGACCCAGTCCGCCCAGGCCGACGACGGCGACGCGCGAGCCCGGGCCTATCCCCCAGGTCCTCAACGGCGAAAAGGTGGTGATGCCGGCGCACAGAAGAGGAGCCGCAGCGTCCAGCGGCAGGGCGGCAGGGATGCGGACGACGAAGTCCTGATCGACGACGATGGCCGTCGAATAGCCGCCCTGGGTGATCTTCTGACCCACGTCGGCGCCCTTGGGGTCGGGGGAGCCGTAGGTCTGGGTCATGCCGGGAACGCAGTACTGCTCCTCGCCCTCGCGGCAGGGCCCGCACTGCCGGCAGCTGTCGACCATGCAGCCGACGCCGACGCGATCGCCGACCTTGAACCTGCCGACGCCGGAACCCACGGCCGTGACCACGCCGGCGATCTCGTGTCCCGGCACGATGGGATAGCGCGTGTTGCCCAGGTCGTTCTTCACCACGTGGAGGTCGGAGTGACAGACGCCGGCGTATTTGATCTCGATCGCCACGTCGTTGGAGCCCGGATCGCGTCGGTCGAATTCGTAGCGACCGAGGGCGGCGTCCGCCGAGGTGGCGGCGAAGGCACGGGCTGCGATGGGCATGGAAGATTCTCCGGTGGGGACGTCCCGCAGATGGGGTCCGTCGCGCGCCGCGACAACGGCCATGCTTCAGGCGCCGGACTGACGCCGAATGGCGGTGGAGGACTTCGCGTTCAGCGGCGCGCGCAGATAGGTCCACGCCGGAGCCTGCATGCCGGGCAGCAGTGACGCCTTGCGCGAGGAGACGCGGGCGAAGGCGAAGCGCCGCGCCGCGGGCGCCGCCCGGCTTTCCAGCAGGCTGCCGGGGCGCGCCACGACGGCCACCGGGACGGCGCGCATGATGTCGGTCCAGCCCCGCCAGCGGTCGAAGCCTTCCAGATTGTCCGACCCCATCAGCCAGACGAACCGCACGCCCGGATGGCGCTGCCGAAGCGCCCGAAGGGCGTCGATGGTCCAGCGCGTCCCCATCCGGGCCTCCGCGTCCGACACGACCATGGCCGGGCCGCGCGCCTGGGCGCGCGCCGACGCCATCCGGTCGTCGAAGGACGCCGTCTCGCGGGTGTCCTTCAGGGGATTCTGGGGCGACACCAGCCACACCACGCGGTCGAGACCGAGCCGGCTCAGCGCCGTCTCCGCCACATGGGCGTGGCCGTCGTGCGCCGGATTGAAGCTGCCGCCGAACAGGCCGACGCGCATCCCCGACGTCAGATGCAGTCCGTCACGAAGCGCCCCGGGACGGGGGCCGAAGGCGCGGGGCGCGGGTCCGGCGTGAAAGAAGCTCAAGGGAGGGGCGCGTCCGGGCTTATGCTCGGCGCGGCCCTAACACGCGCCGACGCGCCTGTAACCTTCAGCCGGGTTTGCGCTTGAAGGTTTCGCCGACTTCGGTGGCGTCTGGACCGTCGGGCCCGGCCGAGCGGCGTTCGCGTTCGGCGTTGCGTTTCACCGCCGCGTCGGAGGTCGAGGCGTCGGGGCGGCCCAGCGGCGTCGCCCCGTTGTCGTCGCGGCCTTGGGTCTGGATCGGTTTCGACATGGCTGTCTCCTTGTCAGGGGCAACCGCCGCCGGGAGGGGCGGTTCCCTAGGGCCGCCAGCCGCCCGGCGTCTCCTCGACGGGGCCGAAGTCGTCTTCGTCCGGCACGGCGATCTCGCCGCGGGTGCGGCGCACGACGGTCCAGGCGGCGCGCAGCAGCTCTTCCACGCCTTGGCCGGAGACGCCGGAGACCATCAGAGGGTCGACGCCGGCTGCGGCCTTCAGTTCCGCCGCCTTCTCCACCCACGCCTCGTCGGTCAGGGCGTCGATCTTGTTCAGCGCCAGGATTTCGGTCTTGTCGCCCAGGCCCTCGCCGTAGGCCTCCAGCTCATGCCGGATGGTGCGCCAGGCCCCCACGACGTCGTCCTGGGTGGCGTCGACCAGGTGGATCAGGCAGCCGGACCGCTCGACGTGGCCGAGGAAGCGCGTGCCGAGGCCCGCGCCCTCGCTGGCGCCCTCGATCAGGCCGGGGATGTCGGCGACGACGAAGCGCTCGTTGGGGCTGAGGTCCACCGTGCCCAGGTTCGGGGCCAGGGTGGTGAAGGGGTAATCGGCGATCTTGGGCCGCGCCGCCGAGACGGCGGCCAGGAAGGTCGACTTGCCGGCGTTGGGCAGGCCGGCCAGGCCGACGTCGGCGATCAGCTTGAGCCTCAGCCAGACGGCGCGCTCCTGCCCCTCCTGCCCCGGATTGGCGTGGGTCGGCGCCTGATTGACGGGGCCCTTGAAGCGGGCGTTGCCCCAGCCGCCGTTGCCGCCGCGCAGCAGCATCTCGGTCTTGCCGGCATGGTCCATGTCGAGGAGGACGGTTTCCTTGTCCTCGTCCAGCACCTGGGTGCCGACGGGGACGCGCAGGATGACGTCCTCGCCCTTGGCCCCATGCATGTTGCGGCCCTGGCCGTGGTGGCCGGTCTGGGCCTTGAAATGCTGCTGGTAGCGGAAGTCGATCAGGGTGTTCAGCCCATCGACGGCGGTGATCCACACATCCCCGCCCTTGCCTCCGTCGCCGCCGTCCGGCCCGCCGTGCGGAATGAACTTCTCGCGCCGGAACGACACCGAGCCTCCGCCGCCGTCGCCGGAGCGGATGTAGATCTTGGCCTGATCGAGGAACTTCATGCGCGGCTTATGCCGCAGGGAGGGACTAGGAACTAGGGACTAGGGACTAGGGATGAGGACGACGGCGGCGAACGCTCATCCCTCATCCCTCATCCCTCGCCTCAGCCCCACACGCCGTAAGGGTCGCTCCACTTCAGGCCCAGGGCCTCGCCGACGGCGGGGTAGGTCAGCTCGCCGTTCAGGACGTTCAGGCCGCGCGCCAGATGCGGGTTCATCTTCAGCGCATCCAAACCCTTGTTCGCCAGCGCCAGGCCGAAGGGCAGGGTCGCGTTGTTCAGGGCTTCCGAACTGGTGCGCGGCGCGGCGCCCGGCATGTTGGCGACGCAATAGTGCACCACGCCGTCGACGACATAGGTCGGGTCCTCGTGCGTCGTCGGTTTCGAGGTCTCGAAACAGCCGCCCTGGTCGATGGCGACGTCGACCAGCACCGAGCCGGGCTTCATCTGCTTCAGGTGCTCGCGCTTGATCAGCTTGGGCGCCTCGGCGCCGGGGACCAGCACCGCGCCGATGATGACGTCGGCCTTGACCAGCTCCTCCTCGATCGCGCCGATCGAGGAATAGCGGGTGATGACGCGGCCCTGGGTCACTTCGTCGATATAGGCCATGCGTGGGATCGAGCGTTCCAGCACGACCACCTCGGCGCCCAGGCCCAGCGCCATGCGCGCCGCGTTCAGGCCGACCACGCCGCCGCCCAGCACCACGACCCGCGCCGGGGCCACGCCGGGCACGCCGCAGAACAGCAGGCCCATGCCGCCGTTGTGCTTCAGCAGGGTCTCGGCCGCCGAGAAAACCGCGATCCGCCCCGCGACCTCCGACATCGGCGCCAGCAGCGGCAGCCCGCCCTTGGCGTCGGTCACGGTCTCATAGGCCACGGCGGCGCAGCCCGACGCCATCAAGCCCTTGGTCTGCTCGGGATCGGGCGCGAGGTGCAGGTAGGTGAAGAGGATCTGGTCCTTCTTCAGCATCTCCCATTCGACCTTCTGCGGCTCCTTGACCTTCACGATCATGCCGGAGGCGGCGAAGATTTCGGCGGCAGACGTGGCCAGCTTGGCGCCGGCCTTCTTGTAGTCGGCGTCGGTGAAGCCCGCGCCCAGGCCGGCGCCGGTCTGAACCGTCACGTCATGACCATGGGCCACGTATTCGCGCACGGCGGTCGGCGTCAGGCCGATGCGGTGCTCGTTCTTCTTGATCTCCTTGGGGACGCCGACTCGCATCTGGGTTTCCTCGTCTGAAGGGGGCGGCCGCCTTCGACGGGCGGCTCGCGTCGGCGGGCAATCTAGCGACGGCGTGGCGGCAGGTTCCTGTTCTTTTCGCTGACTGAACAGCGTAAAGTCGCAGAATCTGCGAATGAGGCCGGGTATGAAGACCGTTTCCGCCGTCGCCCTGGACGAGACCGACCGGCGCATGATCCGTGCCCTGCAGGCCGACGGCCGCATGACCAACGCCGATCTGGCGCGGGCGGTGAACCTGTCCGAAAGCGCCTGTCTGCGTCGCCTGCGGGCGCTGGAGACCGAGGGCGTCATCAGCCGCTACGCCGCCATCATCAACGAACGCGCCGTCGGCCTGCCCATCTCGGTGTTCGTCACCGTCACCCTGTCCAGCCAAGCCGAGAGCGCCCTGACCGCCTTCGAGACGGCCATCGCCACCGTGCCGGAGGTGGTGGAGTGCCACCTGATGACGGGCAGTTCCGACTATCTGCTGCGCATGGTGTGCCGCGACGTCGACGACCTGGAACGCATCCACGCGCGTGAACTTACGCGCATCCCGGGGGTCACGAGAGTCAGCTCAAGCGTGGCCATGCGCACGGTGGTCAAGCGCGGAGCGCTGCCGGTGTGACGGTCACCCCTGTCGTGATGGGCCATCATACCCCTACAGTTGACCGCTTATCCCCACAAAGCGGGGAATTCAATCCTGACGAGCAATGGGCACGCCGATAGTCCTTGCTGGCGCTCATTGCAGAGCTCCCAGGGCCATTGGATTGTGGGACTCGCGGTTGACGACTTGGCGATTTCGCGTGCTTTATCCTCCTCATGGAAGTTCACGAGAACATCTTCTTCTGGATCGACCGCGAGCCGACCCTCGATGAGGAGATCGGCGCGCTCGGCGACGAGGATGTGTTCGAGATGGCCAATCTTAAAGAGAAGCATACCGGCATTCCCGGCGTCATCTTCATCTCGACCGCCATGGGCGCGCACGGGCCTCGGGTGAAATACTGCCTGAAAGCTGGCGGCGATCAGCCAAGCTTCTCCGTCGCAGTAGCTTCCGAGCCTCGCGTCCTGACGAGCAGCATGGATGAACGCGATGTGAGGCGAATGGCGCCAACGGTTCTTGACTGGGTTCGACTCAACCACGCGGCGCTTGCTCACTTCTGGTGGGAAGGCAAGTCATGGGATCTGGATGAGATCAACGAGTTCGCGGCCAGTTTGACGAAGGTCTGACCGACTTTACTTCAGCGCCAGGGTCACCGCCTTGACGTCCACGTATTCGTCGATGCCGTGGACCGAGCCCTCGCGGCCGTAGCCGGACTGCTTGACCCCGCCGAAGGGGGCGACGGGCGTGGAGATCAGGCCGGTGTTCACGCCGCACATGCCGGCCTCGATGCGGCGGCCCATGCGCATGGCCCGGTCCAGGTCGCGGGTGAAGAGGTAGGACGCCAGGCCGAAGGCGCTGTCGTTGGCTTTTTCGACGACCTCGTCTTCGCTCTCGAACGGGAAGACGGGGACCAGGGGGCCGAAGGTCTCCTCCTTGCGGAACAGGCGGTCGTCGCCGCCCAGGGTGACGGTCGGCTGGAAGAAGCGGCCGCCAAGCGCGTGGCGCTCGCCGCCGGTCAGGAGCTTCGCGCCGTCCTTCTTCAACGCAGCCAGATGGGCCTCGACCTTGTCCAGCGCCTTGAGCTCGATCAGGGGGCCGACCTTGACGCCGTCCTCGAACGCACTGCCGACCTTCAGCACCGCGACCTTGTCGGCGAGGATGCGGGCGTATTCTTCCGCGACCGAGACTTCGGCGTAAACGCGGTTGGGGCAGACGCAGGTCTGGCCGGCGTTGCGGAACTTGCCCTTCACAGTCTCCTCGGCCGCGTGATCGAGGTCGGCGTCGGCGAAGACGATGAGGGGCGCCGCCCCGCCCAGCTCCATCGACACGCGTTTCAGCGTCGGGGCGCATTGCTCGGCCAGCTTGCGGCCGACGGGCGTGGAGCCGGTGAAGCTGAGCTTGCGGATAAGAGGCGAGGCCGTCAGCACCCCGCCGATCGTCGCCGCGTCGCCGGTGACGACGTTCAGCACGCCCTTGGGCAGGCCGGCCCGATCGGCCAGTTCGGCCAAGGCGATGGCGGTGAAGGGCGTCTGGGACGCCGGCTTGACCACGGCGGTGCAGCCCGCGGCGAAGGCCGGGCCCAGTTTGCGCGTCAGCATGGCGGCGGGGAAGTTCCACGGCGTGATCAGGGCGCAGGGGCCCACCGCCTGGCGGAAGGTCAGGATCAGATGGCCCAGCGGGCTGTCCTGCGTCTCGCCGATCAGACGCTCGGCCTCGCCGGCGAACCATTTCAGGAAGCCGTTGGCATAGGCGACCTCGCCCTTGGCCTCCTGGAACGGCTTGCCGTTCTCCAGCGCCATGAGGGCGGCCAGGCCGTCGGTGTGCTCGTCGACCAGCGTGGCCCAATCGCGCAGGACCTTGGCCCGCGCGTGCGGATCGGACCGCGACCAGTCGGGGAAGGCGTCGGCGGCGGCCTGAATCGCGCGCTCCGTCTCGGCGACGCCGAGATCGGGCACGTGGCCGATGACCTTGCCCGTCGCCGGGTCGTCGACCTCGATGCGGGCATCCGCCGTGATCGGTTCGCCTCCCACCAGGGCGTGCTCGCGCAACAGCTTCAGACCGGCGTCGCGAGGAGAGGTCATAGGGCGTTCCAGGTCAGGCGGGCCAGGTCAGGCGGGGACGTCGGCGACAACGCTCGGGCGGCGGAACGGCTGCCGAGCGCCATAGGTGGCCGATCGCCACAGCCATTCCAGCGGCCCGTATCTGAACCGCGCCAGCCACCATCGACTGAAGACGATTTGAAGCGCGAAGGTCGGCACGGCGATCAGCAGACAGGTCAGGGCGCCGCCGTACCGCATCAGGCCCAGGCCAAAACCGTAGAAGACGAACAGGTAGACCAGGCTGTGGGTCAGATAATTGGTCAGGGCCATGCGTCCGACGTCGGCCAGCCCGGCGGTCAGGCGGCGGCCCAGATCGCCCTGCATCAGCACCACCAGGCCCGCGCCATAGCCCAGCGCCAGGGTCAGCTGACCGGCCCGGTGCAGGATCTCGCCCGCCACCTGGCCGAACGCAGACAGTTCGACGCCCGACGCGCCCAGGGCCACGTCGGCGACGCTGAGCGTCAGGCCCGCGAGCATCAGGCGCGGAGCCCAGCGGCGGAAGCCGGCGGCATGGTCCGCCGGCCGCTGGAGCCAGCCCTTGCGGAACAGCCAGAAGCCGATCAGGAAGCGGCCGAGCACGGTCGCCATATAGCTCCAGAAGAAGGCGGACAGCATCCACTCCGCCCCCATGGCGCGGACCAGTTCGGCGACATAGGCGCCGTAGTCGCCGGCCAGGAACACGTCCCACCGGCGCTCGATCCCCGCCTCCCAGGCCAGCATCAGCGCCGGGGTCTGGCCGGTCGAGGCCTTGACCCACAGAAGCTGGCCCATCATCGGAACCATGGCGAGCAGCGAAAGGGCCAGGCCCGTGCCCAGCAGCACCCGGTCCGCCGCCCGCCGGAACAGGATCAGCACAAACGCCGTCAGGGCGTAGACGTGCAGGATGTCGCCGAAGAAGACGGCCGTGACGTGGACCAGGCCGATCGCCAAGAGGATCAGCACGCGCCGCAGATACAGCTTCATGCCGTCCGCGCCGCGCGCCTCGGCCCGGCTGAGGAACATGGCGAAACCGAAGCCGAACAGCATGGAGAACAGGGCCTGGGCCTTGCCCTCCATGAGCACGTCGAAGACCAGGCCCAAGGGCGCGTCGATCGCCGCGGTCGGCAGGGCCTCCAGAAACCGCTCCGGCAGGGCGAACTCGGGGTGGCCGTAGAGGTTGATCAGCAATACCCCGAACAGGGCGAAGCCGCGGATCACGTCCAGTTCGGCGGTGCGCTCGTCCCCGACCGGTCCTGCGCTCATCGTCATGGCCCCCTTGCGGCGGCGACCCTAACCGATCCCGCCGAACGCCGTCACGTCAGATCGCGTCCAGATCGCGACCCTTGGTTTCGGGCAGCCAGATCAGGGCGACGAGCACGGCAAGGGCGGTGAAGGCCACCGAGTACCACAGGCCGGAATAGATGTTCCCCGACCAGGCCACCAAGGCGAAGCTGGCCGCCGGCAACAGCCCCCCGACCCAGCCGGTGCCGACGTGATAGGGCAGGCTCATCGCCGTGTAGCGGACCCGGGTGGGGAACAGCTCGACCAGGGCCGCCGCCTGGGGGCCGTACAGGGCCGTGGCGGCGACGATGAAGATCATCAGGATGCCGAAAACCGCCGGCAGGTCGATGCGCGCCGGATCGGCCTTGGCCGGATAACCGGCGGCGGTCAGAGCCGCCTTCAACCGGGTTTCGACGTCGGCCCGAGCGGCCTTCAGGCCCGCCGCGTCAAGCCTCTCGCCGTCGACCGATGGGACGACCACGTCGCCGATCCGCACGAAGGCCAGAGGGCCCGACGCCGAAGGGGCGTTGCTGTAGGACACGCCCGCGTTGGACAGCACGCTCTTGGCGATGTCGCACGCGCTGGCGAAGGCGGTCTTGCCGACGGGATCGAACTGAACCGCGCAGGTGGCCGGGTCGGCCACGACGGTCACCGGGGCCGTCGCCTGGGCTTGGGCCAGGGCCGGGTTGGCGGCGCGCGTCAGGGCCTGAAAGCCCGGGAAGAAGGCGACCAGCGCCAGGATCATGCCGAACAGCATGACGGGCTTGCGCCCCACCTTGTCCGACAGCCAGGCGAAGAAGACGTAGAGGAAGGCCGACACGGCCGTGACGGCCAGCATAAGCTGATCGACGGTGTTCACATCGACCTTGAGCACCCGCTCCATGAAGAAACGGGCATAGAAATATCCGCAGTACCAGACCGCGCCCTGGGCGATCATCACGCCGAACAGGGCAATCAGGACGAAGCGGGCGTTCTTCCACCGTAGAAAGCTCTCGACGTAGGGCGCGCGCTTGTCGCCCGCCTCGGCCTTCATCCGCTCATAGGCCGGGCTTTCGTCCAGCTTCATGCGGATCCATAGCGAGACCGCCAGAAGCAGCGCCGACAGCAGGAAGGGGATGCGCCAGCCCCATTCGTCGAACGCTTCGGTCCCGACGATCGCCCGGGTCATCAGGATGACGCTGAGCGCCCCGATCAGGCCCAGGGCCGCCGTCGTCTGAATCCAGCCGGTCAGCAGGCCACGCTTCTTCGGCGGCGCGTGTTCGGCCACGTAGATGGCCGCGCCGCCATACTCTCCGCCCAGCGCGAAGCCCTGCAGGATGCGCATGACGATCAACAGGATGGGGGCCGCGATGCCGATCTGCTCATAGTCGGGCAACAGGCCGATGGCGACGGTGGCCACGCCCATCAGGGTGATGGTGACCAAGAACGTCTTCTTGCGCCCCGTCCTGTCTCCGAACCATCCGAAGACCAGGGCGCCCAAAGGACGGACGACGAAGCCCACGCCAAAAGTCAGCAGAGCCAGAATGTAGGACGCCGCCTCTCCCACGTCGGCATAGAAATGCCGCGCGATCACGGCCGTCAGCGAACCGAAGATGAAGAAGTCGTACCATTCGAACGCCGTTCCGGCGGCCGAGGCGGCCACGACGGTGCGCACCTTGCGCGGATCCTCCATCGACGATTCGGCGACGTGGTCGGTCATGCTGCCCCCAGGCTATCCTCACGGGGCCTCTTGCCAAGCCCACGCCGTGAGGATGCTAGAAGGGCGGCGTTCGCCGGAAAAGCGGGAATTGCAAAGGCCCCGCCGATTGGGGCCGGCGGGGCCTCGCCTACGCATGGGCTCGGGGGGCGGCCGCACGCGGCCAGAGTGGATCAGTCGGCGGCGTCTTCCGCCGCGTCGGTGACGGCGTCGCCGGCGGCCGAAGCGTCCCGGCCGACGCCGGCGACCGTGTTGCACGCGGCCGTCGTCAGGGCGGCGGCGGCGCTCAGAATGACGAACAGTTTGCGCATCTTTGGGCTCCTGGGAGGGGTGTCACAGAGGGAACGCCGCTTTCAGACGCCGGTTCCGGCCGCCTTCTCTCCCGGCGTGGCGAACGTCATCCGCACCAGGGCCCCGCCCGCCGCAGAGCCCAGCACCTCCGTCTCGCCACGCAATTGCTTGGCGAAGGCGGCCATCAGCGTTCGGCCCACGCCGGTGACCGACGCGGGGTTCAGACCCGGCCCGTCGTCCTCGACTTCCAGCACGCTGGTCTCGCCGTCGACGCGGAACCGGACGGCCAGACTGCGTCCCCCGCCCGCGGCGAAGGCGTGCTTCTGGGCGTTCGACACGGCCTCGACCAGCCACAGGGCCATGGGAGCGAGCTTGTCCGGATCGACGCTGAGGGAGTCGGCCTCGACCGTGCTGTCGATGACCTGGCCACGCCCCGCCTGGTCCGCCACCATCTGACCGACGAGGGCGTTCAGGAAGTCGCGCATGTCGGCCCGGCCCAGATCCTCGGCCTGGTACAGGGTGCGATAGATGAGGGCGAGCGCGGAGATGCGCTGCCGTGTGTCGCCCAGGGCGGTCTTGGCCGCGGGGTCGCTCACCGTCCGTTGCTGCATGCTCAGCAAGGACGAGATGATCTGAAGGTTGTTCTTCACCCGGTGATGGATTTCGCGCATCAGCGCGTCCTTCTCCGCCAGAGCCTGGGTCAGGGAGTGGTCACGGGTGGTGACGCCCTCGGCCAGGTCGTCGAGGGTGCGCGCCAGAGAGCGGATCTCGGTCGGCGCCGTGGCGGCCTGGATCGGGCGTACGGACAGGCGGCCCCGCGCATGGATGGCGGCGACGCGCTGGAGATAGTCCAGCCAGCGGATCACGAACCGCTCGGACAAAGCCATCACCGCGACGAAGGCGGCCAGCCAGACGCCGATCGGCAGAAGAAAGGCGCCGAGCGGATTCAACAGGGCCCAAGACCAGAGGCTCGGCGCCGGCGCGGCGTAGAGCACGTGCAGTTCCCCATCGATCAGCGAGGCGCGCACGAAGACCTTGCCGTCACGCTCGGCGACCATGGCCCGCCCCATGTCGGCGGGGGGCGGCGTGAGGGCCGGAACGCCCTGGAAGGTCGTCCGGTCGGTGGCGGCCAGAACCCGGCCGTCGGGGGTGACCAGAGCCGCCTGGGTTCCCCCAGGCAGGTTGCGAAGGTCGCGCGCGGGCAAAAGCTGGGTCAGCGGCACGACCACCGCCGTCGCTCCGTCGAAGGCGCCCAGAGGTCGCTCCAGCCGCAGCGCCACGAGCAGCCCGGAGCGCTCCGATCCGGCCGGCGCGGCGACCACCCGTCTTCCCTGTCTCAGATCTTCGATCCAAGGGCCTGACGCGGGCGCCCCCTCGGACCCGCACAGCAGCGCTCCGTCGGGTCCGTAGCGACCCAAGCCGTCGTAGTTGGCCAAACGCGCGTCCACCGCGTCGAGACGGGCAGGGCAACCCGGTCCGACGCCTTCAAGGGCCAGCACTTCGAGCAGGGCCGCGGTGGACTGCACCCGCCCCATTTGATCGGCCACGCTGCGCTCGGCGGCGAGACGCAGGACCACGCGGCGCTCGTCGGCCTGTCGACGAAAATCAGCTTGGGCCTGGAAGGCGCTGAGGATCAGGAACGGCAGAAGGGCCAGCCCCAGCGCGAGGCCCAGGCGGAAGCGGATGCCCTGAAAGCGGGGGCGCAGCCTGCCCCGAAACAATCGACCGCGCGCGGTCACGCGGTCAGGTCCGCAACGGGCCGCTCAACCGATCCGCATCGGCGAGGATGGAGCGCATGGCGTCGCCCGCCGCCCGGCCGTCGCGCGCGTACCCGCCGGTTTCCAGAATGCCGAGCAGCGACCGACGCGCACGGCTGACGCGGCTCTTCACGGTGCCGACGGCGCACTGGCAAATCTCCGCAGCCTCCTCGTAAGCGAAGCCCCCGGCGCCGACCAGGATCAGCGCCTCGCGCTGCTCGGCGGGCAAGGAATCCAGAGCCTGACGCAATTCGTCCAGCGCCACCGGGGCCTCCGGGTCGTCGACGGCGACCAGAGTGCGCTCGGCCGCCTCTTGGTCCAGCTGCGACTGCCGCCAGGACCGGCGTTTCTCCGAATAGAACTGGTTGCGCAGGATCATGAAGGTCCAGGCCTTCATGTTGGTGCCCATCTGATAGCTGGCGCGCGCGTCCCACGCCTTCATCAGGGCGTCCTGGGCCAGGTCGTCGGCCGCGGTGGCGTCGCCCGTCAAAGTCCGCGCGAAGGCGCGAAGGTGCGGGATCAGCGTGACCAGTTGGGCCTTGAATCCTTCGTCGTCGCTGGACGGAGGCTTGGGAGCCGTGGAACCCCTCACGAGCGATCGCCCCCCGAGCCGTCGCGACTGTCCGCACGGCGCAGGATCTCCAGAAAATCGTCCGGCACGGGCTCGTTCACCACTTCCTCGAACATGTGGCGCAGGCGCACGCCGATCGCCTGCTGGCGCAGTCGGGCCTCTTCCAACTTGGGTTCCTTGCGCGTCTTGCCGCCGCGCGTGCGCGGGGCGTGCTGGTCTTCGCTCATGTCTTTCGGCATTTCGCCGCCCCGATTTCGAACCTCCGGAACGCCGTCGGACGGCGCGGGTTCCCAAAAATGCACATTTAAAGGATGCGCGCCTCCTTCGCGTGGAACCCGCGCCCGTCTGCCACGTTCGAAACGGTTGCAACGAAGCTTCGCACCGAACGGCGAGGCGGTTTCTATCGTCGGGGATCCAAGAACATGAGCCTTTTGGCCAGACTCGCGCCGCACCTGCCCTATGTCCGCCGCTATGCGCGGGCGCTCACCGGGGACCAGGCGACGGGCGACAACTATGTACGTGTGGCTTTGGAGGCTTTGGCGGCGGGTGAGCGACAGCTGTCGCCCGACATGACGCCGCGGGTCGCGCTGTATCATGTGTTTCATGCCATCTGGTCCACGACCGGTGCGCAACTTGAGCCGGTCGAGACGGATGAGACCGACGCGGGTCGCCGTCTGATGCGCATCTCGCCCCGGTCGCGTCAGGCCTTCCTTCTGACCGCTCTGGAAGGATTCACGCCTTCGGAAGCCGCGCAGATCCTGGGCGCCGACGCCCACGCCGTGGAAGGCCTGATCGCCGAGGCCCAGTCCGACATCGACGCCGAGTTGGCGACCGACGTCCTGATCATCGAGGACGAGGCGATCATTTCGGCCGACATCGAAAGCCTGGTGAAGGAACTGGGGCACCGGGTCACCGGCACGGCCACCACCCACGACGAAGCGGTGGACGCCGTCGCGCGTCATCGCCCCGGGCTGGTTCTGGCCGACATCCAGCTGGCCGACGGCTCGTCGGGCATCGACGCCGTGAAGGACATCCTGAAGCGGTTCGACGTCCCGGTGATCTTCATCACCGCCTTCCCCGAGCGCCTGCTGACCGGCGAGCGCCCCGAGCCGACGTTCCTGATCACCAAGCCGTTCCAGCCCGAAACGGTGAAGGCGGCCATCAGCCAGGCCCTTTTCTTCCATCCCGCGCGCCAGAAAGAGGCGGCCTGAAAATAATTTCGCCCGCGGCGGGAACCGGGTTTCCGGCCGGACATTCTCATCATGCGGAGGCGGCGACGCCCCCCCGACACGAGACTGGAGAGATCCAGTCTGTCGCCTCCGCACCTCATTCTCGATGATGCGACCTCGGGCGGGATCGGAAACGATCCCGCCCTTTTTCTTGCCTCGCCGGTGAGTGCGGCTAAGGTCCGTGGCGAAAAGCAACGCAGGAGCGCGACCATGCCGACCGCCAGCCGCCAATGGGTTCTTCGCCGCCGTCCGCAGGGCCTGATCCAGGACGGAGATCTGGAACTGGTCGAGGCCCCGCTGGCCGACGTCGGCGACGGCCAGATCCGCGTCCGCACCATCTATTTGTCTCTCGACCCCACCAACCGCACTTGGATGAACGACATGGAGGGCTATCTGCCGCCGGTCGGGCTGGGCGACGTCATGCGCGGCCTGACCCTCGGAGTGGTCGAGGAGAGCCGGTCGGACCGTTTCGCCGTCGGCGATCTGGTCACCACCGCGGCGGGCGGCTGGGCGGATCATGCCGTGATCGACGCCGGAGCCGCGTCGCGCGTGCACCGCGTGCCCGGCCTGCCGCTGACGGCCAACATGTCGGTCATGGGCATGACCGGCATGACCGCCTGGTTCGGCGTGACCGACGTTCTGAAGCCGCAACCGGGCGAGACGGTGGTGATCTCCGCCGCCGCCGGGGCCGTCGGCTCGATTGCGGGACAGGTGGCCAAGGCGCAGGGCGCGCGGGTCATAGGCATCGCCGGCGGGCCGGACAAATGCCGCTGGCTGACGGACGACCTCGGGTTCGACGCCGCGATCGATTACAAGAACGAGGACGTGGGCGAGGCGCTGGACCGGCTGGCCCCTGACGGCGTTGAGATGAATTTCGAGAACGTCGGCGGCGACATCATGCTGGCCGTGTTCAACCGGCTCAAGATTCATGGCCGCATGGCCGTGTGCGGGTTGATCTCCGCCTACAACGCCACGCGGCGCCCGCCGTCGCCGGACTTCAGCCGCCTGATCACCCATCGCCTTTGCGTGCAGGGCTTTCTTGTGATGGACTATGCGCCGCGCGCCAAGGAAATGGTCGCGGGCATGGGCCCCATGCTGGCCGACGGCCGCATCAAGTGGAAGGTGCACGTCGACGACGGTCTGGATGGTGCGGTCGACGGTCTGAACCGCTTGTTCACGGGATCGCACGACGGCAAGCTGCTGGTGCGGGTCTCAGAAGAGCCCTGATCACAGTCGCCGGGGCCCGATGACCGAACCGCTTCACGTCCATTACGAAGACCTGGCCACCGGCGAAGTCATTCCCCTGGGCGCCTGCGCGGCCGACGGCGACATGGTCGCGGCCTTCGCTGAAAAGTTCGTCCCAGGCTGGGACGTGGACGGAGGCGCGCCGGACTCCTTGATCTATGCCCTGTGGAGCCGCCTTTTCGGCGAGAAGGCACGCGGCTGGGCCCAGACCAAGGTTCTGGCCGTCGACGGCCTGCGTTTCATGCGCAATCCGCCGACGGGCGAGCTGCTGCGTGGTCGCATGACGGTGATGGGCAAGGATCCGGTCGGAGACGACAAGGGCATCGTCATCGCCCAGCACGATCTGCTGGACGAGGGCGGGCGGCTGGTCTTCTCGTGCCTGACCCGGGCGGTGTTCGCCAGGAGGTGAGAGATTTAGAAAATCGGAATCCGGAAATTGGGCGGTGAGCGCCCTCCCCGAATTCCGACGTCCGACTTCCTAAGTCCGCGGCTTCAGGCGTTCGCCGCCGTAGGCATGGCCGCGGCGCGGGCGAAGGTCATGGCGATCAGCCGGTCCCAGCCCAGCAGAGACGTCAGGTGGGCGTAGACCTGGCCAAGGGCGCCGTTGTCGCGCAGTTCCGCCAGCTTCTCGGCCGGCAGGGCGCGCAGCTTGTCTTCGGAAACCGCATAGTATTCGGCGATCTTCTGGGCCTCGCCGGCGGGCTGACCGGCGGCGTCGCGGGGGGTGAAGGTCGCTTCGCGGATTTCCAGCAAATCCAACTCCTTCAACAGACCGACGAAGGACTCGGTGCGCAGACGCTCCTGCTCAAAGCTGTTGCAGAACTCCATCGCCTGTTGGGTGAAGGCGCTGGGCTGGCCGTCGGTGAACAGGGGCTGAGCGCCGCCTTCCTTCACGAACGGCGCGTCGCGATCGATGCAGAGGATCAGCCGCTGCTGGGTCTCGTCGTTGGCGAAGACGAACGGATAGCGCCGAACATACGCAGGGATGTAGGCCTCGGCCTTGAACAGGCCGTCGTCGCCGACGAACAGGTTCTGATCCGGACGCAGGCCCATGACCGCCACCGGCTGGCGCTGGTCCCCGACGAAGATCACAGGATACGACAGCGCTGCGGGCGCGAACTCGGTCACGGTCACCGGCACGATGTGCGACTTGGCCACGAAGGCATAGGGTTTCTCAGCCTGCTCGATGCCCAGCCCGCCGTGGGTCTCCACCGACAGGGGTTCGGGCTTGCCGTAGAACAGGACGGTGCCGGCGAGTTGGCCGGACATCTGGCCGGTCTGGATTGTGGTGTCGGTCATGGAGACGGAGAACGCTTCTGGAAAGGGACGGAAGGCGGGCCTTCTAGCCCAAGCCCGCGCGGGCGGCAAACGGCGCCGCCCGCCACGGGAAACCGCCTCAGAACCGGTAGGCGGCGCCGATCCGCAGGTTCCGTCCGGGCGAGGGCGCCAGGTCCTTCAGGAAGCTGGTGTGCTCGCGCACTTCCTCGTCCGTCAGGTTTTTCGCCTCGGCGAACAGGATCAGTCCGTCCTCGCGCGGCGACCAGCCCAGATAGAGGTCGGCGGTGGTGTAGCCGTCGGTCGGCAGCTCGAAGTCCGCGACGCGATCCTGCTCCCCGACGCGGCGAACCTGACCGCGCACGGTCCACGGACCCATCTCCAGCTCCGCGCCGGCCCGCAGCGACCACGACGGAATGCGCGCCGGGGGCCCCAGATCGGTCTCGCCGCGCACGACGTCGTAGCCGAGCTCCAGCGTCAGTCCGTCCGCGCCGCGCTCCCACGCCCGGTAGCCCAGCTCGGCCTCCAGCCCGCGGAAGGTCGCGGCCGTCTGGACGTACTGGAAGACCGGCAGGTCGTCTTCCTCAGCTCCGGTCGGGACCAGGTCGATGAAGCCATCGTAGTCGGCGTTGAACACGTGCAGATCGACGGTCAGCGGCCCGCGATCCCAGTGCAGGGTGCCTTCCAGAGAGGTCACTTCCTCTTCCTCCAGATCGGCGTCGCCGACCTCGAAGGCGCGGGTGGCGATGTGCGGGCCCTCGGCGAACAGCTCGGCCTCGGTCGGGGCGCGGCCATTGCGTGACACGGACAGACCCAGGAACAGATCGTCGGTCGGCTTGACGTAGCCGCCGAGCGAGGCCGAGACGGTCGAGAAATCGCGCGAACCGGCGACGCTGTCCAACTCCTTGGAATCGAAGCGTAGGCCGCCTTCCACGCCCCAGCCGCCGTAATCCAGGCGCTGAAGTGTGTAGACGCCGATCTCCGAAATGTCGGTCTGTGGCACGTACGCCTCGGCGCCTTGGGCGTCGAAATCGCGCTTCAGGCCCTGAACGCCAACGGCGCCGTCCCAGCCGCCGCGCCGGACCTGAACCAGCTCCAGGCGTCCCTCCACGCCCTCGGAGGTGAAGACCGTGCCGACCTCGTCGCCCTCGAACTCGGTGTGGGTGTAGTCGGCATAGGCGGCCGAGCCGCGCAGGCGCGCGAAGGGACCGGACGGCAGGCGCAGCTCGCCGCGCAGGTCGTAACGCGTCTGTTCCAGCCCGATGGTCACCAGCTCCTCCTCCTCGACGGGAGGGGGCGCCATCGGATCCTCTTCATGGGCATGGCCGGGAACGCCGTAATCGGTTTCGACGCGCTTCACCGAGCCGCCGAAGAAGCCCCAGTCGCCGATCCAGGACACGCCGGCGCCGTAGGCCGACAGATCGACGAAACTGTTCTCGAGCGTCGTTCCGCCGGTGTCCTCATAGACTTCGCCCTCGTCTTCGATCTGCCGACGGGACTCGGCCGGCACGGGGATGTCGTAGTCCTCGGCCTCGCGGCGGAAGCCGTCTAGGGTGAACACCAAGGGTCCGGCGGCGAAGGCGCCGCGCGCGCCGTAGCTCAGTCCGTCGTCCACGGTCGAGGTCTGAGCCCAGACGCGGCCGTCGGCGCCGCCGATCGGCCGCTGGTCCGCGATGCGGCCGTCGATGACGTTGACCACGCCGCCGATGGCCGAGCCGCCATAGGCCAGGGTTTGCGGCCCGCGCAGCACCTCGATCCGGTTCGCCTCACCCGGGTCGGCGGCGACCTGGTGGTCGGGCGACAGGGCGCTGGCGTCGATCAGACCCAGGCCGTTGGTCAGGACCTGGACGCGCGGACCGGCCAGGCCGCGGATGACGGGACGCCCGGCCCCAGCCGCGAACGCCGTCGAGCGGACCCCTGGAAGACCGTTCAACACATCGCCCAGAGAGGTGGACGGCGCAGTCGTCAGATCCTCGTCGTCCAACACGTCCACGGCGATGCTCGTCGCCTGGCGGGCGACGCCATAGGGGGCGGCGGTGACGATGACGTCGTCGACGCGGGTCACGGGGCCGGTCGGATCCTGCGCGAGGGCGGCGGCCGGGATCAGGGCGGTCGCGGAGACGGTGAGGGCGAGGGGGATGCGGAACTGGATCATGGCGAGGTTGTTATGAGATAACATCACGTGCCGTCAAGCGTGGTTGCCCCGTGCGCGAACACGCCTTAGCTGAAGGGCATGGACGGATGTGGTCATGACCATGACGAGCTGGGCCTGAAGCCTGCGGCGGTGCGCGCGGCCCTGGCCGTGGCGGAGGCCGATTGTCTGGCGGACGGCGAACGCATGACGGCGCCGCGGCGACGGGTTCTGGAACTGCTTCTGGCCGCCGGCGAGCCGGTGAAGGCCTATGACCTGATCGCCGCCTATGGCCGCGACGGCGAGGCGGCCAAGCCGCCCACGGTCTATCGCGCGCTGGAGTTTCTTGAGCGAAGGGGTTTGGCGCACCGCATCGCCTCGCTCAGCGCCTACGTCGCCTGCTCGCACGGGGACGCGGGGCATGCGGCGGCGTTCCTGATCTGCGACTGTTGCGGGGTGACGGCGGAGGTCGGCGTCGGGGCCGGCGCGCAGATTTCGGCCAGCGCGGCGGACCTGGGCTTCTCGATCCAGCGCGCGACGGTCGAGGCGCACGGCCTGTGCGCCCGGTGCCGGCCCGACGCCTGAGCGACGTCAGGCGACTTCGGAGGAGGCCTCAGCGGCGACGGGCCCCGGGATCGGGGAGAGATCCTCGACCGGCGAGACGTAGGCCGCCAGCGCGTCGAACTCCTGCAGGAAGACCGCACGCAGATCGTCGGTCTCCATGATGATCTCGTGCTTCGACCCCGCCACCTCCACGTAGCGGCCCCGCCCCATGCGCTTGGCGGCCCACTTGTTCGTCTGTTTCCAGATGCGGTCGTCGTCGGCCGGCTGGACGACGCAGACGGGGATCTTCACCGCCTTCAGCGCCTTTGGCTTCAGCGTCCGCTCGCCCAGATCGATGGCGAAGGCCAGCCAGCCCCAGGTCGGCCCGCCGACGGCCAGGTGCGGACAGGCGTAAAGCTGTTGCCGCCACAGCTCGTACCGCGCCTCGTCGGAGGTCAGGGCGTCCTTCTCGAAGGTGTGCTCGAAGGGATCGTCGGGATTGTCCAGCACATAGTCGCCGGCCTTGCCGTGGCGCAGGTTCCAGCGGACGGCCAGCTTGACCGACCACATCGACCGCTTGCCCGTCTTGATCCGCAGCATGGGCGCGCTGAGCAAGGCGCCGCCGAACCGGCTCTCGCCCGCCTGCAGCGTGGCCAGGTTCAACGCGGCGCCCATGGAGTGGCCGACCATCACCCAGGGGCGCGGGGCCGTCGCCTCGTGCGCGTCCAGCAACCGCGCGAAGTCGTCCAGATACTCCTCGACGGCGCGGGCGTGGCCCTTGAGCCGGTCGGGCAGCAAGCGGGCCGACAGGCCCTGTCCGCGCCAGTCATGCGCCAGCACGCACCAGCCGCGCGCCAGGAAGTTGCCGATCAGCTCGAAGTACTTCTCGATCGGCTCGGTCCGGCCGGGGCTGAGCACCACGGTCCCGCGCGGGCGGCCGCCCATCAGGGCCGAGGGCCGCCAGAAGGCGGCGCGCAGGCGCAGGCCGCCGGCGCCCCGGTACCAGCTCCCCTCCCCGCCCGCGGGGGCGGCGGCGCCGGGAACGCCCATCAAGGGGGCATTGGCGGCATAGGCGGCGGCTCGGCTCACTCGGGCTTCCTGAACTTCAAGGTCATGCGGTCGCTCTCGCCGATCGCATCGAAGGGCGCGCGGTCGAAGTCGGGATCCGGCGGCTCGCCCACCGGCGCCGTCAGGCGCATGGGGGCCAGGGTGTCGACGCCGAACGGATGATCCTTGTCGTCTTCCGGATTGGCGTTGATCTCGGACGCCGAGACGAAGACGAAGCCGGCCTCGGCGGCCAGCTGCCGGACGAAGGCTTCCTGAACATAGCCGCTGGCGGCCACCGGATCCTGGTCCTGTTCCGGGCCCAGGCGATGCTGCTCGACGCCCAGGATGCCGCCGGGCCGCATCGCCGCGAAGGCGTCGGCAAAGGCCTTTTCCGCGATGCCCGCCGCCATCCAGGAATGCAGGGTGCGCATGAACAGCACCATGTCCACCGAGCCAGGATCGGCGATCGGACCGCTGGTCGCCCCGAACTCCGAGAAGACGACTTCGCCGTACAGCCGACGGTCCGATCCGAAACGCGTCTGATAGGCGGCGTTCAGCGCCGCCTGGGCGGGGTCGGCGCCGACGCCGCTCTGGAAGCCGACGGCGACGTAGCGCCCGCCGCCTTCCTGCAGATACGGGGCCAAAATCTCGCTGTACCAGCCGCTGCCGGGCCAAAATTCCGCGACGGTCATGCGCGGCTGAAGGCCGAAGAAGCGCAGGGTCTCCATCGGATGGCGCCAGTCGTCCCGTGCCCGATCCTGAGCGCGCCAGGCGCCGGCGACCGCCCATTCCAGAGACCCCCGGGGCGGACCGTCCGGAGCCTCGGGCTCGGCCTTCTCCTCGCGGCGACCGCATCCCTCCAGCCCGGCCAGGGCGACGGCGGCGGCGCCGGAAAGCAGCGCGCGACGGTCGATGGCGAGCGACTTCCGCCCCGCCTCCGCCCGCTCGCTTCCGGTCTCTTCAGACATGGCCCATTCCCCACCGACGCCGCCGCACGGGGCCTCCGCGTGTCGAAGCGACCGGCTTAGAGGGCTTCGCCCGTTGGGTCAAAGTGGGAACGCGACGCTCATTCCGGCTTGCGGAAACGCAGCGTCATGCGGTCGCTTTCGCCGATGGCGTCGAACTCCGCTCGCTGTTCCGGCGTGATCTGGCAGCCCTGTTCCGGGCCGCGGCGCACCGGCGGAAGGGTCCAGACGCCGCAGGGGTGGTCGCGGTCGTCCTTGACGTTGGCGTTCAGCTCGCTGCGCTCTTCCAGGACGAAGCCGGCCTTCTCAGCCGCGGCGATCACGTAGGCTTCGGACACATATCCCGTCGGGGCGGTCGCGTCGGGATCTGAACCGTCCGGCGCGCGGTGCTGCTCGACGGCGAGGACGCCGCCGGGCTTCAGGACGGAGAAGAACTGGCCCATCAGGGCGTCGGTGCGTCCGGCGCGGTGCCAGTTGTGGAAGGCGCGCGCCACCAGAACGACGTCGGCCGATCCCGAGCTCGCCGTTTCCAGATCCTGGATGCGGTTGACGGCGATGTAGGTTCCGCCGGTCGCGGCGGCGTAGGGCTGTAGGATCTGGGTCCACCAGCCGGCGGCGCCGGGCTGGATCTCGACCACCGTCTGCCCCGGCTTCACGCCCCAGAAAGTCAGGCTCTCATAGGGGCGGCGGAAGGCGTCGCGGGCGCGGTCGGCGGCCGGCCGCGTCTCGGAGGCGACGGCGGCGCGCAGGGCGGCGTCCTCCTGCGCCTGGGCACAGGCGGCGACGGGAACGGCCAGGGCCAAGGCGGCGGCGATCGGGGCGAGCGGATTGAGGCGCATCTGGGGTCGTCTCCGGTTGAAGGTCGCTGAGCCTTTTAGGGCGCCGCGACGCGCGACGACAGGCGCCTCTTGACGCAGCGATCTTCCTACCCAAATCCCGCCACGAGGACGCCGACGTCGGGTCCTCCGGACCGGACGGTGCCTGCGGGACCGACCGGGACGCAACCCTCGCCGTCCGGGCAAATCGCCGGGCGGCTCACCCTTGCTGACCTTTCAGGAGGCTGACCATGCGTACTTTCGACTTCACCCCCCTCTATCGTTCCGCCGTCGGCTTCGACCGCCTGGCCGCCATGCTGGAAAGCGCCGCGCGCACCAGCGAGCAGGGCTGGCCGCCCTACAACATCCAGTCGACCGGCGAGAACCAGTACCGCATCGAGGTCGCCGTTGCGGGCTTCAGCCCCGACGAGCTGACCGTCGAGGTCAAGGAGAACCTGCTGACCGTCACCGGCCGCAAGACCGCCAACGACGACGGCGAGCGGACCTATCTTCACCGCGGCCTGGCCGAGCGCGACTTCGAGCGCCGCTTCCAGCTGGCCGACTATGTGGTGGTCAAGACCGCCGACCTGGCCAACGGCCTGCTGACCATCGACCTGGCGCGCGAACTGCCCGAGGCGCTGAAGGCGCGCCGCATCGAGATCGGCGCCGGCGCCGGCAAGCTGATCGAAGGCAAGGCCGGCGAGGCGGCCTGACAGGGCTGAACAAGACGATCGAGGGGCGGCGGCGACGTCGCCCCTTTTTCGTGCCGTCAGGCCACCGCGGCGGAGAGCAGCGCTTCCGGCGGCAGTTCGTCGGCGCCGCGGAAATCGGCGCCGTCCAGACGCGCGCCCGTGAAGTCCGCGCCGTGAAGCCTGGCCCAACGCAAGGAGGCGCCGCCCAGATCGACCGGCATGCTCCGCCCGCCGCCCAGCGGCAGGGGCGCCAGGATCGCGCCGCGCAGATCGGCCTGGCTGAGCAGGGCGCCGCCCAGTCGCGCACCCCTGAGATCGGCCCCGCGAAGATCGACGCCCCGCAGGTCGGCGCCCTCGAGATTCGCCCCCTGCAAGCCGACGCCCGACAGGTCCATCCCCACCATGCAGGCGCCACGGGCGGTCAAGGCCGCCAGCTTGAGCCCCTTGAAGCCCGCGCCGACCGGCCGCAGATCCTCGCCGTCGAAATCGGGGGGCGAGCCGAACACGCCGCCGCTTTCGGTCCAGGCGTTGCCGTCCAGCGCCGCCTCGCGATGCGACTTCGCCTTGGCGACGGCCTCGGCCGTGGGCGCGCGCACGACGCCGGTCATGTCCGCCCGCTCGGTCGTGGCGCCCTCGATGGCCACGCCGGTCAGCACCGCGCCGACCAGCTTGGCGCCGGACAGGTTGGCGCCGGACACCGCCGCGCCCTCCAGCAGGGCGCCGGAAAGATCGGCTTCCTTGAGGTTGGCGCCCGTCAACTGCGCCCCCGCCATGGCGCAGTCGGTGAAATCGACCTTGAAGGCCGAGAGACCGCTCATCTCGGCGCCGACCAGGCGTGCGCCGGAAAAGTTGGCGCCGTCGGCCACGCCGCGCCGCGTCTCGCGCGTCGCCTGGGCCAGGCCCTTGGTGGCGTGCGGAACGGCGATCACGCCCTCTCGGAAGTCCGCCTTGGTAAGGTCGGCGCGATTCAACGTCGCGCCGCGCAGACAGGCGCCGCGAAGATCGGCGCGGGTCAGGTCGGCGTCGGTGAAGTCCGCGCCCTTCATGTCGCAGCAGAAGAAGACGGCGCGGGCCAGACGGGCGCCCTTCAGGTTCGCGCCCTCGAAGGAACAGCCGCTGAACTCGGCGTCGTCCAGACGGCGGCCCGACAGATCGAGGCCGCGCAAATCCATGAACTTCAGCGCCATGCGCCGTCCGCCGGCTCGACCGTCGACCAGCCGCTCGTGCGCGGCCATCAGCATGTCGAGGTCGGCCTGGGCCAGGGCGCGGCGAGAAAACGTCATGCGGCGGCTCCGGTGAGCGGTGAGATCAGGCCCTGCGCGCCGTCAAGACGAGCGCGCTTAAGGTCGGCGCCGTCGAGGACCGCACGGCGCAGGTCGGCCCGTGACAGGTCGGCCCCGCGCAGGCAGGCGTCGGTGAGGTCGGCGGCCAGCAGACGGTCGGCGGCGATCATGAGCGGGCCCAGCTGCGCCTCCCGCAAATCCGCTCCATTCAGCCGGGCGCCCTTCAGCCGGGCGCCGCGCAAGTCGGCGCGCCGCAGGTTGCAGGCCCTGAGGTCGGCGTTCTCGAGGTGCGCCCCCTGTAGCTGCACCCCCTCCATGTCCAGACCATAGAAGACGGCGCCCTTGGCCGACAGGGCGGTCAGGTTCAACCCGCCGATGGATTTCAGCGCGCGCAGATCGACGCCGTCGAACACGGACGGGCGGCCGTCACGGCCTCCCGTCTCGCACCACTGGGCATGCTCGCGCAGCATTTCGGCCGCGGGCATCTTGCTGACCGGGGCCGCGCAGGAACGGTCGTCGGTCAGGGCCCCGTCCATGTTGGCGCCGTCGGTCCGCCACATCGCGGCCGTGACGCCGATCAGCACGGCGTCCCGCAGATCGGCCCCGGAAAGGTCGGCGCCCGACAGGTCGGCCCCGGCCAGGTCGGCCCCCCGGAAACTGGCCTGCTTCAGGTTGGCGCGGACCAGCTTGCAGTCCTTCATGACCGCGTCGGTGAAGTCGGCCTGGATGGCGATGACGCCGCCCATCTTGGACCGCTGCAGATTGGCCCCCACCAGACAGGCGCCGTGCGCCTGGGTCACTTCGTCGCCGTCGCGGCGACGCGCCTCGACGATGCGATAGCCCTTGTGCGCGTCGGCGGCGGCGATGGCGCCCTCGCGCAGATCGGCCTCGAACAGGTCCGCGCCCGACAGATCCGCGCCGCGCAGGCAGGCGCCCCTCAGGTCGGCGCGCCTCAGGCTGGCGTCGATCAGGACGGCGTCCTGGAGGTCCGTGCCGAAGAAGGTGGCGTTGTCCAGACGGGCTCCGCTCAGGTCGCAGCCGATCATGGCCGCGGCGGCGAAATCGGCGTCGGCCAGGTTGCGCCCCCTCAGGCTCAGACCCGACAGGTCCATCCAGGCGAAGACGGCCCGAGCGCCGCCCGGACGGGCCTGCCAGAGCCGGTCGTGCCGGGCGCAGATCGCGTCCAGCTCCTCCTGCGTCAGGCGGCGCCTGATGATCTCCGGGGCGGCTTCTCCCATGCCGCCACAGTGGCGAAACAGGCTTAAAAAAGCGTTGGAAGTCGGGGCCTTCAGGCGGTCAGCAAGCCCTGCTCGGCCAACGCGTCCGCGAGGTCGCCGGGCTCAACCCAGACGCGTGTGTAGCCCGCCTCGCCCAGCCGCTTGAGCTCGGTGGCCAAGTCCGCCTTGGGCGAGGCGGCGAAGCGGGCGTCGAAACCCTCGCCGCCGTCCGACAGCCGCACCATGGGCCGCCCCGTCTCGACCCGGTGCAGGTAGCCTTCGTAGAGCACGGCCGCGCGATCGGCCAGGACGCCGGTCTCGACCTCCAGCCCGGCCTTGCGCAGCTTTTCGACGCCCCGACCTGCGGCGAAGGGGGACGGATCGACGGCTGCGACCACGACCCGCGCCACGCCGGCGTTCAGAAGGAATTGCGAACACGACGTGCGCCCAGAGGATCTGGCCCCGCAGGGCTCCATAGTGACGTAGGCGGTGGCTCCGCGCGCCCTCTCGCCGGCCGCCGGCACGGCCTGCTCCTCGGCGTGGGGCCGCCCGCCGTCGGCCGTCGCGGCCTCGGCGATCACCACGTCGTCTTTGACGATGACGCAGGCGACCGCGGGGTTGGGCCAGGTGCGGCCCATCTGGGCAGTCGCCAGCTCGACGGCGCGGGCCATCCACCGTTCGTCTGCGGCGCTCACGCGGCGACGTCCGGCAGTGCGGTGGCGCGATCGACGTCCAGATAGCGCGCGGCCAAGGGTTTCAGCGCCGCGTCCAGATCGATCTCCAGCGGATTTCCGGTGGGGATCTCGACCTCCACGATCCGGTCGTTCGGCACGTCGAACAAGTGTTTGACGATGGCGCGCAGGCTGTTGCCGTGCGCGGCGATCAGCACGTCCTCACCAGCCTTCAGGCGTGGGGCGATCTCCGCGTCCCAATAGGGCACGACCCGCTTTAGCGTGGTCTTCAGGCTTTCCGTGGCCGGAATGTCGTGGCCGGCGTAGCGGGCGTCGGCGGCGAAGTCGAACTCGCCGCCCGGCTCCAGCGGCGGGGGCGGCACGTCATAGCTGCGGCGCCAGACCTTGACCTGATCCTCGCCGTGCTTCTCGGCCGTCTCGGCCTTGTTCAGTCCCGTCAGCCCGCCGTAGTGGCGCTCGTTCAGACGCCAGTCGGCGACGACCGGCACGTCCTTCAGTCCCGCGGCCTGCAGCGCCAGCGCGCCCGTCCGCTTCGCTCGCGTCAGCACCGATGTGAACATCACCGCCGGAGTGAAGCCCGCCTCGGCCAGCAGTTCGCCCGCGCGCCGACCCTCCGCCTCGCCTTTGTCGGTCAGGTCGACGTCGACCCAGCCGGTGAAGCGGTTCTCAAGGTTCCACCGGCTTTGGCCGTGGCGCAGCAGGACAAGGCGGGGCATGGGCGTCTCCGTTCGGTCGCGCCGGGGTAGGACCGGGGTCCGGCCGGGTCAAGCGACGCTTGCCCGTGCGGCCTCGCCTGCTAAGCGATGCCGCATGCTGCATCCCTCCGGTTTCCGCGAATACGACGCCCGCTGGCTGTGGGGCAAACAGGTCGACGCCGACGGCCTGCGGACGGTCGGCCGAGCCTACGCCGGGCTGGCGCGCGGCAGGAGCGTGACCCGCGTGGTCGTCGGTCACGACTGGCGATCCTATTCGGAAGCCGTGAAGACCGCCCTGATCGAGGGCCTGGTCGAGGGCGGCTTGACCGTGCTGGACGTCGGTTTGTGCCTGACCCCCATGGCCTATTTCGCGCAGGTCCGGCTGGACGCGCCCGGCGTGGGCATGGTCACCGCCAGCCACAACCCCAACGGCTGGACCGGGGTGAAGATGGGGCTGGAGCCGCCGCTGACCTTCGGCCCCGACGACATGGCGGCGCTGAAGGCTCTGGCGCTTTCCGGCGGCGGCGACGCGGCTCCGGGCGGTGCGGTCGAACGGGTCGAGGGGCTGGCGCTGGCGTGGACCGCCGATCTGGCGTCCCGAGTTCGGCTGGACCGCCCGCTGAAGGTCGTCTGCGCCTGCGGCAACGGCACCGCCGGCGCCTTCGCCCCCGACGCCCTGCGCGCCATGGGGGCGGAGGTGGTCGAGATGGACTGCGATCTGGACTGGACCTTCCCCCGCTATGATCCGAACCCGGAGGATCGGGCCATGCTGGCGGAGATCAGCCGGCGGGTGATCGAGACCGGCGCCGATCTGGGCCTCGGATTCGACGGCGACGGCGACCGGTGCGGGGTCGTGGACGACCGGGGCGAGCCGATCTTCGCCGACAAGATGGGCCTGCTGCTCGCCCGCGGTCTGGCGCCGGATCATCCCGGTGCGCATTTCGTCGTCGATGTGAAATCCACGGGTCTGTTCGACACGGACACGGTGCTGGCGGCGCATGGCTGCACCGTCGACTGGTGGATGACGGGCCACAGCCACATGAAGCGGCGCGTGGCCGCGAGAGGCGCCCTGATGGGCTTCGAGAAGTCGGGCCACTTTTTTCCGGCCGCGCCCCTTGGCCGGGGTTACGACGACGGCGTGGCGACGGCCGGGCTGGTGATGGAGCTGGTCGCGCGGGCGGGGCGGCCGCTGTCCGGCCTGCGCGAAGACCTGGCGCCGGCGTGGACCAGCCTGACCATGAGCCCGCACTGCGCCGACGAGGAAAAGTACGACGTCGTGGCCCGGCTGACGGCGGAGTTCGAGGCCGATCGGGCCGCGAGGTGCGGCATCCTGGGCCGACGCATCGTCGAGATCGTCACCATCAACGGCGCGCGGGTGAAGCTGGAGGACGGATCCTGGCTGCTGGTCCGTGCCTCTTCGAACAAGCCCGAATTGGTCGTGGTCGTCGAAAGTCTGCGGTCCGAAGACGACATGCGCGCCCTGTTCCACGACGTCATGAAGCCCCGACTGGCGAACCACCCCGAGGTCGGCGCCTTCAATCAGGAAGTCTGACGCCCTTTGACCGCCGCGCCGCCGCCGTTCATGAGGTTTCGGTGACCCCAGCGCCCATCCTGATCGTCGGCGGAGGCTTTTCCGGCGCCATGTTGGCGGCGCGGCTGGCGGAGCGCGGCCAGGCGTCCGTCCTGATCGACTCGACCGGGCGGTTCGGACGCGGCGTGGCCTATTCGACCGACTTCGAGGGCCACCTGCTCAATGTCCGCTCCGCCCGGATGAGCGCGGTCGAGGGGCGGCCGGACGACTTCGTGACCTGGCTGCGGACGCACGCGCCGGAGCATGCCGACCCGCAAGGCTTCGCGCCGCGCGGCCTGTACGGCCGCTACGTCGAGGACCGGCTGGCGTCGGTCGAGGCGACGCATCCGGGATTGATCAAGAAACAGCATGCCCGCGCCGTGGGGATCGACGGCACGGACGTGCTGCTGGACGACGGTCGCCGCATCGGGGGCCGGGCTGTGGTGATCGCGACCGGCAATCCGGCGCCGAACACCGCCGCCGAGCCGCTGGAGCGGGCGATCCGCGATCCTTGGGCGCCCGGCGCACTGGACGCCGTAGGATCTCAGGAGGTCGTGGCGGTCGTCGGCACGGGTCTGACCATGGTGGACGTGGCCCTCGCTCTGGAGGCCGGGGGCTGGACCGGAAAGATGCGGGCCTTCTCCTTGCGCGGCCTTCTTCCCCGGGCGCACGGCGAGACCCCGGACGCGGTCGTCCCTCCCGCGCAGGAGATGGTTGAGGGGACCGCCTCACGCCGGCTGAACGCCGCGCGGCGTCTGGCCCGCGACCACGATTGGCGCGGGGTCATGGAGGGGCTGCGCCCGATCACCGCCGACCTCTGGCGCGCGGCGGACGCGCCGACCCGGTCGCGCTGGCTACGCCATCTGCGTCCGTGGTGGGATGTGCACCGTCACCGGATCGCGCCTCAAGTGGCCGAAAGCATCGACCGCATGATCGTGGAGGGCCGGCTGACCGTCTCGGCCGCCCGCGTAACGGGGGTGGCGACTCCGGGCGCCGACGCGATCGACAGGGACACGAACCGCCCGGTGGACCGCGACAAGGTGGTCGTCGAGTACCTGCCTCCGCGCGCGATCGTGCCGCGCGGCCTGATCGTGGACCGGGTGATCGACTGCTCCGGTCCCGGCCACGATCCCGCACGCGATCCGCTGACCGCGCCGCTGCTGGCGTCGCGCAGGGCGCGGCTGGATGCATTGGGACTGGGTCTCGATCTGGACGATGCCGGCCGCGTCGTCGGCGCCGAAGCCGTCCCCGATCCGGCGCTGTTCGTCCTCGGCCCCCCGGCCCGCGGGGCCTTCTGGGAGACGATCGCCGTCCCGGACATCCGCAAGCGGATCGAGGGGGTGGTCGAGACGCTGGCGACCTAGCCCGCCGCTTTCACCGCCCCGGCGATTTGATCGACCATCTTCTTCACCAGGGCCTCGTCGTCGCCCTCGGCCATCACGCGGATCAGCTTCTCGGTGCCGGACGCGCGGACCAGAAGCCGGCCGCCGGCCGCCTTCAGCGTGGCCTCGGCCTCGGCCATGGCGGCCTTGACCTTTGCGTCCTCCAGCGGCTTGCCGGCCGCATAGCGGACGTTGACCAGCTTCTGCGGCACGGGGTCGAACTGGCGCGCCAGGTCGCTCATCTTGCGTCCCGAGGCGACCAGCACGGCCAGCACCTGCAGCGCGCTCATCAGGCCGTCGCCGGTGGTGGCGTGATCGTGCAGGATGATGTGTCCGGACTGTTCGCCGCCGACGTTGAAGCCGCCTTTGCGCATGGCCTCCATGACGTAGCGGTCGCCGACCTTGGTGCGCTCCAGCGTCAGGCCGGCGGCGGCCAGGGCGCGCTCCAGACCCAGATTGGACATGACGGTGGCCACCACCCCGCCGCCGACGAGCAGGCCGCGCTGGGACCAGTCGAGCGCGACCAGGGCCATGATCTGGTCCCCGTCGACGACCTGGCCCTTCTCGTCGCAGATGATGACCCGGTCGGCGTCGCCGTCCAGGGCGATGCCGATGTCCGCCCGGTGCAGGCGCACGGTCTCAGCCAGTTGCTCGGGATGGGTCGATCCGCATTCGGCGTTGATGTTCAGGCCGTTGGGCTCCACGCCGATCGGAAACACCTCGGCGCCGAGTTCGTAGAGCGCCGTGGGCGCCACGTTGTAGGCGGCGCCGTTGGCGCAATCGACGACGATCCTCAGTCCACTGAGGTTCAGGCTCTTGGGGAAGCTGGCCTTGGCGATCTCGACGTAACGGGCCTGGGCGTCGTCGATGCGCTTGACCCGGCCCAGCTTGTCCGGCGGCGCCAGTCCCTCGCCCAGGGCCTGATCCATCATCGATTCGATCTTAAGTTCGACCGCGTCCGACAGCTTGTAGCCGTCCGGGCCGAACAGCTTGATGCCGTTGTCGGCGTAGCTGTTGTGGCTGGCCGAGATCATCACCCCGATGTCGGCCCGCATGGAGCGGGTCATCATGGCCACGCCCGGCGTCGGCAACGGCCCGAACAGGCGCACGTCCATCCCGGCGGAGGTGAAGCCCGCCACCAGCGCCGGCTCGATCATGTACCCCGAAAGCCGGGTGTCCTTGCCGATCACCACCAGATGACGGCGGTCGTCGGACGACATGAACAGGCGTCCGGCCGCGAGACCGACCCGCAGGGCGACTTCCGGGGTCATCGGATGACTGTTGGCCCGGCCGCGAATGCCGTCGGTCCCGAAATATCGCCTGTCGCCCAAGGGCCCCTCCCGATCGCCGCCAGGGCGAAGAAACCTTGCGTAATGACTTTTCAGTCGTCACGCGCCGCGCCATCCCGTATCGGCGGGACGCGTCGGACATGTGAAGGGCTGATAAACCTTCATATTCCGCGTGCAAAGGGCGGCCTTCGAGCGGCCGCGAACGAGGGCGACCAGGAATGTGCGGGATCATCGGCGTGACGGGGACGGGGGCGGTGGCCCCGCGGCTGATCGACAGCCTGAAGCGGCTTGAGTACCGCGGCTACGATTCCGCCGGCATCGCCGCCGTCGTGGACGGCCGGATCGAACGCCGCCGCGCCAAGGGCAAGATCCGCGAACTGGAAGCCGTGCTGGCGGCCGATCCGCTGAACGCCACCGTCGGCATCGGCCACACCCGCTGGGCCACCCATGGCGCCCCCACCGAGGCGAACGCCCATCCGCACAAGGCCGGACGCGTCACGCTGGTGCACAACGGGATCATCGAGAATTTCGCCGACCTGAAGGCCGAACTCGCCGCGCACGGACGGACGTTCGAAAGCCAGACCGACACGGAGGTGGTGGCCCACCTGCTGGACGCGGAGCTGACGTCGATCAATGACCCGCTCGTCGCCTTCAAGACGGTGCTGGATCGGCTGACGGGGGCCTATGCGCTGGCGGTGCTGATCGACGGCGAGGACGGACTGATCCTCGGCGCCCGTCGCGGCAGCCCCCTGGTCGTCGGCTGGGGCGACGGCGAGATGTACCTGGGCTCCGACGCGCTGGCGGTCGGGCCGTTCACAACCTCGATCAGTTACCTGGAAGAGGGCGATTACGTCGCCCTGGACCGTTCCGGCGCGCGCATGTTCGACGTCTCCGGCGCGGCGGTGGAGCGTCCGGTGGTCCAGGTCTCCGGCTCTTCGGCGATGGTCGAGAAGGGCGAATATCGCCACTTCATGCTGAAGGAGATCCACGAGCAACCCGACAGCGTGCAGCGCACGCTGTCGCAGTACCTCGACTTCGTCAACGGCAAGGCCAAGCCGACGGCCGTGGACTTCGCGGCCGTGGAGCGTGTCCAGGTCGTGGCCTGCGGAACCGCCTTCTATGCCGCCCAGATCGGACGCTACGCGTTCGAGAAGCTGGCCGGCCTGCCGTGCGACGTCGAGATCGCGTCCGAATTCCGCTATCGCCAGCCGGCGGTGACAAAGGGAACCCTGGCGGTCGCCGTCAGCCAGTCAGGCGAGACGGCCGACACCCTCGCGTCGCTGACCTGGTGCAAGGCGCAGGGCCTGAACACCGCCGCCCTGGTGAACGTGCATTCCTCGTCGATGGCGCGCGAGGCGGCGGTTCTGTGGCCGACTCATGCGGGACCGGAGATCGGCGTCGCATCGACCAAGGCCTTCACCGCTCAGGTCGCGGCGCTGCTGGCGCTGGCGGTCGCCGCCGCAGTCCAGCGGGGCAGAATCGAGGCGGCCGAGGAGGCGGAACTGATTCAGGCCTTGTTCGAGTCCCCCCGCCTGATCGCCGAGGCCATGGCCATGGAGGAAGCCCTGCGCGAGGTGGCGCACGACCTGTCGAAGGCCACGGACGTCCTGTTCCTCGGTCGTGGGGCCATGTTCCCCCTGGCCATGGAGGGCGCGCTGAAGCTGAAGGAGATCAGCTACATCCACGCCGAGGGCTACGCCGCCGGCGAGCTGAAGCACGGGCCGATCGCCCTCATCGACGAATTCACGCCGACCGTGGCCCTCGCTCCCCTGGACGACGTCTTCGAGAAGACGGCGTCGAACCTTCAGGAGGTCGCGGCGCGCGGTGGGCCGGTCATCATGGTCGCCCCGGCCGACGCGCCCGAGCCGCACGGCGCAGGCATCCGTCGGGTAGACGCGCCCGCCTGCCACCCGCTGGTCGCGCCGCTGGTCCACGCCGTGGCGATCCAGCTGCTGGCCTATTACACGGCGGTCCAGAAGGGCACCGACGTCGACCAGCCGCGCAATCTGGCGAAGTCCGTCACGGTGGAGTGATCGCCTTGGCCCCCCGATGCGTTAGGGTGGCCGACCTTCACCGTTCAGGACTCGCCATGACGACCGCCCCCCGCCGCCTGCGCAAGGCCGTGCTTCCCGTCGCCGGACTGGGCACGCGGGTGCTGCCGGGCACCAAGACCACGCCCAAGGAACTGCTGAACGTCGTCGATCGACCGATCCTGTCCTACATCGTCGAGGAGGCGCGCGAGGCGGGGATCGAGCACATCGTCTTCGTCACCGGCCGGGCCAAGCAGGCGATCGAAGACTATTTCGACCATCAGATCGAGCTGGAGGCCCAACTGGAGGCCAAGGGCAAGACCGACGTCCTGGCCATGATGAACGCCGAGCTGGCCGAGGCCGGCGAGATGAGCTTCACCCGACAGATGCGGCCCAAGGGGCTGGGCCACGCCGTCTGGTGCGCCCGCGACATCGTCGGCGACGAGCCGTTCGCCGTGATCCTGCCCGACGTCATCGTCGATTCTCAGCCGGGCGCCCTGAAGCAGTTGGCCGACGTCTATGCCCAGGTCGGCGGCAACGTCATCGGCGTGGAGCAGGTGCCGGAAACCGAAACCCACAAATACGGCATCATCGACCCGGACGGCGACGCCTCGGGCACCCGCATCCGCATGAGGGGCATGGTCGAGAAGCCGCCGCGCGGCGAAGCGCCGTCGACCCTGTCCATCTCCGGCCGATACATCCTCCAGCCCGAGATCTTCGGCATCCTGGCCACGCAGGAGCGCGGCGCGGGCGGGGAAATTCAGCTTACGGACGGAATGGCCCGGCTGATGCGGGACCAAGCCTTCACGGCGGTGAAGTATGACGGCGTCACCCACGACTGCGGCGACAAGATCGGCCTGCTGCGCGCCAACGTGGCCCTGGCGCTGAAACGGCCGGACCTGGGCGCGGCGGCGCGCGCGGCGATCTCGGGCCTGCTCTGATCAGCCTTTGGGGATCAGGGCGTCGTCCAGTTCACGAGCCCGCGCGGCGGCCGGCCGATCGGCGATTCGGGCCCAGTAGGCCTTGAAGGCGTCGCGATCCGGCAGGGTCTTGAACATCAGTCCCCACCCGACCTGGCTGCCCAGATAGACGTCGGCGGCGGTGAAGCGGTCGCCGGCCACGAAGTCGTGCCGCGACACCAGATGCTCCAGCCCGTCGACCATGGCGTCATAGCTGCCGTAGCCGACCTGACCGGCTTTGTCGGCGGGCGGCAGGGCGCCGACCGAGCGGGCGGTCACGGCCGCCTCCAGAGGCCCTGCGGCGAAGAACAGGGCGCGCAGATAGGCGCCGCGCTCCGGGTCGTCCGTCGCGGGCGCAAGGCCCGCGTCGGGAAAGGCGTCGGCCAAATACGCGCAGATGGCGGCGCATTCGGTGACGACCTGCCCACGATGGACGATCGCCGGCACCTTGCCCATGGGATTGATCGCCAGATAGGCGGACGCCTTCATCGTCGTGCCGTAGTCCAGCACCTCGGTGCGGTAGGGGGCGCCCGCCTCCTCCAGCATCCAACGGACGATGCGCCCGCGCGACATGGGATTGGTGTAGAAGACGATCTCTTCGGACATGGCGGGCCTCGTTTTCGACTCCGCGGACGATGCGCGCGACGGCATGTAACCTCAAGCTTCGCGGCGACGTATCGTCATGTCATGCTGGCTCCGTCGCCAGTCGTCTGGGGGGACCATGAGCCGACCTGACCGCCCGTTGCCCGACGGCCGCGTCGCCATCTGGCGGCATCCCCTGCCCGTCCGCGTCACGCACTGGGTCAATGCGATCTGCGTGCTGATCCTGGCCATGACCGGGCTGAACATCCTGAAGGCGCATCCGTACCTGTACTGGGGCCTGGCCTCGACCTTCGCCGATCCGTGGCTGAGCTTTCCGAACATTCCGGACTGGGCGACGATCCCGACGACCCGCAATCTGGCGGTTGCGCGCAACTGGCACTTCTTCTTCGCCTGGCTGTTCGTCATCAACGGCCTGATCTACCTCGCCTATGCCCTGATCTCGGGCCGAGTCCGGCGGCTGATGGAGCCGTCGCGCGAGGAGCTCAAGCACATCCCGCAGAGCGTCGTCGAACATGCGAAGCTCCATTTTCCGGAAGGCGAAGAGGCGCGGACCTACAACGTCATCCAGAAGCTGACCTATTTGGTCGTGCTGCTGTTTCTGCTGCCCCTGATGCTGGGCACGGGGCTGGCCATGTCGCCGGGAATGAACGCCGTCCTGCCGGACCTGCTGCACCTGTTCGGCGGGCGGCAATCGGCGCGGACGCTGCATTTCATCGCCGCCGCCGGGATCGGCCTGTTCGCCGTCGTCCACGTGTTGCTGGTCTTCCTGTCCGGGCCCTGGAACAATCTGCGCGCCATGACCACCGGCTGGTTCTTCATCAGGCCCGACGCTCCGCCCCCCGCCACGCCCGAGGAGAAGCCCGATGCGTCCTGACCGTCGCCTGCTGATCCTGGGAGGCGCCGCGACCCTGTCGGGCTGCGACGCCTTCGTCCGCGCGCCGGCCGTCCAGTGCACGATCAGGAAGGCCGAGAAGCTGACCCTGGGCGCCCAGCGCGCGGTGATCCCGCGCACGGCACTGGCCCCCGAGTATTCCGAGAAGGACATTTCGAAGGACTTCCGCGCCAACGGCTCGATCGATCCGGCGGACCGCGAGTATCGTACCCTGCGGGCCAACGGCTTCCGCGACTATCGCCTCGTCGTCGACGGCCTGGTGAACAGGCCTCTGAGTCTGTCGATGGAGGAGATCAAGCGCCGCCCCTCGCGCACCCAGATCACCAAGCACGACTGCGTCGAGGGCTGGACCTCGATCGGCAAGTGGAAGGGCGCGCGCCTGTCGGCCATCCTGAACGAGGCCGGGCTGAAGCCGAGCGCGAAATACATCATGTTCCACTGCTTCGACGCCCTGGATCAGACCGAGAACGGCGAGCGCTACTACACCTCGATCGACCTGGTGGACGCCTTCCACGCCCAGACCCTTCTGGCCTATGAGATGAACGACCGCCCCTTGCCCATCAAGCACGGCGCTCCGATCCGCCTGCGCGCCGAGCGTCAGCTGGGCTACAAGATGGCCAAGTACATCAAGCGGATCGAAGCCGTGGAAAGCTTCGCCCACATCGGCAAGGGCAAGGGCGGCTATTGGGAAGACCGGGGGTATGAGTGGTACGCGGGCATCTAGGTCCGACTTCGGACTCCGCTCGGCCCCATTTCTGACGCGAAGATGAACGGCGGATACCGTCGTTCTTCAGCGCGGCGGGCGCAAACCTCCTTCGCCGGTCAAGGACCGGTCCGCCCGAGAGGCGGCAATCTTGGAGAAGGGTGCAGTCATGAAAGCGTATCTGTTGGTCGCCGGGTTCACCCTGGCCTTGTCCACCCCGGCCCTGGCGCAGGACGCGTATCGCCTGCCCGCCGGCGCCGCCCGCATCAACCCCGTCGGTCAGGTCGTTCTGGGCGATCGTTTCCAACCGCGGGGAGGCCTGATCCGAGACGCCGTCTGCGCCGTCGACCCGGCGGTCACCGCCGTCACCCTGACCAAGGGCGACGCCGGCGCGGTCAGAGTTGCCTATGAGGTCGCCAATCGGGGCCGGCACGCCTGGGCGTCGGGCGAAGGTCAGCAGATGGTCACCGTGCGGGTCACCAACGGCAACACCGGTCGCGTTTTCGCAGAGTCGGAGGCCCTGGCCACGGCCGCCGCGCCTCGGGCCAGCATGGGCCGGTTCGCCACGCCCATGATCGCCGAGGCTTTCGACGCGTTCGAGTTCGGCGGCGAGGTGGAGGTGGAGATCGCCTACGACCCCGACATCGCCATCGACGGCAACGGCTGCAACGACGACGGCTCGACCCGGAACAATGTCCTGCGGATCAGCCATTCCCAGGTCTCTGGTTTCCTCGGATCGCGCGCCACGAGCCGAACCTTCCGCTAGAGCCTGATCGGCTGAGGTGGAACCGCTTCGCGGTTCCGCCGATGCCGTGAATCAGGCTCCAGCATGATCCTGGAGCGCATTCCGTGCTGAGCCGGACTGCGTCCAACTCAGCCGAATGCGCTCTAAGGAAGGCGCGCCGGTCAGGGGCCGGTCCGTCGCGGGTTCGCCCCGTGGCGGCCGGCCTCAGGCGTGTTCGGCCCCTTCGTTTCGCTTCTTCATCAGGGCGTCGAAACTGTCCCAGACGCCCTCGACGCCGTGCCAGGATCCCTGCGTGGCCGCCTTGGAATATTCCGTCGCGCGGGCCTCGAAGAAGTTGGCATGCTCGACGCCGCTGAGCAGCGACTGCAGCCACGGAAGCGGGTTTTCGCGGCCCCCGCCGTAAAGCTCCGGCAGTTGCAGCTGGCGCAGGCGCCAGTCGGCGATGAAGCGGATGTAGTCCTTGATGTCCTGGGGGACCATGCCGTTCACCGGCCCCTGTTCGAAGGCCAGGTCGATGAACTTGTCCTCCATGTCCACGACCGTGCGGCAGCACTCCACGATGTCCTCGGCCACAGCCTTCGTCACCGCGCCCGTCTCCTTGTTGAAGGCGTGGTACAGCTTGATGATGCCCTCGCAGTGCAGACTCTCGTCGCGCACCGACCAGGACACGATCTGGCCCATGCCCTTCATCTTGTTCTGGCGCGGGAAGTTCATCAGCATGGCGAACGACGCGAACAGCTGAAGCCCCTCGGCGAACCCGCCGAACATGGCCAGGGTGCGGGCGATGTCGGCCTCTGTGTCCACCCCGAACTGGCCCATGTAGTCGTGCTTGTCCCGCATGGCCTCGTATTCCATGAAGGCGCCGAACTCGGCCTCGGGCATGCCGATGGTCTCGAGCAGCAGGGCATAGGCGGCGATGTGAATGGTCTCCATGTTGGCGAAGGACGCCAGCATCATCTTGACCTCGGTCGGTTTGAACACCCGACCGTAGCGCTCCATGTAGTTGTCCTGGACCTCGATGTCGGCCTGGGTGAAGAAGCGGAAGATCTGCGTCAGCAGATTGCGCTCGCCGTCGTTCAGATTGGCTGCCCAGTCCTTGCAATCCTCGCCCAGCGGCACCTCTTCGGGCATCCAGTGGACCTGCTGCTGCTTCTTCCACATGTCGAAGGCCCACGGATAGCGGAACGGCTTGTAGGCGGCCGAGGGCGTCAGCAGGCCGGGGACCTTGAGCGACGAGGACGGGACGTGCGCGTTCATGCGGGGACTCGGCGATTCCGGGTTGAAGAGCGTGCGTTCACCATGCGGGCGAATGAACCCGGCGCCAAGCCGGAATGCGGCTATTTTGCGATCACATTTTCCGCGACCGCTAGATATGGTGTCACAGGGCCAGGTTCCTGTGGGTCGCGCAGGGGATGGGCAAGCCCTGCTGATGGCGTGACCGAGCGAACTCGCGGACATATCTCTTCCGCCCATGGCAGGCTGCGACCGGGAGGATTAGGATGACCTATCTCGTCTATGGCGCGCTCGGCTCAGGCTCGGTTCCTGTGGAGGCGGCGCTGACCCTGATCGGGGCCCCGTTCCGGGTGGAGGAGATCGTCACCTACGCGTCGGAGGCGGAGCGGGCGCGCATGGCGCCGCACAATCCGATGCGGCAGGTTCCGGTGCTGGTCACGCCCGACGGTGAGACGATCACCGAGAGCGCGGCCATCCTGCTGTGGCTGACGGAGCGGCATCCGGAGGCCCGGCTGGCGCCGCCGCCGGGCGACCCGCGCCGGGGGCAGTTCCTGCGGTGGATGGCCTTCATCTCCGCCGAAATATACGCCCTCTACTGGGTCCGCGACGTCCCCTCGCGCCTAGTCGGCGACGATCCCGAAGCCCAGACGCAGATCAAGTTGCGGACGAAAGAGCGCATCGCCGCGTGCTGGGGCGTGATGGAGAGCCAGACCGATCCCGGCCGGTTCGTGCTGGGCGCCGAGCTGAGCGTGCTGGACCTCTACATGGCGGTCGTCAGCCGCTGGCGACCCTTGCGGCGCCGGTTCCATGAGGTGGCGCCGCGACTGGGCCAGATCGCACGGCGGATCGACGCCCTGCATGAGCTGACGGAATTCTGGGACCGGCGGTTCCCGTTCGAGGGGGACTATATGGGTTAGGCCGCGACGGCGTCCGGTTTGGTGGCGGCGAACTCGCCCGACAAGGCGCGGTTCAGGACGGCCAGCAAACCGTGCTGGCTGATCGGCTTGGCCATGTGGGCGTTCATGCCGGCGGCCAGACAGCGGGCGACGTCTTCGGGCATGGCGTCGGCGGTCATGGCGACGATCGGGGTCGCGACGCCCCCGGCGCGCAGGGCGCGAGTGGCGTCCAACCCGTCCATCCGTGGCATGCGCACATCCATCAGGATCAGGTCGAAATCGCCGGGTTCGCCCGCCGCCACGGCCTCGATCCCGTCCCCCGCCTCGATCACCTCGCAGCCGAACGCTTGGAGCATCACGCGGGCGACCTCAAGGTTCACGGGGTGATCATCGACGACGAGGACGCGGGGGGCGGCGGCATCGTCGGGCTCGGGCGCAGGGGCCGGCGGGGCGGTGAGCGCCGGCGCGGTCTCCGGCTCGGCGGCAGCGAGGGGAAGGGTCAAGGTGAAGGCCGCGCCGCCGCCCGGGCGGTCGCCGACCTCGACCCTGCCGCCCATGCGGCGGACGTTGCGCATCACCAGGGCGAGGCCAAGACCGGCTCCGGCGTGCAGGCGGTTCAGTGAACAGTCCGCCTGTTCGAAGGCGTCGAACAATCGCTCCCTCTGATCAGGGTCCACGCCCGGGCCCGTGTCGGACACGCGGATCGTCACGGCGCCGCCCCGTTCCTCCAACCGCACCTCGACGTGGCCTCGGTCGGTGAATTTGACGGCGTTGGAGATCAGGGCCTGGAGCGTCTGGAGCAGGGCGCGTCGGTCGGCGTGGTGACGGGCGCCCGGAGCGAGGCGGACGTCGAGCCGCAGATCCAGCTCCTTGGTCTCGATCGCGTCGGCGTTGGGCGCGGCGGCCTCACGGACGAGGGCGTCCAGCGACAGCGGCTCGAGGGAAAGGGCGTCGTCGCCGCGCGCCAGATCCAGCACGTCCTCCACCAGGCCCAGCAGGGCGTCCCCGGCGCGACGGATCTCCTGGGCCTGACGCCGCGCTTCGGGGTCCAGGTCGGGGCGGGCCGCCAAGAGGTCGGCGAAGCCGGCGACGCCGTTCAGCGGCGTGCGCATCTCGTGACTCATCAGGGCCAGGAAGCGACCGCGCGCCTCTGCGGCATGCTCGGCGCGGCGACGGGCCTCGCGCGCCTCCGCGGCCCGAGCGCGCAGCCGCGCCTCCAGCCGGCGCCGCTCGGTGACGACGGTCGAGATCGGCAGCACGGTGATCACGGCGGACAGCAGGAACACGTTCAGGACGAGGAGGCGGCGCAGCATCTCCGGCACACCGGCCAGGGCTGGGTCCGGCGCGAGGCGCGTCAGATGGACGGGGCCATGACCCATCAGCGTCGCCCCGCCGGCGACCAGGGCAGTGGCCAGCACCGCCGCGGCGGTCGTCGCCGGCGACAGCCTGAGGGCGATCGCCACCAGCGGCATCAGGGACAGAAAGAGAAGCGGCGCCGAGTCCTGGAGGAAGGTCAGAGCCGTCGCCGCGACGCTGAGGGACACCCAGGCCGCGGCCTCGCGTTTCGAGGCCCGGCTGACGCCGCCGAAGCGGTGCGCCCGCGCCAGCATCAGCAGCGCCGGCGTCGCCAGCATGACGCCCAGCAGTTCGACGGAGACATAGGTCTGGACGTAGAAGCCGAGCATGGAGGGAGCCAAGGGCTGCAGCATGTTAAGCGCGCCGATGGCGGCGACCGACGACAGGACCACCGCGGGCAAGGCCGCCATCAGCGTGAATCTGACCAGTCTGACGGGTCGACGCATGTCGAGGGCGGCCCCGCAGAAACGGCGCGCCAGAACGGCGGTGACGGCCGCGACTCCGAGGTTCAGCAGGGCGTTCAGCCACAGGAAGACGCCCGGATCGCCGCGCAGCAGGTTGTTCAGGAGATTGGCCGCGAAGCAGGCGGCGATGACGCGCACCGCGTCCGGCCGGTGCAGTTGCAGCAAGGCGGCGGCCATGATGCCGTTGGAAAGCCAGACGGCGACCGCACCGAACTCCCGCGCCGACCAGAAGCCGGCGGCCAGCGAGACGACGAACATCGCCGCATAGGCCCACGGCGGCGGTCCCGCCGCGCGTCCGGCCTCGTGCCGGAAAAGACGCCACCGACCCTTCACGGGTGGTCCTCCCCCTCCATCCGCGTCCAGACTATCGGCCAGCCGTAAACAAATCGGTCCACAGGCCACAGGGCCGGAACCGGGGTTCAGGCGGAGCCGTTCCCCCTGCCTCGCTTCCAGAGGCCTTGATGTCCGACACCGTGCACGATCCCAGCTTTCACCCGCCCGAGGAGGCGGTGGCCTTCTATGAGGAGAGCCTGCGTCTGCTGAAGGAGAGCCGCATCCCCTTCCTGCTGTCGGGCACCTATGCGGTCACGGCCTACACCGGCATCCGACGCCCGACCAAGGATCTGGACGTCTTCTGCAAGCCCGGCGACTACCCCCGCATCCTGGCCTTCTTCCAAGCCCGCGGGTACCGGACCGACGTCGAGGACGAGCGGTGGATCGCCAAGGTCTGGAAGGACGAGAAGCACTTCTTCGACGTCATCTTCGCCATGTCGAACGGCACCATCGCGGTGAACGACAGCTGGTTCGGCGACGACGCGATCGAAGTCTATGGCCACCGGGTGACCATCACCCCGCCGACGGCCCTGATCCTGTCCAAGGTCTTCATCCAGGACCGCTATCGCTACGACGGCGCCGACGTGAACCACGTGATCCTGAAGCAGGCCGACGCCATCGACTGGAAGAGCCTGCTCGACCAGATGGACCTCTATTGGGAGGTGCTGATGGCGCACCTGCTGAACTTCCGTTTCGCCTATCCGACCGAGCGGGACCGCGTTCCGGCCTGGGTCATGACCGAGCTGACGGAGCGGCTGCGGGCGCAGGTCGATCTGCCGGCGCCGCGGGTGAAGGTGTGCCGCGGCCGCCTGTTCAGCCCGCGCGACTACATCTCGGACGTGGCCGAATGGGGCTTCGGCGACGTGGTCGGCAAGGGTCTGGAAGAGCGCCACGACCCGGTGCACTGACCATGACCGATCCCGTGACCCCGCCGCCCGCCAACCAGGACGCGGCGCCCCAGACCCAGCAGCCCGGCCTCGAGCCCGGCCCGACTAGGAAGCTGCGCGTCGCCGCCGTCGGCGACCTGCATGTCGGCGAGACCCACGACCGGCCGCATCGCGAGCTGTTCGAGCGGGTGCACGAGGACGCCGACGTCCTGTGCCTGGCCGGGGATCTGACCAATTTCGGCAAGACCCGCGAGGTCGAGATTCTGCTGGAGGATCTAAAGGCCTGCCGCGTCCCCATGGTCGGCGTTCTGGGCAATCACGAGCATGAGTGCGGCCAGCCGGACCGCGTGCGCGACCTGCTGTGCGACGCGGGGGTCAAGGTGCTGGACGGAGGTCAGGCCTATGAGATCGAGGGCGTGGGCTTCGCCGGCGGCAAGGGCTTCGTCGGCGGCTTCGGCCGCTACATGCTCAGCGCCTTCGGCGAGACGGAGATCAAGCGCTTCGTGCAGGAGGCGGTGGACGACGCCAACCTGATCGAGAACTCCATTCGGACCCTGCGGACGGAACGGTCGGTGGTCGTGCTGCACTATGCGCCCGTAGTGGACACGGTGGTGGGCGAGCCGCCGGAGATCCACGCCTTCCTGGGCTCCTCGCGCCTGGGCGAGACCATCGACCGCTATGACAACGTCTCGCTGGTGGTGCACGGCCACGCCCACCGCGGCGCGCCGGAGGGCCGGACGAACAAGGGCGTGCCGGTCTACAACGTCGCCTTGCCGGTGCTGCGGACGCTGGGGGACACGCCGTATCGGGTGTTCGAGGTTTAGCTTCCCTCTCCCGGCGGGAGAGGGTTCATCTCAGCAGCATCCAGGCCCCCGTGGCGACGAACCCCAGCGCGGCGGCCAGCCGGATCCATTTCAGCGGCAGCCGTTTCGCCAGCGCCTCGCCCACCAGGACGGCGGGCACGTTGACGAGCATCATGCCCAGGGTCGATCCGACCACGACCGGCAGCAGCGCCTCGAAGCGGGCGGCCAACAAGGCAGTGGCGATCTGGGTCTTGTCGCCGATCTCCAGCACGAAGAAGGCGGCGGCGGTCGTCAGGAAGACGCCGGCGAACGTCTTCTCGTCCGCGTCGGTACGCTCCTCCAGCCTGTCCGGGATCAGGGCCCAGGCCCCGAAGCCCAGGAAGGCCAGGCCCACGACCCATTTCAGATGATCTCCGTCCATGAATCGCGCCAGCACCGACCCGGCGATCGCGGCGAAGGCGTGGTTCAGCACCGTGGCGGCGAAGATGCCCAGGATGATCGGCGCGGGCCGGCGCCAGGCCGCGGCCAGGACCACGGCCAGCAGCATGGTCTTGTCGCCGATCTCGGCGACCGCCACCAGGCCGGTGGAAACTAGGAAGGCGTCCAAGGGACGTCACCGGATGCGCGGGGGGCCGACGGAGGACCAGCGACTTCGCAGCCAGGCCCCCGCGTGGAAGCGCCCTGCGAAGTCAGCGGTCTTGCCTTTTCTTGTGGTCCTAACGCTCGCCACGCGGTGGCTCGCTGCTTGAGGACTGGCGTTCCGCCCTCAAGTAGGGCCGCGCCGCGCGCGGACCGATAGGGCCACTAGAAAGTCGCGCCATTCCCTCCGGGCGAGGGAAAGCATGTTGACGCGGACCCCGCATGAGACGCTGCGGGCGGCTACTCCCCGATGACGGCGCCGCCTTAGCGCGGGGAGGGGTCGTCATGCAAGCCGGACAGGCGCGCCGCCTGCCGGCGTTCGACCGCATAGCTGACCAGCCACAGCGCCATGGCCCAAGCCGCGCCTGCGCACCAGCCGGCGATGACGTCGCTGGCCCAGTGGGCGCCAAGATAGAAGTGGGTCACGCCGATGATCAGGGCGATCGTCAGCGTCCACCCCAAGGCGAACGCCTTGAACCGCCGCTGTTGAAAGGCCCGCGTCAGCATCACGCCGAGGGTCAGGTAGAATACGGTGGACAGCAGGGCGTGGCCGGACGGGAAGCTGGCGTTGATCGTCTCCACCGCCTGATAGTCGGCGGGCGGCCGGTCGCGGGCGAACAGGGCCTTCAACCCCTCGCTGAGCGCGACGCCACCCAAGAGTCCGAGCACCAGAAGCAGCGCCGACAGCCGCTTCTTCTGCATGACCAGAAAGATCACGGCGATGAGGGCGAACAGGGTCAGCACCGAAATGCCGCCCAGCGACGTCAGGTCGGCCGCGGCTTCCTCCAGCCACCACGGCCCGCGCGCATTGCCCGGCGTCGGCTGCAGCCAGGTCAAGACCGACATGTCGAAGGCCTGGCCGTCGGCCTCGGTGGCGTCGTCGGCCACCTCGATGAAGGTCAGCACGCCCAGCGCCACGATCACCAGGGCCGCCAGCGCGGCGATCTCGGCGCGTGCGACGCGCAAGGCGCGGCGCAGGAAGGTGGCGATCTGGACTTCGGTCATGGTCGCCATGAACGGCCACGCTTCGGCCCCGTTCCTGATCACGCGCTCGTGATCGCCGCCGTCATGCCGTCGTCGCGGCGCGTCCACAGGCTCATCCCCCGCCTCGAACGCGATTCGCCCAGAAAACAGACGTCAACCCCGTTGACGGGTCGTTAGCCATCTGCGCCCCATATGTGGGTTCGGGAGGCGCTTCGCCCACTAGATGATGTGGTCGGAACGCAGGTGGCTTAATCGAGACTCTGTTCGGGGCACTGACGAAATGGCTGGCGGCGAAGCGGTGAAGACGGCGGAATTCCAGACGGTTGCGGACGTCGATGTGACGCCACGTCCCCAGCTTTCGGTCGTGAAGTCGATTCAACTGGACCGGTCGCGCGACGCGCTCCTGACCGAGTTCGGCAAAAGGACGCTGGAGGACCGCTATCTGCTGAAAGGCGAGTCCTATCAGGACATGTTCGCCCGCGTGGCCACCGCCTTCTCCGACGACGCGGACCATGCGCAGCGCGTCTACGACTACATGTCCAAGCTGTGGTTCATGCCGGCCACGCCGGTGCTGTCGAACGGCGGCGCGGATCGCGGCCTGCCGATCAGCTGCTTCCTGAACGCCGTCGGCGACAGCCTGGACGGCATTCAGAGCGTCTGGAACGAGAACGTCGCCCTGGCGTCGAACGGCGGCGGCATCGGCACCTATTGGGGCGGGGTCCGCTCCATCGGCGAGAAAGTCAAGGGCGCGGGCCAGACCAGCGGCATCATCCCCTTCATCCGGGTGATGGATTCCCTGACCCTGGCGATCAGCCAGGGTTCGCTGCGCCGCGGCTCGGCGGCGGTCTATCTGGACGTTCACCACCCGGAGATCGAGGAGTTCCTGGAGATCCGCAAACCCTCGGGCGACTTCAACCGCAAGTCCCTGAACCTGCACCACGGCATCAACATCACCGACGCCTTCATGGAGGCGGTGCGTGACGGCCGGACCTTCGACCTGCTGTCGCCCAAGAACGGCGAGGTCATGAAGACCGTCGACGCCCGCAGCCTGTGGCAGAAGATCCTGGAGATCCGCCTGCAGACGGGCGAGCCCTATCTGATCTTCTCCGACACGGTGAACCGGCAGATGCCGCAGCACCAGAAGGATCTGGGACTGAAGGTCAAGCAGTCCAACCTGTGCGCCGAGATCATGCTGCACACCGGCCGCGACCACCTAGGGATAGACCGCACCGCCGTGTGCTGCCTGTCGTCGGTCAACGCCGAGAAGTTCCTGGAGTGGCGCGAAGAGCCGATGTTCGTCGAGGACCTGATGCGGTTCCTGGACAACGTGCTGGAGGACTTCATCCGCCGCGCGCCTCCGGCGATGAAGGCGGCCGTCTATTCCGCCGTGCGCGAGCGGTCGGTGGGTCTGGGCCTGATGGGCTTCCACTCCTTCCTGCAGGCCCAGGGCGTGGCCTTCGAAAGCGCCATGGCCAAGTCGTGGAACATGCGCCTGTTCAAGCACCTGCGCCGCGAGGCCGACAAGGCCAGCCGCGTCCTGGGCGAGGAGAAGGGCCCGTGCGAGGACGCCCGCGAGCGTGGCGTCATGGAGCGCTTCAGCCACAAGCTGGCCATCGCGCCCACCGCCTCGATCTCCATCATCTGCGGCGGAACCTCGGCCGGCATCGAGCCGATCCCGGCCAACATCTACACCCACAAGACTCTGTCGGGGTCGTTCGCGGTCAAGAACCCTTATCTGGAAGAGCTGCTGGAGGGCAAAGGCCTGAACACCGACGCCGTCTGGTCCTCCATTCTGGAACATGAAGGCTCGGTGCAGCATCTCGACGGCCTGAACGACGACGAGAAGTCGATCTTCAAGACCGCCTTCGAGCTGGACCAGCGCTGGCTGATCGACCTGGCTTCGGACCGGGCTCCGGAGATCTGCCAGGCTCAGTCGCTGAACCTCTTCATTCCCGGCGACGTCGACAAGTGGGACCTGCACATGCTGCACTGGTCGGCGTGGGAGCGGGGCGTGAAGTCGTTGTATTACCTGCGCTCCAAGTCGGTCCAGCGCGCCGCCTTCGCCGGCGCCGAGGACAAGGCCGGCTCGGATGACGCCGAGGTCGATCCGAACCAGCCCGACCTGTTCTCGGCCGCGCGCACCGATTACGACGAGTGCCTGGCCTGCCAGTAGGAGCCCAGGGGAGCGCGAACCTCCAGGTCCGCGTCTCGGCCTTTCGCGGACGCGGACGTCCGCGCTCCTGACTTTCGGAACCGCTGCCGCGCGCGGCCGTTCGGTGTCCGAAATCCGTCGTGAAAACGTCAGTTGCAGCCGGGGCTGACCCTGGGGCATGCTGTCGAAGCCGACGACGGTTTGAGGGGGCCGCCATGCGCCGCAAGACCGCGATCACAGGAGGGGGCTGCGCCGTCGTCGCGAGCCTGTGCCTGATCGTCGGCGCCGCTTCGGCTCAGACCGCCGTCCGCCAGACCTGGGGAGACGGGGCCGACGCCACCTCTCGCCTGAACCGCATGCCGGCCGCCGCTCTGGTTTCCGGAGCAGGTTTCGCCGATCCCGGTCCGTCGGCCACGCGCATCGTGGCCCAGCCGGATTCGCCTTGGGTCGCCGTCGAGCGCGACGTCTGGGTGGAGAGCGAGGCCGCGACCGACCGCTTTCGCCTGACGCGGTCCGGCCGGATGCAGCGCATCGACGGTGCGCCCGTGCCGCCGGGACCGCTGGACGCCGCCGTGCTCGACGACGAGACGTTCGACCTGACCTACACGCGCGGCTGGCCGACGGCGATCGCCCGGACGGCCTCGGGGCTTGAGGTGTCGCTGACTCCGCACGCCGGCATCGGCGTGGGCTCGCGGGGCGGCTCGGCCGAGGCGGGCGCCACCCTGAAGATCGGCAATGACCTGGAGCGCATGGTCCCGGACGGCCTTCAGACGTTCGGCGACCGGCCGCGGTGGTACGTCTATGCCGCCGGCTCTGGCCGCGCCGTCGGCTATAACTTCGCCCGTACGCGCGACGGCGACTTCACCCGCTCGGGCGTCAGCCACGATTCCGGCGCCTTCATCGGCGACGCCTCCCTGGGCGTGGCGATGCGGCAGGGACCGATCCATGGCTCGGTCGGCCTGGTCTACCGCGAGGTCGAGGTCGAGGGCCTGCGCGTCGGCCAGGGCGTCGACGACGACGTGGACGAGGGCATGCTGGCCTTCCAGCTGTCGATCAAGCCGGAGTGGTGACCGCCCCTCAGTAGGCCACCACGCCTTCGCGGCGGTCGTCCGCGCCGCCGTCCCAGCCCCAGACGCCGTCCCTGCCTCGCCGCCAGATTCCCCCGTGCAGGCCGGAGTTTTCGCTGGTGTTCGGCCGGATCGCGATCCCCCGCTCGCCCAGCGCCGCGCGCAGGCCGGGAGAGAATCGCTCGGCGTCCGCCCCGAAGCCGTCGCCCCGCGCCACCAGATTGGGCAGGTCGAACGCCGCCTGCATGGGCAAGCCCCAGTCCAGCACCGCCACCAGCGCCTTGACGTTGTACGCCAGGATCGAGGTTCCGCCGGGCGAACCCAGCGCCGCGACGAACCGCCCCTCCAGATCCAGCACGATCACCGGCGACATCGAGCTGCGCGGCCGCTTGCCGGGCGCGACGGCATTGGCCGCCGGCTGGCCGTCGGCCCGCAGGGGCTCGAAGGAGAAGTCGGTCAGCTGGTTGTTCAGGAAGAAACCCGCCGCCATCCGGCCTGAGCCGAACACGCTCTCGACCGTCGTCGTCATGCTGACCACGTCGCCCTGGGCGTCCACCACCACGAAATGGCTGGTGCCCGACGGCTCCTGCGTGGCGTCGAAGCCGCGGATGACGCCGCCGGGCGGACGCCCCGCCTCTGCCGCCCCGGTCAGGGTCAGGGCCAGTCCGGCGCGCTCGGCCACATATCGCTCGTCCAGCATCCCCTGCACGGGCACGCCGACGAAGGCGGGATCGCCGACCCAGCGGTCGCGGTCGGCGTACATGACGCGCTGCAGCTGGGCGAAGGTCACCCAGGCGTCGACGTTGTCCGGCCCCTCCAGAATGGCCGGGACGGTTTCCGCCATGCCCAGGAACTGCAGCACGGCCACGCCCGACGAGGGCGGCGGCGGCACGCAGACCAGATACAGCCGATAGGGCCGGCACAGGGCGCCGCGCTCTTTCGGCTCATAGGCCGCCAGGTCGGCCGCGGTCAGGAATCCGGGGCGCGGCTGGGCGCCGACGGCGGTCAGGATCTCGCTCGCGATGCGGCCTTCGTACAGAGCGTCGGGCCCGCCCGCCGCCAGCTCGGCCACGGTCTGCGCATAGGCGGGGTTGCGCAGCACGTCGCCGGCGGCCACTCGAGCGCCGTCGGCCTTGGTGAAATAGGCGTCGGCCCAGGGCGTGCGGGCCTGTCCCGATCGCGCCGCCACGAAGCCCGCCAAGCGCGGTGAGACGACGAAGCCGTCGCGGGCCAGCCGCTCGGCGTCGCCGAACAAGGCGCCCCAAGGCAGCCGGCCGTGCTTTTCGTGCGCCATCCCCAGCATGGCCACGGCGCCGGGCACGCCGGTGGAGCGACCCGACAGCACGGCGTTGCGGAAGTTCAGAGGGCGGCCGTTCTCGTGGAACAGTTCCGGCGTCGCCGCGGCCGGCGCCGTCTCGCGGCCGTCGAAGCTGGTGACGTCGCCGGTCTCTGCGTCGTAGTGCATCATGAAGGCGCCGCCGCCCAGGCCCGAGGACTGCGGCTCCACCAGCCCAAGCACGGCCTGCACGGCGACCGCGGCATCGACCGCCGACCCACCCTGGCGCAACACCTTCATACCCGCTTCGACCGCCAGCGGATTGGCCGCCGAGACGAAGGGGCCGCGCGCCGGCGGCGGGGCCGTCAGGACAGCGGCGGACGGCGGCGCGGGCGGCGATCCCCCGCAGGCGCCGAGGCCGGCGGCGGCGAGTGCGGCCAGGGCCAGAAGGGCGCGGCGGGCGGCGTTCGAGGTCATGGCATCAGACCTAGGCGACGCCGCCGCTTGCGCCAACCCCGCCGGCCGTGCCTGATGCGGCGACCATTCCGGGGAGACCGCTCATGATCCGCCCGCTCGCCGCCGCCCTCGTCCTCGCCTTCGCCGCCACCCCGGCGCTCGCACAGGAAGCCCCGGCGCCCGCCGTGGCCCCCGCCCACGTGCCGAACCCGGCGGACGTGGAGACGCTCGACGGCATCATGGCCGCCCTCTACGACGTCATCTCCGGGCCCGCCGGACCCCGGGACTGGGACCGGTTCCGCGGCCTGTTCCTGCCCGGCGCGATGATGGGCGGATCGGGCCCGGCGCGCGAAGGCGTCTCGCGCCTGCGGCTGGGGACCCCCGACGACTATGCGCGGAACTCCGGCGCCTATTTCATGGAAAACGCCTTCTTCGAGCGCGAGGTCGGCCGCAAGGTCCAGGCGTGGGGGCCGCTGACCCAAGTGCTGACCGCCTATGAGACCGCCGAGACCGAGGGCGGACCGGCGACCCAGCGCGGGGTCAACTCCGTGACCCTGTTCAACGACGGCAAGCGCTGGTGGATCACCTCGATCACCTGGGCCGGAGAGGCGTCCGACCGCCCCATGCCCGCCGACTGGTGAGAAACGGAAAACCGTCGGGGCACGACTTGCCTTGCCGCGCCCGAACCGTTAGATGACCGCCCTCGCCGTCAGGGCCAGTGCGCACCCGTAGCTCAGCTGGATAGAGCACCAGACTACGAATCTGGGGGTCAGGAGTTCGAATCTCTTCGGGTGCGCCATGCCTGACCGCCGCGCTTGCGGCGACGTCCCTTGCCGCGCGGCTTCCTCGTCTTGACCCCCGCCGCGCCGCTCCCGATCATGGCGCATGCCCAGGCCCGTCGCGCTTTCGCCCCATGATCCGCAGTGGGCCGTTCGGGCTGAGACCCTGATCGCGGACCTGCGCGCGGCCGCGCCCGGCGTGTTCACGGCGCTGCATCACATCGGCTCCACCGCCGTGCCGGGGCTGATCGCCAAGCCGGTGATCGACCTGCTGGGCGAGGTCGCCGATCTGGCCGCCGTCGAGGCGGCGCGGTCGGCGCTGGCGGCGGCGGGCTGGCGCTGGCGCGGCGAGAACGGCGTGGCCGGGCGTCGCTATCTGACCCTCGACGACCCGGCTGCGGGCGCTCGCACCGCCCACCTGCACGTCCACGCGACGGGCGACCCGATGATCCCCTGGCACCTGGCCTTCCGCGACCGCCTGCGCGCCGAGCCCGCGACGGCCGAGGCCTATGCGCGGGAGAAAGCGCGCTGCGCGGCGCTGCATGCGGGGGACAGCGGGGCCTATGCGGCGTGCAAGAAAGCGTGGACGGATCGGGTGGCGGGGGAGGCGGTGGCTGCCCTCAATCCACCTCCGGCGGAGGGGTCCAGTCCGGATCGTTGACCGGGTACCAGTCGGCGGCCAGATCCAGCCAGCCGGGATTGGCGTCCTCGATCAGCTTCAGCTTCCAGTCGCGCATCCAGCCCTTTATCCGCTTCTCCCGCGCGATCGCCTCGACGACCCACTGATGGCGCTCGAACCAGACCAGCCGGGTGCAGCCCTTGCGCTTCGAATGGCCCTCGAAGACGCCCGTCCTGTGCTGCCAGACGCGCGCGTACAGGTTCGCCGTCATCCCCAGATAGGTCGCCCCGTTCCGGCCGCTGGCCATGAGGTAGGTCGCGATGAAGGTCCGGTGCGTCCCCATGCCGGAACGGTGCCACGGGCGAACGATGTTCGCAATATGTTCTCGCTCTCCGCTTTCGTCATTCCGGGCAAAGGCGCGACAGCGCCGCAGACCCGGAACCGGGCGGCGCCGAAGCGCAGCGAAGGCGAAATGCGTCCGCGAACGACGTGCGTGACAGATTCGCGCTCCCGCGCGCCGCCCCGTTCCGGGTCTCCGCTCCGCTACGCCCGGAATGACGAAAGATAAGAAGCTCTCAGGCTCGACTCGGAGCCCCGGCCGCGACCAGACAGGCGATCGCGCCTGTAAGGCCGACCAGTAGAACGAGCACGGCCTCGGCATAGTTGGGCGCATAGACGGAAAGCGGGATCGGCGGGTTCATATTGATGAGCATCATTCGCGCGGTCGCCGTCCCCAAGATCGCGCCGAGAACGCCCCAACTGAGCGCCCAGCCGGCACCGGCGGCGGCGCGGCTTCGGGCCCGGACGACGCCCAACACCGCAGAGGTCACCGACAAGACCGCCAGGGTCTGCATCACTATGTCCATTTCGGTCAGGAGAAATGGCGCATGCTAAATGCCCATGCCCGCCACGGTCGCCAGCCAGACGATCCCGGCGAGAGCCGCCAGCCAAGCGAGGCCGAGGGCGATGATCAGCGCACGAATTGCCATGCGCCAAACTAGCGCTGCGGCCCACACTCGTCACCACGCCGCTGTGACCTCGGTTTAGGAAAGGTCAGTGGACGCGGGCTTTGCCGATGCTCAGCCCCCCCTCCCCCGCTGACACCGCGATCACCGACCCGTCCTCGATCTCCCCCGCCAGCAGTTTGCGCGCGATCGGGTCCACCAGCTCCTTCTGGATCACGCGCTTCAGCGGCCGCGCGCCGTAGACCGGGTCGTAGCCCTTGTCGGCGAGCCAGGCGGCGGCGGCGTCGTCGAGGGCGAGGGTGAGGCGGCGGTCGGCAAGAAGGCGCTCGAACCGAGCCAGCTGGATGCGGACGATGCCGCCCATCTGGTCGCGGCCGAGGCGGCGGAAGAGGATGATCTCGTCGATGCGGTTCAGGAATTCGGGGCGGAAATGCGCGCGGACGGCGTCCATGACGACGGGGCGCACGGCCTCGACGTCCTCTCCCTCCCCTTGATCCGCCAGCGCGGCCGAGCCGAGGTTTGAGGTCAGGATGATCAGGGTGTTCTTGAAGTCGATCACCCGGCCCTGACCGTCGGTCAGGCGGCCGTCGTCCAGCACCTGGAGCAGGACGTTGAAGACGTCGGGGTGGGCCTTTTCGACCTCGTCGAACAGGACGACCTGATAGGGGCGGCGGCGCACGGCCTCGGTCAGGGCGCCGCCCTCGTCATAGCCGACGTAGCCTGGAGGGGCGCCGATCAGGCGGCTGACGCTGTGCTTCTCCATGTATTCCGACATGTCGATGCGGGTGATGGCCGCCTCGTCGTCGAACAGGAAGGCGGCCAGAGCCTTGGTCAGCTCGGTCTTGCCCACCCCCGTGGGACCCAGGAACAGGAAGGAGCCCAGCGGCCGGTTGGGGTCGTTCAGGCCGGCGCGGGCGCGACGCACGGCGTCGGCGACGGCCTCCAGCGCCGCGTCCTGACCGACCACGCGGCCGCGCAGGGCATCTTCCATCTTGAGCAGCTTCTCGCGCTCGCCCTCCAGCATCTTGTCGACGGGCACGCCGGTCCAGCGCGAGACGACGGCGGCGATCTGCTCGGCATCGACGACCTCGGGCGTCAGGGGGCCGGACTTGTCGGCCTCGTTGGCCTCGGCCTCGGCCAGCTGTTTCTCGATCTGGGGGATCTGGCCGTAGGCGATCTCGGACGCGCGGCCGAGATCGCCCGCACGCTGGGCGGCGGCCAGTTCGGCGCGCAGGCGGTCCAGCGTCTCGCGCAGCTGGGCGCCGCCGGCGACCTTTTCCTTTTCCGACTTCCAGCGGGCCGTCAGGTCTTCGGACTGGCCTTCGAGGTCGATGATCTCGTCCTCCAGCCGTTCGAGACGCTGACGCGACGAGGCGTCGTCCTCCTTCTTCAGGGCCTCGCGCTCGATCTTCAGCTGGACCAGACGGCGGTCGATCTCGTCCAGCGCCTCGGGCTTGGAATCCACCGCCATGCGCACGCGCGACGCGGCCTCATCGACCAGATCGATGGCCTTGTCGGGCAGGAAGCGGTCGGTGATGTAGCGGTTCGACAGGGTGGCGGCGGCGACGATGGCGCTGTCGGAAATGCGCACCCCGTGGTGGACCTCGTACTTCTCCTTCAGTCCGCGGAGGATCGAGACGGTGTCCTCGACCGTCGGTTCGGACACGAAGACGGGCTGGAAGCGGCGGGCCAGGGCGGCGTCCTTCTCGACGTGCTTGCGGTATTCGTCCAGCGTGGTGGCGCCGACGCAATGCAGCTCGCCACGCGCCAGGGCGGGCTTGAGCAGGTTCGACGCATCCATCGCCCCGTCCGCCTTCCCGGCCCCGACCAGGGTGTGCATTTCGTCGATGAACAGGACGATCTGGCCCTCGGCGGCGGCCACCTCGTTCAGCACGGCCTTCAGCCGTTCCTCGAACTCGCCGCGGTATTTCGCGCCGGCGATCAGGGCGCCCATGTCCAGCGCCATGACGGTCTTGTCGCGCAGGGATTCCGGCACGTCGCCGTTGACGATGCGCAGCGCCAGACCCTCGACGATGGCGGTCTTGCCCACGCCCGGCTCGCCGATCAGGACGGGGTTGTTCTTGGTGCGGCGGGCCAGCACCTGGATGGTGCGGCGGATCTCCTCGTCGCGGCCGATGACGGGGTCGATCTTGCCGTCGGCGGCGGCCAGGGTCAGGTCGCGGGCATAGCGTTTCAGGGCGTCGTAGGCGTCCTCCGCCCCGGCCGAGTCGGCGGTCTTGCCCTTGCGGATCTCGAGGATCGCGGCGTCCAGATCGTCGGGCCTTGCGCCGGCGGCGGCCAGAACGGTCTTGGCCACGCCGCCCTCGCGGGCCAGGGCGGACAGCAGGCGTTCGGTGGTGACGAAGGCGTCGCCGGCCCTTTTCGAGGCGGCCTCGGCGGCGGCGAAGACGCGGGCGGTGTCGCCGTCCAGATACAGCTGGCCCGAGCCGCCCTCGACCCGGGCGCGCTTGGACAGGGCGGTCTCGACGTCGGCCTCGGCGCGTTTGGCGTCGCCGCCGGCGGCGGTGATCAGGTTGCGGGCCAGGCCGTCGCGCTCTTCCAGCAGCACCTTCAGCAGGTGCTCGGGCGCGAACTGCTGGTGGCGGCGGGCCAGCGCCAGCGACTGAGCCGACTGGACCGCCTGTTTGGCGCGGTCGGAGTAGAGATCGAGGTTCAAAACGCATCCCCAAACGTGGCGGAACGGGACCGGCGCGCCCTCATGTGCAAGCGACGCGCCTGTTCGACGCCGATCAGGTGGGTGTGGCGACCGGGGCACACAAGGTCGCGGGCGGCCGCCCGCACGTCTGGCCCCGATCCCGCCGGCGTGGCATGCTCGCCGCAAAGCTGGAGGAGGCGATCATGAAGTCTCTTTTCGTGGCGTTTCTTGTGTGCGTTGGGGCCGGAGCGGCCGCCGGCGGCCAGGCCCGGGCCCAGGACTGGGCGGTCACCGGATCCCCCGGACCTTTCGCGGAAGGGCTGGACCAGTCCTCCATCACCATTTCCGGCGAGCAGAGGGCCGCCTGGACCATGTCGGTGTGGCGCGAGACCCAGGAGATCGAGGGCATCTTCTTCGATTATGGGGTCCACAGGGAGATTTTCGACTGCTTCCAGGGTCGGCGTAAGACCGTGTCCCTCCATATCTACCACTTCGAACAGCCCGCTCCGGTTCATTCCGAGGAGATCGACGGCGAGTGGACGTCCTTCTCTCCGGGAACGATCGGCGACGCCCTGTTTGACGCCGTCTGCTCCGGTCGCAGATTGCCCTCAGCGGGGCAGACGCACACGCCCGATTTCGCCCGCGCGATCCGCGCCGACCTGCAACGGGGCCGCTACGACTGAGCGGACCGGAGGCCATGGGCCAGTGCCTCGTGCGTCCCCTCAGGAGCGCTGCAGAACCCCGGGCCGGACGCGGGCGGTGGGCCGCTCCTCCACCGCCAGGAAGGCCGCGCAAAGGCCGGCCCACAGGGCGTAGGACACACCGACCACAGCCGCCAGCGGCAGGCCGCCGACGCCGAACAGAAGCAGAGCCGTCTCGGTGAAGCCCAGGGCCTGACCGGGACCGGCCGAGGTCACCCACCCCATCACCGAAATGATCAGCGCCAGCAGGGCCTGCAGCCCCACCGCCAGCAGACCGCCGTAGAACATGAAGCGCCACACCAGCCCCAGCCGCGTCCCTGGCCGCCCGGTTCGCGCGTGCTCGCGCCGCAGCTGCCACAGGATGGCCGGCACGGCGATCGCGCCGACCGCCAGCACGATCAGCCGCCAGTCCGTGTCCACGCCCCGGAACCAGTTGGCCGGCCGCCAGATCAGCAGGGTCAGCCACAGCGGCGGCCACAGCACGCCGACGACCGCCGCCAGCACGACCGCGCCCGAGGACCGCCGAAACGCCACCGGGCGGCGTCCGGGCAGGGTCGAGGCGTCCTCGAAATCGACCTTCATCGCGTCGGCGCCGGTTCGGGGCCGGAATAGTCGTAGAAGCCGCGCCCGGCCTTTCGGCCCAGCCATCCGGCCTCGACGTACTTCACCAGCAGCGGACACGGACGGTACTTGCTGTCGGCCAGGCCGTCATAGAGCACGTTCATGATCGCCAGGACGACGTCCAGCCCCATGAAGTCCGCCAGCTCCAGCGGCCCCATCGGGTGATTGGCCCCCAGCTTCAGCGCCGTGTCGATCGACACCACGTCGCCCACCCCCTCGTACAGGGTGAAGACCGCCTCGTTGATCATCGGCGCCAGGATGCGGTTGACGATGAAGGCCGGGAAATCCTCGGCGTTCGTGGTGGTCTTGCCCAGGCTCTCGGCGAAGGCGACCGCCGCGTCATAGGTCTGGGCCGAGGTGGCGATGCCGCGCACGATCTCGACCAGCTTCATCGTGGGAGCCGGTTTCATGAAGTGCAGGCCGATGAACCGGTCGGGCCGATCCGTCGCAGAGGCCAGCCGCGTGATCGAGATGGAAGAGGTGTTGGAGGCCAGAATCGTGCCGGCCGCCAGATGGGGCGTAAGCTCGGTCAGAACCGCCTTCTTGACCGCCTCGTCCTCCACCGCCGCCTCGATGACCAGGTCCGCCTGCCCGACCTCCGTCAGCCCTGAAGCCGCCGAGACGCGCGCCGCGGCGGCCGCGCCCACGTCGGCGGTGATCAGGCCGCGCCCGGCCTGCCGCGCCAGACTGGCGCCGATCTCGGCCCGGGCCGCGGCGAGGCGCGCGGGATCGACGTCGTACAGGCGCACCTCATAGCCGCCCACGGCCACGGCCTGGGCGATGCCGGCGCCCATCTGGCCGGCGCCGAGGATGGAGACTGTGCGGATGGAACTCATGACTTCCGGATGATTTCAGGCGGCCCCGCCCGTCGCGCGCACCTTAGAAGGCGGGCCGGGCGGCGCAAGGGCGACGACGCCTCACATCCCGCCCAACAGCGTGTACAGCGCCTGGCACGACATCGGCAGGATGTAACGCTGGATGCCCGAGATCAGCACCAGCGCCACCAGCGGCGACAGGTCGAAGCCGCCGATCACCGGGATGATGGACCGAAGCGGCGCCAGCACCGGATTGGTCACCGCGTCCAGGAACTGGGCGATCTGCGCCACGAACCGGTTCCGGTAGTTAATGACGTCGAAGGCGAACAGCCAGCTCAGGATCACCGTGCCGATGATCGCCCACCACAGGAAGGCGAAGGCGGTGGAGATGAGGAAGCAGATGAAGCCGGCGATGCCCGCGCCCATGGGTCGGTTCCGTGATGGTGGATCGTGACGGTCGTTCTAGCGCCGGCTTCCCCGCCGCGTCCAAGGATTTCGGGGCCGCGCGCCCCTTGACGCGCGCCCGCCGCGCCGCCTATGTCGCGCCTCCGCCTGGACCGGGAAACCGGGGCCGTAGCTCAGTTGGTAGAGCGCGTCGTTCGCAATGACGAGGTCAGGGGTTCGACTCCCCTCGGCTCCACCAGGCGGCCTCCCTCAGAGAAGATCGACCGGCAGGATTTGGCTGCCCAGCAGGCCCTCCATGGTCGTCCAGTGATCCGGGCCCTGAGCCTCGACCCAGGCCTGCACCATGTCGCGGCCCAAGCCGTAGTTGATGATGTAGCTGCGGTAGGCGTCGATGAAGCGGATGCGCCGTTCGGCCGAGGCGCGGCTGTGCAGGCCATAGGTCATCAGCCGCTGGATCGTGGTCTCGCGGTCGGCCCGTCCGGCCAGCCAATCGTCCGCGATCGTGTACTCCGCCCGCGACAGCTCGCGCATGATCTCCTGGATGGCGCCGTTCAGCTCCACCCCGCGCGGATCCAGCCCGGCCAGGGGATACAGCACCGCCGCCTCCCACTGGCCGCGGGTCTCGCCCGGAAAGGCCAGGTCGATGCCGTAGTTGGCGCTGCCCTCGGCGATCAGGCTCATGGGACTGTAGAGCGGATAGACGCTCATCTCGACCCAGCCCTTCTCCTTCACGAAGGTCTTTTCGAGCAGCAGGTTGTAGACGTGGTGGCCGGGATAGCCCTCGTGGCAGCCCAGATCGACCGCGCGCTCGATGGAGATCGGCTGATCCACGTTGATCTGGATCAGGCTGTTCGCGTCGCCCTTGTAGTAATTGTAGCCGGACCAAGGTTTGTCGGTGACGAACTCCAGGGTGAACCGCTCGTTCGTGGGCAGTGGTATGTGACGCAGGGTGCGCGCCTTGCACTCGTCGATGGCGGCCCGCATCACGGCTTCCTGCTTGTCGCGCGGAATGGCGGTGCCGCCTCGGAACGCGGCGAGGCGCTGGTTGATCGTGCCCGTGCCCGGCAACAGGGCGTCCAGACGCGCCAGCACAGGGTCGAAGCTCTCCAGCGGGCGCAACTCGGGCCGCACGCCGAACAGGGCGAAGGCCTCGTCGGCGAAACCGAACTTTTCGCCCTCGATCATGCGCAGTCGGGCATGGGCGGCCGAAACGTGGGCCAGCAGATAGGCCTTGCGGCGGCCCACCTCGGCCGGCGCCGACGCCGGCACCGTCACCGCCTCCAGCCGCCGGGTCAGATCCTCGGCCCGCGTCTTCAGCTCGGCGGGCGTTTCCGTTTCGGCCTTCGCCTCGGCCTGCCATTCCGCCGGGCCGTAGTAGGCGTCCACGTAACCCTCCTCCAGCTCGCCGACGTCCAGGATCAGGCGGACATAGTCTTCAGCGATCGCATTCAGGTCGTCGCCGACCGGGCTTTGGGCGCCCGGCGTCGGGGCGCACGATGCCGCCACGAGAGCTAGGGTCGACAGGATCAGCACGCGCATGGGGGCACTCCGCGAAGGCGTTTTCACCCTCACGCTAGAGACATGTCGCCGCGGGGGGAAGCGCGCTTCCCTTCCGCCCCGGTTTCCCTTAGGAAGGCCGCCGGCCTGAAAGCACCCGTAGCTCAGCTGGATAGAGCGTTGCCCTCCGAAGGCAAAGGTCACACGTTCGAATCGTGTCGGGTGCGCCGGCCGCGCGCGGGCTTTGCCGGCCTCCGTCAGCCGGCGCGGGCGGCCTGCCCGTTGATCTTGCAGACGTTGTCGCGGGCCGGATCGCCGGTCTGTCCACCTGTCGGCGACAGTATGCCGCCGCGGTCGCGGCAGTCTGCGGCAAGGGCGTCAAGTTCGTTGGCGTAGCGTTCGCCCGAGGCGGGCCCGCCGGCGCAGGCGGCGAGCGGGGCGATCAGGGCCAGGGCGGCGAGAAGTCTGACGGTCATGGGACGTCTCCGTGTCTGGGCGGAACGTCGGCCCGGCCGGACCCGTTCCGCGGTCGAGAGTGCGCCCGCAAGGCCCGGCGCGCAAGGACCGGCCACGGTTCGGCTTGACCGACCGGACCCATGGTCTAGGCAGGGCCGACAGCTATCGAGGAGCCATCATGAAGGTCTTGGTGTTGGGCGGCGACGGCTTCTGCGGCTGGCCGACGGCGCTGCATCTGTCGGCGCGCGGCTGGGACGTGGTCATCGTCGACGACCTGAGCCGGCGCGCCATCGACGACGAACTGGAGGTCCAGTCGCTGACGCCGATCCGATCGATGGCTGAGCGCATCGCGGCCTGGAAGGAGATTTCCGGGCAGGAGATCAGGTTCGTCGACATGACCGTCGGCAAGGCGTTCGACCGCTTGGTCGAGCTGCTCCTCACCGAGCGCCCCGACAGCGTCGTGCACTTCGCCGAGCAGCGCGCCGCGCCGTATTCGATGAAGTCTGCGCGGCATAAATTGTATACTGTAGACAACAACTTGAACGCCACCAATCATCTGCTCGCCGCCATCGTCGAGAGCGGGCTGGACGTGCATCTGGCGCACCTGGGCACCATGGGCGTCTACGGCTACACCACGGCCGGTCTGCGGATTCCGGAGGGGTATCTGACCGTCACGGTCGACACCGACTTCGGGCCGACGAAGCAGGAGATCCTGTTCCCGCCGAACCCCGGCAGCATCTACCACATGACCAAGACGCAGGACGCCCTGCTGTTCCAGTTCTACGCCAAGAACGACGGCCTGCGGATCACCGACCTGCACCAGGGCATCGTCTGGGGAACGCAGACCGAGGAGACGCGCCGTGACGAACGGCTGATCAACCGGTTCGACTACGACGGCGACTACGGCACGGTCCTGAACCGCTTCCTGATGCAGGCGGCGGTCGGCCATCCGCTGACGGTGCATGGCTCGGGCGGGCAGACGCGGGCCTTCATCCATCTTCAGGATACGGTGCGCTGCGTCGAACTGGCCCTGAAGAACCCGCCGAAGCCGGGGGAGCGGGTGAAGATCCTGAACCAGATGACCGAGAGCCGCCGGGTCCGCGACCTGGCCGCCATGATCGCCGGCATGACCGGCGCGGAGATTCAGAACGTCGCCAATCCGCGCCAGGAGGCGGACGAGAACGAGCTGGTCGTCGCCAACGACCAGTTCCGGGACTTGGGCCTGAAGCCGATCACCCTGGCCCAGGGGTTGATGGACGAGGTCACCGACGTGGCGCGCCGCTATGCCGACCGCGTGGACATGTCGAAGATCCCCTGCGTCTCGGCCTGGAACGCGCGCCGGGAACAGGCGCTGGCCGAGGGCCAGGCTCCGACCACGGTCCCCCGCGCGGCCCGCATCGCCGGATGAGCCATGCCGACGGCCCTGTGCGGCTGCTGGTGTTCGGCGGCGGGCGGCTGGGGAAGACCGCGGCGCGTCTGGTGACGGCCGCCGGCGGGACTGCCGCGGCCACCTCGCGCGACCGGGACCGCCGAGCCGCGCTGAACGCGGAGGGCATCCTTTCGATCGATCCGGTCGACGCCGGGGCGCTGAGCCAAGCCGTGGCCGCCTGCTCCGCCCTGCTGATCACCGCCCCGCCCGACGCGGACGGCTGCCCCGGACTGCGGGCGCTGGAACCCCATCTGGGCGGCGACGTCTGGCCCGACTGGATCGGCTACGTCTCGTCCACCGCCGTCTACGGCGACCGCGACGGAGGGTGGGCCTTCGAGGACGATCCCCTGAACGCCGCCACGATCGAGGGGGCGCGTCGCGTGCGGGCCGAGCGGGATTGGCTGGAGCTGGGCCGGGGTCTGGGGCTGACCGTGCAGATCTTCCGCCTGCCCGCCCTCTATGGGCCGGGGCGCTCGCCGTTCGACCGCCTGCGTACCGGCGCCGCGCGGCGCGTGCGCAAGCCGGGCCAGGTGTTCAATCGCATCCACGAGGAGGACGCGGCGCGCGGCTTCCTGGCCTCCATGGCCCGCCCCCGGCCGGGCGGGATCTACACCCTGTGCGACGACGAGCCTTGCCCTGCCGACGAGGTGATCGCTTGGGCGGCGACGCGCCTGGGCCTGCCCCAGCCGCCGGAGGTCGACTGGACCGACCTTTCCGTTTCGGAGGAGATGCGCCGCTTCTATCGCGACTCAAAGCGCCTCTCGAACGCGCGGGCCAAGGCGGAACTGGGCTGGCGGCCGCGCTGGCCGGGCTATCGCGAAGGGCTGGAGGCCGTGCTGGAGGCCGAGGCCGCGGGTCAGGCCTCGACCCTGACCTCGCCCCGCACGGAGTTGGCCAGGTAACAGCTGTCGTGCGCCCGATGATGCAGGTCCGCCAGCGCCTCGGCCGCGGGCCCCTCTCCGACCCAGTCGATGCGGGGGCGCAGGACGATCTCCGTCATGGAGACCCGGCCGCGGTCGTCCTTCCCCAGCGTGCCGGAGGCGGCGTCGGCATAGCGGTCGACGACGAATCCCGCCCCGGCCGCATAGGCGAGGAAGAACAGCATGTGGCAGGCCGACACCGCAGCGACCAAGGCCTCTTCCGGATCGACGGCGGCGGGATCGCTCATCGGCTCCGGCACGCTGGACGGCGCCGACGACCCGCGCACGACCGCGCCCCCGTCGAAGCGCCAATCGTGGGCGCGGGAATAGCGGTTGTCCGAAAAGGCCTGATCGCCGCGCGCCCACTCAACCGTGGCCGTATGTTCGCTCATGGTCGTTTCCTCGGCACAGGACGGTGAAGGTCATCGGCGCGCGCACCTCGTAGCCCACGGCCTGATGCAGGGCCAGCGCCTCGGGCCTGTGGGCATAGGCATGCAGGAAAGGGAGCTCGCCGCGCGCCAGGATGCGCGCCGTCACGACCCGCATCAGGGCGCCGGCCAGGCCGCGCCCCCGAAAGTCGGGATGCGCGCAGACGCCCGACACCTCGGTGAAGCCGTCGGGTTTCAGCCGCTCGCCCGCCATGGCCGCCAGCCGCCCGTCCAGGCGAACGCCGACGAAGTCGCCCAGACGGTGGGTTTTGGAGAAGAACGGCCCGGGCTCGGTCAGGGTGGCCAAGGCCATCATGTCCGGCGCGTCGGCCTCGGTGAGGTCGTGCCAGTCGGGTTCGGGCGTCGCGGCTGGACGGACCGTCTGCAACGTCATCTGCACGCATGCCGCCTGGGTCACCACCCGCGCCGTGGTGGGCAGAGCCACCGGGCCGGCCTCGACCAGGCCGACCACGCCCCCATCGGGCATCAGGGCGCCGACCGCCTCCGCCGCGTCCGGCCCGCCGTCTGACCCTGCGGCGAACAGGGCAAAGTCGGTGGCGAACCGCAGGGCGCGGCCGTCGCCGACGGCCAGATGGGCCTGGCGGGTGGTCAAGGCGCTCCAGATCGGGCGGTCGAGAGGGTGGGCAGCATGCATCGATGCAACCGAGATTCGTCTGGAGGACTCCGATCGGCGCAATTGTCAAGAAGCCGATCCTGGAATATAATAAGAACATGAACCTCGCCGCAGTCCCCTCGCCACGTCTCGCCGCCGTCGTGCACTACGTCGTCGCGCGCTCAATGGGCGCGGGGTTCGGGTCGATCAAGCTCAACAAAGCCATCGTCTCCGCCGATCGGGAGTTCTTTCGGCGCCATGGGCGCACGATCACGGGCGCGGACTCATTTCAGAAGCAAAAGTTCGGGCCGGTTCCCAACGGCATTCTGATCGCCAAACAACAGCTTCGCGCGAGCGGCGCGATCACGGACCGAAAGGTTTTGACCGCCACGGGCACGCGAGACGAAGCGATCGCCCTTCGGGAGCCCGACGTTTCCGGTTTCGGCGCCGAAGAGGTGGACGTTCTGAACATGGCCATCGCGTCCCTGGAGCGGATGAGCGCGGCCGAAGCCAGCGAGCAGACCCACGATGCTCTTTGGGACGAGACGGATCTGATGGGCCAGATTCCCGTGGCCGCCGCCGCCTTTCCTCCGGACGAGATCGACGCCGACGCCCTGGCCTGGGCCAACGGCTAGGAACGACCACGGTGAAGTTCGCGCGTCCGCCGGACGGTTTCCGGATCGAACTGTCCGCCGCCGCGAAAGCCACGCTTGCAAGCGCCAGCGCCGGCTGCCCACGGCTGCCTGAGGTGTGGGAAGCGATCAGCCTTCGAATGAAGATGACCGCCCACCGCGAAGGCGAGGCCGTCGCCGACGGCCGTCAGCTTTTTCAGAACCAAGGCGATCCCAGATTCGGCATTCCGACCATCACGGTGAAGTATCTGGTGATCGGCGACGTGGTGCGCGTCGAGGCTCTGCTGATCCGTCTTTAGGCTAGCTGCGCCAAAAGCCCACGATGTCCTTGACCTCCGCCACCGTGACGTCGGCCACCCCAGCCGCGCGCGCGGCGCCGTCCTTCAGCACACGGTCGATCTGGGCGGGGTCGGCCATCAGGCGGCGCATTTCGGCGGTGACGGGGGCCAGGCTTTCGACCGCCAGGTCGGCCAGTTTCGGCTTGAAGGCGCCGAAGCCCTGGCCGGCGAACTCGGCGATCACGTCGTCGCGCGAGCGGTCCGACAGGGCGGCGTAGATCGTCAGCAGGTTCCGAACCTCGGGCCGGTCGTCCAGGCTCTCGCCCGGTTCCGGCATCACGCCCATGTCGGTCTTGGACTTCTTGATCTTGCCGGCGATGACGTCGGCGTCGTCGGTCAGGTTGATGCGGCTGGCGTCCGAAGGATCGGATTTGCTCATCTTTGCCGCGCCGTCGCGCAAGGACATGACGCGGGGCGCCGGGCCCTGGGTCAGGGGTTCGGGCAGGGGGAAGAAGCCCGGAACCTCGAAGTCGCCGTTGAACTTGGCGGCGATGTCGCGGGTCAGCTCCAGATGCTGTTTCTGGTCCTCGCCCGTCGGCACCTCGGTGGCCTTGTACAGAAGGATGTCCGCCGCCTGGAGCACCGGATAGGTGTAGAGGCCGACCGAAGATCGCTCCTTATGCTTGCCCGACTTCTCCTTGAACTGGGTCATGCGGTCCAGCCAGCCGAGGCGGGCGACGCAGTTGAAGATCCAGGCCAGTTCCGAGTGGGCGCGCACCGCCGACTGGGGGAAGATCACCGAGCGGGCGGGGTCCAGCCCGCTGGCCAGATAGGCGGCGGCGATCTCGCGCGTCTGGGCGGCCAGCAGTTTCGGATCCTGCCACACGGTGATCGCGTGCAGGTCGGCCACGAACAGGAAGCAGGGCGCGCCCTGGTCCTGCAGCTGGGTGAACCGCTTCAGCGCGCCGAGATAGTTGCCCAGATGCAGGGCGCCGGACGCCTGGATGCCCGACAGGATGCGGCGGGGGCCGGCGTAGGCGGGAACGGACGGGGACGCGGTCTCGGACATGGCCGGGCTTTGCCTCAGCCCCGGCGCTTGAGCAAGCTCATCGACGCCGCACCAGCTTGCGCACCTCGGCCGGGGTGACGGCGCGCGTCAGGAAGGCGAGCACGACGTAGGCCAGCCCGCCGGCGGCCGTGGCCGCGACCAGGGCGATCTCCTTGGCCCCGACGACCGCCTCGATCTGGGGCCGAACCGATTGAACGGCCCAGACGGCCGCGGCCAGACCTAGGGCCGCCAGCCCGATCCGCGCCAGACGGCCGATCACGCCGGGGCCCGGTCGCCAGTGACCTGTGCGCCAGAGGGTGAGGGCCAGAAGGCCGGCGTTGACCCAGGCCGCGCCCGACACGGCCGCGGCGATGCCCGGCACGCCCATGCCGCCGTAGAACAGAGCGATGGCCAGCGCCGCGTTCACCGCCACGGACACCAGGGCGAACGTCATCGGCGTGCGCGTGTCGCTCCGCGCGAAGAAGCCCGGCGAAAGGATGCGGATCAGCACGAAGGCCGGAACCCCCCAGCCGAACTGGAACAGGGCCGCGGCCGTGGCCCGCGCGTCCAGAGTCAGAAACTCGCCGCGTGTGAACAGGCCGTCGATCAGGAAATAGGGCATGGCCATCAGGGCCGCGGCGGCCGGCAGCGTCAGCGCCATGGACAGGGTCACCGCCTCGTCCATCGCCGCCTGCTCCTGGGCGTGGTCCTTGGTCGCCACGGCCGCCGACAGGCGCGGCAGCAGGGCGATGCCGATGGCCACGCCGACCAGCCCCAGCGGCAGCTGGTACAGCCGGTCCGCCGTCGCCAGCCAGGTCCGCCCGCCATCGACGAAACTGGCCAGGTTGCCGGAGATGAAGACGTTGATCTGGGTCGCGGAGTTGCCGACGGCGGCGGGGATGGCGGTGATGATGATGGCCTTCACCGGCGGCGTCAGGCGCGGCAGGGCCAGGCGGACGTCCGCCCCCGCCTTTCGCGCGCCCCACCAGCACAGCCCGGCCTGGCTGACGCCGGCCACCAGCACGGCCCAGCTGGCGGCATAGGCCGCGCCGATCTGGCCGCCCTGGGCCGGGATGACCGCGATCAGCATGATCAGGTTCAGCAGGATGGGATAGGCGCCCGAGACGATGAACCGGCCGCGGGCGTTCAGCACGCCCGACAGCAGGGCCGCGATCGCCATGCAGGGCAGATAGGGCATGGTGATCTGGGTCAGGACCACCGCCAGCTTGAACCGCGCCGGATCGTCCAGAAAGCCGACGTTGACGACGGTCATCAGCCACGGCATGGCCAGCTGGGCCGCGATGGTCAGCAGGACGGTGGCGAAGGCGACGGCCGCCAGCGCCTGGGTGGCCACCCGGTCGGCTTGTTCCGCGCCCTCGGTCTTCATGGTGCGGGTGTAGGCCGGCACGAAGGCGGCGGCGAAGGCGCCCTCGGCGAAGATGCGGCGGAACAGGTTCGGGAAACTCAGGGCTGTATTGTAGGCGTCGCCCGCGGGGCCTGCCGCCGCGCCGAGCGCCGCCGTGATCACCACGTCCCGCGCGAAGCCGACGACGCGGCTGACCAGCGTCAGACCCGAAAAGATGGCCGAGGACCGCAGCATTCCGCCGCCTTTGCCGGCGGGCTCGCCCGGCGTGGTCGGCTGTTCGGCGGCGGTCGGACCGGACGGCGGTTCAGGCGTGAAGGTCAAGGTCCGGGCGTCCCGTGAGCGAGGTTCGACGCCCCGCTTATCCCGCTTTGCGACGCGACGGAACGGCCGCCCGCGACAGGTCCGACACGTCGCGCGTGGAGGCGGGCGCCGGCGTGATGCGCCGGCCGTTCGGCAGGGGCGGCGGCGCGGCCTCCAGCACTGCGGCCAGCGCGTCGCGCAGGGCGTCCAGCCGCTTTCCGGGACGGGGTTTCGAGCCGTCGCGGTCGGTCAGGTAGAAGGCGTCCACAGCACGCTCGCCGAAATTTGCCACGTGCGCGGAGCGGATTTGCCAACCACCGTCCGCCAGCGCCGCGGCGAGCGCCGCCAGCAGCCCCGGCCGGTCCGGACCGGACACCTCGACCACAGCCGCGTCATCGACCGTGGCCAGATCGACCATCACGACCGGCCGCACATCGAACGCGGCCCGCCTCGGGTTCGGCGCGGCGGCCGCGAGGCTTGCGGGAGCCTTGGACGGGGCTCCGGCCGCCTCGGTCAGTCTTTCCAGAAGGCGCGCCAGACGGCGGGGCTCGTCCTGCCCATAGGGCCGCGCCGCGCCGTCCTGCACCTCGAACACGTCCAGCGTCAGCCCGTCGCCCACTGAGCCGATGCGTGCGCCGACGACGTCCGCCCCCTCGGCCGCCAGCGCGGCGGCCAGGTTGGCGAACAGGCGGGGCCGGTCCGGCGCGGCGACGGCCACGCGCGTGGTCGCGCGACCGCCGATCTGCGGCCGGTCCCAGTCCACGACGGCATCCGCCGCCAGGCCTTCGCGGCGGGCTCGTTCCAGCAGGGGTTCGAAACCTTCCGCCGGATCGACCTGATCGGCGTCCTCGCCCCGGAACAGAGCGTCCACGCGCCGGAACAGGTCGCGCATCAACCCGCCCTTCCAGCTGTTGAAGACGCCCGGGCCCACCGCCCGCACGTCCGCGACCGTCAGGACCAGCAGCATCCGCAACCGCTCCGGATCGCCGACCCGCTCGGCGAAGGCGCGCACCGTGGCGGGGTCGGACACGTCGCGCTTCTGGGCGACGTCGGACAGGATCAGGTGATTGGCCACCAGCCAGCACACCAGCTCGGTGCGGCGCGGATCGACGCCCAGCCGCTGGCAGGCGCGCCGGGCGGCGATGGCCCCGTCCTCCAGCTGCCCCCGGTCGCCGCCCTTGCCGACGTCGTGCAGCAGCATGCCCAGCATCAGCGCCTCGAAATCGACGATGCGGTGCACGATCTCGCTGGCCAGCGGGTGATCGTCCTTCAGCTTTCCCCGCTGGACGTCGTTGATGATCCCCACCGCCTGCAGGGTGTGCTCATCGACGGTGTAGGCGTGATACATGTTGAACTGGGTCTGGCCGACGATCCGGCCCCACTCGGGCAGGAATCGGCCGAGCAGGCCGACGGCGTTCATCACGCTGAGCACGCGATAGGGCCGCTGCCCCCGCGCCAGCACGTCAAGGAAGGCCCGCGCCGCGTCTGGATTCCGACGCAGCTGGGGCGTCACCAGATTCAGCGAGCGCGACACCGCCGCGAAGGCGTCGGGGTGCAGGTCCAGGTCTTCGGCGTCCATGACGCGGAACAGATCCAGCAGCTTCACGGGCTCCGCGGCGAACACTTCCGGGCCCGTAGCCGACAGTCGCCCCCCCACCACGATGAAGCCCTCGGTCGCCAGCTTTCGGGGCCGGGGCGGGAAAAGGCGCGACAGACTCAGCGGCGCCTTTTGGCCCCGCGCCTCCAGTTGGGCGGCGAAGGCGCGGGTCAGGGCGCCGACGTCGCCGGCGACGAGGAAGTAGCGGCGCATGAAGCGCTCCACCGCCGGCTCGTCGCCCCGCCCACGCCAACCCATCCGCCGCGCCACCTCGGGCTGCAGGTCGAAGGTCAGGGCCTCCACGCCGCGCCCGGCCGTCAGGTGCATGTGGTGCCGCACCCGCCACAGAAAGTCCGCCGCCTCGGCGAACAGACGGCGTTCCCGCGCGGTCAGGATCTCGTTCAGCGTCGCCTCGCCGTCCGGGCTGTCGGGCGACAGCCCGCGGGCGATCCAGAACAGGGCGTTGAGGTCGCGCAGTCCGCCCTTTCCGTCCTTGACGTTGGGCTCGACGCGGTTCCGCACGGCCCCGGCCTTTTCGTGACGCGCGTCGCGTTCCTCCAGCTTGGCGGCGATGAAGGGGCGGGGATCGGCCTTGCGCACGAAGGCGCGGAACGTCTCGACCATCTCCGCCGAAAGCGCCGCGTCCCCCGCCAGGGGCCGCGCCTCCAGCAGGGCCGTGCGTATCGTCATGTCGGTGCGCGACAGCTTCAGGCATTCGTCCAACGACCGGGCCGACGCGCCGACCTTCAGCCCCAGATCCCACAGGACGTAGAGCACGAACTCCGTCACCTGCTCGGCGCGAGGCGTGGTCTTCCACGGCCGCAGGAACAGCAGGTCGAGGTCCGAGTGCGGGGCCAGCACGCCCCGGCCGTAGCCGCCGACCGCCAGCAGCGACAGGCGCTCGGCCTGGGTCGGATTGGCGGCGGGGAACAGGCGGTCGGCGGCGAAGTCCCACAGCGCCGCGACGGCCGCGTCGGCCGCCTGGGCATAGAGCCGCGCCGTCTCCACGCCGCCGGCGCCGGCTTCCAGCCGCCGGGCGGCCCGATCCCGACCGGCCGCCAGCAGATCGCCCACGAGGGGGCGAACGGCCGCGCGCGGATCGGCGGCGCGGGCCGCGACGGCCCAGGCGCCGTCGGGATCCGGCTCCGTCGTTGGCGATGCGGGGCGGGCGTCCCTCATGCGGCCGGTATAGCCCGCCGACTGGCGCGCCGCCTAACGCGCGGGCATGGTCGGGCGATGACCGGGCTCGTCCGTCTTTTCCTGACGCCGCTGTGCATCCTGCTGCTCGGGTCCGCCCGCGCCCCGGACCTCGCCGGGGTCGAAGCCATGCTGGCTGAGCTGAACGCGGCCCGGACGGATCCGCGCGCCTATGCGGAGCGCGTGCGCGACTTCCGCGGCCTGTTCACCGGCGACCGATTCCAGCGACCCGGAGAGATCGCCGTGATGACGCAGGAGGGGGTGGCCGCCGTGAACGAGGCGATCCGGTTTCTGGAGGCCCAGCCCGCCCTGCCGCCGCTTGCCCGCTCGACCCCGCTGGACCGGGCCGCGGCCGAGCATGCGGCGGAACAGGGACGCACGGGCCGCGTCGGCCACGCCGGCGCGGACGGCGCCTCGCCCCAAGACCGCATGCGCCGCCACGGCCGCTGGCGGGCGACGGCGGAGGCCATCGCCTATGGCCCGACGCCGGAGCAGGCCGTGATGCAGCTGATCATCGACGACGGCGTGCCGGATCGGGGGCATCGCACGATCCTGTTCAGCCCGACCTACCGGCTGGTCGGCGCCGCCTGTGGGCCGCACCCCGTGTGGCGGACCGTCTGCGTCCTGAACTTCGCCACTCCGGCGGCCGTCACCCCTTGAGGGACTTGAGGCGATAGAGCGCCTCCAGCGCCTCGCGCGGGGTCAGGTCGTCGGGCTCGACATCGGCCATCGCCCGCTCCAGCGGGGAGGGGCTGGGCCGAGGCGCCGCGGGCTCGGCGACGGCGGCGAACAGCGGCAGGTCCGCCAGTCGGCCGGCCGACCGGCCGCGCCCTTCCAACGTCTCCAGCACCGCCTGCGCCCGGGCCACGACCGGGGCCGGCACCCCGGCCAGTCGCGCGACCTGGACGCCATAGCTGCGGTCCGCCGCGCCCGCCGCCGCCTCGTGCAGGAAGACCAGTTCGCCCTTCCATTCCCGCACCCGCATCGAGAGATTGGCGAGGCCGCTCAGCCGGTCCTCCAGCGCCGCAAGCTCGTGATAGTGGGTGGCGAACAGGGTACGGCTGCGGGCCCGGTCGTGCAGGGCCTCGGTCACCGCCCAGGCGATGGCCAGGCCGTCATAGGTCGCCGTTCCGCGCCCGATCTCGTCCAGCACCACGAAGCTGCGCTCGCCCGCCTGGCTCAAGATCGCCGCCGTCTCGACCATCTCGGTCATGAAGGTGGAGCGGCCGCGCGCCAGGTCGTCGCCCGACCCCACGCGGCTGAACAGGCGGTCGACCACGCCCAGCCGCATCGACCGCGCCGGCACGAAGGCGCCCGCCTGGGCCAGGATCACCAGCAGGGCATTCTGGCGCAGAAAAGTCGACTTGCCGGCCATGTTCGGCCCGGTGACGAGCGCCAGACGCGGCCCGGCGGCGGCCTCGCCGTCCAGCAGGCAGTCGTTGGGCGTGTAGGGGTCGCCTGCGCGCCGCACCGCGGCCTCGACCACCGGATGCCGCCCGGCTTCCACGCAGAAACACGTCGAACCGTCCACGATCGGACGCACCGCCCCGACCTCTTCGGCCCATTCCGCCAGGGCGGAGGCGGCGTCCAACGCGGCCAATCCTTCGGCCACCGACTGAAGCCCCGGCGCCAGTGCAGCACAGGCGGCGCGCCAGCCCTCGAAGGTCTCGACCTCGATGGCCAGCGCCCGGTGTCCGGCCTGGGCGATGCGGGCGTCCAGATCGGACAGCTCGACCGTGGTGAAGCGCACCTGATTGGCGAGCGTCTGCCGGTGGATGAACGGGCTGTCCGGCCCGCGCCGCAGAAGGGGTTCGGCCTTCTGGGCCGTGGTCTCCAGGAAATAGCCCAGCACCGCATTGTGGCGGACCTTGAAGGGGACGCCCGCCTCGGCCGATGCGCGAGCTTCCAGATCGGCGATCACCCGCCGGGCGTCGTCGCGCAGGCTCCGCGCCTGATCCAGCTCGGGCCGGAAGCCGGGGTTCACCAGTCCGCCGTCGCGCGCCAGATGCGGCGGCTCGGAGGAGAGGCCCGCGTCAAGTTCGGCCAGCAGCGCGCTCAGATCCGCCGGGAAGGCGAGGTCGTCCAGGATCGTCTCGAGGTCGCGCGGTTGGGGCCGGAGGCCGTCGCCGCTGGTCAGGAAACAGGCCGACAGGCTCTCTGCGCAGTGCAGGCCGCCGCGGATCGCCGCCAGGTCGCGGGGGCCGCCCCGGCCCAGCGTCAGCCGCGACAGCGCCCGCGCCACGTCGGACGAGCCCTTCAGCCCGTCGCGCAACGTCCGCCGCAGCCCGCGGCGCTCCACCAACCAGTCCACCGCGTCCAGTCGATGATTGATCTCGGTCGGGTCCGACAACGGGCGCGCTATCCGGTCGGCCAGCGCCCGCGCGCCGCCCGGCGTGACCGTGCGGTCCAGGCAGCCCAGCAGCGAGCCTTCGCGCTCGCCGGCCTGGGTCCGGTCGATCTCCAGACTGCGGCGGGTGGCGGCGTCGATGGCCAGCCGGCCCGTCTCGCCCAGCCGGCGCGGCGGGTTCAGCGCCGGCAGCCTCCCCGCCTGGGTCAGTTCGACATAGGCGGCGATCAGGCCCAGAGCCGAGACCTCCGCCTCCTCGAAGGCGCCGAAGCCGTCCAGTGAGGCGACGCCGTACAGGCGTTCCACCCGCGCCCGCGCCGCCTCCGGTTCGGCTTGGGCCTGAGGCACGGCCTGGACCACGCCGCCCGAGCCGTCCAGCGCCGCCTTCAGCGACGAGTCCGAGAACAACCGGTCCGGCGCCAGAACCTCGCTGGGCCGCACGGACGCCAATGCGGCCCCCAGATCCCCGGGGACGCAGGCCATGACCTCGACCGCCCCGGCCGACAGCTCCACCGTCGCCACGGCCGCGCGTCCCCGCCGGATCGACACCGCCGCCAGCCGGTTGGCCGCGCGCGCGTCCAGGAGGCCGTCCTCCGTCAGCGTGCCGGCGGTGACGATGCGCACCACGCCGCGCTTCACCACCGCCTTGGACCCGCGCTTCTTGGCCTCGGCCGGATCCTCCAACTGGTCGCAGACGGCGACGCGGAAGCCTTGGCGGATCAGGCGGGCCAGATAGCCTTCCATGGCGTGGGCCGGCACGCCCGCCATGGGGATGTCCTCGCCCAGGTGCTTGCCGCGCTTGGTCAGCGCCAGGCCCAAGGCGGCGGCGGCCCGCTCCGCATCCTCGAAGAACAGTTCGTAGAAGTCGCCCATGCGGAAGAACAGCAGGGCGTCGGGGTGCTGCGCCTTGGCCTCCAGGAACTGGGCCATGACGGGCGTCGAGCCCTCAGGGGCCACGAATTGCTCTGGCGGGGGTCGGGCGTTCATGCGTGGCCGAAGGGTGACGGATCGCGCCCGGGCGCTCAAGGGTGCGCGCCGCCGGCTTGCGCGCGCGACGGCATCGGTCCACAGCCAAGGCAGGCGGTTAAGGGAACGCGGTCCAATACCGCGGCTGTGCCCGCAACTGTAGGCGGCGAGGTCGTCGTTCGTTCCGGATCCTCGGATCCGGCGCCACTGGGAAACCGGGAAGGCGTGAACGGCGGCCTGTGACCCGCAAGCCAGGAGACCTGGCCGCCGACGTCGCTCGCCCGCCATCCGGGACCAGATGGAGGCGCGGGGACAGGCTTGTCTCTTCGAAGCGACCCGATCCGTGCGTCGTTCGAGCCTTCGGGCCCGGCGGGTCGGTCGCTTTCATTCCGTCGGGGTCGCGCATGCCCCGGCCGAGGAGACCGTCGCCATGAAGCGACTTTTCTTGACCACCGCGGCCGTTCTGGCCGTGCCCGCCTGCGCGTCGGCGCAGGAAGCCACCCGTGTGGACGCCATAGTAGACGATGTCGTCGTCACCGCCACCCGCCTGCCGGCCGTCGTGCAGGACACGCCGGGCGCACGCGTCGTCGACCAGGAGATCATCCGCCTGCGCGGCGCCGTGTTCGCCCAGGACGTGCTGGCCGACGTGCCCGGCCTGTCGGTCTATCGCGCCGGACCCGGTGGGGTGACGGCCGTTCGGATGCGCGGCGCCAGCCAGGACAAGACCCTGGTGCTGATCGACGGCGTTCCCGTCGGCGATCCCTCCCAACCGGCCGGCGGCTTCGACTTCTCCGGCTTCGACCTGGGCGCCGTCGATCGCATCGAGGTGCTGAGCGGGCCCCAGTCTTCGCTGTGGGGCTCCGACGCCATCGGGGGCGTGATCGCGGTCGTCAGCCGAGATGTGGACGGCGTCGAGGCGGAGGCGGAGGCCGGATCCTTCGACACCGTGCGCGGCCGCCTGGCCGCGGGCGTCTCGACCGACCGCCACGCCTTTGGCGCATCCTGGTCCCGCTACGAGACCGACGGCATCTCCGCCGCCGCCTCGGGTACGGAGGCGGACGGCGTCGAGGTGGAGACGATCGCCCTGAACGGCCGCGTGGCCTTGACGGACCGGCTGTCGCTGGAAGCCCGGGCGCGCCAGTCCGACGTCTTCGCCGAGATCGACGATTTCGGCCCGGTCGACAGCCTCGACACGACGAACACGCGCAACCGCTCGGGATTCCTGCGTCTGAACGCCGTCGGTTTTCTGGGACTGGACCATCAGCTGACCGCGGCCGGCTCGGACATCGAACGGGTCACCGACAGCGCTTTTCTCTCGACCTATGAAGGTGAGCGCCGCCTGCTGCGGTGGCAGGCCGGCGGCCGGGCGGGGGCCGACGTCGGCTACGCCTTCGGTCTCGAACGCGAGGAGACCGAGGCCTTCCTGAACGGCTATTCGGCCGAGCTGGGCGTCGATTCGGCCTTCGGAACTCTGCGGTGGGGCGCGACCGACCGGCTGACGCTGAACCTTGGCCTGCGTCATGATTCGACCGACGACTTCGGCGGCGAGACCACCGGCCGTCTCTCGGCGGCTTATGACCTGGGCGGCGGCGTCACCCTGTCGGGCGCCTACGGCACGGGCTTCAAGACGCCGAGCGTCAGCCAGGCGGTGTGCGACTTCTGTTTCGTCCTGCCCGCCACGGTCGTTCCGGCCCTGGTCCCGGAGACGGCGCGGGGCGGCGAGGTCGCCCTGGGATGGCGCTCGGCCGACGGCCGCTTCGACGGGCGGATCACCGCCTATCGCCTCGACGTCGAGGACCAGATCGACGGCTTCTTCGACCTGGGCACGTTCGAGTTCTACTACGTCAACATCGACCGGACGCGGACGGACGGCGTTGAGCTTGAAGGGCGCGCTGCGCTGGGCGGCGGGCTCGACCTCAGCGTCGCCTATGCGTGGACGGACGCCGAAGACGTCGGCGCCGGGACGCCCATCCTCCGAGTGCCCGAACACGCCGGCTCCGCGACCCTGTCGTGGATCGGAGATCGGCTGTCGGCGGCCGTGACGGTGCGGGCTGAGGGCGACATGCCGGATTCCGGCGGCGAGCGCGACGGCTTCGTCACCGCGAACCTGAACGGCGCCTGGCGGTTGACGGATCAGGTGGAGCTGACGGCCCGGATCGAGAACCTGGCCGACGAGACCTATCAACAGTTGCTCGGCTACGGCGAGCCGGGACGGTCCGGCTTCGTCGGCGTCAGGCTGCGCTACTGACGGAGCGGGCGCCGGGGGTCTGGGCTCCCGGCGTCCTGCGGCCCAGGTCCAGCTCGGTCCAGTCGATGCGAGGCGCGGGCGCGTGCACGGCGGCCAGGATGGCGCGCATCTCGGCTGCCGACGCCACCGAGACGACCAACTGCGGACCGCCCGGCAGCGACAGGCCATAGGCCAAGGCCGCCTGCATGGGATCGATGCGCGCCTCGGCCAGCCGGCGCCGCACCCGCGACAGTTCCAGCTCGCGGCCATGCCAGGCCTCGGGCGTGGCCGAGCCGCCGAAAAGAGCCCCGCGCGCGAAGACGGACGACAGCTGGACTTGCACCCCGAGCCCGTTCAGCGCCTCCAGTTCTCCGGAACGGCACGCGGTCTGGTCCAGAAGATTGCACGACAGGCGCACGACGTCGGGCGACAGACGGCGGGCCAGAAGCCCCGGCCCGTCGTCCACCTCGGCGACGAAGCCGACCTTTCTGAACAGGCCGCGATCCTTCAGGCCCTGCACACGGTCCCACAGCGCCCGGCCCTCGGACCCCGCCAAGTCGGCGGCGGCGGACACCAGCAGCACCTCGGCGCGGGGCAGCCCCATACGCTCCAGCGAGCGGCGCGCGCGCGCCTCCACCCGATCCAGCCCTTCCGTGGAGGCGACGGTGCGCACCGTCACCTCGAAGGGTGACGGGAATGGCCAAGCGTGGCCCAGCAGGCGCTCCTCGTCGCCGTCCGGGCGGCTGACGACGGCCCGAACTCCGCCGTCGGCGGCGGTCTGCAGCAGGGCGCGGAGGTTTTCCTCACGCGCTCCCGGGGCCGCCGGCGCGGCGCGCAGGGGCTCGGTCACCACGGCCAGGGCCAGGGCTGAGGCGGGCGTCGCGCGGGTCGCCGGAATCGTCACCGTCCGATCCTGACGGTGAAAACTTAAGGCCGGTTTTCCAACACCTTGACGGCGGATTAACCCTGTCGCCGATCAGTCCGCGTCCGGCTGCCGGTCCGGATGGGCCTCGGCGAAGGCGGGCAGTGCCAGGGCGGCGGCCTCCACCTGCATCAGACCGGGCCAGCGCGCGGGATCGACGTTGAAGCGCCGCGCCGAATACATCTGCGGGATCAGGGCCACGTCCGCCAGCGTCGGCGTCGCGCCGAAGCAGAAGCCGCCGCCGTGCCGCTCCACCAATCGCTCCAGGGCGTCGAAGCCGGCGCCGATCCAGCGTCCGGCCCAGGCGTCGACCGCGTCCTGATCCGCATCGAAGGTCTCGCGCAGGGCCTTGAGGACGCGCAGATTGTTCAGCGGATGCACATCGCACACCACCAGGGCCGTCATGGCCCGTACCGCCGCCCTGTCGGCGAGGCCGGACGGCAGCAGCGGCGGCTCCGGCCGGGTCTCTTCCAGCCATTCGAGGATGGCCGGGCTCTGGGTCAGCACCAGGCCGTCCGCCTCCAGCGCCGGAACCATCCCCTGTGGATTGCGGCTCAGGAACGCCGGATCTCGCTGCGCCCCGATGCGCAGGTCCACCCCCTTCTGCTCATAGGCCACGCCCTTCAGGTTCAGGGCTATGCGGACGCGGTAGGCGGCGCCGGAGCGCCAGTAGCCGTGCAGGATCATCGGGGCCTCATGGTGAAGCGCAGCGGGTCCAGGCCGTCGATCGTCGCCTGGACGGTCTGGCCGGGCTGGACGGGGCCGATCCCCTCGGGCGTGCCGGTGAAGATCAGGTCGCCGGGGCGCACGTTCCACAGCTCGCGCGCCTTCATCAGGATTTCGTCTGGCGCCCAGACCATGTCGCCTATCCGACCCGACTGGCGGACGTCGCCGTCCACCGTCAGAACGATCGACGCGTCCGGGCCCGGTCCTGCGCCAAGGGTGATCGCGCCGCAGGGGGCCGACATGTCGAAGCCCTTGGCCGCGTCCCAGGGCCGTCCGCTCTTCTTGGCCGCCGCTTGCAGGTCGCGCCGCGTCAGGTCGCAGCCGACGGCCCAACCCAGGATGCCGTCGGACCCCACGGCACAGACCAGCTCCACCTCGTGATGCAGCTCCGCCGTCGCGGTCGGATAGGTCGGATCGAAACCGTCGGCGACGATGGCGTCGGCCGGCTTGGAGAAGAAGAAGGGTTCGGCCCGATCCGCCCCCATCTCGCGCGCATGCGCGGCATAGTTCTGGCCCACGCACAGGATGCGGCGCACGGGAAAGCGCGCGGTCGAACCCACGATCGGCAGCGACGGCGTCGCGGGCGGCGGCAGGATCCAGTCGGTCATCGGCCCTGAATAGCAGGTCGCGCCGCGGCCACCATGCCGCAGTGCGGGAACTCGCCCCACGGCATGGCGTTGACAGCCGGGGTTCCCTATCTAAACCGTCAAGCTTGAACAGCGGAGCGCATCACATGGCCACGACCAAGGCTCGGGAAGACGTCAAGAACGATCTGAAGACCCTCAAGGAGGACGTGAAGATCGCCGGCCGCGAAGAGGCCGCCCGCCTGCGCGCCAAGGCCTCCGAGACCGAGGCCCGTCTCCGCGCCAAGGCGGCGGAAGCCGACGCCCTGGTCCGCGAGAAGGCCGAACAGGCCCGCATCCAGGCACAGGCCTACTACGAGCAGGCCCGCGTGCGTGGCCGCGAAGTCTACGACGACGCCGCCGAACGCTTCGACGAGGCCCAGCGCTATGTGATCGAGCGGGTGCAGGAGCGCCCGGTCCAGTCCACCGCCATCGCTCTCGGAGTGGGCGTCCTGATCGGCATGCTGCTGGCCGGCCGTCGGCGCTGATGATCGGTCGCGGCCTGATCAAGAAGGCGGTCGCGGGCGCCGCGGCCGCCGCCGCCGCCTTCGTGGCGGTCGTCGCCTTGGGCGCGACGATCTATTTCGCCCTGGCCTTGGTGGTCGTGCCGCTGGCGGCCGCCGCCATCACCATGCTGCTGTTCGCTGGCGCCGCCGCGGTGATCGCGGCCGTCTTCCTCGGTTCGCCCGACGCTGACGAAGAAGAGATCGAGGAGCCGGAGAGTCTTGGCGGCCGGGCCTACGCCCTGTTCCGCCAGCGTCCGATCCTGGGCACGGTCGCGGCTCTGGCCGGGGGCTGGATCTTCCTGCGCAATCCGGCGCTGGCCACCATGGTCGCCGCCGCCTTCACCGAAAAGCCGCGCGGCCGACGCCGCTGAGGCGTCTCAGGCGGCGGCGCGCCGACGCGGCAGCCGCCATGCTTGGCTCTGTTCGAAACGTTCGCCCGTCCAACCCATGACGGTCACGGCGATCTCTTCGTCGTCCCAATCGATGCGGTTGAAGCTGGCCGGCGCCCCGCGCTCCCGGTCCGACAGGGTTCCGCAGCCCACCGCATAGGAACACTCGTCCCCCAGTGGGATCGGCGTGGCGAACGGCACGTGAACGTGGCCCGTCAGGATCAGGTCCACGCCCGCCTCTGCGAAGATCATCGCCGCCGCCTCGCCGCGCCGCACGTCGCCCGTCACCGGCGTGCCGATCATCTCGATCAGCGGATGGTGACAGGCCAGCACGCGCAGAACGCCCGACGGCGCCGCGCGCAGAGCCTCGGCGGCGCGCCGCGTCTGGTCCAGATCGATCACGCCCTTGGACCAGTTCATCCGCGCCTGCCATCCACGCGCGGTCGTGACGCCGCGCACCATGACCCGGTCGCCGACCCACTGATGGTCGTGGGCCGGGTGGCCGATCGTGGTCTCGAACGCCTTCCACGGCGAGAACAGCCGGTGCCAGACGTTGAAATAGGGCACGTCGTGATTGCCCACGACGACGAAGGTCGGATTGGCCAACCGGTCGATCCATCGCGCCGCCGCCTCGAACTCTTCCCGCTGGCCCGACTGGGTCACGTCGCCGGTGACCAGCGTCAGGTCGGGCTTGAGGACGTGAGTCAGCTCCATCGCCGCCTCTGCCGCCGCGGCGTTCTCGCGTCCGAAATGCACGTCGGACACCTGGACCAGGCGACCGCTCACGCCGCCATCCCCGGCGGGTCCAGGCGCGGGGCCAGCGCCCTGAAGGCGCGCGGGCGGAAGGTGGCGATGGCCTCGGCGCCCAGCCGCATCGGTTCGCCGTCCACGACCGCGGGAATCCGCGAGCGCGCCCTCATCGAGACCCGGCGCACCGTCTGGGTCGTGACCGCGGGATCGTGGCGCCAGTCGTCGAACAGGGCGTGCGCGGCCAGGCGGAAGGCGTCGGCGGCGCCCTCCGGGCTCATGGCGGCTGCCTCCAGTCCGCGGTCGACGTCCATGACCTTGGAGATCAGCGGCGTGATCAGCGCCATCGCCTGGGCCCGGCGCGTCGGCCCGCCGTCCAGCTGGTAGCGCAGCCGTCCGCCGAAGGCCCGACGCAGCGCGCGACGGCCATGCAGCCACGCCAGTCGCCAGTCGCCCTCGCGCACCGCCTCGCGGGCCGGGGCCCACAGGGCCGGAGAGCCTAAGATGGCGGCGCAGAAGAAGGCGCGGCCTTCCACCTCTCCCCCAGAGACGTGGCGCACCTCGCCCTGCTCCAGCGTCTCGCGCAGGGCCTTGCGCCAGTCGGTGGTGCCGTAGAGCGCTTTGGGCAACATGTTCATCGTGCCGCCCGGCAGGGTCGCGATCAGTGGGCCGTCGTCGCCCAGGGACGAGGCGATGGTCCCCGCAGTGCCGTCGCCGGCCAGGATGATCAGCAGGTCCGGCCGCGCATCGACCGCCCGGGCGATGCCCTCGGCGAAGGCGCCGGGCGCCAGCTCGACGACCTCCACGTCCGGCAGGTCGTACTCGGCCAGCATGGCGCGCGCGGCCTCGGCGGCGCCGGGCTCCACGCTGCCCGACGCCGGATTGACGATCATGCGCACGCGACGCAGCGCCACGTGCGGCGTCAGGCTGCGCGCCTCGGGCGGATCGGGCGCGGCGTCGACGGCAAAGGTTTCGCTCATGTCCGCCGGAACGTGCCGCGACCGGCCCTGTTCCCGCAAGGATCAGTCGGCTTTGCGCAGTTCCTCGGCGGTCTTGGCCGCGCCGGCTTCCAGGGCGTCGCCCGTCTTCTCGGCGGCCTTGCCGGCCTCGTCGGCGACCTTGTCGGCGGCGACCGGGACGGCGTCCACGGCCTCTTCCGTCTTGCCGGACACGGCGTTCCACGCCGTGGCGATCCAGCCGTCCATCCGCGCGCCGGCCTCGGCGACCGAGCGGTCCATGACCGACAGGCCCAGCGTCACGGCGCCGAACAGAGCCAGCAGGCCGACCAAAAAGCCGACCACCGGATTGCCTCCGCGCCGACGCTTGGACGCCCACACGGGTCCGGATCCGCCGTCGTCGGCCATCCGCGCGATCTCAGAAAAACGCATCATCACTCAACCCCCAAACAACCATCGAGCCTTGGCTCGCCCCCACACGGGCGTTAACCCTTATAGCCGGCCCTTACGGCCAAGCCTAATCGCGGAACCCGGCCGCGGGTCCAGCGTTCTCACCCCCGGGGCGAAACCAGAGATTCTCCAGAGGACGGAAACATCATGAAAAAGGCTCTCATCGCCATCGCGGGCGCCGGCCTGCTGACCGCCGCGTGCGCCAGCGACGGCTACGGCACGAATGAAACCGTGCGCCAGGGCGCCATCGGAGCCGGCGTCGGCGCGGTGGCGGGCGCGATCATCGGCAACAACGTCGGCGACGGCAACGCCGGTCGCGGCGCGGCCATCGGCGCCGTGGTGGGCGGCGCCGCCGGGGCCATCCGCGGCTCGCAGCAGGACCGCGCCAACCAGCGCTATGACCAGGCGCGCGGCATCTACTGCTACCCCGAAGGCGACTGCTACTATCCGGACGGCCGTCGCTACCGCTGAATCGGCGACGACGGCCACGTGATGCGCCCGCCGCCTTCGGACGGCGGGCGTTTTCGTCTATGGTCACGCTTGATCCGCAACCGGGCGGGGTGGAGCGGCGTTATGCCGGAAGACATCAGGGGGACGTCATGACCGCACCGCGCCTTTCGCCCATCCTCGGCCTGACCGCCGCGCTGACCCTAGCGGCCTGCGCCGGAGGACCGCTGACGCGGGACCAGCTGGTGGCGGAACCGTCCGTCTGCACCGCGCGGTCGTTCGAGGTCTATTTCCAGGAGGCCGCGGCCGGCCTGACTCCGGCGGCGCGACAGGCGATCGACCTCATGGCCGATCAGATGGGCGGCTGCGACATCGCCCAGGTGACCGTGATCGGACTGGCGTCCGCGACGGGCACGCCGGAGGCCAACCTGACCCTGTCGCAGCGCCGGGCCCAGTCGGTGGCCGCCGAGTTCGAACGGAAGGGATGGCCGACGCCGGCTTTCCAACTTGACGCCGCGGGCGACGCGGGCGCGGTGACGGCCGACGGCACGATGGAGCCGCTGCGCCGTCGGACGCAGGTCTTCATCGAGGCGCGTCCGCGCTGAGGCGCGACGCTGCGGCGCCGCCGCCGCTTGGAGCGGGCGTCCCCGATCTGTAGGGAGGTGGGCCTCGCCCGGAGGTCCGCTTGCGCCACCTGTCCGCCCTGATCCTCGCCTTGCTGCTGTGGCCGACGCTGGCTCTGGCCCAGCCGCGCGCGACGGAGCGGATCGAGGCCGAGCTGGTGTCGATGTCGGCCTGGGCGACGCCCGGCTCGACCCTGATGCTGGCGGTGCGGCAGGACATCGAGCCCGGTTGGCATACCTATTGGCGCAACCCGGGAGATTCCGGCGGCGCGACCACGCTGGACTGGCGGCTGCCGACAGGTTTCGCCGCCGGAGAGATCGTCTGGCCCTTGCCGGAGCGGCAGCGGCTGGGGCCGCTGATGAACTACGGCTATTCCGGCGTGGTCTACTTGCCCGTGCCGGTGCAGGTCCCTGCGGACGCCGCGCCCGGATCGCGGCGGACGTTCACCGTCACGGCCCTGTTCTTGGTCTGCAGCGCGGAAATGTGCGTGCCCGACGAGCTGGAGTTGTCGCTGGCCCTGCCCGTCTCTGCGGGCGCGGCGACCGACACGGTCCACGCCGGGCCCATCCGGCAGGTGCTGGAGACCAGCCCCAGGCCGGCGCCGATCGCGGCGCGGGTCACCCTGGGCGAGGACGGCCGGCCCGTGTTGACCGCGGCAGGGTCGGAGCTCGAGGGCGTGACCCGGGCCTATTTCTTCCCCTTCGAGGGCGGTGTGCTGGACCATGCGGCCGCCCAGACCGGAACGCGCGGACCCGACGGCGTGGCGCTGACGCTGACCGCGGGCCGGGGCTTCGGTCCGGCCGCACGCCCGTTGGCGGGCGTGCTGGACACGGACAGGGGCGCGTTCGAAGTCGTCGCCGAACCGGGCGACGTCCTGCCCGGCACGTCGGGCGAAGGCGCCCTGACGCCTGAGGCGGAGGCGACCGCCGGCGCGGCCGTCGGCGTGCTGGCGGCTCTGGGTCTGGCTTTGGTTGGCGGGCTGGTCCTGAACCTGATGCCGTGCGTCTTCCCGATTCTGGCGATGAAGGCCGCGTCGTTGGCGGCGACTGCGCATGACGCGACGCGCGCCCGGCGCGACGGCCTGGCCTTCCTGGCCGGCGTGCTGGTCGCCTTCGTGGCGCTGGGCGGGGCTCTGTTGGCGTTGCGGGCGGCGGGGCAGGCGGTGGGCTGGGGCTTCCAGCTTCAGTCGCCCGGAGTCATGGCCGGGCTGACGCTGCTGATGCTGGCGGTCGGGCTGAACCTGTCGGGCGTCTATCACGTCGGGGCCGGACTGCAGGCGACGGCCGGTTCCGGGCCGCTGTCGCGCCTGCCGGGCGGGGTGGGGGCCTTCTTCACCGGCGTTCTGGCGGTGGTGGTGGCCGCGCCCTGCACGGCGCCCTTCATGGCTTTGGCGCTTGGCGCGGCCCTGGTCATGCCGTGGCCGGTGGCTCTGCTGGTCTTCGCCGTGCTGGGCTTCGGACTGGCTCTGCCCTACGTCGCCGTCAGCTTCAGCCCGGCGATCCTGCGTCGATTGCCCCGCCCCGGCTCCTGGATGGAGCGGCTCAAGGGCGTGCTGGCCTTTCCGATGTACGGCACGGCGCTGTGGCTGGCCTGGGTGTTCAGTCGTCAGGCGGGGGCCGAAGCCCTGGCCCTGCTGTTCGCCGCCGCGCTGATGGTGGCCTTCGGCCTGTGGCTGGCAGGCCTGAATCAATCGGCGCGCGCAGAGGGACGGCCCGCCGTGCTGAGCGCCGTCGCGGCGACGCTGGCGCTGTTGAGCGGCTTCGGCCTCGCCGGATCGACGACGATGCTGACGGCCCCGGCCGCCGTGACGGACGGACTGAGCGCGACCGCCCTGCCCGCTTCGCCCTGGTCGATTGAAGCCGTCGCCGCCGCGCGCGCCGAGGGACGGCCCGTGCTGGTCAACTTCACCGCCGACTGGTGCGTGACCTGTAAGCTCAACGAGCGAGCGGCGCTGTCCTCAGACCGGGTCTCGGCGGCGCTGAAGGCGGCCGACGCCGTCTATCTGGTCGGCGACTGGACGCGACGCGACGACGTCATCGCCGCCGAACTGGCCCGCCACGGCCGTTCGGGCGTTCCGCTTTATCTGTTGTATCCGGCCGGCGGCGGAGAACTCCGCATCCTGCCGCAGCTATTGACGGAAGGCGCGGTGGTGCGCGCCCTTCAGGAGGCGATCGCCCGCTGAATGCACGGCCGACAATAATTCCGCTCACCTTCAATTCCGCTCACCTTCAATTTCCCGGAGATGAACGGGATTCATGTCACGCCTCCGGTTGCGGCGGGGCGGTGACGACGGCGACGTTGTCGTCGAACAGATGCACCAGTTCCGACAGGGCCGAGGCGCGCGCCTCGGTCGTCGTGGCGCTTTCCAGCGCGGTCAGGCGGACGGGAATGTCCTCCGAAATGCCGCGCAGGATGCATTTCAGGTCGCCGTCCACGCCGCGCTCGGCCAGCACGAGGTGAGCCTGCATGTCGCGGTCGGCCAGGACCAGGGCGTCGGCCTTGAACGCGGCCCAGTCGGGCCCGCCCAGGACGGCGGCCAGGTCCATGGAAGCCCATCCCTCGGCCGTGGTCTTCAGCTTCCCGGCGCGGGCGACGATGTCGATGAACAGGGGCTCTTCGGCGACCGTCACGGGATCGCCGGGCGTCCACGCCGGCTGCGCCGCGGCGGTCACGACGGCGGGATCGGTCAGGGACAGGGCGAGGGCGAGGGCGAGACCGCAGGACATGGCGGCGTTCCTTGTGCATCCGATCTCGCGCGTGTGGCGAATCGGTCATTGAATGGGGGTACGCCCCAGCCGTAAACGGACGCTTACGCCGCCTTCGGAGCCGAGAATGCCCACCGCCCGCCCCGCCGCCCCCGAACTGGCTTGGGACAAGGCCTGGAAGGCCTTTCGCCGCGCCGCCGAGGCCGACGGCAAGGCGCGCATCGTCGACTGGTTCGGCCGCGAGCCCGACCGTCTGGACCAGATGACTCTGGAGGCGGCCGGCGTGACGCTGGACCTGTCGAAACAACCGTGGTCGCAGGCGGGCCTGAAAGCCGCCCTGAACCTGGCCCGCGCCGCGGAAGTCGAAGGGCGGCGCGCCGCCCTGTTCGGCGGCGAGGTGGTCAATCCGACTGAGGGGCGCGCCGTGCTGCACCCCGCCTTGCGCGCCCCGGACGGCTCCACCTTCACCGCACTGGGCGAGCCCGTCTCGCATGAGGTGGAGGCGGTGCGCGAAGCCATGGCGGAGTTCGCCGAGGACGTCCGCACGGCGCGGGAGACCGGCACGGGCGGGCGGCCGTTCGAGGCGGTCGTGCACATCGGCATCGGCGGATCGGACCTGGGGCCGCGGCTGGTCTGGGACGCCCTGCGTCCCGTCGAACCGACGATAGACCTGCGCTTCGTCGCCAACGTCGATCCGCGCGAGATGGCGGAGGCCCTGGCCGGACTCGATCCCGAGGCGACCCTGGTCGTGGTCGTGTCCAAGACCTTCACGACGCAGGAGACCCTGGCCAATGCCGAACTGGCGCGCGACTGGCTTAAGACCGCCGTTCCCGCGAAACACTTGGGCCGGCACATCGTGGGGGTCACGGCGGCGCCGGAGCGGGCAGAGGCCTTCGGCTGCGGCCGGACCTTCGCCTTCAGGGACTGGGTCGGCGGACGATATTCGCTGTGGTCGGCCGTCGGACTGTCGTGCGCCGTCGGCCTGGGCTGGGAGGTGTTCTCGGAGATGCTGGAAGGCGCCGCCGAGATGGACGCCCATTTCCGAATGGCGCCGCTGGAGCGCAACGCGCCGGTGCTGCTGGCGCTGGCCCAGATCTTCAACGTGGCCGGACTGGACCGGACGGCGCGCACCGTCGCCCCCTATGCTCACGGACTGCGCCGCCTGCCGGCCTTCCTGCAGCAGCTGGAGATGGAGTCGAACGGCAAGGGCGTGACCCTGGACGGCGCGCTCGTGAGGGCGTCCGGCCCCATCGTCTTCGGCGAGCCGGGCACCAACGGCCAGCACGCCTTCTTCCAGCAGCTGCACCAAGGTCCGCAGGTGGTTCCGGCCGAGTTCGTGGTGGTGCGCGACACGCTCGGAGGCGGGGGGGGCGCCGGCGCGTCGGAAGCGCCGCTGTGGTCCAACGCCCTGGCCCAGGCGCGTGCCCTGATGGTCGGCAAGACGGCGGATCAAGCCCGGGCCGAGATGCTGGAGCTGGGGGTTGAGGCGGAAGAGGCCGATCGTCTGGCCCCGCACAAGGCGTTCCCGGGAAATCGACCCTCGACCACCGTGGTGCTGGACGCCCTGACGCCCCGCGCCGTGGGGGCGCTGCTGGCGCTGTATGAGCACAAGACCTTCGTCGAGGGGGTGATCTGGGGGATCAACAGCTTCGACCAGTGGGGCGTGGAACTGGGCAAGGCCATGGCCCGCAGCCTGCTGGCCGACGCCGAAGCAGGCGTGGCTTCGCCGGACCTCGATCCCTCGACCGCCGCCCTGCTGACCCGCCTGGCCGCGCGCCCGGCCCCGGCCCCGGCCCCCGAGCCCAAGGCCAAGCCCGAAAAGGCGAAGAAGGAAAAGGAGCGCGTTCCCGCCAAGGAAGCGCGCCCCTCATTCCTGTCGGTCAGGAAGAAGTCCTAGACCCTACCAGCGGCGATCGTGGCGCCAGTCGCGGTCGCGCCGGTCCCGGTTGCCGCGCCACTCGCCGTGGTTCCGCCAGAAGCGGCCGTCACGCCAATAGCCGCGGCCCTGATAGGTGCGGCCGTCGATGTAGCGCTGGTCGTAGCCGTGGCCGCTCTGATAGCCGTAGCGGTTGCGGTCGATGCCGTTCTCGCGTTCCCAGTGGCCCTGGTTCCGCCAGCAGCGGCCGTCGCGGTAAAAGCCGCAGTCGTCGTCGTTCGCCGTGGCCCCCACAGCCGCGCCGGCCAAGGCGCCGCCGAGGATGTAGGTTCCGTCGCCCTGGCCGATCACCGCCCCGGCCAGCGCGCCCACGGCCGCGCCGATGAGGGCGTCGCGGGTGGAATCGTCGCGATCCCGGTCGCGGTCGTAGCGATAGTCCTGCGCCGCCGCCGGGGCGGCCGTCAGGGTCAGGGCGGCCAGGGAGGCGGCGGCCGCGGCCATAAACATTTTCGTCTTCATGTCGGCGCTCCTTTCATGAGGCATGTCCGCACCTTGCGCCGGCGGGCCTGAACTTGCCGGGCCCCTCGCGTTCAGCAGGCGTTCATGCCGGGCGGCTTGCCGTGACGCCTGCGGGACGGCAGGGTCGCAGCATGCGGATCTGGAGCGGAGTCAGACCTTCGATCGCAGGCGCGGCCGTGCTGGCCTCGCTGGTGCTGGCCGGCTGCGCGACCGCGCAGGACCCGCCGCCGCCGCCGCCTCCCGTCGCGCCTCCTCCTCCTCCTCCGCCGCCGCCGCCTCCGGCCCCGACCGACGTGCGCATCGCCGACGCTCGCGCGCTGGCGCTGGAAGGCGACCTCGTCGGGGCTGAAATCGCCTATCTCCGCATCGCACAAGCCGCCGACTTCCGGGGTGACGCGCGGGCGGCGGCGGAGGCGTACGTAGAGACCGCCATGATCCGGCTGGCGCTGCGGCGCGCGGCGGATGCGGACGCCGCGATCGGACAGGCGCTGGGCATCGCGGAGGCCGCTTTCGGCCCGGCTTCGCCCGAACTCGTTCCGGCGCTGCTGGCCCAGTCCCGGATGCGCTACCTCCAGGGCCGGCATGATGAGGCGCTGGCCGTCGCCGAGCGGGCTCTGGGGCTGGCGACGGCCCCGGATCAGATTGCCGACCTGACTTATGAACGGGGCAAGAATCTCGACGCGCTGGGCCGCTTTGCGGAAGCCGAGACGGCGGCCCGCACGGTGATCGCGCTCCGCACCGACCTGCTGGGCGCCGACGATCCCTACGTCGGGGACGCCCTGAACCAGCTGGCCAACGCCCTGATGGCCCAGGGCCGCTATGCCGAGGCCGAGCCGCATCAGCGGCGGGCGCTGGTGATCTATGAGGCCGCCTACGGCGCTGAGGACGAGCAGGTGGCGCTGGCGCTCAGCAACCTCGGCAACATCCTGCGCCGCACCGGCCGGATGGCCGAGGCGGAGCGGGCACACATGCGGGCGGTCGCCATCGCCCGGGGCCTGGACGATCCCGTGCTGCTGGCCCAGACCCTGACCAACTTGGGCTGGGTGCTGCATCTCACCGGGCGCGGGGACCTGGCCGAGCCGCTGTTCCGCCAGGCCCTGGCCCTGGCGCTGGACATCGTCGGGCCGGACCATCCCTTCACCGGCATCGCCACGGCCAACCTGGCGTTCAGCCTGGTCGATCAGGGCCGCCACGCGGAGGCCCTGCCGCTGTTCCAAACGGCGCTTCCCGTGCTGGAGGCAGGGCTGGGCGCCGACAGCCCAGACCTGGTCACCACCCTGGACGGCTATGGCCAGATGCTGATCGGGCTGGGCCGACCGGGTGAGGCGGAGTCCCTGATGATCCGCGCCGGCGCAATCCTGGCCGCGCGCCAAGCGGCGGGGCATCCGGACGCGGTGTTCCAGGCGGCGGACCACGGCGCTTTCCTGTCGTCGCGCGGGCGGTCCGCGGAAGCCCTGGACGTGTTGCGCCCGGCGCGCGACGCCCTGTTCCGGCGCGACGGTCGGCGGCTGGAGGGCGGCGATCCCGCCCGGCGCGCGGCGCCCTTGTTCCGGCGCATCGTCCAGGCCGCCTGGCTGACCTCGGCCGGCGACTGAATCCCTCCCCGCCCTTGACGCCGCAGGCCGCCCGACCTACTTCCGCGGCGCGTTAGCACTCGGGTACGGCGGCTGCCAAAACCGGCGGCCCGGGGCTTCAAATCAACCGATGAATGGGAGAGCTCACCGATGGCGTTTCGTCCGCTCGGCGATCGCGTGCTGGTCAAGCGCGTTGAGGAAGAATCCAAGACCAAGGGCGGGATCATCATCCCCGACACCGCCAAGGAAAAGCCGCAGGAAGGCGAAGTCGTCTCCGTCGGCCCCGGCGCCCGCGACGACAAGGGCGTGGTCAACGCCCTGGAGCTGAAGGCCGGCGACCGCATCCTGTTCGGCAAGTGGTCGGGCACCGAGGTCAAGGTCGACGGCGAAGACCTGATCATCATGAAGGAATCCGACGTCCTGGGCGTGCTGTCCTAAGCACCCGACGCCGATTTCTCTAACCCACACAATCAGATAGGAGCCGCCTCACATGGCTGCCAAACAAGTTCAGTTCTCCACCGACGCGCGCGAGAAGATGCTGCGCGGCGTCAACGTGCTCGCCAACGCCGTCAAGGTCACGCTCGGTCCCAAGGGCCGCAACGTGGTCATCCAGAAGTCCTTCGGCGCCCCGCGCTCGACCAAGGACGGCGTCTCGGTCGCCAAGGAAATCGAGCTGGAAGACGCCTTCGAGAACATGGGCGCCCAGATGATCCGCGAGGTCGCCTCCAAGACCAACGACAAGGCGGGCGACGGCACCACCACCGCCACCGTGCTCGCCCAGTCGATCGTGCAGGAGGGCCTGAAGTCGGTCGCCGCCGGCATGAACCCGATGGATCTGAAGCGCGGCATCGACAAGGCCGTCGCCGCCGTGATCAGCGAGATCAAGGCCACCTCCAAGAAGGTCAGCGCCAACAGCGAGATCGCCCAGGTCGGCACCATCTCGGCCAACGGCGACGTGGAAGTCGGCGAGATGATCGCCCGCGCCATGGAAAAGGTCGGCAACGAGGGCGTCATCACGGTCGAGGAAGCCAAGACCGCCGAGACCGAGCTGGACGTCGTCGAGGGCATGCAGTTCGACCGCGGCTACCTGTCGCCCTATTTCATCACCAACGCCGACAAGATGCAGGCCGAGCTGGAAGAGCCGCTGATCCTGCTGCACGAGAAGAAGCTGTCGTCGCTGCAGGCCATGCTGCCGATCCTGGAAGCCGTCGTCCAAAGCGGCCGTCCGCTGATCATCATCGCCGAGGACATCGAGGGCGAGGCCCTGGCCACCCTGGTCGTCAACAAGCTGCGCGGCGGTCTGCGCGTCGCCGCCGTCAAGGCCCCGGGCTTCGGCGATCGCCGCAAGGCCATGCTGGAGGACATCGCCGTCCTGACCGGCGGCCAGGTGATCTCCGAGGATCTGGGCATCAAGCTGGAGAACGTCACGCTGGACATGCTCGGCAAGGCCAAGAAGGTCACCATCACCAAGGACGACACCACCATCGTGGACGGCGTCGGTGAGAAGGACGCCATCGAGGCCCGCATCGGCCAGATCAAGCGCCAGATCGAGGACACCACCTCGGACTACGACAAGGAAAAGCTGCAGGAACGTCTGGCCAAACTGGCCGGCGGCGTCGCGGTGATCCGCGTCGGCGGCTCGACCGAGGTCGAGGTCAAGGAGAAGAAGGACCGCGTCGACGACGCCCTGAACGCCACCCGCGCCGCGGTGGAAGAAGGCATCGTCCCCGGCGGCGGCATCTCGCTGCTGAAGGCGACCAAGGCGCTTGAAGGCCTGACCGGCGACAACCCGGATCAGACCGCGGGCATCGCCATCATCCGCCGCGCCATCCAGGCCCCGATCCGCCAGATCGTCGAGAACGCCGGCGTCGAAGGCTCGATCGTGGTCGGCAAGGTGCTGGAAAACGCCTCGGCCAGCTACGGCTTCAACGCCCAGACCGAAGAGTACGTCGACATGATCCAGGCCGGCGTCATCGACCCCGCCAAGGTCGTGCGCACGGCCCTGCAGGACGCGGCCTCGGTCGCCGGCATCCTGATCACGACGGAAGCCGCCGTGGCGGACGCCCCGAAGAAGGCCTCGGGCGGCGCCGGCGGCATGCCCGGCGGCGGCATGGGCGGCATGGGCGACATGGACTTCTAAGTCCGATCCCGGGCTCGACCCGGGATCAGCTCAGGCTGAAACGAAGAGGGCGGGTCCGGCGACGGGCCCGCCCTTTTTCTTCTGCTTGCTCGAGCCGACGAGCGCGCGATTATGAACCCTCCTCGGGAAGGGAAGCACCCGCTCATGCCTGTCTACGAATTCGGCAAAGAGGCCATTCGACCGTTGGAGAGGTCAACTTTCGCTCAATCGGGCCTGCACGAGCGCCGCGACATGCAACGGCTTCTGCGAGAAAACATCTCTGTCATCGCTCCCGAGACCTTGGTGATCTCGGAGGAATTCGGCGACTGGGCCGACTCTCGCCGCCGGATCGACCTGTTGGCCATCGACCGGGACGCCAACCTCGTCGTCATCGAGCTCAAAAGAACCGAGGACGGAGGCCATATGGAACTTCAGGCCATTCGATACGCGGCGATGGTCTCGACGCTCACGTTCGACCGGGCCGTCGATGTGTACTGTCGCCATCTCGCGCATCTTGGCAAGGCGGAGATCGACGCGCGATCTGGCCTGTTGGATTTTCTAGGGTGGGAGGAACCTGACGAGGAAGCATTCGCTCAGGACGTCAGAATCGTTCTGGCATCAGCCGAGTTTGGCCGTGAACTGACCACGTCCGCCCTCTGGTTGAGAGACCGCAAGATCGACGTCAGGTGCGTTCGTCTCCAGCCGTATGCTCTCGGCGACCGTCTCCTCGTCGACGTGCAACAGATCATTCCTCTGCCTGAAGCCGCCGAGTATCAGGTTCGGGTCAGCGAAAAGCACAGGAAGGAGCGCGAAGCGCGATCAGACGGTCGCGATTGGACGAGCTACGATCTGACGCTGGACGGGAGGCAGACGAAGGCTCTCCGCAAGCGGAACGCGATGTATCTGACGTTTCGGCATCTGGTGAAGAGAGGCGTTTCGCCGGAAGAGATTGTCCGACATTTTCAGCGTGGGGAACGCACGATTGTGTCGGTCGAAGGCGAGGTGTCCGCCGGCGATTTCGTCCGGATCGCCCGCCAGGCCAAGGCTGAAGCAGGTGCAAGCTTCGATCAGCGCCGCTTTTTCTGCGACGATGGTGAGACCGTATTTTACTCGGGGCGCACTTATGCGCTCACGAGCCAATGGGGCGATCCACGCTGGACCGACGCCATGACCAAACTGCGCGACGCGTTTCCGGATCATCAGATCGAGTTCAGTCCGCACGTCGCATGACTTGGACTCTATTGCTGACCAACGACCTTGCCCGGCGTAGCGCGGCGCGCTACAATCTGTTGTGATCCAAAGCTGGAAATCCCGCGACGCGAAGTCGGTCTTTGAAGGCCGCTCGCCCAAGGGTTTTCCGGCCGATCTGGTCAAGGCGACGCGGCGACGGCTGGAAAGGCTGGACGCCGCGACCACCGTCGAAGACCTCCGCGTGCCGCCGGGCCATCGGCTGCACAAGCTGAGCGACGGCCGCGCGGGACAGTGGTCGATCAGCGTGAACGACCAGTTCCGCATCTGCTTCGTTTGGGGCGACCACGGCCCGGAGCAGGTCGAGTTCGTGGACTATCACTGAGGACGCCGCCATGACCATGCGCGACTATGCCGATTTCGCCAAGCCGCTGGCCCATCCCGGCGAACATCTGCGCGAGGACTTCCTGCCGGAGTACGACCTGACTCCTGGCAAGCTGGCGCGCGCCATGGGCCTGAAAGAACGCTCCCGCATGGAGCGTCTGGTGCGCGAGGAGCAGGCGCTGACGCCCGATACCGCGCTGCGGCTTGCGCGGGTTTTCGGGACGTCGGCGGAGTTCTGGATGAACCTGCAGACCCAGCATGATCTGTCCAAGGCCGCCATCGCGGCCCGAGACGATCTGGCGACGATCCTTCCGTTGAGGATCGCCTGATCCCACCCTTGCCTCCCCCCACGTAACCGTGGCTCCCTCTCCCCCATGACCGAGCTCGACGATTTCCGCGTCTCCACCCGCGCCTGGCTGGAGACCAACTGTCCGCCCGAGGTGCGGGGGCCCGTGCGGTCCGAGGACGAGGTGATCTGGGGCGGGCGGAACGCCGTGTTCGCCACGCCGGGGCACGCGCGCTGGCTGAAGGTCATGGGCGAGCGGGGGTGGACCGCGCCGGAGTGGCCGGCGGAGTACGGCGGCGGGGGGCTGGGCCGCGAGCAGGCCAAGGTGCTGGGCCAGGAGTTGCGCCGCATCGGGGCGCAGCCGGCGCTGAACAGCTTCGGCGTCTGGATGCTGGGCCCGGCCCTGCTGAAGTTCGGCTCTGAAGAGCAGAAGCGGCGCTTCCTGCCCGGGATCGTGCGCGGCGAGATCCGCTGGTGCCAGGGCTATTCCGAGCCCGGCGCGGGGTCGGATTTGGCCGGGTTGCAGACCCGCGCGGTCGATCACGGCGATCACTGGGTCGTCGACGGCCAGAAGGTGTGGACCAGCTATGCCGACCAGGCGGACTGGATCTTCTGTCTGGTGCGCACCGATCCGGACGCGCCCAAGCATCTGGGCATCAGCTTCGTCATGTTCGACATGACCACGCCGGGGGTGACGACGCGACCGATCACCCTCATCTCGGGCAAGTCGCCGTTCTGCGAGACCTTCTTCGACGGGGTGCGGGTCGAGAAGGCCAACCTGGTGGGTCAGCTGAACCGCGGCTGGGACGTGGCCAAGCACCTCCTCGCCCATGAGCGGACCATGATCGGGGCCATGGGCGAGATCGGCGGCGGCCGGCCGCTGGGTCAGGTCGCGACGGGCTCGATAGGCGTGGACGACGACGGACGATTGCGGGACCCCATGCTCCGCGCCCGGATCGCCGAGCTGGAGGTGGACGCCGCGGCCTTTCGCCTGGCGCTGGAGCGCACCGGCGACCGGATGAAGGCGGGCCAGGCGCACCCGGCGCTGGCGTCGATGCTGAAGTACTACGGCTCGGAGCTGAACAAGCGGCGGCACGAGCTCTTGATGGCCGCCGGCGGGTCGGACGCGCTGGAATGGGAGGGCGAGCGCTCGCACGACGGGGCCATGGCCAAGGATTGGCTTCGCACCAAGGCCAACTCCATCGAGGGCGGGACCAGCGAGATCCAGCTGAACATCCTGGCCAAGCACGTGCTGCGGCTGCCGGGGGCGTGATGGACCAGCTGACGGCGCCCTTCCCCCCTTGCGGGGGAAGGTGGCTCGCGGAGCGAGACGGATGGGGGGTGAAACACGGACGGATGTCGTCATCCGACCGCACCTCGCCGTCCGACAGCCCCCCCATCCGAGCGGCTCCGCCGCCCACCTTCCCCCGCAAGGGGGGAAGGACGGAGGTTTCATGCTGATCCTGACCGACGAACAGACCATGCTGAAGGAGGCCGCCGACGGCTTTCTGGCCGAGCGCGCGCCGGTCGCGCACCTGCGGAAACTGCGCGATTCCCGCGACCCCGACGGCGTCTCGCGCGCGCTGTGGGCCGCGTTCGGGGAGATGGGGTTCGCCGGCGTGATCGTGCCCGAGGCCGACGGGGGCTCCGGCCTGGGCGCGGTCGAGGCGGGCGTGATCGCCGAGAGCCTGGGGCGGACCCTGACGCCCTCGCCCTTCCTCGGCTCGTCGGTGCTGGCCGCCACGGTGCTGAAGACGGGGTCGGAGGCGCAGACGGCCTGGCTGCCCCGGATCGCGGCGGGCGAGGCCATCGTGGCGCTGGCGGTGGACGAGGGGCCCAAGCACGCGCCGGCCCGCATCGCCCTGAGCGCCGAGCGTCAGGGCAACGGCTTCGTCCTTAACGGGGCCAAGGGCTTCGTGCTGGACGGCCACGTGGCCGACGCCCTGATCGTCGCGGCGCGGACCGACGGTGGAACGACCTTGTTCCTGGTCGATCCGTCCACGGAGGGCGTCGAGATCGAGCGCACGCTGATGGTCGACGCCCACAACGCCGCGCGCGTGACCCTGACCGACGTTCGGGTCGATGCCGACGCCGTGATCGGCGCGGTGGACGAGGGCGAGGAGCCGCTGACGGCCGCCTTGGACCTGGGCCGCGCCTGCGCCGCCGCGTCGCTGATCGGGGCGGGGGATCAGGCGTTCCAGATCACGCTGGAATACCTGCGGACGCGAACCCAGTTCGGCAAGGCGATCGGCGAGTTCCAGGCGTTGCAGCACCGCGCCGCCCATCTGTTCACCGAGATCGAGATCGCCCAGGCCGCCGTCCTGGCCGCGCTGCAGGCGTTGGACGCGGGCCGGGAGGACGCCGGGCTGGCGGTGTCGGTCGCCAAGGCCAAGGCCGGGCGGGTCGCCGAACTGGCGGTGCAGGAGGCGGTGCAGATGCACGGCGGCGTCGGCATGACCGACGAGTACGACGTCGGCCTGTACATGAAGCGGGTCCGCGTGCTGAACGAACTGCTGGGGGACGCGGCGTTTCACCAGGAGACGCTGGCGCGGGCGCAGGGGTTCTGATGCGCCTGCCCGCCGACGAGGATCTGTACCCCCGCTCGCCGGCCTATCAGGAGCTCGTGCCCCTGCGCATGCCCGGCGGCTGGACGGTGGGGATCAACAAGCTGAGGGTCGGCATGGACGCGGACCTGAGCGAGGTCGGCGGCTCGTCGCAATTCAACGCGATGAACCCCGGGCGGCGCTTCGACATCGACGTGGAGTTCACGCCGGAGTTCGACCCCGACGGCGTCTTCGTCCTGACCGTCGGCTACCAGCCCTGGCCCCGCTCGCCCAACGGCCGGCGCCGCAAGGACGTGCCTTTCGCCTTCGACGGCGAGGCGGAGGTCGTCCACCGGTTCGAGACGCGGTCTTTTCCCGAGCTGTTGCGCGAGCTGGAGCACTGGATCGCCCGCTGCACCGTATGGGTGCGCGAGCCGAACTGAGCTGAGGGAGCGCGGACGTCCACGTCCGCGACTTGCGCGCTCGACGGTTTCGCGGACATGGAGGTCCGCGCTCCTTAAGCTTGGCGGAAGCCCAGCACGTCCTGCATGTCGTAGAGGCCCGGCTTGCGGCTGCGGACCCAGGCGGCGGCGACCACGGCGCCCTTGGCGAACAGGCTGCGGTCGACCGCCGAATGGCTGAGCGTCAGCGTCTCGTCGTCTGAGGCGAAGATGACGGAATGCTCGCCGATGATGCCGCCGGCGCGCAGGGCCGCGAAGCCGATCTGGCCCTCGACCCGCGCCTGACCCACGCCGTCGCGCGGCGCGGCGCGGACGTCGGCCAGGTCGACGCCCCGCCCCGAGGCGGCGGCCTCGCCCAGCATCAGGGCGGTGCCCGAGGGGGCGTCGACCTTGCGCCGATGGTGCGCCTCCAGCACCTCGACGTCCCAGTCGCGCGCGTCCAGCCGCTGGGCCGCGTGCTCGACCAGGCCGATCAGGATGTTGACGCCGAGCGAGAAATTGCCGCTGCGCACCACCGCGACCTTGTCGGCCGCCGCCTCGATCTGGGCCAACTGCTCGGGCGTGAAGCCGGTCGAGCCGATCACCAAGGCGGGCCCGCTGCTCTGGGCGCAAGCTTCGGCCAGTTCGACGGAGGCTTCGGGCGTCGAGAAGTCGATGACGACGTCGCATCGCGACAGGTCCGGCGTGTCGCCCCGATCGAAGCGGGCGGCGACCACCACGTCGCCGCGGGCGTCCAGCGCGGCCGAGACCGCCCGGCCCATCCGGCCCCGCGCGCCGGAGATGCCGACGTGCAGCACGCCGTTCGCGCCCAGGCTCATTGAGCCGTCTCGCTTGAGCCCAGGATGTCGGCCCAGAAGCGCTTGGCCTTGCCCGTGAAGCTGGAGTTGCGGGGCGTCTGGGTCTCGCCCAGGGAGTCCGCCAGCTCCTGCATCAGCTCCTTCTGACGCGCGGTCAGGTCGGTCGGCGTCTCGACGAACAGCTCGACCACCAGGTCGCCGCGCGCCTTGCCGTTCAGGTGGGGCATGCCCTTGCCCTTGATGCGCACGGTCTTGCCGGTCTGGGCGCCGGCGGGGACGCTGACGGGGGCCTTGCATTGGCCGTCGCAGGCCTGGCTGACCAGGCACGGCGCCTCGATCTCACCCCCAAGCGCCGCCACCGTCATGGGCACCGGCACGGTGACCAGCAGGTCCAGGTTGTCGCGCTCGAACAGGTCGTGCGGCGTCACCGACAGGAAGACGTACAGGTCGCCGCGCGGGCCGCCGCGCTGGCCGGCGTCGCCCTCGCCCGTCAGGCGGATGCGCGAGCCGTCGTCGACGCCGGCGGGAACCTTGAGGTTCAGGCCGCGGGTCTTGCGCACCAGGCCGTGGCCCATGCACGAGCCGCACGGCTCGGCGATCATCTTGCCCTGGCCGCCGCAACGCGGGCAGGTCCGCTCCATCTGGAAGAAGCCGTTGGCCGTGCGCACACGCCCCTGGCCGCCGCATGTGGTGCAGGTGACCGGCTGGGTTCCCGGCTTGGCCCCCGAGCCGTCGCAGGTCGAACAGGCCAGGGTCGCCGGCACCGAGATTTCGACCTCGGCCCCCTGATAGGCCTGCTCCAGGGTGATCTCGAGATCGTAGCGCAGGTCAGAGCCGCGCCTTGGACCGCCGCGCGCCCCGCCGCCCTGTCGGCCGCCGAACACGTCGCCGAAGGCGTCGCCGAAGACCTGAGCGAAGATGTCGTTGACGTCGTGAAAGCCCTGGCCCTGACCGAACGGATTGCCGCCCGCCCCGCCGGCCGCGTGGCCGAAGCGATCGTAGTGAGCCCGCTTCTGCTCGTCGGAGAGCACCGAATAGGCCTCGGAAATCTCCTTGAACTTCGCCATCGACTCCTCGGAGCCGCCGTTGCGGTCGGGGTGGTGCTGCATGGCCAGCTTGCGATAGGCGGCCTTTAAAGCGGCGGCGTCGGCCGACCGTTCGACGCCCAGCACTTCGTAATAGTCACGCTGCGCCATTCGGCGGAAATCCTCATACTTCCCGTCGGGCGGGGCGTCTCTGGCGGACGCCTTGGAGCCGACGCTCCGACGAACATGGGCGCCGGATCGAACGATGCAAATTCAGTCCCAATCTCTCACTTTCCTTCTCCCTTTGGGAGAAGGTGGCGCGAAGCGCCGGATGAGGGTCGATCCTGTCCGATCGGCCGCCGTCCGACCCTCACCCTTTCACGTTCCCAATCGCTTCGCTCTTGGACGCTCAAGCCCTCTCCCGCAGGGAGAGGGGTCGCTTCGATGCACGAGCAGAGGAGAGTGAGAGTCCGAAAAAAATTTCTCTCATTTCCATCACGCCCCCGCCGCCGTCCGTCAGGCGCTCTTCTTGTCGTCGGCGTCCGAGACTTCCTCGAACTCCGCGTCGACCACGCCGTCGTCGGCGGGCTGACCCTCGGCCGGGGCGCCGTCGGCCGAGCCCTGCTGGGCCGCGTACATGGCCTCTCCAAGCTTCATCGAGGCCTGGGCCAGGACATTGGTCTTCTCGCGGATGGCCTCGGGGTCCGAGCCGTCCTTGGCCGTCTTCAGGTCGTCCAGCGCCGTCTGGATGGCGGTCTTCTCGGTCTCGCCGATCTTGTCGCCGTGCTCGCCCAGGGCCTTTTCGGTCGAGTGGATCAGGGCGTCGGCCGAGTTCTGGGCCTCCACCAGCTCCTTGCGGGCCTTGTCGGCGGTCGCGTTGGCCTCGGCTTCCTTGACCATCTTGTCGATGTCCGCGTCCGACAGGCCGCCGTTCGCCTGGATTCGGATCGACTGTTCCTTGTTGGTGGCCTTGTCCTTGGCGGTCACGTGGACGATGCCGTTGGCGTCGATGTCGAAGGCGACCTCGATCTGGGGCATGCCGCGGGGCGCGGGCGGAATGCCCATCAGGTCGAACTGACCCAGGATCTTGTTGTCCTGCGCCATCGGACGCTCGCCCTGGAAGACCCGGATGGTCACGGCCGACTGGTTGTCGTCGGCGGTCGAGAAGGTCTGGCTCTTCTTGGTCGGGATGGTGGTGTTGCGTTCGATCAGCGGGGTGAAGACGCCGCCCAGGGTCTCGATGCCCAGCGTCAAAGGCGTCACGTCCAGCAGCAGCACGTCCTTGACGTCGCCCTGCAGCACGCCGGCCTGGACCGCGGCGCCCAGGGCCACGACCTCGTCGGGGTTCACGCCCTTGTGCGGCTCCTTGCCGAAGAAGGCCTTCACGGCCTCCTGAACCTTGGGCATGCGGGTCATGCCGCCGACCAGCACCACTTCGTCGATGTCGGACGCCTTCATGCCGGCGTCGGCCAGGGCCTTCTTGCAGGGCTCAATGGTGCGGGCGACCAGGTCCTCGACCAGGGCCTCCAGCTTGGCGCGCGACAGCTTGATGTTCAGGTGCAGCGGGCCCGAGGCGTTCATGGTGATGAACGGCAGATTGACCTCGTACTGGGTCGTGGAACTGAGCTCCTTCTTGGCCTTCTCCGCCTCTTCCTTCAGGCGCTGCAGGGCCAGCTTGTCCTGGCGCAGATCGACGCCCTGCTCCTTCTTGAACTCGTCGGCCAGGTAGTCGACCAGGCGCAGGTCGAAGTCCTCGCCGCCCAGGAAGGTGTCGCCGTTGGTGGACTTCACTTCGAAGACGCCGTCGCCGATCTCCAGGATCGACACGTCGAAGGTGCCGCCGCCCAGGTCATAGACCGCGATCTTCTGGCCGTCGTTCTTCTCCAGGCCATAGGCAAGGGCGGCCGCGGTCGGCTCGTTGATGATGCGCAGGACCTCGAGGCCGGCGATCTTGCCGGCGTCCTTGGTCGCCTGGCGCTGGCTGTCGTTGAAATAGGCGGGGACCGTGATGACGGCCTGGGTGACCTTTTCGCCCAGATAGGCCTCGGCGGCCTCCTTCATCTTGGTCAGGGTGAAGGCCGAGATCTGCTGGGGGGAATAGTCCTTGTCGTGGGCCTTCACCCAGGCGTCGCCGGTCGGGCCCTTGACGATCTCATAGGGCACCATGCCCTTGTCCTTCGCCACGACGGGGTCGTCGAAATTGCGGCCGATCAGGCGCTTGATGGCGAAGAAGGTGTTGGACGGATTGGTCACCGCCTGCCGCTTGGCCGGCTGGCCGACCAGGATTTCGCCGCCATCCTGGATGGCGACCACCGACGGAGTGGTGCGGGCGCCCTCGGCGTTCTCGATGACCTTGGGCGAGCCGCCCTCCATCACCGCGACGCAGGAGTTGGTGGTGCCGAGGTCGATGCCGATGATCTTGGCCATGGTCTGGTCTTCGTCTTTCGTTTCGGCGGGCGATGCGGCGGCCTTGGATCAAGCGCCGCGCGTGACCGCCCCCTGGGTTTGTGGTCGATCGGTGAGAAAGCCCCAAGGGTTCCGGGGTTTCTCGGGTCAGGCGGCATATGGGAAGCCCACCCCTTCCCGCAAGGGCTTTCGATCGTCAGGCGCCGTCACTGGCGCAGGCGTCGCCGAGGGCGCAGGATGGGCCGACCCGTCAGGAGCTTCGACATGTCGCCCGCCGCTCGCCTCGTCCTGCCGATGACCGTCGCGATCCTGGGTCTGACCTTGGCCGGGGCGGCGGCGGCCCAGTCGCGGACCTCCGACGGCGAGAACCGGCGAGTGCGGATCCACAATCAGACAGGCGTCGCCATCCGCTCGCTCAGCGCCGCGACGCCCGGCGGCGGGTTCGGCGGCGATCTGCTGTCGGGGCCGCTGGAGCCGGGACAGAGCCGCCCGACGTTGATCGACGCCGGTGACGGAACCTGCGTCTTCACCCTGCGCGCCGCCCTGGCCGACGGGCGCTCGATCGAGAAGGCCGGCGTGAACGTGTGCCGCGTGGCGGACGTTTATCTGACGCGCTGATCCGTCACGCCGCGGGGACTCGACGCCCGCGTCCACACCCGCCAAGGTCCGCCTCCTCGCCGATGGAGTGCGCCCATGACCGTCCGCCTGACACGCCCCGAGGGCTCCGAGCCGCAGGACTTCGCCCTCAACCGGCGCGCTCTCGCCGGCGTCTCGGCCGGAAGCCTGTTCTTCGCCGGCTATGCACCCGCCGCGCTGGCGGCGCAGGCCGCGCCGATACGCACCGACGCCGAGGGACTGGAGGTCGGGGACGTGACCTATCCGGCGCCCGACGGCTTCCAGTTGCCGGCCTATGTGGCCCGGCCCAGGGGCGACGGGCCCTTTCCGGTCGTGATCGTCGTGTCCGAGATCTTCGGCGTGCACGAATACATCCGCGACGTCTGCCGTCGCCTGGCCAAGGCGGGCTATGCGGCGATCGCGCCAGCCTTCTTCGTACGCGTCGAGGATCCGGCGCCCCTGTCGGACACGCGCCGGGTGCAGGAGATCGTGGCCCAGGCCCGGCATCCTCAGGTCATGGGCGACCTCTCGGCCACAATGGAGTGGGTTTCGGGTCAGCTCTGGGCCAACGCCGACCGCATGGGCATCACCGGCTTCTGCTGGGGCGGCAAGGTGGTGTGGCAGGCTTGCGCCCGCTTCGCGTCGCTGGACGCCGGCGTCGCCTGGTATGGCCGCCTTGCCCCCGCCGCCGAGGCCACGCCCGAACAGAAGGCGGCCGGCGAGCCCTGGCCCGTCGATCTGGCCGACGACCTGAAATGCCCGGTGCTGGGCCTGTACGGCGAGGCGGACCGCGGCATCCCCCTGCCGTCGGTGGAGGCGATGAACACGGCCCTGCAACGCGCCGGACGCACCGACAGCGGCATCCACGTCTATCCGGCGGCGCCGCACGGTTTCCACGCCGACTATCGCGACAGCTACCGCGAGGCCGACGCCCGCGACGGGTGGGCCCGGCTGCTGGCGCTGTTCGAGGCGCGGTTGAAGGGGTGACGCCTGTAAGTTTCCCTCCCCTGAAGGGGAGGGTGGCCGATGCGCGGCATCGGACGGGTGGGAGGGGCTGGGCGATCGGCCCTCGGACCTGAGCGTGTTTCGCCGCGTCCCGCCCACCCGATCGCTGCGCGATCACCCTCCCCTGTCGGGGAGGTAGAATCGTCTGCGATCACCCCGCGTCGGCCGCCTTGGCGTAGGCCGCGGCGCCCGCGACCTGGTCGGCCGCCGATGACGACGCGCCCGAGCCCTTGGCGGCGACCACCACCATGGCCGGGCGCACGGTGCGGCCGAACAGGGCATAGCCGGCCTGTAGCGTCTGGATGACTTTGCCGCCGTCCACCTCGGTCGAGGGCTGCTCCATCATGGCCTGGTGCAGGTGGGGATCGAACGCCTCGCCGGCGGCGGGCGCCACGCGCACCAGATTGTTGGCCTCGAACGCCGACAGCAGGGACTTCTGCGTCATCTCCAGCCCGGTGATAAGGCCGGCGGCGGCGCCTTCCGCGTCTCCCCCTTCGCGAATCTGGGGAGCCGCTTGGAGAGCGCGCTCCAGATTGTCGGCTACGCCCAGCAGGTCGCGGGCGAAGCGCTGGATGGCGTAGGCGCGGGCGTCGTTGTTCTGGGTCTCGGCGCGCTTCCTGGTGTTCTCCGCCTCGGCCACGGCGCGGAGCGCACGGTCCTTCCACTGGTCGCGCTCGGCGATCAGCTGGTCGATGGGGCCCAGGTCGTCGCCGGGATGGGCGTTCAGGCCCGCCTCGGCGTCGGCCTCCAGATCGGGGTCGATGTCGTAGGGATCGTTCGTCGCGTCGGTCACGTCTCTTGTCCGTCCAGAATCCGGCCCAGCACCCGGGCGGTGTAGTCCACCAACGGGATCACTCGGGCATAGTTCAGCCGCGCGGGGCCGATGACTCCCAGAGCCCCGATCACCCGCTGGCGGCCCGTCATATAGGGCGCCGCGATCACGGCGGAACCCGAAAGCGAAAAGAGTCGCGTCTCCGAGCCGATGAAGATGCGCACGCCTTGTGCCGAACTGACGCCGTCCAGCAGTCCGATCAGCTGCTCCTTCTGCTCCAGATCGTCGAACAGGACGCGGACCCGCTCCAGATCCTCCACCGCCTCGCGGTCCTGCAGCAGGTTGGCGCGGCCTCGCACGATCAGGGCCCGCTCGCGGTCCGGGCCGCCGGACCAAGCCGCCAGCCCGTCCTCGACCAGGCGGGCTGCCGCCGCGTCCAGATCGCGCCGGGCGGCGTCCAGTTCGGTGCGCATCTCGGTGCGCGCCTCGTGCAGGGGGCGGCCCTTCAGGCGCGCGTTGAGGAAGTTCGACGCCTCCTGAAGCGTCGAGGGGGTCACGCCCGCCTTGAGCGGCATCAGCCGGTTCTCGACCGTGCCGTCGTCGCCGACCAGCACCGCCAGGGCCTGATCATGACCCAAGGCCACGAACTCGACGTGCTTCACCCCCGCGTCGCGCACCGGACTGGCGACGATGCCCGCACCGCCCGCCAGACCGGACAGGAGGGCCGAGGCCTCGTTAAGCACCTCGTCGAAGCCCCGTCCCTTGCCGACCAGGCGTGCATCGATCTCGCGCCGCTCCTCGGCGCCGACGTCGCCCACCTCCAGCAGGCCGTCGACGAAAAGGCGCAGGCCCGCATGCGTCGGGATGCGGCCCGACGAGGTGTGCGGCGAGGCCAGCAGGCCCGCCAGCGTCAGATCCTGCATGGTGTTGCGGATCGACGCCGGCGACAGCGACACGCCCGTCAGCGACAGGGTCCGCGATCCCACCGGTTCGCCGGTCTGCAGATAGCTCTCGACGATGCGCCGGAAGATGTCCCGCGCCCGCTGGTCCAGCACGGTCAGGGGGGCGGAAGGGAGGAAGGTCATGAGGCGTCACCGCCGCTCGACGCCCCGCTCTTGTCATCCCGGCCGAAGCGAAGCGGAGAGCCGGGACCCGCGCCGTCATCTCCGGAGACTCCCGGTCGGCCCGTCAGGGTCGAACCGGGAGAGGCGTGGACGAGACCTGAAACGCCTTGCCCTTGGCCCGGCTCGGCGGCCGGGCCGGGCGTGGGTTCCGGAGCCACCGTCCCGGCTCTCCGCTTCGCTTCGGCCGGGATGACAAGTTCTCGGGCAACCGGCCAGTCAGGGCGCTCCAGCCGCATGACCAGACAGTCGTCCGCATCGTTGAACAGCCGCCGCTCGACCGGAGCGAAGCCTAGCCGCCGATAGAAGCGGTGGGCGTCGGGATTGGAGTTCAGCGGGTCGATGACGACGGCCGTGACCGCCGCATCGGCGAAGCACATGTTCAGAGCCTGGGTCATCATCTGCGTGCCGTAGCCCCGGGCCAAGGCGTCGACCTCGCCGATCCAGATGTCGATTGCGCGCAAATCGGGTTCGATCTCGCCCCAGTAGTGCGTCGGTTCCAGATGCGGATCGATGACCTGCATGGCCCCGATCGGCCGGCCGTCCACCTCGGCGATCAGATAGAAGCTGTGCTCGGACGAGGTCGCGATCTCGTCGGCCCAGACGGCGCCTTCGAAGGCGACCTCCGCCTCGGGATCGTCGGTGGCGCAGGCGATGACGTGCGGCGCCCGGTCCCAACGGGCCAGAAGCGGAGCGTCCTCGGGCTCGGCCCAGCGCAGGGTGACGGTATCGGGGCTCACGGTTTCAGGATAAGCAGCGCGCTTCCCGCTTCCAAGAGATGTTCATGCGCCCGTCCGACCGCCGCCCCGACCAGCTTCGCGCCGTGACCCTGGAAACCGGCGTGAACCGCCACGCCGAGGGGTCGTGCCTGGTCTCGTTCGGTCACACGCGGGTTCTGGTCACCTGTTCGGTCGAGGACGGCGTGCCCGGCTGGCTGCGCGGGAAGGGCCAGGGCTGGGTCACGGCGGAATACGGCATGCTGCCGCGCGCCACCCACACCCGCGGCCGGCGCGAGGCGGCGGTCGGGAAACAGTCGGGCCGGACACAGGAGATTCAACGGTTGATCGGCCGGTCTTTGCGCGCCGTGGTGGACCTGAAGGCCCTGGGCGAGCGGCAGGTCACGCTGGACTGCGACGTCGTCCAGGCCGACGGCGGCACCCGCACGGCCGCCATCACCGGGGCCTGGACTGCCATGGCCGGCGCCTTCTCCTACCTGCGCGCCGAGGGCGTGCTGAAAAGCGATCCGATCCTGGATCAGGTGGCGGCCGTCAGCTGCGGCGTCTTCGCCGACGTGCCGGTGCTGGACCTCGACTATGAGGAGGACAGCCAGGCCGAGGCGGATTCGAACTTCGTCCTGACCGGTTCGGGTTCCATCGTCGAGGTTCAGGCCACGGGCGAGAAGCGCGGTTTTTCCCGCGCGGAGTTCGACCGGCTGTTCAGCCTGGCCGAAGGCGGCTGTGCCGAGCTGTTCGCCCTGCAACGCGCGGCGCTGGAAGCTTAAGGAGCGCGGACGTCCACGTCCGCGTCGGCGGCAAGGCCGCGGACCTGGAGGTCCGCGCTCCGGTGATCATTGCGCGGTCATGCCGCCGTCGATCTTGAACTCCGAGCCGGTGACGAATTTCGATTCGTCGGAGGCCAGGTAGAGCACGCAGAACGCCACGTCGTCGGGCTCGCCGATGCGCTTCAGCGGGATGCCGCGCGCCAGCTTCTGATGCGCCGCGCCTTCGTCGCCGTCCGCCATGGCGACGAAGGGGTCCAGGATCGCCGTCTTGATGAAGACGGGATGCACGGAGTTGCAGCGCACGTTCCACTCGGCCCGGGCGGCCTCGAGCGCGATCGTCTTGGTGTACATCCAGACCCCGGCCTTGGTGGCGTTGTAGGCGCCCATGCCCGGCCCGGCGGCCAGGGCGGCGATCGAGGAGATGTTGATGATCGAGGCCGGCGCCGCGGCGCGCAGGTGCGGCATGGCGTGCTTGCAGCCGAACATCACCGAGCGGAGATTGATCTGGTACTGGCGGTCCCAGTTGGCGGCGGTGTCGCCCTCGACGAAGGACAGGTCGCCGCCGACGCCGGCGTTGTTCACCAGCACCGACAGGCCGCCCATGGCCGCGACCGCCTGGGCGATCACCGCGGCCCACTGATCCTCGTCGGTCACGTCGTGGTCGAAGCCGAAGGCGGCGCCCGGGATTTCCGCGTCGATCTGGGCGACCAGCGCCCGCGCCGCCTCGCCGTCGACGTCGGTGATCGCGACCTTCGCGCCCTCGCGCGCCAGCATCCAGGCCATCGACCGGCCCAGCCCGCCGGCCCCGCCGGTGATCAGGGCGGTCTTGCCCGCGACCCGCCCCGCCATCACCGGCCTCCCATGGCGGCGGCCGCTTCGTCGATGAAGCGCGCCAGGGTCACGTCCTTTGGCGTCACCCCGCCGGCGTCATGGGTGGTCAGGACGATGTCGACGCCGTTGTAGACGTTCGACCATTCCGGATGATGGTCGGCCTTGTCGGCATGCAAGGCGACGCGCGTCATGAAGCCGAAGGCGGCGTTGAAGTCGGCGAACTTCAGATCGCGCCGGATCGCCGGGCGATCGCCCGCCTCGGCCCGCCAGTGGGGCAGGTCCTTCAGAACCGCGTTCAGGTCCAGTCGATCCGTCATGGCGTCCTCCAGCTTCCGCTCCGGCCTAGGACAGGGGGCCGCATCCGACAAGCGTCGCGGAACGCACGGCCACGCTTGGCGTTGACGAACGTCGTCATTCAAGGCCCTTCGATGGACAATCTCTGGATCGCCTCGCTCGACCCTGCCGATCGCAAGCGGATCGAGCCGCATCTGAACGAGCGCCCCTTCATGCAGGGCCAGACCCTGTTCGACGCCGGCGAGGCGGTGGACGAGGTCTGGTTTCCGCTGGACGGCGTGGTGTCGCTGATGACCGTGCTGGCCGACGACCGCATGGTCGAGACCGCCGCCATCGGCCGCGAGGGGCTGGTCGGCGTCACCTGCGGCCCGCTGAATGCCCGCGCCTCCAGCCGCGCCGTCGCCCAGATCGAGGGGTCGGCCGCCTGCTGTCCGGCCGAGGTGTTCTCCGACGCCCTGGCGAAGAGCGAGCAGATGCGGGCGGCCCTGTCGCGGTTCACCGAAAATCTGCTGGCCCATGTGCAGCAGACGGCCGCCTGCAACGCCCAGCACCGTCTGGACGAACGGCTGGCGCGCTGGCTGCTGACCCTGCACGACCGGGCCGACGCCGACCGGTTCGACCTGACGCAGCAGGACATCGCCGGCATGCTGGGCGTCCGCCGCGCCACCGTCAGCGAGATCGGCACCATGCTGGAGGACCGCAGCCTGATCGCGCGCGGCCGGGGCTGGGTCGAGGTGCTCGATCGCAAGGGCCTGGAGAGGGCGTCGTGCGGCTGCTACCGCATGATGCGGGCCGTCTCCGCCGACCTGGGCGTGCCCCTGCCGAAATTCGGCTGACCGCTTGGCAGGACGGCGTTCGGCGGGCCATGGTGCCCGCATGGACACGCCCGTGGACGTCCCTGCGCCCCGCAAGACCCGCCGCGACTGGCGGCGCTGGGGCCCGCGCGCGGTCTTCGAGAGCCTGCTGATCGTCTTTTCCGTCGTTCTGGCGCTGGCGCTGACCAACTGGGCCGAGCAGCGCAAGGTCGCCGCCGAGGTGGCCGAGGCGCGCGCCTTCTTCATCGCCGAAATCCGCGCCAATCGGGCGATTCTGGTCGGCGACCCGATCCTGCCGCATCACCGGCGCCTGAGGCGCATCTTCAACGAGGCCGCGTCCCTGCCGCAGCCGACGACCGGCGACGCCATGCGGGCCTATGGCGCCATGTTCGAGACGGGCCTGCACGTGCCGCCCCTGAGGGACGCCGTCTGGCGCAGCGTTCAGACCGGCGACCTGCTCGGCGAAATGCCGTTGGAGGACGTCTTCCTGCTGGCCGACGTCTATGCGGCGCAGGGGCGGCTGTCGGATGTGAACGGCCAGTTCATCGCCTCCTTGCCGCCCATGCTGGCGGGATTGGAGCGCGGCGAAGGCGTGCGCGCCGCAGTGGTGTCGGGCCAGTTGCATCTCGGCGACGTGGTGGCGGGAGAGGAGGGTCTGGTCCGCCTCTACGATCGCGCCCTGGCCCGGCTCGACCCCGACGGTGCGGCCGCGACCTCGCCGCCCGGTGACGCGGGGCGCGCGGGCGGCTAAACCGCGCCCATGACCGACGCCGCCGGCTCCCAGAAGACTTCGCCCTTCGGCTTCCGCGACCTGGAGGCGGGCGAGAAGGTGCGCGCGGTGCGCGGCGTGTTCGAATCCGTGGCGCCCAGTTACGACCGCATGAACGACCTGATGTCGGCCGGCGTCCACCGGCTGTGGAAGGACGCGGTGGCCGCGCGCATGAACCCGCGTCCGGGCGAGACCATCCTGGACGTCGCGGGCGGCACCGGCGACCTGGCGCGGCGCCATGCGGCCCTGGCCCGCAAGGCGCAGGCGCGGAACGGCGGTCCCGACGCCTCGGTGATCGTGCTGGACTACAACGCCGAGATGATCCGCGCGGGGATCGCGCGTGGGCACGAGCCGGAGCTGACCTGGATCGTCGGCGACGCCATGGCCCTGCCCCTGCCGGACGCCTCGGTCGACGCCTATTCGATCGGCTTCGGCATCCGCAACGTGGCCGACGTGGACCAGGCCCTGCGCGAGGCGCGGCGGGTGCTGAGGCCCGGCGGCCGGTTCCTGTGCCTGGAGTTCAGCCGCCCGATCGCCGCGCCGATCCGCGCCGCCTATGACGCCTGGTCGTTCCACGCCATTCCGAAGATCGGCAAATGGGTGGCCAAGGACGAGGACTCCTACGTCTATCTGGTCGAGAGCATCCGCCGCTTTCCGGACCAGCAGACCTTCAAAACCATGATCGAGGCCGCCGGTTTCGGCCGTGTGACCGTGACCAATCTGTCGGGCGGGGTCGCGGCCCTGCATCAGGGGTGGGCGATCTGACCCGGCTGGCCGACGTCGCCACCCCTCCGCCCCCGCCGCCGGCCCAGCCGGTGCGGCGGCCGCTCGGCGCCCTGATTCAGCTGATGCGGTGGGGCTGGGTGCTGCTGCGGCACGACGCCCTGATGCCGCGCGAGATCACGCCCCTGCTGCCGCCCGCCGCGCGACTGCTGGCGGGGTTCGCGCACCTGTTCGCCGGACGTCAGGCGCGGGACGGACGACCCGGGCAGCGGCTGGGCCGCGCGTTCGAACATCTGGGGCCCGTCGCCATCAAGCTGGGGCAGGTGCTGGCGACGCGCGCCGACATTTTCGGGATCGCGTTCGCCCGAGACCTGGGGCGGCTGAAGGACAGGCTGCCCGCCTTTCCGCTGGCCGACGCTCGGCGCGAGATCGAACGCGGCCTGGGTCGACCGGTGGAGGCCCTGTTCGTCGATCTGGAACCGGCGGTGGCCGCCGCATCGCTGGCCCAGGCGCACCCGGCCCGGCTGCACGACGGGCGCAAGGTGGCGGTGAAGGTGCTGCGGCCGGGCGTGGAGCGGCGCGTGGCGCGCGGGCTGGACGCCATGCGGCTGGCGGCGCGGCTGGCGCAGCGCTTCGTGCCCCTGTCGCGGCGGTTGGAGCCGCGCGCCTTCGTCGAGATCGTGGCGCGATCCATGGTCATCGAGCTGGACATGCGGCTGGAGGCGGCCGCCGCGTCCGAGCTGGGCGAGGTGATGGCCAGGGCCCGCGACGCCGGGCGCGCGCACATGTCGGCCCCGGCCGTGGTCTGGGACGGTGTGGGCCGGCGGGTGCTGACCCTGGAATGGGCGCACGGCCTGCCGATGACCGATCCGGCCGCCGCCGAACAGCCGGGCCTGGACAAGGACGCCTTGGCCGACAACGTGGTGCGGGCCTTCCTCATCCAGGCGCTGGACCACGGAACCTTCCACGCCGACCTGCACGAGGGGAATCTGTTCTGCCACGCCCCGGCCGAGCTGACGGCGGTGGACTTCGGCATCGTGGGTCGGCTGGGTCCGGCCGAGCGGAAGTATCTGGCGGAAATCCTTTGGGGTTTCCTGAACCGCAATTACGACCGCATCGCCGCGGTGCATTTCGAGGCCGGCTACGTGCCGCCCGAGCATTCCGTCCAAGCCTTCGCCCAGGCGCTGCGGGCCGTCGGCGAGCCGGTGATCGGCAAGCAGGCGTCGCAGGTGTCGATGGGCCGGTTGCTGGGCCAGCTCTTCGAGATCACCGAACTGTTCGACATGCATCTGAGGCCAGAGTTGATCCTGCTGCAGAAGACCATGGTCTCGGTCGAGGGCGTGGCGCGTCGGTTGAACCCCGATCACGACCTGTGGGCCGCCGCCCAGCCGGTGGTCGCGGCGTGGATCCGGCGCGAACTGGGGCCCCAGGCTCAGGTCCGCGACCTGCTGGAAGAAGCACGCGCCGTGTTGAAAGCCTTGGCGCGGCAGGCCCAAGCCCCGACGACGACGCCTGTCGTGGTAGTCGAGCGAGTGCGGGCGCCGCTTTGGCCCTCGGTGCTGGCCCTTCTGGCCTTCGCCGCGGGAGCCCTTGCCCTCGTTCGGTCGTTTTGGCCGGACATGCTTGGGTGACACGCGCCCCGTTCAGGAGTTCCGCGCCATGAAGACCGTCCTCGTCGTCCTGACGGCGCTCGCCGCCGGCTGGGCCGGAACCGCCGCCGCGCAGGAGACGGTCGCGGCCGGACGGATCCAGAACACCTTCGACGGAACGGGACGGCAGACCGCGGTCGCGGTTCCTGCGCGGACCGAGCCGGACCCGCGATCCGAGCCGGCGATCCGGGCCTTCATCGGGGGCCTCCAGACCGGCACGATCGACTGGAACGCCTTCACCCCGAACATGGCCGAACAGATGCGCCCCGGCGAAAGCCAGGCCGTGGAGGTGGTGCGGGGTCTGGGCGCGCTGGAAAGCGTCGAATGGTTCCAGCATCGCGACGGCGCGGACCACTATCTGGTCCGGTTCGAGAACGCCGACACCCAGTGGATCATCGGATTCGACGAAGAAGACAGGATCGCCGCCCTTCTGTTCCGGCCGGCCCCGCCCATTCCCGCGTCGGCCGACGCCTCGCCTCGGGAGTGAGCTCAGTCGAGCGCGGGCTTTCCGCGCCCGGCCTTGATCCCGGATCGGGCGGTTTTGGCCTGAAGCCGTCGCTCGCGGGAGGCCCGTGTGGGCTTGGTCGCGACCCGTTTCACCGGACGCACCGCGGCGCGGTCGATCAGGTCGTGCAGACGGTCGAGGGCATCCTGGCGGTTCCGCTCCTGGGTCCGGAAACGGACCGCCTGGATGACGATCACCCCGTCGGTGGTCAACCGTGACCCCGCCAGCCGCATCAGCCGCTCACGCACGTCTTCCGGCAAATTGGGCGAGCCCCGCGCGTCGAAGCGTAGCTGCACCGCGGTGGCCACCTTGTTGACGTTCTGACCGCCCGGCCCGCCGGCTCGGTAGAAACGGAATTCGATCTCTGACTCGGGCGGGCGGATCATGCCGCCATGATGCGGCGCCCGGGCGTCAGCCCCAAGGCCCCCGACGCGACGCGGGCGTTTCGGGCACGCTGGTCCCAGACCATGGCGCGGTGACCGCTGCGGCCGGGATGGGCGCGGGCACGGCGCCTGTCGGCATGCCCATCTTGTGCGCGAGCTCCATCAGCGCCTTCACGCGGTTGCCCGTCGCCGGGTGGGTGGAGAACAGGTTGTCGGCGCCCTTGCCGGCCAGCGGATTGATGATGAACAGCTGGGCCGAGGCCGGATTTCGCTCAGCCGTCGGGTTCATGATGCGCCGCGCGTGCGCCTCGATCTTCTGCAGGGCGCTGGCCAGAGCCTGCGGGTCGCCGGCGATCTCGGCTCCGACGCGGTCGGCCTCATATTCCCGCGAGCGGCTGATGGCCATCTGCACCAGGGCGGCGGCCATGGGCGCCAGCAGCATGAGCGCGATCGTGCCGATCATGCCGCCGGGCCGGTCCCGGTCGCCGCCGAAGATCAGGGCGAAGTTGGCCAGCGCCGAGATCGCTCCGGCGATCGTCGCCGTCACCGTCATGGTCAGGGTGTCGCGGTTTTTCACGTGGGCGAGCTCGTGCGCCATCACGCCGCGCACCTCCTCGCGGGTCAGCAGGTCCAGCAGGCCTGTGGTGGCGCAGACGGCGGCGTTCTCAGGGTCGCGGCCGGTGGCGAAGGCGTTCGGCTGATCCGAGGGGATGATCGCCACCTTGGGCCGGGGCAGGCCGGCGTCGCGGGCCATCTCCAGCACGTCGTTCACATAGGCGCGCACCATGGCGTTGGGGTGCGCCTCGTCGACCACCTGGGCCTTGTACAGCCGCATCACGATCTTGTCGGCGTTCCAGTAGCTGAACAGGTTCATCACGCCCGCGATCACCAGCGCGATCAGCATGCCGTTGACCCCGCCCAGCCACAGGCCGACGGCGCCGAACAGGGCGGTCAGCGCCGCCAGCAGGATGAAGGTCTTCAGATGGTTCATGGTCGGGCCTCGTCGCGGAACGCGCCGCGCTGCATTAAATGAGAAGTCGTCCCTCCGCCTCAAGAGATCGCGCCTGTGACCGAAGCGCCCACCGACGTCCCGCCGAACCTGAACCCCAACGTCCCCGGCGCGCGCCCGGACAGGCCTTTGACGCCCATCGAGCGCGCCGTCCTGTTGGAGGCGGAAGCACGCCGCCGCGCGGAGACGGCGCCGGAGTTGCCGCCGGAGGACGGCGGCCCGCGCGGGCCCGAGCCCACACGCTACGGCGACTGGGAGAAGAAGGGGCTGGCGATCGACTTCTGACGCTCGCCACAGAGGGGAAATTCTCCTGTCGCAGGATTTTCGAACCGCCCGGCACGAATGGCGTTAACCTTTGTGCAACCACGCGGAGGAGGGACCCATGCGCCGCATCGTCTTCGGAGCTCTGGCGGGCGCGACCGTGCTGGCGGCGGCCGGCGCCGCCTCGGCCCAGTACGTAACCTATGGCCAGCCCAGCTATGGAGCCCAGGCGCACGTGTCTTACGGCCAGCCCACGGTTCAGGACTATCGCTACGCCCACGGCGGGCAGGTGGCCGTGCTCGAGACGCGGCCGGGCGCCTATGCCGCCACGGGAGCCTGGGCGGACGGGCGCTCCGGTTATGGCTACGGCCATGGAGGAGTGGGCTACGGAGGCGGCTGCCACGACCGCTGCGGAGGATACCCGCCGCCCGTCTACGGAAACTGCGGTTCGTCCTGTGGAGGTTACGTGACCCCGCTGCCGCCGCAGGGCTGCCACAGCCCGTGCGGCGGATACGGCCAGGGGCATGGCCATGCGGGCGGATATGCCTATTCGCAGACCACGCATTGGTCGGAACGCCGCGGTCATTGGAGCCGCTACCAGGCCTATGGCCGCCACGACCGAGGCGGTCGCTATGGGTACAGCGTAGAACACGGCGGGCGCGGCTACTATGAGCGCGACGGCTATCACGACGACCGCCCGCCCGCGGGCCGTGACCCTGGCCGGCGTCGCCATGACCGCGGTTGCGACTGCTACACGATTCTTGACGACCGCTGAGCCGCGCCGGGCGCGCGGAATCAGGCGCCGGCCATCTCCGCCGCGATCCGCGCCGCGGCCATGAGGGGGTCGGGAGCAGACAGGACCGGACGTGCGACCACCAAATGGGTGGCCCCGGCCCTGAGGGCGTCGGTCGGCGTGGCGATCCGCTGCTGGTCCCCGGCGTCGGCTCCGGTCGGCCGGACGCCGGGCGTGACGATCAGAATGTCTGGACGACCGACTTCATGCGCGACTTGGCGGACGCGGGCGGCCTCGCGCGGGCTTGAGACGACGCCGTCGACGCCGCAGTCCAGTGCCTGCCGCACGCGGCGTTCCACCAGGGTCGCGGCGTCTTCTGTGTGACCCAGTTCGATCAGATCATCGTCGGACAGGCTGGTCAGAACCGTGACGCCGAGGATCTTCATGCCGGCCCCGCTGGGGTCGCGGCCCTTCACCGCCGCGCGCATCACCTGCGGATGGGCATGGACGGTCAGGAAGTCGCAGCCGCCCTCGGCCACCGACCGCGCCGCGCCTTCGACCTGGGCCCCGATGTCGTGCAGCTTCCAGTCCTGGAACACCGCCTTGCCGCGCGCCCGCAGTTCGTGCGCGAAGGCGACGCCGCCCGGCTGCGCCAGCAGGGTCAGGCCGATCTTGTAGCTGACGACGGCGTCGCCCAGCCGATCGACCATGGCCCGCGCCGCGTCCAGCGACGGCAAATCCAGACCGACGAAAAGACGCGGGTCGGACAGGAGGGGGCTGGTCATCGTCGATCCTCCGGCCGTCAGGGGGTGGACGCGGGCGGGCGCTTCCCCCCATGAAGGGGTCTGGGCTGAACTGAGGGGCAGGCAAGGGTCATGGACGCGGTCGATCTGGGGGTCAACCTGTTCGTGGCGCTGTTCGCCCTGGTCGATCCGATCGGCAACATCCCGATCTTCGCCGCCGCCACGGCGGGGGCCAGCCTGCGGCAGAGGGCGTCGCTGGCGGCGCTGATCTGCATCTTCGCGGCCTTCCTGCTGGGGTTCTTCTTCCTGACGGGCCTGTCGCTGCTGCAGTTCTTCGGCATCTCGCTGGCGGCGTTCCGGATCGCGGGCGGCATACTGCTGCTGCTGCTGGGCCTGCACATGACGGGCGACGACTTTCTGAAGAGCTTCACCGACGCGGACGCGGGGGCGGACCTGAAGGACGTGCGGGGCTATGCGCGGCGGCGGTTCCAGCGACTGGTCGTGCCCTTCGCCATGCCCCTGATGATCGGGCCGGGCGCCATTTCGACCATGATCATCCAAGCGGGCGAGGCGGCCAAGATCGGGCCCGCGGCGACCGTCGCGGGCTATGTGGCCATCGCCGCGGCGGCCTTCGTGACCTTCATCTGCTTCGCCCTGACGGGTCCGATCAGCCGCATCCTGGGCGAAGTCGGCATGGCGATCATCGTGCGGGTGCTGGGCTTGATACTGTGCGCCCTGGCGATCCAGTTCATCCTGCTGGGTCTGTCGGAAGCCATCCCGGGCATGATCAGCGGCGCGGTGACAACGCCCTATCCCGACGCGGGGCATTGAGGGAGCGCGGACCTCCAGGTCCGCATGGGCTGGATGATCGCAAGGGCGGACCTGGAGGTCCGCGCTCCTCAGAACGCCGGCGCCGTCCGCCGGTCGAAGTCGTCCTGGGCGGCGACGGTCGAGCGGCGGTACATCAGGGCCTCGGCCACATGGGCGCGGCGGACGCCGTCGGCGCCGTCCAGGTCGGCGATGGTGCGGGCGAGACGCAGGGTCCGCGTCCAGCCGCGCGCGGTCAGGCCCGCCGCCTCGCCCGCCCGGGTCAGAAGGGCCTTTCCGGCCTCGTCGGGCGCCGCGAACCGCTCCAGAGCCTCGCCCTCCAGCCGGGCGTTGATGCCGCCGGTGCGGGCGGTCTGGACTTCGCGGGCGTCCGCGACGCGGGCGGCGGCCTCGGCCGTGCCCTCGGCCGGCGGCGGCAGCGCCATGTCGGCGGCGGTGACGGGCGGCGCCTCGACGGTCAGGTCAATGCGATCGAACAGCGGGCCCGAGATGCGCCCGGCGTAGTCGCGCTGACACCTGGGGGCCTTGCCGCAGGCCCCCTTGCCGGGGCCTCCCTGCCCGCACCTGCAGGGATTCATGGCAGCAACCAATTGAAAGCGCGAAGGATAACGGACGTGGGCGTTGGCCCGGGCCACAGTCACTTCGCCCGTCTCCAGCGGCTGACGCAACGAATCCAGCGCCTGGGGCGAGAATTCCGGAAGTTCGTCCAGGAACAGCACGCCGTTGTGGGCCAGAGACACCTCCCCCGGCCGCGCCCGGTGCCCGCCTCCGGTCAGGGCCGCCATGGAAGCGGAGTGGTGCGGGCTGCGGAACGGCCGGTCCCGCGTGATCGCCCCGCGCTCAATCATGCCGGCCACCGACCAGACCATGCTGGTTTCCAGCAGCTCCTGCGGCGTCAGGGGCGGCAGCAGGCCCGGCAGGCGCTGGGCCAGCATCGACTTGCCCGATCCCGGCGGACCGACGAACAGCAGATTGTGACCGCCCGCCGCGGCGATCTCCAGCGCGCGCTTGGCCCCCTCCTGCCCCTTCACCTCGCGCAGGTCGCGCACGGCCTCACCGGCGCGCAGGGGTCCGGGTTCCGGCTGAGATAGACGCTGCGTGCCCTTGAAGTGATTGATGAGACCGATCAGCGAGCGCGGCGCCAGAATCCGGGCGTCCCCGGCCCAGGCCGCCTCGGGCCCGTTCGCCTCCGGACAGATCAGGCCCATGCCCAACGCCGAAGCCGTCACCGCGGCCGGCAGCGTCCCGCCCACGGGCGCGATCTGGCCGGACAGGCCCAGTTCGCCCACCGCGCACCAGCCGTCCAGCGCATCCAGTGGGATCACGCCCATCGCGGCCAGCAGGGCCAGCGCGATCGGGAGGTCGAAATGGCTGCCTTCCTTGGGCAGGTCGGCGGGCGCCAGATTGGCGATGATCCTCTTGAGCGGCAGGGCCAGACCGATGCCGGCGAAGGCCCCGCGCACCCGCTCGCGGCTTTCTGCCACCGCCTTGTCGGGCAGCCCGACCACAGAAAAGCTGGGCTGGGCCGCGCCGACCAACTGGACCTCGACGTCCACGCGCCGCGCGTCCACCCCGTCGAACGCCACCGTCACCGCCCGCGCCACCATTCGGCCTCTCCCGTTTATCGGGAAAGAACAGAACATGAACTCACGCGTCTGGCAAGCGTCGTTATCCGAGCCGCGTCTCGATCGCGTCCCACATCAGCGCGGTGGCGTCGATGCCGGTGAAGGCCTTCAGCTGCTGGGCGCCGGTGGGCGAGGTGACGTTGATCTCGGTCAGGTAGTCGCCGATCACGTCGATGCCGACGAAGACGAGCCCCCGCGCCTTCAGTTCCGGCCCGATCAGGGCGCAGATCTCGCGGTCGCGGGCGGTCAGATCGACCGCCTCGGCCGTGCCGCCGACGCGCAGGTTGGAGCGGACCTGACCCTTCAGGGGCACGCGGTTGATGGCGCCGACGGGCTCGCCCTCGATCAGGATGACGCGCTTGTCGCCGGCCGAGACCTGGGGGACGAATTTCTGAATCACCAGCGGGTCGCGGCTGCCGACGGCGTGAATCTCGACCAGGGCCGCCAGGTTGGGATCGCCGGCCTTCAGCCGCACCACGCCGGAGCCGGCCGCGCCGTGCAGAGGCTTCAGCACCACGTCGCCATGACGGGCGTGGAAATCCTCCAGCGCCTCGACGTCGGACGAGATCAGGGTCGGGGGCTGCAGCTCGGGCCAGCGCGTGACCATCAGCTTCTCGGGGGCCGAACGCACCTCGGCCGGGTCGTTCAGCACCAGGGTGTCGCCGCGCAGCGTCTCCAGCAGATAGGTGGCGGTGACGTAGGCCATGTCGAACGGCGGATCCTGACGCATCAGGACGACGTCGGCGTCGGCGTGCAGATCCAGTTTTTCGAAGTCGCCCAGCGCGACCGTTTCGCCGTTCAGCACGGTGCGGCGCGCGCGGCAGGACAAGCGGCCGTCCTCCAGCGCCAGAGTGCGGAAGTCGTAGGCGTGTACCGGAAAGCCGCGGTTCTGCGCCGACTGGATCATCAGCCAGGTGGTGTCCGAACGGGGGTTCACCTGTTCGATGGGGTCCATCTGGACGGCGACCCGGGTCATGCGCGGCTCCTCGAAAGCGGTGGAGGGGGAATGGGCGTGCGCGCGGCCTACCGCAAGGGTTCAGCCGTCGAACGCCAGGCGCTTGAGGTGGCGCGGCAGGCGCCCGGGGGCCAAGGCGATAAGGTCGATGCGAAGCGTGAGCCGTCGCAGGGCCGGGCGCGAGCGGCGCACGGCCTCGCCGGCGGCCAGCAGGCGGCGGGCCTGTTGCGGGGTCAGGGCCAGCTCGGCGGCGTCGCGGGCGGCGCGGCGCTTGACCTCCACCACGATCAGTTCACGGCCCTTTTGCGCCAGCAGGTCGATCTCGCCCTGGGGCGTCTTGAGGCGAAAGGCCAGGATGCGGTGGCCGGTCAGCATCAGCCAGGCGGCGGCCAGCCATTCGGCGGCATGCCCCTGACGCCAGGCCGCGCCGCCCCTGAGGCTGCGGGCGGGGTCGACGCGCTTCATCGGCCCGTCTTCAGCTCCAGCGCGCGGGCATACAGCGCCTTGCGATTCGCGCCGGTCTGTTTCGCCACCTCCGCGGCGGCCGGGCCGGGGGCGAGGCGGGTCAGGGCCTCGGTCAGGGCGGCGTCGACGTCGGCGACCGAGGCGGCGACCGCCTCGCCAGGGCCGACCACGACGACGATCTCACCCTTGGGCGCCTGCGTCCCGGGGTGCGCCGCCAGTTCTGACAAAGTCCCGCGCAGACACTCCTCGTGCAGTTTGGTCAGTTCGCGCGTGACGGCGGCTGGGCGGTCGCCCAGCACCTCGGCCATGTCGAGCAGGCTGGCGGCGAGGCGCGGGCCGCTTTCAAAGAAGACCAGGGTGCGGCCGGGCTCGGCCATTTCGGCAAGCGCCGTCTTCCGCGCGGCGGACTTGGGCGGCAGGAAGCCGGCGAACAGGACGCGGTCGGCGGGCAGGCCCGCCAGGCACAGGGCGGCCAGCAGACTGGAGGCGCCGGGGATCGGGTGGACCGGCAGGCCGGCGGCGATCACCTCGCGCGCCACCACGAACCCTGGATCGCTGACCATCGGCGTGCCGGCGTCGGAGACCAGGGCGACGACCTGCCCCTCGGCGACGCGTTCGACGGCGATCCGGGCGGCGCGTTCGGAGGCGTGGTCGTCGCAGCGTTCCAGCTTCGCCTTCAGCCCATAGGCGGCCAGCAGCTTGGCCGAGACGCGGGTGTCCTCGGCCAGCACCAGCTCGGCGGCGGACAGAACGTCGAGCGCGCGAAGGGTCACGTCGCGCAGGTTCCCGATCGGCGTGGCCACCAGATACAGCCCCGGCGACACCGGCCGGGGCGGCGGCGCGGCGGGAGGAAAGGGGGTGGGCTCGGACATGGCGCGGACCGTGACAGCCTCGGGCGCCGCGCTCAAGCGGTCAGCAGGCGAGCGGTGACCGCGTCCAGCAGGGGCCGGCCGGTGGCGGTGGCGATGACGCGGCCATCGGCGACGGTCAAGAAGCCTTCCTCGGTCATCTCCGCCAGTGGGCGGGCGGCGGCGGCCAGGGCGTCCAGCACGGTCAGGGGCACGCCCTCGACGGTGCGCAGGCCCAGCAGTACGCGCTCCTCGGCGGCCTCCTGCGGCGACAGGTCGGCGCGCTCTTCCCAAGGCGCGCCCTCGATCACGCCGGCGACATAGGCGTCGATCTTCCTGTGGGCGACGGTGGCGGTGCGGACGCCGTCCCGCGTCAGGCGGCCGTGGGCGCCGGGGCCGAGGCCCAGATAGTCCCCGCCGCGCCAGACGTGGAGATTATGCTCCGAGCGGGCCGCGACGCCCCGCGCGTGGTTGGAGACCTCATAGGCGTCGAAGCCGGCGGCACCGAGCGTCGCTTGCGTGGCCTCATAGAGGGCGGCGGCCAGATCCTCGTCCGGCGGGGACCAGTCGCCGCGGCCGACCGCGCGGGCGAAGGCCGTGCCCTGGGCGATGGTCAACTGGTAGGGGGAGACGTGTTCGAAGCCGAGGTCCAGCGCCTGGATCAGGGCCGCGCGCCAGTCGGCGACCGACTGGCCCGGCAGGGCGTGGATCAGGTCGATCGACATACGCGGAAAGACGCGGGCCGCGACGCCGACGGCGCGCCGCGCCTCCTGCGCCGAGTGATTGCGGCCCAGAAACGCCAGCTGGACGTCGTCCAGCGCCTGCACGCCCATGGACAGGCGATCCACTCCTGCGGCGGCGAAGGCGGCGAAGCGGTCGGCCTCGGCGTCGGTGGGATTGGCCTCGAGCGTCACCTCGACCGGCGGGCCGGGGAAAAGGATCTGGGCCGCCTGGACGACGGCGGCGACGTCGGCGGGATCCATCAGCGACGGCGTGCCGCCGCCGAAGAAGATCGAGGCGAGCCGGCGCGGGCCGGTCAACGCCGCCTGGGCCCGCAGGTCGTCGAGGATCGCCGCCGTCAGACGGGCGGCGCGGCCTTCGTCGCCCCGCGCCCGCACGACGTTGAAGTCGCAATAGGGGCAGATGCGGGCGCAGAAGGGCCAGTGGACGTAGAGGGCCAGGTCCGGGCCGGGATCGAGCGGCTCAGTCGTCAACCAGCGCCGCCTTCAGCTTCTCGAACGCCCGAGCGCGATGGCTCATGGCATCCTTGGCCGCCGGGTCCATCTCGCCGAAGGTCTCGTCGAAGCCCGCGGGGACGAAGATGGGGTCGTAGCCGAAGCCGCGGTCGCCGCGAGGGGGGAAGGTCACGACGCCGTCCACGCGGCCCTCCACCACGAGGGTCGGCCCGTCGGGCCAGGCCACGGCCAGGGCGGAGGTGAACCAGGCGGTGCGGTCGTCCGAACCGATCTCCTCCAGCCGCCGCTCCACCTGAGCCATGGCGTGGGCGAAGTCCTTGTCCGGGCCGGCCCAGCGGGCGGAGAAAATGCCGGGCGCCCCGTCCAGGGCCGCGATCGACAGGCCGCTGTCGTCGGCCAGGGCCGGCAGGCCCGACACCTGGGCCGCATGCCGCGCCTTCAGCACCGCATTGCCCACGAAGGTGCTCTCGGTCTCGTCAGGTTCGGGCACATTGGCTTGGGCCGCGGTGACGATCGTGTAATTTCCGTCCAGCAGCGCCGAGATCTCACGCGCCTTGCCGGGATTGTGGGTCGCGGCCACCAAGCGCATGCCCTTGATAAGTCTGGGTTTCATCCGACGCCGATCTCCATGCCGCCAACCTTGCCTAAGTTTAATATCGTTAAACGATATGTAACGTGCATTGCCGCCTCGCACGTCCTATCTATGATCTCAAGAACGAGGGGCCGCATCGTTCTCCCGAAAACCCGAAAGGGGCATCGGAATGCAGCGGTCGAAAGAAACAAGCAATGACGAACCTCACTCAGGAAAAACGGAGAAAGACGATGCATGCCATGAGCGCCACCCAGTTCGCCGAAAAGGTCGGCTACGCCGTGATCAACGGCGCCCTGCTGGCCGCCCTGCCGACCGCCCTGGTCGCCATCCTGCTGCAAGCCCTCTGAGCGGCGGGATTTTGACCCGAATGAAAGTCGAAGCGATGGTGGAGGCCGCGCGCGGTCCCTTCGGGACCCGCGCGGCGATCCCCCGGCTCCGGCTCTAAAGGTTTCCCATGCCCCTGTCGCCCCGCCGTCTGGTCATGCCAAAGCTGCCCGGACTGCGCGCACTGGGGCCGGGCTCGGTGTCCAGCCTGCTGAAGACCGCGCTGGACGTCGCCTACGCCGTGCTGATCCTGCTGACCGGCCTCGGCGTGGTCCTGCTGATCACCGTGGCCTTCATCCCCATGGACCAGCTGGCGCTGAACGTCACCGACGACGCCGGCGGCGCCCAGATCCCCCTGCCCCGGTCCCACGCCCTGTTCGGCGTCGGCGCCTTCATCGGCTATTTCGCCGGCTTCGCCCTGATCCTGCGCAATCTGCGCCGGGTGTTCCGCACCCTGACCCTGGGCGACCCCTTTCAGCCCGAAAACGTCACGCGCCTGCGCCAGATCGGCTGGATCCTGGCCACCGTCACGGGCGGCGTCTGGGTGGGCCAGATGCTGATTTCACGGCTCGGCCGCGGGATCATGGACGAACCCAGCCCGTTCAACCTGGTGACTCCCGCCTTTTCCGTCCTGGTCGTCTTCGTGCTGGCGGAGGTGTTCCGCGAGGGCGCGCGCCTGCGCCGCGAATCCGAACTGACGATCTGACCGGCACGGTATAAGACCCGCCCATGGCCATTCGCGTGCACCTGGATCGTCTGCTGGCCGAGCGCCGGATGTCGCTGACCGAGCTCAGCGACCGCGTCGGCGTGACCGTGGCCAATCTGTCGATCCTCAAGACCGGCAAGGCGCGGGCCATGCGCTTTTCGACGCTGGACGCCCTGTGCCGCGAGCTGAACTGCACGCCCGGCGATCTGCTGGGCCACACACCAGGCCCCCAGGCAGGCGGCGAGGACGACGCCGAGGCATGAGCCGGCCATCATGACCGGAAGGGAAGACCTGTCGCCCGAAGATCGGCGCATCTGGACGCGGGTCGCGGGTTCGGCGGTCCCGCACCGGCGCCGCAAGCCGCTTCTGGCGACGGGCGCCGAGACGCCGTCGACCGCGCCGAAGAGTCCGCCGCCTTCCGGCCTCACGCCGCGACCCCGTGTCTCCACAACGCCCTCCGCCGTGCCGGCGAAACCCGCCACGCCTCGCACGCGCGGCGCGCCCGAGGAACTGGAGCCCCGCCGCCAGCGCCGCCTGTCGCGGGAACGCGATCCCATCGACGCGCGCATCGACCTGCATGGCTACGGACGGTTCCAGGCCCAGGACGCCCTGACCGCCTTTCTGATCGGCGCGCAGGCGCGCGGCCACGGGGCGGTGCTGGTGATCACCGGTCAGGGACGGCGCGGCGGGACCGGCGTCATCAAGTCCAGCGTCCACGAGTGGCTGACCGCCCCCACCCTGCGCGGCGTCGTCTCGGGCTTCGCCCCCGCCGCCCGCAAGCACGGCGGCGACGGGGCGCTGTACGTGACGATCAGGAGAGCCTGAGCCCCGCGTCGGTCGCCAGCTTCTTCAGCGAGACCATCGGCCTCGGGCCCCAGTGGGCGATGACCTCGGCGGCGGCCAGAGAGCCGAGCTTGCCGGCATCTTCCAACGGCAGGCCGCGGGCCAGGCCCAGCAGGAAGCCGGAGGCGTACTGGTCGCCCGCGCCGGTGGTGTCGAGCACCTTGGCGACCGGGACGGCGGCGACCTTCACCCGGTCGTCGCCCGAGATGACCACCGAGCCGTCGGGGCCGCGCGTGACGGCGGCGACCTGAACCATTGCGGCCAGCCGGTCGGCGGAGGCGTCGAAATCGTCGGTCTCGAACAGGGCGGTAAGCTCCGCCTCATTGGCGAGCACGACGTCGGCGGACGACCGGATGAAGTCCAGCAGGTCGGCGCGCCAGCGGTGGACGACGAAACTGTCCGACAGGGTGATCGCCACCTTGCGGCCGGCGTCGTGCGCAGCCCGGGCCGCCGCCTCGAAGGCGGCACGGCCGGGGGCCGGATCGAACAGATAGCCTTCCAGGTAGACGATCGCGCTGTCGGCGATCAGGGCGTCGTCCACGTCGGCGACGGTCAGCTGGTTGGCGGCGCCCAGAAAGGTGCACATGGTGCGCTGGCCGTCCTCGGTGACGTTGATCAGGCAGCGGCCGGTGCCCAGGCCCTGGGCGGCCCCGTCCACCAGAGGCGCGACGTCGAAATGCACGCCGGCGGAGCGGATGTCGTGGGCGAAGACCTCGCCCAGCTGGTCGTCGGCGACCTTGCCCAGATAGGCTGCGCGGCCACCGAAAGAGCCGACCCCCGCCACCGTGTTGCCGGCCGATCCGCCCGACGCCTCCACCCCCGCCGCCATGGCGTCGTACAGGGCCGCGCTCTGGCCCGCGTCGACCAACTGCATCGAGCCGGGCGTCAGGCCCTGCGCGGCCAGAAAGGCGGGCTCGCAGGGCGCCAGCACGTCGACGATGGCGTTGCCGACGGCGCAGACGTCGAAGCGGGCGAGGGAGGAGGCTTGGGTCATCGGCGGCGTCTAGCGACCGGGAGCGCGGACGTCCACGTCCGCGTCTTGGCCGGCGACGAGCGCGGACCTGGAGGTCCGCGCTCCGGAAAGCGTCAATTCTTGACCCACGGGCCTGCGAAGCCTACCTCGACGGCATGACCGTGCGCCGCATCCTGACCGTCGACGTCGCCGCCGACCTGGCCGTGCTGAAACAGGTTTCGCCCCCCGTCGAGACCGTGGACGACGGCGTGCGCGCCCTGATGGACGACATGCTGGAGACGATGTACGCGGCCCCCGGAATCGGCCTGGCCGCCGTGCAGATCGGCGAGCTGAAGCGCGTGGTGGTCATGGACCTTGGCGACGGCGCGCCGGACCCGGAGGCCGAAACGACCGAAGGCGAGGAGCCCGCCCGCGCTCCCAATCCGCGCTTCTTCGTCAATCCCGAGGTTCTGTGGGCGTCGGAGGAGACCCGCCCCTATGAAGAGGGTTGCCTGTCGATCCCGGAGTATTTCGACAGCGTGGAACGACCCGCCCGCGCCCGCGTCCGCTATCTGGACCGCGAGGGCCGCACGGTGGAGGAAGAGATCAACGGCCTGTACGCCGTCTGTTTCCAGCACGAGCTGGACCACCTGAACGGCGTGCTGTTCATCGACCACCTGTCCCGGCTGCGCCGCGACCGGGCCCTGGCCAAGGTCAAGAAGGCCGCGAGGATGGCCGCCTGATGGCCCGTTTGAAGCGCAGCCCCGACCGGATCATCGACCCGCGCGGCCGCCGTCGCCTGACCCGCAACGAAAAGGTCGGCGTGGCCGGGGTCGTCACCCTGCTGGGCGTGGCTTTGGCCGGCGTTGTGGCGGGCATGATCATCGACCGCCTGCTGACCTTTGACGACGCCCTGGACGCCGGCGGCGAGTGGGACGAGGGCGGCGGGGTCTTCACCCGCTGGGACTGACCAGCCTTGCCCTACCGCTCGCGACGTGGTCGCTGGCTGCTTGAGGGCGGGCTCGCTCTCTGACAAGACCGCGCCATGCGCCTCGCCTTCATGGGTACCCCCGAATTCGCTGTGCCGTCGCTGGCCGAGCTGGTCGCCGCCGGGCATGAGGTCATGGCCGTCTATTCCCAGCCCCCGCGGCCGCGCGGGCGGGGGCAGAAGCTGACCCCGTCGCCGGTTCAGGCTTTCGCCGAGACCCTGGGCCTGCCGGTGTTCACGCCGGAGTCGATGAAGGCGCCCGACGCGATCGAGACCTTCCGGTCGCTGGATCTGGATGCCGCCTGCGTCGTCGCCTACGGCCAGATCCTGAAGCCCGTGGTGCTGGAGGCGCCGCGTCTGGGCTGCTTGAACCTGCACGGGTCGCTGCTGCCGCGCTGGCGGGGCGCGGCGCCGATCCAGCGGGCGATCATGGCCGGTGACCGGCAGACCGGGGTGCAGATCATGCGCATGAGCGCTGGACTGGACGAAGGTCCGATCCTGCTGAGCGAGGTTATGGACGTCGCGCCGGACGACACGGCGGGCTCTCTGGGCCAGCGCATGGCGCATGTCGGCGCGGCCCTGTGGCCGCGGGCGCTGGCGGCGCTGGACCGCGGTGGGCTGGAGGCCGTGGAGCAGATCGGCGAGGCGACCTACGCCCGAAAGATCACTGCAGCCGAGGCGCGCATCGACTGGGCCCGCCCGGCGGCCGAGGTGGACGCCCACATCCGCGGCCTGTCTCCCGCGCCCGGCGCCTGGTTCGAGGCTCCGGGTCCCGACGGTCCGGTGCGGATCAAGGCGTTGATGAGCCGGGTTTCGGCGCGCGGTTCCGGAGAGCCGGGCGAGGTGCTGGACGGCGAGCTGCGCGTCGCCTGCGGCGAGGGCGTGGTGCGGCTGCTGACCGTGCAGCGCGCGGGCAAGGGGGCGCAGGCGGCGGATGAGATGCTGCGCGGGTTTCCGCTCGCGCCCGGAACGGTTCTTCCCTCAAGCAGCGAGCCGCCGCGCGGCGAGCGATAGGGGAAGAGAGATGCCGCGCTATCGCCTGACGGTCGAGTACGACGGCTCGGCCTACAACGGGTTTCAGGTCCAGGTCGGCCAACCGACGGTGCAGGGCGCGATCGAGACGGCTCTGACGGCCTTTTGCGGCGAGAGCGTGCGGCTGTTCGCGGCGGGGCGGACCGACACGGGGGTGCACGCCACGGGTCAGGTGATCGGCTTCGATCTGGAGAAGGCCTGGCCGGTGCGCACGGTGATGAGCGCGCTGAACGCCCATCTGGTGGAGGAGGCGGTGTCGGTTCTGGACTGCGTCGAGGCCGATCCGGAGTGGCACGCGAGGTTCTCGGCGACCGGGCGGCGCTATCTCTACCGCATCCTTAACCGGCCGGGGCCACCGGCGCTGGACGCGGCTCGGGTCTGGCACATGAAGAAACCGCTGGACGCCGACGCCATGCACGCAGCGGGCCAGGCCCTGATCGGGCTGCACGATTTCACGACGTTCCGGGACGTGAACTGCCAGTCGGCCTCGCCGGAAAAGACGCTGGACGTGGCGGCGGTGGAGCGGGTCGGCGAGGAGGTGCGGCTGACGTTCGCGGCGCGCAGTTTCCTGCATCGGCAGGTGCGGTCCATGACCGGCAGCATGGTTGAGGTCGGTCTGGGCCGCTGGACCGCCGACGACCTTAAGACCGCGCTCGACGCCCGTGATCGTGCCGCCTGCGGCCCGGTGGCCCCGAGCGACGGACTGTACCTTACGGGCGTCGAGTACGGGTGACGTTCGCCCTAACGCAGACGCCGCGGGCGCTTGCTGCTTGAGGGCGACCTTGGGCTTAGTTTCGGGCCTCGTTCGAAGCGCCGGTGACGGCGTCGCCGGCGGCCGAGACGTCGCGGCCGACGCCGGCGATGGTGTTGCAGGCCGACACGGCCATGGCCGCGGCGATCAAGGTCAGGGTGACGATCTTCTTCATGGGAGGGATCTCCGACAGGGTTGAACCTGAGCCGTGAACGCCAAGCGTGGCCGTTCGGTTGCGCCGCCCCCATCGCCAAACCGCCGCACCCTCTGCTAACGCCTCCGCATGAGCCAGCCGCAGAACACCGCCGCCCGCCGCCTCGTCGAAACCCTGGTCATGAACGGGATCGACAAGGTCTTCTGCGTGCCGGGCGAAAGCTATCTGGCCGTGCTGGACGCCCTGGCCGACGTGCGCGACCGGATCGAGGTCATCACCTGCCGGCACGAGGCGGGCGCCGCCAACATGGCCGAGGCCTATGGCAAGCTGACCGGCCGGCCCGGCGTCTGCATGGTCACGCGCGGGCCGGGCGCGACGCATGCCAGCATCGGGGTGCACACGGCGCATCAGGATTCCACGCCGATGATCCTGTTCGTCGGCCAGATCGCACTGACGGACCGGGGGCGCGGCGCCTTCCAGGAGGTCGACTACCGCGAGGTGTTCGGCGGCCTGGCCAAATGGGCGACCGAGCTGGAAAGCCCGGAGCGGACGGTCGAAGTGGTCGAGCGCGCCTTCGCCACGGCGTTGCAGGGCCGCATGGGTCCGGTGGTCGTGGCCCTGCCCGAGAACCTGCTGCACGACGACGGCGGGCCGGCGCCGAAGCGGCCGGTGGTCCCGGCGAGGGCCGCGCTGGACCCCGCCGTGCTGGGCGAGATCGGCGACCGGCTCAAGAAGGCCGAGCGGCCCCTGATCGTCGGCGGCGGCTCAGGCTGGACGACGGAGGCCAGCCACGCCCTGGCCGACTGGGCCGAGCGGCACATGATCCCGATCTCGGGCTCGTTCCGGAGGAAGGACGTCATCTCCAACGACCGCGCCAACTATGCCGGCGACCTGGGGCTGGGGTGCAATCCGAAGCTGACGGCGCGGGCGAAGGCGGCCGATCTGGTGATCGCCATCGGCGCGCGACTGGGGGAGAACCCGACCCAGGCCTACACCCTGTTCGACCGCGCGCGGACGGCCGAGGTTCTGGTCCACCTGCACCCGGGGCCGGAGGAGCTGGGCCGCGTCTGGCCGACCCTGATCGCCGGCGTGGCGGACAACAGCCTGGCGGCGCTGGCGCTGAGCACGCTGGGTCCCGGCCGCGACTGGCGGGCCGAGGGCGAGCAGGCGCACGCCGACTTTCTGGCCTTCTCCACGCCTGTGCCCGTGACCGGCGCGGTCAACATGAGCGAATGCATGGCGCACCTGATGGACGCCCTGCCCGAGGACGCCGTGGTCACCAACGGCGCCGGAAACTTCGCCGCCTGGCTGCACCGCTTCTATCGCCATCGCGCCTGCCGCACCCAGCTGGCGCCGACGTCCGGCGCCATGGGCTATGGCTGGCCCGCCGCCCTCGCCGCCAAGGCCGTGGACCGCGACCGCGAAGTGGTCTGCGTGGCGGGAGACGGCGACTTCCTGATGACGGGTCAGGAAATGGCCACCGCCGTCCAGCACGGGCTGAACCCCGTGGTGATCGTGGTCGACAACGGCGCCTACGGCACCATCCGCATGCACCAGGAGGGCCACTATCCGGGGGCTGAGCGCGTCATCGCCACCGACCTGAAGAACCCCGACTTCGTCATCTGGGCGCAGGCGTTCGGGGCGTTCGGCATGCGCTGCGAGACGACCGAGGCCTTCCCCGCTGCGCTGCAGGCGGCCCGCGAGGCGGCCAAGGCGCAGGGCGTGCCGGCGCTGGTCCACCTGATCACCTCGGCCGAAGACATCGCGCCGGGCCGGACGATCACGGGACTGAGGGTCCATGCTTAGCGACCGTTTGCCGAGGCCCTTCCACGCCCTATAGTCTGACGCATGGCCTTGCCGCATGATCCCCTGACCCGCCAAGAGGCAGTCCAGCGTCTCAAAGCCCTGGAGCCTGCGCTGCGTGGACAAGGCGTGGCGGGGCTCCACCTCTTCGGGTCCGTGGCGCGCGGCGAAGCCGGCATAGACAGCGACGTCGACGTCTTTGTGGACCTGGCGCCGGACTCCAAGCTGGGCTTCAGGTTCTTTGGTCTTTCGGAACTGCTTGAAGCCGGCCTAGGTCGTCCCGTCGATCTGACCACGCGAAACGGGCTTCACGAGATGATGAAAGACCGTATCGAACGCGAAGCGGTCCGAGTGTTCTGATGTCACGCGACATGGGACCTGCCATCTCCGACATGCGCAAGGCCATCGCACGGCTGCGCCGACTTCGCGACGAAGGCGGATTGACGCTGGCTCCTTTCTCCGACGAACGCGCGCTGGTCGAGCGCTTCATCGAAATCCTTTCCGAGGCCAGTCGATCCATTCCTGAAGAGGTCAAGCTGGATCACCCGCATTTGGAGTGGCGACGCATCGCCGACATCGGCAACCACATCCGCCACGCCTATCACCGCGTCGATCGCGACGTATTGCTGAACATCCTGGCGCATGACCTGGAAATTCTCGACGATACGCTCCAGCAGATCGTCGAGCGGATTCCCAAGACGTGACGCGGATCACCCGTAGAGGCGCGGCCTCTCGTTCCAGCCCGGAGATGGTGGGAAAGACATTGGAGGTGACGATGAACCGCTTGTCGTTGACCCTGGTCGACGAAGACTTCGCAGTATCGGCCGTCCCGCACGGCGAACTGTCGTGGGCCCACTGACCCATGCCCTTCACCGCCACCGTCCTGACCATGTTCCCCGAGGCTTTTCCCGGCCCGCTCGGCGTGTCGCTGATCGGCACGGCCCAGCACGAGCGCGGCCTGTGGGCGCTCGAAACGGTTGACATTCGGGACTTCAGCGACGATAGGCGCGGCTTCCTGGACGACACCCCTGCGGGCGGCGGGCCGGGAGCGGTGTTGAAGGCGGACGTGGTGGCCAGGGCTCTGGATGGGCTTTCCGGGCCGCGGCGGCCGCTTTTGTACATGAGCGCCCGGGGTCGGCCCCTGACCCAGGCGCGCGTTCGTGAATGGGCCACCGGAGACGGCGTCGTCGTTCTCTGCGGTCGGTTCGAGGGGGTGGACCAGCGGGTGCTCGACGCCCGGGGGTTCGAGGAGGTCGCCGTCGGCGACGCGGTCCTGGCCGGTGGCGAGGCGGCGGCGATGGTGGCGATCGAGGCGTGCGTGAGACTGATCCCCGGCGTTCTGGGCCAGGCGGAAAGCCTGTCGTCGGAGAGCTTCGAGGACGGGCTTCTGGAGCATCCGCAGTACACGCGACCGCGGACGTTCGAGGGGCTGGAGATACCCGAGGTCTTGTTGTCGGGCGACCACAAGAAGGTCGCGCATTGGCGTCAGGAACAGCGGGAGACGACCACGCGGGAGCGGCGACCGGACCTCTGGGCGGCGCATCTCGCCAACTTACAGGCAAAGAGCGCAAAAGCTCGAGGAGAAGACAGATGAACATCCTACAGACGATCGCCGCCGAAGAGAAAGCCCGCGTCCTGGGCGACCGCAAGATCCCGGACTTCCAGCCCGGCGACACCTTGCGCGTCATGGTCAAGATCAAGGAAGGCGAGCGCGAACGCATCCAGGCGTTCGAAGGCGTCTGCATCGCCCGTGACGGCGGCGGCGTGAACGAGACCTTCACGGTCCGCAAGATTTCGTTCGGCGAGGGCGTGGAGCGGAAGTTCCCGATCCTGTCGCCGAACATCGACGCCATCGAGGTGAAGCGCCGCGGCGTCGTGCGCCGCGCCAAGCTGTATTACCTGCGCGATCGTCGCGGCAAGTCTGCCCGCATCGCCGAGCGCCAGACCCAGAAGCGCGGCGTGGAAGTGCCGTCCGAAGGCGCCGCCGACGCGGCCCCGGAGGCGACGGAGGCCTGACCCTCGGCGCAGCTTCCCGTTCCAGCGTTCAGAAGGCCCGGACGGATCGTCCGGGCCTTCTTCTTTTCTGACGGGACATGACGCGACAGGCGAGCGGGATTGCGGCGAAATCCGGGCGCGCTAGGGTGCATTCCTCACCGCCGTCCCTCGTGGAGCCCCACAGAATGCGCCTACCCCTTCTCCCGCTCTTCGCCGCCGCCGCCGTGGCCGCCGTCGCCCTGCCCGCTCAGGCCCAGGATCCAGTCGCCAATGCCGGGCCCTACTACATCATGGATCTGGCTGACGAGAACCTGATCCTGGCGGCGGGCGGCACCCGCTCGCGGTCGGGGTCGCAGGCCAAGGTCACGATCTCGGTCCTCAGCGCCCCCAATGCCGTGCAGGACGGGATCGCGCGGCTGGACATGGCCTATGAGTTCGACTGTCCCGGTCGCCGGTTCCGCACGCCCGCCGCCACCGCTTACGACCTGGGCGGCGGCCTTATGGGCAGCATCGCCGACGAGCCGGACTGGACCGACGTCAACATGACGGCCACCAGCGCCACCATCATGGCCTACGCCTGCGATTCGACCCTGCCGGAAGGGATCGAGCCGATCGAGGGCGACATCAATGTGCTGGCCGCCCGCTACCGCGAGATCGCCTCGGGCGAGTGAGGCTAGGGACACCGACGTACGAAGGGCCCCGGATCGCTCCGGGGCCCTTTCCGATTCCCGCAAGCGGGCCTCACATCGGCACGGGGCGACCGTCCTGCATGGCGGTCGTGACCGGACGGCCGTCGGCGCCTTCCAGGGCGTGCTTCAGATCGCGCATCTCGTCGTGGCCGTCCTTGACGGTCAGATAGGCGCGGCGGACCAGTTCACGCGTGGTGGCCGACAGTTTGTCGTCCTCCAGCGCGCGCTCGAACTTGGCCTTGATGAAGTCCTCGCCGTTCTCGACGGAATTCACCACCGCCTGCTCGTCGCGCAGCAGGGCGTGCTTGACGTCCAGGAAGGCGCGGTGGGCCTTGGCCAGGACCGAACCGTCGTCCTCAGGCGTCGCGCCTAGGCCCCGCACGGCGGTCTGCAGGTCGGCGGCGACGCGGCGGCGCTCGCCCGCGCGCTTGACGAAGCGGTCGCGATAGGCGGCGACGTCGGTCTCCTTGGTGGCCTCTTCATAGCCGTCGGCGCTGTCGAGCGTGGTTTCGATCAGGCCGTTCAGAACGTCGATGTCGTGTCGGTTGGCGTCGGTCATGGCGTCTTTCCTTTCACTGCGAGCAGTTGCGGGAGAAGCGCCCGAAGCGGCGGCGGGTTTCAGCTTGGCCTTAACCTGGGGCTTGCGACCTACAGCCGCGTCCGGATCGACCAGAGTTCCGGAAAGCAGCGGCGGGACAGGGTTTCCGTCAGATAGCCCACGCCGGCGGTGCCGCCCGTGCCCATGCGCCGCCCGATGATCCGCTCGACCGTCACCACGTGCTTGTGGCGCCAGGTCAGCAGGGCGTCGTCCAGGTCAACCAGCTTTTCCGCCAGCTGGTACAGCTCCCAGAACTCGTGGGGCCGGCGATAGACGTGCAGCCAGGCCTCCTCGACCGCCGGGCTGGGCGCGTAGGGCAGGGACACGTCGCGCGACAGGACGTCGTCCGGCACGTCCAGCCCCGCGGCGGCCAGTCGGGCCAGGGCGTCGTCATAGAGGCTGGGCGCCTCGATCGCCGCCTTCAGCGCCGCATGGGCGTGGGGTCGATCGACGTGATGCCGCAGGAAGGCCGGGCTCTTCAGCCCCAGCATGGCCTCGAAGCGGCGGAACTGGTCGCTCTGAAACCCCGACGACGACCCCAGGACGGCGCGGAAGTTCAGATAGTCGGCGGGCGTCATGGTGGCCAGGACGTCCCAGCTCTGGGTCATCACCGCCTGGATGCGGCTGATGCGGGCCAGGCTCTTGTAGGCCGGCACCAGATCCCCGGCGCGGACCAGCCGCTGGGCCAGCGCCGCCTCGTGCAGCATCTGCTTGAGCCACAGCTCCTTGGTCTGGTGGATGACCACGAACAGCATCTCGTCATGCTGGTCGGAATGGGGCTTCTGAGCCGACAGCAGGACGTCGAGGTCCAGATAGCCGGCATAGGTGACGTCGCGCGGATCGCTCATGGCGCCCTTCTCGCCGTGCGACGGCCCAGGCGCAAGTTTGTGGACCGGTCAGCCCAACTCGAACGGAAGCGAGGCGATCAGGGTGGACCCGCCCAGGCGCTCGTTATGGACGAAGCCGTAGACCGGATAGACCGAGGTGCCGAGGTCGTTGATCGGGGCGTACCAGACCTTGACCGCGCTCCAGTCGCCGGCGTCGGACACGTCGGCGACCGTGACGTTCTCCTCGATCTTGCCGCGGCTGCCGCCCCAGTTGGCGTGGGTGATGCGGATGACGCGGTCGGTCAGGATTTCGGAGACCACCGCCACATGCCCCCGCGTCATGCGGCCGGTCGGACGGAAAACGAGGACGGAGCCGACTTCAGGCGAGGAGCCCGTGCGGTACTGACCCTGGGCGCTCTCCCACCAGGTCCAGGCGTCGCCGCGGATTTCGATGCCCGAGGTGAGGCGGGCGAAGGTCACGCACTGCCAATACGGCGCGTCAGCCTGGGCGATCTGGGGGGCCAGCGGAGAAAATCCGATGACGGCCGCAACCAGGGCGACGGCGAGCCGTTTCAGCATGAGGCGTGCTCCGTTCCGTTGGACCGAGGACCCTGGGTAGCCGAATTCATCCGGCGGGGGAAACCCGTGCGTGGGATTTTTCCTGCGTCGATTTCTCGCGCGACGCGTCGGGGCGGCGCTTCGGCAGGCTTCGAAGCCAGGTCCGGGCGGGCTTCTCCACCAGATGATGCGCGATCGCCGCCACGACGACGGCCCCCAGAACGATGCCCAGCCAGATCGGCAGGGCGAAGGTCTTGTCCTCCGACCCCGTCAGACGGGCGACGCCGTTCACGGCCACCAGCGTCCACGGGATCAGCACCATGTAGAGGGCATAGGAGATCTCGCCCAGCCAGACGGCGAACCGGCTGGACAGAGGCCCGGCGCGGACGTCGTCCAGCGAGCCGAGCGCCAAGATCAGCATTCCGCCCAGAAGGACGATGAACCCGTCCCACGCCTGAACCGAGGCCGCGGCGACGATCAGGGCCAGCGTCAGCGCGCTGAGCAGACCGGGGCGTGCCACCCCGCCGCGCCGATGCACCAGATACAGGGCGCAGCCCAGGGCGAAGCACGGCACGATGCGCAGGGCGCCCCAGCGGATGGTGGCCTGAGTCAGGGGAAAGCCCGCCAGGCTCTGGAACACGACGTACAGCGCCATCAAGGCGGCGGTGGCGGCGGCGACCGCCAGCCACGGCCGCGCGCGCAGGGCCCAGGCCCCGGCGGCGAAGACCGGAAAGGTCAGATAGGCGAACCATTCCGCAGAGATGGACCAGGAGGGATGGTTGAACGCCGCCTCGGGCGCCAGGCCCCAGGCGTGCAGCATCAGAAGATTGGCGGGCAGCGACGGCCAGTCGATGACCCGCGCCTGCATGGCGATGCCCGCGGCCCCGGCCCCGATCGCCAGCGCCATGACCCCCAGAAGGGTGACCAGGTGCAGCGGATAGACCCGCGCGATCCGGGCCCAGAGGAAGCTGCGGTATCCGAAGCGCTTCGTGCCGAACGGCTCCAGATAGACGTGGCTGAGGATGAAGCCCGACAGGACGAAGAACAGCTCGACCCCCAGATAGCCCTTGGCCGCCAGATGCGGCGTGAAGCCCACGTCCAGGAAGGGCCAGCAGGTGTAGAGCGCCACCCAGGCCGCCGCGACGAAGCGCAGCGCGGTCAGCGGGCGCAGGTCGGCCGGCGCGCCGAATTCGTCGCGGGCGGGGCCGGCGTCGTCGGGAGAGGGCACGGCGGTCATCCCGCCATGCTGGCCGAAACGGCTTTGAGAACCGTTAAGGGACGTTCGCGGCCGGCGGCGTCTGGACCGGACCGCTCTCGCCGGCCGTCATGATGGCCGCCGTGGCCGCGGCGCAACCCTGCAGCACCTCTTCGCCGATCTCGACGCGGGCGGTCAGGGGATACAGCCGGTCGCTCATGCCGTCGGAGCAGTCGGTGTCGATCAGGGTGACGGTGATCGCCCGGCCCTTGTCCGTCGTGCCGGTGAAGACCGCCATGGTGCCCATCAGCTCCACCTCGCCGCGCGGCGCGACCTCGCGCGGTCGATCGACGCCCTCATAGGCGATGCCGTCCGGCCCGACGTCGACGCCCCAGAAGGGCTCGGTGCCCAGCGCCCGGATCGGCTGGCCCAGATCGACGCCGCCGAGAACCGGCGCGGGCGGGGGCGCGGGCGCGGGCTCGGCGGGCGCCTGCGCTTCGCCGCAGGCGGCCAGGGCGAGGACGGCGAGGGACGGCAGGATCAGACGCATGACGCACTCCGGGAAACCGCCCGCATCGGACGCGGCGCGGCGACGGAGGTCAAGGGCGGCGGGACGCTGTAGGCTGCGGAAATGTCGAATCACCGACCCGACGCGCCAGTCGCCTGGGAATTCTTCGCCGGCGGCGGTCTGGCGGGGATGGGGCTGGACGGCTGGCGCATCGGCTTCGCCAACGACCTGGACCCCGCCAAGGGGCGCTCGTTCCACGAGAACCATCCGGACGTGCCGTTCCATCTGGGCGACGTCGGGGCCCTGACGCCCGCCGACCTGCCGGGGCGGGCCGACCTCGCCTGGGCGTCGTCCCCCTGTCAGGATCTGAGCCTGGCGGGCGCACGAGGCGGGCTTGCCGGCCGCCGGTCCGGAGCCTTCTGGGGCTTCATGGACCTTATGCGGGCGCTGGACGCAGAGGGGCGCGGCCCGGACCGGATCGTGGTGGAGAACGTGTGCGGCCTGCTGACGTCCGGCGGAGGCGCGGACTTCGCGGCGGTCTGCGCGGCCCTGGCGGAGGGCGGGCGGCGCGTCGGGGCGCTGGAAATCGACGCCGCTCATTGGCTGCCCCAGTCCCGCCCGCGCCTGTTCGTCGTGGCGGTGCGTGGCGCCGCCCCGCCGGAGACGGCCGGTCCGATTGCGCCCTTCCATTCGTCCCGGCTGATCGCGGCGCAGGCCCGGCTGCCGGACGAGATGAAGGCGAACTGGGCCTGGTGGTCGCTGGCCGCGCCGCCGCGCCGAAACCTGGATCTGGCGGCGCTGCTGGAGCCTGACGAGGCATGTGACTGGTTCTCGTCGGAGCGGGCCGTGGCGGCCCTGGCCCTGCTGTCGCCCCTGCACCGCCGGCGGCTCGAGGCCGAGCGGGCGTCGGGCGCCCGGAGGGTCGCGGCCGCCTATCGCCGCGTGCGGATCGAGGACGGCGCGCGCACGCAGAGGCTGGAGCTGAGGTTCGACGGCCTGGCGGGCTGCCTGCGGACGCCGGCGGGCGGCTCGTCGCGGCAGATGATCGTCGTGGTGGAAGGCGACCGGACGCGGTTACGGTGGCTGACGGCGGTCGAGGCGGCGCGCCTGATGGGCCTTCCGGAGGGGTATCGACTGCCGCCTTCGAGCTCGGCGGGCCTCAAGCTGATGGGCGACGCCGTGGCCGTGCCGGCCGTGCGCGCCCTGTCGGAAGGCCTGTTGGCGCCGGTCGCCGGACGGCGCGCCGCCGCCTAATCCTCGTCCCGGTCGCGACCCGGATCCAGGGTGTTGTCCACGCGCGCGTCCCAGCCTTCGCGCGAGGATTTGAACGCCAGGGTCATCAGGCCCCAGGCCAGGGCCAGGCTGCCGAACATGCCCAGACCCAGGGCGATCCAGCCGTGCACCGACATCGCCGCCCCGCCGATGGCGCGCCACGCCGCGGCCGCGCCGAAGGTGGCCGCCGCCGCGGTCAGCAGCGCCAGGAGGAAAGCCAGAAAAAAGCGGACCAGACGCGAGGTCATGGTCCGCTTCTTAGTCCCGGACGCGCGCGGCGCCCACCGCCGTCAGCGACGCACCCAGCTTCCCGAAGCGTCGCGCCACCACTGGCCGGACGAGATTCGCGGACGGACGATGGTCTCGAAGGCGCGCGCCGCGGCGACGTCGGAGCTGACGCCGGTCTCGGCCGCGGCGCGGGCGTAGGCGGCGCGGCGGCCGTCGTTGGTGATCCGGACGGCGGTCTGAAGCCCGGCGTCGGTCGAGGCGACGCGGAAGCCCAGGAAGCCGTCGGCCTGCTCGCCGACCGTGCCCTCGGCCTTGGCGCGGTCGATCAGCGCCTTCTGCTCGGCGGACTGGGCGAAGGCGGCGCCGGCGGCGGCGAAGGCCAGGGCGGCCACGGCGGCGACGGCGACGAAGGTCTTGCGGAAGGTCATGGTCTCTCTCCCCGGTCAGGTTCAGAACAGGTTGGGGTTTTCCTGGAGCAGCTGCTCCAGTTCGCGGTCCAGGCGAACGCGCACGTCGGCGTCCAGCTTGGCGTAGATCTGTATCGGATCGACCTGCAGCCGCACCGTCGGCGTGCAGGCGACCAGCGTCACGGCGGTCAGCCCCAGGGCCAGGTGGGCGGCGGCGCGCTTCATGTCGATCCTCATGGGCGGTCATCCTGCGAAAACGTTCGACCACATATGGCCAAGGCAGCAATGAACGCGATCTGAACGGGCCAACGCGCCCGCGTCAATCGGGGTTCCCGTTCCCCTCGCGCGCCCGCTGCACGGCCAGAAGATCGCTGATCAGCTCGTTGACGTTCAGGTCCACGTCCAGCGTCAGGTCGATGCCCGTGTCGGACGGCAGGGGCAGGTCCGTGCGGTTCAGGAAGTCTCGGCGGATCAGCTCCAGCCAGCCGAGGCGCAATTCCTGCCGAACCGGCGGATCGTGGCGGCCGAGGATGTGGAATCTCAAGGCCAGCCGGCCGCCGTCGGTGCTGTCCATCGCCGCCGTCAGTTCGTCGAAGGCCAGGTTTTCCATGGCCTGATAGGCCAGCTGTTCCACCGTGCCCGGCGGCGCCGCCTCGCCCCCGCCGCCGGCCTCCAGCCCCGACAGCGCCTCGCGCTGGATCGACAGGCGGCCGGGCTGGACGGAATACAGACTGCCGCCCTGCACCGTCGCCCCCCGCCCCGGCGTCCAGGTGAAGGGCACGCGGCCGGAGACCACGGCGTCGATCGCCATCTTCTCGGTCAGGCCGGTGGGCGAAATCAGATCGCCGATCTGGATGCGGTCCAGCGACAGAACCCCCGTCCACGGCTGATCGGGCGCCAGGGGAAGGGCGGTCGGCTCCAGCGTCACCGTGCCGCCGGCTGCGGCGACGGAGGCGGCGTCGAGGTTCAGCATGGCCTTGTTCAGGTCGAACGTCAGTTTCACGTCCGTCGCGTCGGTCAGAGCCGCGACCTTGCCGATCGTCACCGTCTGATCCGCCGCGGTTTCCAGCGGCGCCAGATTGGTCAGTCGGATCCGGCCGGACAGCCCCTCGACAGGGCCGGCCGGACTGTCGAAGTCCAGGTCGTCTAGCGTCAGCAGGCCGCCGCTGGTCCCGCCGTCGGGCCGGGCGGTCCAGTCGATGCGGCCGTCGAAGCGGACCCGGCCGGCGACCGGCGATCGGATCAGGTCCGCGCCCAGCGGCGTCAGGTCGGACGGCTGCAGACGGCCCTCGGCGAAGATCAGATCCTCCGACACGACGTCCACGCCGCCGACGCCGGTCGGCCCGTCGTGCGACAGGGTCAGCCGCCCGACCGGGATTTCGCCGTCCGTCAGGTCGAAGAGGCCGGTCCAGCGGTCGTCCGCCAACTCAGCGCGGCCCGACGCCTGCAACGGGTGGAACCTGAGCGGATCGGTGGCGTCGATCACACGCGCCTGCTCGACGCCGACCGTCAGCCCCAGGCCGCCGGGCGCGCCGCGCACGGTCAGCGGGCCCTGCCCCGCCTCGACGCGCAGCGCCAGGAAGGGGGCGCGGGCGGAAACGTCGGTCAGACGGCCGTCCAGGCGCCAGCCGCCCTCGGCGACGGTCACGAGGGGGCGACCGCTCGGGCACAGGCCGCCGATCAGGTCGATCACGTCGTTCTCGCCCAGTTCCAGCCGCTCGACCGTCAGCGGGGTGCAGCGCGTCGTGGTGAAGGTCAGGCCGGCCGGCGTCGTGGCCAGCCGGCCCGCCGCATCCAGGGCGACGCCGCGGCCCAGGCCGAAGTCCAAGGCGGCGCGACCCGTCAGATCGGCCTCGAAGCCGTCGCCCGTGATCCGCCAGCCGGTCACCCGCACCCGGGCGTCGGGCAGGCCCCCGCCCTGCAGCGCCAGGTCGAAGACCCCGCGCGGCGCGGCGCCGGGCGCGGCGATCAGGATGGGGCCGCCGGCGGGGGTGACCGTGGCGGAACCTCCGCCCCGCGGCCGGATCGCCAGGCCCCGCGGCGCCTCCATCGTCGTGCCGCCCGGCGCGATCGTCAGCCGATAGGCCGGCGCGGACAGGGAGAAGTCCGACAGGGCGCGCTTCAGCGTCCCCAATTCGGGCACGTCGTCCCGCGCCGGCGCCCCCAGCAAAGGCCAGCGACCTCCCGCGGCGAAGACCGCGCCGCTCAGGGTCAGCCGGACGGGGCCGTCGGCGACGAGGTCAAGCTGCCCGCGCGACGCCACGCCCGTCAGGGTCAGCCCGCCCGTCTCGACGCCCGCCGCGCGCAGCAGCGCCGGCCCCGACGCCTCCCACGCGTCGCCGCGCCCGCCCAGGGTCAGGCCGGTCGACGCGGCGTCCAGCCCGCGCAGAACGAACCCCTTGCCGTTCAGGGAGGACGCGGCGACCGACATGGAGCCGTCCAGCCGCCACAGGGGGCCGCCGTCTTCGAAGGCCAGGCGGGTCCGGGCGCCGGTCGCCTTCGCCCGCGCCTCGCGCGCGAGAACGGCTCCGTCCACTTCGGCGGCAGAGAGGTCGAGCGTGGTCAGGCCCGTCAGAGTCAGGCCGGAGCCGGCGCCCGCAGCGTCGCCCACGAAGTCGAGTCGTCCCGTGACGTCCTGACCCGCCCAGCCCCCCGAGGCCAGGCCATCCGCCGCGAAGGTCAGGTCCAGGCGGGCCGGACCTTCGGCGGATCGAAGACCCAGGTCCGGATAGGCGGCCGCACCTTGGGCCCTCAGGTCGAGGCCGGCCCCGCGCACGCCGGGGAGGTCCGCCTCGGCGATGGCCAGCGCAAGATCGAACCGGGTGCGCCCATACGCCGTCGCCAGGGTCACCCGTCCCCCGGCCCCGCGAACGAAGCGCGCGCCTCGTCGATAGTCCGCCGCCGGCAACACCGCTTCGAGCGACGCCAGCCGTCCATCGGCCACACGGGCGTCGCCCAGCATCGTCGTCCGTCCCCAGTCGGAGTCCAGCCGAACCGTGGCCTTTTCCAGCAGGATGACGGGACCGACCTCGTCCGTGCGCGCCGGGCGGCGGGCGAATTCGTCGATCAGAGGATCCATCTGGTCGAAGCTGAGCCGGCGCCCCGTCCAGCGTGCGCGCACCACCGGTCCCACCAGCCGCACGCGCGTGGGCTTGGGTCCCAGGCCGCCGGCGCGCCAGGGCGCCCCCACCGTCCAATCGACCTCGACCCGAGGGGCGACCACCTGGGGATCGCCCGGATCGCCCAGGGTCACGGCGCCGACCATGCCGTTCAGCTCCAGCCGGTCGATCCGCACCTGGGCCGCGACGCCGCGACGCTCCAGCCAGAAGACCGCCGCCTCCCGCGCCAGGGTCCGTCGGCCCAGCCAAGCCGCGGCCGTCAGGACGAGCACCGCGGCGAGGCCGACGATCAGGACGCGCAGCGCCCTGGCGCCGCGACGACGCGCCGGCGATGTTGAGCGTTGTTTCCCGTCGGTCACAGGACGCCGCCCCTCTCAATCCCGACCACGACACATGCCGTGGCGCAGACGTCACGGGCAAGTTGCCGATAGGTCACTTTCAATCCCGCACGAAGGGGCGTGCGACGGTCACGATTTCGGCTCTTCGCGTTCACGTCGCGTTCCTGAATTTCGACTTGTCCATCTTCGACGAAACCGGCCGCCGAGACTTGGAAATACACAAACCCCGTCTTCGGTTTAACGATTGGTAATGGAGATGCTTCACATCGGGACTCCGAGAGGCTATAGCCGGGTCGCGCTTCCGGGGGGACCGGGCCGGCGCGATCCTTGCTTCAGAGTGGTTTGGCGCCGCCGGGCGTCGTCGATTGCCGGGTACCGATGGCTCAGTTCGATCCACGTCGTCAGCCCATGCGGCTGGCCCCTCACGTGTTCACCATCGCCGCCGCCGTGGCCGTCACCCTGTTGGCCGGCCGCGTCTATCAGCCCGTCCGGGCCGAAACCCCCGCCCCCATGACCGTCGAGCAGCTGGCCGCGCTGGAAGCGCGCGCCCTGGCCGCCGCGGGCTCGCCCGCCGGCCTGACCGCGCCGGAATCGATGCAGGTCCAGATCCGCAAGGGCGAAACCTTCGAGCAGGCCATCCGCCGCACCGGCGTCGGCCTGGAAGAGGCCAAGGCCGTCGTCGCCACCATCGCCGGCGCCTTCGACGTCAGCCAGCTGGGCGCCGGTCTGAAGTTCGAGACCGCCGTGGCTCGTCCGCGCGGCGGCCGGGGCGGCGACAGCCGCCTGATCGGCCTGACCATGCGGACCGGACCGGCCAGTCAGCTGACCGTGTCGCGCACCTTCGACGGCGCCCTGCGCCTGCGTGCGCTGGAGGAGAAGGTCACCCACGAGACCGTGGTGCTGAAGAGTGAGGTCAAGGGGTCGCTGTACGCCACGGCCCAACGCATGGGCGCCTCGGGCGCGGTGACCCGCAAGGCCGTGCAGCTGTTCTCTCACAAGTTCGACATGGACCGGGACATCAAGGCCTCGGACGAGTTCACCCTGGTGTTCGCGCGCACCGTCACAGAGACGGGCCGCGTGGTCGAGACCGGAGAGCTGCTCTACGCCGAGCTGAAGGGCCAGGTCTTCTATCGCTACAAGCCCGTCGGCGGCGGCGAGACCCAGTATTTCGACGCCACGGGCAAGAACACCCGCTCGGCCTTCATGCGCACGCCGCTGGCCGGCGGCTACCGCATGAGCTCGTCGTTCGGCTATCGCCGCCACCCGATCTCCGGCTATCGCCGGATGCACCAGGGCATCGACTTCGCCGCCGGCACCGGCACGCCGATCGTGGCCCCCGCCGACGGCGTGGTGGTCGAGGCGCGGCGCTGGGGCGGCTACGGCAACTGGCTGCGCATCCGCCACGCCAACGGGCTTGAGAGCGGTTATGGCCATCTGTCGCGCTATGGCGCGGGCATCCGTCCCGGACAGCGCGTGCGCCAGGGCCAGGTCGTGGCCTATGTCGGCTCGACCGGCGCCTCCACCGGACCGCACCTGCACTATGAGATCTGGCGCAACGGTCAGCGCATCAATCCGGCCGGCGTCAAGACCCAGGAGGGCACGATCCTCTCCGGCGCCGAGCTGACCGCCTTCCGCGCCGAGAAGGCGCGCATCGACCGCGTCATCCTGGCCGGCGGCGAGCGCCGGGCGGGTCAGGCCAGCGCCCTGCGCCCCGCTTCGAGCGGCTGATACGCGGCCTCAAGCCCCGCGCCGCATCTCTTCGACCACTTCGACCAACCGCGCCAGATCGGCGGACATCGACAGGCGGTGATCGCCGTCCGGAACCAGCTCCAGACGAACGGGCGCGCGTCGAAGGCGCTCCAGCAACGCGATCTGGTGCGACCAGGGCACGATGTCGTCCCGCCGCCCCTGCAGCACATGGATGGGGCAGGTCAGGTCCAGATCGGCATCCAGCAGCATCCAGTCCCGCGCCTCCTCGAACATGCGGCGGGTCAGGTCGTAGCGGCCAAGACCCGGCTCCTCGATCTCCGCCCGTCCGTCGCGCAGGATGGCTTGGCGCACATGATCCTCCAGCGACGGCCACATCAGCCGGTCGGTGAAGTCCGCCGCCGGATTGACCAGCACCAGTCCCGCCGTCCGCTCCGGCCGCGCCTGCGCCAGCAACAGCGCCAGCCAGCCGCCCATGGACGATCCGACCGGCAGCACCGGTCCCTCCAGACGATCGACCAGGGCGATCGCGTCCTCTCGCCAGCGTCCGATCGTCGCCTGTTCCCAGTCGCCCGACGAGGCGCCGTGGGCGAAGTGGTCGTAGCGGACGAAGTTCCAGCCGCGGTCGCGCGCCGCCGCGTCCAGAGCCAGCGCCTTGGTCCCCTCCATGTCCGAGCGGAAGCCGCCGATCCACAGCACGGTCGGACCGGCGCCGGGGACGCGCCGGAAGGCCAGGGTTTCGCCGTCGGGTCGGGCCAGGTGGTCGATCTCGCTCATACCCCGCTTTTTGCCCCGACTTCCCGGCGCCGTCACCCTCGGCTAGGACGGAGGCCATGCCCGCGCCCCAGGTCCTGTTCGTCACCTCCAACCGCATCGGCGACTGCGTCATCTCCTCCGGCGTGATCCGCGAGATCGGGCGGCAGCTGCCGGTAGCGGAGATCACCGTCGTCTGCGGCCGGCCGCCCGCGCCCCTGTTTCGCGCCGCGCCAGGGGTGGTCGAGGTCATTCCGTGGGACAAGAAGCCCCTGTCCGGTCACTGGTTCGAGCTATGGAACCGGGCGCGGGGCACACGCTGGGATTTGGTGATCGACGTGCGCGGGTCCGCCCTGGCCTGGGCGCTTAACGCGAAGCGGCGCGTGGTCTATTCCCGCAAGCTGGAGACCGGCCGCCGAAAGGTCGAGACCGCGACGGCCATGATGGGGGCCTCGGAGGTCCTGCATCCCGAAATCTTCCTGGACGACCGCGCCCGGGCCGAGGCGGCGGCGGTCATCGATTGCCAGTTGGCGGGCGGGGCCGGGCCGGGGCCGATCCTCGCGCTGGCCCCCATCGCCCACCAGCCCGGCAAGAGCTGGCCCGCCGACCGCTGGGGCGCCCTGGTCGAGCGGCTGAAGGCCGAGCCCCGCTTCGACGGCTGGCGTTTCATGCCCGTCGGCGGACCCGGCGACCGGCCGCCCGCGACCCCGGCGCTGGAAGCGGCAGGATCGCGCGGGATCGACTTCGTGGGCAAGGGGGACATCCTGGCCTCGGCCGCCGCCATCGACCGCGCGGCCCTCTTCGTGGGCAACGATTCCGGCCTGATGCACGTGGCCGCCGCGGCGGATCGACCGACGCTGGGTCTGTTCGGACCGACCGAGTGGTGGCTCTATGGCCCCTGGGGCCCCCGCACGCGCACGGTCGCCTCGAACGAGACGCGCGGTCAGTTCGCGCCGATCGAGGATCTGACCGTCGATCACGTGTTCGACGCCGTGATCGGGCTTCACGACGCCTATCCGCCCGCCTGACGCCGGGCGCGCCTTGAAGAAACCCCGCCGCATCGGCATATTGCCGCCGCGGAGAGCGACCGCAGGCGTACGCGCGCCCGCTCCCCACCGCGTTTGAACAAAGACAAGGAACCGACGCCCATTCGTAGACCGATGCAAGCGCCGCCCGTGAAGGACGGCCCCCCGATGAACCAGGACATCCGCGCGCCGCGGGTGCTTCTGATCGACCAGAACGGCGAGAAGCAGGGCGTGATGCCCCTGTCGGCCGCTCTGGAGGCCGCCGAAGAGGCGGGCCTGGACCTGGTTCAGATCGTGTCGACGTCCGAGCCGCCGGTCTGCAAGATCCTGGACTACGGCAAATTCCGCTTCGAGGAGCAGAAGAAGAAGGCCGCCGCCCGCAAGAAGCAGAAGGTCGTGGAGCTGAAGGAGATCAAGCTCCGCCCCAACATCGACACCCACGACTACGACGTGAAGGCCAAGGCCATGCACCGCTTCTTCGAGGAAGGAGACAAGGTCAAGGTGACCCTGCGCTTCCGCGGTCGCGAAATGGCCCACCCCGAACTGGGCATGAAGCTGCTGAACAAGGTCCAGGCCGACTTCGAGGAGGTCGCCAAGGTCGAATACGCCCCCCGCATGGAGGGCCGCCAGATGATCATGATCCTGGCGCCGAAGTAGGCGAACCCTCGGGACGCCTCGCGGGACTTGGCCGCCGCGCTCCCTGCCGCTAGCGTCTCCTTACGGGCGCATCAAGGGGGAGAGCCATGTCGTTCGGAAGCACTTTGCTCAAGGGTCTGGGGGCGGTCGCCGTCGCCGCCCTCCTGCAATCGGCCGCAGCCCGGGCCCAGACATCGGAGCCGGCGCCCCTTTCCGTCTATGGGGCGATGCCGGCCCTGGACATGGCCCAGGTCTCGCCCAGCGGCGATCGCCTGGCCTATCTCGCCGTGGTCGGCGAAGAGCGCAGCCTGATCATCCATGACCTGTCCGACATGAGCGTGATCGGCGGAGTCCGCGCGGGCGACGTGAAGGTCAGGGATCTGGGATGGATCGGCGAGACCCACGTGGTCCTGTCCACGTCGGCGACGCAGTCCGGAATGGTCACGGGATTGAGGGCCGCCGAGCTTTTCGAGGGCAAGATCTATTCAATCGAGACGCGTCGGGTCGTGAACGCCTTCGACCGGACGCCCGGCATCTTTCCCCGACTGGGCGGCTCGCCCATCCTGCGGCTGGTCGACGGGGAGGGGATCTTCCTGGTCGGCGGCGCGGGCTACGACGGCTACGGTCTGTTCCGAATCGACCCGGACACGGGCGCGGGGCGGCCGGTCGAGCGGCCGGACCGGTCAGGCGGCGGCGGGTGGCTGGTGGACGGCGAAGGGCGTCCCGTGGCCCGCGCCCGCTACGACGGACGCACCGGCGAGTATGATGTCCAGGTCATGCGCGGCGGCTTCTGGCGCACCGTATGGAAGACCACCGCCCTTCTGGACCCGCCTAGCCTGGTTTCGCTGGGGCCGGACCTGAACTCCGTGGTCGTGTCAGGCACGCCGGACGGCCGTTCCGACGGCCTTCATCTTCTGAACCTGACCGACGGGACCTTTTCGGACCTGCCGTTCGACGCCTTGGCGACGGCCCCCATCGTCCATCCCCGCACGCGGCTTCTGGTGGGGGCGGTGACCCAAGGGGAGGGCGAGGACCACCGCCAATATACGGATCCCGCCATGGAGCGGGCCTGGCGGTCCCTGCGCACGGCCTTCGACGGCAAGCGGGTCAGCGTGACCTCGTGGTCGCATGACCTGCGCCAAATGGTGGTGTTCACGGAAGGCACGGACGACGCCGGCACCTATCATCTGGTCGATCTGGACCGGGGCCTGGCCGAGGTGATCGGCGAGGCCTATCCGGAGCTTGGCCCGGGGCGCGTCGGAGAGGTCCGCGCCGTGTCCTATGCCGCGGCGGACGGCCTGCGCATCCCGGCCTATCTGACCCTTCCCCCAGGCGCGACGGAGCCGCGGAGCCTGGCCCTGGTCGTATTGCCTCACGGCGGGCCGGCGGCGCGCGACGTGATGGGCTTCGACTGGTGGGCGCAGGCCCTCGCGTCGCGCGGATATGCGGTCCTGCAGCCGCAGTTCCGCGGATCGGACGGCTTCGGCCAGGCCCATCTGGAGGCCGGCTACGGCGAGTGGGGCCGCAAGATGCAGACCGATCTGTCGGACGGCGTGCGCTGGCTGGCGGCGGAGGGGATCGTCGATCCCGCGCGGGTCTGCATCGTCGGCGCCAGCTACGGCGGCTATGCCGCGATGGCCGGGCCGACGCTCGATCCGGGCGTCTATCGCTGCGCGGTGTCGATCGCCGGGGTCTCCGATCTGCGTCGGATGGTCCAGTGGTCCGCCAGCGAGGCCGGCGGGCTGAGGAACTCGCCGGTCGTCCGGTACTGGAACCGCTTCATGGGCGCCGAGCGGCTGGGCGACCGCGGTCTGGACGCCTTTTCGCCGGCGCACCTCGCGGACCGGGCCGACGCGCCGATCCTGCTGCTGCATGGCGAAGACGACACCGTCGTCCCCTATGAACAGAGCCGGATCTTCGCCGACGCGTTGACGCGGGCGGGCAAGCCTCATGAACTGATCCCGCTGAGGGGCGAGGACCACTGGCTGTCCCGGGCCGAGACCCGACAGCAGATGCTGACCGAAACGGTGCGGTTTCTGGAGACCCACAACCCCGCCCGGTGAAGCCCCCATTGCCTTTCCGGCGCGCTTCCCCTAAAAGCCGCGCCTTCGCGTACCGGACCGCCGGGCGAACAGGCATGCCTGGGCGGTTCTAAATCAGGGTCATCGTCCCTTGGGCTCAAGCAGCCGATAGGCGATGGTCCACTCAAAATGAGAGAGTGAAAATGCCGAAGCTGAAGACGAAGTCGGGCGCCAAGAAGCGCTTCAAATTCACCGCGTCGGGCAAGGTCAAGGCAGGGGTCGCCGGCAAGCGCCACCGCCTGATCAGCCACAATTCCAAGTACATCCGTCAGAACCGCGGCACCGCGGTGATGTCGGACGCCGACGCCAAGAAGATCAAGACCTACATGCCGTACGCCTGATCGGCGCGCGCATCGGAACGATCCTCAATCCCGAATTTGAACATCGCCCCTCAAGCAGTGAGCGCCCGCGGCGCGAACGTTAGGGGCCCTTCTCGAAGAGAAACATCATGGCTCGCGTCACCCGGGGCGTCACGTCCCACGCCAAGCACAAGAAGGTCCTGAAGCAGGCCAAGGGCTTCTACGGCCGCCGCAAGAACACCATCCGCACGGCCAAGGCCGCCGTGGACCGCGCCGGGCAGTACGCCTATCGCGACCGCCGCAACAAGAAGCGGTCGTTCCGCGCCCTGTGGATCCAGCGCATCAACGCCGCCGCCCGCCTGCACGACATGACCTATTCCCAGTTCATGCACGGCCTGTCGCTGGCCGGCATCGAGATGGACCGCAAGGTGATGGCCGCGATCGCCGCCGACGACGCCGGCTTCGCAGCCATCGCCGGCAAGGTCCGCGACGCGCTGGACAAAAAGGCCAAGGCCTGAGTTTTCCGGACACGGAAACCGCAAAAGCCCTCCGGCCCGCGCCGGGGGGCTTTTTGCATGGCGCCTCAGCCGCTAGACGAACCGCGACATGACCGACCTGAACCAGCTGGAACTCGACCTGATCACTGCGATCGGCGCGGCCGAAACCGCCGCCGCCGTGGAGGAGCTGCGTGTCTCGGCGCTGGGCAAGTCGGGAGCCGTCTCGGGCCTGTTGAAGGGCATGGGGGCGATGAGTCCGGAGGAGCGGCGCAAGAAGGGGCCGGTCATCAACGGCCTCCGGGACCGCGTGCACGCCGCGCTGACGACGCGCAAAGCCGAGCTTGAGGCCGCCGAGCTGGACTCCCGGCTGCAGGCCGAGCGCGTGGACCTGTCCCTTCCCGCCCGCCCGCGGCGCAGGGGCGCGGCGCATCCGACCATGCAGGTGATGGAGGAGATGATCTCCCTGTTCGCCGACATGGGGTTCAACGTCGCCGAAGGGCCGGACGTCGAGGACGACTTCCACAACTTCACGGCCCTGAACTTCCCGCCCAAGCACCCGGCGCGGGAGATGCACGACACCTTCTTCCTGAAGCCCGACCCGGAGACGGGCGAGCGCAAGGTGCTGCGCACCCACACCAGCCCGGTGCAGGTGCGCACGATGACGTCGCAGACGCCGCCGATCCGCATCATCGCGCCGGGCCGCACCTTCCGGAAGGATTCCGACGCCACTCACACGCCGATGTTCCATCAGGTCGAAGGCCTGGTGATCGACCGCGACATCCACATGGGCCACCTGAAGTGGACGCTGGAGACCTTCGTCGCCCGCTTCTTCGAGCTGGACGGGATCGACGCGCGGTTCCGGCCGCACCATTTCCCCTTCACCGAGCCCTCGGCCGAGATGGACATCCGCTGCGACCGTTCCGGCGGCACGCTGAAGCTGAACGAGGGCGACGACTGGATGGAGATCCTGGGCTGCGGGATGGTGCATCCCAACGTCCTGCGCGCCTGCGGCCTGGACCCGGACGCGTGGCAGGGCTTCGCCTTCGGCATGGGCGTGGATCGCCTGGCCATGCTGAAGTACGGCATCCCCGACCTGCGCCCCATGTTCGACGCCGACGTGCGCTGGCTGGCGCACTACGGCTTCTCCCCCTTCGCCGCGCCGTCGTCGGCGGCCGGCCTCAGCTGATCGAGACCCGACCATGACCGAAGCCCCGAAAGCCGCCTTCGCCACCGATGAGGCCGCCGGACGCGCCCTTGTGGCCCGAACCGCCTTCGAGAAGGAGGCCGTGTGGCTGCCCCTGCTGGCGGTGCATCACTGGAACGCGGGCGAGATGGCCATAAAGGGCAAGACCTTCACCGACTGCGTCATCGAGGGGCCGGCGGTCATGGCCGTGATGAACGGAACCACGTTCGACGCCTGCGCCATGGGCACGACCTCGGGGGCGGAGAACCTGCTGTATCGACCGCTGGGCCAGAAACTGGCCGGCGTGGTCGCCATGGCCGACTGCCGCTTCGTTCGATGCCGGTTCGTGCAGGTCGGATTCACCGGCTCCGAGGATCTGCTGGCCGAGTTGAAGGGCGTGCAGACGTTGACGGGCGCGGGGTCCGCGGCGTGAAATTCACCCTGTCCTGGCTGAAGGACCATCTGGACACGGACGCCGACGCCGCGACCGTGGCCGACGCCATGACCCGCGCGGGTCTGGAGGTCGAAGAGGTTCATGACCCGATCGCCGCCCTGACGCCGTTCACCGCCGCACGGATCGTCTCCGCCGAACGCCATCCCCAGGCCGACCGGCTGCAGGTCTGCCAGGTCGAAACCGTGGACGGGCTTAAAGAGATCGTCTGCGGCGCCCCGAACGCGCGCGCGGGTCTCGTCACCATCTATGCGCCGATCGGCGCCTACGTGCCCGGACTGGGCGTGACGCTGGTCGAGAAGCCGGTGCGGGGCGTGGTGTCCAACGGCATGCTGTGCTCGGCGTCCGAGCTGGAGCTGGCGCACGAGAGCGACGGCATCGTCGAGCTGGATCCGGCCACGCCGGTCGGGACGCCCGCCGCCGGAGTCTTTGGCGTTGAGCCGGTGATCGACTTCGAAGTGACGCCGAACCGGCCCGACTGGCTGGGCGTCGCCGGCATCGCCCGCGACTTGGCCGCCGCCGGTCTGGGCACGCTCAAGACGCCGGAGGTCACGCCGGTCCCGGGGGTTTTCGCCAATCCCGTGACGGTGCGCCTGGAGGCGCCCGAGATGTGTCCCGTGTTCGCGGGGCGCGTGATTCGAGGACTCACGAACGGGCCGTCGCCCGAGTGGCTGCGGCGGCGCCTGACGGCGATCGGCCTGCGCTCGATCAACCGCCTGGTCGACGTCACCAACCTGATCTCCTACGACCGCGCGCGACCGCTGCACGTTTATGACCTGGCCAAGCTGGTCGGACCTGAGGTCGCCGTGCGCGGCGGACAGACGGCCCGCGACGTCTCGGGTCAGGGGGGCGACGAGCCGGAGCACCTGATCGCGCTGGACGGCAAGACTTACGCCGTCGCGCCGACCCACTGCGTCATCTCCGACGCCGCCGGCGAGCGACCCATCGGCCTGGGCGGCGTCATGGGGGGGGAATCCACCGGCTGCGACGACGGCGCCGCCGACGTCTTCCTGGAAAGCGCCTGGTTCGACCCTCTGGTCACGGCCCAGACGGGGCGGGATTTGGGGATCTCTTCCGACGCCCAATATCGGTTCGCCCGGGGCGTCGATCCCCAGTCGGTCGTGCCGGGGATCGAACTGGCGACGCGGCTGATCCTCGATCTATGCGGCGGGGAGGCGTCGGAGGTCGCAGTTGCGGGACAGGCGCCGGCCGCACCGGCCGCCTTCGACTTCGACCCCGCCCGGGTGGCGGCCCTGACGGGGCTGGAGGTCGGGCACGACCGGATCGCCGAGATTCTGACCGCGCTGGGCTTCGACGTCGTCCGCGGGGAGACGTGGCGCGTGACGCCGCCCAGCTGGAGACGCGACGTCGAGGGTCCGGCCGACCTGGTCGAGGAGGTCGCGCGGATGGTCGGCTACGACGCCTTGCCGTCAACGCCCCTGCCCAACCTGGGCGCCCCGCCGCGCGGGGTGCTGAGCCCGCGCCAGGCTCGAATGCGCACCGCGCGCCGGGCCATGGCGGCGCTGGGGTGGTCCGAGGCGGTCACTTGGTCGTTCCTGAAGCGCTCCGCGGCCGAGCTGTTCGGCGGCGGGTCGGATCGCCTCGTCCTGGAGAATCCGATCGCGGCCGATCTGGACTGCATGCGGCCTTCGGCCCTGCCCAACCTGATCCAGGCCGCGGCGCGCAACGCCGCGCGCGGCCATGCCGACGTGGCCCTGTTCGAGATCGGGCCCATCTATCTGGGCGACGCGTCGACGGATCAGCGAACCGTTCTGGCGGGCGTCATGTCCGACCGCGCCGCGCGCCACTGGTCGGGCAAGGGCGAGGAGGCCCCTTTCGCCGTCAAGGGCGACCTGATGGCGGTGCTGGAGCGCATCGGCGCGCCGGTTTCGTCGCTGCAACTGACCCAGGGCCAGAACCGCGACTGGTGGCACCCCGGCCGTTCGGCCCGCCTGCAACTGGGCCCCAAGACCGTCGTGGCCGAGTTCGGCCAGCTGCACCCGCGCGTGCTGAAGGCGCTGGACGCCGACGGCCCGCTGTACGGCTTCGAGGTCGTTCTGGAGGCCCTGCCGGAACCGCGCGGCCTCAAGTCCAAGTCGCGCGGGACGGCAGACCTGCCCGTCTTGATGCCGCTGAGCCGCGACTTCGCCTTCGTGGTGGACGACGGAACGGCCGCCGGGGATCTGGTCCGCGCCGTCGCAGGCGCCGACAAGGCGCTGATCGCCGAGGTGCGGGTGTTCGACCTCTATCGCGGCCCGGGCGTGCCGGAGGGCAAGGCCTCGATCGCGTTGGAGGTCGTGCTTCAGCCGCGCGAGGCGACCCTGTCGGACGCCGACATCGAGGCCCTGACGGCAAGGGTCACGGCGGCGGCCGGCAAGCTGGGCGCGACCCTGAGGAGCTGAGCCATGGGCATCAAGCCGAGGATCGAGACGGCGTTCGAGCGCGGCCTGTTCATGTCGCGCTGGCTTATGGCCCCCTTCTATCTCGGCCTGGTGCTCGCGCTCTTCATGCTGTTGGTCGTCTTCGTCCGCCAATTGGTCGGCTATGTGCCGGTCGTCTTCGGGGCCGCAGGGATGAGCGACAACGACGCCATCCTGGCCTTGCTCACGCTCATCGACCTGTCGCTGACGGGAAATCTACTGCTGATCGTCCTGTTCTCGGGCTATGAAAACTTCGTCTCCAAGCTGGATTTGGACGGGGAGACCGACCGGCCGCCATGGATGGGCACGGTCGATTTCTCTGGCCTGAAGATGAAGCTGATCGCCTCCATCGTGGCGATCTCGGGCATCCAGCTGCTCAAGACATTCATGAACATCGGCAAGCCCGGGTACGAGTTCGATCCGACCGAGGCGATGTGGGGCGTGATCATTCACCTGACCTTCGTCGCGTCGGGGGTGCTGCTGGCCTTGATGGACTGGCTGACGGCCAGGACGGACAAACACTGACGGTTTCCGACGGCGCGACCCCGGCGGCTTGACGAACGCCGGTCGAAAATGCTGGTTTCTCCACGGAAGTTGGGGAGAAATCCGATGAATGTCAGAAAGTTGGTGGCCGGAACGGCCACCGCCGCCGCGTGCCTGGGTCTGATCGGCTGCGCCGAACTGGCGACCACTATGATGATGGTGTCCGACCAGATGGCCTATGAGCAGGGCTATTTCTACGAGGACGCCCACGAGAGCGACTATTTCGGCGGCGGCGACTGCACCGGCCTGGCCGAGTTCGGCATCGTGAACAACCAGACCTATCTGCGGCTGCGCAACACCTCGTCACGGAGCATGCAGGCGACGGTGACCTGGAACAGCGGGTTTGAGAGCCCCTTCAGCCTGGGGCCGGGCGAAACCAGCCAGTTCGTCTACATGTCGCCGTCGATTCGGCCCACCAACGTGAACTCGCAGTGCTACGGCTGACGGCGAGGGGGCGGAAGCGACCCGTCGCAAGGTCCCGTTAACCTCGTCGCCGCAAGGCTGACTCAATGGGCGACGAGGCTGACGCTTCGTCGCACCTCTCGTCGAACGGGGCCGTCTCGCCATGCATCGCCGCCATCTGATCCAGTCCGGTCTCGCGCTCGGGGCCACTTCGACGCTGGCCGCCTGCGCCACGCCGAACGCGGCGCCGAGCGACCCCGCCTTCCCCACCGACCGCGACCGCACGGCCCCGGCCTACACCGCCGAGGAGTTGGTGGCCGCCGGCTCACGGGAGCTGGGCATCGCGGCGGAGGCCATCGGCGGCGCCATCGAGCGCATCTTCGCCGATCAGGGCGACAGCCCCACGGCCTACATCGCGGGCGAGGAGGGGTCCGGCGCGGTCGGCGTGGGCGTCCGCTATGGCCGCGGCGCCCTGCACATGAAAGACCTCACCGCCAGCCAGGAGGTGTTCTGGCAGGGCATCTCCATCGGCTGGGACGTGGGCGGCAACGCCAGCCGCGTCTTCACCCTGGTCTACGGCCTGTATTATCCGGACATGATCTACCGCCGCTATCCCGGCGTCGAGGGCTCGGCCTATCTGGTTGGTGGGCTGGGCGTGAACTACCAGCAGGCGGACGGCATCATCCTGGCGCCGATCCGCACGGGCGTGGGCCTGCGGCTGGGGGCCAACGTCGGTACGATGGCCTACAGCCGCCAGCGGAATCTGCTGCCTTTCTAGAGCCTGATCGGCTGAGGTGGAACCGCTTCGCGCTTCCGCCGATGCCGTGAATCAGGCTCCAGCATGATCCTGGAGCGCACTCCGTGCTGAGCCGGACTGCGTCCAACTCAGCCGAATGCGCTCTAGGGGCGGACCTACCGCTCGCCGCGCGGCGGCTCGCGGCTTGAGGCCCGCTCAGGGCGCGACGGCGACGTCTTCCAGAAGCCGGCGGAACCGATCCAACGCCTGTGTCGTCAGGGCGTCGTCGTAGCGCATGGGGGGCGCGTTCATCGGCTCGTCGAAGCTGTGGGTGCCCTCGGCGATCCAGACTTCGACGTCCGCGCCGCAGTCGCGGACCATGGCGTGCACGCGCTCGGCGTTGCGCACCGTCGTCAGATGGTCGCGGCGCGCCACGACGGCCAGGGTTCGGGGGCAATGCCGCCAGGGCCGCATCCGGTTCAGCGCGGCGACGCCGACGTAGGGATAGGCCAGGAAGGTCGCCCGCACGCCCGACGGATCGGCCGCCTCGGCGTCTCGGACCCCCAGCGCGCCGGGCCGCGTCGGGTCGGCGCTCATGGCCTCCATGATGCCCCAGCCGCCATGGCTCCAGCCGGCGAGGCAGATCGCCGAGGCGTCGACGTCGGGCCTTTGCGAAACGCCCTGAACGGTCGCCAGCACGTCGCCGCCCCGCTCCCAGCCGCGAAACATCAGGCCAGTGCACACCGTCGCCATGGCGAACTCCCGCGACCAGCCGCGCGGGGCGTAGGAATCGACGATCGCGGCGCGCCAACCCGCCGAGACGGCCGCCTCGGCATAGCGCGGCAGGTGGGCCCGAACCCCGCCGCACCCATGGAACAGCAGGACGATCGGCCGAGCCCGGTCGTCGTCCGGCCCGTGCCAGACGACGTGGGGCTCCAGCCGGGCCCAGCGTTCGGAGAGAGTGTCCATGGGGCGCTCCCTAGCCTCTACCTCCCCGTCAGGCGAGGCAGTTTCTCAGTGTCTGAAAACGCGCGTGCCGGTGAAGGCCATGGCGATCCCCTTTTCGTCCGCGGCGGCGATCACCTCGTCGTCGCGGATCGAGCCGCCGGGCTGGATCACGGAGCCGGCGCCGGCGGCGACGGCTTCCAACAGACCGTCGGCGAACGGGAAGAAGGCTTCGGAGGCGCAGGCGGACCCTTCGGCGAGCGAGGCGGGCAGACCCAGCGCCTGCCCCGCCTCGGCGGCGCGCAACGAGGCTATGCGGGCGGAATCGCGGCGGTTCATCTGGCCGGCGCCGATGCCCGCGGTGCGGCCGTCCTTGGCATAGACGATCGCGTTCGACTTCACGTGCTTGGCCACGGTGAAGGCGAACAGCATGTCCTCGATCTCCTGCGGCGTCGGCGCCCGCTTCGTGACGATCTTCAGGTCGGCGGCGGTGATGCGCGCGACGTCGCGCGATTGGACCAGGAAGCCGCCGGCCACGCTGCGGAACGTCTCGCCCACCGCCAGCGGGTCGGGCAGGCCGTCGGTCAGCAGCAGGCGCAGGTTCTTCTTCGCCGCGAACACGGCTTGCGCCCCATCGTCAGCGCCGGGGGCGATGACCACCTCGGTGAAGATCTCGACGATCTTCTCCGCGTCCGCCGCCGTCAGGGGGCGATTGACGGCGATGACGCCGCCGAAGGCCGAAACGGGGTCGCACTCCAATGCCCGACGATAGGCCTGGGTCAGGTCCGCGCCAGTCGCCACGCCGCAGGGGTTGGCATGCTTGACGATGACGCAAGCGGGGGCGGCGAACTCGGCCACCAGCTCATAGGCCGCGTCGGCGTCGGCGATGTTGTTGTAGCCCAATTCCTTGCCCTGCAACTGGCGGGCATTGGCCACGCCGGGGCGGGTTTCCGACGTGCGATAGAAAGAGCCCGACTGGTGCGGGTTCTCGCCATACCGCAGGGTCTGGGCCAGCGTGCCCGAGATCGTCCTGCGGGCCGGGGCGGCATCCGAAACCTGCTGCGCGAACCAGCCGGAGACGGCGGCGTCATAGGCGGCGGTTCGGGCGAAGGCGCGGGCCGCCAGACGCTTGCGCAGGTCCAGCGAGGTCGCGCCGTCGGCCTTCAGCGCCTCGACGATCCAGCCGATGGACTCCGCGTCCACCGCCACGGCGACGTGGCCGTGGTTCTTGGACGCCGATCGGATCATGGCCGGCCCGCCGATGTCGACGTTCTCGATCGCCGCCTCGAACCCCCCGCCCGAGGCCACGGTGGCCTCGAACGGATAGAGGTCGATCCAGACCAGATCGATCGGCCCGATGCCGTGCTCCTGCATCGCCGCCGCGTGCGACGGCGCGTCGCGCACGCCCAGCAGGCCGCCGTGGACGACGGGGTGCAGGGTCTTCACCCGCCCGTCCATCATCTCCGGAAAGCCCGTCAGGTCCGCGACGTCCTTCACCGGGATGTCGAGCGCCGCGATCGCCGCGCGCGTGCCGCCGGTCGAGACCAGCTCGACGCCCAGGCCGTGCAGGGTACGGGCGACGTCTTCCAGCCCCGTTTTGTCGGACAGGGAGATCAGGGCACGCAACGGCACGACCCGGTCGGGCGCGGGGGGGAAGGCGGGAGCGGCGGGCATAGGCGGTCTCGGCGGCTGGGGAGTGGCGGCGGACCTAGCAGATGGCCGCCCGTCCGGCCACCTCAGCCGGGAACCGTGCCGATGTATTCGACCGTCGTGGTGATCACGGACTCCAGATAGAAGACCTTGCCGGCGGCGTCCTCACCCTCAGCGGCGGCGACCCGCACGCCCGTAAGACCTTCCATCAGGGCCGCCGCCAGACGGCGATCTCCGCCCGTTCCTTCTTCGACGCAGTCGCGCAGGCGAAGGTCCGCGCCCACCAGACAGCTGACGGCAGTCACTCGCGTGCCTTCGCGGCTGGAGCTGTAGGCGCTGCTGGGCAGGTCCGACACGGTCCAGCCAACGATGTCGCCGCGCAGCACGGGCAACGCGTCCCGTGCGCTCTCCAGCGGCCTGTCGCAGGCGACGATGGCGCGATCGAGATTCACCCAGCTCGCCGGCAGTTCGAAGGCTGCGCGAACCGCAGGATCCGCGTCGCTGCTTCTCAGCCGAATTACGCCTCCTCCACGCAAGGTCCGCGCCGCCCGAGCCCCCTCTCTGGCGCTCAGCACGCCGCCCGGCCGGCGGTTCCAGACCATGGCGTCGACGCGACCGTCCGGCCGCGTGACTTCCAGCCAGACCTTCCCCTCGTCCGGCCCCGGAAAACCCAAGATGGCGACCGTCAACAACTTTTCGGCGCACTGGACCGCGAACGCATGGCCGCTGTCATAGCGGGTGACCGCCGCCGTCATCTTGCGGCCAGCGTCTTCGCCAAACTCCCAGTCGTCCGTCTCCTGTGCCATAGCGGTGCCAGGCACCAGCAAGCAGGCGGCGACTGCCGCGGCGACGATCAGCTTCATGAAACAGTCCTCCCGACCGCAGATCACACCGCGGCGGCCAGCCCGGTCAAGCCTCAGACCGGATCCCCGACCCCGCCCGCCGGGCTCAGCTTCCAGCGGATCTTGGTCTCATTGTCCGTGCGCGCCGAACCCCGCACCACGATCTGCAGCGATCGCCGGGTCAGGCCGCCGTCGACGTGGACGGAGGGTTCGATGGCGACGTCGGGGCCGTCGGTGCGGAACCACCACCCTCTGCTTGAGTGGCCGCGCAGCAGGATGGAGCGGCGGTCGCGGGCCAGGGAGGCCTGGGCCCCCGGCTCCAGATGGAAGCGGATGGCGTAGGGGGCGGCGATCTGGCGGGTGGCGTCGGGCCGGCCGGGGGTGGGGAACAGGCGTTCCTCCGCGCGCAGCTCGTCCATGCGCTGGTCGAGATACAGGCGGCGTTGATGGGTCAGGCCATAGGCGGTCCAGCCGTCGTGTTCGATCTCCAGCCAGACGGCCCCGTCGCCGTCGCGGCGTTCTGTGCGGACCGGATAGGCGCGGCCGGCCAGCCGCGCGCCCAGCACGTTCGCCTTCCAGCCGGACAGGGGCTCACCCAGCGAGCTTTCGCCCAGCGTCAGGGTCGAGTGCCCGGGGGTCAGACGCAGGCCCTGGCGGTCGGACGCCAGCGGGGTCCAGCCGCAGCCGGTGATCAGGCGATCCTTGCCACAGACGATCTCCAGCGCCATCGGCTGGGCGCAGGCGTCGGCGCCCCAGGCGCCGCGCGGCGGAGCGGCGACGTCGGCCAGGACGGTCAGCAGGGGGCTGGCCAGCCGGGCGAAGCCGGCGCAGGTCACGCCGGGCTCGCCCGCGCCCACCGGCTCCAGCGCGGCGGCGACCGACGCGGCCAGCGACGGCCCCCCGCCGTGGAAGCCGCCCAGACGCCCGTCCGGCAGGGCCAGGGTGCGCACCCCCTTGCCGAGGCGGCCCATGGCCCGCGTCACGACTTCGGGAACCGGTTCGCCCAGCTGGTTCAAGGCGTCCGACAGGGTCATGAGGTCGAGCAGCAGCTCCAGCCCCGCCTCCGGGCTGCGGCTCGCATGGCCGCCGTCGTCGCCCACGCCCTGGGACAGGGCGCCGGACAGGCGGGCCAGGGCGCGGCGCCGCAGCGAGGCGCCCGTGGGCCCGGTCAGGACGCAGCCGGCCAGGGCCGCGGCGGTCAGACGCTCAGCCCGCCGCGCGGTCGGATCGGGCGCGCGCAGCAGCTGAGTGGCCTGGCGCGAGAGGGAGACCGCCAGCGCCAGGCGGTCGGTCTCGTCGGCGACCGAGCCCAGGCGGCGCGCGGCGCAGGACAGGTTGAAGACCCGGCGCGACAGGCGGTCGGGATCCCAGACGAAGGGCGACCAGCGGCGGAAGGTCGCCTCCCACCCCCGCGCCAGCCGCAGGGCCTCGCGGACTCCGCGCTCGCCCTCGACCATCAGGTGCGGCAGCCAGGCGAAGGCGTGGAGCTGGGCCGCGAAGGGCATGGACGGGCTGGGCCGGTTCCAGGGATCGTCGGGCGCCGGGGCGTCCATGGCCGTGCCGGCCAGGACGAAGCGGCCGTCCAGCGCCGACCGGCCCAGGGTCGCGTCGACGGGGCGCGGATCCTTCGGCGCGCAGGCGAAGGCGGCGACCTTGGTCCCGCCCAGCGTGGCGCCGTAGCCGGGCAGGCCGTACAGCTCGACCCACAGCTGGCGGGTCAGCATCCGTCCGGCGATGACGGGCCAGAGCTCGGGACCGGAGGCGGCGCCGGCGCCCTTGACCGGCGTGCGCATCGGGGCGCCGCGCAGGCCCGGAATGTCGGGCGTCCCGCTCACGCCGCGGCTTTGAGCGCCGAGATGTTGGCGGCATAGGCGGAGGCGCCGCCCTTGAAGGCCGCGGTGCCGGCCACCAGGGCGTCGGCCCCGGCGGCGACGCAGGCGCCGGCGTTGGCGGCGGTGACGCCCCCGTCGATCTGCAGCACCGCCTGCGATCCCGCCGCGTCCAGGATGGCGCGGACCCGCTCGATCTTGCGCAGAGAGGAGTCGATGAACGACTGCCCGCCGAAGCCGGGATTGACCGACATGATCAGCACCAGGTCCAGCAGATCGACGGTCTCGGCCACCACCTCGACCGGTGTGGCGGGGTTCAGCACCAGCCCGGCCCTGGCCCCCAGCTTGCGGATTTGGCCAAGCGTTCGGTGCAGGTGCGGACCGCTCTCGGGATGGACCGACAAGACGTCGGCGCCCGCCTCGCGATAGGCCTCCAGCCACGGATCGACCGGGGCGACCATCAGGTGGACGTCGAAGGGCTTGGTCGAATGCGGGCGCAGCGCCTTCACCACCGCCGGGCCGATCGTCAGGTTGGGCACGAAGTGGCCGTCCATGACGTCGACGTGGATCCAGTCGGCCCCGGCCGCGTCGATGGCGGCGACCTCCTCGCCCAGCCGGGCGAAATCGGCGGACAGGATGGACGGACAGATCAGGGGCGCGGCCATGGTCCGGGCTTAAGCCGCACCGCCGCGAGGGGCAAGCGCGGCTACGCCGTGCGGTCGAAGCGCGCGACGAAGAAGCCGTCCAGGCCGCCGCGCTCGGGCCACTGACCGGGGTGGAGGCGCAGGCCGTGCTCGGACGTGGCGTCGTCCGGCGCGCCGACGACGGCGGGGTCGATGGGGGACAGACGGAAGTCGGGGCGGCGGCGCAGGAAGGCCGGAACCTGGCCCTCGCCCTCTTCGCGCTCCAGCGAGCAGACGCAATAGACCAGACGGCCGCCCGGCTTCACGCGATCGGCGGCGGCGTCCAGCAGGCGGTGCTGAACGTCGGCCAGATTGGCGACGTCGGCGGGGCGGACGGCGTGAAGCGCTTCCGGATGGCGGCGCAGAGTGCCGGTGGCGGTGCATGGCGCGTCCAGCAGGACGGCGTCGAAGGTGCGCGGGTCGTCCCAGCCGACGGCGTCGGCGGCGACGACTTCGGCGGTCAGGCCGGTGCGGGCCAGGTTCTCGTGCACCCGCTTCAACCGCGCGGCGTTGCGGTCCAGGGCGACGACGACGGCGCCGGCGGCCGCAAGTTGCAAAGTCTTGCCGCCGGGCGCGGCGCAGAGGTCGAGCACGGTCTCGCCCGGCTGCGGGGCAAGGGCGCGGACGGACACGGCGGCGGCGGCGTCCTGGACCCACCAGCCGCCCTCGGCATAGCCGGGCCAGGCCGACAGGTCGCCGCGACGACGCGTGCGGACCGAGCCGCCGGCCAGAACCTCGCCCTCCAGCGCGGCGGCGAGGGCGACGGCGTCCTGATCGGGCTTCAGGCTCAGGTCGGTGGCGGGCTCCTCTCGCGCGGCGCGGGCGATGGCGGCGACGGCGTCCTTGCCCCAGGCCTGGGTCCAGCGAGCCGCCAGCCAGCCGGGCAGGTTGGCGACGGGATCGGCGTCCGGCAGGCCGTCGCGCTCCAGCCCCCTGAGAACCGCGTTGACCAGCGCTTTATAAGGTCGCGTCTTGGCCTCCCGCTCGGCCAGCTTCACGGCGGTGGAGACGGCGGCGAAGGCCGGCACGTCCAGCGCCAGCCGCTGGGCCAGCGCCACCCGCAGCAGGGTGCGCACCTGCTGCGGCGGGGCGGTCTTCAGCCGGGCGTCCAGGGCGCGGTCGATCTCCCCGAGACGCCGCAAGGCGCCCATGGCGACGGCGCGGGCGAAGGCGCGGTCCTGGGGCGACAGGGCGTTGAACGGCTTGCCCGCCTGGACCGCCGCCAGGCCGTCGCGGCCGGACAGGGCGCCTTCCAAAAGGGCGCCGGCCATGCGGCGCGCCTCGACGCCGGGCTCGCTCAAACCGAGACCTGCGCGCCGAGTTCGACCACGCGGCCGGGCGGGATATGGAAGAAGTCGGTCGGATTGGCCGCGTTGCGCATCAGGAAAATGTAGAGCCGATCCTGCCACAGGGGCATGCCCTGCTGGGCCGACGGCACCACCGAGCGGCGCCCCAGGAAAAAGCTGGTCGACATGATGTCGAACTTCAGCCCCTGGCGGCGGCACACGCCCAGCGCCTTGGGCACGTTCGGCTGCTCCATGAAGCCGTAGTAGATCGTCAGCTTCTTGAAGTCGTCGGAGATGGGCTCGATCTGGATGCGCTTGTCCTCCGGCACGCGCGGCCGGTCGGTGGTGCGGACCGTCAGGATCACGTTCTTTTCGTGCAGCACCTTGTTGTGCTTGAGGTTGTGCATCAAGGCGACGGGCGCGACGTCGGGGTCGCTGGTCAGGAAGATGGCCGTGCCCGGCGCGCGATGAGGCGGGCGCGCGCGCAACATCTCGATCAGGTCGGTCAGCGGCAGGCTGTCCTTGCGCGTCTTGGCCGTCAGGATCTGGGTGCCGCGCACCCAGGTCCACATCACGATCAGCAGGCCCGCCCCCAGCACCAGCGGGAACCACGCGCCTTGCGGGATCTTCAGCAGGTTCGAGGTCAGGAAGACCAGATCCAGGGCCACGAAGGGCGTCAGCACCGCCAGCGACAGCGGCAGGGACCATTTCCACAGCCGGCGGACCACGAACCAGGCCAGAAGGCTGTCGACGAACATCGCCCCCGTCACCGCGATGCCATAGGCCGCCGCCAGGTTGGACGAGGTCTGGAACATGGCCAGAAGGAACAGGACGCCGACCATCAGCATCATGTTGACCGCCGGCACGAAGATCTGGCCGGACTGGCTTTCCGACGTGTTCAGGATGCTGATGCGGGGCAGAAGGCCCAGTTGCACCGCCTGCTGGGTCACCGAGAAGGCGCCGGTGATCACCGCCTGGCTGGCGATGATGGCGGCGATTGTGGCGATGACGAAGACCGGCCAATAGGCCATTTCCGGCACCATCATCCAGAACGGGTTCTCCGCCGCCGCGCGATCGGCCAGGACCAGGCCGCCCTGGCCCAGATAGTTCAGGGTCAGGCACGGGAGGACGAAGAACAGCCAGCCCTGGCGGATCGGGGCTTTTCCGAAATGGCCCATGTCGGCGTACAGCGCCTCGGCGCCGGTGACGGCCAGGAAGACGCTGCCCAGGATGACGAAGCCCAAAAAGCCGTTGTCGATCAGGAACAGCACGCCGTAGTGCGGCGACAGAGCCCGCAGGATCGAGACGTCGTCGAAGATGTGGTAGATGCCCAGGCCCGCCAGAACCAGGAACCAGACAGTGGTCAAGGGCCCGAACCATTTGGCCACGCTGGCCGTTCCGCGCGACTGGATCAGGAACAGGCCGATCAGAATGCCGGCCGCGATCGGCAGGATGAAGCCGTCGACGCGGCCCGCCAGACCGGGCGCGTCCTTCAGCCCCTCGACCGCGCCCATCACGGACACCGCCGGCGTGATGATGCCGTCGCCGTAGAACAGCGCCGCCCCGCAGACGCCCAGCAGAAAAATCAGCGCGCTGCGCCGGCCGATGGCGTGCTGGGCCAGGGCCATCAACGAAAGCGTGCCGCCCTCGCCCTTGTTGTCCGCCTTCATCAGGAAGACGACGTACTTCAGCGTCACCACCAGGATCAGGGCCCAGAACACCAGAGAGACCACGCCCAGCACCGCCAGCTCGGACTGGCCGCCCGAGCGGCTGTGCGCCAGGGCCTCGCGCATCGCATAGAAGGGACTGGTGCCGATGTCGCCGAACACCACGCCGATGGCGCCCACGATCAGGGCGGCCTTGCCCTGGCGCGCGTGACCGCCGCCGTGGGGGGCCTCGGGCGTCGTCGGGTCTGAGGAGGGTTGGGCGGCGGAAGCTTCAGTCTCGCCGCGGGGGTCGGCCCCGGCCATTCACGATCTCCGGGGCCCGCGGGGAGGCGGCCCTTTCTCGAAAGCCGCGGGGCTTTAGACCCTTTCGGACGGCGCATCAATCGCGGCCGGAACGGTCGCTGGGGACGCCCGGCCGCGGCGCGTTTGTGAATCCGGCGCCGCACGCCTAAATTGGTCAGGAAACGCCATGTCCGACAGCCAACGCTTTCCCGTCGCCGCCCACGCCCTGGCCTATCTGGCCCACAAGGGCGCCTATGGGCCCCAGGCCGCCGCGCCCAGCGCGGTCCTGGCCGCCTCCGTGCCGACCAATCCGGTCGTGGTGCGGCGCGTGACCGCGCTCCTGGCCAAGGCCGGGCTGATCGCCACGCGGCCGGGCGCGTCGGGCGGAGCCTGGCTGCTGCATCGGCCGGAAAACATTCGGCTGGATCAGGTGTTGAAGGCGGTGAACGGCTGCGCCCACCTCGGCTCTCCGCCGGCGGGAGCAAAGGGGTGCCCGGTCGGCCAGCACATCCCGCGCCAGGTGGCCAGGGCCCTGACCGCGGCGGACCAGGCGGCGGCCGAGGCTCTTTCGAAGATCACCATCGCCGACCTGCTGGCCGAGGACGCCGACGCGCTGAGGCCGTTCGCGCCGCATGCCTCCTGCCCCGTCGCGGCGTGAGCCTGCCGTCGAAGGTCCGCCCCACGATGCTGGTCACCGGCGCCTCGGCCGGGATCGGCGCCGCGCTGGCGCGGAAGTATGCCCGGCACGGCTGGGATCTGATCCTGACGGCGCGGCGCGAGGGGCCGCTGACGGCGCTGGCCGACGAGCTGATCCTGACCGGGGCGGCGGTCGCGGTGCTGACCGACGACCTGGCCGAGGCCGACGCGCCCGCGCGGCTGATGGCGGAAATCGACCGGCGCGGCCTGCACGTCGACGGCCTGTGCAACAACGCCGGCTTCAGCCGCACCTCCGGCTTTCTGAACACCGATCCGGCGGACCACCGCGCCATGATCCAGGTCATGCTGGGCGCCCCCGTCGAACTGGCGCGGCGACTGGCGCCCGGCATGGTCGCGCGCGGCTTCGGACGCATCCTGAACGTGGCCAGCCTGGCCGGGCGCATGCCCGCCACCGGCGGCGACACCCTGTACGGGCCGATCAAAAGCTTTCTGATCAAGGCGTCGCAGGGCCTGCATCTGGAGCTGCGCGGGACGGGGGTGCACGTCACGGCCCTGTGCCCCGGCTACACCCTGACCGAGTTTCACGACGTCAACGGCACCCGGCAGGAGGTGTCGAGCGCCTATCCCGCCTGGATGTGGCAGACGGCAGAGCATGTGGCGCGAGTGGGGTACGAAGCCTGCGAGGCCAACCGGCCGCAGGTCACGCCCGGCCTGGCGAACAACGTCCTGGCAGGCCTGGCCAAACACCTGCCGGACGTCGTCGCCCTCCAAATGGTCGGCGGACATGCCAAGCGGCTGAAGCGGGTCTGAATCTCAGCTTGGACAGCGGGCGTTGAGCTCGGCGGAGCGATAAGTCCATTCCATGGCCTGGGGTTCCCCGCCCATCGTGCCTTCGATGCGCGCGGTCAGGGTCTCGCCGTCCCGGGCGTAGACGATGCGCTGGGGGAAGTCGTGGGCGGGATTCTCGAACACGGCCCGGTCGGGGCCGGTCTCGATCGCCGGAAAGACCGTCGCCTCTCCCCCGCCCGGCTGGGCGAAATAGGCGACGCCGCCCCCGTGCGGCCCGATGCGGAAGGTTTCGAAGGAGACCCGCCCCCGCGCCGAGAGGGTCAGGCCATGCCCGACCATCAGCCCGCCGCGCGGATCGCTCCACGTCTCGGACACCTCGCGCCCGTCGGCGCAGGACAACCAATAGCCCGACAGCCACCCCAGGTCGGGGTCGGGCGGTGCCTGGACGGCCAGCATGGTCAAGGCGGCGGCGAGGATCGACATGGCGGGTCCCTGAGTTGCAGGCGCGATCCTTAGAGTTCGGTCCGCGCTTGGGTCTTGTATGATGACGACGCGATGGCGCGGGCCAGCTCCACCTGCTCACGCGCCCAGGCCGTGGCGGTGCAGCCAAGGAAGCGGCGGAAGTCGCGGGCGAGCTGGGGCTGATCGAAATAGCCTGCTTCAAGCCCGGCGCTCAGCCAGTCGCCCGATCGATCGTCCGATGACGCGGCGTGGTCGAACACGCTGCGGAACCTCTGGATCGACCTCAGCGTCTGCAGCGAAACGCCCACACGGTCCCGAAACCGCCTTTGAAGCGTCCGTCGCCCAGCAGGGTCGGCGGGGCCGTGCGCGCCCTCGACGGCGGCTCGAACCTCGGCGTCGATCCGCCAACCGTCGCTTACGCGCCGGGCGTCCAGCACGGCGACGACCGCCTGAATGTCTTCCGGCAGACCTTGATCCGTCCAATCCAGCCGTCGATCCGTGACCTGGATGAGGGGCCGCCCAATGCAGTCGCGGGCCCCGTCGGGCCGGAATCGAACCGCCAGCAGATCGACGGGGCCGGACGGACGCAAGGCCAGAGGTCGGGTCAGCTGGCCGGCGAAGACCGCCGACGGCTGGAGCCTCCAGACGCCGTCTTCGCCCAGTTCCTGATAGGGCGCGGCGCGATGCACGATCAGTTCGGGGCAGCCGTCCGGCGCGATCCGCTGCACCTCGCCCGAGGGCGTCGCGTCGGCATAGGTCCACAGGGTTCGCACGAAGGGCGCCAAGGTCGGCGGCGGCGCGATCTCGCGATAGACGCCGCCCGACATGGATCAGTTCAGCTTCGTCGGATCGGGCGGGGCGGCGGGCAAGGGCGCGACGGGGACGCCGTCGTCCTTGAGCTTCTTGACCTCGGCGGGCGTGGCCTCGCCGTAGATCTCGCGCTTTTCGGAGCGGCCCTCGTGGATGTCGCGGGCCTCGCGCGCGAAGGCGTCGCCGACGTAGTCGAAATTGGTCTCGACGTGGCTGCGGACCTGGCGCGCGGCCTGCATCATCATGGTGCGCAGGGCGCCGGAGTCGGGCGCGCCGGATCGCTTCCTCCCCGCGACGGCCGGCGCCATGATCTGTTTCGACACGGCGGTCGATGCACAGAAGGGGCACTCGACCAGACCGCGCGCGGACTGGTCGTCCCAATCGGACGAGGAGCCGAACCAGGCTTCGAACTCATGGCCGGCGTCGCAGTGCAGGGCGTAGCGGATCATCTCAGGCGATCGGTTCGGGCGGCGCGAAGTCGCGGTCGTGGGTCAGTTGCGGGACGGCCTGCCGCGCGCGGGCGACGGCCGACAGGTCCAGATCGGCGAAAAGCACGTCCGGCCGGTCGTGGTCCAACTTTCCGATCACCTCGCCCCATGGGCCGACGACGGTTGACCGGCCCCAGGTCCGACGACCGTCGGCGTGGGCGCCGCCCTGGGCGGGGGCCAGGACGAAGCAGCCGGTCTCGATGGCCCGGGCGCGCAGCAGGGTCTCCCAGTGCGCCTCGCCGGTCGGCACGGTGAAGGCGGCGGGGACGGCGATCATGTCCGCTCCGGCGCGGGCGAGGGCGCGAAACAGGTGGGGGAAGCGCACGTCATAGCAGACGGTCAGGCCCAGCCCGCCCCACGGCGTCGCGGCCACCACCGCCCGGTCGCCCGGCCGCACCGCCGCGCTTTCGCGCCAGCGCTCGCCTGTCGGCAGGTCGACGTCGTAGACGTGCAGCTTGTCGTATCTGGCCACCGTTTGGCCCCGGTCGTCGATCAGCAGGGAGCGATTGGCGGCGCGCGCGTCGTCGGCATGGCCGGACGTCACGATGGCCGAGCCGATCAGCAGCCAGACGCCGAGCTCGGCCGCCAGGGCCTTCAGACCCCCGACCGCGACGTCGTCGGCCTCGTCCGCCAGCAGGGCTTCGCGCCGCGCGCGGTCCTGGACCAGCAGATTGGTCCCCTCCGGGGTCAGGATCAGCCCCGCCCCGGCCTGGGCCGCGCGGCGGATCAGGGGCGCGACATGGGCCAGGCCCTCGGCCGGGTCGGCCGGGGTCGTGGTCTGGATCAGGGCGACGCGCAGGGGTTCGCTCATGCGGCCAGAAGCGCGTCCAGTTCGCCCTTGCGGTCCAGCGCATGCAGATCGTCGGAGCCGCCGACGTGGCGGTCGCCGATGAAGATCTGGGGGAAGGTCATGCGGCCGTTCGAGCGCTGGATCATCTCCTGCTTCTTCTTCGGGTCGTTGGAGGCGACGATCTCGGTGAACGAGACGCCCTTCCGCTCCAGCAGGGCCTCGGCCATGGCGCAATAGGGGCAGCCGGGCTTGGTGTAGATGACGACGTCGGGCACGTTCTTCTCCAACTCAGACACTCCTCAAGCGGCGAGCGACCGCGTCGCGAACGCCAGGGCCGACATCATGTAGGCAAGGTCCGCGCCGTCCGCACCCGGGCCACCACCGCGAGGTCGACGGCGCGGGCGCCCGCGGCCATAAGCGCCTTCGCGCAGGCTTCGCCGGTGGCGCCCGTGGTCAGGACGTCGTCGATCAGCAGGATGCGCCGCCCGCTGACCGCCCGCACGCCCGCCGGCGTCACGGCGAAGGCCGACTTCACGTTCAGGCGGCGACCGCGCGCGGACTTGCCGCCCTGGCTGTCGGTGCGGACCGTGCGGATCAGGGCGTCGGGCAGGAACTGGCGGTTCGCCGCACGGGCCAGGGGGCGGGCGATCTCGGCCGCCTGGTTGAAACGACGGGACAGCAGTCGCAGCCGGTGCAGGGGCACGGGCACGATCGCGTCGCAGTCGGCCAGCAGGGGCGCGGCCGCCCGCTCCAGCCAGCGGGCGAAAAGAGGCGCGAATTGCTGCTGGTCGCCGTGCTTCAGCCGCAGGATCACCTGCCGCGAGGCGTCGTCGTACACGCAGGCCGCCCGCGTGCGTGAGAAGGCGTAGGGTCGGGCGACGCAGGCGGCGCAGCGCATTTCGGCGAAGGCCCCGCCGTCATGCTCGAACGCCGCGCCGCAGCCGTCGCAGACGGGGTCTTCCAGAAAGCTCACGCGGCTGAAGGCGCCGGCCGACAGCCCGGCGGCGCCCATGGCCTCGGGCGCGTCGTGGGCCAGGGGCGGCAGGATCAGGTCGGTCAGGCCGCGACCCAGATGCGCAAGTCGGGGCCGGGCGGCTTCCCAGGCGCGGGTCCAGACCCCATCCTGTGACGACAATGACCCCTCCCCTCCCGATTCAGGCCCGCCTGTTCGACCCCGCCCGCCGCGCCGCCCGTCTGGAGCGGAGCCGGCCCCTGTTCGCGGGGGCCGACTTCCTGCACCGCCGCGCCGCCCTGGGACTGGTCGAGAGCCTGGAGGCCATCCTGCGCGACTTTCCGGTCGTCGTCGACCTGTCGCCCCATCCGCGGGCCTTCGCCGAGGCCCTCGCCGCGTCGGACGCCGCGGGCCGGGTGGGGTCGCCGCGCGCCGTCTCCGCCCCGATGGGGCCCAAGGATCTGGAGCTGGAGCCGGCGTCGGTCGATCTGATCGTCTCGGTGCTGGGCCTGCACTGGGTCGAGGATCTGCCCGGCCTGATGACGCGGGCGAGGCGCGCCCTGAAGCCCGACGGCCTGTTCCTGGCGGCCCTGTTCGGCGGATCGACCCTGACCGAGCTGCGTCAGGCGCTGACGGCGGCGGAGCTGGAGATCACCGGCGGCGCGGCGGGACGGGTGTCGCCCTTCGCCGACGGCTTCGACGGGGCCGCGCTGCTGCAGCGCGCCGGTCTGGCCCTGCCGGTCTGCGACGTGGACCGCGTGACGGTCCGCTATCGCGACCCCGTCGGCCTGATGAAGGATCTCCGCGCCATGGGCGAGACGGCCGTGCCGACGGGGCCCGTCCGCCCCCTGCGCCGCGACGTGCTGATTAGGGCGGCGCAGATCTATGCCGAGCGGTTCGCGGATGCGGGCGGCAAGCTGCCGGCGACGTTCGAGATCGTCACCCTGTCCGGCTGGGCCCCGCACGAGGGTCAGCAGAAACCTCTGCCGCGCGGATCGGCCAAGGTGCGTTTGGCCGATGCGCTGGGCGTCGTGGAGCACAAGGGCGACTGAGCGGCGTCACCCGCCCATGGCGTTCCGGAGCGCGTTCATGGCGCCGTTGAAGATGCCGCTGGAGGTGTCGCCGAAGGCCGTCAACGCCGTCAGGATGACCAGGAAGATCAGCGAAATGATCAGCCCGTATTCGAGAGACGTGGCCCCGGAGCGATCCTTCAGAAGGCGCCTCAGCATCCGCATCGCCCCCTCCCTCGGAAGCTAGAGAAGGTCGCGCAGCCAGGCGACCAGGGGCGCGTCGGCGGGGGGCATCGGGTGCTCGGCCAGGGCGTTAGGCCTGACCCATTTCAACGCCGCGTGCTCATGCGCCGTCACCGTGCCCGACCAGCGTCGGCACAGGTACAATGGCATCAACAGGTGAAATGAATCGTAAGCGTGGCTGGCGAAGACGAACGGGGCCAGGCAGGCCTCGGCCACGTCGATGCCCAGCTCTTCCTTCAGTTCGCGGATCAGGGCGGCCTCCGGCCGCTCGCCAGGCTCCACCTTGCCGCCCGGAAACTCCCACAGCCCGGCCATCTGCTTGCCCTCGGGCCTCTGGGCGATCAGCACGCGCCCGTCGGCGTCGATCAACGCCACGGCGACGACCAGGACGGTGGGCACGGGGGCGGACAGGGCGCTCAGCCGGCCTTCCTCAGCCAAGCGCTTGAAGCCGGGTCGATGTCCGCAGCCCGCGCCACGGCCACGAGCACTTCCCGACCATCCTCGAACACCCGACGTTCCACCACCACTTCGTCGCCGGGGGCGAAACTCCAGACTTCGTCCGCGGGGATCGGCCGGGCGGCAAGCCGGAAGACATGCTCGCTGATCGACTCCGCCGCCACGGGCCGCCAGACGTCCACCGTTTCGTCCACGATGCGGACGTGGACCTGGACCTGGTCAGTAGATGAAGCCGTCGCCGCCGACATGGATGACCTCTCCGGTGGCGTCGTCGATCACGACGGAACGCCCGGTTTCTGGATGAACATAGCGCGAAGCGGGTCCGCCTGTCTCGCGATTGACCGCCGCATGACGACGACCCGCTTCGACCGCTTCGGCCACCATCCTGTCGCTCCAGCCGCGAGCGGCCATCTGACGGGCCGGCTTTTCCGGCGGTTTGACCATCAGCTCCGATAGTCGCCGTTGATCTCGACGTAGCGTTTGGTCAGGTCGCAGGTCCAGACGGTGGCGGAGGCGCGGCCCATGCCGACGTCGACGACGACGTCGATCTCGGCGTTCTTCATGTAGGCGCTCATCTTCGCCTCGTCATAGGTGGGCGACGGCGCGCCCTCGACCGCCGCGACGTGCGGGCCGAAGCGGATCGCCAGCCGCTCCTTCGAGACCGGCTCTTCAGTCTTGCCGACCGCCATCACCACCCGCCCCCAGTTGGCGTCCTCTCCGGCCAGTGCGGTCTTGACCAGCGGGCTGTCGGCGATCGACTTGGCCAGCTTGCGGGCGCTGGCGGGGCTGGCGGCGCCCTCGACCGTCACGCGCACGAACTTGGTCGCGCCCTCGCCGTCACGGACCAGCTGGTGGGCGAGGTCCAGCATGACCTTGTCGAGGGCGGCCGAGAACTCCTTCAGCCGCCGGTCGCCGACCCGGGCGATGCGCGGCGCGCCAGAGGCGCCGGTGGCGAACAGCAGGCAGGTGTCGTTGGTCGAGGTGTCGCCGTCGACCGTCACCGAGTTGAACGTCGTCCGCACATGCAGACCCAGCAGGGCCTTCAGCACCGGCGGGGCGATGGCGGCGTCGGTGACGATGAAGGCCAGCATGGTCGCCATGTCGGGCGCGATCATTCCCGAGCCCTTGGCGACGCCGGCGATGCGCACCTTCACCCCGTCGATCCGCGCCTCGGCATAGGAGCCCTTGGGGAAGGTGTCGGTGGTCATGATGCCCAGGGCCGCGCGGGCCCACTGCTCGCCGGCCGGCACGTCGGCGTCCAGCGCCGCCTCGACCTCATGCAGGCGGGCGGCGATCTTGCGGTCGTCCAGCACCACGCCGATCACGCCGGTGGAGGCCAGCATGACGTCGCGCTGGCGGCAGCCGAAACGCTTGGCCACCTCGGACGCCGTGCGCCGGGCGGCGTCGGCCCCCGCCTTGCCGGTGAAGGCGTTGGCGCAGCCGGCGTTGACCACCAGCGCCCGCACGTCGGCCCCGCCGTCGGCGGCATCCAGATGCCGCCGACACCAATCGACCGGGGCCGAGCCGATCTTGTGGCGGGTGAATACCCCGGCGCAGGTCGTGCCGCGGGCGAAGCGGAACACCGCCAGGTCGTCGCGCTCGTGCTTGTAGAAGCCGGCCCGCGCGGTCGCGATCTCCACCCCGCCCACGGCGCCGATCTTCGGAAACGGCACGGCCAGGGGCGAGACTTGCAGCCCCGGCTTGCCCGGCGCGGCCGACGGGGGGGCGGTCTTCTTCAGGGCGGAGGTCAGCGGATCCAAGGCCTTGCCGATCGCGTCCTCGATCTTGCGGCCGGTCGAGCGGCCGTCGCCGGCCCCGCTCAAGGCCGGGCCTTCGGCGCGGCGGTCGCGGCCGGCGGCTGGCCCGACGTCGGGGCCGAGGCGGGCGGCGGCGTGGGCGCAGGGACCGGCGCGGAACGGGGCGCCGAGGCCGGCTCGGTCCCCACGGCCTCGTCGGAGGCGCCCAGCAGGATCTCCACCTCGGCCCCGCCGCGCAGGTCCTCCAGCAGACGGCGCACGCCCTCATAGGTCAGATAGCGCACGATCTGCGGCCGCGCCTGCTCCAGCGTGGGCGGCGTCTCGCGGCGGCGGTCTTCGATCCGGACCACGGCCCACCCCCCCTCGACCTGGAACGGACCGATGGTCGATCCAGCCGGCCGGTCGCGCAAGGCGTCGGCATAGGCCTTGGGCATGACGTCCAGCGTCGAATAGCCAAGGTCGCCGCCGGAATAGCGCGTCGCCTCGTCGATCGAGCGCTCGGCCGCCACCGCCTCGAAGGCCGCGCCGGCCGACAGGATGCCGACCACCTGGGCCGCCTCGGCCTGGGTGCGCGACACGATCTGGCGGACCCGGATCTCTTCCGAAGTGCGGGCCAGGTTCAGCTGTTCATTGTAAAGGGTCTGCACCGCCTGATCCGTGATGGTGCCGTTGACCACCGTCTCGACCAGCACGTCGCCCAGGATGCGGTCGCGCGTGGTGGCCAGGCGTCGCTGGACCGACGGGCTGTTGTCCAGACCCCGGCGCTCGGCCTCGCGCGCCAGCAGCTTCTGGTCGATCACCTCGTCCAGAACGCGGCGGAACAGGCCGCTGGTCACGTCCAGGGGTTCGCCATCGCCGATCAGGCCCTGCGCCACCGCCTCGCGCTTGACGTCCGAGGCCCAGATCGTCTCGCCGGCCACGCGTGCGACGGCGCGGTCGCCGGGCTCGGGCGGGCGGTCGTTCCCGCCGCCGCCGCCGCAGGCCGCCAGCGTCAGGAAGGCGAAGGCCGCCAGAAGCGCGAAAATCGGTGTCGGGCGCGGGGGCATGGGCGGCTCGATCGGCTGCGGGCGAAAAGGCCGCTGCGGCGGGCCTCGGGCGGCCCCTGCAAAGCCCCTCGCGTTGACAGGGGTAAGGCCGGTGCTTAAGTCCCGCCTGCGTTCAAGTCGAGGGATTTTCGACGGTCCGCGCGCCCTCGCCGCGCCGCTGTTTCAGCCGGGTTCGGGTCGCGCGACGCCGAAGGGCCCGAGACCGGCGCGACCGCCCCGACCGGGGCCCGTCCCAGGCTCACCAGCCCCCGTCCCAGAGCCTTCGTCCGCTCGACCGCATACCGGATTCCCCATGCTCGGCTTCGCCAAGAAACTGTTCGGCAGCACCAACGACCGCAGGGTCCGCGACTTCATGGGTCAGGTGACCCGGATCACCGCGTTGGAAGAGCAGTACGCCAAGGTTTCCGACGACGAACTGCGGATGATGACCGACGTCTTCCGCGACCGGCTGGCCAAGGGCGAAAAGCTGGAGGCCCTGCTGAACGAGGCCTTCGCCGTGGTGCGCGAGGCGTCCAAGCGCGCGCTGGGCCAGCGCCAGTACGACGTCCAGTTGGCCGGCGGCATGATCCTGCACGAGGGCGGCATCGCCGAGATGCGGACCGGCGAGGGCAAGACCCTGGTCGCCGTCGCGCCGGTGTATTTGAACGCGCTCGAGGGCAAGGGCGTGCACGTCATCACCGTCAACGACTACCTGGCCCGCCGCGACGCCGAATGGATGGGCCGCGTCTACCGCTTCCTGGGCATGGAGGTCGGCGTCATCGTCAACGGCCTGAGCCAGGGCCAGCGCCAGGCGGCCTACAATGCCGACATCACCTACGGCACCAACAATGAGTTCGGCTTCGACTATCTGCGCGACAACCTGGTCTATGACCGGCGCGAGATGGTGCAGCGCGGGCACAACTTCGCCATCGTGGACGAGGTGGACTCCATCCTGATCGACGAGGCGCGCACGCCGCTGATCATCTCGGGCCCGACCGAGGACCGGTCCGACCTGTATGTGACGGTCGACGCCATCATCAAGGACCTGATTCAGGACAAGACGACCTTCGATCTGGACGAGAAGCAGCGTCAGGCCCTGCTGACCGAAGAGGGCTCCGAGAAGATCGAGCAGATCATGGAGGAGCGCGGCCTGTTCGCCGCCGACACCACCGGCCTGTACGACGCGGCCAACATCACCCTGGTGCACCACATCAACCAGGCCCTGCGCGCCAACACCTTGTATCAGAAAGACAAAGACTACATCATCCGCGCCGGCGAGATCATGCTGATCGACGAGTTCACCGGCCGCATGATGCAGGGCCGGCGCCTGTCCGAAGGCCTGCACCAGGCCATCGAGGCCAAGGAGGGCGTCAAGATCCAGCCCGAGAACCAGACCCTGGCCTCGGTCACGATCCAGAACTATTTCCGCCTGTATTCAAAGCTTTCGGGCATGACCGGCACGGCCGCGACCGAGGCCCAGGAGTTCATGGACATCTACAAGATGGACGTGCTCGAGGTGCCGACGCACCGCCCGGTCAAGCGGATCGACCACGACGACGAGGTCTATCGTTCGGCCCGCGAGAAGAACGGCGCCATCGCCAAGCAGATCGCCGAATGCTTCGTGCGCGGCCAGCCGGTCCTGGTCGGGACGGTCTCCATCGAGAAGTCCGAGAAGCTGTCCGAACTGCTGCAGACCTATGAGTACGCCGTCGAGCTGAAGACGCTGAAGGACAAGCACCGCCAGCTGGAGATCGACGTCCGCTCCGAAGACGCCAGGAAACGCGCGGCGGCCCGCAAGGCCTATCAGGCGCTGAAGGACGAGGACTTCGACGTCGAGGTGCGCAAGGGCAAGGGCATCCCGCACAATGTCCTGAACGCGCGCCAGCACGAACAGGAAGCCTACATCGTCGCCGACGCCGGCCTGCCCGGCGCGGTCACCATCGCCACCAACATGGCCGGCCGCGGCACCGACATCCAGCTGGGCGGCAACCTGGAAATGCGCCTCCAGCGCTGGCGCCAGGACCAGCGCAATCTGGGCGTCGAGGTGACGCCGGAAACCGAGGCCGCGCGCGAGGCCGAGGTGAAGGCCGAGATCGCCGTCCTGAAAGACCGCGCCCTGGCCGCCGGCGGCCTGTTCGTGCTGGGCACCGAACGGCACGAGAGCCGGCGCATCGACAACCAGCTGCGCGGCCGCACCGGCCGTCAGGGCGATCCGGGCACGTCGAAATTCTTCCTGTCCACCGAAGACGATCTGATGCGCATCTTCGCCGGCGAGCGGCTGGACGCCATCATGAAGACCTTTGGGGTCGCGGAAGGCGAGGCGATCAGCCACTCCATGCTGAACAAGGCGGTGGAGACCTCGCAGAAGCGCGTCGAGCAGCGCAACTACGACATCCGCAAGAACCTGCTGAAATACGACGACGTCGTGAACGACCAGCGCAAGGCCGTGTTCGAGCAGCGCCAGGAGTTCCTGGACGCCGAGAACCACTCCGACCTGGTCGCCGAGTTCCGCCACGACGTGATCGCCGACCTGGTCGAGCAGCACATGCCGCCCAAGGCCTATGCCGAGCAGTGGGACATCGACGGGCTGAAGGAAAAGGTTCAGTCGACCCTGGGCCTTGACCTGCCGGTGCATGACTGGGCCGCCGAAGAGGGCGTGTCGAACGAAGAGGTCGAGGAGCGCCTGATCCAGGCCGCCGACGCCCGCGCCGCGGAGCGCGAGCAGGCGATCACGCCCGACCGCATGCGCGGGCTGGAGAAGCAGTTCCTGATGCAGATGATCGACCTGCAATGGCGCGAACATCTGGTGCATCTGGACCATCTGCGCGGGGTCATCGGCCTGCGCGGCTACGGCCAGCGCGATCCGCTGAACGAATATAAGACCGAGGCCTTCAACCTGTTCGAGGGCCTGCTGACCCAGCTGCGTCACAATGTGACCCGCTGGCTGATGACGGTGGAATTCCGCTTCGAGCCGCCGCCGCAGATGGAGATGCCCGAGTTCCAGGAGATCCACCTGAATCCGGAGACCGGCGAGAACGAGATGGCCGACCCCGCCGCCCAGCTGCCTGAAGGGGCGCTGCAAGGCGACGACCGCGCGCGCCTTCCGGTCGAGGCCCTGCCGCCGGGCTGGGAACGCACCGGCCGCAACGCCGACTGCCCCTGCGGCTCGGGCCGCAAGTTCAAGCACTGCCACGGGGCGCTGGTTTAATGCTCTTGAAACCAGAGTCTGGTGCGCTACGTTACCTTGCTGAATTCGTCACGGGAGCGTCATGATCTTCGAGACAGAGGCCGATCGCCGCCAAGTCGCAGATTTGGCGAGGGCCTACAGGGGAGACTACGCCGCACTCCAGCGTGACGCCCAAGCTGCGGCGGCCCGTAAGGGCGATGTGGTCTCGGTCGCGGAACTTCTGAAGGCGCGGCCGAAGATGAAGCCGACGACGCGACGGCGGCAGTACGCCGGGCGAATCAAGGCCAAGTTCGGATGAATTTGGACGCAGCGGCGGTTTCGCTGCTGCTTTTCGTTTCGCCGGGCGTCGTCTTTTTTCTTTTCTTGAGCCTCGGGGGCCGAGTCCGGTTGATCGTGACCAACCAGTGGCTCTGGCTTCTGGCTCTGCTGGTCATCCCCGCATACGCACTGCACCTGCTATCGGGCGCGATAGTGGGTGCGCTCACGCACCAGGATACGGCAGACTGGCGGCTTCTTGGGGCATTCTTGGGCGCGGCCGGCAGCACATCTTCGCAGACGAGCCCTCAAGGCATCTGGGAACTCACCAGGGAACTGGCGATCTCCTGTCTGATGGCCGCCATATGCGGCTATGTCGTCGCAAAGCTCGTCGTCTATCGCATCCTGCCGACTTCGATGCTCCACGGGCCGGCTTACCCGTTCATCAGCGGATATCGAAAGCGCATCACCAGGATCGTAGTGCTGTCGAATGTGCAATCCGACGGGCGATATGTTCTCTACGACGGCTTCGTAAATGACTGGGCCTTTCGCAGCGACGGTCGACTTGCCTGGGTCTCAATCGCCCAGCCCGTAAGAAGCCTGCTTCACGTTGGAGCAAGGGGCCCGGCGGGAGCCTTTACCAGCCGCGTGTCGTCAGATGCTCGTAACTTGGCCGACGACAGCGACGCTTGGGGATCCGATGACTTCGATCGCGGATACGATCAACTGACCATCGAAGGGGAAGATATCCTTAACTACTATCTTATGGGGTTCGATGTTTTTCTCGACTCCAAACTGAAACACTGGATGATCTCGGCCGTGGGATCGCGCCCCGCGCGGTTCGCAGCTCGCGCAGCTTTTGCTGTTTTGTTCTTCGCCTCACTGTCGCTTTGTGCGGGAGCCGCAGCGTGACCGGCGCCCGGAAGGATCTCTTCTCCCGCGCCCTGTCCGCCGCGCCCGGCCGGCTGCACTTCGCCGCGCACAGCCATCATCTGTGGCCGGACGCCGGGTTCGAAGGGCAGGTTCAGGCCTGGGAGGACGCGGCGCGGCACGCCGACCGCAAGTGGGACCATGTCTTCGGCGCGGTGATCCCGGAGGCTCAGGGCCATGTGGCACGGGAGCTGGGCCTGCCCGATCCGAACACGATCACCTTCTCGTCCAACACGCACGACTTCCTGCTGCGCATCTTCTCCGGCGTGGAGCGTCGGCCGGTCCGAATCCTGTCGACAGACGGCGAGTTCCACTCGTTCCGGCGGCAGGCGCAGCGGTGGGAAGAGGCCGGGCAGGCGGTGGTCGAGCGCGTGCCGATTGAGCCTTTCGCCACTTTCTCCGACCGGTTTCTGGCGGCCGCTCGAGCCGGCGGGCACGACTGGATCGTGGTCAGCCACGTCTTCTTCCGAACGGGTCAGGCGTTCGAGGCTCTCGGCGACCTGGCCGATCCGGCGCGGCCGGAAGGGCCCTGGGTGCTGATCGACGGCTATCACGGCTTCATGGCGCGGCCGACCGATCTGTCGGCGATCGCGGACCGGGTCTTCTACACCGCCGGCGTCTACAAATACGCCATGTCGGGCGAGGGGGGCTGCTTCCTGCATGCGCCGGACGGCTTTTGCCCGCGGCCGGTGGTCACCGGCTGGTTCGCGGAGTTCGGCGATCTGGCGGGCCCGCCGGGCGGCGTCGGCCATCGCACCGACGGCGGCCGCTTCTGGGGCGCGACCTTCGACGTCTCGGCCCTGTACCGCTTCAACGCGGCACGGCGGATGCTGGACGCCGAAGGCCTGAGCACCGCCGTCATTTCGACCCACGCGGACGCGCTGGCAGCCGCATTCCAGAGTGCGGCCGGCGAGGGCCGCGCCGGTCGGTTGGCCGAAGCCGAGATCGTGAACCCCGTCATGCCGGGCGAGACCGCCCGCGCCCGGTTCCTGGCCCTGCGCCACCCGGACGCCCCGGCGTGGCAGGCCGCGCTGATGGCCCGGAGCGTCGTGACGGACGTGCGCGACGACGTGATCCGCTTCGGCTTCGGCCTGTATCAGGGCGCCGAAGACCTGGACGGCCTGATCCGGGCCTGCGCCGCCCTGTGACGCCTCAATAGAAGGTCGTGTCTTCCTGCTTCGTCGGCTCGGGCGCCTTGCGGGGCTGGGCGGACGGACGCGGAGCGGCCTGGCCGGGCGCGGCGGGCGTCGTCGGCGCGGCGCCGGATCGACCGGAGGTCGGCGCGTCGGCCGGCGGGATCGTCGGCAGGGTCGGATAGGGCAGCGGCGTCGTGCCCTGACCGCCTGGCGGGACGCCGTCGACCGGCGCGGGCGGCAGTCCCGGTCCGGGCGGGGCGTCGGGATCCACACGGTCCGGCGCGCCCAGATCGTCGCGGATGAAGGCCCAAGAACGGGGATCCGTGCAGGCGCAGGCCTTGAGGAAGCCGTCGCGGTCGCGCCAGATCACCAGCGGCCAGCGCGTCTGCAAGCCCGAGGCCGACAGAAGTTCGGACAGGTCGCCGGAGAAGCTCCGCCCCGCCTCGACCACCGCCATGCGCGCCAGATTTCCGTCGGCCCGCGGCAGGCCCGCGGCGGTCCAGGACGCCGTCGGCGTCGCGGTCCAGCGCTGGTACAGCGACCAGTCGCGCGTCAGCCACAGCTCGGCCACGGTGGACCGTTCCGCCGCCGTCGACTGTTCCAGTCCTTCGCGGTCCGGCCGGGCGAAGACCACGACCCGCACCTCCACGCCCGCGGCGCGCAGCTTGGGGCCTTCCTGGCGCTCATAGCGCTGCATGGCGGCGGAGTCGCGGTAGCCGACGATCCAGAGCTGCTGCCCCCCGCCCCCGCCCGAAACCCAGCCCGACCCGTCCAGCAGGGTCTGGATCGCCCCCTGGTGCCGGGTGATCGTCACGGGCTGGAAGCGCGCGTGGAACTGCCAATAGGCCCAGTAGCCGCCGCCGGCGATCAGCAGGCCCACGAGGGCCGCCAGGGCCGACCAGACGAAGAAGCGACGCATGTATCGACCCGGATCCGTTTCAGTCCGTCGCCACGCTTAGCATCGAACGCCGGTCGGAAACATGACGCGAAGGACACGGCGGAGCTCTTCTCCCTCCCCTTCAGGGGAGGGATGTCGGCGCGAGGCGACGACAGGGTGGGCGGGACGCGGCGAGACAGGCTCAGGTCAGAGAGCCGATCGCCCTGCCCCTCCCACCCGTCCGATGCTGCGGATCGGCCACCCTCCCCTTCAGGGGAGGGAAATTCGAGCCTCACCGCATCGTCGGGATGACGAAGGCGCTGTCGGCGTGCTCCAGGTCGCTGTCGGGCCAGCGGGCGGTGACGGTCTTGGTCTTGGTCCAGAAGCGGACGCCTTCCATTCCGTGCTGGTTGATGTCGCCGAAGGCCGAGCGCTTCCAGCCGCCGAAGGTGTGATAGGCGACCGGCACCGGGATCGGCACGTTGATGCCGACCATGCCCACATTGACCCGGGCCGCGAAGTCGCGGGCGGCGCGGCCGTTCTGGGTGAAGATGGCGACGCCGTTGCCGTACTGGTGCTTGGACGGCAGGCTCAGCGCCTCCTCGAAGCTGTCGGCGCGGACGATCTGCAGCACCGGGCCGAAGATCTCCTCCTTGTAGCTTTCCATCTCCGGCGTCACGCGGTCGAACAGCGACGGGCCGATGAAATAGCCCTTCTCGTGGCCCTGCAGGGAGAAATCGCGGCCGTCGACGACCAGTTCGGCGCCTTCCTGCACGCCCTTCTCGATCCAGCCGGCCACGCGCTCGCGGTGCTGGGCGGTGACCACCGGGCCGTAGTGGGCCTCGGCGTCGGTCGAGACGCCGACCTTCAGCGTGCGCATCTCGGCGACCATGCGCTCCCGCAGATCGTCGGCCGTCTTCTGGCCCACCGGCACCACGACCGGCAGGGCCATGCAGCGCTCGCCGGCCGAGCCGAAGGCGGCGCCGGCCAGATCCTTGATCACCTGGTCCATGTCGGCGTCGGGCAGGACGACGCCATGGTTCTTGGCCCCGCCCATGGCCTGGACCCGCTTATGGTTGGCCGCGCCGGTCTGGTAGACGTAGTGGGCGATGTCGGACGAGCCGACGAAGCTGACGGCGTGGACCAGCGGGTGGGTCAGGATGCCGTCGACCGCGGCCTTGTCGCCGTGGATCACGTTCAGGACGCCGGCGGGGGCGCCCGCCTCCATCATCAGCTCGGCCAGACGCACGGGCACGGACGGATCACGCTCCGACGGCTTGAGCACGAAGGTGTTGCCCACCGCGATGGCCACGCCGAACATCCACATCGGGATCATGGCCGGGAAGTTGAACGGGGTGATGCCGGCCACGACGCCCAGCGGCTGGCGCATCGAATAGACGTCGATGCCGGGCCCGGCGCCCCAGGTGTATTCGCCCTTCAGCGCATGCGGGATGCCGCAGGCGAACTCGATCACCTCCAACCCGCGCTGGATGTCGCCTTTCGAGTCCGCGATCACCTTGCCGTGCTCGCTGGAGAGCAGCTCGGCCAGCTCGTTCATGTTGGCCTCGACCAGGCGCTTGAACTCGAACAGGACGCGGGCGCGGCGTTGAGGATTGGTCGAGGACCAGCCGTCGAAAGCGTTCTGGGCGGCCTGGACGGCGCGATCGACCTCAGACGTGGTGGCCAGCTGGACGCGGGCCTGAACCTCGCCGGTGTTGGGGTTCATCACCTCGCCGAAGCGGCCCGAGGCCCCCGTGAAGGCGGCGCCGTCGATGAAGTGCGTGATGTCGCGCATGGGCAGGCATTTCCTCAAGAAACTGACGCGCGCGGTTTAGCGGCTGGCGCCTGCCCGCGCCAGCCTGAGCGCGAGAGCCTGATCGGTTGAGGTGGAATCGCTTCGCGATTCCGCCGATGCCGTGAATCAGGCTCCAGCATGATTCTTGAGCGCATTCCGCGCTGAGTTGGACTGCGTCCAACTCAGCCGAATGCGCTCTAGAGTTGGGGCCTGTTGGTTCATCACGAAGGACACGAAGAAGGCACGAAGAACACCAAGGGGCCTTAGCCCGTTCCCGCGCGCAGCGCCTTCGTGTCCGACGTCAGCGATATGAAATGCCTGCGGCGCGTTGCCCTCGGTCTCTTCGTGTCCTTCGTGGTCCCTTGGTGTCCTTCGTGATGAACCCGCAAACTGCGGTTCACACGGCTCAGTGAGCGTGGGCGCGCTTGCCGCCGCCCAGGCCGGGGATCAGATTCTTGATCAGGAAGAAGACGGCGATCACCACCGCATAACCCAGGAACAACGCCAGCGCCGTCATCCAGAAGCCCAGGGTCATGATCGGCGGCAGGGCGAAGGCGCCGCCGTCCATGACCGGGCGCAGGACCTGAACGATCAGGTGCACCACCGTGGCGCCGGCCGCGGTGGCCCACAGGGCCCGCCACGCCGACATCATCAGGGCGGCGACCAGGGCGATGATCAGGCCGACGACCTGATTCACCCCGTCGAAGCCCGACTGGGCCAGGGCCAACAGCCCCATCAAGAAACCGCCGATCGCGTCGATGAGGGAGTCCATGTCCTCGCTCCGTTCCAGACCGGTCAAGCTTGACCGCCGGTCGGGTTAACGCGGGTCGCCCCAAGAAGGTTCAGCGGCCGGTCGAACCGAAGCCGCCCGCGCCGCGCGCGGTCTCGTCCAGGGCCTCGACCTCGACCGGGGCGGCCTGGACGACGGCGGCGACGACCATCTGAGCGATGCGTTCGCCGCGCGCCACGACGAACGGCTCTCGTCCATGATTGATCAGGATCACCCCGACCTCGCCGCGATAGTCGGCGTCGATCGTGCCGGGGCTGTTCAGGCAGGTGACCCCGTACTTCAGCGCCAAACCTGAACGCGGCCGCACCTGGGCCTCGTATCCCGCCTCCAACGCGATCTGCAGGCCGGTGGGGATAAGGGCGCGGTCGCCGGGGGCCAGGGTCACCGGCGCGTCCATCGGCACGGCGGCCCTCAGATCCATGCCGGCGGACTGCGCCGTCTCATAGGCGGGCAGGGCCAGGCCCTGGGCATGCGGCAGGCGGCGGACGCGCAGGGTCGTCATTCGGCTTCCTTGAGGTGTTCGGCGATGCGGGCGGCCAGCGCGCGCGCGATCTCGGCCTTCGACCGGCGATCCAGGCCTTCCATCGATCCGTCCGCACGGATCAGGGTGACGGCGTTGGCCTCGGCCCCGAAGACGTCGGCCGAGACGTCGTTGGCGACGATCCAGTCGCAACCCTTTCTCGACAGCTTCGCCTTCGCCAGCGCGATCAGGTCGCCGGTCTCCGCCGCGAAACCCACCACCAGCTTCGGCCGGCGCGGCCCCTTGCGCGAGGTTTCGGCCAGGATGTCGGGGTTCTCGATCAGGCTGAGCTTGGGCGCGCCGCCGGGGGCCTTCTTGATCTTCCCGGTCGCCACGCCGTCGATGCGCCAGTCCGCCACGGCGGCGGACATCACCGCCACGTCGGCCGGCAGGGCGGCCTGAACCGCCGCGCGCATCTGCTCGGCGGTCTCGACCCACACGCGGGCGACGCCCGCCGGCGTCTCCAGCGCCACGGGGCCCGACACCAGCGTCACCTCCGCGCCCAGGTCGGCCAGAGCTCGGGCGACGGCATAGCCCTGCTTGCCGCTGGAGCGGTTGGTCAGGCCGCGCACCGGGTCGATCGGCTCGAAGGTGGGGCCGGCGGTCACCACGGCGCGGCGGCCGGTCAGGGGACGGCCGTCTGGGCCGTCCAGCAAGGCGAGCGCCGCTTCGAGAATGGCCGCCGGCTCGGCCATGCGGCCGGGCCCGAACTCGCCGCAGGCCATCTCGCCCTCGTCGGGGCCGACGAAGACGACGCGATGCAGGCCCTCGAATCCCGTCAAACGCGCCACGTTCGCCTGGACCGCCGGATGGGTCCACATGCGCACGTTCATGGCCGGCGCCATCAGAACCCGCTTGTCGGTCGCCATCAGCGTGGTCGAGGCCAGGTCGTCGGCCAGTCCGTTCGCCGCCTTGGCGATCAGCCCCGCCGTCGCCGGGGCGGCGACGACCAGATCGGCCCAGCGCGACAGCTCGATGTGGCCCATGGCCGTTTCGTCGTCGGGACTGAACAGAGACCGCCGCACCGGGCGGCCGGTCAGGGCCGCCAGCGACAGCGGGGTGACGAACTCCTCGCCGGCACGGGTCAGAATGGCCTGAGTCTCCACTCCGGCCTTGGCGAACAGGCGGACCAGCTCCAGCGACTTGTATGCCGCGATGCCGCCGCCGACGATCAGCAGCACGCGACGGGGCCGGGTGGGGACGGAGGTCATGGCCTCTCCATAGCCGTCGGCGCCGATCCGCGAAATGGAACATTGCAAGAACAGATTTCCTGTGCCACGAGTCCGACCGCGGGTATCTCAACGGAGGGTTGGATGAAGCGGTTTCTCATGACGGTCGGCGCCGCCGTGGCGCTGGGGGCGCTGGCGGGCTGCGACGACGGGGCATCGGCGGTCGAGACGCGGGATCGGGCCGAGGGCGCGTCGGGCGCGGTCCAGACGGCGGCGGCCATGACCGAGGACGCGTCGACCGAGACGGTGGCCAAGGTCGAGGCGGCGCCGCTGACGGCGAACCGGCGTGAGACTGTGGAGGCCAAGGTTCAGCGTCTGTATGAACGAAACGGCGCGGACTTCGGGGCCGCGTCGGCCGAGGACTATCTGGCCAAGGTGAGCGCGTTTACGCGGAACCCCCCGCGTGACGTGGAGCGGGTCACCCGACCGCAGAATGGCGACGTCCTGCTCTATCAGGCCTCGACCAACACCTTCGCGGTGGTGGATCGCAACGGCGTGGCCAAGACCATGTTCAAGCCGGAAGAGGGCGCCGCCTACTGGGCCGAGCAGAAGGCGAACGCGCCGAACTTCGGACGACGGCGCGCCGACTGACGCCTTTCAGTCGTCCTTGGCCGCGTGAAGCGCGCGGATCAGGTCCAGGGCCAGCTTCTGCTTCTGCGGCGACAGCTGCGGCGCCAGACGGGCGATCTCCACCGATTGGCGGGTGGCGGGAAAGTCGTGGTCGAAGCCGGCCGCCTCCTCCGCCATGCCCCGCTGGGCGTCGCCCAGCCCCTGGAAGAAGTAGGCGATCTCGGTCTGGAAGAAGCGCGAGATCTCGAACAGTTTGGACGCCGAGATGCGGTTCGTGCCCTTCTCGTATTTCTGAATCTGCTGGAAGGTCACGCCGACCGCGCGACCCAGATCGCTCTGGTTATAGCCCAGCGCGATGCGCTTCTCGCACACGCGCCTGCCGACGTGACGATCCACCGGATGCGGACCGTCTTCGATCACCTTGCCTCGCGCCATCGCGTCCTCCACGGCCTGTCGCCGCCCCATGTCGCTGAAATGCGCCCGTCACGCGGGCGAGTCACGGGAAAAAATTTCGCCTTCCGTACGAGAACGGACAAAATTCACGGTCAGCGGGAAACTTGCTTGCGGCGGCGGCGCCCCACGACCGTCCCGATCAGACAGATCAGGATTCCGGCCAGCCAGGGCAGGTCGCCGACCCGGGCATAGGGCGTGGCCGTCAGGGCCTGCGGCAAGGCCGCGTCGATGACCCCGCTTTCGCCCGGATCCAGCCGCTTGTCTCCGACGATCCGGCCCCACGGATCGATGACGGCCGAGGTGCCCGTGGGCGTGGCGCGCACGACCGGCAGGCCCGTCTCGATCGCGCGGTAGGAGGCCAGGTTCAGGTGCTGCAACGGCCCGGAGGTGCGCCCGAACCAGGCGTCGTTCGACACGTTGGCGATCCACTTCACGTCGGCGCCGCGACCCACGAAGCCGGGAAACAGGCTTTCGTAGCAGATCAGGGGCTGGACGGTCGGCAGGCCCACGAGTTCCAGCGGTCTCGGACGCGGCCCGGCGGTGAAGTCGGCCGGCACGTGCACCAGGCTGCGCACGCCCAGCCGGCTCATCAACGCGCCGGCGGGCAGGAACTCGCCGAACGGCACCAGCCGGTACTTGTCGTAGACGGCCTCGATCCGCATCCCGTCGCGGCCCGGCAGGCGGCGCATGGCGATCAGGCTGTTGAAGTATCGGCCGCCGGATTCGGCCGTCGGGTCCGGCTCGCCTCGGCTGAGCCCCGCCAGCAGGGTCTGGCCGGGCTGGAGGGCGGCGGCGATGGCCCCCGCCTCCCAGGCGCCTTCGGCCAGGACGGCATTGGCGGTGTTGGGCAGGGCGCCCTCGGGCCAGATCACCACGTCCGGCACGCGCGGGCCGGGCCGGGCGGTCAGCGCCACATAGCGCTGGACGATGTCGCGGTAAGCCTCGGGCGACCATTTGGACTCCTGATCGACGTCGGCCTGAACGACCCGGACGATGGTCCCGGTCGAGCGCACCTCGGCCCCCGACAGCCGGATCGCGCCGCCGACGAACAGGGCAACCAGCGCCGCGGCGCCCGCCACGGCCGCGCCTATCCGACCCTTGCGCGTCCCGCCGCCGGCGATCAGCGGCGCGACGGCGCAGACGGCCAGCACGGTGACGAGGCCCAGCCCGTAGACTCCGACCGCCGCGGCGAATTGGGACGGGGCGGAGCCGGCCTCCCACCCGGCGCCCGCCGGGTTCCAGGGAAAGCCCGTCAGCACGTGACCGCGCAGCCATTCCATCCCGCAGAAGAAGGCCCCGAAGGCCAGCACGCGGACCACGCCCTCGGGCGCCAGCCGGCGGTGGAGCGCGGTCGCCGCACCCCAGAACAGGCCCAGCCCGGCCGGCAACAGGCTGGCGGCGAAGGGCGCCATCCACGCCTGCGCGGGATTGACCAGAAACGCCTCGGCCACCCACCAGCAGCCGACGCCGAAATAGGCGAAGCCCGCCAGCCACCCCATCCAGAAGCCGCCGCGCAGGGTGCGCGACCGCTCGGCCAGGATCATCAGCAGCGGATAGCCGATCAGGCCGGGCAAAAAGCCGAACGGCGGATGCGCCGCCGCCGCCAGCACGCCTGCCGTCAGCGCCAGCACGATGCGCAGCGCCCAGCCCCAGCGTCGAGGCTCGGGACTTTGGGTCGCGGTGGCGGGATCGGTCACGTCTGGCTCGCCTCGACACGATAGGGATCGGGAATCCCCAGCCCTGCAAGGATCGTGCGCTCTTCGGCCTCCATGGCCTCCGCCTCGGCGTCGTCCAAGTGATCACGGCCGAGCAGGTGCAGCACGCCGTGCACGACCAGGTGGCCCAGATGGTCGCGGCTCGGTTTGCCCTGGGCCTCCGCCTCGGCCCGGCAGGTCTCCCATGCCAGCGACAGATCGCCCAAGTGCGGGCACGCGCTTTCCGGCGCCGGGAAGCTGAGCACGTTGGTCGAACCCTCGCGGCCCCGGAAGCGCGCATTCAGCTCGGCCTGAGCCGCATCGTCGGTCAGCAGCACGGTCAGAGCTCCCACCTCGGCTCCGAGAGCGGCCGTCGCGGCAAGGATCACCAGAGCTTCGACATCGTCGATTCGTCGCCAGTCCCCGGCCTCGACCTCGACGTCGATCAGGACGCTCGTCACTGGGCGTCCTCGCCCCGGCCGCGCGCGGCGTCGGCGTCATAGGCGCGCACGATGCGCTCCACCATGGCGTGACGCACCACGTCCTGGGCCTGGAAGCGCTGTACGCCGATGCCCTGGACGCCCTCAAGGATGCGAAGCGCGTGCGCCAAGCCGGAGTCGCGGGTGTTGACCAGATCGATCTGGCTGGGGTCGCCGGTCACCACCATGCGCGCGCCTTCGCCCAGGCGGGTCAGGACCATCTTCATCTGCAGCCGGGTCAGGTTCTGCGCCTCGTCGGCGATGACGAAGGCGTGGCTGAGCGTGCGGCCGCGCATGAAGGCTATGGGAGCGGCCTCGATCTCGCCCTTGTCGCGGCGGCGGCGCACGTCGTCGGCGCCCAGGATGTCGTTCAGCGCTTCCCAGATCGGCGCCAGATAGGGATCGACCTTCTCGTTCAGGTCGCCGGGCAGAAAGCCCAGCTTCTCGCCCGCCTCGACCGCCGGGCGGGTGACCACCAGCCGGTCCACCTCGCCCCGCCGCAGCAGGTTGGCCCCATAGGCCGCCGCCAGGAACGTCTTGCCCGTGCCGGCCGGGCCGACGCCGAAGGTGACCTCGCAGCGGCCCAGCATCGACATGTATTCGGCCTGGGCCGCCGTCTTGGGCGCGATCGCCCCGCGTCGTCCGACGGGCAGGGAGACGGCCGCGGCGGCGGCGGCGTCGCTCTTGCGGCCGCCGTCCGGCCGGGGCGCGCTGACCGCCGCGCCCAGCGCCGTTCGCACGTCGGCCTCGGTGATCTTGGCGCCCGTCTCGGCGCGGTCGGCCAGGATCTGGATGACGCGCTTCGCCTGGGCCCGGTCGCGGGGCGAGCCGTTGACGGTCACCCCGCCTCCCGGCGCCTCGACCAGCACCTTGAAGGCGGTTTCGATCAGCGCGAGATGCCGGCTGCCCGGCCCCACCACGGCGCGCAGGGCGTCGTCGCCCAGGGCCAGAAACTCCGTGTCCCTTGCCACGCTCTAAGTCGCCCCTACCGCTCGCGCCGCGGGCGCTCGCTGCTTGAGGGGCGCCGTCGCGTCGGAAACGTGGCCGGCGGCGATCAGTTCGCCCGCCAGGCTGTTCTGCTGCCCACGCAGGATCCGCACCGGCAGGATCTGTCCGATCAGATGATCGGCGTCCTCGACGTGCACGGACTGGAGATAGGGCGAACGGCCGATCGCCTGCCGGCCGTGCCGGCCCTTCCGCTCGAACAGGACGGGCAGGATCTTGCCCGCCTTCGCCCGGTTGAACGCCACCTGCTGCTCCGTCAGCAGCGCCTGCAAGGCGTGCAGCCGCGCGCGAGAGACGTCGTCCGGCGCCTGGGCCGCCATGGTGGCCGCCGGAGTGCCCGGACGCGGCGAGTACATGAAGGAGAAAGCCGAGGCATAGCCGACGCGGCGGACCAGATCGATCGTGTCCTCGAAGTCGCGGTCGGTCTCGCCCGGGAAGCCGACGATGAAGTCGCCCGACAGCGCCATGTCCGGCCGCGCCTCGCGGATGCGGTCGATCAGGTCGAAGTACTTCTGACGCCCATGCTTGCGGTTCATCAGGCGCAGGATGCGGTCGGATCCGGACTGCACGGGCACATGCAGATAGGGCATCAGCTCCGGCAGGTCGCGGTGCGCGGCGATCAGTTCGTCTGTGAAGTCGTTCGGGTGGCTGGTGGTGTAGCGGATGCGGTCAAGGCCGGAAATCTCCGCCAGTTCGAACGCCAGACTCGCCAGCGACGACGGCGCCCCGTCGGCTCCCACGCCGTCGTAGGCGTTGACGTTCTGGCCCAGCAGGGTGACCTCGCGCACGCCCCGCGCGGCCAACTCCCGCGCCTCGGCCACCACCGCCGAGACCGGTCGCGACCATTCCGCGCCGCGCGTGTAGGGCACGACGCAGAAGGTGCAGAACTTGTCGCAGCCCTCCTGCACCGTCAGGAAGGCGGTCACGCCCTCAACGCCCCGCGCCTTGGGCAGGGCGTCGAACTTGTCGTCGGGCGCGAAGTCCGCGCCGATCCGTTCGCCCCGCGCACGCGCCGTGCGGGTCAGCAGTTCCGGCAGCTGGTGATAGGCCTGCGGCCCGACCACCAGATCGACCGCCGGCTGGCGCCTCATGATCTCCTCGCCCTCGGCCTGGGCGACGCAGCCTGCGACGGCGATGGTCATCGCGCCCTTGCCGACCTGGGCCTTTTCCTCTTTCAGCATCCGCAGCTTGCCGAGCTCGGAATAGACCTTTTCGGCCGCCTTTTCGCGGATGTGGCAGGTGTTCAGGATGACGAAGTCGGCGTCCTCGACCGTTTCCGTCGGCGCATAGCCCAGCGGACGCAGGACGTCGGCCATGCGTTCGCTGTCATAGACGTTCATCTGGCAGCCGTAGGTCTTGATGAACAGGCGCTTGGGCGCCGGCTCGACCGGAAGCGGAACGAGGGTTTCGGTCATCCGCGGCTTATGCGGTCCGACCACGGCATCGGCAAGGCGGGGGCTCGCGGTCATCGTCGCGGCTCCACCAGAACTTCCCCGGAAGCGATCCTTGCGCTCAGCTCCGGCCAGGCATTTCGAACGGCGTCCAGAAGGGCCGGGTTGGAGCAGTTGCCCAGTCGAACCCATATCAGCCGGGCGCCGCCCGGGTTTCGCGTCAGTTGAACGAAATCCTCGTCGCGGCTGACGACGACGGCCCCGTCGCGGCGGGCCTCCGTCCAAATGCCGACGTCCGACGCATCCTTGAGCCCGATCTCTCGAACGTGAACGGCCTGATGCCCGGATGATCGCAACCACTCCGCCAGAACGACCGGCAGCTGTTGATCGACGATGATCCTCACGCCGCGACGACGACGGCGTGATCCACCTCCCGCGCGGCGTAGGCCAGGCAGGCGGCGATGTCTTCCATCTCCAGGTCGGGATGGTGCTCCAGGATCGACGTCCGGGTTTCGCCCGCCGCCAGCATGCCCAGAACGTCGCTGACTCGAATGCGCAGGCCGCGAACGCAGGGTCGTCCTCCGCACTGGTCGGGGCGCAAGGTGATCCGGTCGAGGTCGCTCATGGCCGCAGTCTAGCGCAGTGGCCTGGCGGACGAAATCGGGGCGTTCGATCATCATTTCCATGCAGACAGCATGGGTCGATCAGAAACGCGGGGGATAAACGCGTCCAATTGAGCGCCATTTCGTCATGAGACCCATCGCGGGCCGCAGCCTGCCTTGCCGCACTTTGGGGGTTAACCCGCCGGAGCCGGAACCCAGGATCGGAAACAAGTACCCCCCGCGAGGGGGGATATGCGTCCTCTCAGGCGTCGACGCGCGCGGCGTGGCGCTTGTAGATCAGGCCCTCGCGCGCCTCGGGCGAGGCGCCGGGGATCGGCTTGCCGTACAGTTCCAGCTTGTGCCCGACCAGTTCGAAGCCCAGGCGCTCGGCGATCTCGGTCTTCAGGCGCTCGATCTCCGCGTCGAAGAATTCGATGACCTCGCCCGTTTTGGTGTCGATAAGGTGGTCGTGATGGTCGTCGCCGGCCTCTTCATAGCGGCTGCGCCCGTCGCCGAAGTCGTGCTTCTCGACCACGCCCGCCTCTTCGAACAGGCGCACGGTGCGATAGACGGTGGCGATGGAGATGTGCGGATCGATGGCCGAGGCGCGCCGGTACAGCTCCTCGACGTCCGGGTGGTCTTCGGCGTTCGACAGCACGCGCGCGATGACGCGGCGCTGGTCGGTCATGCGCATGCCGCGCTCGGCGCAAAGTTTCTCGATCCGGTCCATGGACGGTGAGAATAGGGCCCGGCGACGGCCTAGGGAAGCGGTCTGGGCAAGATGAGAACGAGAAGCAGGGCGTCGATGCGGGCTCCGTTCGGGCGGGGGTAATAGCGAGGGCGCCGGCCCGCAGGCTGGAAGCCCAGGGTCGCGTAGAGGCCGCGCGCGGCGACGTTGTCTTCTGCGACCTCGAGGAAGATTCGCCGGACGCCGAGTCCGGCGGCGCGGTCCGCCACGGCGCGGATCAGGCGCACGCCCACGCCGCCTCGGCGCGCGGCGGGTCGGACGGCCAACGTCAGCACCTCGGCCTCGTCGCCGGCGACCTGCAGAAGAGCGAAGCCGTCCGCCTCGGCCTGCAGCACGGCGCCCGGTCGCTCGACGAGGGCCCGAAGCGCGGCGGCGTCCCAGGGCGCGTCGAAGGCCTCGGCATGGATCGCCGCCAGCGTCTCGATGTTCGGAGTCATGAGCGGGACGAGCGGGGTTGGCCGGGCAGACGGGTCGGCGGCGTCGCGTCGGGCGCGCGCAGATACTGCGGACGCGGCGCGGTGGGCGCGCCTTGGGCCAAGCCGGCGGCGGTCAGCCGGATCAGCGCCTCCGCCGAAGGGCCGTCCAGCGACACGGGCGTCCAGCCGGGCGCCGCCTCGGCCGCGAGCGCGGCGCCGGTTCCGACCAGTCGGCCGGGGCCGCCGGCTGTCGACAGCCGACCCGGCAGCTCCGCCAGCGGCGTCGCCGTCGCCGCGTCCATGATCCCGCCCGCGCCGTCGAACAGGCGGGCGTAGACCTGACCCCGGCGGGCGTCGATCACGGGGGCGACGGGCCGGCCGTCCGGCGCGATCGAGGCGGCCAGAACGTCCAGGGTCGAAATGCCGACCACCGGCCGGTCCAGCGCGGCGCCGAGACCTTGGGCGAAAGCCAATCCGACCCGAAGGCCGGTGAAGGAGCCCGGCCCCACCGTCACGCCGACGCCGTCCAGGTCGGCGAAGGCGAGTCCGGCCTCCGCCATGACCGCCTGGGTCAGCGGGGCGAGCGCCTCCTGATGCCCTCTGGCCATGGGTTCGCTGCGCGCGATCGTTCGGGCGCCGTCCCAGGCGGCGGACGTGCACAGGCCCAGGGCCGTGTCTACGACCAGCAATCTCATGACGCGGCGACCCGCGCGGTCAGGCGGCCAGCGTCGCCGCCAGCCCGATCAGCGCCGCCCGCACCGCCGGGTTCGGGATGCGCGCGGCCAGCCGGTCGAAGACGATCCCATCGTGTTCCGGCGCCGACTCCGGCAAGCCCGACCCCAGCAGTTCTGCGACCGGCGCGCCCAGAGCCGCCGCCAGAACCGCCAGCCGCGACGCCGGGATGCGGTTCATCCCCGCCTCGTACTTGGCCAACTGCTGCACGCTGACGCCGGCGGTCGTGGCGATGTGCGCCCGCGTCAGACCGATCGCGGCCCGACGGGCGGCCAGCCGTGCGCCCAGGGCGCGGTCCGCCTCGGTGCTGTCGCGCGCGCCCATCGCCGTCTCCCTGTTCGTCCCGACGAAGGTGTTTCATGGTCGCGTCAGGTTTACAACTAAAAAGTTTCATGCGTCGCGTCGGGCGATCACGGATGAGACCCGCGCAACCGCCGAGCGTTCCATCCTGACCGACGTCCCGAGGCCGCCGGAACCGCCGCGCAAATGCAGCCTGTCGGCGTCCGCCCCGTCGAACAGCCAGACGGACACCGATCCGTCCAGACCTTCGACCACGCAGCCTTGCCCGCGGCGCGGAAAGCGGCCGGGATCGTATTCCACCACCGTGCCGGCCGCCGCCCACGGATCCAGCGAGTCGTCCGTGAGAACGACCTGCAGGGTCGCGGCGGGCGGCGGAACGAGCCCGGGAGCGAAGGCCCGAGCCGCCGCCTCCACCCCGGTGGGCGGTTCCGCCGTCCGGGGCGCGTCCCCGGCGGCCGCGAGGGCCAAAGCCTCCGGGTCCGCGCCGAGAGCGGCGGTCAGTCGGCGCTGGACGTCGGGGCGGAACAGGCCGGGTCGCTTGCCGGCTTCATACAGGCCCCAGCCCTGGCCGGTCATGCCCGCGCGGGCCCCCGCTTCGGCCTGGTTCAACCCGGCCTCGCGGCGCAGGCGCGCCAAGGCCTCGCCCAGTCGTCGGGCTTCTTCCACCGCGTGTTCGTCGCCTCGAAATCCCGCCATGCGTCGATCATGCCGCGCGTCGGGGCGCGACGGAAGCGTTTCGTCAGAGGGCGGCCTCGACCGACGTCACCTCGGGCACGTAATGGCGCATCATCTGTTCGACCCCGGCCTTCAGCGTCGCGGTCGAGGACGGGCAGCCGGCGCAGGCCCCGCGCATGCGCAGGGTCAACACCCCCGTTTCACGATCGAAGGCGTCGAACAGGATGTCGCCCCCGTCCTGGGCCACCGCCGGGCGTACGCGAGAATCCAGCAGTGCCTTGATTTCCGTGACGATCTCGTCGTCTGCGTCCGACGCGGCGTGACCGGCGCCGGTCTCGCCGTCGCGCATCAGGGAGACGCCTGAAACGAAATGATCCATCAGTGTGGTCAGGATGTGGGGCCTGAGCTGGACCCAGTCCGGCCCGTCCGGGGCGCGGGTCACCGCCACGTGGTCCGGACCGAAGAAGACGCCGGTCACGCCGTGCAGGCCGAACAGGGCGTGGGCCAGAGGAGAGGCCGCGGCCGACGCCGCGTCGTCGAAGGCGACGCCCGCGCCCTCGGCGACCACGCGGCCGAGCAGGAATTTCAACGCGTCCGGGTTCGGGGTCGGTTCGGTCTGGATGAACATGAAGCCGAAATGCGCCCTGAGACGCCTTGGCGCAACCCGCTCGGCCCCGCCCTCAAGCCTCGAGCCGCCGCGCGGCGAGCGGAAGGGTCCAAATCAGGCAAGATCCTCGACGTCGCGGTCGCTGAGCTCGCCGGGGACTATGGTGACCGGCAGCTTTCGTCCGCCCAGGCCCTTGATCGCGGCGGTGACCAGGGGGCCGGGGCCCCGACCGCCGACGCTGGAGGCCAGGACCAGGATCTTGATCTCCGGATCCTGTTCGACCGCGCGGCGCATCGCCTCGACCGGCTCGCCCTCCTCGATCAGGAACTGCGGGGCCGCTCCGGAACGCTCCTGCGCTTCCTGCCCCAGCCGGTTCAGCAGGCGCTCGGCCTCCTCGCGCAGCTCGCGCTGGATGTCGTCGCGCACGCCGCTCCAGTGGGCGTCCGAGCCGCTGGGGATCACCCGCAGCAGGGCCACGCGCCCGCCCGTCGACCGCGCCCGGCGCGAGGCGTAGCGAAGCGCCGCGTCGAACTCAGGGCTTTCGTCGGCGACGACCAGAAACTTGCGCGGCACGGCCCCCTCCCCGTCAGCCCGCCGTGGCGGCGATCTCTCGGATCGTCGAATTGGCGATGGTCAGCTTGGCGAAGGTCCATCCGGCGCCCGAGGCCTCGATCTCGTCCACCGAGGCGCGCACGCCCTCGACGATCGAAAGCCGCGGTCCGATCCAGGCGTCGACGGCCTTTTCGGCGGTCTGCTCGTCCTTGCCGCACGAGGCGTCGCACGACTTGGCGACCGCGCGGGTCAGCACCAGCTGTTCGGCCTTGAGGTCCTGAACCAGACGGCGCACAGCCATCCGATCGAAGCGGTCCTGGGACGGCACGCCGCCGGCCGCCGCGCGCAGCCGGTCGAAGTCGAAGGCGGCCCCGACCTGATGGTACAGACGGGCCATCGACGAAGCGTCCCATCCCGCTTCCCTGGCCAGATCGCCGACGTCGGCCGTCGCCACGGTCGGCCGCAGCAGCGCCACCGACCGGGCCAGATCGTCGGGGACGCCGACGGCGCGGAAGGCGTCGATGCGGGCCTGCAGCCTCGCCTGCTCGAAGCGCGACAGCACCTGGCCGCCATGCGGCTTAAGGGCGTCGGCCACGGGTTGATAGGCGTCGATCAGGCCCTGGACCGAACTGCCCGCGCGCGCGGCGCGGCGCGTCAGCCAGAAGGTCTGGCGCCGCATGACCAGGGCGATCTCGCGATAGAGCGCCGTCTGGGCCTCGGCCGGGATGTTCAGATCCAGAGCCGACACCGTGTCCCAGGCCTCGTCGAGGCGGAAGATGCGACGGGCCGCCGCGAAAGCGAGGACCATCGGTCCGGCCTCCGTCTCCGCGCTCTGACGGAGACGGAGGGGGAAGGTCGCCCCGCAGGCGTTGACCACGTCGTTGGCCACAACCGTCGCCACGATCTCGCGCCGCAGCCGGTGTCCGCGCATCTCGACCTCGAACCCATGCAGGGCGGCCGGGAAATAGTTGACCAGGGTGGCGTGGAAGAAGGGGTCGTCCGGCGCGTCGGAGGCGACGATGGCGTCGAACAGCTCGATCTTCGAATAGGCGGTCAGCACCGCCAGCTCCGGCCGGGTCAGGGCCGAGCCCGTGGCCTTCATCTCCGCCAGCTTGAGATCGTCGGGCAGGCCCTCGACCCTGCGGTCGAGTCGGCCCTTGGCCCCGAGCGCCTGCATGAAGCCCTGCTGGGAATCCAGCGCGTCCGCGCCTTCCGCCTGTTGCAGGGTCAGGGCCAGGGTCTGGTCGTAGTTGTGCTTCAGCACCTTCAGCCCGACCTCTTCGGTCATGGAGGCCAGCAGGGCGTCGCGGTCCTCCGGCTTAAGCGCGCCCGAGGCGATGGCCGAGCCGGTCAGGATCTTGATGTTCACCTCATGGTCCGAGGTGTCCACCCCGGCGGAGTTGTCGATGGCGTCGGTGTTGATCCGGCCGCCGCCCGACCCGCGCCCGCTCAGCGCGAAGTGGATGCGGCCCGCCTGGGTCAGGCCCAGGTTGGCGCCCTCGCCGACCACCTTCACGCGCAGATCGCCGCCGTCGATGCGCAGGGCGTCGTTGGCCTTGTCGCCGGCCTGGGCGTCGGTCTCGTGCGGGGCCTTCACATAGGTGCCGATGCCCCCGAGATAGAGCAGTTCGACCGGCGCCTTCAGGATCGCCTTCATCAGCGAGGGCGGGTCCATCGCCTCGTCTTCGACGCCCAGAAGGGCGCGGACCTCGGGCGACAGCGGAATCGACTTGTCGCCGCGCGAGAAGACGCCGCCGCCCTTCGAGATCTTGGACCTGTCGTAGTCCTGCCAGGACGATCGCGGCAGCTGGAACATCCGGTTCCGCTCGGCCCAGCTGAGGGCCGGGTCCGGGTCCGGGTCCAGGAAGACGTCCCTGTGATCGAAGGCGGCGACCAGCTTGGTCGACTTGGACAGCAGCAGGCCGTTGCCGAACACGTCGCCGGACATGTCGCCGACGCCCGCGGCCGTGAAGGGCTCGGTCTGGATGTCCTTGCCCATCTCGCGGAAGTGGCGCTTCACCGCTTCCCATGCGCCGCGGGCGGTGATGCCCATGGCCTTGTGGTCATAGCCGACCGACCCTCCTGACGCGAAGGCGTCGCCCAGCCAGAACCCGTATTGCGCCGACACGCCGTTGGCGATGTCGGAGAAGGTGGCCGTGCCCTTGTCGGCGGCGACGACGAGATAGGGGTCGTCGTCTTCCCAGGCGACCACATTCGCCGGGCGCACCACGGCGCCGTCGGCGGCGATGTTGTCGGTCACGTCCAGCAGGCCGGACAGGAAGGTCTTGTAGGCGCGGATCGCCTCGGCCTGCTGGGCGTCGCGGTCGGCGCCGGCGCGGACCATGGCGGTGAGGTTCTTGGGATAGAAGCCGCCCTTGGACCCGACCGGCACGATGACGGCGTTCTTGACCTGCTGCGCCTTGACCAGGCCCAGCACCTCGGTGCGGAAGTCGTCGCGCCGGTCGGACCAGCGCAGGCCGCCGCGCGCGACGGGGCCGAAGCGCAGATGCACGCCCTCGACATGCGGCGCCCAGACGAAGATCTCCCGATAGGGCTTGGGCAGGGGCAGGTCGTCCAGCTCGCGCGAGGCGATCTTGATCGACACGTGCGGCTTGGGTCCGCCGTCGGGGCCCTGCTGGAAGAAGTTGGTGCGCTTGATCGCGCCGATCAGGGCAGCCATGCGCCGCAGGGCCCGATCGTGGTCCAGGCTCTTCACGCCCTGAAGCAGCTCGGCCATGCGGGCGTTCAGCCGCTCCACCTCGGCGTCGCGCGCGGCGACGGCGCCGCCGGCGGGATCGAACTTCGTCCGGAACAGGTCCAGCAGGGTCCGCGCCGCGTCCGGATGGAGGATCAGGGCCTCTTCCTGCACCGCCTGGCTGGGATCCAGGCCGCTCTGCTGGCGACAGCGGGCCAGGACGCGGATCAGGGCGGCCTCGCGCCAGCCCACGCCCAGTTCCAGCACCAGCCGGTTGAAGCCGTCGCTTTCGGTCAGGCCGTTCCACACGGCCTGAACCGCCGCTTCGAACGGTCCGGCCACGCTTTCGAAGCTCAGGGTCTCGCCGCGCGGATCCTCAAGCAGGAACTCGTGGACGTGAACCGGCTCGTCGCCCAGCGGCTTCACGGCGTGGCCCCATTCCTCCAGCGTCTTCAGCCCCATGTCCGCAAGGATAGGCAGGACGTCGGACAGCGGAACGGCCCCGCCGCGGCGGTACAGCTTGAAGCGGAACTGCAGGGCGGTGTCGCCCGGATTGCGGAAGGCGCGCACGCCCACCGGCTCGCCGCCGCCCACGGCGCCGTCCTCGTTCAGCCTGTCGAAGGCCTGAAGGTCGCGCACGGCTTCCGCCGCGTCATAGCGGTCGCGATATCCGGCCCCGAAGGCGTCGGCCCAGCGTTCGCTGAGCGGACCCACGCCGACGTCGTCGACCGAGGCGGCGCGCAGGGCGGCTTCGAACCGGTCCTTCCAGCCCCGCCCCGCCTCGGCGATCCGGGCTTCCAGGTCCGCCGCGTCGGGCGTCGGGTGGTCGCCGGGCGTCACGCCGATGATGTAGTGGATCCGGACCAGGGGATTGTCGGACAGCTCCGGATACCAGGCCGAAAGGCGTCCGCCCCAGGCCTCGGCCAGGATGCGGCCGATGCGCTCGCGCACCGAGGCATGGAACCGGTCGCGCGGGATGAAGACCAGCACGGAGACGAAGCGGTCGAAGGGATCCTTGCGCGTGAAGCTGCGGATGCGGGGCCGATCCTGCAGGTGCAGGATGCCGAGCGCGATCTCCAGCAGCTCGTCCTCGCGGATCTGGAACAGCTCGTCGCGCGGATAGGTCTCGAGGATGTTCTTCAACCGCTTGTGGCTGTGGCTGCCTTCGACCTTGGCGGCGCGGGCCAGGGCGTTCATGACCTTGCGCCGGATCAGCGGAACCTCCGAGGTCTGCCGGTCGTAGGCCTCGGCGGTGAACAGGCCGACGAACCGGGTCTCGCCTGACGGGCGACCCTCGGCGTCGAAGCGCTTGACCCCGACGTAGTCCATGTAGGCGCGACGATGCACGCGCGACCGCGCGTTGGCCTTGGCCACGGTGACCGGGTCCGACAGGTCGATCTGGCGCTTCATCGCGCCGGTCAGCACCGCCGGCTCGTTCGTCCGGCGCAGCACGGTGCGTTCCGGATCGCGCAGGACGCCCAGTCCCTCGCGCGACTGCGACAGGGGGGCTTCGGCCTGATAGGCGCCGGCGGCGTCGCGCGGATAGTCGTAGTCGCGCGCGCCCAGGAAGACGAAGTGATCGGCGTTCAGCCACTCCAGAAAGGCGATCGACTCCGTCGCCAATTCCGGATCGACGCCTTTGGGCCCGGCGCGCAAATGATCGATGGCCCGGCTCATCGCCGCGTTCATCGCGCCATGGTCGCCCACGGCCAGGCGCACGTCCTCCAGCGTCGCCGTCAGCCCTTGCCGCAAGGCCTCGCGCCGCTCGTTCGGCAGGGGATCGACGACCACCACGATGACGGATTCCCGGGTCGCCCCGGCGATCCGCGCGCCCTTGCCGTCACGGGCGGCCGGAACCACGGGATGGAACATGGCGCGCACCGAGACGCCGGCGTCGGCCAGCTCGCCCATGACGCTGTCGACCAGGAAGGGGCCGTCGTCCTGGATGACGTGGATCAGGTCGAAGCCGCCGGGCCGGCCGTCGGCCCCGGCCATGGGCCCGATCCCGACGCGTGGGGCTTCGCCCTCCCGGCGCACCGCGGTCGCGGTCCAGACGCCCGCCAGAACAGCCCCCAGATCGGCCAGAGCGATCTCCGGAGTCTCGTCGGCCGACCAGTCGTCCAGGGCCTGACGCAGGAACTCCCGTTCCAGAGGTCCGACCGCGCCGCCGCCGGCCCGCGTGAAGTCGCCCGCCAGCGCCTCCATCCGATGGGCGGACGTCGGGGCGGCTTCGGCTTGGGCGGCCATGGGGGCTCTCTTGTCGGACGCGGTCCTCCCGACCGCACTTTCGCCGATGGTTAGAGCGGGCGTCGTCAAAGGGGAAGGCCGGAAAAGACAAGACGCCGGCTCCGCTGCGGAAGCCGGCGCCCCGTCGTGACCCGAGGGTCGTCAGTAGCGGACGTTGAAGCCCAGCCGGAAGGCGTGGAACTTGAAGTTCTCGTTCGACCGCGTGATGTCCGTGCCTGCGGCGTTGGGGGCGAGGATGAAGGGATTGGTGGGGCCCGCCGTGCCCGGGCCGGCGCGCACGACGTGATCGCCGGCTTCCAGATCGGTGTAGAGATATTCGCCGACCAAGGTCAGGTTGGGCGCCAGGCTCCATTCCATGCCGCCGCCGAACTGCGTGCCCTCGGCCCGCTCCTCGTCCACGCGCTCGACGAAGGAATTGGCGCCGTTGGTGGTGAAGAACTTGTTGTCGATCTGGCCGTAGGCGACGCCGCCGGTCGCATAGACCAGGGCCGGGCCGAAGGCGTAGCCGACCCGCCCGCGGAAGGCGGCCATCTGCTCCAGATTGCGTGTGAAGGCATAGTTGGCCGGCGTGGTGCTGAAGCCGGTCACGCTGTCCTCGGCGTCCACGGCCGAGACGTCCGCCACGGCGCCCACGACCCAGCTGCCGAACTGCATGTCGTAGCCGACGCGGGCGCCGCCCTCGACGCCGCCGTCGTCGCGGTCGCAGCTGGTCGGCTGGGCGTTGCTGCCCTGGCCGGAGCAGTAGCCGGGGCTGAAGGCGTCGCCGCCGGCGCTCAGAACGACGGTGTCGTCGAAGTCGCCGTCGAAGTCCCGGTCGAACACGAGGGCCTCGTTTTTGTCCTCGTCCGAATCCAGGAAGCCGCCGTGGATCCCCACGTAGAAGCCGTTCCAGTCCGGCGTGGCCTGGGCCAGGGCGGGGGTGACGCCGGCGACGGCCAGAAGCGCGGCCGCGGCGACGGTGTGTCGAATGTTCATCGAAAACCTCAGAGATTCTGGGCGCGTCGCCGCGCCGGCGGTGGGGGAGCCCTCCCAGTCCGGATGAACGTCGCTTTCCAGGCCGCGTTCCGGTCGCGCCCGGCACGCGCGCGACGTGACGCGACGCTGTGTTCCGCAGGCCACAACCCCAAATGGCGAAAGGCCGCCGAAGCGAACTTCGACGGCCTTTGCCGGGACGGCGCCGGGAGGGGGAGGGAGGCGCCGGCCTGTCGATCGCCGCGGTTGGAGGGGGGAGGGGCCGCGGCGGTGATGAGGAAATGGGGGGTCCGCGCCGGGGTTCAACCCTTTTCGGCGGACTTGGCGCCCCGACCGGGGCGCGGCGGGTTGTCGCGGACCTCCGGCCCCTTCTGGGCCTCGTCGGCATAGGGTTCGCCGTCGCCCGACAGCAGGATGGCCATCCATCGGCTGCCTCGGAACTCAGCCAGGATGGCCATGGCCATGACCGCCAGCGGCGTGGACAGGAACATGCCGACCACGCCCCAGATCTTGCCCCAGAAGGCCAGAGACAGCAGCACCACCACCGGATCGATGTTCTGGTTGTCGCCCTGCATGCGCGGCTGGATCATGTTGCCGGAGATGAACAGGATCGCCTGAAGCCCGCCCAGCAGGATCAGCGCCGGCCAATAGCTTTCGAACTGGACCAGGGCGAACAGGGGCGGCGCCAGCCCCGCGATGGCCCCGCCCAGAACCGGGATGAAGCCGACCACGAAGATGACGAAGGTCCAGAACTCGGCGTTCTGAAGCCCGACGGCCCGCATCAGCACCCAGGCGGCGGCGCAGATCATCAGGCCGGTCACCGTCTGGACCCACAGATAGCCCTCGACCCCGCCGCGGACGCGCTCGAAAACCTCCATGGCCTCTGTGCGGGCCTTCCGCTCCGGGAACATGCCGACCAGCTTGCGCCGGAAGCCCCATTGCGACGCCAGCAAGAAGGCCAGGTAGATCAGCACGAAGACCGCGCCGGTCAGCACGCCCTGCGCCTGCACCGCCGCCTGGCCGATGTAGGATCGCAGGTCCAACTGCGTCAGAAGCTCGGAGATCGTCGGCGGCTCGGCCTGACCGAACAGGGCCCAGGCGTCGGTCAGAATCTGGTCCAGGCGGGGCCCGATGCGGGTCGACACGCCCGAAGCCTCGCCGAAGAAGCCCAGCGCCCCATTCAGGATGAAGGCCACCGAGGCGAAGAAGCCCAGGATGACCAAGATCAGCGCGGTCACCCCGGCCCAGCGCGACGACAGTCGGGCATTCTGCTCCAGCCATCGCTGCATCCCGCCGATCATGATCAGCAGGAAGATGGCCATGGCCAAGGGCGTCAGGATGTCCCGCAGCCAGTAGACGGCCCAGCACCCGGCCACGGCGGCGATCACCACCAGGGCGTTTCTCGACACGGTCGAGGAGGGGATCACGGTGGGCGGTTTCATCGGCATATGGTCAAGGTCCGGACCGACGGCGTCAACGGGCCTTGATCCGCGTTCCGCGCCGGTCAAGCATGAGCGTCGCCGCCTCCCGCCGGTTCCCGAAACGCGAGCGCCCCAGATGACCGACGCCCCCGCCCTGTTCCTGGGCCAGTCCGACCAGCCGGAGACCCTGCTGCTGAACCGGGCCAACCGGCACGGCGTCGTGGCCGGCGCGACGGGCACCGGCAAGACCGTCACGCTGCAGATCATGGCCCAGGGCTTCTCCGACGCCGGCGTGCCGGTCTTCTGCGCCGACGTGAAGGGCGACCTGTCTGGCATCTGCATGCCGGGCGGCCCGAACGAGAAGCTGCTGGCGCGGGCGCAGGAGATGGGGCTGACGCTGACGCCCAAGGCCGCGCCCACCGTATTCTGGGATCTGTACGGGCAGAAGGGCCACCCCATCCGCACCACGATCTCGGAGATCGGGCCGGTGCTGCTGGCGCGCATGCTGAACCTGAACGAGGTGCAGGAGGGCGTGCTGTCGGTGGTCTTCCACGTCGCCGACAAGGAGGGGCTGCTGCTGCTGGATCTCGACGACCTGCGCGCCATGCTGGCCCATGTCGGCGAGAACGCCGACCGGATCGGGCGCGAGGTGGGCAACGTGGCGCCGACCTCGATCGCCGCGATCCAGCGGTCGATCCTGCAGCTCGAGCAGCAGGGCGGCGCCGCCTTCTTCGGCGAGCCGGCCCTGCGGCTGGAGGACATGCTGCGCACCTCGCTGGACGGCCGGGGCCAGGTCAACGTGCTGGACGCGACCCGGCTGATGAACTCACCGCGCCTCTACGCCGCCTTCCTGCTCTGGCTGCTGTCGGAGCTGTTCGAGCAGCTGCCGGAAGTGGGCGATCCCGACAAACCCCGCCTGGTCTTCTTCTTCGACGAGGCGCACCTGCTGTTCACAGACGCGCCCACGGCCCTGCGTGAGAAGGTGGAGCAGGTGGTGCGGCTGATCCGGTCCAAGGGGGTCGGCGTCTATTTCGTCACCCAGAACCCGGCCGACATCCCCGACAGCGTCCTGGCCCAGCTGGGCAACCGCATCCAGCACGCCCTGCGCGCCTACACCCCGTCGGAGCAGAAGGGGCTGAAGGCCGCATCGCAGAGCTTCCGCCCCAACCCCGCCTTCGACACGGCCGAGGCCATCCAGGGTCTGGGCGTGGGCGAGGCGCTGGTCTCGACCCTCGACGAGAAGGGCGCCCCCCGCGTGGTCGGACGCACCAAGATCCGCCCGCCGGACAGCCGCCTGGGCCCCGCCACCGACGCGGAGCGGGCGCAGATCATGGCCGCCAGCCCGGTGCGCGGCATGTACGACACCCCGGTCGACCGCGAGTCCGCCGAGGAAGTCTTGACCGCCCGCCGCGGCGAGGCCGACCAGGCCGCCGCCGACGCCAGACTGGCCGAAGCCCGCGCCAAGGTCGACGCGGCCGCCGCCAAGGAGGCGGAGAAGGCCGCCGCCGCCCGTGAGAAGGAACAGGTCCGCCTCGACCGCGAGGCGGAACGCGCCCGCACGCCGGCCCGCCGATCCAACCGCCAGACGCCGGTGGAGGCCCTGACCAAGTCCGTGCTGAGGACGGCGGGCAGCACGCTCACGCGGGAGCTGCTGCGAGGCGTGCTGGGCGGGTTGAAGCGGCGGTGATCAGTCGTTGACCTCACCCCGATCCAGCCTGCGCAAGAAACTCTCCACGCTCCCGTCATCCTCGGGCTTGACCCGAGGATCAGACGCGCCCTCGCACAAAAAGGGGTAGAGGTCCGCCCATTCTGGGTTCTCTCGTTCGATCAACTGCATCTTCCATGGCCGGTTCCAGCGTTTCAGCGCCTTCTCTCGACGCAGCGCTTCGGTCACCAGAACATGCGGCTCGTACCAGACCAACATCGTGCAGCCGTGCTTTCGGGTGAAGCCCTCCAACGCGCCGGTCCGATGTTGCGTGGCGCGCTCATACAAATTGGACGTCATCCGACGTACGGCACGCCGAAAGGTCGACTGGCTTGAATGTAGGTGGCGATCAGGGGACGCCGACGTTCCATTGACCGAGGGTGCGGATCGTCCGGTCCTCGGGTCAAGCCCGAGGATGACGGAGTTCGATCGCCTACCGCCCCACGATCCGCCACATCCTGAGCGGATGCCGCACCGTCCCGGCCTCGTCGCCGGCCCCGTCTCCCCGGCCCATGTAGAAGTCCGCGCGGACCGGGCCGCGGATGGCGGAGCCGGTGTCGAGCGCCATGACCAGGCCGGAGTAGCCGGAGCGGGCGCCGGCGAGGTTGCCGGCGTCGGCCTCGATCCAGACCGGGGTTCCATAGGTCCAGAAGGACGGGTCCACGGCGATCGACCGGCGCGCGGTCAGGGGCACGCCGGCGGCGCCCGCCGGGTGGCCGCCGTCGTCGGGGTCCATGCGGAAGAAAATGTAGCGGGGGTTCAGGGCCATGACCTCGGCGGCCCGGTCGCCGCGGTTGGCGGCCAGCCATCCGCGGATGGCCTCGCCCGACGTGCCGTCGCGGGGCAGCAGGCCGCGCTCGGCCATCGGCGTGGCGATGCCCACGAAGCGCTGACCGTTGTCCGCGGCATAGGCGGCGCGGGCGCGCGTGCCGTCCTCGAACGTCAGATGGCCGGAGCCCTGGATCTGCATGAAGAACAGGTCCTCGGCCCGCATGAAGGCGAGCGCCTGAGGCGCCGGCCGCGCCTCGATCTCGGCCCGCGTCGGCCCCACGTCGCCGCGGCGCCAGCCCGGCGGGGGCGGCAGCACGGGGGCCGAGAACTCCGCGTCCGGATAGCGGCGGGCCGGATACTCCGGCGCGAAATAGGCGGTCAGTCGGCCCGGCGACCCGTCCGGCGTCCGCGCCTCGACCGCGGCGAAGTTGGTTTCGAGCCAGTCGCGCGCGCGGATCAAGGAAGGGTTCCGCGCCGCCTCCGCCCGCGCGGCCTCGCACATGAGATCGGCGGCCGGGCGGCAACCCGCGGCATAGGCCTGAAGCGCGGCGGCGTGATCCTCCCGCCCCCACCCCGGCAGGGCGGACAGGGGCACGGCGCCGGCGGGCAGGGGTCGCGGACCCGGGCCGGGCTCGACCACCGGTCCCGTCGGGACGCTGGGAGCGGGCTCCTCGACCGGCGGAGCCGTCGGCGACGGGGCCGGCGCGGTGGCGCAGGCGGCGGCGACCAGGCCCAGAAGCGGGAGAAGACGGCGGATCACGCCACAGCAGGCTCGACCCGCGCCAGAACCCAGTTCGGATCCTGGGCCCCCAGGGGCCGCTGGAAGGTCCAGACCTCGGCCGTGCGGCGTTCCTCGATCACGTCGTCGCGGCCGGGCGCGGAGGAGGTCTGGCGCAGTTCGGCCAGGAAGCGGACGCGGGCGACGGCGCGGTCGTTTTCGACCGTCGCCTGTTCCAGATCGGCGCGCGGCGCATGGGTGAACTCCACCCGCTCCACGTCGCCCCGGGCCTCGCGCGCGGCGATGCCTGCCTCGAACGAGGCCAAGACGGCTGGGGCCAGAAGCGGCTTCAGCGCCTCGCGGTCGCCGGCGGCATAGGCCTGGACGATCGTCTCATGCGCGGTGCGGGCGCCCTCCAGGAAGCGATGCGCGTCGAAGGCCGGATCGCGCGCCTTCAGCCCTTGGATGGCCGCCAGGGTGTGGCTGTCGATCGGCGGCGCGTTCGGCACGGCGGCGGGGCCCTGGGCCGGGACCGGCTGGGCGCGGGGGTCGTCCTCGGGCTGGCGGCCGACCTTCTTGCCCAGGACGTTGTAGAGCTGGAACAGGACGAAGGCGGCGATCACCGCGAAGAGCACGATCTGGAACTGGACGGGCACGGGGCATCCCTGACGGCGGGGGAGGAAAGCAGGATTAGGCGGTCATATGGGGTGGGGCAAGCGGAACGCCCAGCGCCCGGCCCGCGCCCGCCGTTGCGACCCGACGCCGCGCATGATAGTCGCCGCGCCTTCCCGGCGGCCGCCATTCCGCCGCCACGTTTCGGATATCCGCGACCCATGACCGACGCCACGACCCCGACGCCGACCGCCGGCGACCAGCCCCAGCAGGGCCAGCCCGCCGCCCCGGGCTTCCGCATTCTGGCGCAGTACGTCCGGGACATGTCGTTCGAGAACCCCAAGGCGCCGGAAAGCCTGCGCGCCGAGGGCAAGCCCACCATCGACATGGGCGTGGAGATGAACGCCATGGGCCGCAAGGACGGCCTGTTCGAGGTGGACCTGAAGCTGTCGGTCAAGGCCGCGGTCGAGGCCGGACCGATCTTCGCCGTCGAACTGGTGTACGGCGGCCTGTTCCAGCTGATGGGCGTGGCCGAGCAGGACATCGAGCCCATGCTGATGATCGAATGCCCGCGCTACCTCTATCCCTTCGCCCGCGAGATCATCGCCCGGGCGACCTCGGACGGCGGCCTGGTCCCGCCGTTCCTGATGGACCCGATCGACTTCTCGGCCATCTATGCCCAGCGGCGCGCCGAGATGCAGCGCACTCCGGCGCAGGCTTAAGGAAAGGAGCGCGGACCTCCAGGTCCGCGTCTTTCTTGCAGCGACAAGCGTGGGGTCGCGGACCTGAAGGTCCGCGCTCCTCAAGCGGCGTCCAGGGCGTCCCAGAGCGTCGTCGATTTGATCTCGGCTTCCAGGAAGGCGCGGTGCGCGGCGGCTTCGGCGTCGGTCAGGCGCGACGTCAGGGGACGCGGCCTGGGGCCGTGGGGCGTGCCGCCGGCTTGGGACGTGGCGGCGACCGCCGCAGCCATGGACAGGTCCAGCTTGCGCGCCTTGCCGCCCTTCAGCTCCAGATAGACCTCGGCCAGCAGGCGGGCGTCGATCAGGGCGCCGTGCAGCGTCCGCTCGGTCAGCGAGATCTTGAAGCGCCGGCACAGGGCGTCCAGCGAGTTGGGCATGCCCGGAAACCGCCGCTGCGCCAGCTGAAGCGTGTCGATCCAGCGCTCGACCGGGATCAGGTGGCGCCCGCAGTTGGTGCATTCCCACTCCACGAAGGCCCGGTCGAAACCGGCGTTGTGGGCGATGATGGGCGCGTCGCCGACGAACTCCAGGAAGTCGCCGACGATCTGGTGGAATTTCGGCGCGTCCTTCACCTTGTCGTCGGTGATGCCGTGCACGGCGATCGCGCCGGCGGGGATCAGCCGCTCGGGATTGACGTAGCGGTGGAAGGTCCGGCCGGTCGGCAGCAGGTCCTCGATCTCGATGCAGCCGATCTCGATCAGGCGGTCGCCGGTCTTCGGGTCGAAGCCGGTGGTTTCGGTGTCGAGCACGATCGCGCGGGCCATGGCCCTTACTGACCCGCTTCGCCGCCGGACGAAAGGCCGCGTCGGGGCGCCGTCCACGAGGGATCCAGAACCGTCCCCACGATCGCGCTCACCTGCGCGCGCGCCGCCTCGATCCCATTCGACGTGTCCACGACGAAGTCGGCCCGGGCCCGCTTCTCCGCGTCCGGCGTCTGGCGGGCAAGGATGGCGTCGAACCGGTCCCGCGTCATGTCGGGTCGGGCCAGGACGCGTCGGGCCTGGACCTCCGGCGGCGCGGTGACGACGACCACGGCGTCCACCGTCCGGTCGCCGCCGGTTTCGAACAGCAGGGGGACGTCCAGCACCGCCAGCCTGACGCCCGCCGCCCGCGCGGCCTCAAGCTCCGCCAGCCGGCCCTGCGCCACCAGCGGGTGGACGATCGACTCCAGCCGGCGGAAGGCGTCGCGGTCGTCGCCCAGCGTGCGCGCCAGTCTGTCCCGGTCCACGGCCCCGTCGATCACCACGCCGGGAAAGACCTCGCCGACCGGCCCCACGGCGGCGCCGCCCGGAGCATAGAGGGCGTGAACCGCGGCGTCGGCGTTCCACGTGACGGCGCCGGCGTCTGCGAACAGACGAGTCGTCGTCGACTTGCCCATGCCGATCGATCCGGTGAGGCCCAGAACGATCATGCCGCCTCCAGCGCCGTCAGGCACAAGCTGCGGACGTCGATGTCGGCTGGCTCCACGCCGTAGATGGCCCCGAACGACGGCCGCGCCTGGCCGATCAACATCGCCAGCCCATCGACGATCGTCAGGCCGCGGTCTCGGGCGGCGGCCAGAAGCGGAGTGATCAGCGGGCGGTAGGTCATGTCCATCACGACGGCGGACGGTTTCAGCAGGCCGGCGTCCAACCCGGGATCGACGGGCAGGGCGTTGACGACAATGTCGGACGCTTGCAGATCATCCGTCGTCTGAGGGATCACGCCCAAGGTCTCGGCGAGTTCACGCGTGCGGTCAGAGCTTCGGTTGACGACCCCCACGACGGCGCCCGCATCCTGAAGGGCAGCAGCGGCCGCGCGCGCCGCCCCGCCTGCACCCAGAATCGTCACTCGTGCGCCTTTCAGCGTGAGTTCGGAGGCCTGCTCCTTCAAGGCGTCGAGAAGCCCGTGGCCGTCGGTCGAGTCCGCGACGACGCGCCCGTCGCGGAAGGTGAGCAGATTGGCCGACCCGGCGCGACGAGCCGTTCCAGACGCCTTGTCCGCCACCGACAGCGCCCTCAGCTTCCACGGCGCGGTGACGTTCAGTCCACAGAGCGTTCCGTCTCGACCCATCTGAACCCGGGAGTCGAACGCCGCCTCGTCCGCCGCGGCGAAGGCTTCGTAGGTCGCCACCAGACCCGCCGCGCCGATCCATGCGTCGTGGATCAGCGGGCTCAGTGAATGGCCGATCGGCCAGCCGACGACGCCGCCCCGGATCATGCCGGCAGGGCCCCGTGAGCCCGCAAGGTCTCAAGCAGCGGCCACAGGGGCATTCCCATGATCGTCGCCTGGGCGCCCTCGACGCGCGCGAACAGCTGGGCGCCGCGCCCCTCGATGCGGTAGCAGCCGACCGAAGCCAGCAGCCCCTCGCCCTCCGTGGACAGATAGGCGTCGAGGAAGGCGTCGGAGACGTCGCGCATCGTCATCCGCGCGGCGTCGCGATCGGACCAGACGACCTGGCCGCCCCGCGCCAGCGCGACACCGGACCATAAAACGTGGTCGCGGCCCCGCATGTCCCGCAGCCGCGCCCGCGCCTCGTCCATCGATCCGGCTTTGGAGACCAGACCGCCGTCGAAGGACAGGATCTGGTCCGAGCCGATCACCCAGTCGTCGGGGCGTCGCCGCGACACGTCGAGCGCCTTGGCCTCGGCCAGGGTCACGCTCAGGGCCGCCGGATCGCGCCGGGCTTCCGGCGTCTTCAGCGCCGCTTCGTCGACGTCGGCCGGATCGACGGCGAAGCCCACGCCCGCGTTCTCAAGGATCGCACGGCGGGCCGCGCTGGCGGAGGCGAGGACGATCATCGGCCGGCCTCGACGCGGGCGCGACGTTCCTGCAGCAGGTTGACCACGGCGGCGGCCGTCTCCTCCACCGAACGGCGGGTCACGTCGATCACGGGCCAGCCGCGTCGTTCGAAGGCGCGCCGGGCCTTGATCGTCTCGTCCCGCACCGCGTCCTGATCGACGTAGGACGAGGCCCGGTCGGCGTTCAGCCCCTCCAGCCGGTTGCGCCGGATCTGCACCAGACGGTCGGGCGACACCGTCAGCCCCACCACCAGAGGATTCCTGAGTGCGGTCAGGCGCTCGCCGTCCTCCTGTTCGGGCACCAGCGGCACGTTGGCCGCGCGGATGCCCCGGTGGGCCAGATAGATGCAGGTCGGCGTCTTCGACGTGCGGCTGACGCCGGTCAGCACGACGTCGGCCTGTTCCAGCTGCTCCGTCGTCCCCTGGCCGTCGTCGTGGGCCATGGCGAAGTCCAGCGCCGCGATGCGGTTGAAGTAGTCGTGGTCCAGCGCGTGCTGGGCCCCCACCCGCGTCGACAGGGCCGCGCCCAGATAGCGCGACAGGGCCCCGACCAGAGGATCCAGTGCGGCGATCTGGGGCATGTCCAGTCGGCGGCAGCCCTGTTCCAGCTGATCGCGCAGTTCTGGGTCGACCAGGGTGTGCAACACCACCCCCGGCGCGGCCTCGACCTCCTCCAGCACCCGTTCCATCTGACGGGGCGAGCGGACGAGCGCATAGATGTGTTCGATGGGAATGATGCCGTCGAAGCGCGCCACCACGGCCTTGGCCATGGCGTTCAGGGTCTCTCCGGTGGAATCCGACACCAGATGAACGTGAAAATAGGTGGCCAGGCGGCCGGCGCGCGGCGGCGTCATGCCTCGGGCCTCGCTTGGGACATGCGGACGAATCCTGGGGAGAAGGCGGGGGAAGACAGAGGCGCCGTCTGCGGAGTTCCGGTCATGGATTTCCATACCGCGTCGCCCGGCGCCGGGCGAGCGGGGATGAACGGGGATGATCAGCGGCTTGATCCGGCCGGTCGTCCACCTGGGGAACCACACGGCGCGTCGCGTGGGGAAAATCTTGCCGAACCGTTAACGACCCACAAGCGGCCGGCCGGCGCCCCAGGCCCCGCGCCTCGACGTTAAGCCTCCGTTAACGCTTTCGGCGGGCTTGGCGCCCGCATCGATCCCCAGTTCCTCGTCGCATCCTGGCGGCGTGGAAAACCGCGGCCGACCGCGGGAAGAGACCCGACTTCTCCCCGTCATCCCCGCCTCCTTCTCCTTCTTCCGGACTCTTCGATTCAAGAAAGGGAAAGGGGAAGGGAAGCGTGGCTTGAGCGGGGACGCCCGACGCCCTAAGCCGGATGAATGACCACGCCTCGTCTTCTCAGAACACTGGCCGGCGAGCACGTCGGCCGTCCGCCCGTCTGGTTCATGCGCCAGGCGGGCCGGTATCTGCCGGAGTATCGGGAGCTGAGGGCGACCACGCCGGGCTTCATCGAATTCTGCCTGCATCCGGAGAAGGCCGCCGAAGCGACCCTGCAGCCCATGCGGCGGTTCGGCTTCGACGCCGCCATCGTCTTCGCCGACATTCTGCTTATCCCCCGCGCCCTGGGCCAGGAGGTCTGGTTCGAGGCCGGCGAAGGTCCGCGCCTCGGCGTCCTGCCGTCGCTGGAAAGCATGCGGGAGAGGGCCGAAGGGGCGGGGCGCGCCCTGTCCGAGGTCGGTGAGACCCTGAAGATCGTCCGGCGAGAACTGGAGCCGGAGCGCGCCCTGATCGGCTTCGCCGGCGCGCCCTGGACAGTGGCCACCTACATGCTGGACGGCGAGGCGCGGCTGATCGGCAAGGGCGAGCGGGCCCAGGCGCGGGAGTACGCCTATCGGGACCCGGACGGGGTCAACGCCCTGCTGGGCGTGCTGGTCGAGGCGACCGCGCATTATCTGAAGATGCAGGCCGACGCCGGGGCCCAGGTGTTGAAGATCTTCGAGAGCTGGGCCGAGGGCCTGCCCGACGACCTGTTCGAAGACCTGGTGATGAACCCGCACCAGATGCTGGTGGCCCGGCTGCGCGAACTGGGCGTCACCGTCCCGCTCATCGGCTTCCCACGTGGGTCGGCCGCCCTGGTCGATGACTACGCCGCGCGGTGCGCCGTCCAGGGCGTCGCGCTGGACACGGCCTGTCCTTTGGCCGTCGGCAAGCGGGTCCAGTCTATCCGTCCGATCCAGGGCGCGCTCGATCCGCTGCTGCTGCGGGCCGGGGGTGCGGCGCTGGACCGCAGAGTCGATCAGCTGATGGAGGCTTGGGGCGATGGGCCGTGGATCTTCAACCTGGGTCACGGCATCCTGCCTGACGTGCCGATCGCGCACGTCGAGCGCGTTCTGAAGAGGATCGGCGCGCAGTGACGCAAACGGGCATGTCGGGGGGGCGCATCGCGGTCGTCCTGTTCAATCTGGGCGGCCCCGACGGCCCCGACGATGTGAAGCCCTTTCTTTTCAATCTGTTCAATGATCCGGCGATCATCGGCCTGCCCGGGATCGTCCGCACGCCGCTGGCGCGCCTGATCTCCTCGCGGCGGGAGGCCGAGGCCCAGGCCAACTATGACGTCATGGGGGGCGGCTCGCCTCTGCTCCCCGGCACGCGGGCCCAGGCCGCGGCGCTGGAGGCGGCGCTGGCGCGGGGGCTCCCCGGCGACGAGTGCCGCGTCTTCGTCTGCATGCGCTACTGGCGGCCGATGACGGCCGAGGTGGCGTCGGAGGTGGCGGCCTTCGCGCCCGACGAGATCGTGCTCCTGCCGCTGTACCCGCAGTTTTCGACCACGACCTCCGACTCTTCGTTGAAACTGTGGAACCGCACCTATGCCGGGCCGGGCCGCAGGCGGACCGTCTGCTGCTGGCCACGCGCCGAGGGATGGATAGCGGCCCAGGCCGAGGCGATCCGATCCAAGCTGGCCGAGGCCGGGGATCGCCCCGTCCGCGTCCTGATGTCGGCGCACGGAATCCCCGAAACCCTGGTGACCAAGAAGGGCGACCCCTATCAGGAGCAGGTCGAGGCGACCTGCGTCGCCGTGGCGGATCGGCTGGACCTCGGCGCACGGGGCGACCGCTGGGACATCTGCTACCAGAGCCGGGTCGGCCCCTTGAAGTGGCTGGGTCCCGCCACGCCGGTGGCCATCGCCCGAGCGGGCGAGGACGGGTTGGGGGTGGTGGTGGCGCCGGTCGCCTTCGTTTCCGAGCACATCGAGACCCTGGTCGAGCTGGACGTGGAATACGCCGAGCTGGCGCACGAGGTGGGGGCGTCGCCTTATCTGCGGGCGCCGGCCGTGGGCACGGCGCCCGACTTCATCGCCGCGCTTGCCGAAGCGGTGGTCCAGTCCCTGCCGCGAACCGGCGCCGCGCCTCACGGCCCGGGCTGCCAGGGCCGCTGGAAGGCCTGTCCCTGTCAGAATGCGCGGAGGGCCGCATGAACGCCTATGACCTGGCGCGCGGGCTGCACATCCTGGCGGTGATCGCCTGGATGGCCGGCCTGCTGTTTCTGCCTCGCCTCTATGCCTACGACGCCGAGCAGGCCCAGAAGGCCGAGCCGCTGCGTTCGGACATGCGCGACCTCCTGCGGGCGTGGCAGGGGCGGTTGCTGAAGATCATCCTGAACCCGGCGATGATCGCGGCGTGGATCTTCGGCCTGTGGCTGATCCACCTGGGGGTGCAGTCGCGCGGTCTGGCCTTTCTTCTGGCGCCGTGGATGCTGACCAAGCTGGCGGGCGTCGCGGCGCTCAGCGGCTGGCATGGGTTCCTGGTCGCCGAGCGTCGGCGGATCCTTGGCGGCGTCTCGGCGCGAACCAGCCGGTTCTGGCGCATGACCAATGAAGTGCCGTTCGTTCTGGCGGTGGTCATGGTCCTGTCGGTCACGACGGAGTGGACTTTCGGTTGACCTGGAGCCGTCGGCGTGGTTTCGCTGGCGGCGAACCGATCCTGGCCTCGCCGGACGGTCCCTCTCTTTCAACGGTGCCGCCTCCCTTCGAGAGGCGGAGTCCATCGTCCTCCCTGCGGCCGCGAGGCCGGACATTTTCCAAGCCCGAGACCCTCGCTTGCGCGAGCGGCCCGGCGCGTCTGCCTGAAGAAGTTCCCATGACCGACGTCCGCGACACCGATCCGACCGCCGCCGAAGCCGAAACCCTGGACGCCGTCCGGGACGACGAGGTCTCCGCGGCCGATCTGCCCCTGGTCGACCAGGAGGCCGACGAGGACGACGAGGAGGACGGCGAGCCGATCGTTCCCAACGGCCGCATCACCCTGGCCGAACTGAACGAGAAGACGCCGGCCGACCTGGTCGCCTTCGCCGAGCAGTTGGAGATCGAGAACGCCTCCAATCTGCGGAAACAAGATCTGCTGTTCGCCATCCTGAAGGCCCTGGCCGACGAGGAGGTGGAGATCATCGCCGACGGCGTGCTGGAAATCCTGCCCGACGGGTTCGGCTTCCTGCGCAGTCCCGACGCCAACTATCTGCCGGGGCCCGACGACATCTACGTCTCGCCTTCGCAGATCCGCCGCTTCGGCCTGAGGTCCGGCGACACCGTGCACGGCGCCGTGCGCGGCCCTCGCGAGGGCGAGCGCTATTTCGCCCTGCTGAAGTGCGACACGATCAATCTCGAAGACCCCGAGATGGTCAAGACCAAGGTCCTGTTCGACAACCTGACCCCGCTCTATCCCGAAGAGCGGCTGCACATGGAAATCCAGGATCCGACCCTCAAGGACCGGTCCGGCCGGGTGATCGACATCGTCGCTCCCCTGGGCAAGGGCCAGCGCTGCCTGATCGTGGCCCCGCCGCGGGTCGGCAAGACGGTGATGCTGCAGAACATCGCCAAGTCGATCGAGGCCAACCACCCCGAGGTGATCCTGATCGTGCTGCTGATCGACGAACGGCCCGAGGAAGTCACCGACATGCAGCGCACGGTGAAAGGCGAGGTCGTGGCCTCGACCTTCGACGAGCCGGCCACGCGCCACGTCGCCGTGGCCGAAATGGTGATCGAGAAGGCCAAGCGTCTGGTGGAGCACAAGAAGGACGTGGTCATCCTGCTGGACTCCATCACCCGCCTGGGCCGCGCCTACAACGCCACCGTGCCGTCGTCGGGCAAGGTCCTGACCGGCGGCGTCGACGCCAATGCCCTGCAGCGGCCCAAGCGGTTCTTCGGCGCCGCGCGCAACGTGGAACAGGGCGGCTCGCTGACCATCATCGCCACCGCCCTGATCGACACCGGCAGCCGCATGGACGAGGTGATCTTCGAAGAGTTCAAGGGCACCGGCAACTCCGAGATCGTGCTGGACCGCAAGGTCGCCGACAAGCGCATCTTCCCGGCCATCGACGTGCTGAAGTCCGGCACCCGCAAGGAAGAGCTGACGACCCCCAAGGATCAGCTGGCCAAGACCTATGTCCTGCGCCGCATCCTGAACCCCATGGGCCCGCAGGACGCGATCGAGTTCCTGATCGACAAGCTGCGCCAGTCGAAGAACAATGCGGACTTCTTCCAGTCGATGAACACGTAACTCTGGCCCTATCGCCTCTCACGCGGCGAGTGGCCGCTTGAGGGCGGTGTTTCACGTGAAACGCGGAGACGGTTCATGAAGGTCAACGTCGAGATCGACTGCACCCCGGCCGAGGCGCGAGCCTTTTTGGGCTTGCCGGACGTCACCCCGCTGAACGACGCCATGGTCGCGGAGATGCAGAAGCGGATGCAGGACAACGTCGCGGCCATGCAGCCAGAAGAGCTGATGAAGACCTGGACCAGCTTCGGCCTTCAGGCCCAGGATCAGTTCCGACGCCTAATGGAAGCGGCGGTCAAGCCGTGACCCGACGTCTCCTCCCCATTGAATGGGGAGGGGGACCGCGAAGCGGTGGAGGGGTTCTGGTCGGATCCGCCGTCGCGTGCCCCTCCGTCACGTCGCCTACGGCGTCGCGCCGCCTCTCCATCGCTTCGCAACAGGGAGGAGACGGATGAGTTCCACCATCTTCGCCCTCGCCACGCCGCCGGGCCGGGGCGCGATCGCCGTGGTCCGTCTCAGCGGGGCCGGGACGGCCGGGGCTCTGGTCCATCTGGCCGCGAGCGTGCCCCCGCCCCGCCTCGCCACGCTTCGAACCCTCCGCGACAAGGGCGACCGCCTTGATCAGGCGTTGGTTCTCTGGTTCCCCGGCCCGGCCTCCTACACCGGAGAGGACGTCGCGGAGCTGCATCTCCACGGGGGGGGCGCGGTGGTCGAGGGCGTGCTGCAGGCCCTGTCGGACCTGGGTCTGCGCCCGGCCGAACCGGGCGAGTTCACCCGACGGGCGTTCGAGAACGGGCGCATGGACTTGGCCCAGGCCGAGGCGGTCGCCGATCTGATCGACGCCGAGAGCAAGGCCCAGGCCCGGCAGGCTCTGGGCCAACTCGACGGCGCCCTGAGCGCCGTCTACGCCGGGTTCCGCGCGGATCTGCTCCGAGCCCTGGCGCTCGTCGAGGCCGAGATCGATTTCCCGGACGAAGAGGTTCCGGAAAATCTCGCCCGAACCGCCGGCCCGATCCTCGACCGATTGACCGCCGACCTGCGCCGCGCCCTGTCCGACGCCGGTCGCGGCGAGCGGGTGCGGCAGGGGTATCGCATCGTCCTGATCGGCGAGACCAACGCCGGCAAGAGCTCCCTGTTCAACGCCCTGGTCGCGCGCGAGGCGGCGATCGTCACGCCGATCCCGGGCACCACGCGCGACGTGCTGGACGCTCTGCTGGTCATCGACGGCTATGCGGTGACCTTGTCCGACACCGCTGGCCTGAGGAAGTCCGACGATCCCATCGAGGCGGAGGGCGTGCGGCGCGCTCGCGCTCGCGCGGAGGCGGCCGATCTGCGGCTGTGGGTTCGAGCTCCGGGCGACCCGGAAGGCGCCGCCGCAGCCTTCGTCCGTCCCGAGGATCTTACCATTTGGACCAAGGCGGATCTTGGCGCCGATGGGGACGGTCTGGCCGTTTCGGCCGTCACGGGACAGGGTATGGACAAACTCCATGCCTCCTTGGCTGATCGGCTGCGGCATGACCTGGCGGGATCGGACTTCCCGGCGGTGACCCGCGCGCGGCATCGTCTGCGTCTGGGGGAAGCGCTCGACGCTGTTGAGGCCGGCCGCCGCGCCCTCGATCGGGCGCCGGAGATGGCGGGGGAGGATCTGCGCCGCGCCGCGACGGCCTTGGCTCAGGTCACCGGCGAAATCGGCGTCGAGGACGTGCTGGGCGAGGTCTTCGCCAGCTTCTGCATCGGCAAGTGACGTTTCACGTGAAACGTCCGCCGCGGTGGAAATTGTGGGCCACATCGACTATGTCCCGCCTCCCATGATCAGCTTCGACGTCATCGTCATCGGCGGCGGACACGCCGGCTGCGAGGCCGCGGCCGCCTCGGCGCGCGCCGGGGCCCGCACGCTCCTGCTCACCCAGAAGCTCGAGACCGTCGGCGAGATGAGCTGCAATCCGGCCATCGGCGGGCTCGGCAAGGGGCACCTGGTCCGCGAGATCGACGCCATGGACGGCCTGATGGGCCGGATGGCGGATGTGTCGGGCATTCAGTTCCGCATGCTGAACCGGTCGAAGGGCGCTGCCGTGAGAGGGCCGCGCAGCCAGATCGACCGGCGTCTGTACCGTGAGGCCATGCAGGCCGAACTGGCCGCCACGCCGAACCTCACCCTGATGGCCGGAACCGCCGAGCGCCTGAGGCTGGACGGGGATCGCGTCGTCGGTGTCCTGACCGGCGCGGGCGAGGAGATCGCCGCCGGTGCGGTGGTTCTGACGACGGGCACCTTCCTGAACGGCGTTATCCACAAGGGCGATCAGCGCATTCCCGCCGGTCGTCACGGAGAGGCGCCCTCGACAGGTCTGGCCGCCGACCTGCACGCCGCCGGACTGGCGCTCGGCCGGCTGAAGACGGGCACGCCGGCGCGTCTGGACGGTCGCACCATCGCCTGGGACCGGCTGGAGATGCAGGCGGCGGACGACGCGCCCGTGCCGTTCAGCTTCCTCACGGGCCGGATCACCGTGCCCCAGATCGCCTGCGGCATCACGGCGACGACCGAGGAAACCCACCGCATCATCGCGGAGAACCTGGGCGAAAGCGCCGTCTATGGCGGCCGCCTGTCCGGGCGCGGACCGCGCTATTGCCCGTCGATCGAGGACAAGGTCGTCCGTTTCGCCGACAAGACTTCGCACCAGATCTTCCTCGAGCCCGAGGGGCTGGACGATGCGACGGTCTATCCGAACGGCATCTCGACCTCGGTTTCGGACGCCACGCAGTTGGCCTTTCTGCGCACCATTCCGGGACTGGAGGCGGTGGAGGTGTTCCGCTTCGGCTATGCCATCGAATACGACTACGTCGATCCGCGCGAACTGAGGCCGGGTCTGGAGGTCAGGGCGCGGCCGGGCCTGTTCCTGGCCGGCCAGATCAACGGCACGACGGGATATGAGGAGGCGGGCGCTCAAGGATTGATGGCGGGCCTGAACGCGGCGCGGAAGGCGTCCGGGCTGGATGCGATCGTCATCGGCCGGGATCAGGGCTACGTCGGCGTCATGATCGACGATCTGGTCACCCGCGGTGTGACCGAGCCCTACCGAATGTTCACCAGCCGGGCGGAGTGGCGTCTGAACCTGCGCAGCGACAACGCCGATCAACGGTTGACCCCGATCGCCGACGCCGCCGGCATCGTCGGGTCGGAGCGCCGTCGTCGCTTCGCGGACAAGCGGGCGCGCGTCGGCGAGGCCTTGACCGCTGCGCGGGAAACCTTCTTCACGCCCAAGGAGGCCGCCGTGCTCGGCGTCACCGTCAACGCCGACGGCAGGCGACGGTCCATCCGCGATCTTCTGGGCCATCCCGGAGTGACTCTGGACCAGTTCCGATCGGTCCTGTCCCAAATCGCCGACTGGTCGCCGGAGGTGCGCGAACAGGTCGAGGTGGACGCCGCCTACGCCGGCTATCTCGACCGCCAGGCCGCGGACGCCGCGGCGCTGAAGCGGGACGAGGAACTGCGGTTGCCCATGGACCTCGACTACGGCGCGGTCGGCGGGCTCTCCAACGAGGTGCGCGAGAAGCTTGAGCGGGTGCGTCCGCTCAGCCTCGGCCAGGCCGGACGAATCGAGGGCATGACGCCGGGCGCCCTGACGGCGCTGCTGGCGCACGTGCGGCGCGTCGCGGCGTGACCCTGGACGCCGCGGGGTTCCGGGCCGCGACCGGGGCGACCGAGGCGGAGGTCGCGGACCTGCAGGCCTATCTCGTCCTGCTGACCGAGGCGAACGCCGTGATGAACCTGGTGGGCCCCGACAGCCTGCCGGACTTCTGGAACCGCCACGCCCTGGATTCGGCGCAACTTCTGGACCACGCGCCCAAGGCGCGGACATGGGCGGACCTCGGGGCCGGCGCCGGCCTGCCGGGAGTGGTCCTGGCCGTCTTCATGAAGGCGCACGGCGGACATGTGCGCCTGATCGACAGCCTGCAGAAGCGGTGCCGCTTCCTGCAGTCGGTCGTCGATGCGCTGGACCTTCCGGCGACCGTCGTCTGGGCCCGTGCGGAGGCGCAGGCGGTCAAGGTCGACGTCGTCACCGCCCGTGCGGTGGCGCCCCTGCCGAAGCTGCTGCGCTATGCACAGGCTTATCACCAGAAGGGGGCGGCGGGCCTGTATCTGAAGGGCGAGAAGGCCGAGGCCGAGGTGGCGGAGGCCCGCAAGGTCTGGCAATTCGAAAGCCAACTGTTCCCGTCGCGCAGCGATGCGCGGGGACGCGTGGTGTCCGTCCGGAGTCTTCGCCGTGTCCGCTAAGTCCCGCGTCCTGGCCGTGTCGAACCAGAAGGGCGGCGTGGGCAAGACCACGACCGCCATCAATCTCGGCACCGCTCTGGCGGCGATCGGCCAGCGCGCCCTGATCGTCGACATGGACCCGCAGGGCAATGCGTCCACGGGGCTGGGCGTTCCACGTGAAACACGCCGCGTGACGATCTACGACGTCATCGTGGATGGGCGCGCGGTGAGAGAGGCCGCCGTCGAAACCGCTGTGCCGGGCCTTCACATCATACCGGCCGACGCCGACATGTCGGGCGTCGAGATCGAGCTCAGCCAGGCCGACCGGCGGTCGTATCGCCTGCGCGACGCCCTGGCGGCGCAGGACGCGGACCGTCCCTACGACTACGTCCTGATCGACTGTCCGCCGTCGCTGAACCTGCTGACGCTGAACGCCATGGCCGCCGCCGACGCCGTCCTGGTGCCGCTCCAGTGCGAGTTCTTCGCGCTGGAGGGCCTGACCCAGCTGATGAAGACCGTCGACATGGTGCGTCAGAGCCTCAATCCGAAGCTCGAGATCCAAGGCTTGGTGCTGACGATGTACGATCGCCGCAACGCCCTGTCGGGTCAGGTCGAAGCCGACGTGCGCGCCCATTTCGGCGACAAGGTGTATGACTCCGTCATACCGCGAAACGTCCGCGTTTCGGAGGCGCCGTCGTTCGGAAAGCCGGCGCTGATCTATGATCTGAAATGTGCGGGCAGCCAGGCCTATCTGCGGCTGGCGCGGGAAGTGGTGGCGCGCGAGCGTGGCCGGCTGCAGGCGGCCTGACGCCGTTGGAGGGGATGATGAGCGAACGTCAGCGCGGCCTGGGCCGGGGCCTTTCGGCCCTGCTGGGAGAACAGGTGGCCGAGACGGCGCCGGTGGACGGCGGTCCGGCCCCCGCCGGCGTGCGCAGCGTGCCGATCGAGGCGCTGAAGCCCAATCCGAACCAGCCGCGCAAAGTGTTCGTCAAGGAGGAGTTGGACGAACTGGCCGGCTCCATCCGCGACCGGGGCGTGCTGCAGCCCATCCTGGTCCGCCCCCATCCCGACCTGCCGGGATCCTGGCAGATCGTGGCCGGCGAGCGCCGCTGGCGGGCCGCCCAGCAGGCGCGGCTGACCGAGGTGCCCATCGTCGAGCGCGTGCTTGACGACGTGGCGGTGCTGGAAGTCGCCATCATCGAGAACGTCCAGCGCGCCGACCTGAACCCGCTGGAAGAGGCGGAAGCCTATCGAGTCCTGATGGACCGCTTCGGCCGGACCCAGGACGCCGTGGCCGGCGTGGTCGGCAAGAGCCGCAGCCACGTCGCCAACACCCTGCGGCTGCTGCAACTGCCGCCGCGCGTGCTCGACTACGTCCGGGAAGGCAAGCTTTCGGCCGGCCATGCGCGCGCCCTGATCAACACGCCGGATCCCGTCTCGCTGGCCGACCGCGCCTTCATGGAGGGGCTGAACGTCCGCCAGACCGAGGCCCTGGCCCGTCGCGCGACCGAGGGCGAGCGTCCCGCCCCCGCGAAGTCCCGGGCCGTGCCTCTCAGCGCGGACACCGATCCCGACATCGCCGCCCTGCAACAGGATCTGGCCGACGCCCTCGGGCTCAAGGTCGAACTGTCGGCCCGTCCGGACGAGAAGGGCGAGCTGACCCTGCACTGGCGCAGCCTCGACCAGCTGGACGACCTGTGCCGCCGCCTGATGAAGGTCTGAACCCCGACGCGGCGGCGGAGGAGATCGTCGATCTCCATGCCCACCACGACGACGCCTGGGCCGAGGCGCGCGGCGGGACGCTTCCGGCCGACGAAGCCGTCCATCTGACCCGGTTCCTGTCCTGCCTGCCGGTGGGGGCGAGGTTCTGGATCTGGGCTGCGGCTCCGGGCGGCCGATCGCGGCGACCCTGATCGCCCGCGGCTTCCGCGTGACCGGCGTCGACGCCTCTCCGGGCCTGATCGATCTCTGTCGGGCGGGGTTTCCGGAGCAGGCATGGGTCGTCGCCGACAGGCGCGGCCTTGATCTGGAGCGCAGGTTCGACGGCCTGCTGGCCTGGTACAGCGCTTTTCACCTCACGGAGGACGACCAGAAGGCGATGGCGGCCGTCTATGCGCGGCATGTCGCGCCCGGAGGAGGGCTGATGTTCGGCGGCGGCCCGCGCCGCGGCGTCGCCATGGGCGAATGGATGGGCCGCCCGCTGCATCACGCCAGTCTGGACCCGGCGGAGTATCACGCCGGGCTGGAACGGGCCGGATTCAGCGACGTTGAGGAGCGCGTGCTGAAGCCGAAGGAGGACGAAGGCGCCCGGGTCTGGACGGCGCGGCGAAAGACGTCAGACTTAGCCCATGACCGAAAAACCGAGCAATCCGACGTCCGAAGCGATGAAGAAGGCCCTGGCCGCCAAGCGCGCCGGCGCGTCGTCGCCGAAGTCCGGCGGCTTCAAGCCCGCGCAACACGCCGAGAAATCGGTCGAACGCCAGAACACGGCGCTCAACAAGCCGGCCTTCCGCCGGGCGTCGAAGCGGGGCTAGATGTGAGCTCTCAATAGGTTGTCCATCCGGTCCGGGCCGAGGAAGCTGGAGTTGCAGACTTCAGACCTTGCCTCGGAGGAGGACCGAATGAACGTGCATGAGAATGCCCGGCTGACGGCGCATAGTCG
>Ga0209909_100073_pt1 | contig 218543 bp, 227 predicted proteins | sample FECB22metaG_FD_188302 | JGI IMG/M metagenome (GOLD analysis project Ga0209909, IMG submission 188302) | Cyanobacterial communities from the Joint Genome Institute, California, USA - FECB-22 (SPAdes) (version 3) | ecosystem: Environmental > Aquatic > Thermal springs > Hot (42-90C) > Microbial...
CGGCCCCCGCGCCGTCCCCCCACCTCCGATGGTCCGGGACCTCGCGGGTTCACGCCGACGCCGGGCTCTCCGGGCGCATGCGCCCGTCGAGCCCCCCGCTCGAACCGCTCCCGCCGCGACAAGCTCGCAAGGCCTTGCGCCCTTCCCCTGCGACGGAACCCCCGAATGCTGCCCCACCCCCCAACCGACGTCGGAAAGTCGGGGACGGAAAAACGCAGGGCGCTGAAAGGACGGGGAAAGACGGGAGAAGTCGTCACGACTTGTCGCCCCATGGCGCCGCATCGAAGGCGCGCGGACGTCCACGTCCGCGTCCTGCACCCGCCGCCGGTCTCGCGGACCTGGAGGTCCGCGCTCCTTCAGAGGATGTAGCGGCCCAGGTCGGCGTCCTTGGCCAGGTCGGAGACGCGCGCGCGGACCAGGTCGGCGTCCACCACGAAGGATCCCGGACGGTCGGGCGCGGTGAAGCTGAGCTCCTCCAGCACGCGCTCCACCACCGTCTGCAGGCGGCGGGCGCCGATGTTCTCGACGGCCGTGTTGGCGGCGACGGCGGCGTCGGCCAGGGCCTGGATCGCCTCTTCCGTGAAGGTCAGATCCACGCCTTCGGTCGCCATCAGGGCCTGGTTCTGGCGGATCAGGTTGGCCTCGGGCTCAGTCAGGATGCGGGCGAAGTCCTCGCGCGTCAGGGCCTTGAGTTCGACGCGGATGGGCAGGCGGCCTTGCAGTTCGGGCAAGAGGTCCGACGGCTTGGCGACATGGAAGGCGCCCGAGGCGATGAACAGCACGTGGTCCGACTTCACAGGCCCGTATTTGGTCGAAACCGTGGTGCCCTCGATCAGGGGCAGCAGGTCGCGCTGGACGCCCTCGCGCGACACGTCGGCGCCGCGCGCCTCCGACCGGGCGGCGACCTTGTCGATCTCGTCGAGGAAGACGATGCCTTCCTGCTCGGCCAGGGACACGGCCTCGCGGGTCAGGCTGTCCTGATCCAGCAGCCTGTCGGCTTCTTCCGAGGTCAGGGGGGCGACGGCGGCGCGCACGGTGGTGCGGACGGTCTTGGTGCGGCCTCCGCCCAGCTTGCCCAGCATTTCCGACAGGTTCAGCAGGCCGACGTTCCCGCCGGGCAGATCCATGCCCTGGATCGGGGACGTGGTGTCGGCGAGGGCGATCTCGATCTCCTTGTCGTCCATCTGGCCGGCGCGGAGTTTGGTGCGGAAGCCGTCGCGCGTCGCCGGCTGGGCTCCGGGCCCGACCAGAGCGTCGAGGATGCGCTCCTCGGCCGCGGCCTCGGCCTTGGCCCGCACGTCGGCGCGGCGCCGGTCGCGGACCATGACGAGGGCGGCCTCGACGAGGTCGCGGATGATCTGGTCCACGTCGCGGCCGACGTAGCCGACCTCGGTGAACTTGGTCGCCTCGACCTTGAGGAAGGGCGCGCCCGACAGTTTCGCGAGACGCCGCGCGATCTCGGTCTTGCCGACGCCCGTGGGGCCGATCATCAGGATGTTCTTGGGCGTGACTTCGTCGCGCAGCCCCTCGGGCACGCGCTTGCGCCGCCACCGATTGCGCAGCGCCACGGCGACGGCGCGCTTGGCGTCGGCCTGACCGACGATGTGGCGGTCCAGCTCGGAGACGATTTCGCGGGGAGACAGGTCGGTCATTTGGGGTGTGGGGTATGGGGTAGAGGGTGTGGGGTGGAACTGAGACTGAGGCCGGCACTGGGATAGAAGCAGGGAAGAGGCCATTGGAGGATGAGGCGTGGCGGCGGGTTCGGGAGCCTGAACTAAACCCCACACCCCACACCCCACACCCCACACCCCACACCCCACACCCTACTCCAGCGTCTCCACCGTCAGATTGCCGTTGGTGTAGACGCAGACCTCAGCGGCGATGGCCATGGACTTGCGGGCGATGGCCTCGGCGTCGAGGTCGGAGTCGTCGATCAGGGCGCGGGCGGCGGCGAGGGCGAAATTGCCGCCGGAGCCCACGGCCGCCACGCCGTGCTCCGGCTCCAGCACGTCGCCGACGCCGGTGACCGTGTAGATCGACGTCCGATCGGCGACCAGCAGCATGGCCTCCAGCCGCCGCAGGTAGCGGTCCGTGCGCCAGTCCTTGGCCAGATCGACGCAGGCGCGGGCCAGCTGATCGGGGAACTGCTCCAGCTTGGCCTCCAGCCGCTCGATGAGGGTGAAGGCGTCGGCCGTCGCGCCGGCGAAGCCCGCCAGCACCTTGCCGCCGGCCAGCACGCGCACCTTGCGCGCCGCGCCCTTGACGATGGTCGGGCCCATGGACACCTGGCCGTCGCCGGCGATGACGGTGCGGCCGTCCTTGCGCACGGCCAGGATGGTGGTGCCGTGCCAGTCGGGGAAGCTGGAGTTCATCATCCGTTGCAGATGGCGACGGAAATGCGGCGCGGCAAGCGAAAGGTGAGCGATTTCAACGCCACTGTAGAGTCACATTTTGACCACTGTAACCCGTTACAACGACACAATCCATCCAAGATTACGCCGCTATGGGGAATCGCAGTGCTGCGTCGTGTCGTATTCATCAGCCGTACGCTCAGCCCCGCAGGCCTCAGCACGATGGCGCTGGCCCATATCCTGGGCGCCGCGGAGCGGAACAATCGCCATGCCGACGTCACGGCGGGGCTGATCCTGCACGGCGACCGCATCGTCGAGGCCATGGAGGGCCCCGATCACGCGATCGCGCGCGCCCTGGAGCGAATTCACGCCGATCCCCGGCATACGGACGTCGAGGTGATCCTCGACACGCCGGTGGCCTCCCGCGCGCTGCATGAGTCCATGGCCGTCTGCGACGATCCGGAGGCCTTTCTTCGGGCGGTGGGGGTTCCCTGCCTTTCCTTGCTGACGGCCGAGATCGCCCAGGATGTGCTGGAGCGTCGGCTCGCCGCGTGACGACGCCGTCCCGGGGGCCTATGTCGCCGGTGTGACCCTCTCGGACGATGAGATCGAGCGCTATGCGCGCCACCTGATGCTGGCCGAGGTCGGCGGCGTCGGACAGCGGCGCCTGAAGATCGCGCGGATCGGCGTGGTCGGCGTGGGGGGCGTGGGCGGACCGGCGGCGCTGGACCTGGCCGCGGCGGGCGTCGGCACGCTCAGGCTGATCGACCCGGACGGGGTCTCCCTCTCCAATCTCCAGCGCCAGGTGCAGTTCGCGACGGCCGACGTGGGCCGGCCCAAGGTCGAGGCGGCGGCCGAGCGGCTGGCGGCTCTGAATCCGCACGTGATGATCGAGCGCCGCGTCGAGGCCGTGACGCCGCAGACCGCGCGCGACCTGCTGGCCGGGTGCGACGTCGTGATCGACGGCACCGACGACTTCGACGCGCGCCGGGCGGTCAATGCGGCGTGTCTGGCGCTGGGCGTGCCGCTGGTGTCCGGGGCGCTGGGGCGGTGGAGCGGGCAAGTCGGCGTGTTCACGGGCCGCCCCTGCTGGACCTGCCTGGTGCCGGAGACCCCGCCGGAGGCCGAGACCTGCGCGCGGGTCGGCGTCGTCGGCGCCCTGGCGGGCGTGGTCGGCAGCCTGTGCGCGCTGGAGGCGGTCAAGCTGATCGCCGGCGCGGGCCAGCCGCTGACCGGGCGATTGCTGGTGTTCGACGGGCTGAGTGGGCAGGCGCGGACGGTGAAGGTCGCGGCGGATCCGGCGTGCCCCGCCTGCGGGAGCTAGGCCTGGAGGTCCGCGCTCCTTTGATGCTCTACGCCAGCACCCGGTCCGGCGGGCGGTGCCCGTTGGCGAAGGTCATGACGTTCAGGATGACGCGGTCGCCCATGTCCTGGCGCGACTCCACCGTGGCCGAGCCGAGATGGGGCAGGAGCACGGCCCTGGGGCTGTGCAGCAGGTCGGGGTGGACCGCCGGCTCGTGCTCGAAGACGTCCAGCCCCGCGCCGCCCAGGCGGTTTTCGTTCAGCGCGCGGGCCAAGGCCGCCTCGTCGATCAGCTCGCCCCGGGCGGTGTTGATCACGATCGCATGCGGCTGGAGCCGGCCCAGCCGCTCGGCCGACAGGATGTGGTGCGTTTCCGGCGTGGCCGGAGTGTTCAGCGAGATCAGGTCCATGCGGGGCAGCATGGCGTCGAGGTCGTCCCACCAGGTCGCGCCCAGCTCATCCTCGATCATGGGGCTGAGCGGCTTGCGGTTGTGATAGTGCACCTGGATGCCGAAGGCGCGGGCGCGCCTGGCCAGGGCCTGGCCGATGCGGCCCATGCCGACGATGCCCAAGCGCTTGCCCCACAGTTTGCGGCCCATCATCCAGGTGGGGGTCCAGCCCTCGAAACGGCCGGCGCGCAGGGCCTCGGCGCCTTCGACCACGCGGCGCGAGACGGCCAGGATCAGGGTCATGGCCAGGTCTGCGGTGTCTTCGGTCAGGACGCCCGGCGTGTTGGTGACCAGGATGCCGCGCGCCTGGGCCGCGGCGACGTCGACGTGCTCGGTGCCGGCGCCGAAGTTGGCGATCATCTTCAGGGTCTCGGGCGCGCCGGCGATCAGCTCGGCGTCGATGCGGTCGGTGATGGTGGGGATGAGCACATCGCTGGTCCCCATGGCCTGCGCCAGCTCTTCGCGCGTCATCGGTCGGTCGGTCAGGTTCAGCCGCGCGTCGAACAGTTCGCGCATGCGGGTCTCGACCGCGTCGGGCAGGCGTCGGGTTAAGGTGACCTTAAGGCTGCGGGCCGACATCTGACGGTCGATTCCTTTCCCCGGAGAGCGCGCCGGAATGTCCCGCACGCTTAGCAAAGCCCTCGGCGCGATCAAACGTCCGCTGCTGCTGGCCGGCGTCGCCCTGGCGCTGGGCGCGGGCACGACCATGCCCGACGGGCGGCCCACGCCGACCGGCTTCGAGGTGCCGCGCTGGATCGCGCTGAGCTCGAAGGAAGTCCACGCCCGGCGCGGACCGGGCACCGATCACCCGATCCTGTGGAAGTACACGGCGCGCGGCCTGCCCGTGCAGGTGATCGCCGAGACGCGGGAGTGGCGGAAGGTCTGCGATCCCGAGGGTTCGATCGCCTGGATCCACCGCACCGTGACCAGCGGCCGGCGTCGCGTGTTCAACATGGGCGCCGAGACCGTGTCGATCCATTCGAGTCGGGACGCGAACTCGTCGGTCAAGGCCCGGCTGGGTCCGCGCAGCCTGATCTCGGCCGAGGACTGCGCGGACGGCTGGTGCAAGGTGCGCGACGGGCGCCTGAAGGGCTGGGTGCGTGAAGGCGCCGTGTTCGGCACGGCGGCCAAGGCCCAGTGCGACTGGCGCCGCCCGGCCGGCCCCGCCGCCGGTTGACCGCGTGCACGCTGGGGTGCAATCCCCGGGCATGAGCATTTCGACCCCCATGTCGGACCCGGCGAACCGCCGCTCCAGCTACGACTACGAGCAACTGCTGGCCTCGGGCCGGGGCGAGCTGTTCGGCCCGGGCAACGCCCAGCTGCCGGCCCCACCGATGCTGATGTTCGACCGCATCGTCCACATCGACGGCGACGGCGGCGCGCACGGCAAGGGCCGGATCGAGGCCGAGCTGGACGTCGATCCGTCGCTCTGGTTCTTCCAGTGTCACTTCATCGGCGACCCGGTGATGCCGGGGTGTCTGGGCCTGGACGCCATGTGGCAGCTGGTCGGCTTCTACCTCGGCTGGATCGGAGGCCCCGGAAAGGGTCGGGCGCTGGGCGTCGGCGAGGTGAAGTTCACCGGTCAGGTCCTGCCCGACGTGAAGAAGGTCACCTACAAGATCGAGCTGAAGCGGGTGATCAACCGCAAGCTGGTCATGGGCATCGCCGACGGGGTTCTCGAAGCCGACGGCGTGCCCATCTATACGGCCGTCGACATGCGTGTCGGACTGTTCGGCGCGACCGAGCAGGGCTGAGCGCGTTCAAGGTCAGCCGACCCAAGAGCGGCGGCCGAAGCAAGACAAGGGACTGAAACATGCGGCGCGTCGTCGTCACCGGACTTGGCATCGTCTCCTCCATCGGCACCGGCCAGGATGAGGTCGCGGCCTCACTGCGCGAGGCGAAGTCGGGCGTGAAGGCCGCGCCCGACCACGTCGCGCACGGGTTCCGCAGCCAGGTCTGGGCGCCCCCGTCGCTGGGCGTGACGGCCGAGGACTGGGCCCCCCTGGTGGACCGTCGCGCCGCGCGCTTCCTGGCCAACGGCACGGCCTGGGGCCACATCGCCTTCGAAGAGGCGCTGAAGGATTCTGGCATGACGCCGGACGAGATCAAGGACGAGCGCATCGGCCTGATCGTGGGCGAGGGCGGCCCGTCGACCCAGGTCATCCTTCAGGCCGCCGAGACGACGAAGGAAAAGGGTTCGCCCAAGCGCATCGGTCCGTTCGCGGTGCCCAAGGCCATGGCGTCGGGGCCGTCGGCGGTGCTCGCCACCTGGTTTCAGCTGAAGGGCATCAACTATTCGATCAGCTCGGCCTGCGCGACCAGCGCCCACTGCATCGGCGCGGCGGCGGAACAGATCGCCTGGGGCAAGCAGGACGTGGTCTTCGCCGGCGGGGTCGAGGACATCGACTGGTCCATGTCCAACATGTTCGACGCGATGGGGGCCATGTCGTCGAACTTCAACGACACGCCGTCGGTGGCGTCGCGCGCCTATGATGTGGACCGCGACGGCTTCGTCATCGCCGGCGGCGCGGGGATCGTGGTGCTGGAGGAATACGAGCGGGCCGTGGCGCGGGGCGCCACGATCTATGCCGAGGTCACGGGCTACGGCGCCAACTCCGACGGCTACGACATGGTGGCGCCGTCGGGCGAGGGCGCGGCGCGGTGCATGCGCATCGCCCTGGAGATGGCCGGCAATCCCAGGATCGACTATCTGAACCCGCACGGCACCTCCACGCCCGTCGGCGACTCCAAGGAGATGGGCGCCGTGCGCGAGGTGTTCGGCGACGCCCTGCCGATGATCAGCTCCACCAAATCCCTGACCGGTCACAGCCTGGGCGCGGCGGGGGTGCAGGAGGCGATCTATTGCCTGCTGATGATGAAGCACGGCTTCGCCGCCGAGAGCGCCCACATCGAAAGCCTGGACCCCGAGTTCGAGGGCATGCCGATCCTGCGCAAACGCCACGACGGCGCGCTGACGCACGTCATGTCCAACAGCTTCGGCTTCGGCGGGACGAACGGGACGCTGATCCTGTCGAAGGTTTAGGTGAAGCCGACGCCAGGCTCCGGCCCTTGTCATCCCGGCCGAACCCCGGCGAAGGCCGGGGGAGAGCCGGGACGCCGACGCTGAGAGCGCAAGCTCCCGGAAATCGCGTCAGCGATTGTCCGGGAGGCTGCCGGACGCGCCCTTAGCCTGCCCCCCGGACAGACACTTCGTGTCTTCCGGGACCTCGAACACTTGCATGACCCGTCCCGGACAATCGCTGACGCGAATTCCGGGATGACAATGCGTAATCGTGCCTGACCTAGAGCGCATTCGGCTGAGTTGGACGCAGTCCGGCTCAGCACGGAATGCGCTCCAGGATCATGCTGGAGCCTGATTCACGGCATCGGCGGAACCGCGAAGCGGTTCCACCTCAGCCGATCAGGCACCAGCGCCTTCAAAGGAGCGCGGACCTCCAGGTCCGCGGTTGGATGGTCGATGATTTCGCGGACCTGGAGGTCCGCGCTCCTCCTACTTCACGCCGCCGCGCGGTCGGCGGTTTCGGCCGGCGTCAGAACCCGGCGGATGGCGTTCAGCAGGACGTCGGGCTGGATCGGCTTCTGGACCACGCCGTCCATGCCGGCGGCCAGATAGGTCTCTGCATCGCGGTCGTCGGCGTTGGCGGTGAGCGCCAGGATCGGCAGGCGGGCGACAGGGCCGGGCAAGGCGCGCAGAGCGCGGGTCGCCTCGACCCCGTCCATCACCGGCATCTTTATGTCCATCAGGATCAAGTCATAGGGCCGCGCCTGCGCCGCCTCGACCGCCGCGCGGCCGTCCTCGACCATGTCGGCGGTGCAGCCGAACATCTCCAGCAGCCTGGCCGCCAAAAAGCGGTTCGTGGCGTTGTCGTCGGCGACCAGAACGTGGAGGGTGTCGTGCGGCGTGGGGGCGGCCATGGCGGGTCCGGCGACGCCCTCGACCTCGACGGCCGGGGCGACGACGTGGAAGGTGAAGCGAGCGCCGCCCGAGGGCGCGGCGCCCAGGGCGATCTCTCCGCCCATCCGCTCCACGATCTGTCGGCAGATCGCCAGGCCCAGACCGGCGCCGGCGCTGGATCGGCCCGCATTGCCGGTGTTGAAGGGTTCGAAGATGGTCGCGGCGGCCGAGGCCGGCACGCCCGGCCCGCTGTCGTCCACCGTGCCCGTGACGCGGACGCCGTCGGGCGTCGAGTGGGTGGTCAGCGACACCTGGATGCCGCCCGCCTCGGTGAACTTGATGGCGTTGCCGATCAGGTTGTTGAACAGCTGCTTCAACCGCACGCCGTCGGCCATGACGCCGGCGGCCCCGGCGAGGTCGCCTTGGACCGAAAGAGACAAGCCCTTCTCTTCCGCGCGCGGGCGCCAGAGACGGTCCAGGTCTTGGGCCAGCTCGGCCAGGCTGAGCGGCGCCGGCTCCAGCGCCAGGAGCCCGGCCTCGGCGCGCGACATGTCAAGCGCGTCGGTCAGAAGGCTCAGCAGGCCTTGGCCGGACTCCACGATGGTGTCGACGTGGGGGCGCAGCTCCTCCTGCGTCAGCAGGCGCTGCATCAGGGCGGCGACGCCCAGGACGCCGTTCAGAGGCGTGCGGATCTCGTGGCTCATGACCGCCAGGAATTCGGACTTGGCCCGGCTGGAGGCACGCGCGCGGGCCTCGGCGGCGGCCAGGCCGCGGGCCAGTTCGCCCATCTCCTCGGCGCGACGCTTGTAGAGGGCGCTGCCGGCCTGGAGCACCTGCAGGATGGCGCCGACGCCGACGTAGCGGCCGTGGCCGTCCACGGCGATGAAGCCGCCCAGCAGGGACGCCGCCTCGCTGGAATCGATGGTGGCGAAGAAGGCCTCGGCCCCGTCTTCGGCGCGGGCGATCGTCGGCCGATCGTTCATCAGGGCCGACACCGGCCGCTTGGCGTAGAGTTCGCGGCCGAAGGCGCCGGCCATGGTCAGGGTGAAGGCGTTGCGCTCGATCAGGCCCAGCGGGCGGCGGTCGTCGTCGATCACGGCGATGACCAGGGTGTTGGGCTCGGCCAGGAAGCGCTCATAGACCTCGGCGCCCCGCGTGGTGGGGCTGACCGGCGCCGCCGCCTCGATGTAGTCGCCGATCCGCGCCATGCGCCCTCCCGACCCCAAGACGCGGGCCACGGGCGCAGGCTTAGCCATGCCCGCTTAACGACCGGTTGGCCGAATGTGAAACTTTTCCAATGAAAACAGCACAATTGATCTGATAACGGAGCGTTGTTTGGAGCGCGGACCTCCAGGTCCGCGATGCTTTCGACCGACGCCCGCCGACCTGAAGGTCCGCGCTCCTCAAGAAGAGGTCGGCGGCTTGCCGGAAACCCGCGCGGCTTCTACGCCTTAAGGACGTCGACCGAGCCGGAGCGCGCCCTGACCGCCGATCCCTACATCCTGTTCCTGCTGGGCCTCGGCCTGGTGGTCCTGCTGGTCAGCTGGGCCCCGGTCGGGCTGAGGCGGCTGCCGCTGACGCTTGCGATCGTCTGCGTGGCGCTGGGGATCGCGATCTTTTCGAGCGGCCTGCTGGCCTTCGACCCAGACCCGCGCACCTGGGACACGGTCACCGAGCGGCTGACCGAGCTGGTGGTGATCATCAGCCTGATGGGCTGCGGATTGAAGCTCGACCGCAAGATCGGCTGGAAGAGCTGGGGCGTGACCTGGCGGCTGCTGGCGATCGCCATGCCGCTGACCATCGCGGCGGTGGCCCTGCTGGGCGTCTGGAGCCTGGGGTTCGCCTTGCCGATGGCCATGCTGCTGGGCGCGGCCATGGCGCCGACCGATCCGGTGCTGGCGTCCGACGTCCAGGTCGGCCCGCCGGGCTCGGGCGAGGACGACGAGGTGCGCTTCGGCCTGACGTCCGAGGCGGGTCTGAACGACGCCCTGGCCTTTCCCTTCGTGCATCTGGCCATCCTGGCGTCGCTGGGCGGGCTGGCCTCGGCCGACGCGCTGACGGATTGGGGGCTGGTCAAGGTCGGGTGGAAGATCGCGGCGGGGCTGAGCGTCGGCTGGCTGGTCGGCGCGGCGTTCGGTTGGATGCTGTTCCGGGGCTCGGACAAGGAGCTGTCGCGGCTGGGCGACGGGCTGATCGCTCTGGCCGCCACCTTCGTCGCCTATGCGGCGACGGAGCTGGCGCACGGCTATGGCTTTCTGGCGGTGTTCGTGGCGGCGGTGACGATCCGGAATTGGGAGCGGGACCACGAGTTCCACGAGGAGATGCACGACCTGTCGGACCAGATCGAGCGACTGCTGATCATGCTTCTGCTGGTCCTGTTCGGCGGCGCCTTGGCCAACGGGCTGCTGGCCAGCCTGACGTGGATCGACGCCGCGGTCGCCCTGGCGATCCTGCTGATCGTGCGGCCGGTGGCGGGGCTGCTGTCGCTGGTCGGCGCGCCCCAGCCGTTCCGGGAGAAGGTGCTGCTGGCCTTCCTGGGCATCCGCGGCGTGGGGTCGGTCTATTACGTCGCCTACGGCCTGAACCACGGAGACTTCGGCGACAGCGAGCGGCTGTGGGCCGTGGTCGGCTTCGTCGTCCTGGCCTCAATCGTCATCCACGGCGTGACGGCGACGCCGCTGATGGCGCGACTGGCCAGGTGGCGCAGGGCCAAGGCGGGCTGACTTTCCCGGCAGGGCGCGGCCTGCTACCCCTCGCCGCCTGATTTTCGAGGAGAAGACCAATGGCGTCGGAGTCCGGCTGGAACATGCCCGCGGGCGAGCTGATGAAGGGCAAGAAGGGCCTGATCCTGGGGGTGGCGAACGCCAACTCCATCGCCTGGGGGATCGCGGCCCAGCTGGCCGCCCAGGGGGCGGAACTGGCCTTCACCTATCTGGGCGAGGGGCTGGAGCGCCGGGTGCGCCCGCTGGCCGAAAGCGTCGGCGCCAAGCTGATCGTGCCGGCCGACGTCACCGACGACGCCTCGATGGACGCCCTGTTCGCCGAGCTGGAAAAGACCTTCGGCACGCTGGACTTCGTGGTCCACTCCGTCGCCTTCGCCAACAAGAACGAGCTGCAGGGCTCGTTCGTCGACAACACCACGCGCGACAGCTTCCTCTTGGCCATGAACATCTCGGTGTTCAGCTTCGTGGACGTGTCCAAGCGCGCGGCGAAACTGATGCCGAACGGCGGCTCGATCGTGACCATGACCTATCTCGGGTCGGAGCGCGCCATCCCGAACTACAACACCATGGGCGTGGCCAAGGCGGGGCTGGAAGCCGCGACCCGCTACGTCGCGCGCGACCTGGGGCCCAAGGGCATCCGCGTGAACGCCATCAGCGCCGGCGCCATGCGCACGCTGAGCCTGGCGGGCATCTCCGGCGGTCGCGGCATGCTGTCCAAGGGCCGCGAGATGAGCGCGATGAAGGAGGACACCAGCATGGAAGGCGTCGCGGGCTGCGCCCTGTGGCTGTGCTCGGACCTCGGCTTCTCGACGACCGGCGAGGTCATCCACGTCGACGCCGGCTTCCACATGATGGGCATGGCGGCGGACGACGGCGAGGGGTGATCACCGCGACGTGACTTGCGCGCGAAGGGGGGGGGGCGTGCGCAGGTTGTGGCGAACGGAGATCGCCATGACGCAGGAACCGCCGTCCACGCCCGTCGACGACATCGTGGTATACGGCCAGAGGCGTCGTCCCGGCGGCGTCTTTCCCTCCGGCCCCGGCGGAGGAGGCGGCTCCGGCGATTCGGGCGGGGATCAGCAGAACGAGGTCACCGACCCCGGCCTGGAGCCCTACGTCCCGCCGCCGCATCCGTGCGACAATCCGCAGTCTGCCTTGGAGTGGAACGCGGACGCGGCGGCTGCTGAGGCTGCAAAGGAGTTCGCACGCCGTGCGGCGGCAAGAAATCCTCCCGAGAACCTCCACACGCGCGAGTGGGGCGCGTATCTCTACCGCGATCCGGACGGATCGATCAGGGTCGGCCCCATAAATTTCGGCGATCCTTTCCAACTCGGGGGCGTAGGGTCCGTGGAGCTCTTCGAGGATGGCCCGCCCGGCACAATCGTGGGATTCGTGCATAGTCACGGTTCGGGCAGCCACCTTCCCTCAGACGGCCCGCCAGATAACCCCGGCGACGTGCAAGTCCTGGATTCGGTCATCGCCTACACCGGAAACCCCAGCATGCGAATGTACATCGTCGCGCCAAACCAGGGTCCGGCCGGCCATGTTCCCTACAACCAAATCAACGTATACAACTCGTCGAATGCGAGATCTTCCCGCGACAGCTTCACGCCTGGTCCCGAAGTAAATCCTGAGGCGCAGCCATGTGGATAGATCACCGCGCGGTCATCCTCTTGCTCGCCATGGCCTGTCCGGCGGTCGCCACGGCGCAATCGTCAGACGATTCTGGACGCGGCCCCGTCGCCGGAGGTCACCTCATCCCCGCAATGGTTCGGGGCGAGCATCTGAAGCCGCCCAGCAGCTTCTACGTCGGCGGTTATGCCAGCTCTGCGGGGTATGTCTCGGCGACCGTGCATCTCTATGAACATCGCCAGGGCGGCGAGACGACCTTGCCTTCTTGGACTCCTTGGGTTCTTCGAGAAGTCGGGCGCGACGAGAACTTGCGGATCGAGTGGGCGGATGGGGCTGTATGCCCCGGCGTCTACGCGGTCCAACGTATGTTGGCTGATCGCTTCGCACCAAGGTTCAGGCAGCCCCGATCCACCGAGCAGTTCTCCGGTGAGGCGGGAACCCCGCCCGGGCCGCCGATCACTTTGGATGGTGGTTCCACCGTGGCCATCTGGGGTTATGCGGTGCACCCGGACGGTGCCATGGGCGCCATGATTATCACCGGACAGGAGGGCGACCTTCAAAAGTGGGCGCGCTTCGCGAGTGAGCAGCTAGAGCGTTGCTGGTCGCCGCAACCCCCTGCCTATGTCCTGGGCAGCTGATCGCTCAGCGGCTCCGGATGATGCACAGTGTCACCCAGCGACGGATCCGCCGCCTTGCATGCCTCGATCAGGCCCTGCACCGAGGCGACGGAGGCGGCCAGCATTTGCTTCTCCGCGTCATCGACCGTGAACTCCACGATCTTCTCCACGCCGCCGGCGCCGATCAGGGCCGGGAGGCCGACGTAGAGGTCGGTCAGGCCGTATTCGCCGGAGGCCCAGACGGCGCAGGGCAGGACGCGCTTCTGGTCCAGCAGATAGGAGCGGGCCATGGCCACGGCGCTTTCGGCCGGGGCATAGAAGGCCGAGCCGGTCTTGAGCAGGGCCACGATCTCGCCGCCGCCCTTCCTCGTGCGCTCGACGATCCCGTCCAGATCGGCCTGGCTCAGGAAACCGGCCTTGACCGCGTCGGGCAGGCTCAGGCCGCCGACGGTCGAATGGCGCACCATCGGCACCATGTCGTCGCCGTGACCGCCCAGGGTCCAGGCGTGGACGTCCTGGATCGACACCCCGGTCTTCTCGGCCAGGAAGGCGGCGAAGCGGGCGGAGTCCAGCACGCCGGCCATGCCGACGACCTTCTCCTTGGGCAGGCCGGAGAATTTCTGCAGGGCCCAGACCATGGCGTCGAGCGGGTTGGTGATGCAGATGACGAAGGCGTTCGGCGCGTGCGCCTTGATGCCCTCGCCCACGGCCTTCATGACCTTCAGATTGATGCCGATCAGGTCGTCGCGGCTCATGCCCGGCTTGCGCGGCACGCCGGCGGTGACGATGCAGACGTCGGCGCCCGCGATGTCGGCATAGTCGTTCGCGCCCCTCAGCGACACGTCCTGACCGAACACGGCCGAGCCCTGGAAGATGTCCAGCGCCTTGCCCTGCGGCGTGCCCTCGGCGATGTCGAACAGGATCACGTCGCCCAGCGCCTCGCGCGCGCAGACGTGGGCCAGGGTGCCGCCGATCATGCCGGCGCCGATGAGGGCGATCTTGGCGCGTGCCATCAGGGAAGTCTCCGAAGGTTCGATGGGGAGGATGGGCGCGGGTCTAGACCCCGTGCGGCGCGGCTGCAACCATGCGGGCGCAATGGCCGGTCCCGCAGAAATCGTCCCCGTGGAGGAGGCGCCGACCGATCTGGTCCGGGTCGCCGACGCGCGCGCGGTGCGGACCGAGGTGGAGGCGTGGCGGGCGCGTCTGCTGCGGCCGCCGGGACTGTGGGACCGGGCGACGCGGGGCACGCAGGACCGCATCAACCGGGTGATCCCGGAGCGCGTGCACGCGGCGGTCACGGCGGGCGTCGAGGCCATGACTAAGGGCATTCTCACGGGCGCCGACGTGCTGGCCCGGCCCGCTCCCCGCGGCTCGCTGGCGGCGGCCGAGGCGCGGTCGCGCTCGATCCTGAAGGCGCATCGCAACGCCGCCAGCGTGGAGGGCGGCGTGGCCGGGGCCGGGGGCTTTCTGCTGGCCGCGGCCGACTTCCCCGCGCTGATGGCGATCAAGGTGCGGATGCTGGCCGAGATCGTCGCGGCCCACGGCTGGGGCGGCGGCCAGAACGGGGGCGCGCCGCGAGAGCGGCTGTTCCTGCTGCACGTCTTCCATCTGGCCTTCGCCAGCGCGCGGCGACGGCCGCAGGCGCTGGCGGCGCTGGACGACTGGATCGCGGGCGTGAACCAGCCGGATCTCGTCGCCGACTATGACTGGCGCACCTTCCAGATCGAGTACCGCGACCACATCGACCTGGCCAAGATGGCCCAGCTGCTGCCGGTGGTGGGGGCGCCCGTGGGGGCAGTGGTCAACTGGCGCCTGACCGAACGGCTGGGCGAGACGGCGATCATGGCGTGCCGGATGCGGTGGTTGGCGGAGGGAAGTTGATCTGCTGTCTTTCGTCATCCTCCGCCGAGGCACAGCCGAGACCGGGGGACCCAGCGGCGCCGAAGGCGATCTGCCGCGCCCGGCGTCAGGGATAGGGGTTTCGACGCTTCGCGTCGGCGCTGGGTGGCCCGGTCAAGCCGGGCCATGACGAAAGAAATCAGGGTTCCCGCTCGTCCACCTCGGCCGGGCGAACGGCGCGCAGCCAGCCGTGGCCAAGCCGCACCTCGGGCACGGCCTCTCGGGTGAAGGGCAGGTACCAGGTCGGGCCGCCCTCGGCCGGGGCGATTTCCAGCATGTCGCCCGCGCCGAAGTTGGGGACGGACTTCACCGTGCCGATCACTGCGTCGTCCGCGTCGCGGGCGGTCAGGCCGATCAGGTCGGTCAGATAGAACTCGTCCTCGTCCTCGGGCGGGGGCAGGCGGTCGCGGGGAACGAACAGTTTGAGGCCGCGCAGAGCGTCGGCCTGTTCCTTGGTGGAGATCTCCTTGGCCCGGCCGACGATCGCGGTCTTTTCGGGCCGGCCGGAGGTCAGGGTCAGGCCGACCGAGCCGTCGGCGCGCAGCAGGGGGCCATAGGCCAGCAGCGCCATCGGATCGGCGGTCCAGGCGGTGACGCGCACCTCGCCCTTCACGCCGAACCCGCCGGCGACCTGGGCGACGAGGATGAGGTTGGGCCTGGCCTCACTCATGGAAAATCTCCGCTCATCCCCGCGAAGGCGGGGATCCAGTTCCATCGGCGGCGTCGTGCCTGAGATGCGCAGCTAGGTCGCGTCACGCCGACTCCCGCGGCACTGGATCCCCGCCTTCGCGGGGATGAGCGGAAGTTGAAGGCGGGCGGATCAGGCCTCGGTCTTTTCTTCTTCGGTCGCTTCGGCGGCCGGAGCTTCTTCGGTCGCTTCAGGGGCGGCGGCTTCGGCCGGGGCCTCTTCCGCAGTCGCTTCGGACGCGGCTTCGGCGGCCGAGGCTTCCTCGGTCGCTTCGGGCTCGGGCTCGGGAGCCGGCGCGTTCTTGGCGGCTTCGGCGGCGGCGGCGGCCTCTTCCTTGGCCCGGGCGGCGGCCTCGGCGGCCTCGGCCTTGGCGGTGGCCTCGGCTTCCAGACGGTCGGCTTCGCGCTGGGCGCGCTCGGCGGCGCGTTCCTGGGCCTTCTTGCCCGGCTCGGCCTTCTTCATGTTCTGGCCGGCCTGCCACTTGACCTTGCCGGCCAGGGTCTCGTCTTGAGACAGGAAGCGCGCGACGCGGTCGGTCGGCTGGGCGCCCTTGCCCAGCCATTCGGCGATGCGGTCGGCCTTCAGGTTCACACGCTTCTGCTCGCCGTCGCGCGGCAGCATCGGGTTGTAGGTGCCGACGCGCTCGATGAACTTGCCGTCCCGAGGAGAATGGGAGTCGGCGACGACGATGTAGTAGTAGGGGCGCTTCTTGGCGCCGCCGCGGGCCAGACGGATCTTCAGCATTTCGGTCTTCTTTCTCTAAGGCAGTCTTATTTCTTGGGAGGGAAGCCCGGCAGGCCGGGAAGGCCCCCCGGAAGGTGTCCGCCGCCCAGTCCGGCGAGCCGGTCCTGGATGGCTTTCAGTTCGTCGGCCGAGGGTTCGGGCATCCTGCCGCCTCCCATCGCCTTCAGGCGCGCCATGTCGGGGCCGCCCATGCCGCCGGGGCCGCCGCCGAGGCCGCCCAGCATGGCGGCCATCTGCTGCATCTTCTTGGGTCCGCCGCGCGACAGGGACTTCACCATGTCGGCCATCTGGCGGTGCTGTTTCAGCAGGCGGTTGATGTCCTGCACCTCCACGCCCGCGCCGGCGGCGATGCGCTTGCGGCGGCTGGCGTTCAGCAGGTCGGGCTTCTTGCGCTCGGCCTTGGTCATGGACGAGATGATGGCTTCCTGGCGCGCGATCATGCGGTCGTCGACGCCGCCGTCGGCCATCTGGGCCTTCATCTTGGCCACGCCGGGCAGCATGCCCATGATGCCCTGAAGCCCGCCCATCCGCTTCATCTGCTGCAGCTGGCCCATCAGGTCGTCCAGGTCGAACTGGCCCTTGGCCAGCTTCCTGGCCATCTTCTCGGCCTTGGCCTGGTCGAGCTCCTGGCTGGCCTTCTCGACCAGGGCCACGATGTCGCCCTGCCCCAGGATGCGGCCGGCGACGCGACGGGCGTCGAACACGTCCAGAGCGTCGACCTTCTCGCCGGCGCCCAGATATTTGATCGGCAGGCCGGTGACGGCCCGCATCGACAGCATGGCCCCGCCACGCCCGTCGCCGTCGGCGCGGGTCAGGACCAGTCCCGTCAGCGGCAGGCGCTCGTCAAAGGCCTTGGCGGTTCGCACCGCGTCCTGACCCGTCAGGCTGTCGGCGACCAGCAGGGTCTCGACGGGGTTGGACACGGCGGCGACCTCGGCCACCTCGCTCATCAGCCCTTCGTCCAGCGTGATGCGCCCGGCGGTATCCAGGATCAGGACGTCGAAGCCCTGAAGCTTGGCCGACGTCAGGGCGCGCTTGGCGATCTGGACCGCGCTCTCGCCCGCCACGATCGGCAGGGTGGCGACCTCGATCTGCTCGCCCAGCTTGGCCAGCTGTTCCATCGCCGCCGGACGGCGCGTGTCCAGCGAGGCCATCATGACCTTCTTGCGATCGAACTTGGTCAGCCTCAGCGCCAGCTTGGCCGAGGTCGTCGTCTTGCCCGACCCCTGCAGGCCGGCCATCAGAACCACCGCCGGCGGCGTCGCATTCGTATTGAGCGGAACCGGCTCCTCGCCGCCCAGCATCTCGATCAGGCCGTCGTAGACGATCTTGACGACCTGGTCGGCGGGCTTGACCGAACGGATGACCTCTTCACCGGTGGCGCGTTCGGTGGCGAAGGCGATGAAGTCCTTGACGACGGGCAGGGCGACGTCGGCCTCGAGCAAAGCCACGCGCACCTCGCGCATCGCCTCGGCCACGTCCTTTTCGGACAGGGCGCCGCGACCGGTGATCCGGTCGAAAACCCCTGTCAGCCGCTCGTTCAGAGCCTCGAACATTCAAACCCTTTCAGGGCGCAAAACGACCTCAGCCCCAGTGGACGTATGACGTCGACTGGGGTCCTCCCCATCCTCGTCCCGGTGATGATCGGGGGTCGTGATGGGGGAGGCGCGAGGGAAATTGCGCCGGAAGCGGCGGCTTATGGCGGAAAACCGGGGCGGAGACAAGACGGGCGGCCCGTCGTGCCTGAACGCCGTTCAGCTTTCGCCGAATTCACGCGTCGTCACGGTTCCGCCTTCGGTTTCGCAACGTCCTGCAACGAAGCGTCGCCACTAGGGCGGGGTCGCCGGCAAGAGCGACTATTCCTCCTCAGGAGACCCCGATGAAGACGCTGATCCTGGCCGCCGCCGCGGCCCTTTCGATGGCGGCTCCGGCCGTCGCCGCCGACCCGCTGCGCATCTCGCTGGCCGATCTGGATCTGGGCACCGTCCAGGGCGCGGCCCTGCTGGACGCCCGCATCGACGCCGCCGCCGACGCCCTGTGCCGCGACGCCCGTCGCCCCGGCAGCCGCCTGTCGGACCGCGCGTATTGCGAGGCCGGCGTGCGCGCCGAGGTGATGGACGCCCTGCCGCGCCGCGCCCGCGCCGACTATGTGAGGGCGACCGACCTGCTGACGGTGCGCGTGCCGACCGCCGAGCGGTGATCGGTCGGACAGGGCGCCCGGTGGCTCCGGGCGTCCTCACGGCCCCCTTGAGGCCAATCCGTAAGTTCCGTATTATACGGACATGATCGAAGCCACCGCCACGGATTTCGCAAAACGCCTGGGCCGCTATCGCCGCGCGGCCCAACGCGAGCCCGTGGCCGTCACGGACCGCTCCGTCGTCACCGAGGTGCTGATCTCCAAGCACGATTTCGATGAGTACATGAGCCTGAAGGCCAGGGCGACCAAGGCGTGGCGGGTGGAGGATCTGCCGGATGAGTGGGTCCAAGCCATCGAGGCGAGCGAGATGGACCCGCGTCATGCGCATCTCGACGACCTGCTGAAGGACTGACGTGTCGCTCCCCACGCCTGAACCAGGCTTGGTCGTCCGTTTCGAGTATCTTTGGTCTGAAGACGCGCGCGGCGGTCGCGAGACCGGCTCGAAGGTGCGGCCTTGCGTGATCGTGGTGGCCAGCCGCCGCACGCCGAACGGCACGGTTGAGGTGCTGGTCGCGCCGATCACGCACTCCGCTCCCCGCGATGGCGACGTCGCCATCGAATTGCCGCCGGAGGTCAAGGCCGCCCTCGGCCTGGACGACGCCCGGTCCTGGATGGTGGCGACCGAGTTGAATGAGTTCGTCTGGCCGGGCCACGATTTGAGGGCGGACGCGCGAGGGCGCTTCGACCTTGGGGTGTTGCCGCCAAGGACCTTCTCGAGACTGAGGTCGGCCATCCTGGCGTCTATCAGGCAAGGACGCCTGAAGCGCGTTTCGCGCTAACACCGTCCAGGCGGACGAAGGCCCCGACGCGATGTCGCCGGGGCCGTCAGTTCAAGACGTCGGGAAGCCCCGCACCTTCAGCAGGGCCGTCACGTCCGGATCGCGGCCGCGGAAGCGGCGATAGGCCTCGGCCCGGTCGGTGGTGTTGCCCTCGGCCAGGATGATCTCCTTGTAGCGGCGGCCGATCTCCGGATTGAAGACGTCGCCGGACTCTTCGAAATAGGCCCAGGTGTCGGCGTCCATGACCTCGGACCACAGATAGCTGTAGTAGCCGGCGGAGTAGGCGTCGGACGTGAACAGGTGATTGAACTGCGGCAGGCGGTGCCGCATCACGATCTCCTTCGGCATGCCGTAGCGCGCCAGGCTTTCGCGTTCGAAGGCGTCGATGTCCGTCGGCGGGCTGGCCTGGGTGTGAAGATCCATGTCGACCAGGGCGGACGACAGATAGCTGACCGTGGCATAGCCCTGGTTGAAGGTGGCCGCCGCCTCGATCTTGTCGACCAGCGACTGCGGCATCGGCCGGCCGGTTTCCACGTGCTTCATGTAGCCGTCCAGAATCGGCCGGCCGATGCCGCAGTCGCTGGTCGACAAGATCGAGGCGGCGGCATCGGCCGGCGACGGATAGGTCACCTTCGACGACAGGCTGTGCAGGGCATGGCCGAACTCGTGGAACAGGGTCTCGGCGTCGTCCAGCGAGATCAGCAGCGGCGCGCCGCCCTCGGCCTTGATGAAGTTGTTGTTGTTCGACGACAGGACGTTCTTGACCCCGTCATAGGTCGAATAGCTGCGGTAGGTCGTGGCCCAGGCGCCCGAGCGCTTGCCCGTGCGTGCGAAGTCGTCGGAATAGAACAGGCCGACGTGGCGGCCGTCCGACTTCGTCTTGACCTCGAACACCTCCACATCGGGATGGAAGCCGGGAACCGATCCGGCCGGCACCGGCGTGAACTCGAAGTCGTACAGCCGACCCGCCATGTAGAAGGCGCCCTGCTTGACCGCATTCAGCTCGAAGTACGGTTTGATCTCGTTCTGATCGAGGTCGTACTTCGCCTTCCGGACCTTCTCGGCGAAATACAGATAGTCCCATGGCTCGATGTCGTGGCCGGCGATGGCGCGCATGTCCGCGACTTCCTCGGCCACGCGGGCGACGGCCGGACGCCAGACGCGCATCATCAGATCCATGGCCGCCGCGGGCGTCTTGGCCATGGTGTCCTGCATCCGCCATTCGGCGTGGTTGGCGTAGCCCAGCAACTTCGCCCGCTGGGCGCGCAGGCGCACGATCTCGGCGATCGTCGCATTGGTGTCGTTGGCGTCGCCGTTGTCGCCGCGGTTGACGAACTTGCGCCAAACCGCCTCGCGCAGGGCGCGGTCGTCGGCCGTGGTCAGGAAGGGATCGACGCTGGAGCGGGTGTTGACGATGGCCCAGCCCTGAAGGTTGCGGGCCCGCGCGGCGGCCGCGGCGGCGGCCTTGTCCGAGGCGGTCAGGCCGGCCACGCCGCTTTCGTTCTGGATGTGGGTCCAGGTCTTCTCGTCCTCGACCACCTTCTGGCCGAAGCTGGTGAAGGCGTTGGACAGGGCGGTGTTGATGCGGCCCAGCTCGGCCTTGCCGGCGGCGTCCAGGGCGGCGCCGTTGCGCACGAAGCCGTCGCGGCTGCGCTCGGCCAGGCGCTTCTGCTCGGCCGTCAGGCCCATGGCGTCGGCGTCGTCCGCCACCGTCTTGATGCGCTGGAACAGTTTCTCATTGAACGTGATCTCGTTCGACGCCTGGGTCAGCAGCGGCGAGACCTCGCGCTGCAGAGCCTGATAATCGGCCGAGCCGATGTTGCCGGTCATCACGCCATAGAGGCTCAACGCCCGGCCCAGCGGCTCGCCCGCCATCTGGTTGGCGACCAGGGTGTTGCCGAAGGTCGGCGGCGCGGGGTTGTCGGCGATCGCCGCGTACTCCGCACGTTGCAGCTCGATGCCCTCGACTATGGCGGCCTTCAGCTTCTCGGCCGTGACCTTGTCCCAGGGCGGCACGCCCTCGTACGGACCGGTCCATTCTTGGAGCAGTTCGGCGCGGGGCGTCTGGACCGGCAGGATCGCTTTGGCCTCGGCGGCGTCGGCTTCCAAGGTGGCGGTCGGGACGGGGCCCGAGGCCCCCGCCGTGGCGCATCCGGCCAGGGCGAACAGGCTGCCGCCGGCGATCAGGAAATGGCGTCTCTGCATGACGAAGGTCTCCGCGTCTCGAATTCGGTCGCGGACCTTGGACCGATCCCGCCTGACTGTCACCTGAACGGGCCGTAATGTTAATCGGGTGGGCCGGTTGGTTCATCACGAAGGACACCAAGAAGGCACGAAGGGCACGAAGGGACCGAGGATGACGGCGCCGCAGGCGGTTTCATGCTCCTTCGCCTGAAACGAGGCGCTGCGCGCGATGAAGCTCCGGCCTCTTGGTGGTCTTCGTGCCTTCTTGGTGTCCTTCGTGACGAACCAGCGAACGGCGCCCATGTGGACGCCACATCGCCCCGCGTCTAAAGCGCGCCGCATGGCGATGGGCGTTTTCGATTCCGGCGTGGGCGGCCTGACCGTCCATCGCGAGCTGACGCGGCGGTTCCCGGCCGGCGACTTCGTCTATCTGGCCGACCAGATGAACGCCCCCTATGGCGGGCGCGACGGCGAGGAGATCGTCGATCTGACCCGCGCCGGCTGCGAGCGCCTGGTCGCGGCTGGGGCCAATCTGATCGTGCTGGCCTGCAACACGGCCTCTGCCATCGCCCTCCGCCGCCTGCAGCAGACCTGGGCGCCGGAGGTGCGGGCGCGCACCGGCCGGCCGATCAATGTGCTGGGCATCATCGTGCCGACCATAGAGGCGGCCACCGGCCTGCCCTGGACCTATGAAGCCGAGCGCGGCCGCGAGGAGGGCGAGAAGCGCGAGGCGATCGAGATCACCGGCGTCTTCTGCACCGCCGCCACGGCCATGAGCCGGGTCTATGAGATCGAGATCGACAAGCGCCGCGACGACCTGGCGGTCTTTTCCGAGCCCTGTCCGGGCCTGGCCGGCCTGATCGAGCTGGGGGCGCCCGACGACGAACTGGAGGTGGTGGTGCGCGACCACGTCGACGCCCTGCGCCGTCGCGTCGGCCGCCACCCGGACAAGGCCATCCTGGGCTGCACCCACTATGAGATCGTCGCGGACGTCTTCGCCCGCGAACTGCCCGAGGGGACGCCGCTGATCCACCAGCCGTCGGCGGTCGCGGACGCGCTGGACCGCTATGTGTCGCGCCATCCGGAGTATGATCTGGGCGCCGGAGCGGGCCGGGTCTTTCTGACGACGGGCCAAGCGGGACCGCAGAGCGAGCGGGTGTCGCGGTTCTGGGGCGCGCCGCTGACGTTCGATCCGGCTTGACCGTTCGGCTTGGAGGGCGCTGGATGGGTCGGTCGGTTCATCACCAAGAGCACCAAGGAGGCACGAAGGACACCAAGGGAGCGAGCGTGACGCGCCGCAGGCGGGTCACCGTCCCTTCGATTAAGGCTTCGCGCGGAGGCAGGCCGCCGGCCCCTTCGTGCTCTTCGTGCCTCCTTGGCGGTCTTGGTGATGTGACCCCCACCCGGAGAGCCCCATGCGCGTCATCCTGATCGCCGCCGTCGCCTTGTTCGCCATGGCCACGCCCGCCGGGGCCGAGATCGTGTCGCGGAGCGAGAATGGCTTCACCCTGCGCTTCGTCTCGTCGACCGACATCGATCCCGCCGACATTCCGACGGCGCTTCAGGACGTGGCCCTGTGGTGGGACGGGGACCACAGCTACACCGGCGACGCGGCCAATCTAAGCCTGGATCTGAGCCCCGGCGGGTGCTGGTGCGAGAAGATGCCGGACGGCACGGCTTTCGATCATGGCCGGACGGTCTCGGTCGCGGCGGATCGCATTCAGTTCAGCGCGCCGTTCGGGCCCCTGCGTGGCAAGGCGACGACGGCGGACCTGATCGTGACCTGGCCTGGGGCCAACCGTGGCTGGAACGTGACCTGGACCATGGTTGTGGAGGGACCGGGCGTCGGCGCGATGGCCGATGCCGTCCACGGCGTCATGGAGGCGGGGTTTCAGCGCTGGGTCCGGTTTCTGGAGTATGGTGAGCCGCACCCGGAGTGATGTCGTAGCGCGGATCTAAGGAGCGTGGGCGTCCACGTCCGGGTCTGGCGGCGAAAGGGATTTCGCGGACCTGGAGGTCCGCGCTCCTTTCTCATGTGCGATAACTTCAGTCATGTTTGGCGACAAAGTTTATCGATTTTCCTTTTGGTCCAATCGCGCCTAAAAGGCGAGCCTCACCTTTCACAATGAGGCCAGTCATGGACGGAAACGACCGCAGCCCGCTCAGCGATCCCAGCAAGAAGCCCGCCGCTCTGCGCTCGCTTCTGGGCCGCACCAACCGCGACTGGTGGCCCAACAGCCTGTCCGTCGACATCCTGCACCAGCAGGGCCGGACCGGCGATCCGATGGGCGACGGCTTCGACTATGCCGAGGCCTTTCAGAAGCTGGACCATGCGGCGGTCAAGCGCGACCTGCACGCCCTGATGACCGACAGCCAGCCGTGGTGGCCGGCGGATTATGGCCACTATGGCCCGTTCTTCATCCGCATGGCGTGGCACGCGGCGGGCACCTATCGCACCGGCGACGGCCGCGGCGGCGCCAACTCGGGCCAGCAGCGCTTCGCGCCGCTGAACTCGTGGCCGGACAACGGCAACCTGGACAAGGCGCGCCGCCTGCTGTGGCCGATCAAGGCCAAATACGGCGCGGCCCTCAGCTGGGCCGACCTGTTCATCCTGGCCGGCAACGTGGCCATCGAATCCATGGGCGGGCCGGTGTTCGGTTTCGGCGGCGGCCGCGCCGACGTGTGGGAGCCGGAAAAGGACGTCTACTGGGGCACCGAGGAGAACTGGGTCGGCGCCGAGGAGACCCGCATCCAGCCCGACAAGGAGATGGCGCTGGAAGAGCCGCTGGCGGCCATCCAGATGGGCCTGATCTACGTCAATCCGGAGGGCCCAGGCGGCCACCCCGACGCGATCCAGTCGGCCCGCGACATCCGCGAGACCTTCGCCCGCATGGGCATGAACGACGTGGAGACGGCGGCGCTGACGGTCGGCGGCCACACCTTCGGCAAGGCCCACGGCGCGGGCGACGCCTCCAAGGTCGGCGTCAGCCCGGAAGGCGCCGACATCGCCCAGCAGGGCATGGGCTGGGTCTCGGGCCATGAGAGCGGCATGGGCGACCACACCATCACCTCGGGCATCGAGGGGTCGTGGACGCCGACGCCCATCACTTGGGACATGACCTATTTCGACATGCTGCTGGACCACGAGTACGAGCTGGTCCGCTCGCCCGCGGGCGCCAAGCAGTGGCAGCCGGTCGGCAATCCGCCGGCGACCCTGGCCCCCGCCGCGCACACGCCGGGCAAGAAGGTGCCGACGATGATGACCACCGCCGACATGGCGATGAAGGTCGATCCGTCCTACCGCAAGGTGCTGGAGCAGTTCCGCGCCGACCCGGCCTGGTTCGCCGATCAGTTCGCGCGCGCCTGGTTCAAGCTGTGCCACCGCGACATGGGCCCCAAGGCCCGCTACCTGGGCCCGGACGTCCCAGCCGAGGATCTGATCTGGCAGGATCCGATCCCGGCGCATGCGGGGCCGAAACTGACCGACGCGGACGTGAAGGTCCTGAAGGACAGGATCGCGGCGTCCGGCCTGTCGGTCGCCGACCTGGTCCGCACGGCCTGGGCCTCGGCCGCGACCTGGCGCGGATCGGACCATCGCGGCGGCGCCAACGGCGCGCGCCTCCGCCTGGCCCCGCAAAAGGACTGGGACGTCAACGAGCCGGCCAAGCTGGCGCGCGTTCTCAAGACGTATGAGGACGTCAAGGCGTCCTCGGGCCTTAACGTCTCCATCGCCGACCTGATCGTGCTGGGCGGCGGCGTGGGCGTGGAACAGGCGGCCAGGGCGGCAGGCCATGACGTCGTGGTGCCGTTCGCCCCCGGCCGCACCGACGCGACCGCCGAACAGACCGACATCGACGGCTTCAAGGTGCTGGAGCCCCGCGCCGACGGCTTCCGCAACTATCTGCAGGTCAAGTTCAACGTCCCGACCGAGGAACTGCTGATCGACCGCGCCCAGCTGCTGGGCCTCAGCGCCCCGCAGATGACCGTCCTGGTCGGCGGCCTTCGCGTGCTGGGCGTCAACCACGGCGACGCCGCCCACGGCGTCTTCACCGAGCGGAAGGGACAGCTGACGAACGACTTCTTCGTCAACCTGCTGGACATGCGGACCGGCTGGAAACAGGTCGACGATTCCGGCGACGAGACTTTCGTCGGCTGCGACCGCGTCACGGGCGAGCGACGCTGGACCGCGACGCGGACCGACCTGGTGTTCGGCTCGAACTCCCTGCTGCGCGCCGTCGCCGAGGTCTACGCCTCGTCCGACGCGACGGAGAAGTTCGTGCGCGACTTCGTGGCCGCCTGGGTCAAGGTCATGGAGAACGACCGCTATGACCTGCCGCGCGCCCGCAAGGCCGCCAAGGAAGCGGGTCAGGTCTGACCGCCCGATCCGACCGATCGGCGCGGCGCCGGGCATAGGAGCGATCCATGTCCGGCGCCGTGCTGCCCACCCTTCGACAGCTGCAGTATCTGAAGCTGCTGGCCGAGCACGGCTCCTTCAGCCGGGCGGCCGAGGCCGCCCACGTCAGCCAGCCGGCCCTGTCCAGCGGGGTTCAGGAGCTTGAGCGCATCCTGGGCGCCCCGGTGGTCGAGCGCACGCGCGGCCGCGTGACCCTGACGGCCGTCGGGGCCGAGGCGGTCCGCCGCGCCGAAGACGTGCTGGCCCGTACCGAGGATCTGGTCGAGGCCGCGCGCAACGCCGGAAAACCGCTGTCGGGCCGGTTCCGCCTGGGCGTCATCCCGACCATCGCGCCCTTCCTGCTGCCCGCCCGCCTGCCCGGGCTGAAGGCGGCGCACCCGGAGCTGAAGCTGTTCATCCGCGAGGACCTGACGCCCCGTCTGGTCGGCGAGCTGAAGGGCGGGCGTCTGGACGCCGCGGTGATCGCCCTGCCGTACTCGGCGTCGGGCCTGGACCATGCGCGCATCGGCGACGACGCCATCCTGGCCGCCGCGCCGGCGGGGCATCGCCTGGCGGGCGAGGGGCCGGTCAGGTCCGGCGCCCTGACGTCCGACGACCTGATCCTGCTGGAGGACGGCCACTGCCTGCGCGACCAGGCCCTCGCCGCCCTGTCGCTGGAGGCGCCCAAGGGCGACGACGTCTTCGCCGCCACCAGCCTGCACACCCTGGTGCAGATGATCTCGTCCGGCCTGGGGGTCAGCTTCCTGCCGGAGATGGCGGTGCGGGCAGGCCTCGCCGACATGCCGGGCGTCGTGGTGCGTTCGCTGGCCGGAGTACAGGGCCGCGCGCCCAGCCGTGAGATCGTGGTGGCCTGGCGCAAGGGGTCCAGCCGCGCGGCCGAGGCGCGTCTGCTGGCGGAGTTCCTTCGGCTCGACTGAGCCTACCAGCCGGTGGGCTTGGTGATCGACTTTCCGGTGGCGTCCACGACGATGTCGGACAGCTGGCTCGGACCTATGTACGGCTGAACATGCCTCACGCCCGTGGCGCATTGCTGGAGGGAGGTTGCTGGCTTTGGCGATGGCGAGAGCAGCAGCACCGGCAGCCCAAATTCCTCGGTGACGATGCGGATGGGCTCGCACAGATCGGTGTCATTGGTGACGACTCCGGCGATGTCGAACCTTGCCAGGGCGGCATCCCTGACAAGGTGCGCGCCCAGATTTACATCGACCCTTTCTCTTCGGTCTTATAGACGTAGGCCACATCGGGAGCGGAGCCCGCAGGCAGCACCGTCTCTGGACGAAACGTCGGTGGTCGCACCAGTCCGGCCCATTTCTTTGAGACGAGAAAGTTGCCGTAGGTGATCGACACACGCGGCAGGGTCGAAATTGCTCGCAGATAGGCGTGCTGTCGTGCGGGAGCGGTTGGATCGATTCGACCCGAAACTCGAGCAACGTAATAGTTCACCGCCTCCACACTCACATCGCTCGGCATCACCGCATCAGCCAATGCCGCGATGTCCAACCACTTGTTCGGCGTGCCTTTCAGCGCGCGGTAATAGAGGTTGACCCGTCGATGTAGACCCTAGCGCGCATGGGCATCCATATGTGCAAAAGGCCGCCCCCGAGAAACGGGGACGGCCTTTGGGCCTACGGCACGCCGCAGGTGAGTGAAAGAGATATATACTTGACTCCCTCACCACTTTCAACCCCGCAGCCTCAGCCCGTCGCGAGGTTCCTCAGCACGTAGGGCATCACGCCGCCGGCGCGGAAGTAGTCGAGCTCGGTCTGGTTGTCGATGCGGCAGCGGACCGGGAAGCGGGCCATCTTGCCGTCCGAGGCGCGGAACAGCTCGACCCACAGGTCCTGGCGCGGCTTCAGCTTGCCGACGTCGGCGTCCGACAGGCCGCGGATCGTGACGATCTCCTCGCCGGTCAGCCCAAGGCGGGTCCAGCCCTCCTGCTTGAACTGCAGCGGGACGACGCCCATGCCGATCAGGTTGGAGCGGTGGATGCGCTCATAGCTTTCGGCGATGACGGCGCGCACGCCCAGCAGGCGCGTGCCCTTGGCCGCCCAGTCGCGCGACGAGCCGGTGCCGTATTCCTTTCCGGCGAAGACGACCAGCGGACGGCCCTCGGCCTGATAGCGCATGGCCGCGTCGTAGATCGACATGACCTCCTGCGAAGGGAAGTGCTTGGTGACGCCACCCTCGATCTCGGGCGTGATCTTGTTGCGGATGCGGATGTTGGCGAAGGTGCCGCGCATCATGACTTCGTGGTTGCCGCGACGCGCGCCGTAGCTGTTGAAGTCCAGCGGCTCCACGCCGTGGTCGACCAGGTATTCGCCGGCCGGGGACGACGCCTTGATCGAGCCCGCCGGGCTGATGTGGTCGGTGGTGATGCTGTCGCCGAAGATGCCCAGGATGCGGGCCTCGACCACGTCCTTGACCGGCGCGGCCTGCATCGACATGCCGTCGAAATAGGGCGGGTTCTGCACATAGGTGGAGGCGCCGTCCCACTGATAGGTCTGACCTCCCTCGACGGCGATCGCCTGCCAGTGCTTGTCGCCCTTGAAGACGTCCTTGTAGCGTTTGGCGAACATCGCCGGCGTCACCGACTTCTTCTGGATGTCGGCGATTTCCTGGCTGGTCGGCCACACGTCCTTCAGGAAGACGTCCTTGCCCTTCTTGTCCTGCCCGATCGGCTGGGTGGCCAGGTCGATCCGCATGGAACCGGCCAGGGCGTAGGCCACGACCAGCGGCGGGCTGGCCAGATAGTTGGCCTGCACGTCCGGATTCACCCGACCCTCGAAATTGCGGTTGCCCGACAGCACGCTGGTGGCGACCAGACCGTTCTCGGTGATCGCCTTGGAGATGGCCGGGTCCAGCGGGCCCGAGTTGCCGATGCAGGTGGTGCAGCCATAGCCGACCAGGTTGAAGCCCAGCGCGTCCAGGTCCTTGGTCAGGCCGGCGTCGGTCAGATAGTCGGTGACCACCTGCGACCCCGGCGCCAGTGAGGTCTTGACCCACGGCTTGGGCTTCAGGCCCAGGGCATGGGCCTTGCGCGCCACCAGGCCGGCGGCGATCAGGACCGAGGGGTTGGACGTGTTGGTGCAGCTGGTGATCGCGGCGATGACCACGTCGCCGTCGCCGACGTCGAACTTGGCGCCGTCCACCTTCACGCGCGCGGCGTCGGCGGTGCGATTGAACGTGCCGGTCAGGTGCGCCTCGAATTCTGCCGCGGCAGAGGTCAGCTCGACCTTGTCCTGCGGACGCTTGGGCCCGGCCAGCGACGGCACGACCGTGCCCAGGTCCAGCTCCAGCACGTCGCTGAACACCGGCTCTTCCGAGCCCGGCTCGATCCACAGCCCTTGCGCCTTCGCATAGGCTTCGACCAGGGCGACGCGCGCCTTGTCGCGGCCCGTGGCGGTCAGATAGTCCAGCGTCGCCTGCGAGGTCGGGAAGAAGCCGCAGGTGGCGCCGTATTCGGGGGCCATGTTGGCGATGGTGGCCTGGTCTTCCAGCGTCATGCCGGCCAGGGCGTCGCCGAAGAACTCCACGAACTTGCCGACCACGCCCTTCTTGCGCAGCATCTGGGTGACGGTCAGCACCAGGTCGGTGGCGGTGGCGCCTTCCGGCAGTTTCCCGGTCAGCTTGAAGCCGACGACTTCGGGGATCAGCATCGGGATCGGCTGGCCCAGCATGGCCGCCTCGGCCTCGATGCCGCCGACGCCCCAGCCCAGCACGGCCAGGCCATTGATCATCGTCGTGTGGCTGTCGGTGCCCACGACGGTGTCGGGATAGGCGATCGTCGCCTTGCCCTCGGCGTCGGTCCAGACCGTCTGCGCCAGGTTCTCTAGGTTCACCTGGTGGCAGATGCCGGTGCCGGGCGGCACGACGCGGAAATTGTTGAACGCCGACGAGCCCCAGCGCAAGAACTTGTACCGCTCGATGTTGCGCTCGTACTCGCGCTCGACGTTCTGGCCGAACGACTGGGCGGTCCCGAAGTGATCGACCATCACCGAGTGGTCGATGACCAGGTCGACGGGGCTCAGCGGATTGATCTTCGACGGATCGGCGCCCAGGCCGGTCATGGCGTCGCGCATGGCGGCCAGATCGACCACGGCCGGCACGCCGGTGAAGTCCTGCATCAGCACGCGGGCCGGGCGAAAAGCGATCTCGTGCTCGACGGCGCCCTTGTTCTCGATCCAAGCGGCGACGGCCTTCAGGTCCGCCTCGGTGACCGAGACGCCGTCCTCGTTGCGCAGCAGGTTCTCCAGCAGCACCTTCATGGAACGCGGCAGGCGGCCGATGCCCGTCAGACCGGCTTCCTCGGCGGCGGGAAGGCTGTAATAGGCGTATTTCTTGCGCCCGACGGTCATGTCCCGGCGGGTTTTCAGGCTGTCGACTGACGGCATGGGAGGCTTCCTCTGGTCATCGCCGCCCGAACATCCGGTCGCACCCTGCCGCGCCAATCGACGGGGCGCACAGGTCCCCGCCGCGCGCGCTCAGGGCCTGCTGCGGCTGGGGCGGTCATACCGGCGTCACGTCGCGGCGTCCATGAGTCCACGACGGCGTCATGGACATTGAGAATGGGTCTCATTTCGGGTCTCCCTCCCCTTCATGGGGAGGGACGGCGAGCCCCGGCGAGCCCGGGTGGGGTATGCCGACATCGCCCCACCCTGATCGCTGCGCGATCTTCCCTCCCCATGAAGGGGAGGGAGATTTCGTGATCACCGCCCTCTCCATTTCCGACCTGTCCATCTCGCGGGGCGAGCGGCGGCTGTTCGGGGGGCTGTCGTTCGCGCTGAAGGCCGGCGAGGCGGCGCAGCTGACGGGGGCGAACGGCGCCGGCAAGACCTCCCTGCTGCGCGCGGTGGCGGGCCTGCTGCGGCCCGACGCGGGACGGGTGCGGTTCGAGGATGGGCAGGGGGGTGAGATCGATCCCGGCATGGCGCGCGCCACGGCCGTGCAGATGCTGGCCCACCAGGAAGGCTTTCGCCCCGGCCGCACCGCGCGGGCGGAGCTGAGCTTTCAGGCGCGCTGGTTCGGCGCGACGAACGCCGCGGTGACGGCGGCGGCCAAGCGGCTGGACTTGGTTCCCCTGCTGGACCTGGAGGTGCGGGTTCTCTCGGCGGGGCAGAGGCGCCGGCTGGCGCTGGCGTCGCTGGTCGCGGCGAACCGGCCGCTGTGGCTGCTGGACGAACCGCTGGCGCCGTTGGACGCCCGCCGTCGCGCCCAGGCGGCGGAGATCATGGCCGAGCACCTGAACGGCGGCGGAATGATCCTGGCGGCCGTCCACGATCCCCTGCCCGTCGCGGCGCGCGAGATCGTGGTGGGGGCGTCGGCATGAGCTGGGCTTTCTTCATTGACGAGTCCGGTCAGGACCGGCGGGCGTCGCCCTACGAAGTCCTCGCGGCGTTGGCGGTCGAAGATCGCCGAATTTGGCCACTCATTCGACAGATGTCGGATGCTCAGGACCACCACTTCGGCATGAGGCTGTTTGAGGCCTATGGCAGGGAAGCGAAGGCTCAGAAGCTGCTGAACGCGAAGGTCTTTCGGCTCGCCGCACAGCTTCCGCCCATGCCGCCGGACGATCGACGACGCCTGGCCTGCGAACTTCTGGAAGATGGAACCCGGGCTTCGAAGGAACGCCTGACGGCCTTGGCACAGGCAAAGCTGGCCTATGTGCGGTTCGTGCTTTCATTGGCGGCCGCGCACGACGCCGTCGCGTTCGCCACCATCGTGCCTCGCGCCGCTCCGCGGCCGCCTCAGGCCGATGCCCTCAGAAAGGACTATGCCTACCTGTTCGAGAGGATGTTCTATTTCCTGAATGGGGCGCCCGGCGACCCGATGGGCTACATGGTTTTCGACGAACTGGATCGTAGTGCCTGCCATCTGCTGCTTGGGCAGGTGTCCAGCTATTTCATCCGCACGACGAATGGGCGGCTGAGGAGCCGTCTGATCATTCCGGAGCCGTTCTTCGTGCACAGCGATCTGACGTCGCGTGCAGCTCGCGGACCTCGTCGCCTACATCGTAAGCTGGGGAGTTCGGCTTCGGACGATGAACGAACCGGCACGACCAGAACTGCAGACAGTGGCCGACCTGACGTTGCGCCTGCGGTTCAGCCGCAAACTGGAAGGCGGCGAAATGCAGTGGGGTTTCAAGGTCATCAACGACCTGAGGCCCGTGGGTGGCCGGAATTGAAAAAGGCAATGCTCCCGTTTCCGGTCACAAAGCCTCCGGCGATGAATATGGTTCCGCCCTGCGCGTCGGTCAAGGCGTCGGCATGAGCGGGCTGATGCTGCTCTATCGCCGCGAGGTGTCGCTGCTTTGGGCGGGCGGGGGCGGGCCTTTGCTGGCGTGCGGGTTCGCGCTGGCGGTCACCGCCGCCCTGCCGCTGGCGATCGGGTCGGAGCCCGTGCGACTGGTCCCGATCGCGGCGGGCGCGACGTGGATCGTGCTGGCCCTGGCGTCGCTGCTGTCGCTGGAACGTCTGTTCGAACGCGACCACGAGGACGGCGCTCTGGACCTGCTGGCCCTGGGGCCGCTGACGCTCGAGGCGACGTTCGCGGTCAAGACGGCGGCGCAGTGGACGGCGGTGGGGCTGCCGCTGGCGCTGGCGGCGCCGGTCGCGGCCCTGTCGCTGGGACTGGAGCCGGCGCTCGCGCCCCTGACGGCGGGGGCGGCGGCGCTGGCGGGACTGGCGTTCGCGGCCGTGGGCGCCCTGGCGGCGGCGCTGTCGCTGGGGTCCAAGCGCGGCGGGCTGCTGGTCGCGGTCATCGCCCTGCCGCTGTACGCGCCGCCGGTGATCTTCGGCGCCGGCGCGGTGACGGCGGCGCAGGAGGGGACGGCCGTCGGGCCGGCGCTGGCGCTGCTGGCGGCCTATGCCCTGTTCGCCGGCGCCCTGGCCCCGTTCGCCGGGGCTGCGGCGATCCGGAACGCCCAGGGATGATGCGGAGGGTGGGCCGCCGGGCGAGCGACGTCGCGTCGCTTGTTCCCGCGCGCGCCGGGCGGTAAGGCGCGCTGATGTTCGGTCTGGCCAATCCCGAGCGCTTCATGCGCTTCTCGGCGCCGCTGGTCGGGCCGCTGTGGATCGCGGCCGGTCTGCTGCTGGCCGTGGGGGGCTGGCTGTCGCTGACGGCGCCGCCCGACTATCAGCAGGGCGACAGCGTGCGGATCATGTTCGTGCATGTGCCGGCGGCCTCGCTGGGCCTGATGGCCTATGGGGCGCTGGGGATCAGTTGCCTGTTCTCGCTGGTCTGGCGTCATCCGCTGGCCGACGCCGCCGCCCGCGCCGCCGCCGTGCCGGGCGCGGCCTTCACCGGTCTGGCTCTGATCACCGGCGCCATCTGGGGCAAGCCGATGTGGGGCGTGTGGTGGACCTGGGGCGACGCGCGTCTGGTGTCGGTGCTGGTGCTGTTTCTCTTCTACCTCGCCTGGCTGGTGCTGAGGGCGGCGATCGAGGACGAGGCAAAGGCGGCGAGGGCCTCCGCCGTGTTGGGGCTGGTCGGCCTGATCAACCTGCCGATCGTCAAGTTCTCGGTCGACTGGTGGAACACCCTGCATCAGCCCGCCAGCCTGCTGCGCGCCGACGGGCCGGCGATGACGGCGACCTATCTGACGCCGCTGCTGACCATGATGGCGGCCTATGGCGTGCTGTTCGCGGCCGTGTGGATCACCGGCATCCGCACCGAGGTGCTGAACCGCCGTCTGCGGACCCTGCGCGCGCGCCGCGCGATGGAGGCCTGATGCCCGAAATCGCCCGCAGCTACGTCGAATACGTCGCCGCCGCCTGGGGGATCAGCGCCGTCGTTCTGGCCGTCGTCGCCGCACGCGCCGTCCTGGCCGCGCGTCAGGTGCGGGCGCGGCTGAAGGAACTGGAGGACGACGAATGAGCCGCTGGCTGGCCTTTCTGCCGCTGGTCGTGCTGGCGGCGCTGGCGGCCTTGTTCATCGGCTGGTCGCTGAAGCGCGATCCCGACGTGAAGCCCGCCGCCCTGGTCGGCCGGCCGGTTCCGGAGACGGTGCTGCCCATGCTCGCCGCGGACGGCACGGGCGCCGTGCTGGACCTGAAGACCGCCGGGCGCGGGCGGCCGATGCTGATCAACGTCTTCGCCAGCTGGTGCGCGCCGTGCCGGGTCGAGCATCCGAAGCTGCTGGCGCTCAAGGAACAGGGCGTCACCGTCATCGGCGTCGCCTACAAGGATCGGCCGCAGGACACGCGCGCCTTCCTGACCGAGCTGGGCGACCCGTTCGCCTTTGTGCTGGTGGACGCGGACGGGCAGGCGGGGTTGGACCTGGGCATCACCGGCGCGCCGGAGACCTTCGCGGTCGACGCCATGGGCACGGTCACGGCCAAGCACTCCGGCGCCCTGGTCCAGGACGCCGACGTGGCGAGGCTGGTCGCGGCCATGCAGGACGTCGCTCCGCGAGCGCGGCGTTAACCGTTCCGCGACGGATTTCGTTAACCCTGCGGCCATGACCGCCATCGGCCCCGGCTTTTCCTCCGTCGTCACGCCCGCCCAGACCGGCGCGGCCCCCGGCGCGCGGGCCGCCCAGGCCGCCTTCTTCCGCACGGCCATGTCGGCGGCCCAGACGATCCAGCCGATCGCGCCGATCGCGGCCCCGGCCCCCCAAGTGCGCGCGACGCCGGTCGAGGAGGGCGAGGCCTCGCGGCCGACGCGCCCGGGCGCGCTTCTGGACATCCGGGTCTGACCCCTTCGCAGACCGACCGGTTCGTGGTTTCAACGACGCCATGAGCCACCCCGACGTCCCGTCCGACCGCCCGCGCCCGCAGGCCGACCTGTGGAAGGGACTTCTGGTGGCGGGCGTCGCCGGCGTGGTGCTGGCCGTCATGGGCGCCTTCGAGACCACCGACGCGCCGCTGACCCGCCGGCTGGGCTATTGGGTGTTCGTGATGCTTTCGGGCGCCCTGTGGGGGCATCTGGCGTCGCGGATCGTCGACCGCGTCGTGGACATGTACGAGCGCCCTTGGCTGACGATCGCCCTGCTGACCGCGCTGATCACCGGGCCGATGTGCGTCTACGTCTGGCTGGCCACCGGGCTGATCTTCGAGGGCGAGGTCTATCCGCTCAGGGTTCTGCCCCAGCTGCTGATCCCGGTGCTGACGATCACCGCCACCATCAGCACGCTGAACGTCTTCCTGGGTCGCGGGCGGGTCGTGCAGACGCACGGGCGCGCCGCGCCGGAGGCCGGGCCGGCGCGGTTCCTGGATCGAATGCCGCCCAAGCTGCGCGGCGCTCGTCTGATCGCGGTGCAGGCCGAGGACCATTATCTGCGCCTGCACACCGACCGGGGCTCCGACCTGATCCTGATGCGCCTGTCCGACGCCCTGGCCGAGCTGGAGGGCTTGGAGGGCGCCCAGACGCACCGCAGCTGGTGGGTGGCCCGGGACGCCGTGCGCGACGTCGACCGGGGCGACGGCCGCGCCGTCCTGACGCTGGAGGGCGGCCTGACCGCGCCGGTCAGCCGACGGCACGCGCGCGCCCTGCGCGCCGCTGGGTGGTGGTGAAGGGGAGGGACTAGGGATTGGGGACTAGGGACGAGGGATTAGGGACTAGGGCGTAGGGACTGAGCGACTCTTCAGGCCGCGCCGCCTTCGCCCGGTCTTTGCCGCCAATCCGCAATCCCCAGTCCCCAATCCCTAGTCCCTAGTCCCCAATCCCTAGTCCCTCACCCCCTCCACGTCCCATGGAACCCGGCCGGCAGGGCGACGTCGCCGCGCCAGCTGACGACCGGGCCGTCGGAGATCCGGGCGGCGTCCAGCACGTGCAGCTCGGTTCGGGCGGCGGCCAGGTTGATCGACGGCACGACCAGCCAGGCGTCGCGCTCGGCCGAGCGGCCGGGCTTGGGCACGAAGATCGCCTCCTCGACCACCTGTCGGTCGCCGAAGACGAAGGTCTCGGTCCGGCCGCGGCCCCAGTCGCGCAGGGCGACGGCGTTGGGCAGGGGGCGTTCGCGCCCGTCGCCGGTCAGGTGAACCGACAGGTCGCGGCGCAGGCCTTCGCGCCGCGGATCGCCTTTCACGAATTCCGCCACCGTCTCCGTCCGATCGAAGTCCGCGCGGCCGTCGGGGCGAAGGGTGACCATCGCCAGCCGGTTCGGCTCGCCCGGCACGGTCCCGTGTCCCTGCACGATCACCCGCGCGCCCTCGACGGCGAAGGTCACGTCGGGACCGGCGGAGACGTCGAAACGGATCGTGCCGTCCGTCTCTTCCCAGGCGTCGCCCAGGTGGAAATGGCTGAACGACGGCAGGTCGAAGACGCGGGTCCGGGTGACGTCGTCCTTGTCCACGACGAAGACCTGGGTCCCCAGTTCGGGGCGCCAGTCCAGGCGGGCGGTGAAGGGCATGGTCTCGCGCGCGAACACCCACGGCTGCAGCACGAACACCAGATGCCGGTCCGTGGCCGTGAAGTCGTGCATATAGCTGGCGCGCGGCAGCTTCAGGACGCGGGCGTCGATCAGCCCGCCGTCGGGCTTCAGCGCCCAGATCACCACGTGATCGCCGGCCGAGCCGACGTTCCACACCGTGCCGTCGGGCGCCACGCGGGGGTGGGCCTGGAACGGCATGCCCTTCAGATCGTCGCGCAGGGTGACGAAGCCGCGGGTCGCGAGGGTCGCCGCGTCCATGGCCATCGGCGAGCCGCCCTCCCACAAGGCCCAGACCTGGTCGCCGACCGCCATGACCGAGGTGTTGGCGGCGTTGGCGTCGTCGTTCGAGCCGACGCGGGCGCGGGCGTCGCCGACCGTGCCGAAGCCGGGCGTGACCACGGCGTCGATCTCGGCCTCCCACCGCCGCTTGGGCGTGTCGGCGAAGCGGGCCTCCAGCGTCGCGCCGCCGTCGGACAGGCGGAAGGCCCGCATCAAGCCGTCGCCGTCAAACCAGTGGGTGGCGCTGCCGCCCGCGCGGTGGAAGCGGCCCGGGCCGTTGCGGAACAGCGTGCCCTCCAGCCCGACCGGCGCGCGGCCATGCAGGCGGCTCATCGTGTGGCGGGCGACGTCGCCGGGCAGGTCGCGGGTGGCCAGGCTCCAGTCCTGGGCGGCACGTCCCAACGCGGCGGCGCGGACGATCTCGGGCGTGGCGACGGCGGCCGACAGAGCGGCGGCTCCGGTCAAGAAGGCGCGACGGGACGGGGTCATCACTTCAGCTCGATCGCCTGAGTGACCGGACCTTCGACGCGGAAGCTGGCGCGATCCCACGACGCCGGGCCCATGTTGCCGACGGCGTTGTTCGAGAAGGCATAGGGCTCCGTCGGCATGCCGAACGGGTTGGTGTTCAACTCGCCGTTCCCGTCCACGTCGTGCATCGCCTTCATGGCGTAGTCGCCTGCGGGCAGGTTCTCGAAGGTGACCGCGGTCACGCCCGACCCGGCCGGGACCGCCTGGGTCGCGACGGGCGCGCCGCGGCCGGCGTAGGCGTCCGGGCCGTCGAACAGGGCGACCATCACCGTGCCCTCGGCGCGGCCGGTCTCGAACTCGAAGGTGATCTTGCCCGGGTCCTGGGCCAGGGCGGCGGCGGGGGCGGCCAGCAGCAGGGCGGCGGCGATCAGGGTCTTCATCGGCGTGTCCTCCAGAAAAGCGCGGCGCCGGGTCGGCGTCCGTCGATGGGCCGACCTTGTGCCGGCCCCGGCCGCGCCGCCAGCCGACATGCGCCGCCGACCGCCCGGATTTCGCCGACGACCGCGCCCGTCCGTTCGCGCTTCGCCAACGACCGCGCGTCACGCCGAGCAACGCCCGGCCTTTCCAGCCGGCCGCCGCCCTTGTCATCCCGGACGCCGCGAAGCGGTGATCCGGGACGGATCGCCGGAACTGCCGATCTCCCGGAAGCTGCGTGGCAGCTGTCCGGGAGAAGGGTCTGGTCCGAACGCGTGATCGGCCTTGTCCCGGATGGCCGCTGCGCGACCTCCGGGACGACTCGTCCGGTCGACGTGCCGTCCCGTATAAGCGCTGCGCGCTTTCCGGGATGACAAGGCGTCGATTGACTACTCCGCCTCGATCTCGTCGATGTCGTCGTCGGTCAGACCGAAGTGGTGGCCGATCTCGTGGATCAGGACGTGGGCGATCAGATCGCCGAGAGTCACGTCGCCGCGCTCGGCCCATTCGTCCAGGATCGGGCGGCGATACAGGAAGATGCGCGACGGCTCGGCCGCCGGCCCCATCTCGTCGCGCCGGCCGACGTCGACGCCGTGATAGAGGCCGGTCAGCTCGAACGGATCCTCCATCTCCATCATCGCCAGCGTCTCCCCGTCGGCGAAGTCGTCGACGCGGATCACCACGTCGCCCGCCAGACCCTTGAACGGCTGGGGCAGGGCGTCGAACGCCGCGCGCGCCAGGGCGGCGACGTCGTCGAGCGACGGGGCGGGGGCGTGGGTCCAGGTCATGGGGTCCAAGGCAGCAGGGGGTAGGCAGTAGGCAGTAGGCAGTAGGGGAGGAGAAGCGCGGGGCAAAGGGGCTCTTGGGTCGCGAGCCGCCGCGGGCCGGTCAGAAGCTGACCACTCGCCGCCCTGCCTACTGCCTACTGCCTACTGCCTACTGCCTACTGCCTACTGCCTAACCCCTCCCCCTGCGTTATGGTTACCGAATCAGGACGGGAGCTGATCGAGGGGCATGGCCGACGCCGACATGGCCTATTGGGCGACCGCGGGGGCGGCCGGGCTGGCGCTGGCGGTCGGCGCCTGGTCGTGGCGCTTCACGGCCCGCACGCGCGAGCGGTTCGCCGCCCTGGATCGGGCGCTGGAGGACGAGCGTCGCCGCACGGGCCTATGCCAGGCCGCGCTGTCGGGCGCCGGGGACCTTCGGATCGGTCCGCTGGGCGAACTGGACGCGCCCCTGGCCCTCGGCTCCGACGACACCGCCCGCGCGCTGACGGGCGACGACCGGGCGACCGGGGCGGACGCCGTTCTGGCTCGCCTGCGCCAAGACTTTCCGGCCCAGATCGACGCCCTGATCGCCGAGGGGCGAGGGTTCGAGGGCGGCCTGCAGGCCGGCGACCGCGCCTGGCGCGTGGCCGGCCACGTCGAGGGCGGTCAGGCGTGGATCGCCGTCTCGCCCGCTCCGGCGGCGGCGCGGCCGGTGGACGGCGCGGCCGGCTTCGTGGCGGAGGCGTCGCCGGTGCCCACATGGGCGCTGGACGGGGCCGGCCGTCTGGTCTGGGCCAACCGGGCCTGGCTGGCCGCGGTGCGCGCCACCGATCTCGACGACGCGATCGCGCGCGGCCTCAGCTTCGACCGCGGCGCCGACGCCCTGGCCCTGGAGGCGGCGCGGCTGGGCCAGAGGCAGGAGGGGTTCCGCTGGACCGCCGCCGACGGACGTCGCCGCGCCTGGCGCGTGGTGGCCGAGCCCACGCCCGGCGGCGCCGCCACCGTCTATGCCCTGGACGTCACCGAGGCGGAGGAGACGCGCGACACCCTGCGTCGCCACGTCACCGCCCACGACGAGACGCTGAATCACCTGGCCGACGCGGTCGCCATCTTCGGTCCGTCCAAGAAGCTGGCCTTCCACAACATCGCGTTTCAGCAACTGTTCGACCTGGACGCCGCATGGCTGAACGACCGGCCCACGCATGGGGAACTGCTGGACAGTCTGCGGCAACGTCGCCAGTTGCCCGAGGTCGTCGACTACGCCGGCTGGAAGGCGGCGGAGCTGGACTTCTACGGCGCGGCCGAGGCCAGTCCGGACGACAGCTGGTCCCTGCCCGACGGCCGTACCCTGCGCGTGGTGCGCCAGCCGCACCCGCTGGGCGGCCTGCTGCTGCTGTTCACCGACATCACCGACGAGCTGAAGCTGCGCAGCCGGTTCAACGCCCAGCTTCAGGTCCAGACCGCCACGCTGGACAAGCTGAACGACGCGGTCGCCGTGTTCGGCTCGGACGGCCGGATGCGGCTGCATAACGAGGCGTTCGAGACCTTCTGGGGCCTGGACGGCGAGGCGTTGAAGGGGGCCGGCGACTTCGACGCCGTGGCCGAGCTGTGCCGCCGGGTCATGCCGGACCCCGGCCTGTGGCTGGGACTGAAGGCGCGGATCGCCGATCCCGATCCCGAAAGCCGCGTGCCGATCTCGGGCGAGGCGGCGACCGCCGACGGCCGCCGCGCCGCCTGGCAGACGCGGCCCCTGCCGGACGGCGCCACCCTGGTCGCCTTCTCCGACGTCACGGCCCAGCGGGGGCTGGAGCGGGCGCTGCAGGACCGCGAGGCGGCGCTGGAGGCCAGCCAGGCGCTGAAGCGCGAGTTCGTGGGCAGCGTCAGCTATGAGCTGCGCACGCCCCTGACGACCATCGTCGGCTATTCCGAACTGCTGGAGATCGCGCCGGACCTGTCGGAGCGGGGCCGCCAGCACGCGGGGGCCATCCGCACCGCGGCCCAGCAGCTGGCCCGCTCGATCGACGACGTGCTGGACATGGCCCAGATCGACGCCGGCGAGATGGAACTGGCGCACGCCGACACCTCGGTGAAGGTGCTGATCGAGGACGCCGCCGACCGCATCCGCGCCCGGGTCGAGGGACGCGGGGCGCAGCTGACGGTGCATGTCGATCCCGCCGCCGGCGCCGTCCAGGCCGACGCCCGCCGCGTGGCCCAGGCGCTGGATCACCTGCTGGAGAACGCCGCCCGCGCCGTGGCCGAAGGCGGCGAGGTGAAGCTGGAGGCCCAGGCCGGATCGGAGGAGGTGCGCCTGCGCGTGTCCGACACCGGGCGCGGCATCCCCTATCACCTGCAGGCGCACGTCTTCGACCGCTTCGTCCGGCGCGAGCGCGGCGGCCCGGGCGTGGGCCTGGCCCTGGTCAAGGCGCTGGTGGAACTGCACGGCGGCTGGGCCGAGGTCGAGAGCGAGCCCGGCAAGGGCGCCACCTTCATCCTGCACCTGCCGCGACGCGCCGCGGGAAAGGTGTCCGCGCCGGAGTTGGAGCTCAGGGCCTAGCCTTTTGACAGGTCCGGGGCTCGGGCCTAACCAGCCCCGATGGCCCTGCTGAAAACCGCCCTGATCTACGACTTCGACGGGACTCTGGCCCGCGGCAACATGCAGGAGGTGACCTTCATCCCCTCCGTCGGCATGGGCATCGGCGACTTCTGGGGCGAGGCCGACCGGCTGACGCGAGAGGCCGACGGCGACAACATCCTGATGTACATGCAGCTGATGCTGCGGCGGGCGCGTGAGAACGGCGCGCCGATCACCAAGGCCACGCTGCGCGAGCACGGCCACGACGTGAAGCTGTTCGACGGGCTGAAGACCGACCTGACGGGCCAGGGCTGGTTCGACCGGATCAACGCCCTGGGCGTCCAGTGGGGGTTGGAGATCGAACACTACATCGTCTCCGCCGGCCTGGAGGAGATGATCGAGGGCTGTCCGATCCGTGACGCCTTCACCCACGTGTTCGCCAGCCACTTCGTCTACGACGAAAAGGGCGTGGCGGTGTGGCCGGCGGTGGGCGTGAACTACACCACCAAGACCCAGTATCTGTTCCGCATCAACAAGGGCGTGCTGAACCACTATGAGCATGAGGCGATCAATCGCTTCATGCCAGACGACGCACGGCCGATCCCGTTCGAGCGGATGATCTTCCTGGGCGACGGCGACACCGACGTGCCGACCATGAAGATGATGCACACCAAGGGCGGCTTCTCGATCGCCGTCTACGACCCGCGCAACTCCGAGCGGGACCAGCAGAAGATCTATTCGCTGATCAGCGAGGATCGGGTCAATTTCGTCGCCGCCGCCGACTATCGCGAGGGGCGGCCACTGGACCTGATCGTGAAGGGCCTCTTGGGCCGCATCGCCATGAATGCGGGGACGATGCCGGCGGGGGTTTGATCTTCCGGAGAGTGATCGTCGATCGCCGCCTTGCGAAGCCGCCGACCCATCTTGGGCTCACCGAGACCTAGGTTGGAGATGGGATGACTTTCCTATATGCTCATCACCTGTTCGCCGCACGCCGATGCGGCGTGATGGAAATGATGGAAATTTTTTTTATTGGGACTCTCATCCGGTGTCGAAGTCGGGATCCGATCGACGACGGATCGACTTCACGCGCAGCCGGGGGACGCGCTAGAACCGGGCCAGGAGACCCATATGACGCGAGCTGACGCGCCCGCCTACATGACCGGCTTCGGCAACCACTTCGCCACCGAGGCCGTGGCCGGGGCCCTGCCGCAGGGCCGGAACTCGCCCCAGAGGCATCCTCTGGGCCTGTACGCCGAACAGCTTTCGGGCACCGCCTTCACTGCGCCGCGCACGGAGAACCGCCGCAGCTGGCTGTATCGCCTGCGGCCCTCGGCCCAGCATCCGGCGTACACGCCCTTCGACCAGGGCCGCGTGCGCTCCGGCCCCTTCACCGAGGCGCCGCCCAGTCCCAACCGCATGCGCTGGGATCCGCTGCCCATGCCGACCCAGCCGACCGACTGGGTCGAGGGCCTGGTCACCTATGGCGGGAACGGCGATCCGGAAGCCGGAATCGGCACGGGCATCCACCTGTACGCCGTGAACCGGTCGATGACCGACCGCGTCTTCTACTGCGCCGACGGCGAGCTGCTGATCGTGCCGCAGCAGGGCGACCAGACCTTCGTCACCGAGATGGGCCGCATCGACGCCCGTCCGGGCGAGATCGTGCTGATCCCGCGCGGGGTCCGCTTCCGCGTGGACTGCGCGGGGCCGATCCGCGGCTACGTCTGCGAGAACTACGGCGCGCCGTTCCGCCTGCCGGACCTGGGGCCGATCGGCTCCAACGGCCTGGCCAATCCGCGCGATTTCAAGACGCCGGTCGCCGTGTTCGAGGACGTCGACCGTCCGACCGAGTGCGTGCAGAAGTTCGGCGGCCGGCTGTGGACCACGACCTTCGACCACAGCCCCCTGGACGTGGTGGGGTGGCACGGAAATTACGCGCCGTGCAAATGGGACACGGCGACGTTCAACACGATCGGCACGGTCAGCTTCGACCATCCGGACCCGTCGATCTTCACGGTCTTGACCAGTCCTTCGGACACGCCCGGCACGGCCAACTGCGATTTCGTGATCTTCCCGCCGCGCTGGATGGTGGCCGAAGACACCTTCCGCCCGCCGTGGTTCCACCGCAACGTCATGAGCGAGTTCATGGGACTGGTGTTCGGCGAGTATGACGCCAAGGAGGGCGGATTCGCGCCGGGCGGCGCGAGCCTGCACAACTGCATGAGCGGCCACGGGCCCGATCAGGCCAGCTACGACAAGGCGGTGAAGGCCGACCTCAAGCCGGTGAAGATCCAGAACACCCTGGCCTTCATGTTCGAGACGCGGGCGCCGATCCGCACCACGCAATGGGCGCAATCCAGCCCGACGATGCAGCTGGACTACGACGACGTCTGGACCGGGTTCGACAAGGGGAGGTTGGGATGATGCGAGGCGGACTCCTGATGGCGGCCGCGCTTGTCATGACGCTCGCGGGCGCCTGCACGCCGTCCCTGACGCCCCAGCAGCTGGCCGAACGCGACTGCGCGGCCCAGGGCGGCAAGATGCAGCGCGTGGGGCGGGCCCAGACGCTGCAGTGCGTGATCGCCTATCCCGATGCTGGCAAGACCTGCCGCGACGGCGACGACTGCCTGGGCGACTGCCGGGTGCCGGGCGGGGTCATCGTCGACGACGGACGCCCGGTGGCCGGTCAGTGCGCCGCCAGCAGCGACCGCTTCGGCTGTTACACCCGCGTCGAGGACGGCCGGGCGACCGCGGCGATCTGCATCGACTGATCGGCGCCGCGCATCCAGACCCTTCGCCACGGCGTAATGAGCGCATGACCGACGCCCTTATCCTGCTCGCCCTGAACCTGGCCCTGGTGCTGGCCGCCATGACGGCGCTGTGGTTGGTCGCCCTGAGTCTGAAGGACGTCAGCTTCATCGACGCCGTCTGGCCCATGGCGATGTTGCTGCTGGCGCTGGCGACCTGGCCGCGCACCGACGGGGACGCGACGCGCAAACTGCTGCTGGTCGGCCTGTGCGCCGTCTGGGCGCTGCGGCTGGGTGGGCATCTGTTCATCCGCTGGCGGGGCCATGGCGAGGACCGGCGCTACAAGACGCTGCTGGACGGCCAGGCTGAGAAGGGCAGGGGCTTCGCCGTCGCCAGCCTGTTCTTCGTCTTCCTGCCACAGGGGGTCTTCGCCTGGCTGAACAGCCTGCCGGTGCAGCTGGGCCAGGTGGCCGCCATGCCCGCCGTCGGCTGGATCGGCTGGGCGGGCGCGGCCCTGGCGGTGTTCGGCATCGTCATCGAGGCGGTGGCCGACGCCCAGCTGGCGGCCTTCCGCAAGGATCCGGCGAACAAGGGCCGGGTCATGGACCGGGGCCTATGGCACTGGTCGCGCCATCCCAACTATTTCGGCGAGGCCTGCGTCTGGTGGGGGATGTATGCGCTGGCCGCCGAGACCACGCCGGGTCTGTGGTCGGTCGCCGGGCCGATCTTCCTGACCTTCACCCTGACGAAATGGTCGGGCATCGGCCTGACGGAAAAAGGCATGAGCGACAGCCGCCCGGGCTATGCCGACTACGTGCGACGCACGTCGGCTTTCATCCCCCTGCCGCCGAAGAAGGCCTGATTGACGAAAAACCCCCGTCGCGCGGGCGACGGGGGTCGATCCTTCTGCGAGTCCAATCCGGGGATCATGAAGCCCCGACGTGGGATCACATGGTCTTGTCGGCTTCCTTGTCCATGGTGGTCGGCGAGGTGTTCGGCGTGTTCTCGGTGGTCATGCCGCCGTCGGCGTTGCCGGCCTCCTGCTCGATCATGTCGGCCTTCTCATTCAGGGCCTGCTCCTGGGCTTCGGTCGGCGCCGCGGCGGCCTGTTCTTCCAGGGCGTCGGCTTGCTTCTCGGCGGCGGCGTCCTCCGGGCTCTCGCAGGCGGCCAGGCCGGCCAGGGCGAAGGCGGCGACGGAGGCGATCATCAGTTTACGCATTGGAATGCTCCCTTCCAGAGTGGAGCAACGACAATGCGCCGCAGCCGGATCGGTTCACGTCCGCGTGAGATTTTCGTGACCGGCCGTCAGTCCAGACCGAAGGCGACCCGCGCCGCGCCCAGCAGGGCGGCGTGCTGGTGCGTGATCACGCGTGTCGGTAGGGCGGCGACGTAGTCCGCGAACCGCCCCTTGCGTTCGAAGCGCTCGCGGAACGGACTGGCCTGCAGGAAGGGCAGGATGCGCGGCGCGATGCCGCCGGCGACATAGACCCCGCCGCGCGCGCCGGTGGTCAGGGCGATGTCGCCCGCCACGGCGCCAAGGATGGCGCAGAACCGGGCCAGGGTCGCGCCACAGGGGCTGTCGGGCTCCTCCAGCGCCTCCTGCGTGATCTGCGCAGGGTCGTCGATGTGCGTCTCGCGCCCTTCGATTTCGGCCAAGGCGCGGTGCATGTTCAGAAGGCCCGGCCCGCAGATCAGCCGCTCGATCGACACCCGCTCATAGCGGCGACGCAGGATGCGCAGGATTTCGTCCTCGACCGCGTCGCCGGGCGCGAAACAGGCATGGCCGCCCTCGGACGGCATGGCCATCTCGCCGCCGCGGCCATCCCGCACCAGGGCCGACATGCCGAAGCCCGTGCCGGGGCCCAGCACGGCGATCGTCGCGTCCGGATCGCCGTCCACGGGCGGCCCCAGCCAGGCCAGATCCGCGTCCGGCACCACCGGCGCGCCCCAGGCCAGGGCCTCGAAGTCGTTGATCAGACGCACCGGGTTCAGGCCCAGGGTCTGCAGCTCCGCCTCCGAAACGCGCCAGGGAGAGTTGGTCAGGTCGATGGCGCCGTCGGTCACCGGCCCGGCCACGGCGATGACGCCGCCCGTCGGCTTCTCCTCGCAGCCGTCGATGAAGGCCTTCACCCCCTCCAGAAAAGTGGGGTGCTCGGCGCCCTTGAAGGTGCGGTGATGCTCCAGCACCGGCCGGCCCTCGATCATGTGCGCCAGGGCGAAGCGGGCGTTGGTGCCGCCGACGTCCCCGACCAGCAGGGTCTTGTCCCAGTGGATCGTCATGATCTTCTCCTCAGGCGTCCACGGCGCGATCGACCAGGTTTGGGTCCGGCGGCACGTCGTGACGCTGGGGCGCATGCGTCGGCGCGGCGAAGCAGACCGAGGCGCCCTCTTCCGCCGTAGACACGGACTGTCGGAAGGCGCCGAACAGCTCCCGCCCATAACCCCAGGCCGAGCCGGCGGCGTTCTCCTCAGAGCGAACCGCTGCGGGGCGCGCGGACAGATCGTCGACGCCCGTCGTGGACAGGGTTCCGGCCACGGCGTCCAGGCGGATCGCGTCGCCGTCACGCAAGTGAGCCAAGGGACCGCCCGCCAGCGCCTCGGGGCTGACGTGGATGGCCGCCGGGGTCTTGCCCGAGGCGCCGGACATGCGGCCGTCGGTGACGAAGGCGACCCTGAAGCCCTTGTCCTGCAGCACCGACAGGGCGGGGGACAGGCTGTGCAGCTCGGGCATGCCGTTGGCGCGCGGACCCTGGAATCGCAGCACCACCACGACGTCGCGGTTAAGCTTGCCGTCCTTGAAGGCCTGGAGCGCGTCCTCCTGGCTCTCGAACACGGCAGCGGGCGCCTCGATGATCCGGTGTTCCGGCTTGACGGCCGAGACCTTGATGACCGCGCGGCCCAGGTCGCCCTGAAGCAGGCGCAGGCCGCCGTCCTTCTGGAAGGGGTCGGAGGCGGGGCGCAGGATGTCGAGGTCCAGGCTCTCGCGCACGCCGTCGATCCAGACCAGCTTACCGTCCTGAAGAGTCGGCTCCTTGAAATAGGCCTCGACTCCGTCGCCCATGATCGTCGTGACGTCGGCGTGCATGTGGCCGTTCTCGGCCAGCTCGCGGATCACGAAGGCGACGCCGCCCGCGGCCTGGAAGGCGTTCACGTCGGCCGAGCCGTTGGGATAGACCCGCGCCAGCAGCGGCGTGACCGAGCTGAGGCGATCCATGTCGGTCCAGTCGATCAGCACGCCGGCCGCGCGCGCCATGGCGACCAGATGGATGGCGTGGTTGGTCGAGCCGCCGGTGGCCAGCAGGGCGACGGTCATGTTCACGACGGTGCGTTCATCGACCACGTCGGCCATGCGGCCGCGCCCCTCCTGCGCCAGCAGGATCGCCTGTTTCGCCGCCGCCGCGGTCAGGGCGTCGCGCAGGCCCGTCTCCGGGTGCACGAAGGCGGTCGAGGGCATGTGCAGCCCCGCCATCTCCATCATCATCTGGTTGGAGTTGGCCGTGCCGTAGAAGGTGCAGGTGCCGGGTGAGTGATAGCTGCCGATCTCGCTCTCCAGCAGGGTCTGGCGATCGACCTTGCCTTGCGCGTACTCGGCGCGGACGCGGGCCTTCTCGGCGTTCGGGATGCCGGACGGCATCGGTCCGGCGGGGGCGAAGACGACGGGAAGGTGGCCGAACGCCAGCGACCCCATGAACAGGCCCGGCACGATCTTGTCGCAGACGCCCAGCATCAGGGCCGAGTCGAAGGCGTCGTGCGTCAGGGCCACCCCGGTCGACATAGCGATCACGTCGCGGCTGAACAGCGACAGCTCCATCCCCGGCCGCCCCTGCGTGACGCCGTCGCACATGGCGGGCGTGCCGCCGGCGACCTGGGCGGTGGCGCCCATCTCCCGCGCCGCATGCCGGATCACCTCGGGAAAGCGCTCGAACGGCTGATGCGCCGACAGCATGTCGTTGTAGGCGGTGACCACGCCCAGGTTCGGCGCCTTGCCGCCCATCATGGTCAGCTTGTCGGCGAGGGTCTGGCCGGCGAAGGCGTGGGCCCAGTTGGCGCAAGACAGTTTGGCCCGGCCGGGCTCATGGCCCGAGGCGGCGTCCATGCGGCGCAGATAGTCGGCGCGGGTCGCGGCGCTGCGCTCGCGGATGCGGTCGGTCACCTCGGCGACGACGGGGTTCAACGGCTTCATGTCGAGGCCTCCGTCCAGAGGACTTCGAGCGGCACGTTCGCGGCCAGGAGTGCGGCGATCGGCGTGACCTTCGGATCGCCCGCGGCGTCGCGCTCGAACACCGCGCGCTTCTGCTTGCCGGTGATGGCCAGGACGACGCGCCGCGCGGCCATCAGCCAGATCAGGTTCATCGACAGGCGCTCGCGGCTGGGGGCCAGGCCGTCGCGGCCCCGGGGTACGCCCAGGACCGTCGGCTGGCCCCTGGGCGTCAGCAAGGATTTCAGGGTGGGGCTTTGGGGGAACATGGACAGGATATGGCCATCTTCCCCCATGCCGAGAAGGACGGCGTCCAGTCGCGGCGCCTCCGCGGCCAGGGCGCGGGTCGCCACGGCGGCGGATCGATCCACGGTCACCGACGGATGGAACAGCGGCACGAACCGTGCCGCTGCGGCCGGGCCCGTCAGCAGGGACGACTTCAGCAGGGCCGCGTTCGACTCCGGATGGTCCTCCGGCACATAGCGCTCGTCGACCAGGGTGGCGGTGACGCGGCTCCAGTCCAGCGGCGCCTGGGCCAGCCGGGCGTAGATCGGCGCGGGCGTAGAACCTCCGGCTCCGGCGAAGGCCGCGCGGCCGGTTTCGGACAGGCCCTGGGCCAGCGCCTCGGCCAGCCGCATGGCCGCGGCTTCGGCCCAGGCCTCGGGGGTGGGGAAGATGTTCATGGCCTTCCCCCCTTGCGGGGGAAGGTGGCCGACGAAGTCGGTCGGATGGGGGGGCTGGCTAACTCTCGCTGAATGGCGAACGACGAGCGGGCCCTACGAGCCCCCCCATCCGAGCGGCTCCGCCGCCCACCTTCCCCCGCGAGGGGGGAAGGAAAATGGTGCGAACTACGCATCGCCCACGTTCCAGCTGCGTCCCGTGCGCGCCAGCAGATATGACGCCGCCTCGGGGCCCCAGGTTCCAGGCTGATATTCAATCGGCTTGACGTGCCCCTCGGCCCAGGCCTCCGACACCTCGTCGACCCATTTCCAAGCCTGTTCGGCTTCGTCGCGGCGGACGAACAGGGTGGAGTCCCCGTTCAAGGCGTCCAGCAGCAGGCGCTCATAGGCGATGCGGCGACGCGGCGGCTTGGCGTCTTTCCCACCGACGCCCCACGAGAGCGACATCTGGATCGGCTGCAGCTGCATGCGTTGATCCAGCCCCGGCCGTTTGTTCATGACCGACAGAGATATGTCCTCTTCGGGCTGAAGTTCGATCACCAGCCGATTGGCCTGGACCCGGCCGCCGTCGAAGATTGAGTGGGGCACGTCCTTGAACTGGATGACGATCTCGGTGCGCTTCTCCGCCAGGCGCTTGCCCGTCCGCATGAAGAACGGGACGTTGGCCCAGCGCCAGTTGTCGATGTCCGCCCGGATGGCGACGAAGGTCTCGGTGTCCGAGGCCTGTCCGCGCTCCTGTTCATAACCGGGCACGGCCGCCCCCTCGCTGGTCCCGGCGACGTACTGCCCGCGCACGGTGACGCGCTCGGCCTCCTCAGGCGTCACACGCCGCAGCGACCGCAGCACCTTCACCTTCTCGTTGCGCACCGAGTCCGGTTCCAGGTCGCTGGGCGGCTCCATGGCGACCAGGCACAACAGCTGCAGCATGTGGTTCTGGAGCATGTCCCGCAACGCTCCGTACTCGTCGTAATAGGGCCAGCGGTCGCCGACGCCGACGGTCTCGCCGACCGTGATCTGGACGTGGTCGATGTTCTGGCTGTTCCACAGCGGCTCGAACACCGTGTTGCCGAAGCGCAGGGCGATCAGGTTCTGCACCGTCTCCTTGCCCAGATAGTGGTCGATGCGGAACACCTGGCTCTCGGAGAAGGCGTCGGAAACCGCGTCGTCGATCTCGCGGAAGCTCTCCAGGTCGCGCCCGACCGGCTTTTCCAGCACCACGCGGTCGTCGGCTTCGGCCAGACCCGCCGCGCGCATGGCGGTGACGATGCGGGCATAGAGCGACGGCGACACGGCAAGGAAGCTGGTGCAGGCGCCGGGGCCGACCTTGTCCTTCAGCGGCCTCAGCGAATCCGCCGAGGTCGCATCGACGGCCAGATAGTCCAGTCGGGCGGCGAACCGCTCCCAGACGTCCACGGACCAGGCGCCGTCGGCCTTGCCGCGCACGGCGTCCTTCATTTTGGCGACGTATTCTCCGGGCGACTCTTCGGAGCGAGCGGCGCCGATGATCTTCAAGCCGTCGGGCAGCAGGCCGTCGTGCTCCAGAAAATAGAGCGATGGCAGCAGCATCCGCATGGCCAGATCGCCGCCGCCGCCGAACAGCACCAGGGCCGCCATGCGCTCTCCTTTCCCTAAGCTCCTGCAAGCCTGTTAGGCCGCTAAGCCCCGTCCCGCCAAGCTTTCGCCGACCGGTGAAACAGCAAGTGACGGCGCCCGCGACCGAAAGCCAACGTGGCGTGGCCGCATCCGTTGCTCCCAATCCGCTTGGCGACCAGCGTCGTGGCGTCCTATCTGCCGGGAATGACCAAGGTTCTGATCGTCGGCGCGGGACATGCAGGAGGCTCGGCCGCCGCCTTTCTCAGGCAGTACGGCTTCGAGGGCCAGATCGTGTTGGCGGGGGCGGAGCCAGTGGCGCCCTATCAGCGGCCGCCCCTGTCCAAGGCCTGGCTGATGGGCGAGGCCGGGGAGGAGGAGCTGCTGCTCCGGCCGGAGAGCTTTTACCAGGAGCAGAACATCGATCTGCGTCCCGGCGTGACGGCCACGGCGATCGACCGCGCGGCGAAGACGGTCACGTTCGCCGACGGTAGGGCGGAGCCTTATGACCACCTCATCCTCGCCCTCGGCGCCGAGGCGCGGCGGCTGGACGGGCCCGGCTGGGACGATCCCCGCGTCCTGGTGCTGCGTGACATGGCCGACGCCGAGGCGCTGAAAGCGGCGCTTAAGCCCGATCGCCGGCTTGTCGTGATCGGGGCGGGCTACGTCGGACTGGAGGCGGCGGCGTCGGCGCGGGCGCTCGGCGCCCAGGCGGTGGTGCTGGAACGGGAAGGGCGGGCCCTCTCACGCGTGGCCTCGGACGTGGTGGGAAACTTCTTGTCGGCCTACCATCATCGGCGCGGCGTCGAGGTTCTGCCCTTCACCGAGGTGCGGGGGGTGCACGTCGTCTCCTCGACCGGAGAGGCCATGGTGGGAACGGACGGCGCGGCGATCTTCCCTTTCGACGTCTGTCTGGTCGGCGTCGGCGCACGGCCGGTGACTGAACTGGCGGCGGCGGCGGGGCTGGTCTGCCGTGACGGGGTCGTGGTGGACGACGAGGCGCGGACCAGCGATTCGGCCATCTTCGCCATCGGCGACATGACGCGGCGAGCCGTCCCGGCGCTCGACCTGACCGACGTCCGGCTGGAAAGCGTGCCCAGCGCGTTGGAGCAGGCCAAGCAAGCCGCCGCCGCCATCGTCGGCCGCGCCGCGCCGCCTGCCGAAGTGCCGTGGTTCTGGTCCGACCAGTACGATCTGAAGATCCAGATCGCCGGCCTGCCGATCGGCGCCGACGCCCGCGTGGTGCGCGGCGACGTCGATCCGAAGAAGATCGGCGGCGGCTTCGCCGTCTTTCATATGAAGGGCGACCGCGTCGTCTGCGTCGAGTCCGTGAACGCCGGAGCGGAGTTCATGGGCGGGCGGATGCTGATCCAGAAGGGTCAGGCGGTGAATCCGACGAAACTGGCCGATCCATCCGTGCCGATGAAGGCCGTCGCTTCCGGTTAGGCCACCGCGCTGGCCGAGCCGCCGTTCGTGTCCGTTTCGCCCTGCAGCCTGGCGATCAGGTCGTTGAGCGGCATGGGCCGACCGATGAAATAGCCCTGGGCCATGTCGCAGCCCATGCCGCTGAGCAGCGCCAGCGCGGTCTCCGTCTCCACGCCCTCGGCGGTGACCTTCATGCCCAGGCCGTGCGCCAGGTCGATGGTCGACTTGACCAGCAGGGCGTCGCGCGAGGACTGGTCCAGCCCCATGACGAAGGCCTTGTCGATCTTCAGCTCGTCGGCCTGGATCCGCTTCAGATAGGCCAGCGACGACAGGCCCGATCCGTAGTCGTCCAGCGACACCGACACCCCGGCTTCGGCGAAGCGCGAGATCATCCGCAGGGCGGCCTCGGAATCGTGCATGACCGCCGTCTCGGTGATCTCGAGGCACAGACGCCCGGCGGCCCCGCGTGTGGCGTCCAGCACGACATCGACGAAGCTCTCGTCCGACAGCAGGCGGCCGGACAGGTTCACCGACATGGTGACCTCGTGCCCCGCCTCGGCCAAGGCGCGCTGGTCGGCGAGAGCCTGCCGGACCGCCCATTCGGTCAGGGCGCGGATGTGGCCCGTCTCCTCCGCCATGCCGATGAACAGATCCGGCGGCACGAAGCCGCGGCGCGGGTGGGTCCAGCGCATCAGGGCTTCGACGCCCGTGATCCGCCGTGCGCGATAATCGTGCTTGGGCTGATAGGCCAGGGCGACCTGACCCTGGTTCAGCGCCGTCATCAGCTCGCTGATCAGCGACAGGTTGCCGCCCGGGTCGCCGTAGGCGTCCTCGTCGAACAAGATCCAGGGACGCCGCGCGGCGCGCGCCTGATCCACCGCCACGGCGGCTCGGTCGATGGCGGAATCGATGTGGGCGCCGGGGCCCCCGCGGTCGGCCACCCCGATCGTCAGCGCCACGTCTATGGGGGCGCCGTTGACGACGACCGGCGTGCCGGCGGCGTCCAACAGGCGCTCCACGGTCATCTGGATGCGTCCGGCATCGGACCCTGCGAGCACCAGACCCAGGGCATCCACGCCCACGCGCGATATGGTCTCGCCCGCCGCCAGGGCAGACATGCGCATGCCCAGAACCTGGATCATCTGGGACATGGCGTCGTGGCCGATGGCGTTGCGCACCACTTCATAGCGATCGACCCCGACCAGCAGGACATGGGCCTCGGGTGTGCGGGCGACCTGGCGCTCCAGCATCCGCCGATTGGGCAGGCCGGTCTCCTGATCGTGCAGGGCGAGATGGGTCAGGCGCGCTTCCCGGTCCTTCAATCCGCCGACCATGGCGTTGAAGCCGGCGGCCAGTCGGCCGATCTCGTCATTGGAGGTGACGGGGACCAAGGTGTGTTCGCCGCGCTCCAGCGCGTGGACGGCCTGATCAAGGTCCGAGATGGGGCGGGTCACCGACCGCGACAGGGCCCAGGCGCCGCAGCCCAACAAGGCCGCGCTGGCCGCGCCGATCATGGCCAGCCAGAAAAAGAGGTCCCCATAGGGCGCCAGCGCCAGTCCGAGGGGATAGGTCAGGGCCAGAGCGGCCGGGCGTCGGGCGTCGAAACTGGGCAGGGAGCGCGCAAGGGTCATTGAATCACCCGCCGGCGCGTCGTGGGTGACCGGTCCCGCGTCCCCTTCGGCCAGGGAACCCGTGACGGCGTTGGCGACCGAGGCGGGCAGGGCGACGCCGGCGCCGTCACGCCAGACGCCGTCTTCCCGGCTGACGACCGAAGCCGTCAGCGGAATGGCCGACAGATCTTGAAGACCGGTCATTTCGGCCTGGTCCAGACGGTCGACGAAGATGACCCAACCGATAAGCGTCGGGGCCATGATCGGCGCCGCGACGGCCTGAAAGGGGCGACCGGAGGCGGTCAGCACGCCCGCCTCCGTGCCGGCGTTCAAACCGGTCCAAAGCGAGTCGGCCGCCGCGTCGTCCAGCGGGGCTCCGGCGGCGGTGACGTAGCCGTCCGTCGCCATCAGCAGGGCGCCGTCGACGCCTTGGCGGGCCCTCAGATTGTCCAACGCCGACTTGACCGTGGCCTCGTCCGCCGTGGCGACGGCTTCACGAAAACCGAAGTCGTGGGCCAGCACGCCGGCCCCCTGACGCAGCTGATCGGTTCGGCTCTTCCAGATGGCCTCGTAGACGGCGCCCGTGGCCGCCAGCTCGTCGCGGACCATCGAACGCGCGCCGTTGCCTATGGCGGCGGTCACCGCCGCGCCGACCACGGCCATGGCGCCGATGAACAGCGCCACGAAGACGACCGTAAGCCGCGTCCGCAGGCTGCGGAAGCGGATCACCGGACGGCGGCCCGGGCGGAGAAGTCGCCGCTGAAGCTACGCCGGCCCCCGGCGGCCGCCACGGTGATCGCCGTCGCAGTCTCATTGCCGCGGACGTTCAGCTGCGGGTGCCAAACGCGCATCGTGGCCCCGCCCGCGGGCACGTTCGTCAGGGTGACGTCGCCGTTCGCGCCGGACTTGGCCGCCCAAGGCGTGTCGACCACCTTGATGTAGCCCACCATCTGGTCGTGGATGTTGCAGCCGATGGCGGCCACGCCGACGGTGCGGAAGGTATGGCTGCGCGTCTCGTCGCGGCCGTACAGCTCGATCTCGAAACGCTGCCCGCGTGAGAAGGAATAGACGTGGTGGCGCACCCGATCCAGGTTCGGAAAGGCCACCGTGCCGCCGACCGGCACGACCAGGACGTAGGGCTGGAACTGAACGTCCTGCTGGGCGATCCGCAACGCCCACGGAAAGCGGATCGGCCCGCGAGGCACGCCGGCTGTGGGGTGGACGGTCACGACCGCGTCACGCACGGGCCGCCCCTGGGCGTCGCGCACGGACACCGTCAGGTCGCCGGCCAAAGCGAAACCCGGGAAGGCCAGCAGGGCGATCAGGGCGAGAAGTGCGCGCATCTTGGTCTTCAGTAGTTCAAGCAAATGAAGGCCAGGTAAAGCGCCGATCGCGTACAGGTTGTTTTTTGCCGAGGCGCATCCACTGAGTGAAGTCATCGTCGTCTACAGTATTTAAGCCCGCGTTAAGCATGATGGGAGAGCTTGGCCGTGACTTCATGGGGGCGCGCATGTTCAGACTTCTGATCGGAGCAGCGGCTCTGCTGGCAATGGCCGGAGGCGCTCAGGCCCAGTCGTGGATCCCGGACAATCGGTCCGGCGGCAAGCTGCTGCTGACGGGCGGCGTCTCCACCATAGAGGGCTCCGGCGGCGGCGGATTGGCCACCTGGGCCACCACCACGGGCTATGGGAACCGCGACGGGATCGGCGCCAACCTGCACGCCACCTGGGTCGACCTGCCGGACTATGAGTTCCGCACCTGGGGCCTCGCCGTCGGCCTGTGGGACAGGGTCGAGCTGTCGGTGGCCCGGCAGGAGTTCGACACCGGGGCCACCGGAGCCCTGCTGGGGGTGGGCTCCGGCTTCACCTTCGGCCAGGACGTCTATGGCCTGAAGGTCCGCCTGACCGGGGACGCCGTCTACGACCAGGACACCTGGATGCCCCAGATTTCGGTCGGGGTTCAGCACAAGGTCGCGGACCAGGGCTTCGTGATCGGTCTGCTGGGCGGTCAGGACGACGAGGGCACCGACGTCTACGTCGCCGCGACCAAGCTGTTCCTGGCCGAGAGCCTGCTGGTATCGGGCGCAGTGCGCTGGACGGAGGCGAACCAGACGGGCTTGTTGGGCTTCGGCGGCGACGCCGAGGGCGATGCGACGGCTCAGTTCGAGGGTTCGGTCGGCTACCTGCTCAGCCCCAACCTGGTGATCGGCGCCGAATATCGGACCAAGCCCGACAATCTCTCCTTCGCCGGCGAGGACGACTGGATGGATGTCTACGCCGCCTGGGCCATCAACAAGAACGTCTCGGTCACGGCCGCCTGGGTCGATCTGGGCTCCATCGCCACTTTCGACGACCAGCGCGGGCTGTACCTGTCGCTGCAAGCGGGATTCTGACCCATGCGCCTTGTCGCCATCACCCTGGCCCTCTCCGCCTTCGCCCTGCCGGCCTTGGCCCAGAACGCGCCGCATCACCGCGCTGGAGAGGAAGCGGTCGATCCCTATGAGGTCAGCCCGGCCAACGCCGGCGCCGAGCCCTTCGAAGGCGACGAGATGTGGAAGGCCTTCGGCGGCGCCGAGGGCGTCGGCCGCATCGTCGACGGCATGCTGGAACGCTCCACCACCGACCCGCGCACGGCCGACATCTTCCGCGCCACCGACATGGTCCGCCTGCGCCGCACCTTGAGAGAGCAGTTCTGCTTCATCCTGGGCGGCGGCTGCGTCTACACCGGCCGGTCGATGGCCGACGCCCACGACGAGATCGGGCTGCAGGCCTCGGACTTCGGCGCCCTGGTGGAGCACCTGCAGGCGGCGATGACCGATGAAGGCATCCCTTTCCGCACCCAGAACCGCTTCCTGGCCAAGCTGGCCCCGATGCATCGGGACACGGTGACGAGGTGATCCTCAATCCTCACCCTAGGGGGGGGGCGCGGAGGGCGAAGCCCGACGGGGTGGAGGGGGTTCGATCCTCGGCTCCCTCTCGAAGACTTGACGCCAGCGCACGCGGAGGCCCCCTCCACCCCCGTCGCTACGCTCCGGCGGTCCCACTCCTCCTACGGGTGAGGATTGTACGCCTATGCCGCCCTCTTCCTTCCCGATCCCTCCGCCTCGAACAGCGCGGCCAGGTTCTCGACCATGGCGCCGCCCAGCTGCTCGACGTCCGCCAAGGTCACGGCGCGGCGGTACCAGCGCGTGACGTCGTGCCCGATGCCGATGGCCAGCAGTTCGACCGGCGATCGCGTCTCGATCTCGGCGATCACCTCGCGCAGGTGCCGGTCCAGATACAGCGGTTGGTTGGCCGACTGGGTCGAGTCGTCCACCGGTGAGCCGTCGGAGATGACCATCAGGATGCGCCGCTGTTCCGACCGGGCCATCAACCGGTCGTGCGCCCACGTGAGGGCCTCGCCGTCTATGTTCTCCTTCAGCAGGCCCTCGCGCATCATCAGGCCCAGGTTCTTCTTGGCCCGGCGCCAGGGCGTGTCGGCGGCCTTGAAGACGATGTGGCGCAGGTCGTTAAGCCGGCCAGGATGGGCCGGCTTGCCCGTCGTGATCCATGCCTCGCGCGCCTGACCGCCTTTCCACGCGCGGGTGGTGAAACCCAGGATCTCCACCTTCACGCCGCAGCGTTCCAGCGTCCGCGCCAGGATGTCGGCGCACACCGCCGCCACCATGATCGGCCGCCCGCGCATGGAGCCGGAGTTGTCCAAAAGCAGGGTCACCACCGTGTCGCGGAACGGACTGTCGCTCTCGGCCTTGAACAGCAGGGGACTGGTGGGGTCGACGATGACCCGGCTAAGGCGCGCGGCGTCCAGCACGCCTTCCTCGAGGTCGAAGGTCCAGCTGCGGTTCTGCTGGGCCATCAGCCGGCGTTGCAGCTTGTTTGCCAGACGCGCGACCACCGACGACAGGGCGTGCAGCTGCTGGTCCAGCAGCGCGCGCAGGCGGCCCAGCTCCACCGGATCGCACAGGTCGGCGGCGTCGATCGTCTCGTCATGGGCCGTGGTGAAGACGCGATAGGCGGCGGGGTCGGGGCCGTTGGCCCCCTTGCCCGACCGCTGCGGCGGCGCGTCGGGCATCTCCTCGCCCCTGTCCGAGGCGTCGCCGTCGCTCTCGACGGGGCTGCCGTCGGGGCGAGACTGGCGTTCCTGATCGGACTTGTCGTCGTCGGCCGTGCCCCCCATCGACTGGCCGTCGCCGCCGCCGGGGTCGTCCTCCTCCTCGTCCTGATCGTCGGCGGCGTCGGGCTCCTGCGGATCGGGCTCGTCGTCGCCCAAGTCGTCGGACGCGTCGTCGCCCTGACTGTCGCCGGGGTCCAGATCCAGGGCGCGCAGAACCGCCTTCATCCGCTCGGTGAAGACCGCCTGATCGTCGGCGGCGTCGGCCAGGGCGTCCAGCTCCTTGCCGGCCCGCGTCTCCAGCGCGTCGCGGACGAGGTCCAGCAGCGCGCCCGCCCCGTCCGGGGCCCGCGTCCCGGTCAGGCGCTCGCGCACCATCAGGGCCACGGCCTCGTTGACCGGCACGCGCTCCGCATCGGTGACCCGCAGGGCCCCGGTCCGCTCCAGCCGCGTCAGGGTGGCGGCGTCCAGATTGGCGCGCACCCCGGCCATGACCCGCGCGCCCAGTCCTTCGACCCGCGCCTGCTCCAAGGCGTCATAGACCTCGGCCGCCTGCGGATCGGACGGCCGCGACCGGCCGTGCAGGGCCTCGTCGTGGTTGGCGAGGCGCAGCGCCATGCGGTCGGCCTGACCGCGCATGTTCGCCGCTTCCGGCCCCGACGGATCGCGCGGCGGGTGCGGCAGGACCAGGCCGTCGGCGGTCAGCCGCGGCCCATCGGAGCCGTAGGTGACCTCCAGCTCCGCCCGCTCGGCGAGCGCGCGTGCGGCATGGGCCAGCGCGCGCTTGAACACCTCCTGCGGGCTGTCGTCGGCCATGGGTGTCTAAACTCTTCGTCTCTTGAGTTGGCGCGTCTTGGAGCGCGGACCTCCAGGTCCGCGACCGCGCAGCGGCGGCAAGACGCGGACCTGGAGGTCCGCGCTCCTCGGCGGCGGCGAGTCTTCTTTGTCGTCGAACGCGTTAGGCGGCATTCCGTGCGTCCAGCCACCGCACCGCGTCGGCGTCTCGCGCGCTGAGATCGGGATAGTCGGGATCGGAGCCGACGTCCGGCACGCGGCGCCACGAGCGGGCGCATTTCGGATGTGTTGCGACCTGGACCTCGACGGCCACGGCATCGCCAGCGGTCCGAAGCTCCGCGCCGGACGTCCGGAACACCTCTGCCGCGTCCAGTCCCTCGAACGACGCGAAGGCGTCCGATGGCCCCGTCACAATCGGCCACGCGTCCAAGGCCCCGCCGATGCGCTTGTCCCGACGCGCCGCTTCCAGCGCATCATTCACGATTTCCAGGACTGACTGGACCTTCGCCCACCGCGCCGCCTCCGCCGCGTTCTCCCACTCAGCCAGCGTCTCCGGGATCACCCGGGCGCAGTTCGAGCCGCCCTCCGGCGCGAACGTGCCCCACGCCTCTTCCATCGTGAAGGGCGTCAGCGGGGCCAGCCAGGCGGTCAGGCGCAGGAAGACCTCGTGCATCACGGTGCGGGCCGCCCGCCGGCGGATCGCGTCGGGACGGTCGCAGTACAGACTGTCCTTGCGCACGTCGAAATACAGGGCCGACAGGTCACCGGAACAGAACTCCAGCACCGGCCGCACCACGTCCTGGAAGCGATAGTCGCGATAGGCGGTCCGCACCTGGCCGTCGATCTCCCACAGCCGGTGCAGGATGAACTTCTCCAGCGGCGGCATCTGGTCGTAGTCCGTGATCCGCTCGGCCTCGTCGAATCCGGCCACGGCGCCCAGCAGATAGCGGACGGTGTTCCTCAGCTTGCGATAGGCGTCGACCGTGGTCTGCAGGATCTGCTTTCCGATCCGCTGGTCCTCGGCATAGTCCACCAGCGCGACCCACAGGCGCAGGATGTCGGCGCCCGATTCCTTGATGACCACGGCGGGGTCGGTCGTGTTGCCCCGCGACTTGGACATCTTCTCCCCGTTCTCGTCCTGGGTGAAGCCGTGGGTCAGGACCGCGCGATAGGGCGCGCGGCCGCGGGTGCCGCAGCCTTCCAAGAGGTTGGACTGGAACCAGCCGCGATGCTGGTCCGACCCCTCCAGATACAGGTTCGCCGGCCAGCGGCTGTCGGCGCGACCTTCCAGCGTAAAGGCGTGGGTGCAGCCTGAATCGAACCAGACGTCCAGGATGTCGGTGATCTTCTCGTAGTTCGCCGGGTCGTGCAGGCCCAGGAAGTCCGCGTCCGGCCGGTCGAACCAGGCGTCGGCGCCGCCTTCGCGCACGGCGGCCAGGATGCGGGCGTCCACCTCCGGATCATGCAGCGGCTGGCCGGTGTGTTTGTCCACGAACATGGCCAGCGGCGTGCCCCAGGCGCGCTGGCGGCTGATCAGCCAGTCGGGCCGGCCCTCGACCATCGACCGGATGCGGTTCTTGCCGGCGGCGGGATGGAAGGCGGTGTCGTCGATGGCGTTCAACGCCAGCTCGCGCAAGGTCTCGCCGCCCTTCAGCGGCTTGTCCATGCGGATGAACCACTGCGGCGTGTTGCGGAAGATCACCGGCGCCTTGGAGCGCCAGCTGTGCGGATAGGAATGCTCCATCCGCCCGCGCGCCAGCAGGTTTCCGGCCTGGATCAAGGCCTCGGTCACCGCCTTGTTGGCCGGGCCGAACTTGCCGATCTTGTCCTTCTTGCCCTCGGTCTCGATGACCTTCAGGCCCGCGAACAGCGGCACGGAGGGATAGTAGGCGCCGTCCGGATCGACGGTGTCGGGCACTTCGTGGTGGCCGTGCGCCTTCCACACTTCATAGTCGTCGGCGCCGTGGCCGGGCGCGGTGTGCACGAAGCCCGTGCCGGCGTCGTCGGTCACGTGATCGCCGGCCAGCAGCGGCACGGAGAAGCCATAACCTGTGTGCAGCTCGGCCAACGGATGGGCGCACTCAAGGCCGGAGGGATTGAGGTCGCCGACGCGGGTCCAGGTGGCGATCTTCGCCGCCTTGAACACCGCCTCGGCCAGCTTGTCGGCCAGGATCAGCCGGTCGCCCGGCCTGGCCCAAGGCTCGAACTCCAGCCCGGTCTCCATGGCCGTGACCTCGTACAGGCCATAGCTGATCTCGGGGCCATAGCTGATCGCCCGGTTGGCCGGGATGGTCCACGGCGTGGTGGTCCAGATCACCACCGACGGCGTGGCGTTGCGGAACGCCAGCAGGTCGTCGTCGTGGTCGTCGCTCATGCCCGTGACCGGGAACTTGACCCAGACGGTCGGCGACGCGTGGTCGTGGTACTCGATCTCCGCGTCGGCCAGGGCGGTGCGCTCCACCGGGGACCACATCACGGGCTTGGAGCCGCGATACAGCTGGCCGGAGTTCTTGAACTTGTGGAACTCCGCGACGATCGCCGCCTCGGTCGTGAAGTCCATGGTGGCGTAGCGGTTCGCCCAGTCGCCCAGCACGCCCAGCCGCTTGAACTGGTCCATCTGCACGTCGATCCAGCCGCCGGCGTACTCGCGGCAGGCGGCGCGGAAGGCGGCCTTGGACACCTCGTCCTTGCGCTTGCCCTCGGATCGGAACCGCTCCTCGATCTTCCACTCGATCGGCAGGCCGTGGCAGTCCCAGCCGGGGACGTAGTCCACGTCCTTGCCCAGCAGGAATTGCGACCGGACCACGAAGTCCTTCAGCGTCTTGTTCAGGGCATGGCCGATGTGGATGTCGCCGTTGGCATAGGGCGGCCCGTCGTGCAGCACGAACAGGTCGGCCCCCTGCGATTGCCGCAACTTGCGCAGATCGCCGTACAGGTCGCCCCACTTCGCCAGGATCTCCGGCTCCTTCTGGGGCAGGCCGCCGCGCATGGGAAACGGCGTCTCCGGCAAGAAGACGGTCTCGCGCCAGTCGCGCGTGGAGGGGGCAGCAGTGTCGCCGGCGTCGGCCATGAGTCTCTCGTCGTTCGATCGTTCGCGTGAAGTTCGAAATGATCCCGGCGTGCGCGGGGAAAGCCCCTGCGGCGCTACGCCGGGCGGCTAATCGAAATCGGGCGAAACACGCGGACGGTCATGGTGCTGAGGGTCTAGCAGCGGGGCGCATACGGCGCCAGCGCCTTGCCAACCAGCATTGCGAGAACGATATTCATCGCATGACCGATCTGACGATTCAGAAATCAACGACCGGACAACGCGCGGGAAAGAAACCGAAGGGCGTCACAAACCGACGTGTGACGACTCTCACGGGCGAGAAGGTAACGATCCGCTCGATCGACGCCCACAGCCCGACCTTCGGCGCGGACTTCCTCTACGTCTTCACAAAGAACGTCGAGGCGGCGCGTAAGGAGAACAAGCGGCTCTTCGGATCGGCAGATGGCGTCCCGGCCGCCGATTGACGGCCCAACCCTCTGGATCATCGCTGGACCAAACGGGTCTGGAAAGAGCAGTGCCTACGGCTTGGCGGCAGTCAATGAACCCGCTGGGTCGATCTGGATCATCAACCCTGATTTGTTGACGGCCCGGATCGCCGAGCAGGAATTTCTGGATCGCCAATCGGCGAATCTGGCGTCGGTTCAGCGCATCGAAGCTTGGCTCTACGCCTCCATAGACGCCCATCAGACCATCGGCGTGGAGACGGTGCTATCGACGCCCAAGTACCGGGCACTCGTCGAGCGAGCCAAGGCGCGCGGCTTCAACGTCAACCTGATCTACGTCTTACTGAACTCCGGTGACCTGAACGTCCAGCGGGTAAAGACACGTGCACGCAAGGGCGGCCATGACGTACCAGAGGACAAAATCCGGGCTCGTCGGGTGCGCTCATTCCAACAGTTTGGATGGTTCTTCCACAACGCCGATCGTGTGGACGTTTATGACAACTCCGGTGCCACGCCGCGACGGATACTGACCAAGCGCGGCCTGATGATGATTCTATATGAACGACTGCCCGAAGAAATGATCGCCTCGGTCGAGGTTGAGGATCCCGGTTTCAGATCCCTTTACGAAGAAATGGATTGATCCAGTGCCTGGCGCGCCGTCACGGCGTCCGCCGCGATCTGCGCCTTCAGCGCGTCCACCCCGTCGAACGTCATTTCCGGGCGCAGGAACGCGATCAGCTGCGTCTCGACCGTCCGCCCGTAAAGCTCGTCGTCGAAGTCGAACAGCCAGGCCTCCAGCAGAGGCTCTTCCAGCCGCCACATGGGGCGCAGGCCCAGGCTGGCGACGCCGTCGATCAGGCGTCCGTCCTCCAGCCGGGTCCGGGTCGCGTAGACGCCGAAGGCCGGGCGCATGTAGTCGCCTAAGGGCACGTTCGCGGTGGGCACGCCGATCGTGCGTCCGCGCTTGTCGCCGTGGATCACCTCGCCCTCAATGGCGAAAGCGCGCCCTAGGATGGCGGCGGCGCGCGCCATGTCGCCGGCGTTCAAGGCTTCGCGCACCGCCGAAGATGACAGCTTCAGCCCGCCCGCGTCGTCGATCCGATCGACGGTCGAGACGGTGAAGCCCAGGCGCTGACCCAGCGCCCGCAGCGCCTCCGGTGACCCCGTCCGTCCCTTGCCGAAGGTGAAGTCGAAGCCCACCGCCGCGTGTCGAATGCCCAGGCCGTCGGCCAGCACCTCTTCGGCGAACTGTTCGTGGCTCATGGCCGCCATGCTGGCGTCGAAGGGCAGCAGGTACAGGGTTTGAACCCCCAGATCCCCCAGCGCCCGCGCCATCTGCTCGGCGCCCATCAGGCGAAAAGGCGCCGCGTCCGGCTGGAACCAGCGGCGGGGGTGCGGATCGAAGCTGACCACCGCCAGCGGCGCGCCCAGCCGGTCGGCGGCCTCGCGCGCCCGCCCGATCACCGCCTGATGGCCCCGATGCACGCCGTCGAACGCGCCCAGCGCCACGGCCGCGCCCCTCAGCTCCGCCGGCAGGTCGCGCCAGGCCCGGACGATGCGGGCGGCCATGGTCAGTCCCGCGCCGGCCGCCGCCGTCGCGGCACCCGCACGACGGCCTCACCGTCCAGCACCACGTCGTCGCCGACCAATCCCTCGCAGCGCAGGACCACGCGCGCGCTCTCGGGATCGATCGAGGCCACGGTGACGCGCGCGATCACGACGTCGCCGATCCGCACCGGCTTGTGGAAGGCGGTGTTCTGGCTAAGGAAAATGGCCCCTGCGCCGGGCAGAATCATGCCCACCACGGCCGATCCGAACGACGCCGACAGCAAGCCGTGGGCGATGCGCCCACGATAGGCGGTCTTCGACGCGAAGGCCTCATCGACGTGAAGGGGGTTGAAGTCGTCGGAGGCTTCCGCAAACTTCTGGATGCGCGCCTCATCGACCGGCACGGCCTTCTCGGCGGTCATGCCGACGAACAGCTCTTCCAGGATGTAGCCGCCCGACGGATGGGCCTGAACGCTCTGGGTCATGAGGCGGGCTTAGCCGCGTCCGCCCGCTTTGACCACTCTCACCAGGTCAGTTCGACCGCCGCGTACTTCGCCGTCAGCCCTTCCGCGTCCAGCAGGGCCTGCGCGAGGATCGGGTCCAGCAGGCCGTCGTCGCCCGCCGCCGCGTCGTGAATGCCGGCGGCGACGAACAGGCAGTCCAGACCCTGATCGTTCGCGCCCTTCACATCGGTGACGACGCCGTCGCCGACGCAAAGCACGCGCGCGCGATGGACCGGCCGGCCCAACAGCCGCTGAGCCTCGATCATCGACAGGTCGTAGATCGGCGCGAACGGCTTGCCCGCCAGCGTCACCGGTCCGCCCAGCTCGGCATACAGGTCCGCCAGCGCCCCGCCGCAATAGATCAGGTCGTCGCCCTTGCGGACGACCTTGTCCGGATTGGCGCAGATCATCTCGATCCCGCGCGCCGCGGCGGGCAGGAACCGCTCGCGATAGTCCTCGGGCGTCTCTGTGGCGTCGTCATAGGGGCCGGTGACCGAGATGAAGGCGGCGTCCTCGGCCCCATGCGCGGTCCGCAGACCCAGACCTTCATACAACGGCCAGTCGCGGTCCGGCCCGATCACCCAGGCCGGCCCCGGCGCGCGCTCGGCCAGCACCATCCGCGTGGCGTCGCCGGAGGTGACGAAGGCGTCCCAGCTCTCGCGCGGCACGCCCAGCCGGTCCAACTGGGCGAAGACGTCCGACGACGGCCGCGGCGAGTTGGAGACCAGCACCACCCGGCCGCCCTGCGCTCGGAATTTGGCCAGCGCCTCGCAGGGGCCCCGCCAACTCTCGCGTCCGTTGTGGATCACGCCCCAGACGTCGCAGAACAGGACGTCGTAGTCGCCCGCGACCGCTTCCAGATGGGGCAGGGGTGCGGGCAGGGCCGTCATCGGCTCAGGCCGCGTTGGCCGCGCCGGACTTGCCGTCGGCCTTCAGCTTGTCCTGATGGGCGCGGATGCCCTGAGCGATCAGCTCGGCCGCCTCGCCGGCGTCGCCCCAGCGCTTCACGGCCGTTTCCTTGTTCTTCTCCAGGTCCTTGTAGCGGGTGAAGAAGTGCTGGATCTGCTCGATCATGATGGCCGGCAGCTGACGATAGCTGGCGATGTCCGTGTAGTAGGGATGCAGGGCGTCGACCGGCACGGCCAGGATCTTCTCATCCATCCCCTTCTCGTCTTCCATGATCAGCACGCCGATCGGGCGCGAGCGGATGACGCAGCCGGGCACCACCGGCGTCGGGTTCAGCACCAGCACGTCGCACGGGTCGCCGTCGGCCGACAGGGTGTGGGGCACGAAGCCGTAGTTGGCCGGATAGTACATGGCCGTGTGCAGGAAGCGGTCGACGAACAGGGCGCCCGAGGCCTTGTCCATCTCGTATTTGACCGGCAGCCCCCCTTGCGGGATCTCGATGATGACGTTCAGGTCCCAGGGCGGATTGGGGCCGACGGGAATGGCGTCGATGTTCATGGGTCTGTTGTGCGGCTGCGAAGGGGAGGCGGGGGTGATAGGCCCGCGTCGTGGCGGAGGCAAGGCGGGGCTCTGGGTGTGGGGTATGGGGCGTGGGGTGTAGGGTGCCGTGGCCCCAACTTCTTGGATCGACGGCTTGCTCGCACAGGTCGCAGGCCTGACATTGTTCCCACACCCCACACCCCACACCCCACACCCCACACCCTGACCCATGACCCCCCTCGACGCTCTCGCCCTCAGCCTCTTCGCCCTATGCTGGCTGGGCTACGGCCCGTTGCTGGAGGTGCTGGCGCGGCGGACCGGCACGCTGAACGACGACATGATGGTCATCCGCCGCGTGTGGATGACGGCCATGAGCCACCGCGAGGCGCCGCGCCTGGTCGACAGCCAGTTGATGGGCCATACCATCAACTCCGGCGGTTTCTTCGCCTCGACCAACCTGCTGCTGATCGCGGCGGTGGCGGGCATCTTGTTCGGCGGCCAGCAGGCGCTGGACGGGTTCGCCGCCGTCGGCGCCGAGGGCGTGCCGCGCCGCCTGCTGGAGATCAAGCTGGGGCTGATCCTGCTGTGTCTTGTGCGGGGCCTGCTCGACTTCATCTGGTCCATCCGCCAGATGAACTATGCCCTGGCGCTGATCGGGGCCTCGCCGGAAGCGCACACCGAGGCGGACCGTGTGGCGCTGGGGCGGGCGGCGGCGGACTTGCTCAATCCGGCTCTCTCGTCCTTCAGCCAGGGCGTGCGCGCCTACTATTTCGCGCTGGCGGCGGCGGCATGGCTGTTCGGGCCGTTGTGGCTGGCGGGCGGGGCTGTGCTGGCGTTCGGGCTTCTGCTGTGGCGGCAGGCGGGCTCTCCTGCGGCGCGTGCGATCCGCCAGGCGCGGCGGCTGTTGGACCCTGACTCGGGCCGATGATTTCGCACATGCAGCACAAACGCACGAAGTTCGCGGATGAAATCGGTTACAAGAGTCAGGTGCGCACGGTTTTGCCGTAACCGAGCGACCTCCGGTCACAGCTTGCGCCTTGACGGATTGTGCATTGCACCCTAACTTGAGTGTGACGCTTTCGGGCGTCATGCCCTTCCTGGGCGTTTCCTCCCTATAGACTTTCAAGGCCGCGCCTCCGGGCGCGGCCCTTTTTTCATCCCGCCAGCAAGGCGGCGATCACCCGTTCGACGCCCGCCTTGCATCGCGCCCAGCCCGGCCCGGGCCGCAGCGTCACGGGATCGAGATACAGCCCCCGATCCAACTCGATCTGGACGGCCTCGAAACCTTCGGCAGGCCGGCCCCAACGCGCCGTCGACCATCCGCCGGCATAGGGGACGTTCAGCATCACCCGCCAGCCTTCCGCCTCGAACAAGGCCTGGAGCCGCCGGGTCAGAGCCGGGGAACAGGCCTCGCCGTGCCGATCGCCGATGACGACCTGTGGCCCCTCCGGCGCCCGCGAGGCCGGCATGGAGTGCCAGTCGATCAGGGTGGCGTGCCCATGGACCGCCCGCGCCGTCGTCATCAGCTGCTCCAGTCGAGCATGGTAAGGCCTGTGCCAAGCCGTGATCCGCCGCTCGACCTCGTCGCGCGACAGGCGTCGGGCGTAGAGGGGCCGCCCGTCTCCCGTCAGCCTGGGAACGACGCCGTACCCCGCCGCAGCGCGCGGCGAGACCGGGTTGTCCTGGAGCCCCTCGACCAGTTGCGGATCCAACTCGTCCGGGTCGCGGTTAAGATCGACGTAAGCGCGGCTGACCGTCCCGCACAGCAGCGCCGCGCCCCGTGTCTCGGCCGTCCCGATCAGGCGATCGACCAAGGCGTCCTCGGCGCTTCGCAGACTGCGCCGGGACAGTCCGGCCGCCGGGCGCATGTCGTCCGGCTGCTCGGTCCCCGAATGCGGTGAGGCGAAGACCCATGGGGTGGCCGGCGGCCGATCCGCGCCGGTCGCAAGTTCTGGCCGCCTTTTTCCGTCGCCCATGTGTCCGGAGCCAAGCCTTTCGAATCCGCCGGTTTTCATGGCCGGTTTACGCCTCTGGGGCTAGGGTGAGGACCAAGATTGGGGACTAAGACGACATGGCGCGCATCCTTCTGGCCGAAGACGATTCCTCCCTGCGCGGTTTCCTGACCCGCGCGCTGGAGAGGGCGGGCCATTCCGTCGTCGATTGCGAGAACGGCGACGACGCCATCGACGCCCTGGATCACGGCCCCTACGATCTGCTGCTGACGGACATCGTCATGCCCGGCGCCGACGGCATCGAAGTGGCGCGCGTCGCCGCCCAGCGCCAGCCGGGCCTGCGCATCATGTTCATAACGGGATTCGCCGCGGTCGCGCTTTCGGCGGCCCAGGCCACTCCCCAGGCCAAAGTCCTGTCCAAGCCCGTCCACCTGCGCGACCTGGTGGGCGAGGTGGAGAAGATGATCGCGGCGTGACGCGGCCGCTCGCGGGTTGAGCGCGGGGCTTGCAGCCCGCGATCCGGCAGGTTATGGACCCCGCCTTCCCGTCCGGACCCGTTCCGGACCGTCACGGCGGACGCGTAGCTCAGCGGGAGAGCACTACGTTGACATCGTAGGGGTCACAGGTTCAATCCCTGTCGCGTCCACCATTCTTTTCCATCTGACCTTCGTCGGACCGGGTCTTTCCGGAGGGCGTTCCTGCTTGTCAGGCGGGGATCGAGGGCGCAGGGTTTGGACTTCCGGACGGAGCCGACCCGATGCTCGCTCTGATGCTGACCTTGATGCTCGCCGCGCCGGTCCAGGATCCGGCCCCGGCAAAACGGACGGATCCGCAGGATCCGCCGCCGGGCGCCGGTCAACCGCCTCAGCCGTCCGGTTCCGGCTCCACGGCGGCTGCGACGACCGAGGGCTCCGCGGTCGCCACGCTGCAGGGGTGCGCCATGGAGGAGGGGCGGTGGGTCTGCCGCTATCAGATGCCGGAGATCCGCGTCGTCGAAGAGGCGCCGACGCGCCTGAGAGTGGTCCCGCCCGCGACCGGCGCCGAGACGCCGCCAGACGTCGGTGTGCTGACCGACGCCGACCGTGCCTTGGTCACGCGTTGCGCGGACGCCGGTTGGCTGTCTCTGTGCCTGCCTGGGGATCGGCGTCGCGCGCGCGAACTGCGGGACGCCTCGGCCGCGTATGAGACGGTCCGGCGCGAAGTGGCGGGTTTTCTTGCGGAGGGTCGATGCGACGCCGCGGTGACCCGCGCGCTGCAGGGCGGCCATCTGAACCTGGCGCGCGAAGCCCGCGCCTTCTGCGGACGCTAGCTGCCGCTCACGAAAAAGGCGCCGGTTTCCCGGCGCCTGTTCCGCGATCAGATTTGGATCACTCCGGCGCGACGCAGACCGGACCGCCCGGGCCGCCCACACGCACGTCACGACAGTCGCCGAAGCGCACTTCCGGCGGATCGATGATGACTTCCGAAGGCCGCACGATCACCTCGGGACGGTCGATCACGATCTGGGCCGGACGCACGCGGACGGGCGGCGCATCGACGTAGACCGGCGGGCCGGCGATGTGGATCACGGGCCCCGCGACTTCGACCGGGCGACCGACCACCCGGATGCCCGGCGGCGTGATGCGAATCGGCGGACCGCCGGGAGCGGTGGGGCGGTAGAAGTCCACCACGCGCACGCAGGTGCAGTCCGGGTCATAAACCGTGACGGGATCGGGGGCGGTCGCCGCCATGCCCGCCGTCAGGGAAAACGTAAGCGCCGTCGAAATCAACTCGATCATGGGCATCCCCTCCAGCCGAACCCCGGTATCGAGGCGTGGTTAACGAACACAGGGTTACGCCGATCGTCAATCGTTAGTTCCAGCTTTCGCCTAGGGGGCGAGCGGTTTCTTCAGCCTGCTGCGAAGGGACGACTGATCCAGGCGGAACCGCGCTCTCCCCAGCGACGCGGCAGGTCGGCCGCGCGGCTGATGCCGATGCGAGGACCCGTCAAGACGGGAACGGACGCCGCCGGCGCCGTCAGGGCGAAGGGCGTCCGCAACATGGACAGATGGTTCAGACGATCGTCGACGCCCAGCGCCTGGCAAAGGCGCGCCGGACCCGAGCAGAGGGCGCGCGACGCCTCCATGCCTCGGCGCGCCCGCATCACGTCAAGGCCGCTGACCGGCTCCAGGGCCCGGATCAGCACCGCCCCGCCCGGCGCGTCGCCACACACGAGATTCAGGCACCAATGAAGCCCATAGATGCGGTAGACGTAGGCCTGGCCGACGGGCCCGAACATGGCCGCATTGCGCGACGTGGGGCCCCGAAAACTGTGAGACGCGGGGTCACAGGAGTCGTAGGCTTCGGTTTCAACGATGCGCCCGCCGACCCCGTCGACCGTCAGCAGCGCCCCGATCAGCGATCGGGCGACCACATCGACGGGGCGGGCGAACCAGGCGGCATCTGGGGCATGGCCAGTCATGTCCGGCTGCTGCCGTTCGGACGGACGTCGGTCAAGCGCCGTTCACATGGAAGAGGCATGGTGCGTCCATTCCGGCAGGCCATGGAGGTGTGATGACGACGCGGCGGACTCTGTTGACCATGGCCCCCTTGCTGGCATTCGGCATGGCCGGACGGGTCAAGGGGAACCCGACCGTGCTGCGGCCGGAGGCGTTCGGCGCCGGTCGCGGCGACGCGGCCCGGGACACCGCCGGGTGGGCCGCCCTCGCCGCCGCGGCTCAAGGCCTGCCGGAAGTGGTTGTCGAGGCTCAGGGACAGTACCGCATCAGCGGATCTTCCATCGTCTTCGAAGACGTCCGCGTGATCCAAGCTCACCTCGCGGGCGCCAGATTTCAGCAGACGGCGAGACTTTCGCGGACCCTGTCGTTCGAACGGTGTGGATCGGTCGAGGTTCACGACGGCCGCTTCCAGGGCCTTGGTGGCGGGGCCGGCGAATTCGAAGGGGCGAGCTCGTCCTGGAACGGGGTCGCCGCCGTATTGTTCGACGACTGCGACGTCGTACGCGTCCGCCGCACTCAGGAGTCTCAGCACGCCGGCGGGGGCTTCGTGGTTCGGGGCGGGCGGGTTCGTGATTTCGAGGGCGTGGTGTCGCAGGGGATCGGCTCGCCCTGGATCGATCCGATCCGGCAGTCGAACCAGGGCAACGGATCGGATTTCTCGATCATGTGCCTGCCCGGAAACGCCGCCGCGGGCTGGATCCACGAGCATCGCTTCGTGAACAATCGCTGCCGGGACCATGCGTTCGGCATCCAGGTGGTCCAGTCGCGGATCTGCCTGCTGCAGGGCAACGAGATCGGACCGTGCCCGGGGCAGCACGGGGTCTACGGCATCGAGAACGATGACGTGGTCACGATGGGAAATACCTTCATCGGTACGCGGCAACTGGCGTTCAAGGAGCAGCTGGAGAACTACGCGGGGCAATACATCGGCCAGCTTTGGAGGACGGGGGTCGGCTATTCCGTCGGCGATCTGGTCCGGCATCAGGAGCGTCTGCTGGAATGCGTCCGCTCTCACCGGTCTGGTCGGAATCCGGTGAGCGCGAACTGGCGCGTCTCACCATTGAACACGCGCAAAGGCGGCCTGTTCGAAAACAACCGGATCGAGGATTGCGGACACGGCTTCGGCCATATGTCCACCGTCATGGTCGATGGGCGAGAGATCGTCACGGAAGGCTGGCGAGTTCAGGACAACGCCTTCGACGGCGTCCGGGCGGAATCGATCTACATGCAGCGCGCCTTGAGGGCCGAGGTTTTGCGCAATCGAATCGACACTCGGGGGCGATCGACCACGGCGGCGGTGTTCCTGACCGACTTCGGCGGCGTCGTGCGTGAGAATCGGATCGTGGGCGCCGGCCATGCGGGCATCCTGTGCAGCGTGGCCACTTCAGCGAGGATCGAGGACAACGTGATCGTGGATCCCGGAGGACGGGGCGTCGGCGTCGATCAGCAAACGGGCGTCACACTTTTCGCGCCGGACTCGCGCACGACTCTTCCCAGCGTACGGCGCGGCGGACCACGCCGGGCGACCGTGCAGGGCAATTCGGTCAGTTGGTCGCGGACCAGACCGCCACGGGCCGCCGCGACCCTTTCCACTGATCGCGGGCTGGGCGTCGAGGGAGCCGATCGCCCCTGATGGCGGACGGGCTGGACCGGGGACGCAGGGCGAGGCATCACCCCCGCATGTCCATGCTGAATGACCGACCGACTCCGGATCAGTGGCGGTCCCTTGCCCTTCGTGCCCTGAAGGATCGGCCGCTGGAAAGCCTGATCCATCTGGACGCCGACGGCCTTGCGGTGCGGCCGCTCTATGCCGGCGCCACCGGGGTGACGCCGCTCTTCGCGCCGCGACCGTCGCACGCCGACGGCCGCGCGTGGGATCTGAGGGCTCAGGTCGAGGCGGACGATCCGGCGGAGGCGAACCGGCAGGTGCTGACCGAGCTGGAAGGCGGGGCCGCCTCGATGATCCTGTCCGGAGCCGTTCTGGCCGACAGCGCGCTGCTGGGCCGCGCCCTGGACGGCGTGGCGCTGGAGCTGGCGCCGGTCGGGCTGGACGCAGGGCTGAACGGACCCGAGGCGGCCAATGCGCTGGCCGTCGCGGCCAAGGGCGCGCCAAGGGCGAAACTGATGTTCCACATGGACCCGGCGTCGGCCTTCGCCGCGACGGGGGCCGCGCCTCGATCCATCGACGAGCATCTGACGCTGGCGGGCAACACGGCCGCACGGCATGCGAGCGCCTATCCGGAGGCACGGTTCTTCCTGGCGTCGGGACGGGTCGTGCATGAAGCCGGCGGGTCGATCGCTCAGGAGCTGGCGTTCGCGGCGGCGAATGCCGTGGCGTTGGTCGAGGCGGCCGTTGCGGCGGGCATGGCTACGGAGCAGGCGCTGCGGGGCACTGTCTTGGGCATCGCGGTGGATCAGGAGTATTTTGACGGCCTCGCCAAGGTGCGGGCGTTGCGGTTGATTTGGCGGTCGATCTGCGCCGCGTACGCCGTCGAAGTGGAGGCCATCATCGAGGCGCGGTCGTCGCGGCGCATGCTGGCGGCGCGCGATCCTTGGCCGAACCTGCTGCGGCTGACCGCGGCCGGGTTCGCCGGAGCGGTGGGCGGCGCGGATGCGGTGGTTCTGGACGCCTTCACGCGCGCGGGCGGCCTGCCCAACGACTTCGCCCGGCGACAGGCGCGCAACACCCAGCTGGTGCTGATGGAAGAGGCGAAACTGGGCCGGGTCGACGATCCGGCGGCCGGCAGCTGGTACCTGGACCAACGCACGCGCGAACTGGCCGAGGCGGCCTGGACCGAGTTCCAGTGGATCCAGTCCGAAGGCGGGCTCGTGGAATGCCTGCGCGGCCACCTGCTCCAGCCGCGCGTGGCGCGGGCGCGTCAGGCCTTGGAGGCGGCCTTGGCGACCGGCGCGGCCCACGTGGTGGGGGTGACGAAGTTCGTCGATCCGGAACCCAGGCCGGCGCCTGCTACGCCATGTCCTGCATCGGCGCCGGTGGGCGAGGGCGACGCCTGCGTGCCTCTGACGCCCCTCCGGCTGGCCGCATCGATCGAGGGAGATCCCCGATGAGCGCGCCGGATTTTTCAAAAGTCGCACTGGACCTGTCGCCCGTCGGCGCCGGACCTGCGCGCGACGCATGGTCCACGCCCGAGGGAATCGAGGTGGCGACGGCCTATGACGCCTCGGCTCTGGATGGGCTGGAGTTCATCCATGGCCTGCCGGGCATCGCACCCTATCATCGGGGTCCGTATCCTACGATGTATGCCCAGAACCCTTGGACGGTGCGGCAATACGCAGGATTCTCCACGGCGGAGGAATCCAACGCCTTCTATCGTCGCAATCTGGCGGCGGGTCAGAAGGGCCTGTCGATCGCTTTCGACCTGGCCACCCATCGGGGCTATGACAGCGACCACCCGCGGGTGAGGGGCGACGTCGGCATGGCCGGGGTCGCCATCGACAGCATCTACGACATGCGGACCCTGTTCGACGGCATCCCGCTGGACCAGATGTCGGTGTCGATGACCATGAACGGGGCGGTGCTGCCGATCCTGGCGCTCTACGTGGTCGCGGCCGAGGAGCAGGGGGTCGGCCCCGAGAAGCTGACCGGGACCATCCAGAACGACATCCTCAAGGAGTTCATGGTCCGCAACACCTACATCTATCCGCCTCAGCCCAGCATGCGGATCATCGCGGACATCTTCGCCTGGACGGCGGCGCATGCGCCGAAGTTCAACTCCATCTCCATCAGCGGTTATCACATGCAGGAAGCCGGGGCCTCGGCGGACCTGGAACTGGCCTACACCCTGTCTGACGGTGTGGAGTATCTTCAGGCGGGCGTGGACGCCGGCATGGACGTGGACGCCTTCGCGCCGCGCCTGTCCTTCTTCTGGGCCATCGGCATGAACTACTTCATGGAGGTGGCCAAGATGCGTGCGGGCCGCCTGCTGTGGGCCGAAGCCGTGGCGAAGTTCGCGGCGAAGAACCCGAAGTCGCTGGCCCTGCGCGCCCACTGTCAGACCTCGGGCTGGTCGCTGGCGGCGCAGGACGTCTTCAACAACGTGCCGCGCACCATGGTCGAGGCCATGGCGGCGGCGGGCGGCCAGACCCAATCGCTGCACACCAACTCGCTTGATGAAGCGCTGGCCCTGCCGACCGACTTTTCGGCCCGGATCGCGCGCAACACCCAGCTGCTGCTGCAGATGGAGACGGGGCTGACGCGGGTGATCGATCCGTGGGGCGGCAGCTTCTACGTCGAACGCCTGACCCACGACCTGGCCGAAAAGGCCCGCGCCCATATGGCCGAGGTCGAGGCCCTGGGCGGCATGGCCAAGGCCATCGAGGCGGGGGTGCCCAAGCTGCGCATCGAGGAATCCGCCGCGCGCACCCAGGCCCGGATCGACACCGGCCAGCAGACGGTGGTGGGGGTCAACCGCTACCTCAGCGACCAGGTCGACGACATCCCGATGCTGAAGATCGACAACGCCGCCGTCCTCGCCGCCCAGCTCGACAAGCTGAAGCGGCTGCGCGCGGAGCGGGATGAGGCAGGGACGCAGGCCGCGCTGGACGCCCTGACCGCGGGGGCGAAGGCGGACGGCAATCTGCTGGCGCTGGCCATCGACGCCGCGCGGGCCAAGGCGACAGTGGGCGAGATTTCCGACGCGCTGGAAGCCGCCTTCGGCCGTCACGTGGCGACGGTGAAGACCGTCTCCGGCGTCTATGCCCGGGAGGCTGGGGCCGATCCAAAGATCAGCCGTGCCCGCGACATGGTCGCCGCCTTCGTCGAGAACGACGGCGGCCCGCCGCGCATCCTGATCGCCAAACTGGGCCAGGATGGCCATGACCGGGGCCAGAAGGTCGTCGCCACCGCCTATGGCGACCTGGGCTTCGACGCCACCGCCGGATTGCTGTTCCAAACCCCGGCCGAGGCGGCGAAGGAGGCGGTCCAGAAAGGCGTCCACGCCGTCGGGGCGTCATCGCTTGCGGCCGGTCACCTGACGCTGGCCCCCGAGCTGCTGGCCGAGCTGAAGAAGCTGGGCCGCGAAGACATCATGGTCGTGGTCGGAGGCGTGATCCCGCCCGCCGACGTCCAGCCGCTGCTGGATGCGGGGGTGGCGGCCGTCTATCCGCCCGGATCGGTCATCGCCGACACGGCGGTGGACCTGATCGAGAAGCTGAACCGTCGTCTGGGCTATGCCCAGTCAGGACCGGACTCCTGACGGTCAGGGACGCTCGCGGCTGGGCAGGGCGGCCACCTCGGCCTCGGTCAGGCGGCGAGTGATGCGCGCCCGGCAGACGTCGATCGACGTCGTCGATCCCGGGACCGCGATGCGGACGGCGTCGGAGGTGCAGACTCGCCCTCCCGCCAGTTCCGCCCCGTCCGGCAGAATCGCCAGGCGTTGGGCGAACCCGAGATCCGGGCAGCCGCCGGCCGAATCGAGCTGGAACACATCGCTCCCTGCCGCTCGGACATAAACCTGACCCACGCCGCCCTGTCTGAAGTTGCGGACCTGGTCCACGTTGAAGCAGGCTCTCTCCGGGCGGCTCGCGGTCTCCGTCGCGCCGTCACCTCCTGAGGTGGGCGCGCAACCTGCGGCGAACAGGGCGAGGGCGGCGGTGAGGGTCAGCGACCGGATCATGGCGAGCTCCGTTCTTCGTCAGGTCGAACGTTCGGCCGTGTGGGCACGTTCCGCAAGTCTAAGCGGATCGACGCGCGAAGCGAGATCCGAGGGAAGCGGAGAGGGCGCGGCCATGATCTGTGCCGCGACGTGCTCGGCGAGGAGCGGGGCCAAGGCGAAACCGCGCGACCCCAGCCCGCCGATGACCCAGATCCGGTCGCCGAGCCGTCCCGCAAGGGGCAGACGGTCCGGCGTGGTGGCCCGGATGGCGACGCGGCTTTGAACGTCCGCTTCCCGCACCCTTCGGGCCAGGTCCGGCAGGCGGGCGGCGAGGGTCGCCAGGTTGCGCCGCATGTCGGCCGGGTCGGGGACGACGTCGGTCCGGTCACGGTCGTGGGTGGCGCCGAACAGGGCGCCACCGTCCGTCGGAGCGACATAGCCACCCCAAGCGGCGGCCGACGCCGCGACGTCGTCTGCCCAATCGGCCTGACCTCGGACGGGGCGCAAGCCCAGTTCTGGGGCCAGCACGGCAGTGCCCCAACCTGCCGTCAGGATCACCGCTTCGGCTTCCAGGATGGTCGCACCGCCGGCGTCGATCAGTCGGACGCCGGAGGGCGTCGCGTCGATTCCGTCGACGTCGGCCTTCAAAATCTCGACGCCCTGCATCCAGGCCTCTCGGATGACGGCGGGCGCCACCGCGCGGGCGCCACGCATCTCAAGGCCGCCCATTCTCACGGTCTCGCCCAGCGCCGCGCTCGTGCCGGCGGCGTCGAGCCGCCGCATGGCGCCGTGCGGCCAGACGTTCTGTTCGGCGATCCGATCAAAGCGGGCGGCGTCACGGGCGGTCTGCTCCAACTGCGTCACGCCCCGCGCCGTCACCGCGCCCGGAATGGCGTCGTAGAGCCCTGCCGCCCGCTCCAGCGCTTGAGCGAACAAAGCGGCCAGCCCGAGGTCGCCGACGTCCAGCCGAGGCGTGACCAAGGCGGCGGGGAAGCCGGAGGCCCCGGCGCCGGGCGCTTCGCCGTCGATCAGAACGGGTTGGGCCCCCAAGGCCCGCAGCGCGCGCGCCGTCGCCTGTCCGGCGATGCCCGCCCCCACCACCGCGATGCGAGGGGCCGGGGTCTGGGTCGGTGAGGTTCCTGGAAGCGTGGCCTCCAGCCGTTCGCGCTTACGCCCATGGCCCGGCTTCTTCTCGACCCTTGACCCCGCGTCGGCCAAGCCGCGTCGCACAACGCCGGCGACGGTGAAGGTGGCGATGCGGGCGCCGGGGCGGGATCGCTCGGCCACGCCCGCAAGAACCGTCGGGCTCCACATCTCCGGGTTGGTCGCGGGCGCGAACCCGTCCAGGAACCAGGCGTCGGCTTGCCCCTGCCAACGCACCAGCGCCGGCTCCACCGGCCCGATGGCGATATCCAGCGTCACCCGCCAGTCTGGGGGCAAGTCCAATCGGTGAAAGCCGGGCGTCGGCGCGGGCCAAGCGGCGATCAGGGCGGCGACCTCTTCCGCCAGTTCAGGCCATGCCGACAAGGCGCGCGCCGCTTCGTCGCCGGTCAGCGGAAATCCTTCGACGCTGAAGACGTGCAAGCGTCCGTTCGGCGGTCCTTCCCGACGCCACAGCACGATGAGGGCGGCGACGTTCAGTCCGGTTCCGAACCCCAGCTCTCCGACCACGAAGTGAGATCGGTCCTTCCAGGCGCCCGGCAGGCCGCAGCCGGTCAGGAAGACGGCGCGTGCTTCCGCCAGTCCATCCTCTTTCGAATAATAGACGTCGCCGAAACGGCCGGAGGTGGGCGCGCCGTCGTCGCTCCAGGTCAGGCGTGGGGATCGGTCTTCGGTCACCATCCGGCCGTGCCACCGGCGGCGGGCGTCGCGCAACGAAAAAGGGCCGCTCCTCGCGGAGCGACCCTTTCCGTCAGAACCCCGAGGGGTTCGTCAGCTCATTACTGAGCGGCCGGGGCCTCGGCGGCCGGAGCCATGGCGGCGTCGGCGGCCGGAGCCATCGCGCCGGCTTCGGCGGCGGCGCCTTCGGCGGTCGCGGCGGCGGCGCCGGCTTCAGCAGCGGCGGTTTCGGCCGTGGCGGCGGCTTCGGTGGCTTCGCCGGCGGCGGCGTCGGCCTCGGCGGCCTTGTCCTCGGCGGCGGGCTGGCAAGCGGCCAGAGCCAGGGCGGCGGCCGAAGCCACGATCAGAGCGGTGATGCGCATTGGGAATTTCCTTGCAGGAGGATCACGGGGTCATGAATCCCCGCACCTCTGCAATAACGGAATCGTGAGCCGCTCCGCAAGCGAATTCTCACGCGTTCGTGATCGTGGTCACGCCTGCGCCGAAGCCGTCGGCCTCACTGCATCGGCGGCGAGGTTGGAGGCGTCTGCGTCCCGTCCGTCATGCCGTCGTCGCCGGTCATGGTTCCGTCCGGATTGGTCGTGCCGGTGGTCGTTTCCGGCGTCGTCATGGGCTCGGTGGTGGCGGGCGGCGTCGTCTGGGCGGGCGGCATCGTCTCCATGGTCGTGGCTTCGCTCGTCATGGCGTCGTCTTCGTCGGCGGCGGGCTGGCAGGCGGCCAGGGCCAGGGCGGCGCCGGCCGCGGCGGCAAGGGTCAGGGTGGTTCTGGTCATCGGTTCCTCCTCACGTCGTCACAGGGGTGTGACCGCTGAACAATCCTCGTGATCGACGCATTGTTCCGCCCAGGCGCCGCCGACGCCGGCTATTCCACCGTGCGCTGCTGCGGGTCCGGCTCGGGCGTGGCGGACGGCGGGGTCTCATTGGTCGTGGGCGCGAGCGGCTCACCTGGCTGGACGTCGGCCACGGCGTCGTTGGTGGTCGGGTTCATCTCGGGCTGCGGATCCATGACCGGCGCGCTCTCTGCCGGGACCGGCTCTTCGGCGGCGGGCTGGCAGGCGGCCAGAACGAGCGACGCGGCCGCGGCGGCCAGCGGGCTGAGGGACTTCAGGCTCATGGGGCGGTCTCCCGTCTGTTCGAACGGGGGAACGGTCCAGCTTGCAGGTCGTTCCGCGTCAGGCGTCCGTCGGTGCGTTCGACAGGGTCTCTTCCATCTCGGCGAAGCTGGGCTGGGCGCCGGAGGGGATGTCGCCGCGGCCGATCTCGACGGAGATCTGGGCCGCGTTGCCGTGCAGGTGGGCCACCAGCACCGACTGGATGATCTTGTAGAAGGCGCCGTCGCCGTCGACGATCTCCTTCAGCCGGCTGGCCATCGGCCCGACCAGGCCATAGGCCAGGAACACGCCGAGGAAGGTGCCGACCAGGGCGCCGCCGATCATGCCGCCCAGCACCTCCGGCGGCTCCGTGATCGAGCCCATGGTCTTGATGACCCCCAGCACGGCGGCGACGATGCCCAGCGCCGGCAGGCCGTCGGCCATGGTCTGCAGCGCGTGCGCCCCGGCCAGACCCTCGTGGTGGTGCTTCTCGAGCTGCTTTTCCATGGCGTCCTCGATCTGGTGCGGATCTTCGAGGTTCATGGTCATCATGCGCAGGGTGTCGCAGATGAAGTCGGTGGCGAAGTGGTCCTTCAGGATCTTCGGATACTTCTGGAAGATCGTGGACTCGGCCGGCTTTTCGATGTGACTCTCGAGCGCGATGACGCCCTTGGATTTCATCGTCTTGGTCAGCTGGAACAGCAGCGACAGCAGGTCCTTGTAGTCTTGGCGCTTCCACTTGGGCCCGGCGAACACCTTGCCGAAGCCGCCCAGCGTCGCCTTGATCGTCCCGACCGAGTTGCCGATCAGGAAGGCCGCCACCCCGGCGCCCAGAATGGCCATCAGTTCATAGGGCAGGGAGTGGAGGATCACCTCCATCTTGCCGCCGGCCAGGATGTAGCTGCCGAACACCATGGCGAACAGCAGGACGATGCCGATGATCTGGAACATGGGCGCGGAAAAGCCTTCGGCCGGGAAAGGGACGTCCGGCGAACCTTGGCCCGTTAATGCTTAATCCGGAGTTGCCGGGCGCGGCGGCATCCCGCGGCCCGGACCTTCACGGGCATGTAATCTCTCCGCGATTGACCGCGACGCGAAGTCCGTGCCCCTGATGTGCGCCGGGGTTGTGAGAGTGGGGGCGACCCTGCTGTTCGATCCGGAACTGAACCATGAAGGGGAACGGTATTCGCCGTCCATGGGACTCGGCGATCCGCACGACGCGGCCTTGCCGCCGGCGGACTGGGTTCAGACCCTTCTTGATCGCGGCGCGGTTCGGGATTTCGAGCGGTTCATGAAGGTGGACGACCCCCGCCCCGAGATGCCGCTCTTGATCGCCTTCGACAGCGAGGACCTCAAGGCGCGCCCGCCGCCGCCACCATCGAATCCAGCTATGTCTGTGGGCGCGACGTCGTGAGGTTCGCGGTCGAGGACGGCGAACGGGGCGTCCGGGTCGTCCGGTACGAGGATGCCGCCGGTGCAGCCAGTGACGAAGAACTGGCGAGATGGAATGCTTGGCTCGAACCGATCGGCCGGTTCGGGAGCCATCAGTTCTCGCGTCGCGGCGGCGGCGGCACCCTCATCGCGATCCGGGGAAAATCCAGTGCTCAGGGATCGGCCGTGATCGTCGTGCCCGTCCAGTGGTCGAACGGCAGGCTGCATCAGACGCCCGTCGTGCAGGGGACGAACTGGGACTGACCGCTTACAGCCGCGTCTCGCCCGTGAGGATCGCCTCGCGCGCCTTGGCGGACAGTTTGGTGTAGCCGTTCCTGCCGCCCTTGACCCAGACGCCGCCGGGGACCTGATCGGGATCGAAGCCGTCGGCGACCAGGTCGGACTTGCGGTATTTGAAGGTGCCGGTGGTGTCGGCCGACTTCAGTTGGCGCACGAAGCATGGCCGGGCATAGGGCGGCAGCTCGCGGTCCACCCAGTCGGCGAAGGCGACGGGTTCGAACTTGCCGTCGATGACCAGGGCGACCATGCCGGCCTTGCCTTCCTGTCCCGGCACAGGGACGCCGTAGGCGACCACTTCCTGAACGCCCGGGGCGTCGGCCAGACGCGTTTCCACCTCGGCGGTCGATACGTTTTCGCCCTTCCAGCGGAAGGTGTCGCCGATGCGGTCGACGAAGTAGAAATAGCCTTGGCGGTCCTGGCGCATCAGGTCGCCGGTGCGGAACCAGCGGTCGCCCTTCTTGAAGACGTCGGTCAAAACCTTCTTCTGGCTGGCGGCCTTGTCGGCATAGCCTGAGAAGTCGTGGCGGTTGTCGTCGGCGATCAGGCCGATCGCCTCGCCCACCTCCCCCGGCCGAGCCAGGCGGCACAGACCGTCAGGGCCGCGCACCGGCTCTTCGGTGTCCAGGTCGAACTCAACCAGGCGGATGTTGATCTGCTTTTTCAGGAAGCCCGGCACGCGGCCGATGGCGCCGGCCTTGCCGTCGAAGTTGAAAACCGAGACGTTGCCCTCGGTCGAGCCGTAGAACTCCAGGATGCGCGGCACGGCGAAGCGTTTCTGGAACTCGTCCCACACGTCGGGTCGCAGGCCGTTGCCCCAGGCCAGGCGCAGTTTGTGATCCCGCTCACCCGGCTGCTCCGGCGCATTGACCAGATAGCGGCACAGCTCGCCGATGTAGACGAACAGGGTGGCGCCCGAACTCTTCACGTCGGCCCAGAAATGGGTGCTGGAGAAACGTTTGCGCAGCACCAGCCGGCCGCCGTTCAGCAGCGCCGGCCCGATGCCCACCAGGCCGCCGGTGGAGTGATAGAGAGGCAGGACGTTGAATGTGACGTCCTTCTCCGTCGCCTCGGTGCAACCGGCGAAGGCGCGCATATATGTCCGCGCACGGGCATGGGTGATCCGCGCCGCCTTGGGCAGGCCTGTGGTGCCCGACGTGTAGATCAGCAGCGCCGTCGATCGGTTGGTCAGCCCTTGGCGCAGGTTGCGCGGCGGCCGCACCGAGCTGGCCCCGCGCACCGGCTTGTCCAGGTCGCGACGGTCGCTGGTCTCGTCCGCGTCCTTCAGCCCCATGACCCACAGCATCAGGTGGCGGTCGACGTGGGCGCGAGCGTCCTCGACCTTGCGCCAGCAGTCCTCGTCGGCGACGATCTGGCTGGTGTTGGCGATGGCGATGCAGTGCGCCAGCGCCTGGCCGGTCAGGTTGGTGTTGATCAGGGCCGTGGTCACCCCGACCTTGGAGAAGCCGACCCAGGCCGCCAGATATTCAACCCGGTTGGCCATCATCAGGGCCACGACGTCGCCGCGCTTCAGATTGCGCCCGCGCGCCCAGTGGCCGAAGCGGTTGGCTAGCTGGTCGAACTCGCGATAGGTCAGGCTGCGGCGCTCGTCCTCGATCGCGACGCGGTCGCCGAACTTGTCGACGGCCTCCTCCAGGTCGTCGCAGACCAGGTCCAGGGCGTCCAGCGCGACCGGCTTGATGCGCTTGAGCAGGCGGCTCAGCCCCTTCGCGAACCGCAGGTCGCGCCGGATGTCCGCGATCAGGCCCATCGGTCGGTGATTCCTCGCAAGCAAGACGCCTCGTTTCGGTAGTGGCGGGCGCGGGGCGGGCGGTCAACCGTCAGGGGAATGCCCTGGCGCGGATGTCACGCCGCTGTTGCCGCATCGGCACGTCCCGGAACGAGACTTACGCAAGGTAAACTCCTGCAAGCCCACCAACCTTTTGGCCGCGTTTCCAACTTCATCTCCCCAATTTCGGCTCATTTGAGATGATGTCGCGCCCCACGCTTGCCTCGACTGTGGCGCCGCCAAGGTAACTTGGCGGCTGTGCTGGTTTCGGCGGAACGCGGCTCCGATATCGGGGTTGTCTCAACCACCGCAAGGAGGACTGAACATGAGCGTGACCTATACCGACCAAGATCCGGCTCCTGCCGAAACCGAGGCCTATGTGCCCGTCTATGCCCGCAAGCGCCGCACCGGCGGCTCGGCCGGTCGCGGCGGCTTCAAGGCCTGGATGGTGCTGGCCCCGCTGGGCGTGCTGACCGTCGGCGGCGTCGCCGCGGCCATGCTGATGACGCCGGGCGAAGAGGCGGCTCCGGCCGTCGAGACGGCGGAGATGACCGCCACGCCACTGCCGGCCACGCCCCTGACGCCGTCCACGACCGACGCCTCGCCTCCAGCCGCCTCGGAACCCGTCGCGGCGACGCCGGCCCCCGTGGCCGTCGCTCCGGCCGAGCGCCGCGCCGCGCCCGTGCGTCGGACCGCCGCCGCCCCCGCTCGCGTCACGGCTCCGGCAGCCGAGGACACGGGCGATGAAGCGACCGCCGATTTGAACCGTGCGCAGGCCCAGGCCGCCACGCCGGCCCAGGCGACCCCGGCTCCCCCGCCGACCACCCCGCCGGCGCCGACGATCGAGGTCCAGCCCTTTCCGGGCCAGTGATCCGGTCGAGGTCAGGTGAAGAGAGCCCCGGCTTCGGCCGGGGTTCTTTTTTGCTGTATTCCCGTCGAGTGTCGGCCTCTTCTCTTCTTTCGTCATTCCGGGCGCAGCGAAGCGGAGACCCGGAACCCGGCGGCGCCGCGACGGCGGCGAAACGCCGGCGACCCCGTTTCCGTCCATTGGGCGAACGCCCGCGCTCCCGACGGGTTCGCGCTCTCGCGCGCCGCTGGGTTCCGGGTCTTCGAGGCTTCGCCTCTTCGCCCGGAATGACGAAAGATTTGGCGACCAGGCCACCAACACCGAACGGGAATACAGCCTTTTTTGCCTCAGGCGGCGGGCGACACGCGCCAGATGACGTTGCCGACGTCGTCGGCCACCAGCAGGGCGCCCTGGCCGTCGAAGGCGACCCCGACGGGGCGACCCAGGGCGCGCCCCTCCTCGTCCAGGAAGCCGGTCAAGACGGGGATCGGCATGCCGTCGGGCATGGCCCCGGCGAACGGCACGAAGATCACCTGATAGCCGTTGGCCGGCTTGCGGTTCCAGGATCCGTGCTGGCCCACGAAGGCCCCGCTCCGGAACCGCTCGGGCAGCAGCGTCCCTTGCGAGAAGGCCAGGCCCAACGAGGCGGTGTGCGCCCCCAGCGCATAGTCGGGCTTCAGCGCGCGGGCGACCATGTCCGGATTGGCCGGCTTGACCCGCTCGTCGACGATCTGGCCGTAATAGCTCCACGGCCAGCCGTAGAAGCCGCCGGGCCGGACCGACGTCATGTAGTCGGGCACCAGATCCGGCCCCAGCTCGTCCCGCTCGTTGACCGCCACCCACAGGGCGCCGGACGCCGGGTTCCAGTCGATGCCGACGGGATTGCGCAGGCCCGAGGCATAGACCCGCCGCGCGCCCGTCGCCGGATCGATCTCCAGCACCGCGGCGCGCTCGGCCTCTTCCTCAAGCCCGTTTTCGGCGATGTTGGAGTTCGATCCCACGCCGACGTACAGCCGCGACCCGTCGGGCGAGGCGACCAGGCTCTTGGTCCAGTGGTGGTTCCGGCCGGCGGGCAGGTCGGCGATCTTGCGCGCCGGGGCGTCGATCCGCGTCTGGCCGGTCTGGTACGGAAAGGCCATCACCGCGTCCGCATTGGCGACGTAGAGCGTCGAGCCCACCAGCGCCATGCCGAAGGGCGAGGTCAGGTCGGTCAGGAACGGCGTCTTCACCTCGGCTGTCCCGTCGCCGTCGGCGTCGCGCAGCAGGGTGATGCGGTCCGCGCTGGGAACCCGGGCGCCGGCCCGTTTCATGAACAGACCCTGGAACCAGCCGCGGATGCCGCCCTGCTTGTCCTCGGGCTTGGGCGGAGCGTTGGATTCGGCCACCAGCACGTCGCCGTTGGGCAGGCGGTACAGCCACCGGGGGTGATCCAGCCCGCCGGCGAAGGCCTGGACCCTCAGGCCCTCGGCGGGCGTCGGCATACGTCCCTCCGGCCAGCCGACCGCGTCCGCGACCTTCACCTGGGGGATCAGCTGCGGCGCCGGCGCCGGCAGGGTGGGGCTGGGCCCGTATCCCGCCTCGGGCGGCAGCGCCTGGGGCCCGCCGCACGCGGCGAGGGCGAGGGACAGCGACAGGCAGGTTGCGGCGGCGACGGGACGCATGGCGAACCTCATGGGGTTTCGGGGAACTCCAGCCGGGTCACGTCATACCCCAGTTCGCCCAGACGGCGGACCAGCGCGTCGCGCTCGGCCCGGCCGGGAACCTCGCGCGTGTAGATGAAGGCCTTGTCCAGCGTTGGGCTGGTGGCGATGAACCAGGAATAGTCGTCGGCCCGGTCCAGCACCCAATAGTCCCAGGTCACGAAGCCCCAGAAGTATTTCACGCGAAGCTTGGCGTTGGCGCCGGGATCCAGGATCTGGCCATTGCCCTCGACCGCCACTTCGCGCCCCGTCGGCGTGTCGCGCTGGCAGGTGTCGCGCACCGCGACCCGCGTCGGGGCGGTCAGCCGATAATTTGAGGCGCCGGCCACGCAGCCGTCCGTGATCGACATCGGCGTGCGCGCGATCTCCAGCCAGCGGCCGGACCATAGCCGCTCGGCGTCGATGGGCTTGGTGGGCTGCGGCGCGCGATACTGCGACGGCGAAGGGGCGGTGACGCAGGCCCCCAGCGTCAGGGCCAGGGCGACGGCGGCGAGGGCGGACAGGCGCATGCGACGGCTCCGTTTAAGGGTCAGCGCCAAGATACGGCCAAGGTTCCGCGCGGGAGGCGCGTCAAAGCACCTCACGCGGCGGGCGAACGCGGCGTCCGCGTCGGGCGAAAGACCGAACCGCTCCTCCTGCCCTTGCGGAAGATCGCAGGCGGCATATGTGGGCCGGACCGCGGGGGAGGGGCTTTTGGCCGACGTCATCGAGATCAGGGGTCTGACCAAGACCTACACCTCCGGGCTGAAGGCGCTGGACGCCGTCGATCTGTCGATCGCCAAGGGCGAGATCTTCGCCCTGCTGGGGCCGAACGGGGCGGGCAAGACGACGATGATCTCGATCGTCTGCGGCATCGTCACGCCGACGTCGGGCACGGTCACGGCCGACGGCCACGACATCCGGTCCGACTATCGCAAGGCTCGGTCGGCCATCGGCTTGGTGCCGCAGGAGCTGACGACCGACGCCTTCGAGACGGTGTGGGCCACCGTCACGCTCAGCCGCGGCCTGTTCGGCAAGGCCCCGAACAAGGCCTTCATCGAACAGCTGCTGAAGGATCTGTCCCTCTGGGACAAAAAGGACGCAAAGATCATGACCCTGTCGGGCGGCATGAAGCGCCGGGTGATGATCGCCAAGGCGCTCAGCCACGAGCCCGACATCCTGTTCCTGGACGAGCCGACCGCGGGCGTGGACGTGGATCTGCGCAAGGACATGTGGGCCATGGTCAGGAAGCTGCGTGAGCGCGGCGTGACCATCATCCTGACCACCCACTACATCGAAGAGGCCGAGGAGATGGCCGACCGGGTGGGCGTGATCCTGAAGGGCCGTCTGGTGCTGGTCGAGGAGAAGACCGCCCTGATGAAGAAGCTGGGCCGCAAGACCCTGACGCTTCAGCTGCAGGAACCGCTGGCCGCCCTGCCGCCCGAACTGTCGGAATGGGCGCTGGAGCTGAAGGCCGACGGGACCGAGCTGGAATACGTGTTCGACTCCAATGCCGACCGCACCGGCGTGCCGTCCCTGCTGCGGCGGCTGTCCGACCTCGGGATCGGTTTCAAGGATCTGTCCACGCGGCAGTCCAGCCTGGAGGACATCTTCGTCGGCCTGGTCCACCAGTCGAGGGAGGCCGCCTGATGGGGTTCAACGGTCACGGCGTCTGGGCGCTGTACAAGTTCGAGATGGCGCGCAGCTTGCGCACCGTCTGGCAGTCGCTGATCACCCCGGTGGTGACGACGGCGCTGTATTTCGTCGTCTTCGGCGCGGCCATCGGCAGCCGCATGGGCGGGGTCAGCGAGGTGCCCTACGGCGCCTTCATCGTGCCCGGGCTGATCATGCTCAGCCTGTTCACCAACTCGATCTTCAACGGCAGTTTCGGCATCTATTTCCCCAAGTTCACCGGCACGATCTATGAGCTGCTGTCCGCGCCCATCTCGCCGCTCGAGACCGTGCTGGCCTATGTCGGCGCCGCCGCCACCAAGTCGGTCGTGCTGGGGCTCGTGATCCTGGCCACGGCGGCGCTGTTCGTGCCGCTGCAGATCCTGCACCCGTTCTGGATGCTGGCCTTCCTGGTGCTGATCTCGGCGACCTTCGCCCTGTTCGGCTTCATCATCGGCGTCTGGGCTCAGAGCTTCGAACAGCTGAACTTCATCCCCATGCTGATCGTGACCCCCCTGACGTTTCTGGGCGGGGCCTTCTACTCGATCGACATGCTGCCGCCCGCCTGGCAGACGGTCAGCCTGTTCAACCCCGTGGTCTATCTGATCAGCGGATTCCGCTGGGCCTTCTTCGGCGTCGGCGACGTGCCGGTGGCGTTCAGCCTGGGGGCCACGCTGGGCTTCTTCCTCATCCTGCTGGCCTTCGTCGGCTGGATCTTCAAGACCGGCTGGCGGCTGAAGAACTGATGTGAAAGGAGCGCGGACCTCCAGGTCCGCGACCCGGCGGCCGTGCACGTCGCGGACGTGGACCTCCGCGCTCCCAGGCAAAGCGGCCCAGAAATCGTCGGGATCAGGCGGCACGCTCGCGCGGTTTCAGTCCGCGTCCCGCTTCGAGTGCCCCCATGTCCGACGACGACCGCCGTCCGCCGTCCCCCGCGCCCATCGACTGGCGCCGATCCGCGGCCCCCGTCTTCCGCGCCGGCCCCCTGCCGACGGGCGAGCGACTGGACCCCATCCCCACGCCGCCCCGACCCCGGCCCGCCCCACCCTCCGCGCCGCAGCGGCCGGTGAACCTGTTCCGCGACTCCCTCGTGCCGGTCGCGCCCCGCACGCCGACGGCGCCGGAAGCTCAAAAGGCGACTGAGCCGCGCCTCGTCCCGAAATCCGACGCCACGGTTCGCCCTCTGCCTGCTCCCGCGGCCGCGCCGCCGGTCGAGGCTTCGACGGCTCCGGCCCCGCTCAGCTCGACCTTGCCCCCGGGCCGGGAGCGAGAAGGCGTGGCCGTTCCGACCTTCGCCACGCCCGCGCGGCGCGCCGGTCCGTCGCGTCCTCTTATCGTGGGCGGCGCGCTGGCTGCGGTTCTGGCGGTGGGCGTGGGCGTCTGGGCCCTCGCGCCGCGCCGGGCGGAGACTCCGGCGGCGGCGTCGCAGCCCTCGGTCCTCCTGATGACGGCTCCCGCCGCTCCCGTCGAGGCCGTGCCGATCGACGCGACCCCGGCGCCCATCGACCCCGCCGCGCCCGAGCCGGCTCCCACGCGGACGCCCGCGCCCGCCGTCGCGGCCTCGCCTCGCACGGAGACTGCAACGCCAGAACCCCGGCAGGTCGTCACGCCCGTCGCCGAGGCGCCGCCTGCGCCGGCGATCGACGCCGCGCCCCTGGTTCAGCCCCCGGATTCCGCCGCGTCCGACGGCCCGCCGCCGCCGACCGAGCCGACCCCCCGCACCCAGGGCGACACGATCGTCACGGGCCCCCGCTGAACCGGCGTCAGCCCTTCAGCGTGACGTAGCCGCGCTCGACCATCCGCCGCAGCGCCTCGTACGCCTCAGCCAGTTCCTCATAGGCCGCGCGGGCCGAGGTCAGGCGGGCGATCTGGTCCGGCGTGGACGGCGCGCCGGATTCGGACTGCCGCAGGGCTTCCCCCGCCCATCGCGCCCGCGCCGTGGCGGTCAGAACCGCCATGCGCTGAAACGTGGCCGGCTCGATCCCCTGCAGCGCCTGTCCGATGACCTCGCGATTGGCCACGAAGGCGGCATAGTCGATCTGCTCAAGCTGACCCCGAAGGCGGCGCTGCTCCTGCGGATCGATGTCCTGCGGCTCGAAATGGTCGCGCGCGCGGCGATAGCTCTGGGTCTGGATCGTGGACATGGCGGTTTTCCGAACTCCGACTGAGTGGAGGGTGCGCCGCGTCGCTTAACGGGGGGTTGCGGCTCGTATGATCAAAAGGCCAACTGCCGTCATGAGCTTCACCCTGTGGCACCACCCCTATTCCGCCTATGGCCAGAAGGCGTCGATCGCCGCCTATGAGCTGGGCCTGCCGTTCACGCTGAAGGTCGTCGACCACGCCGACACGGAGGCCATGGCCCAGTTCGCGCGCCTGTCGCCCTTCGCCAAGATGCCGGTGCTGGTCGATGCGGACGGCCGAGCGTTCGCGGAGTCCAGCATCGTCGTGGAATGGATGGACCGGCACGCCGGCGGCGGCCGCCTGATCCCCGCCGATCCGGACGCGGCGCTGGAGGCGCGGTTCATGGATCGAGTGCTGGATTTCTACGTCGGCGGGCCGATGAACCGCATCGTCTTCAACCGCCTGGGCCGCGCGGGCACGCCGGATCCCGTCGCCATGCGACAGGACGCCGACCTGCTGGCCACCGCCTGGGACATGCTGGAGGACCGGCTGTCGGACGGCCGCGAATGGGGTGCGGGCGCCACCTTCACCCTGGCCGACTGCGGCGCAGCGCCGCTGACGACCTATGCCCGCCGCCTGGTCCCGTTCGGCGGCCGGCCCCGGCTGCGCGCGTGGCATGGGCGACTGATGGCGCGCCCTTCTTTCCAGCGTGCGCTGGAAGACGCCGCACCCTACGGCGACCTCATGCCGGCGCCCCCGGCGGAGGGCTGACGCCATGTCCGTCCCCGTGAACGGCTGGCCGGATCACCTCACCACCCTGACCCGCGACGCGGCCTCTCGCGCGCGCTCGCGGGCCTGATCGGTCGTCTCGCCGAGCGCCGTCGCCACGCCCATGCGGCGGCGTTCGAAGGCTTCGGGCTTGCCGAACAGGCGCAGGTCGGCGGTGGGGACGGACAGGGCGTCGGCCACGCCCTCATAGGCGACGCCGACCTCGTCCATGCCGCCATAGATGACCGCGCTGGCGCCCACGTCGCGGCGGGTGACGTCGATCGGCAGGCCCAGGATGGCGCGGGCGTGCAGGGCGAACTCCGACTGCACCTGCGTGGCCAGCGTCACCAGCCCGGTGTCGTGCGGACGCGGACTGACCTCGCTGAACCAGACCCGGTCGCCCTTCACGAACAGCTCGACGCCGAACACGCCGAGGCCACCGAGCGCCTCCGTGACCTTGCCCGCGATCTCTTGCGATGCCTTCAGTGCGGCCGCCGACATGGCCTGCGGCTGCCAGCTCTCGACGTAGTCGCCTCTCACCTGACGATGCCCGATCGGGTCGCAGAAGTCGGTCACGACCTCCCCGTCGCGCATCGACCGCACAGTCAGCAGGGTGATCTCGAAGTCGAAGTCGATCCGCCCCTCGACGATAACGCGCGCGGTCTCCACCCGGCCGCCGGACTGGGCATGGACCCAGGCGTTCCCCGCGTCCTCCAGGGCGTCGATCATCGACTGGCCTTTGCCGCTGGACGACATCACCGGCTTGACGAAGACCGGCAGTCCGATCCGGTGCGCGGCCTCGACCAGTTCGGCCGCCGATCCTGCGAAGGCATAGGGCGAAGTGGGCAGACCCAGCTCCTCGGCCGCCAGCCGGCGGATGCCTTCGCGGTTCATGGTCAGCTGCGTCGCCCGCGCGGTGGGGATGACGACAGCCAGCCCCGCGGCCTCGATCTCGGCCAGGACCTCGGTGGCGATCGCCTCGATCTCCGGCACGATGATGTGCGGCGCCTCGGCCAGGATGACGCCGTTCAGCACCTGCGAATCCGTCATCGGTATGACGTGGCTGCGGTGCGCCACCTGCATGGCCGGCGCGTTCGGATACCGATCGACCGCGATCACCTCGACGCCCAGCCGCTGCAGCTCGATCGCCACCTCCTTGCCCAGCTCGCCCGCGCCCAGCAGCATGACGCGGACGGCGGTGTCCGAGAGGGGTGTGCCGAGTTTCATGCTCTTCCTTTCGTCATCCTCCGGCAAGCGCAGCGAGACCGGGGGACCCAGCGGCGCCGAAGGCGACTTCGTTAAACCATTCCAGCCGCGGCGTGCGCGGCACGGTCGCGCTAACGCGCGCCGCTGGGTCCCCCGGTCTGCGCCGCTGCGCGGCTTGCCGGAGGATGACGAAAACTAGAGGCGTTTCTTCACCGCCTGGACCACCGCCTCCGCGGTGATGCCGAACTTCTCGTACAGCACTTCGGCCGGGGCGCTCGCGCCGAAGCCGGTCATGCCGACGAAGCCGCCGTCCTCGCCGATGAAGCGTTCCCAGCCCTGTTTGATGCCCGCCTCGACCGCCACGCGCACCGTGCCGCGGCCGATCACCGAGGCCTGGTATTTCGCGTCCTGCCGCTCGAACAGGAGGAAGCAGGGGACCGAGACGACGCGGGTGGGCGTGCCTTCGGCCTCCAGCGTCTCGGCCGCCTTCAGAGCGATCGGCACCTCCGTGCCGGTGGCGAACAGGGTGGCCTTGGCCTCGCCGTTCGCGGCGCGCAACTCATAGGCGCCGCGGGCCGATAGGTTCTCCGACGCGGGCACGGTGCGCACCGCGTCGGTCTTCTGGCGCGACAGGGCGAGCGCCGACGGCGCGGTCTTCGTCTCCAGCGCGACGCGCCAGCACTCGAACGCCTCGACCGTGTCGGCGGGGCGGAAGACCAGCAGGTTCGGGATGGCGCGCAGGGCCGCCAGATGCTCGACCGGCTGGTGCGTCGGCCCGTCCTCGCCCACGCCGATCGAGTCATGGGTCAGCACGTGGATGACGCGGATGCCCATCAGCGCCGCCAGACGGATCGACGGGCGGTTGTAGTCCGAGAAGACCATGAAGGTGCCGCCGTACGGAATCACCCCGCCATGCAGCGCCATGCCGTTCATGGCCGCCGCCATGCCGTGCTCGCGGATGCCCCAGTTGACGTAGCGCCCCTCATAGGTCGGCGCGTCGAGGGTGGGCGTGCCGGCCACGAAGGTGTTGTTCGACCCGGTCAGGTCGGCCGAACCGCCGATCATCTCGGGCACGGCGTCGAACAGTTTCGCCAGGGCGGCGCCCGACGAAGCGCGCGTGGCTTGCGCCGGCTTCGTCTCGACCAACTCGGCGACGCAGGCGTCCAGCGCGGTGAAGGCGTCGGCGGGAAGGTCGCCGGTCATGGCGCGGGTGAAGTCGGCGCCCTGCGGATGGGCGACCAGCTTCGCCTCCCACGCCTTGCGGGCTTTGGCGCCGCGCCGCCCCACCTTTTTCCAGGCGGACGCCACGTTCTCAGGCAGCTCGAACGGATCGTGCGTCCACGCCAGACCGAGCCTGGTCGCGGCGATCTCGGCGGCGCCCAGGGCCGCGCCGTGAGTCTTGTGGCTGCCTTCCATGGTGGCGGCGCCGCGCCCGATCTTGGTCTTGCAGGCGATCAGCGTCGGCTTGTCCTGCTTGATCGCCCACTTCATCGCGGCGCGGATCGCGTGCATGTCGTGGCCGTCGATCGCCTTCACGGCCCAGCCGGCCGACTTGAAGCGTCCCTTCTGATCGGTGGCGTCCGACAGGCCGACCTTGCCGTCGATGGTGATCTCGTTGTCGTCCCACAGCACGGTCAGCTTGTTCAGCTTGTACCGGCCCGCCAGGGTGATCGCCTCCTGGCTGATCCCCTCCATCAGGCAGCCGTCGCCGGCGATCACCCAGGTGCGATGGTCGACCAGGTCGTCACCGTACTTCGCCGCCAGATGCCGTTCCGCCATGGCGAAGCCGACGGCGTTCGCCAGCCCCTGGCCCAGCGGTCCGGTGGTCGTTTCAACGCCCGGCATGTGGCCGAACTCGGGGTGACCCGCCGTCCTCGACCCCCACTGGCGGAAGTTGGACAGTTCCGCCTTCGTCGCCGCCTTGTAGCCCGTCAGGTGCAGCAGGGCGTAGATCAGCATAGAGCCGTGGCCCGCCGACAGGATGAAGCGATCGCGGTCGGCCCAGTCGGGGCGGCCGGCGTCGAACTTCAGGAACCGGCTGAACAGCACCGTCGCCACGTCGGCCATGCCCATGGGCATGCCGGGGTGACCCGACTTCGCCTTCTCGACCCCGTCCATGGCCAGCACGCGGATCGCGTCGGCCATCTGTTTCGGCGTGGCCTTGGCCTGGGCCGTGTCGGATGCGGGTTTGGGATCGGCCACGGGCACGGTCTTTCGTCGGAAGGCGGAAAAAAGGGAGGCGGCGGCGCTTTACCGCGCGGGCGTGGCGGGTTCTATACGGATTCTGAAAGGAGGGCACATGGCCGACGCCGCCGCCGCCGCCCGGGAACGGGTCGATCGCGCCCTGTCCCTGATCGAGCGCAGGGTTCTGGACCTGAAAGCCCGCCCCGCCGTCGCCCGCCCCGTGGCCGACGACGACCTGTTCGCCCCGCGTGAGGATCCCGCCCGCACCGCCGAGCTGGAGGCCGCCGGCCGCGAGGCGTCCGAAGCCCTGGCCTTGGCCGCCCAGGCCATCCGTGAGGTGCTGGGCGAAGACGAGGAGCCCGCCTGATGGCCACCGTCACGGTAGAGGTCAACGGCCGCCCCTATGCCGTGGGATGCGCAGACGGTCAGGAAGACCGCGTCCGCATGCTGGCGCGCCAGTTCGACGACCACGTGCGCAACGTGGCGTCCGAGGTCGGCCATGTCGGCGACATCCGCCTGTTCCTGATGGCCGCGCTGCTGCTGGCCGACGAACTGCATGAGACGCGGCTCGCGGGCGGCTCCGCGCCCGCTTCCCTGGGAGATGCGCCGGCCGCCGCCAACGACGGCGTGGCCGAGGCCCTCAACGCCGTCGCGGCCCGCCTGGAAAAGCTGGCGCAGACGATCTGATCCGCCGTCTCCTCCCCATTCCTGCGGAACGGGGAGGAGACGGCAGCCCGCCATTGTTCCGCCCTCCGTCCGCGCCTATCTTGGTCCCCGGCGGGTCGGCTGCGGCTCTCGTCGAAGGCAACACATCCCAGCGACCTTAATCGTCTCTAAGGGAGCTGTCCCTGTCCGGGCTCGTGGGCCTGGGCACTACGGCGCCCACCTGGTTCGCCAGGTCGAGGGGATTGAACCGTCCTTCACGGCCCTCGCGGCTCCCGCCACCCACTTTTTTGTCGGCCTATCGCTCGCGACGCGGTCGCTCGCCGCTTGAGGCCGTCTCCGTCATCGTCACCCTCCGACTTGATCGGAGGGTCGCCGTGCGGCTGCTCACGGCTTGAGGGCGCCTACCGCTCGCCGACGGCACGGCGTATGGCTCGCACGTGAGCCCGCATCCCACCGACAAACGCGAACTGCGCGCCGCCATGCGGGCCGAGCGCAAGCGGCTGAGCGGGCTGGACGTCACGGTCGCGTTCCGTGTCGCCGATCACGCCGAAGACCTTCCGCCGGCGGCCGTCGTCGCCGTCTACCGCGCCATCGGCACCGAGCTGGACGCCGCGCCGCTTGCCGCCGCCCTCGTCGCCGCCGGCCGCGAGCTGTGCCTGCCGGTGGTGGTGGAGCCAGACGCGCCCATGATCTTTCGCCGCTGGGCGCCGGGCGAGCCGCTGGAACCCGACCTGGTCGGCGTGCCCGCCCCGTTGCCGCTCGCCGAGACCGTCGAGCCGGAGCTGATCGTCACGCCGATGCTGGCCTTCGACGCGCGGGGCTGGCGGCTGGGGCAGGGCGGGGGCCACTACGACCGAACCTTCGCCTCGCTGCCGGCCGCGACGAGGGTCGGCCTGGCCTATGCAGGCCAGGAGGTCGCGGGGCTGGCGGTCCAGCCCCACGACGTGCGTCTGCATGGCGTTCTGACCGAGGCGGGGTACCGTCCGCTCGACTAGGATATGCCGTTGACATATCCCTTGATTGCGGGCAGCTTCAATGCATGAACGCGCCCTGGAAACCGCCGCTCAAGGCCACGGTCTTCAAGTCGAACCGCTCCCAGGCGGTGCGCCTGCCCAAGGCCGCCGCTTTTCCCGAAGGGGTCAAGGAGCTGCGGGTCATCAGGGAGCGCGGCGGTCTGCTACTGGTGCCGGCCGACGCGGTCTGGTCCGACTTCCTCGCCGAGCCGGGCGGCCACATCGAAGAGCCGGACGATCCGATCGACGATTCGATCGCCGAGTTCTGATGCCGCGCTATTGCCTCGATACGAACATCTGCGTTCGCGTCATTCGAAATCGGCCGCAGATCGGCGGCGAGCTGGAGGCGCGTTTGAACACGCACGCCGAACAGTTGGCCACGTCCGCCATCGTCGTGACCGAGTTGCTTCAAGGAGCGGCCATGGCGACCGATCCGGTTCGTGAGCGGGATTTCGTCAATCGGCTGTTGATGCGTCTGACTGTCCTGGACTTCGATTCCGAGGCCGCCGACCATGCGGCGGACATCAAGGCCGATCTTCAACGCAAGGGCCGTTTGATCGGCGCCAACGATCTTCTCATCGCCGGCCACGCGCGCAGCCGCGGCCTTGTCGTGGTGACCGGAAACCTGCGTGAATTCCAACGCGTCGACGGGTTGAGGGTCGAGGACTGGCCGGCGGGTCCGTCCGCAAAGGCGAAGTCATGAGACTGGCGTTCTTCGGCGACGTGGTGGGCAAGTCGGGCAGGGACGGGATCACCGACCACCTGCCGGGGCTGAAGCGCGACCTGAAGCTCGACTTCGTGGTGGTGAATGCCGAGAACGCGGCCGGCGGCTTCGGCATCACCGAGCACACGGCCAACGAGCTTTTCATGGCCGGCGCCGACTGCCTGACGCTGGGCAATCACAGCTGGGACCAGCGCGAGGCCCTGACCTACATCGTGCGCGAGCCGCGCCTGATCCGGCCGCTGAACTATCCGCGCCTGATGGACGCGCCGGGCGCCGGCGCCAATCTGTTCGAGACCCATTCGGGCAAGACCGTTCTGGTCATGAACGTGCTGGGCCGCGTCCATATGGACCCGATGGACGACCCCTTCAGCGCGGTGGAAAAGGAACTGGCCGCCTGTCCTCTGGGCCTGGCCGCCGACGCGATCATCGTCGACATGCACTGCGAGGCGACCAGCGAGAAGATGGCCATGGGCCACTTCTGTGACGGGCGCGCCAGCCTGGTGGTCGGCACCCACACCCACGTGCCCACCGCCGACGCCCAGATCCTGCCCGGCGGCACGGCCTATCAGACCGACGCCGGCGGCTGCTGCGACTATGACTCGGTGATCGGCAACGAAAAGGAAGAGCCGCTGCGGCGCTTCACCACCCGCATCAGCGGCGGCCGCTACAGCCCCGCCAGCGGCCCTGCCACCGTCTGCGGCGTCTATGTCGAGACCGACGACCGCACCGGCCTGGCGACGCGGGTCGAGCCGATCCGGGTGGGCGGCAGGCTGAGCCAGGCGGCGCCGATCCTGGCCTGATGCCTTTGTCATCCCGGCCGAAGCCGCGCAGCGGCGTATATCCGGGACGCAAAGCCGGTCCCCACCGATGGCTCCGGGCGGCGTCCGCGCCGAACCGGAGCGAAGCCCACCACATCAAGGCCTTCGCGCGGCTCGCCGCTCCGGCGGAGTCCGGGCGTGGATAGGGCGAGGGCGTTCGGCCCGGCTCTCGTCTGCGGCCCGGCCGGGATGACAAGGCCAAGCAGCCGCAGGCGCGCCGACCACCGCTTGACCATATGGTTTACGCATGTAATCTGTGTGGATTACAACCGTAATCCGGAGGTCGCCGTGCGTCCCATCATAACCCTGGCCGTCGCCGCCGTCCTGGCCGCCGCGCCCACCCTGGCCCTCGCGGGGCCGCGCCTGACGCTCGGTGGGGTCTTCGCCGACGCCGACGAGACGATGAAGGCGGTCATGATCCTGCTGATCCTGTCGGCGATCGCCGCCGTCGTCGTGACGCTTCTCAAGCTGGCGTCAGGGCGGCGCCTGTCCGGCGGATCGGCCTATGTCTCGGCCCTGCGCCTCGGTGGGCCGCTGATCGGTCTGCTGGGCGCCGTCTTCGTGCTGCTGATGGGCTTCATCGGCATGGCCAACTATGGGCAGCCCGTGCCGATGCCGGTCCTCGCGCCCGGCTATGCCGAGGCGGCCCTGACCTTCTTCCTTGGCCTGGTCGCCGGTGTCGTCGGCGTGATCTGCCACTGGATCATCGAGGCCCGCATCGACCGCACGGTGCTGTCATCCTGAAGCCCGAGCGCATGGCCGTCACCCAGGCCGAGAGCGCCGTTCTGGCCGCGCTCTGGACCCAGGGGCCGCTGTCCTTCGCCAGTCTGATCGAGGCGGTCAAGGCGACCCACCCCTGGGGCGACGCCACCATCAAGACCCTGCTGCACCGCCTGATGCAGAAGGGCGCGGTGCGCTCGATCAAGGAAGACGGCCGCCAGCGCTACTACGCCCTGCTGGACCGCGACGCCTATGTGGCCGGCGAGGTGGGGGACCTGGTGGATCGCCTTTTCGGAGGGGACGCGGAGGCGTTGAAGGCGTTCCTGTGCGGCGCGACCCGCGACTAGAGATCGTCCGGCGCAAGACCCGTGGCATTCGCCATCCGGGCCAGCATCCGCGGTCCGATTTCGTCGCCGTCATGGAAGGCGAAGACGACGTCCGGCCAGCCGTCGCGCGGAAGAACGCGATGCGACCCCGTCCGGCGCTTCTCGGACCAGCCGATGCCGTGCAGGGCCGACAGCAGGCGCTTGGCCTTGATCGACGGCCAAGCCGTCATGCGGCGAACAGGCGGTCCACTTCCGGCGCGCGCTCGCCGTTCTCCAGCCGATCGGCCAGGACCCGCAGGACGAGCGCCTCCACCCTCGCCACGGCCTCGGCCTCCGTGTCGCCATAGGCCATGACGCCGGGCAGCGCGGGCGCTTCGGCGATCCAGCGCCCATCCTCTTCGCGTTCGACCTCGATGCGCATCGGCTACTCCTGAGGATCACCATAGCCACGCATTCGATCCGGGCCTAGCCGCGACCGATCAAGCCGCCACCACCCGCGCGTCGCCCGACTGCACCGCCATCGTCGTCCGCGTCGACAGCGTGCCGCCCTTGTCCGACACCCTGTCCAGCACCTTGAACTCGGCCTTCCAGGCGTCAGGCGTCACGTCGCAGACGACATAGCCGCGCTGGGCGTTGTTGAACTTCAGCTGGGGGTTGGCGGACTGGATGCGGGCCATGTCCGGGCGCTGGTCCTGGCCGTTGCCCGACGAGCTGATCGAGGTGGTCACGAACTCCGAGCCGACCGGCGCGCCCTCCGGGTTACGGCCGTCCAGGTGCAGGTCGCCGGCATAGTTCTGGTGCTCGTCGCCGGTCAGGACGACGACGTTCCGGATGCGGCGGTCCTTGATCCGCTTCAGCAGGCGGCCGCGCGGGATGCGGTATCCCGCCCAGGTATCGACGTTGTAGCCGACGTCGGGCCCCTCGCGCCGGTCCAGGTCCATGACCATCACCTGCTGCGCCAGCACGTTCCAGCGCGCCTGCGACCGGTCCAGGTTGCGGTACAGCCACTGCTCCTGCGCCTCGCCCAGCACCTGCGCCTCGGCGGCGTCGACTGCCGCGCAGGTGCTCGCCCAGGCGTCGTCGCACGGCTGGTCGGTGCGGTACTGACGCGTGTCCAGGAAGTTCAGGTCCAGCAGGTTCCCCCACGTCGCATGGCGATACAGCTGCAACGCCGAGCCCTTGGGGAAGGCCGAGCGGCGCACCGGCATGTTCTCGTAGAAGGCCTGCATCGCCGCCTGCTGGCGCAGCATGAAGACGGCCGGATCGGTGCCGTCCTGGTCCAGCGCCCCGACCCAGTTGTTGTCGATCTCGTGGTCGTCCCAAGTGCAGTACCAGGCGGTCGAGGCGTGGGCCGACTGCAGGTCCGCGTCCATCTTGTACTGGGCGTACCGACGGCGATAGTCGTCCAGGCTGTAGATCTCGCCGCCCACATGCATGCGCGGGTTCTCGGACGTGCCGCCCGAGCCGGTGTAGGTGCGGTTGCCGCGCCCTTCGTAGATGTAGTCGCCGTAGCAGTAGATGAAGTCCAGATTCTCCTCCGCCGCCTTCCTGTGCGCGGTGTAGAAGCCCTGCTCATAGGCCTGGCAGCCGACCACGCCGAAACGCGCGCGGGCGACGGCGGCGCCCACGGCCGGCGCGGTCACGGCGCGGCCGGACGGGGTACGCTCGCGGCCCGAGGAGAAGCGGTAGAAATACTCCCGGCCGGGCTCCAGCCCCTCGACCTCGACGTGCACGGCATGGCCCAGTTCGGGGCGGGCCACCGCCTCGCCGGAGCGCGCGATCGTGCCGAAGCCCCGGTCGGTGGCGACCTCCCACTTCACCGGCACCGGCGCGCTGGGCATGCCGTGGCCGATCTCCAGCGGCTTGGGCGCCAGCCGGGTCCAGATGACGAAGCCGTCCGGCGTGGGATCGCCCGCCGCGATGCCCAACTGGAACGGATAGTCGGCCCACACCGGATCGGCCAGGGCGCCCCGCGCCAGGCCGGAGGCGGCGAGCCCGCCCCCCAGCGCCAGGATCAACGAACGACGCGAGGGGACGGGCAGGGGCATGGGACGAGCTCCGGAAATCTGCGCCCGGATTAGCGGCCGAATGTGACGGGCATGTCTAGGTCGCCACCAGGATTTCCCTCCCCTTCAGGGGAGGGAGGATCGCATGGCGATCCGGGTGGGGTTCGTTCGTCCCCCACCCTGTCGCCGCTTCGCGCCGACGTCCCTCCCCTGAAGGGGAGGGAGAACGCTACCGCGCCCTCAATCTTAGCCGGATCGGCTGGGCGCTTCTTAGCGTTATCTGGTGCACCGGACGGGGTTCGGCCGGAGCGATCGGTTCCACCTCGGCAGCCCTCAGGATCGACGCCAAGGCGATCATGGCCTCGTTCAGGGCGAAGGCCGCGCCGATGCACACGCGGGGTCCGGCGCTGAACGGGATCCAGGTCCAGCGATCGATCGACTTGCGATTTTCGGGCAGGAACCGCTCGGGCCGGAACTCCTCCGGCCCCTCCCACAGCAATTCGTGCCGGTGCAGCACCCAGGGCGAGATGAGCACCGTCGCCCCGGCCCCGATCGCCTGACCGCCGATCACGTCCGGGCCCAAGGCGCGCCGGGCCAACGTCGGCGCGGGCGGGAACAGGCGCATGGCCTCCTCGATGGCGGCTCGGGTCCAGGGCAGGCGCTCGGCCCAGTCGGCGGCGTCGGGATCGAACCCGTCCGCCTCGGCGCGCAGGCGGGCGGCCACGTCCGGCGTGCGACTGATCAGGTGCAGGGCCCACCCAAGGGTGCGCGCCGTCGTCTCGTGCCCGGCCAGGATGAAGGTCAGGACGTTCGACGCCACCTCGCGGTCGGACAGCCCGTCCCCGCCCTCCTCGTCGCGCGCGGTCAGGAGCGCGGTCAGCAGGTCGTCCGCCACCGTCTCGCCGGCCTCGATCTGGGCCCGGCGCCGCGCCACCAGGGCCGACACCCGGCTTTCGAAGAACCGCCCGGCGCCGGCGCCGGTCACCCGCCCCAGCCGGGGCACCCAGTCCGGCGCGGCCAGAACGTCCAGCGGATCGATGCGCGCGGCCAGCGACAGGAAGCCGTTCAGCGCGGTCTCGAACCCCTTGGCGTCTCCGTCCAGCTGGTCCGAGAACAGGGTCGCCGACAGGATGTCGAAGGTCAGGCCCGACATCTCCGTGTCCACGTTCAGCACGCGGGGACCCAAGTCCAGCCGCCAGCTTTCGATGCGCCGACGCGACCGATCCGCCATGGCGCCGGTCATGCTCGCGGTGCGCGCCGGGGTGAACAGGGGCGCCAGGATGCGGCGCACGCGACGCCACGCCTCGCCCTCGGTCAGCAGCAGCCCCTCGGCCAGCATGGGCCCCAGCACCCGCCGCTGCAGCGCGCCCTTCTCATAGTTGGCGGCGTTGGTGGACAGGACGTGGCGCACGCCCTCGGGGTGGCTGACGACGATGATCTCGCCCAGCTGCGACCGGCCGTACAGCTGCGGTTCCTTGAAGTGCCGCTCGGACCACATGCTCAGCGGGTCGCGCCAGCTGACCCACAGGAACGGGATCAGGCCCAGCGGCTTGGTGCGCCGGGCGGGGGTCCAGGGGCGGAACGTCGGGGAGCCGTCGGCCATGGCCGGAACCTAGGCCCGATCGACGACGGGGGTAAGTCGCCGCGTCAGTTCGCCGCCGGTTTCCACGCCCTCATCTCGGCGATCTCGGCCGTCTGGGCGTCGATCACGGCCTGGGCCATGCGGCGGATCTCGGGGTCTTTGGACTCAGCCAAGGCCACCTCGGCCATCTCGATGGCGCCCTCGTGGTGCGCGATCATCTTGGCGACATAGGCCTGATCGACCGTGGCGCCGGACGCGGCCGCCATCTTGGCATGCATGGACGCCTCCGACGCCGCGAACGCCTGTGACCCCGCCGCTGAACCGTGGTCGCCGCCATGCGCGGGTCCGAAGACCTCGCCGTCCTTCACCGTCGCGGCGTGCCGCTCGGCCGAGGCGTCGCGCATCGCCTGCTCCACCGGATCGCCGCCGCCTTCGCAGGCGGCCAGCAGCAGGAAGGGCAGGGCGATCAGAAGGCGCATATCCATACCTACCATCTCCGCTCATCCCGGCGAAAGCCGGGACCCAGTGCTTTGGCCAATCGGTCGCCGACGCCGATGCAGAGCTCGTGATCCCACGCACTGCGGCGTGAAAGGACTGGGTCCCGGCTTTCGCCGGGATGAGCGGAGACTGAGGGGTCACCCCTCCATCCAGCTCGGCATCCAGCTCTCGTGCATCTCGCGCAGGTGATCCAGCGGGATGCGGAACAGCTCGCCCTTCTCGCCGGCGGAGGCGAAGTCGCGGCCCTTGGCGCGACCCACGACGCTGGCGTGCAGGCCGGCCTCCTGCGCCGCGGCGATCAGGGCGACCGGGTCGGGGACGGCGGTCAGGTAGCGGGCCTGATCCTCGCCGAACAGCAGGACATGGGCGTGGGCGTGGCTGGTCGCGTCCAGCTCGACCCCGCAATCCGACGCCAGCGCGATGTCCGCCACAGCCCCGATCAGCCCACCGTCGGACAGGTCGTGGACGCAGGTCAGCTGGCCCGCCTCGATCAGGCCGCGCACGAAGTCGCCGGTTTTGCGCTCCAGCGCCAGGTCGACCGGCGGCGGCGCGCCGTCCTCACGGCCGAGCACCTCGCGCAGATAGATCGAGGCGCCCAGCTCCCCGTGGGTCTCGCCGATCAGCACCAGCACGTCGCCCTCGACCATGCCGCCGAAGCCGGCGACCGTGTCGTAGTTGGGCAGCAGGCCCACGCCGCCCACCGTCGGGGTCGGCGGAATGGCTTGTCCGTTGGTCTCGTTGTACAGGCTGACGTTGCCGCTCACGACCGGGAAGTCCAGCACGCGGCAGGCCTCGGCCATGCCGTCGATGGCGCGCACGATCTGGCCCATGATCTCGGGCCGCTGGGGATTGCCGAAGTTCAGGTTGTCGGTGATGGCGATGGGCCGGGCGCCCACGGCCGTCAGGTTGCGCCACGCCTCGGCCACCGCCTGCTTCCCCCCCTCATAGGGGTCGTTCAGCACATAGCGCGGCGTGACGTCCGAGGTCATGGCCAGGCCCTTGTCGGTCCCGTGGACCCGCACCACGCCTGCGTCCGCGCCGGTGGCGGAGTCCTGAAGCGTGTCGGCCATGACGTGGCGGTCGTACTGCTCCCAGATCCAGCGCTTGGACGCCATGTCGGGGCAGCAGACGACGTTCAGCACCGCATCCGGCCAACTGTCGGGCGCCGGCACGTCCTTGGGATCCAGTCGCGGCTGCAGCGCCGGCTGCACCCACGGGCGGTCGTACATCGGGGCGTCGTCGAACAGCGGGGCCAGCGGCACGTCGCAGACGACCTCGCCGTGATGCTTGAGCACCAGCCGGCCCGTGTCGGTGGTCACGCCGATCACGGCGGCGTCCAGGCCCCACTTCCTGAAGATGCGCTCTCCGTCCGCCTCGCGGCCCGGCTTCAGCACCGCCAGCATCCGCTCCTGGCTCTCCGACAGCATCATCTCATAGGCCGTCATGCCCTCTTCGCGCTGGGGCACCTTGTCCATGTTCAGCTCGATGCCGACCCCGCCCTTGCCGGCCATCTCGACGGAAGAGGAGGTCAGGCCCGCGGCGCCCATGTCCTGGATCGCCGCCACGGCGCCGGACGCCATCAGCTCCAGCGTCGCCTCGATCAGCAGCTTCTCGGCGAACGGATCGCCGACCTGAACCGTGGGGCGCTTCTCGTCGGAATCCTCGTCGAACTCGGCTGAGGCCATGGTCGCGCCATGGATGCCGTCGCGGCCGGTCTTGGAGCCGAAATAAACGACGCTGAACCCCGGCGCGGGTGCGGCCGAATAGAAGATGGCGTCCGACTTCGCCAAGCCCACGCACATGGCGTTGACCAGAATGTTGCCGTTGTATCCGGCGTGGAAATTAGTCTCGCCCGCCACCGTCGGCACGCCGACGCAGTTGCCGTAGCCGCCGATGCCGGACACCACGCCCGAAACCAGCCGCTTCGTCTTCTCATGGTTCACGTCCCCGAACCGCAGCGCGTTCAGCAGGGCGACCGGCCGCGCCCCCATGGTGAAGACGTCGCGCATGATGCCGCCGACGCCGGTCGCCGCGCCCTGGTAGGGCTCGATGAAGCTGGGGTGGTTGTGACTTTCCATCTTGAAGATGCAGGCGTCGCCGTCGTCGACGTCGATCACGCCGGCGTTCTCACCGGGCCCGCAGATCACGCGCGGCCCCGTGGTCGGGAATTTGCCCAGGTGGATCTTGGAGGACTTGTAGGAACAGTGCTCGGACCACATCACCGAGAACACGCCCAGCTCGACCTGATTGGGCTCGCGCCCGAGCCGGTCCAGGACCACCTGATATTCGTTGGGGGCCAGGCCGTAGTCGGCGGCCAGTTCGGCCATGGTCTTCTGGGGCGCGCTCATGGGCGGGCCTTCTAGCGGGCGTCGGGCCGATAGGCTATATTCTAGAAAGCGCGGCGAGGAATTCTAGACATGGGCCTCAGCATCAAGCGGTTTGAAACCGAACGTAAGGCGCGAGCGGTGGCTGAACGCATGGGCGTGAGCGTGACCGAGGCGATCGACCGCGCGCTGGATGAAAAATGGCGGGATCTGACGATCGGCGAGACGTTGGAAGCGCGGCGGCGCGAGTTGGACGAGTGGATGAAGGAGGTCGATGCCCGTCCGCGATCCGGCAAGTCTCTGAGCGAGATTGAGAACGAGATGTATGACGAACTTGGCAATCTGAGGTGATCGTCGTCGACACGTCGGCCTTGATGGCCATCGTCCTGCGCGAGCCCGAGGCGATCCCGTTGCGAGAGCGCCTAATCCAGTCGGACGGGGCTTTGATGTCCGCCGGCACGGTGGTCGAAGCCGCGTCGGTTTACTTGGCCAGCTTCACCGGCCAGAGTTCTGCAGACCAGCTCCTCAAGGATTTGAGCGTGTTGGGGATACGAATCTCGCCGATGACGGCTGAGCAGGCCGTATTGGCCGCTCAAGCGCGGTTTCGATTCGGAAAAGGACGCGGTGGCCCGCTGAACTTGGGCGACTGCTTCTCCTACGCCTTGGCAAAGTCCATGAACCTGCCCCTGCTGTTCAAGGGCGGCGACTTCAGGCTGACCGACGTGTCCGTCGCCGCCTACTGAGCCGCCGCCGCGTCCGTCCGCTCGACTCCGCGCCTCAGGCCGAACGCCAAAATCACGGCCCCGACCAGCACGACCCCGGCCGCCGCCAGGGCGGCGAACGCCAGCGTCGGATTGCGTTCCTGCTCGGCCACGAAGACCGCCACAAGCCCCCACGAGATGGGCAGAGGATAGGCCAGGGTGCGCAGCCGCTCGGTCACGGCCAAGCCGACCAGGGCCACCAGGCCCACCGCGATCAGGCCCCAGACCGTGGGGGCCACGCCGGCCGGCAGGTCGCCGTTGCCGGTCGCGACCGTCAGCAGGTTCACCGGCGCCGCCACCGTCAGCCACCCCGCCAGCGCGGACAGCGGCCAGACGACCGTCAGCCGATCCCGGTCGAACCGACCCAAACTGCGGATCAGGGCGGCGTTCCGCAGCAGGGGGATCAGCAGCACGGTCAGCGATCCGAAGATCAGAACGATCGTCGCCACCTCCGCATCGACGGCGGCCGCGATCGTCCACCAGCCGACGCCCAAGAGCGCCAGCACCGAGGGCCAACCCATCCGGCGGATCAGATCGCTCTCGCCCGTCTGCGGCAGCACCTGACGCACGGCGTGGACCAGCAGGGCCAGGAAGATCGCGCCCCAGATCGAGAAGGCATAGGCGGCGACGCGCAGGGTCTCGTCGGAGTCGCGGGAGAACTCCCCGGGGCTCTGACCCCAGCCGAAGGCGTTGATGCCGTAGTTGACCGCGATGGCGAACAGGGTCGCCGCCAGCACGATCAGACGGCGGGTCTTCTGGGCGGGGGTCGGTCGGACGATGGAGGACATTCACGGCTCCGCTTGGTGCGTCGCCACACATACGCGCGGAACCCTGCGCGGGTTCAGATTTGTTTGCGGTGACGCTGGAACGAGGGCGATTCGCCGCTGTTCTCGCCTCGACGCCCGCACCTCCCCAAGGGCGCTTTCAGGAGTGATGACAGATGGCTCAGGAAAACATGACCCCCCAGACGCCGCCTCAGCCCCAGCGCGACGCCATGCTGAACGCCCAGACGGACGGCCGGACGCTGGACAGCCAGTACGACGACGACGAGACCGCCGGGCTCGACGAGACGGTGGACGCCAACCGCGGCCGCGAGCAGGGCCTGGGGATGGGCGCCCGCAACCTGAACGCCCAGAGCGACCCGGGCGTCGACATGGCCGCCGACGAGGACGAGGTCACGGACGTCGACGATGAAGACGAAGACGACGACGTCGAGGCGCTGGACGGCGACGTGGCCGTGCAGGGCGACGAAGACGAGGAAGACGGCGCCGGCGTCTGACGCCCGGTCTGCTCGCATTTCCGGAGACGGGCGGCCCTCGCGTCGCCCGTTTTCGCGTCAGGCGGCGTTCAGCACGCTCTGGAACAGCACCGCGCCGTCGGCGGAGCCCAGTTCGGCTTCGAAGGCGCGGTCCGGATGCGGCATCATTCCCAGCACGTTGCCCCGCGCGTTCTGGATGCCGGCGATGTCGGCCACCGAGCCGTTGGGGTTGTCGACGTAGCGGAACACGACCTGGCCCTCGCCCTCAAGCCGGGCGAGGGTCTCGGCGTCGGCGAAATAGTTTCCGTCGCCGTTGCCCTGGGTCATCACCACCTCTCGCCGGCCCTGGTAGCCGGCGGTGAACCGAGTCTGGCCGTTGGCGACCTGAAGCGTGATCGGCTTGCAGACGTATTTCAGGCCCGCGTTCCGCAGCAGGGCGCCCGGCAGCATTCCGGCCTCGCACAGGATCTGGAAGCCGTTGCAGATGCCGACCACGGCAGTGCCGTCGTCGGCCGCCTTCTTGACCGCCCGCATGATCGGCGACTGCGCCGCCATGGCCCCGCAACGCAGATAGTCGCCATAGGAAAAGCCGCCCGGCAGCACGATCAGGTCCAGGCCCGACGGCAGGTCCGTCTCGCCGTGCCAGACCATCTCGACCCGCTCCCCCGTCGATCGTTCGACGGCGACCTTGCAGTCGCGATCGCAGTTGGATCCGGGAAACACGATGACGGCGGCGCTCATGGCGCGGGCGTTTAGCAGGGTTCGCCGGCGGAGTCAGGATCAAGGCTTGACCGTTTGGAACAACGCCGGTCGCCGAGGGATTTGCAGGGAGCTTGGCACATTTTCTTAGGACAGATTCCATGCCCATCCGGACCTTCGCCGCCCTCGCGGCCTCCGCCGCCCTCGGTCTTTCGCTCGGCGCCTGCGCCATGATGCAGGGGGTCATGGACGGCTCCCAACCCATGGCGGGCATGAGCGGCCGGCCTGACGCCGACATGCAGGCCGTGATCGGCGCCCACCGCGCCCTTGGCGCTCAGCCGATCGAGACGCTGACCGTGCAGCAGGCCCGCACCCAACCCTCGCCGGCCGACGCCGTGCGCGCGGTGAAGACGGCCCGCGGCATGCCGATCGAACCGGACGCTTCGGTCACCACCCGCGACCTGACCTATCCGACCGGCGGCGGGACGCAGCCGGTGCGCGTCTACATGCCGGCCGGCCGTCAGGGCCCGATGCCGGTGGTGGTCTACTATCACGGCGGCGGCTGGGTGATCGCCGACCTCGACGTCTACGACGCCACGCCCCGCGCCATGGCCAAGGCGATGAACGCCGTCGTCGTCTCCGTCGAGTATCGCAAAGGCCCGGAAAACAAGGTCCCCGCCGCGCACGAGGACGCCAATGCCGCCTGGCAGTGGGTGGCCCAGAACGCGGCCTCGTGGGGCGGCGACCCGACGAACATGGCCCTGGCCGGAGAGAGCGCGGGGGGCAACCTGGCCATGAACGTGGCCATCGCGGCGCGCGACGCCGGCTGGCCCATGCCCAAGGCGGTGCTGGCCGTCTATCCGATCGCCAACGCCGACCCGACCCTGCGCTCCAAGGTCGAGAACACCGCCAGCCTGCCGCTGCGCACGGCGACGCTGGACTGGTTCGGCCGCCACGCCCTGCCGTCGCCGGCCTTCATGCAGGATCCGCGCTTCAACCTGGTCGGCGCCAACCTGCGCGGCCTGCCGCCGGTTATCATCGTCAACGCCGACATCGATCCCTTGCGCGACGACGGCGCCACGCTCGAGACCGCCCTGCGCGCCGCCGGCGTCCGGGTCGAGCGCCGCAACTGGATGGGCGCGACGCACGAATTCTTCTCGATGGGCGACGTGGTCGGCGACGCCAGGGACGCTCAAGACTGGTCGTTCGGGCGGCTGAGCGCGGCGATGCGCTGACGGGCGGTCATCGGGGCGGCGTCGCCGCGTCGCCTCAATGAGCGGGCTCGACCAGTCCGAGGCGGACCTCAATTCGATCGACGCGATCCTCGAGCTTTCCCAACCGGTTGTAGATGTTGCCGGTGTCCTGCTGGATGGCCGTCAGATGCGTGCGGACGGCCTGAAGCTCGCCCTTCACCTCATCGATCTTGCCGTCCATGCGTCCGAGGCGATCCTGAATGCTCTTCAGAACCTCATACATCAGGTCATTGGTCACTTCGGCCATGCCACGAGCCTAGCAGAACCGCCCCGACCGGCCAATCTCAACCTCGGTTCTCATAGGTCGTCGTGATCGACGCCTTGGCCAGGGTGTGGAAGTGCAGATTGAAGCCGAACTTGGCGCCGGAATCCTCCGGCGTCACCGGCAGGGCGTCCACGTCCACCGCGAACACTGTGAAGACGTAGCGATGCGGCCCGTGGCCCGGCGGCGGGGCGGCGCCGCCGAAGCCGGGTTCGCCATAGTCCGTGCGCCCCTCCACCGCTCCGTCGGGCACCGGGCCCCCCGTGGGGATTTCCGTCACGTCGGCCGGAATGTTCGCCACCGTCCAGTGCCAGAAGCCGCTGCCCGTCGGGGCGTCGGGATCAAAGCAGGTGACGGCGAAGGACTTCGTCCCCTTCGGCGCGCCGGACCAGGCCAGATGCGGACTTGTGTTCCCCTCCGCCTGCACCTGGGCGTCGGGCAGCACGCCGCCGTCGGTGACGTCGTTGGAGGAGAGTGTGAAGGTCATGGCGCGCTCCCGGCTGTCGTGGTCCGGCAGCAACGTGCCTCAGCCGATCTCGATGCGGTAGCTCTCGATCACCGTGTTGGCCAGCAGGTTCTCGCACATGCGCTTGACCTCGGCCTCGTCCGGCTGGGCCATGTCGAACTCGATCAGCTTGCCGACGCGGGCGTTCGAGACGCCCGTCCAGCCCAGGCCGTTCAGGGCGCCCTCGACGGCCTTGCCCTGCACGTCCAGCACGCCCGGCTTCAGGAAGACGTGAACGCGAACCCTGGCCATCAGTGCAGCCCCCCCTGAATCACGGTCGGCATGCCCTTCATGATGCCCAGGCGGCGCGCCACTTCGGTGTAGCTTTCGATCACGTCGCCCAGGTCGCGGCGGAAGCGGTCCTTGTCCAGCTTGTTGCCGGTCGCGGTGTCCCACAGGCGGCAGCTGTCCGGGCTGATCTCGTCGGCCAGGATGATGCGGCTGTAGTCGTTCTCCCAGATCCGGCCGAACTCGATCTTGAAGTCCACCAGGGTGATGCCGACCCCCGCGAACAGACCCGACAGATAGTCGTTGACCCGCACCGTCATGGCCAGGATGTCGTCCAGCTCCTGAGTGCTCGCCCAGTTGAAGGCCGTGATGTGCTCCTCGGTCACCATCGGGTCGTTGAGCTCGTCCTTCTTGTAGTAGAACTCGATGATCGAGCGGGGCAGGGGCGTGCCTTCCTCGATGCCGAGGCGCTGGCTCATGGAGCCCGCCACCACGTTTCGGCACACGACCTCCAGCGGGATGATCTCGCATTCGCGGATCAGCTGCTCGCGCAGGTTCAGCCGCTTTATGAAGTGGTTGGTGACGCCGATCCCGTTCAGCTTGCTCATGATGAACTCGCTGATCTGGTTGTTGATGACGCCCTTGCCCTCCAGCGTCGCCTTCTTCTGGGCGTTGAAGGCGGTGGCGTCGTCCTTGAAGTACTGGATGATCGTGCCGGGCTCCGGACCCTCGTAGAGGATCTTGGCCTTGCCTTCGTACAGCTTCTTGCGTTTCACGTTCATTGTGGTCCCGATCGGACAGGTGGCCCTGAAAATGCGGATCGCGCGCCGCCGAAGTGGGGCGAAGACGGCGCGAAGCGGATTCGGGTTGGGGGAGAGTACGTCGAGCGCCCCCATAAACGAAGCGGCCCTGCGACACAATTCCACGCTTTTCCGGAGCCGAGCCGACTTCGGTTGCGTTGGGGCGGGGACGGGCTATAGACGCCCCATCGCGCGGCTCGATCCGCGCCTCAGGAGCTAGCGTGCGCGGATGACCACCTTCGACGATCGGGAAAAGGGCTTCGAGACCAAGTACGCCCTCGATCAGGAGCAGGAGTTCAAGGCCATGGCCCGCCGCAACAAGCTGCTGGGCCTGTGGGCGGCCGAGAAGATGGGCCTGTCGCCGGAAAGCGGCGAGGATTACGCCCGGGCGGTGGTCCGCGCCGACTTCGAACAGCCGGGCGACGAGGACGTGTTCCGCAAGATCGCCGGAGACTTCAAGCACGCCGGCATCACGGCGTCCGAAGGCGAGATCCGCTCCAAGATGGACGAGCTGGCCTCCATCGCCCGCGACGAGATCCGCGCCGGCGCCTGACCAGCCGTCGACGCCAGACTCAGAAAAGGCCGCGGTCGGATCGACCGCAGCCTTTTCTTTTGGCGCGTGGAGGGTCGCGCCGGAGCCGGGGCCGCCTTCTCCTGAGAAGCCGCCCCGACGATCGCCGTCAGTTCGGCATCACGACCGTGTCGATGGCGTGGATCACGCCGTTCGTGGCGGCCACGTCGGCGGTGACGACGCGCGAGGTGGCGCCGGCTTCGTCGGTCAGGGTGACCGTGCCGTCCACGACGCGGGCCGTCAGCGTGCCGCCCTCGATCGTCGTCAGGGTGGCCGAACCGCCGCCCTGCTCGATCTGCTGCGTCAGGGCCGCGGCGTCCACCCGGCCCGGAACCACGTGATAGGTCAGAATTTTGGTCAGGTCGGCCTTGCCGGCCGGGGCCATCAGCGAGTCCCGCGTCGCGGCCGGCACTTTTTCGAAGGCGGCGTTGGTCGGCGCGAAGACGGTGAACGGACCCGGGCCCGACAGGGTCTCGCCCAGCCCGGCGGCGGTCACGGCCGAAACCAGGGTCGAGAAGTCGCCGTTGCCCTGGGCGACGGCGACGATGTTGCCCGAGGCCGCCGGGGCTTCTGCGGTCATGCCGCCTTCGGCCGGGGCGGCGGGCTCGGTGGCCGGGGCTTCTTCGGTCGAGGGCGAGCAGGCGGCGGCCAGCAGGGCCGCGGCGGAGACGGCGGCGAGGCCGGCGAAACGCATGGTCATGAGAAAACTCCTTAGTGCGCCGCGTTCGTCGCGACGTGCCCGGAATTACTGCTCAGCCGCCGAAAGGATGCGTCGCCGATCACGAAATCCGGCGCGACATGTGACCGCATGCGGCCATGGAGGGCAGATCACCGTCGGCGACCAGCTTGTCTGTAGACCGCGCTTCGTTCGCGCTTGCCCACGGCGACGACGGTCACGACGATCGCCTGGTCATCGACCCGATAGACCAGCCGGTATCCGGCATCCCTCAGCTTGATCTTGTAGTGGTCCCTCAGCCCGTGAAGGGCGTCTTTTGAACTTCTTGGCGCCGCAAGCCGCTCAGCCAGCTTCTTCTTGAACTGCTCGCGAACCGTGGCGCCGAGTTTTTCCCACTCCTTCAGCGCGGAGGGCAGGAAGGCGAGCTCAAAGATCATCGATCGAGATGCGCACGGGCTTTTCGTCTCCCCGGGCGCGGACGATTTCCACGAGGGCTTGGTCGTCCAGCCGCTCCATCATGGCTTCATACAGGGGAGCGGGGACCATGTAGGCCATGACGCGGTTGTGGTTCAGGACCGCCACGGCCTCGCCGTCGGCGCCCTCCAGTACGGCGCTGGGGCTCTTCTTCAGATCGGAGACGCTGACCGCCATAGATGCTTCGACGCGTTGCATCCGACTATAATACCAAAAATAGTGCGATTTTCAATATCGAATTCAGCTTCCGAACACCCGCCGGAACACCGTGTCCACGTGCTTGGTGTGGTAGCCGAGGTCGAACAGGGCCTCCAGCTCCGCGGCGGACAGCGTCACTCGCGCATCTGCCTTCAGGAAGTCGAGGAAGGCGCCTTCGCCGCGCCAGACCTTCATGGCGTTCTCCTGCACGGCCGCATAGGCGTCCTCGCGCGACACGCCCGCGTGGGTCAGGGCCAGCATGACGCGCTGGGAGAAGACCAGACCCCCCAACCGGTTCAGGTTCTTGCGCATGTTCTCCGGATAGACGTTCAGCCGCTCGATCACCCCCGCCAGCCGGTGCAGGGCGAAGTCGAGATGGATCGACGCGTCAGGTCCGATGCCGCGCTCGACCGACGAATGGCTGATGTCCCGCTCGTGCCACAGGGCGACGTTCTCCATCGCCGGCACGACGGCCGAGCGCACCAGACGCGCCAGGCCGGTCAGGTTTTCGGTCAGGATCGGATTGCGCTTGTGCGGCATGGCCGAAGAGCCCTTCTGGCCCTTGTCGAAGAATTCCTCGGCCTCCAGCACCTCGGTGCGCTGCAGGTGGCGGATCTCGGTCGCCAGCCGCTCGATTGAACTGGCGACGACGCCCAGCGCCGCGAACCAGGCCGCGTGCCGGTCGCGCGGGATCACCTGGGTCGACACCGGCTCGACCTGAAGGCCCATCTTCTGCGCGACGTATTCCTCCACCGCCGGATCGACGTTGGCGAAGGTGCCGACGGCGCCGGAGATGGCGCAGGTGGCGATCTCTTCCCGAGCGGCGACCAGCCGGCGCCGAGCGCGCTGGAACTCGGCGTGATAGCCGGCCAGCTTCAGGCCGAACGTGATCGGCTCGGCGTGGATGCCGTGGCTGCGCCCGACGCAGACGGTGTCCTTGTGCTCCTTCGCCCGGGTCTCCAGCGCCTGGAGCACGTGGTCGACGCCGCCCAGCAGCAGGTCGGTGGATCGCGCCAGTTGAACCGCGAAACAGGTGTCCAGCACGTCCGACGACGTCATGCCCTGATGCAGGAAGCGGGCCTCCTCGCCGACGGTCTCGGAGACATGGGTCAGGAAGGCGATGACGTCATGCTTGGTCGTGCGTTCGATCTCGTCGATGCGGTCGGCGTCCCAGACCACGTCCTTGCCCTTGGCCCAGATCGCCTCGGCGGCCTCGGCCGGGATCACGCCCAGCTCGGCCATCTTCGTGGCCGCATGCGCCTCGATCTCGAACCAGATCGAATACTTGGTCTCCTGCGACCAGATGGCGACGGCTTCGGGGCGGGAATAACGGCTGATCATGGGCCGTGCGTGTCGGGGCCGAGGCCGCTTGAGTCAAGCCGACCTTGTGGACGCGGTGAGCGTTCTCAGGCGTCGGGCACTGGTCGGCCCCCGTCGTCGAAGCTATGCCGTAGCCTCAATCAGGCGGAGGCGGCGCGGTGGAACTCATTCTCGGCAATCTCGAGTTCTCGACTTGGTCGCTCCGGCCGTGGCTTGTTTTGAAGCGGTGCGGCGCCGACTTCACCGTGACCGAAATCCCGCTCTACGGCGGCGACTGGAAAGAGCGGCTGGCCGAGGTGTCGCCGTCGGGCAAAGTGCCGCTGCTCAAGGTGGACGGGGAGACGATCTGGGACTCGCTGTCGATCAGCGTCTGGGCCGCGGAGCGCTATCCCGGGGCGAAGCTGTGGCCGGCCGATCCGCATGCCCGCTGGGCGGCGCGCTCGGTCACCTGCGAAATGCATTCCGGCTTCGCGGCCTTGCGCACCGACTGTTCGATGGGGCCCGACGCCGAGGGGGTGATCCACACCATGGTCGGTCCCGACCGCGCCGCGCCGCCGACCGGCGAGGCGGTTGCCGCCGACGTGCGCCGCCTGGTCCAGATCTTCCGCGAGATGCGCGCCCGCTTCGGCGCGGGCGGGCCCTATCTGTTTGGCGATTGGTCGATCCCGGACGCCTTCTTCACCCCGGTGGCGGCGCGTTTCCGCCATTATCAGATCGACCTGGTCGCCCACGGCGACGACGGCACGGCCCAGGCCTACTGCGACGCCCTGCTGGATCAACCTGACTTTCACGAGTGGGTCCGCCTGGCCACAGCGGCGCGTTAACCGCTTCGCCGAACGTCGTTTTAAGGGAACGGCCTCCAACATACCGCATTGGGACGGCGACTCTCGCCGCCCGCCACCGGATACCTGCCATGCGCCCGCCGTCCGATCCCCGCAGCGCCTCTCCCGCCGCCTCGGCTGGCATGAGCGTGGTCGTGGCCGTGCTGGTGGCCTGCTGCCTGTCGGCGACGTTGCTGGCCAGCCTGATCTAGAGACAGTCCTTTGTCCCGCTCATCCCGGCGAAAGCCGGGACCCAGTCCTTTGGGCGATGATCGAGCGAGCGTGCTTGAAAGCGGCCAGTCCAAAGACGGAGCCTCATTCAAGACCTGGGTCCCGGCTTTCGCCGGGATGAGCGGGGAGAGATTGAACCCTCTCCGCCAGCCCGTTAGAACCGCAGCGTCGGCTCCGCCGGAGCCGGCTGCGCGGGCGGCTGCCCCTCGTCCGCCGCAGGCACGACCGGCGCGGGCGGTTCCGGCACGAAGTCCAGCGACAGCGGCACGCCTTCCGCGCCCGATGCGAGCGCGTCCAGCGTGTTCAGAGGCCGTCCCTGAATGCGCTGATAGACCCAATAGGCCGCCACGACCTTTTCGACGTAGTCACGGGCCTGGGGCACGTCGATCGTCTCTATCAGCAGCAGGGGATCGGCGTCAGGGCCCAGCTTGCGCACCGCGCCCAGCATCGGTCCCGGCCCGGCGTTGTAGCTGGGAACCACGCGCAGCAGGTCGCCCTCGAACGCCGCCAGCGCCAGCATGCGCAGGATGTAGCCCTGGCCCAGGCGCATGTTGACCGGCGCGTCGAACAGCCGCCGGGGATCGCTGACGAAGCCGCGGTCGCCGGTCATCTCGGCCGCCGTAGTCGGCATCACCTGCATCATCCCGTAGGCGCCGGCGCTGGACACCGCGCGCGGATTGAAGCCCGTCTCCTTCCTGGCGATGGCGTAGACCAGCGAGCGTTCGATGGTGAAGCCGCCCTGCGGCTGGAGGTCCGGGATCGGATAGCGGCGGGCGTCGATGCGTTCCGCCTCGCTGTTGCGCGGGGTCAGTTCGGTGGCCAAGGCGCGGCCCAGCCCGCGCCACATCAGGGCGGCGGCCGGATCGCGCGCGTCGCGCCAGCCGCGGGCGTATTCCACGCGCGCGTCCGCCGTGCGGCCGACTTCCAGCAGGGCGACGGTGCGCCGCGCCTGCGGATCGCGCTCCACGAACCGCTGCAGGTCGTCCATCGACAGGCCCTCAGGCAGGCCCTCGAACTCCGGCGCCGCCACGACCTGCCCGGAATAGAGCTGGGGGCCCGTGCCCAGGTTCTCGATGACCGGCTCGATCCCCAGCCGGCGCAGGGCGATCTGGCCATAGAAGGTCGCCGGCCAGCGCGCAGAAAGCCTCAGAAACGGCTGCACCATGTGCGGCCGTCCGGCGCGTTCCGCCGCGCGCGACGCCCAGAAGGCCGCTCCAGAGCGCACCCAGGCGTCCTCGACCGGATTTTCGGCCACCCGCTCGAAGGCCAGATAAGACTCCTCGAACCGCCCCAGCCGCCAGGCCGACAGCCCTGCGGTCCACCAGTCGCCGATGGCCACCCCGGTCTCATAGGCGCCGGTCAGGTTCTCCGCGTTGAAGGCGATGCGCGCCGCCTTGCCGGCCTCCGACCCCGCTTCGGAATCCACGCCGTGCGGACGCCGCGGCTCCGGCGCCCCGTCCGGCCGGCGCCGCATGGCCAGCGCATAGGCACGCGGCGCCTCAGGCAGGTCGGCGTACTCCTCCAGCCAGGCGCTCAGCTCCTCGAACGTCGCGGTATGGTCGGCATGAAACAGGCGTTCGAACTCGATCGTGCCCAGCAGGATGCGGTCGCCGGCCTCGCGCGCCGTGTCTCGCGCCCGGTCCAGGTCGCCGCGGCGCAGGTGGTCGAAGGCGGTCGTGTAGTTCAGCCGGTCCGACGGGCTGAGCGCCCGGATCTGCGCGGCGGCGGGCAGGGCGGTCGCCGTCAGGATCGAGGCGCACAGGCCGGCGGCGAGACGTCGGATCATGTCGGCCCTCCCCGGCGCGGCGTCCCGAAACGAACGCCCCTCTGCGTGTTCGGCGGCTTGGCGGCAAGCGTGGCGCCACTGGCTGCAAGGGCGCGAGATTCCGCTCCAATGGGGCGGTTTTGAGTCACGCCCCTCCTTCGAAGCGCGCGCTCAGCTCCAGCAGATCGGCCCAGACCTCGCGTTTGGCCTGCGGCTGCCGCAGCAGGAAGGCGGGGTGCAGTGTGGGCATGACGGGCGCCGACACGTCGCCCTCGGCCAATCGCCACTCGTCCCAGATTCCGCGGGCCCGCGTGATGCCTTCGCCGGTCCTCAGCACCTGCCTGGCCGCCGCGGCGCCCAGCGTCAGCACCGCCTTCGGTCGAATCAGTTCGAAGGTCCGCTCCAGAAACGGCCCGCAGATGGCCTGCTCCTCTGCCGTGGGCGTGCGGTTGCCGGGCGGGCGCCAGTAGACCGTGTTGGTGATGAAACTGCGTTCCATCAGTCCCGCCGCCGACAACATGCGGTCCAGCAGCTGTCCCGCCTTGCCGACGAACGGCCGCCCCTGCGCGTCCTCTTCCGCGCCGGGCCCCTCGCCCACGACCAGCAGGCCGCCGGTCGGGTCGCCCCGTCCGAACACGGCCTGTCGCGCGCCCAGCGTCGACAACGGACATCCCTGAAAGGCGGCGATCGTGGCCTGCAGCTGGTCCAGATCCAGCGCCGCCGCCGCCGCCCGACGGGCCTCCGCCACCGCTTCGGCGACGCCCCCTCCGGTCGTCACGATCCGCACCGGAGGCGCGCCGGCGGGCCGGGCCTGCGGCTGAGGCGGCGCGATCGGCCGCAGCCGATCGACCGGCGCGTCCTCGAAGCACACTTCCACGCCAGCGTCGGCCCAGAAGGCCATCAAGGCTTCGACGGCGCGCGAGTCGACGGCGGGGACGATCATCGCCAACGTCTAGATCGCCATCGTAGCCTCGTCACGTCTTGCCCCTCGGATCATCGATAGTATGATCAAGTGATCTTCAGGATTTTCAGATGGCCGTCGTTCGCAAGACCGTGACCCTGACCGAACAGCAGGACGCCTGGATTTCGGCCCAGGTCGCCGCCGGTCACTATACGAACGACAGCGAGGCGATCCGCGACCTCATCCGCCGCGAGCAGGCCCGTTCCCTAGAGGCGGTCGCCGTGCGGAAGGCGCTTGAGGCGGGGGAGCGGAGCGGGGAGCCCGAGCGATTCGACTTCGAGGCGTTCAAGCGTCGCAAGATCGCCGACCATGGCTGAGTACCGGCTCACCCCGGCCGCGCAGCAGGATCTTGACGACATCTTCGACTACACGGCCCGGGAATGGGGCCTCGCTCAGGCTATTCGCTACGTCGATCTGATCGAGGCGGCTTTGGGCGACCTTGCGGCGCGTCCCCGCTCCGCTCCCCCATGCGACGACGTCCGCCCGGGCTATCGCCGGCGCCAGGTCCAGCGACATGTTCTTTATGTCCGCGAGGAGCCCTACGGCGTGTCGGTCGTTCGCATAATGCACGACCGAATGGAGCCGAGGCGTCATCTTTGACGTGGGTCAAGTCGAACCGCCACGCCTTGACCGTCCTTGCGTCACCTCCCGATAAGGGGCGAAAGACCACGACGACGACTAGGAAACCTCACGAATGACCGAAGACGTGCGCGAAGGCGGGGCGAAGACGGCCTGGCAGGACGCGGTGATCGACCGCCTGCCTCCGCTGGAGGCCCTGAACGGCGTCGAGCGTGAGGTCATGGAATACGACGTGGTGATCGTCGGCGCCGGCCCGGCGGGTCTGGCCGCGGCGATCCGCCTGAAGCAACGGGCGGCGTCCGAGGGGCGCGACGTCTCGGTCGCCGTGCTGGAGAAGGGGTCCGAGGTCGGGGCCCACATCCTGTCGGGCGCCGTGATCGATCCGTCGGGCCTCGAAGTCATCTTCCCGGACTGGAAGGCTCGGGGAGCCCCGCTGGACACGCCGGTGACCGAGGATCGCTTCCTGGTGCTGGGCCCGTCGGGGCAGGTCGACATCAGCTGGCTGCCCCAGCCGCCCTATATGAAGAACCACGGCTGCTACGCCGGGTCGCTGGGCAACCTGACGCGTTGGATGGCCGAGCAGGCCGAGGGTCTGGGCGTCGAGGTCTATCCCGGCATGGCCGCCAGCCACGTAGTCTGGGACGAGCCTTCGGGCACGGTGAAGGGCGTCGTCGCCGGCATCTTCGGGGTCGACCGCGAGGGCAAGCCGACCGACGACTTTCAGCCCGGCATCGAGCTGCACGGCAAATACGTCTTCATCGCCGAGGGCGTGCGCGGCTCGCTGGCGAAGACCATCATGGCCCGTCACGGTCTGTGCACAGAAGCCGAACCGCAGAAGTTCGGCATCGGCGTCAAGGAGCTGTGGCAGGTGCCGGCCGAGAAGCACCGCCCCGGCTATGTCCAGCACACTCTCGGCTGGCCGCTGGACGACAAGACCGGCGGCGGCTCGTGGATGTACCACTTCGGCGACCGTTACGTGTCCGTCGGCTTCGTGGTGCACCTGAACTACAAGAACCCCTGGTTGTCGCCGTTCGACGAGTTCCAGCGCTTCAAGCACCACCCCGCGATCGCCGAGCATCTGGAGGGCGGAACCCGCGTCTCCTATGGCGCGCGCGCCATCACCGAGGGCGGCTTCCAGTCGGTGCCCCGGCTGGCCTTCCCCGGCGGCGCCCTGATCGGCTGCTCGGCCGGCTTCGTGAACGTGCCGCGCATCAAGGGCAGCCACAACGCCATCAAGACCGGCGTCATGGCCGCCGACGCCGCCTTCGACGCGGTCTTGGCCGCGCGGGCTGGCGACGTGCTGGACGCCTATCAGGCGGCCTATGACGCGTCGGACGTGGCGGAGGAACTGAAGCTGGTCCGCAACGTGAAGCCGCTTCTCGCCAAGTGGGGCACGACCTTCGGCACGCTGTTGGGCGGGATCGACATGCACCTGACGCGCCTGTTCGGCGGCTGGTCGCCGTTCGGCACGATGGGCCACGACAAGACGGACGCGGCCGCCACCGGCCTGGCCAAGGATCACAAGCCGATCACCTATCCCAAGCCGGACGGGAAGCTGTCGTTCGACAAGCTGAGCTCCGTGTTCATTTCCAACACCAACCACGCCGAGGAGCAGCCGGCGCACCTGAAACTGCTGGACCCATCGATCCCGATCAGGGCCAATCTGCCGAAGTATGGCGAGCCGGCCCGCCTCTACTGCCCGGCTGGCGTCTACGAGGTGCTGTACGACGAGGACGGCACGTCCAATCCGCGCTTCCAGATCAACGCCCAGAACTGCGTCCACTGCAAAACCTGCGACATCAAGGATCCGTCGCAGAACATCGTCTGGACCACGCCCGAGGGCGGTGGCGGGCCGAATTATCCGAACATGTGAGGCGGGCGCGGCGCCCGGCCTTGCGAATGCCGCGGAAAGTCGGTTCGGTGCGCTAATGACCGCGCGCGCCCTGCTTCTCGCCTTCGTCTCGACGCTGACCCTGACCGCCCCTGCCTGGGCGCAGGAGGCGCCGACTCCCGGCCCGGGCTCCCCCGACCTGATGCCACCGGAAACGCGCCCCCAGCCGCCTCTGCCGGGTGTGCGCGATGCGTTGCCCTCGGGCGCTCCCGTGTTGCTGCCGGAGACTCAAGACGGCCTCTCCCCGCCGCCGCCGGCCATTCCGGAAATCTGGGCGCCGGCGCCGACGGACGACCAGGGGCGCTCCGCCTACGGCCTGTTTCTGGCCGGGCGCCTGGCCGCGGCCCGCGGCGACGCCGGTGAGGGCGCCGTCTACCTGCGTCGCGCCCTGATGCTGACGCCGGAGCAGCCCGCCGTCCGCGATCAGGCCTTCGCCACGAACCTGCTCGGCGGCGATTTGGCCTTCGCCGCTCGCGTGACGCCGGAAGGGGAAGGCGTCCCCGCCCTGGTGACCGAGGCGGGTCGGCTCGTATCGGTCGTCGGTCTCGCGGACCGCGGCGATCCGCGTGCCGCCCTGGCGATCCTCGACGCCCGTCCGATAGGACGACCGCATCAGCGGGCCGGGCGCCTGCTGACGCCCTGGCTGGCCGCGCTTTCCGGCGACTGGGACCGCGCCCTGGCCCCTGTCACCGGCCTGGGTCCGGACACTACCGCCCTGTTCCAAAGGGCCGATCGCGCCCGTCTTTTGGAGCGTCGCCGTCGGCACGAAGAGGCCGAGGCCGAGTGGCTGGCCGTCCTGCGCTCCTCCCTGGGACGCCGGCTGTTCTGGCTCGACTATGGCCTCTTCCTGGAGCGCCGGGGACGGCGACAGGACGCCGTGACCCACTACGATCAGGCCGTCGCGCAAGGTGTGAGCGACGACCGCCTGGCTCCCGCACGGACTCGATCCGCGGAGCAGGGCCGCGCGCCTGCCCAGGTCGAGCTCCGACAAGGCGCGGCCGACTCCCTCAGCGCGGCGGCGCTTCAGGCGTCGTCGGAAGGGCAGCATGAGTCCGCCGCTGTCTATCTGAGACTGGCCCAGGATCTTGCCCCCTCCGATCTGACGCTTCTGAACCTCGGCGACGCGCTCATCGCGGCCGGGCTGGAAGGCCCCGGGCGCGACGTCCTCGCCGGCGTGACTCCTGCCGACGCAGGAACCTATGCGGCGGCCCAACTGGCGATCGGCCAGAGTCTGGAACGCGAGGGAGAGGTCGATGCGGCCTTGGCGCCTTTGCGCCGCGCCGCGTCCGCGTCGCAGGGTTCGCCCGTCGCTTCGGTCGTCCTCGCAGAACGACTGAGCGAATTGGGGCGACATGAAGAGGCTCTGGCCGCAGTCTCTGACGCAGCTTTCCGCGGAGCTCCCGTTCCCCCGGAAGCTCTGCAGGTCCGCGCCGTGGCGCTGCGCGCCCTAGGCCGGGAACCGGAAGCCGAGACGGCTCTGGAGGGCGTCCTGGCGGTCAACCCCGACGATCCGGAGGCGCTGAGTCTGCTGGGCGCCCTGTGGCTGGACGCGGGCCGTGTTCAGGACGGCGCCGCCCTTATCGCTCGGGCCGCCGAGGCCAGTCCGGACGATGCCGAGGTCCAGGGGGCGCTGGGCTGGTCTCAATATCGCCAGGGCCTGTTCGACCAGGCCGTGACGACGCTCGAGGCCGTCGTGGACGCCCAGCCGGCCGACGCCGTGGCCAACGACCACTTGGGCGACGCCTACTGGCAGGTTGGGCGGCGGCGCGAGGCGCGCTTCCAATGGTCGCGCGCCCTGACCCTCATGCCGGAAGCGGCTCTGGAGGCGTCGCTGCGGCGCAAGCTGGAGGTCGGCCTGATCGAACCCGCGACCGGCGGGACGTGACCGCGTGCGCCTGACCGCCTTCGCGCCGGCCAAGATCAATCTGTTCCTGCACGTCGGCGCGCCCCGGCCGGACGGCATGCACCCGCTGTCCGGCCTCTCCGCCTTCGCCGACGTCGGCGATGACTTGACGCTGGACGCGGACGGGCCGCCGGGTTTGAGCGTCACCGGCCCCTTTGCGGCGGGCGTGCCGACGGGCCCCGAAAATCTGGTTCTGCGCGCGCTCGACGCGTTCGGGCGCCGGGTGGGGGCGGACGTTTCGAGCCTCTCCCTGACCCTGGACAAGCACCTGCCGCCCGCCGCTGGCGTCGGCGGCGGCAGTTCGGACGCCGGGGCTGCGTTGCGGCTGGCGCGATCCGTCCTGGCGCCCGACCTGTCGGACGCGGACCTGTTGGAGATTTCACGTGAGGTCGGCGCGGACGGGCCGATGTGCCTGTTCCCCCGTGTGGCCTGGACCACCGGCTTGGGCGACGTTCTGACCCACGAGCCGCGCATGCCGCCGCTGCCCGCCGTGCTGGTCAACCCCGGCGTCCCGACCCCGACCGGCGCCGTCTTCCGGGAGCACGACGCCGACGGCGCTCGGGGCGCGGACCTGCCGACCCCGCCCGATGACTGGTCGTGCGCCGGCGTCGTCGATTGGCTGACCCGTCGGAGAAACGATCTTGAGGTCGCGGCTGTGCGCCTCACGCCGGACATTCTGGAGGCGCGGCAAGTTCTGGAGGCCGTCGGCGGGGCCCGGCTGATCCGGATGAGCGGCTCGGGCGCCACCCTGTTCGCGCTGTACGATGACTCCGCCGCCGCCGAGGCCGCCGCACAGCGGCTGCGCGTGGCTCGTCCACACTGGTGGGCCGCGTCCACATGTCTCCAAAGTCAAGCTGACGACGTCTTCGAACTTTGACCGCATCAGGGCGGTATTAAGTCGCCCATGTCGGCAACTCGCCGCAGTCCGGGCAGGAGAGAGGTCATGTCGTGCCGACGATCACGTGCCCGGAACTGAACTGAAAATGAACGCATTGCCTTCGCAAGCTTCCAGGACTGGGGGCTGACCCAAGCGCTTCTCCCCGAACCTTGGCTGTTCACTCTGAAAGGAGATCGAAATGCTGAAGACACGTCTCATGACCACCGCGACCGCCGTGGCCCTGTTCGCCGCACCGGCGGCCTTCGCTCAGGAGGTTCCGACCCCTGAGCCCACGATGCCGACGCCGACCCAGACTCCGCCCACCCTGCCGCCGACCGGCGACGGCACGCAGGCGGCCCCGGCGCCGACCCCGAACCCCGTGGGCGTGACCCAGGACGCCGCGCCCGCTCAGACGCAGGAAACCTCCGTCGTCGCCGTGCTGCGCGCCGACGGCCGGTTCACCACCCTGCTGTCCGCGCTGGACGCGGCCCAGCTGACCACGGTTCTGGAGGCCCAGCCCGCGGTGTCGATCTTCGCCCCCACGGACGAGGCGTTCGCCGCTCTGCCTGAGGCCGAGCGTGTTCGGCTGATGGACCCGGCCAACGTCGAGGAGTTGCGTTCGCTGCTGCTGTATCACGTCATCGCCGCCGACGTTCAGTCCAGCCAGATCACCGGCGCCCGCGGTGGCGTGCCCACCGCAGGCGGCGCCCAGGTCCAACTGGACGGCACCGGCGACGCCATCAAGATCGACGACGCCACCGTGGTCACCGCAGACATCGACGCTTCGAACGGCGCGATTTTCGCCATCGACAAGGTTCTGACCCCGTCGGCCAGCCAGGCCGCCATGGGCGACGAGCAGGCCGTGACGCCGGCCACGCCCGCTCAGCCGGCGATGGAGACCGAACCGGCCGCGTCGTCGGAATCCGATGAGCAGCGTCCCGTCGGCGTCACCACCGCCCCCGCTCCGACTCCTCCAGCCGATCCGGCCGACGAAGCCACCACGCCCGACCAGGCGATGCAGGAGGGCCAGGAAACCTCGCCCGCCATGGCCGAGCCGATGTCGGACGATGAAGGGGACACGGACGCCGCCCCCGTTCCCGGCGAGGAAGAGGACGAAGAAGAGGACCCGGCCGAACCCGAGGCCTGATCCCCCGATCGACCCGAAGCTCGGGCCATCGGTTGAGTTGAGAAGCGGCGGGCCCTATCAGGGTCCGCCGTTTCCGCACCCGCTCCAGAGGTTCCGTGGCCGCCGACAGACCGCTCTCGTTCCAGGACCTGATCCTGACGCTCCAGCGCTACTGGGGCGCGCAGGGATGCGCGCTTCTTCAGCCCTATGACGTCGAGGTCGGCGCCGGCACGCTGCACCCCGCCACCGTCCTGCGCGCGCTCGGCCCGCGCCCGTGGAAGGCCGCCTACGTCCAGCCCAGCCGCCGACCCGGCGACGGCCGCTATGGCGAAAATCCCAATCGGCTCCAGCACTATTACCAATTTCAGGTCATCCTGAAGCCGAACCCCGAGAACCTGCAGCAGCTCTATCTCGGCTCGCTGGCGGCGATCGGCATCGATCCCAAGCTCCACGACGTGCGCTTCATCGAGGACGACTGGGAGAACCCCACCGTCGGCGCCTGGGGCCTGGGATGGGAGGTCTGGTGCGACGGGATGGAGGTGACCCAGTTCACCTATTTCCAGGGCGTGGGCGGCATCGAGGTGGACGTCGTCTCCGGCGAGTTGACCTATGGGCTGGAGCGCCTGGCCATGTACGTCCAGGGCGTCGACGACGTCTATGACCTGCGGTTCAACGACGAGGGCCTGACCTATGGCGAGGTCTTCCTGGAAAACGAGCGCCAGCAGTCGCAAGCCAATTTCCACGGCTATGACGTCGAAGGGTTGAAGCGCCGGTTCGAGGACATGGTGACCGAGGTCGGTCGTCTGCTGGAGATGCGCGGGCCGCAGGATCAGAAGCTGGTCCTGCCCGCCTATGACCAGGTGCTGAAGGCGTCGCACCTGTTCAACCTGATGGACGCCCGCGGCACCATCGCGGTCGCCGAACGCCAGAGCTACATCGGCCGCATCCGCGACCTGTGCAAGGCCTGCGCGACCGAGTGGGTCGAGCAGGAGAGGGGGCGGGCGTGATGCGCCTCATCATTCTGGTCATCGCCGTTCTGATCGGCGTGGGCGGCGCCGGCGGCGCGCGCGCGCAGTCCGACAACGTCATCGACTACAGTGCCGACGACGCCGCCATGAACGCCGCGATCAGGGAGGCGCAGGCGACCTTGCCGACATTCTGGAGCCGCGTGGGAGACGCCGGCGTCCGCCACCCCGCCGTCAAGGTCGCCCTGGACACCGACAGCGGTGCGGTGGAGCACATCTGGGTCGGCCAGGTCCGGTCCCAGGGCGCGGGCTTCGCAGGCGTTCTGATCAACGAGCCGCGCGACATTCGGAGGTTGCGGGCCGGATCGCCCGTCACGTTCGGCGCGGATCAGATCAGCGACTGGACCTATGAGTTCAAGGGTCGGCTTTGGGGCGGCTACACCCTGCGGGTGATGTTGCCGGACATCCCGAAGGCCGACGCCGCCGAACTGCGTCAGTACCTGTCCGACACGCCTCTTGAGCCTGCGTCGCAATAAATGCCCCAACTCCTCCTCGAACTGTTCTCCGAAGAGATCCCCGCCCGCATGCAGGTGGGCGCCGCGCGCGATTTGGAGCGGATGGCGACCGACCGGCTGAAGGCCGCCGGGCTGACCTTCGACGCCCTGGCCACCTACGCCGGGCCGCGCCGCCTGACGCTGGTCGTCGATGGCCTGCCCGCCGCCACGCCCGACCGCGAGGAGGAGCTGAAGGGGCCCAAGGCGACCGCGCCGGAACAGGCGCTGGAGGGCTTCCTGCGCAAGACCGGCCTGACCCGCGATCAACTGACGGAGCGCGACGGCGTGCTGTTCGCGGTGATCAGCCAGAAGGGCCGCGCCACCGCCGACCTGATCCCCGCCATGGTCGACGAGATCGTGCGCGGTTTCCCCTGGCCCAAGTCCATGCGCTGGGGCACGGGCGCCCTGCGCTGGGTGCGGCCGCTGAAGCGCATTCTCTGCCTGTGCGACGGCGCCGTCGTTCCGTTCGCCATCGACGGCATCGCGTCGGGCGACGTGACCGAGGGGCACCGGTTCATGGCACGCGATCCGTCCGACCTGGCCCCGTTCCGCGTGACCGACTTCGCCAGCTATCGGGAAGGTCTCGCCCGCCGATTTGTGACGATCGACGCGGTTGAGCGTCGCAGCCAGATTCTGCAAGTCGGTCGCGCCAATTGCGCCATGGTCGGCCTCGAACTCGTGGAAGACGAGGGACTGGCCGACGAAGTCGCGGGCCTGGTCGAGTTTCCCGTGCCGACGGTGGGGGACATGGACCCCGCTTTCCTCGACCTGCCGCCGGAGGTGATCCGACTGTCGATGAAGACGCACCAGAAATATTTCGCTGTACGTGATCCCAAAATCGGTGATCTCGCTCCGCACTTTGTGGTCGTCGCCAATGTGGAAACGGCGGATCAGAATCGCACTCTGGCCGCCGGCAACAGCCGCGTCCTGTCCGCCCGCCTGAACGACGCCCGCTTCTTCTGGGACGAGGACCGCAAGACCGGCTTCGACGCCTGGCTGAAGAAGCTGTCCGGCGTCACCTTTCACGCCAGGCTTGGCACGATGGCCGAGCGCGTCGAACGCATCGCCGCCCTGGCGCGCGAGATCGCCCCGCTGGTCGGCGCCGATCCGGATCAGGCCGAACGCGCCGCCCGCCTCGCCAAGGCCGATCTGGCCTCCGGCATGGTCGGCGAGTTCCCGGAGCTGCAGGGCGTGATGGGGGGATACTACGCCCGCGCCGAGCACGGCGACGCCGTCGCCGACGCGATACGCGACCACTACCGGCCGCAGGGCCCGTCCGACGCCGTCCCGACCGCGCCGCTCACGGTCGCCGTGGCCCTGGCCGACAAGCTGGACACCCTGGTCGGTTTCTTCGCCATCGACGAGAAGCCCACCGGCTCCAAGGACCCCTTCGCCCTCCGTCGCGCCGCGCTTGGCGTGATCCGGCTGGTGCTGGAGACGCGGGGACGACTGTCTCTGGGCAAGCTTCTCAGGGCTGGTTTGAGCGGACTTGGATCTGAGAAGGACGGCGAGATTTGGCTCTGGGGCTACGATCCCGACAGCAAACACAGTGATCCGAAGACTGGTGTCGTCAGTTCCCCCCAGACCCGGGTCGAAGTCGAAAAGTCAGCGGCGGACCTCCTCGCCTTCTTCGCCGACCGCCTGAAGGTCCTCCTCCGCGATCAGGGCAAACGCCACGACCTCGTCGACGCCGTGTTCGCGCTGGGCGACGACGATCTGGTCCGCATCGTGCGGCGGGTCGAGGCGCTGGACGCCTTCCTGGCCACCGACGACGGCGCCAATCTGCTGGCCGGACACCGCCGCGCCTCGAACATCCTCAAGGCCGAGGCGAAGAAGGGCGACGTCCCCGTCGGCATGGTCGAGACCGGCCTGCCGAACCAGCCGGCGGAGGAGACCACGCTGGCCTTCGCCGCCGCCGCCGCCCGGACCGCCGTGGACCGGGCGCTGGAGGCCGAGGATTTCGCCGCCGCCATGCGCGCCTTGTCGGCGCTCCGCGTGCCCGTCGATGCCTTCTTCGAGGCCGTGCTGGTCAACTCTGACGTCCCCGCCGAACGCGACAACCGCCTGCGCCTGCTGGTCCAGGTCCGCGCCGTGATGGGCCGGGTGGCGGACTTCGACAGGGTGGTGGGGTAGGGACGACCCCCCAATTTCCTCTTCCTTCCCCGCTCGCCGGGGAAGGTGGGCGACGAAGTCGCTCGGATGGGGTGGCTGCTTGACGGCAAGCACTGTGTCTCACCCCCCATCCGTCTCGCTCCGCGAGCCACCTTCCTCCGCAAGGGAGAAAGGAAGCAGGAGGGGAGAGGGACGCCTCACCGCCCCAGATCATACACCCCGGTCACGTCGATCCGGACCGTCAGCTCGCCCGGCGCGACGGAAGTGGCCATGCCGTCGGCGGCCATCTCGGCGCGGGCGTACATCGGCATCGGCGGACGCGGCGTGTAGCCGCCGCCCTCGGTCAGGTTGCGGATGCCGCCGAGCGGCACGCCCAGGGCCTGGGCGTACAGCGCCGCCTTGTCCTGTAGCGACCGCACGGCCAGCACGCGGGCCTGGTTCTCCGCGGCCGACGGATCCTTCAGGCCGAAACCGATGCCGTCGATCTGGTTGACGCCGGCGGCGACGACCGCGTCCACCACCTGACCTGTGCGGGCCAGATCCTCGACGCGCACGGTCACGCGGTTCGACGCCTGATAGCCACGCAGGCGGGGCGGGTTGTTCTCTACGTAGTCATACTGCGCCGACAGGTTCAGGCCCGACGTCTGGACCAGCCGCGGATCAATCCCCGCGCGGCGCAGGGCGGCGGTGACCTCGGCCATGCGGGCCGCGTTCTGGGCCATGGCCTCCTGCGCGGTCGGGGCCTCGGTCACCACGCCGAAATTGATCGTCGCCATGTCGGGCACGACCTTGACCTCGCCATGGGCGGCCAGCGTCAGCGCCGGCCGATCGACCACGGCCTGCACCACGATCGGCGCGCCGCCGTCGGGCTGGGACTGGGCCAGGGCGGCCGGGGCGAAGGTCAGGGCGGCGAGGGCGACGCCGAGCGCCAGGGCTTTTGAAGTCATTTGGAAAGGCTCCGGAGAGAGAGTTTGGACCGACCGCACCTTGGCCGTTCCGGCCTGAACGGGAGCGTCGGGCGACGGTGCAGGTTCCGTTCATCACCGCGTGTCGCGCGCGCCAAATCAGTCCACAGGTGTGTGGATACTGATATGTTCCAGTATTGTTCCGGCGTACGGAGGTCGAAGAGGTAAAAATCCGTCAACCAATCCCATTGTGACCCATCCGATCCCATGATATCCCATAAACCTTGATCAAGGCAGGGCGGACGCGCGGGGCGCGTTCGAGGGGTTTCAGGGCGGGCCTTCGGGTCTTTCAGTGGGGCGGGGCGTGTTTCTCTCGACGTTCGAGAAACAATTGGACGGCAAGCGCCGCCTGCTGATCCCGCAGGAGTTCCGCACCGCCGACAACGGCGCCGAGCACCGCGTCTTCTGCTTCCCCTCCATCGAGGCCGACTGTCTGGAGGCGGGCGGCGATCACCTGTTCGCCGTCTACGTCGAGATGATCCGGTCGCTGCCGTTCGGCTCGGCCCAGCGCTCGGCGCTGGAGTGGCAGGTGCTGGGCGAGCAGAACCGCCTGGCCTTCGACGGCGGCGGCCGCATCACCTTGCCGGAGAGCCTGGTCGCCGAGGCCGGCCTGGGCGACGCCGTCATGATCGTGGGCCTGGGCGACCGCTTCCAGATCTGGAGCAAGGAGGCCTGGGCCGCCCGCCGCGCCGAACAGCGCAAGGTCGCGCGCGAAGGTCTGGCCGAGCTGGGCGCCCTGCGTCTGGCGGCGCAGCTGAAGACGCAGGGGGGCGGACAGTGACCGCGCCTCATGTCCCAGTCCTGATCGATCAGGTGATCGAGGCGCTGTCCCCCAAGGTCGGCGACGTCATGGTCGACGCCACCTTCGGCGCCGGCGGCTACACCCGCGCCATCCTGGCCACGGGGGCCGAGGTGATCGGTTTGGACCGCGATCCGACCGTGCGCCCGCACGCCGAGGCCGTGGCGAAAGACTTCCCCGGCCGGTTTCGCCTGGTCGAGACGCCCTTCGGGGACCTGGCCGAGGCCGTGGATCAGCCCATCGACGGCGTCGTCTTCGACATCGGCGTGTCGTCGATGCAGATCGACGAGGCAGGCCGCGGCTTCTCCTTCCTTCGCGACGGGCCTTTGGACATGCGGATGTCGGGTCAGGGCCCGACGGCGGCCGACGTCGTCAACACTTGGGACCATGGGCCGCTGGCCCACATCCTGAAACAGTATGGCGAGGAGCGTCAGTCGGGCCGCGTCGCCACCGCCATTTTGCGCCGGCGCACCGAGCGCCCGTTCCAGCGCACGCTGGACCTGGCCGAGGTGGTGGAGAAGGCCTTGGGCGGGCGGCGCGGCGCGCCGATCCACCCCGCCACGCGCACCTTTCAGGCCCTGCGCATCGCCGTGAACGACGAGCTGGGCGAGCTGGAGCGCGGACTGGCGGCGGCGGAGGCGAGCCTGAAGCCCGGCGGCCGTTTGGCGGTCGTGACCTTCCACTCGCTGGAAGACCGGATCGTGAAGACCTTCCTGGCCGAGCGCAGCGGCAAAGCCGCCGGCGGCTCGCGCCACCTGCCGCAGGCGGTCGCTACGCGCGCGCCCAGCTTCTCGCTTCTGTTCAAGGGCGCCCGCGAGGGGACGGAGGCCGAGATCGCCGCCAACCCCCGCGCCCGCTCGGCCAAACTGCGCGCCGCCGTCCGCACCGACGCGCCCGCCTGGGGGATGGCCGCATGAAGACGCCCGCCGTCGTCCGCCGTCTGTTCGACTGGAAGATCCGGGGCATCCGCTGGATCGAGATCATCGGCGTGGTCTGCGTCGGCGCCATGCTGTGTTCGGTCTATCTGGTGAAGGCCGGCGCCCAGCGCGAGGCTATGCGCATCGCCGAGCTGGAGGCCGAGATCGCCCAGGACCGCCAGCGCGTGCGCCTGCTGCGCGCCGAGGCGGCGCGGCTGGAAAGTCCCGCCCGGCTGGACGCCTTGTCGAAGGGCCTCGGTCTTGCGCCGATCGACGCGGACCAGCGCGTGGAAGAGACCGAACTGGACGAGGTCGAGTCCGCCCCCGTCCCCGTGCCGGTCGTCGCAACGGGCGGCGAGGTCGCGCAAGCCCCGGCCCCGGTCGAGGAGGCGCCGCAGTGACGGTCACCCCGCATCACCGCCCTGCTCCCGCGCCGCGCCTGCCGCGCCCGCCGTCGTGGCGGCGGTTGACCGCCGTCCTGTGGTGGATCGAGCACGCGTTCGAGCGGTCGCGGGCGCAGGCTCGGCCGGAGGAGGACACGCGGGTCCGCATCTTCCTGATCCTGACGATGTTCGGCCTGGTCTTCGCCGGATTGGGTGTGCGCGCGGCCTGGTCGGCGCTGGCCGCGCCCGTGCTGGACGGCGCCGGTACGGGCGTCGAACGCCAGCTGACGCGTGGCGATCTGGTCGATCGCAACGGCCGACTGCTGGCGACCAACGTCGTCTTCTGGGGCCTGTACGTCGATCCGGCCGAGGTCTGGGACAAGGAGTTCGCCTTCACCCAGATCCGTCGCGCCCTGCCGGAAGTGGACGCCCTGCGCCTGCGCCGCGCGCTGGACGGCGACCGCCGCGTTTTGGTGATGGGCGCGATGACGCCTCAGCAGAAGGCGAGGGTGCAGGCGCTGGGTCTGGGCGGCGTCGGCTTCGAACAGGAGGACGGCCGCGTCTATCCGCTGGGCGGGTCGGCGCGGCACGTGGTCGGGGTGTCCGACGCCTGGGGCAAGGGTCTGACGGGCGCGGAGCTGGCTCTGGACGCCGAGCTGACGCAGGCGGGGATCGACGGCTCGGCCGTGCCCCTGTCGATCGACCTGCGCATCCAGGGCATCGTCGAAAGCGAGCTGGCCGCGGCCATGGACCAGACGGGCGCCAAGGCCGGGGTCGCCGTGGTGGCCGACGTCCACACCGGCGAGATTTTGGCCCTGGCCAGTTGGCCCTTCGACCAGCCCAAGAACCTGGCGACCTCGGGTCATTACGAGATGGGTTCGGTGTTCAAGAGCTTCACCGTGGCGGCGGGCATCGACCGGGGGCTGGCCGACATGAACACACTGTTCGACGCGTCCGAGACCTTCATGATCGGCAACCGCGCGATCGACGACTTTCATGCCCAGAACCGGGTCATGACGCTGGAGGACGTCTATCTGAAATCGTCCAACATCGGCACCTCGCGGTTGGCGGTGCAGGTCGGCCCGGCCGGGATGAAGGACTATTTCACGCGGTTGGGCCTGTTGGACGCCGCGCCGCTGGAGCTGAAGGAATCCGCCGCGCCGGTGCTGCCGCGCGAGTGGTCGGATTCGACGCTGGCGTCGCTGTCGTTCGGCTACGGCATCATGGTGACGCCGGTCCAGGCGGTCACCGCCATGTTGCCCTTGACCAACGGCGGCTTCCACGTGCCGCTGTCGATCCGAAAGGGCGGGGCGGGGGCCGAGCCGCGCCGGGTGATCCAGGCGTCGACGTCGATCCTGCTGCTGGACCTGATGCGGCGCAACGTCGTGCGGGGGTCGGGCGGCGCCGCCGACGCGCCGGGCCTGCGCGTCGGCGGCAAGACCGGCTCGGCCAACAAATGGACCGGCACGCGCTACGATCCCGCCCTGGGCATCGGCAGTTTCGCCGCCGTCTTCCCCACCGACGGGCCGCTGGACGGGCCCCGCTACGCCATCTTCGTGCTGGTGGACGAGCCGTCGGCCGGGTCGCGGCTGGGCGGCGCGGTGGCCGCGCCGGCCGTCGGCCGCATCGCCGACCGCATCGCCCCGCTGCTGGGGGTGGAGCGTCGCGCCGACCTCTGGCGCACCGCCGACGGCCAGAAGATCCCGACGCTCGAGGACATGGAGCGCGACCTGGGATGAGCGCCCTGCGTCTGTCCGACCTGCTGCGCCGCGACGTGCCCGCCGACCCGGTCATCACCGGGGTGACGGCCGACAGCCGGCGCGTGGACGCGGGCACGCTGTTCGTCGCCCTGCCGGGCACGACGGCGGACGGGCGCGCCTTCATTCCCCAGGCCCTGGCCAAGGGCGCGGCGGCGGTGCTGGCGCCGACCGACACGCCGCGCGACGCCGCCCCGGTGCTGGTCACCTCGGGCGACGTGCGGCGCGCCTATGCCCTGGCCGCGCGCGGTTTCTATGGGGCGCAGCCGAAGATCTGCGTGGCGGTGACCGGCACCAACGGCAAAACGTCGGTCGCCGCCTTCTGCCGCCAGATCTGGGCGTCGCTGGGCCACGCCTCGGCCAGCATGGGCACGCTGGGCACGGTGATGCAGGCGGGCACAAGCGTCGAGACCCTGACCCCGCCCGGCCTGACCAGCCCCGACGCCGGCGACGCGGCGCGGCTGACGGCCGAGCTGGCCGGCCGTGGAGTGACCCATCTGGCGCTGGAGGCCTCAAGCCACGGCATCGACCAGCGGCGCATCGACGGCGTTCGCCTGACGGCCGCGGGCTTCACCAACCTGACCCAGGATCATCTCGACTATCACGGCGACATGGAGGCCTATCGCGCCGCCAAGCTGAGGCTGTTCGAGACCCTCCTGCCGCGCGGACGCACGGCCGTGCTGAACGCGGACAGCGACGCCTATTCGCGCTTCGCCGCAGCGGGCCTGATGTCGGGACTGGGCATCTACGGCGTCGGCCAACGCGGACGCGACCTGACCTTGATCGGGCGCGAGGCCGTGCCGGAGGGACAGCGGCTGACGATCGACGCGGGCGGCCGGTCGCAAGAGATTCTGCTGCCGCTGGCCGGCGCCTTCCAGGCCTCGAACGCCCTGGTGGCGGCGGGGCTGTGCGTCGCCTCCGGCTCGAAGGTCGAGGACGTGCTGGCGGCGCTGGAGATGATCCAGGGCGCCGAGGGCCGGCTGCAGCGAGTGGCCGGATCGGCGGGCGGGCCCGAGGTCTACGTCGATTACGCCCACACGCCCGACGGGCTGGAGACGGTGCTGAGCGCGCTGCGCCCCCACGCGCGCGGGCGGCTGATCGTCGTCTTCGGCGCGGGCGGCGACCGCGACCGGGGCAAGCGCCCATTGATGGGCGAGGTCGCGGCGCGGCTGGCCGACGTGGCGGTGGTCACCGACGACAATCCCCGCTCGGAAGACCCGGCCGCGATCCGCGCCGAGGTGCTGAAGGGCGCCGTCGGCGCCGAGCAGATCGGCGACCGGCGCAAGGCCATCTTCCACGCCGTCGAAATCGGCCGCGCGGGGGATGTGGTCGTCGTCGCCGGAAAGGGGCATGAGAGGGGCCAGATCGTGGGTTCCACGACTCATCCCTTCGACGACGTCGCCGTCGCAGCCGAGGCCCTGAGAGAAGCGCATGCATGAACCGCCTTCCACGTCCTTCCCCCCCTGCGGGGGAAGGTGGCTCGCGGAGCGAGTCGGATGGGGGGTGAAACGCGGTCCGGGCCGGTCGGCTTGGCTTTCGGCAGACAGGTCGTGGCAGGCAGCCCCCCCATCCGAGCCGCGTTACGGCCCACCTTTCCCCGCGAGGGGGGAAGGAGTCCGCCATGCCTGACGCACTGTGGACCGCCACCGACATAGCCCTGGCCATCGGGGGGCGAATCGAGGGCGGGGCGTTCGACTGTGGCGGGGTGACCTTCAACAGCCGCGAGGTGGAAGCCGGTGACCTTTTCGTGGCCCTGCGAGGCGCGCGTGACGGGCATGAGTTCGCGGGCGGAGCGTTCCAGGCCGGCGCGGCGGGCGCCCTGGTCGAGCGGCCGGTGGACGGCGGGCCGTGCATCGTCGTGGACGACACCTTGAAGGCGCTGGAGCGGTTGGGCGCGGCGGCGCGGGATCGGGCTCCGCAAGTACGTCGTGGCGCCGTCACCGGCAGCGTCGGCAAGACCAGCGTGACCCAGGCCATCAAGGCGGGGCTGGACCTGGCCGGGCCCGCGCACGGCTCGGTGAAGAGCTTCAACAACCATATCGGTGTGCCCCTTACCCTGGCGCGCATGCCGGCGACGGTGCAGCGCGCGATCTTCGAGATCGGCATGAACGCTCCCGGCGAGATCGGCCCCCTGGCCCGCATGGTCCAGCCGCACGCGGCCTGCGTCACCACCGTGGGGCCCGTCCACATCGAGGCCTTCGACGACGGCGAGGCCGGGGTGGCGCGCGAGAAGGCGGCCATCTTCGAGGGGCTGGGGCCGGGCGGCACGGCGGTGATCAACGCGGACAACCCCTGGCTGGAGGTTCTGCGCGGCGCGGCCCTGCGCAAGGGCGCGCGGGTGCTGACCTTCGGCACGGCGGCGGACGCCGCCGCTCGCCTGATCGACTTCACGCCGGATGCCGACGGCGCCCGGGTCGAGGCGACGGTGCTGGGCCGCGACCATGTGTTCCGCTTGCGCCAGTCGGGCTTCCACTGGGGGCTGAACAGCCTGGCGGTGCTGTTGATGCTGGACGCGCTGGACGTGCCGGTCGACACGGGACTGGAAGCGCTGGCCGGGTTCTCGCCGCTGGCCGGGCGCGGCCAGGTGCGGACCGTGCGGGTGGCGCGCGGCGCCTTCACCCTGATCGACGAGAGCTACAACGCCAATCCGCTGTCGATGAAGGCCGGCTTCGCCAGTCTGGGGGCGCGGACGGTCGAGCCGGGCGGGCGTCGCATCGTCATGCTGACCGACATGCTGGAGCTCGGCGTCCAGTCCCGCGCCCTGCACGCCGGCCTGGCCGAAGCCATCGAGGCGGCCGGCCTCGACGTGGTGCACACCGCCGGGCCGGGGATGCGGGCCCTGCACGAGGCGATCGCGCCGGAGCGACGCGGAGAGTGGCGCGAAACCGCCGCCGACCTGGCCGAAGTCGTCGGCGATCTGGTCGCGCCGCGGGACGTGGTGATGGTCAAGGGATCGAACGGATCGAAGGCGTCGCAGATCGCGCGCGCCCTGGCGGATCTGGATCGGACGGATGAGGGGACCGCCTGATGTTCTACCTGCTGTATCTCTACTACGCGGACGTGGCGCAGGATTATCCCCTGCTGAACCTGGTGCAGTACCAGACCGTGCGCGTGGCCCTGGCCATGGCGACGGCGATGATCGTGGCGGTGGCCATGGGCAGCCGCTTCATCGCCTGGATGCGGACCAAGCAGGGCAAGGGCCAGCCGATCCGCGACGACGGCCCTGTCAGCCACCTGTCCAAGGTGGGCACGCCGACCATGGGCGGGCTGATGATCCTGGCGGGCATCGCCGCGGCGGTGCTGCTGTGGGGCGATCTGACCAATCCGTACATCTGGATCGTGTCGCTGGTGACCGCAGCCTTCGCCGTTCTGGGCTTCATCGACGACTATGCGAAGGTCACGAAGCAGAGCTCGGCGGGGCTGACGTCGAAGCAGAAGCTGTTCTGGCAGGTCATCGTGGCGGTCTTCGCGGGCGTGCTGACGGTGCTGTGGATGACGGCTTCGCCGACCTCGCCGGGGCTGGAGACGTCGATCGCCTTCCCCTTCTTCAAGGATGTGTTGCTGAACGTCGGCTGGTTCTACGTGGCCTTCGCGGCCTTCACGATCGTGGGCTTCTCCAACGCCGTGAACCTGACCGACGGTCTGGACGGCCTGGCCATCGTGCCGGTGATGATGGCGTCGGCGGCCTTCGGCGTGATCGCCTATCTGACCGGCAACTTCGTCTTTTCCGACTATCTGGGCGTCCACCACGTGCCCGGCGCGGGCGAGCTGGCGGTGTTCCTGGCGGCCATCATCGGCGGGGGGACGGGTTTCCTTTGGTACAACGCCCCCCCGGCCAAGATCTTCATGGGCGACACCGGGTCGCTGGCCTTAGGCGGGGCTTTGGGCGCTGTGGCGGTGATGACCAAGCACGAGCTGGTGCTGGGCATCGTCGGCGGCCTTTTCGTGCTGGAGGCGGCCTCGGTCATGATCCAGGTCGGCTACTTCAAGGCGACCAAGAAGCGGGTCTTCCTGATGGCGCCGATCCACCACCACTTCGAAAAGATGGGCTGGCCGGAATCCACCGTCGTGATCCGCTTCTGGATCGTGTCGGCCATGCTTGCGCTGGCGGGCCTGGCGACGCTGAAGCTGCGGTGATGGACGCTGCCCCGCTGCTGCCTATTGTCCGCTCATCCCCGCGAAGGCGGGGACCCAGTTCAGGTTTTGCAGCCGAGCGCCGGCCATCCGCCGCATCAGTCCGCCGCGGCCGGCAGCGGCACTGGATTCCCGCCTTCGCGGGGATGAGCGGGTCTGACAGATGATCCCCGTCCCCGGCTTCTCCAGCAAACGCGTCGCGGTCTTCGGCCTGGGGCGGTCGGGGCTGACGGCGGCTCGGGCGCTGAAGGCCGGCGGGGCCGAACCGGTCCTGTGGGACGACGGCATCTCCAGCCGCATGCAGGCCGAGGCCGAGGGCTTTTCGGTCGAGGACCTGACGACCGCCGACTGGTCGGGGTTCGCGGCGCTGGTGCTGTCGCCCGGTGTGCCGCTGACGCATCCCAAGCCGCACTGGACGGTGGACAAGGCGAAGGCCGCGGGCGTCGAGATCGTCGGCGACGTGGAGCTGTTCTCGCGGGCGCTGGCGGCGTTGCCGCCGGGTGCGCGGCCGAAGGTGGTGGCCATCACCGGCACCAACGGCAAGTCGACGACCACGGCGCTGACGGCTTGGGTGCTGAAGCAGGCGGGCCTGACCGTCCACATGGGCGGCAACATCGGCATCGGCGTGCTGGCCCTGCCGGCGCCGACGCCGGGCGCGGTCTATGTGGTCGAGGTGTCGAGCTATCAGCTGGATCTGACGACGACCTTCGCCCCCGATGTGGCGATCCTGACCAACGTCACGCCCGACCATCTCGACCGGCATGGGGGAATGGACGGCTACGTCGCGGCGAAGGCGCGGATATTCAGGAACTTACGGGACGGGCAGACGGCCCTCATCGGCGCGGACGAGCGATGGGGCCGGGGGCTTGTCGAGCGTCTGCCTGGGGCGGTCGCCGTCCGCTCGTTCCCTTCCTCCCTCGCGGAGGAAGGTGGCTCGCGGAGCGAGACGGATGGGGGGGCTGTCACCGCACACTCGCCGCCTGCGGGTCATGAGGACGCAGCCACCCCATCCGAGCGCCTCCGGCGCCCACCTTCCCCGGCGAGCGGGGAAGGCGTCGTGGTTTGGCCCGGAGGCTTGAACGCGAACGGCCGCAACATCGACCTGACCCCCGCCCGCTCCCTCGCCGGTCGGCACAATGCTCAAAACGCAGCCTTCGCCTATGCCGCCGCGCGGGCGCTCGGCGTCGAACATGACGACGCCGTCGCCGGCCTCATCTCCTTCCCCGGCCTCGCCCACCGGATGGAGCCGGTGGGCCGCCTCGGCAAGGTCAGCTTCGTCAACGATTCCAAGGCCACCAACGCCGACGCGGCGCGGCAGGCGCTGGCGTCCTACGAGCGCAGTTTCTGGATCGCCGGCGGCCGGGCCAAGGCGGGCGGCGTCGACGATCTGGAGGATCTGTTCCCGCGCGTGCAGGAGGCCTTCCTGATCGGCGAGGCGGCGGGGCCGTTCGCGGCCGCTTTGGCGGAGACCCCCCATCGGATCAGCGGGGACATGGCGACGGCCGTCGGTCAGGCGTATCGCGCCGCCGCCGCGACCGGGCGCGAGGAGGTGGTCCTGTTGAGCCCCGCGGCCGCCAGCTTCGACCAGTTCCCGGACTTCGAGGCGCGCGGAGAGGCGTTCCGGGCGGCGGTGCTTAACCTCGGGGCCACACCTTTCGGACATGGTTGACCAATCATGACCAGCCAGGCCTACACGCCCGCATTTTCCCGATCCGACCAGAGCGCCGTCGCCAAATGGTTCTGGACGGTGGATCGCGGCCTGCTGGGCGCGGCGCTGGCGCTCATGTTCATCGGGGTGTCGCTGTCGTTCGCCTCCAGCCCCGCCGCGATCCTGGCCGAGGACGGGATCACCGACCCGTTCCACTATTCCATCCGCATGATCGTCTTCGTGGCGTTGGGCCTTGGGGCCATGCTGACGACGTCGCTGCTCAGCCCTCGCGGGGTGCGCCGAATCGCCGTGCTGGCGCTGCTCGGCGCGATCGGGGTGATGCTGCTGCTGCCCTTCATCGGGCATGAGGCCAAGGGCGCGGCGCGGTGGATCAACATCGGCCCGTTCGGCCTGCAGCCGTCGGAGTTCGCCAAGCCGGCCGTCATCGTCTTCTCCGCCTGGATGTTCGCCGAGGCGCAGAAGGGGCAGGGCGTGCCAGGCGTGACCATCGCCTTCGTCGCCTACGCCCTGACCGTGGGCCTGCTGCTGCTGCAGCCCGACATCGGCCAGACCCTGCTGATCACCACCACCTTCATGGCGGTGTTCTTCATGGCGGGGGTGCCGTTCAAATGGATGCTGGCGCTGGGCGGCGCCGTCACGGCGGGCGTGATCAGCCTGTATTTCGCCTTCGACCACGTGCGCTCGCGCGTGGCCAAGTTCGTCGCCCCGGGGGTGGAGGACACCCATCAGATCGATCGCGCGTCAGAGGCCATCCGCGCGGGCGGCCTGGTCGGCCGGGGGGTGGGCGAGGGCGTGATGAAGCGCCACGTGCCCGACCTGCACACCGACTTCATCTATTCCGTCGGCGCCGAGGAGTTCGGCCTGATGCTGTCGCTGCTGATCATCGGCCTTTACGCCTTCATCGTCGTGCGCGGACTCAGCCGGGCGCTGCGCCTGCGCGACCCCTATGAGCAGACGGCGGCGGCGGGTCTGTTCATGCTGATCGGGCTGCAGGCGTGCATCAACGTGGCGGTGAACCTGAACGTCATACCGACCAAGGGCATGACCTTGCCCTTCATCAGCTACGGCGGCTCTTCTATGCTCGCCATGGGTCTGACGATGGGGCTGGCGCTGGCGCTGACCCGCAAGCGGCCCGGCGCCTATGAGCCGGGACCCATGCAGTGGCCGTGGGACGAGATGACCAAGCGGATGCGCCGGGCATGAGCCGGACCTGCGTCGTCGCCGCCGGGGGCACCGGCGGGCACATGTTCCCGGCCGAGGCGTTGGCGCGCGAGATGTCCGCGCGGGGCTGGCGCGTCATCCTCGCCACCGACCATCGCGGCGAGGAGTTCGCGCATGGCTTCCCCGCCGACGACCGGCTGTTCCTCGACGCTGCGACCGGGCGGGGGCCCGTGGGCTTGATGAAGGCGGGAGTGGCGATCCTGAGGGGCGCCCGTCAGGCGCGGACGGCTTTCCGCAAGGCCGAGGCACGGGTGGTCGTCGGCTTCGGCGGATACCCTTCGGCGCCGGCTCTGATCGCCGCCCTCATGGACCGAAGGCCGACCGTGATCCATGAGCAGAATGCCGTGCTGGGGCGCACCAACCGCATGCTGGCCGAGCGGGTGAACGCAGTGGCCTCCACCTTTCCGATCGGAGGACGGGCCGGGGTGCATGTCGTCGGCAGTCCCGTGCGGCCGGAGATCCGGCCCCTTTTCGACCGCGCCTATTCTCCGCCGACGGGCGACGCTCCGATCCGCGTTCTGGTGACGGGCGGCAGCCAGGGCGCGCGGCTGCTGTCCGAGGCCGTGCCGCAGGCCCTGGCCGCCCTTCCTGCGACGCTGCGGTCGCGGCTGGAGGTCTCTCAGCAATCGCGGGCCGAGACTCTGGAGGCGGCGCGACAGGTGTATCAGGAGGCGGGGATAAAGGCCGAAGTCGCGCCCTTCTTCCGGGACATGGCCGGACTGCTGGCCCCCGCCCACCTTCTGATCGGCCGCGCCGGCGCCTCGACGTGCGCCGAGCTGGCGGTCGCGGCCATGCCGTCCGTTTTGATCCCCTTGGCCATCGCCACCGACGACCATCAGTCGCTGAACGCCCGATCCCTTGTGGATGCGGGCGCAGCCGTCAGCGTGCCGGAAGGCCAAGCGACGCCGGGACGGCTGACCTCGATCCTGGGGGACGTTCTCGGCGACCCGTCGCGCCTGACCGCCATGTCGGCGGGGGCCCGCTCGGTCGCCATACCGGACGCGGCGGTCCGCCTCGCCGATCTGGTGGCGTCGACCGCCGCGGCCTGAGCCTCAGCGTTCGGTGAGAACTTCGTCCAGACAGGCGTCGATGCCCGGCCCGTGCGAGCGGACGCGATCATCGCGCGCCGCGCCCGACAGACTGGCGACGGCGTCTTCCAGGCCCACCGACTCAATGGCGGCGTCCTCGACCACCTGGTCCTGGTTCCTGCCTTTCGCCTCGCCCAGCGGCGTCGCACGGACCAGCATCACGCCGACGGCGGATTCCAGCGCCTCCTTCAGTTCGGCGTCCTGGGTGTCGGCGGCGACCTGGAAAAACAGGGCGGCGCAGGAGATGTAGTTCTCGTAGGTCAGCGGATCCTGCGTCGAGGCCGGCGGGGAACCGAAGGCGAGGGCGGAGGCGAGGGCGGCTGCGGTCAGGGACATGGCGATCGTTTCCGTTTCGGTCAGGCCAGGACGGCGTCGATGCAGGCCACCATGCCGGGGCCCCAGTTGACGATGACGCCGGCCTTGGCGTCCGCGTCAGGCGCGGCGTCGATCCTCGTGATCATCTCGTCGGCCTGCATGGCCGCCTGCTCGATGATCTGGTCCTGCGTCAGACCCGAGTTCATGCCCTCCGCCCGGGTGATCATCTCGACCATGCCCATTTCGAAGGCCTCGACTTCCTCCGGGACGCTCAGCTGCTTTGACTGCACGAAAAACATGGCGGCGCAGCTGACGGTCTGATCGAAGGTCAGCGGATCCTGGGCCTGCGCAGGCAAGGCGACGGGCGTCCAGAGGGCGGCGGAGGCGGCGAAGGCGGCGAGGATCATGGTCGTCTCTTTCGAAGATGTGGGCCCAAAGGGCTGTCTGACGCCACCATGGCGCCGGAGCGTCCCCGTGCCCAGCGGCGTGGCTGTTATGGAATGCGGACTGTGTCTTCGTCGCCGCGTCTGCCGCTGCCTTTACGCAAGCGGCGTCTTGAACGGCACTGACCGCATCTGACGACGATCCGTTAACCGCATCGGGGAACCGGACCTTCAGTGCCCCATGGCACAGTGCGGCCATGTTTGAGGAAAGCTTGGCGATCCCGGCCGCAATGGCCATGCCCGACCGGCGACGCCGGGCGCGCACGCCGCACCGTCAGGAACGGCGGCCGGAGGAGCGCGTGGAGATCCTCGGCGAGGCCATGGACCTGGTCCGACCCGAAGAGGTCATGCTGTGGATGCGCCGCTGGATCGTGGATGGGCGAAAAGCGGTGATCGCCAACCATAATCTGCACAGTCTGGCCCTGCTGCGCTCCACGTCCGAGCTGCGTCGCTTCTATGGGCGCGCGGACCTGATCGAGGTGGATTCCCGCCCCCTGCTGGCCTTCGCGCGCCTGCTGAAGCTGTCGGCGCGGCCGATGCACAGGTGCACCTATCTGGACTGGCGCGAGCACTTCTGGAGCCTGGCCGACCGCGAGGGCTGGCGGGTCTTCTACCTGGGCGGCGCGCCCGGCGTGGCGGAAGAGGCGGCGCAGAGGATCGGCAGGCGGCGCCCGCGCGCGCGCATCTGGACCCGCCATGGCCATTTCGACGCGACCGCGGGATCGGCCGACAATGCGGCGATCCTGAAAGAGATCGCGGCCTTCCGGCCGAACGTGCTGATGGTCGGCATGGGCATGCCGCGACAGGAACTGTGGATCGCCGACCATCTGGACGCCCTGCCGGACTGCGTGATCCTGAACGTCGGCGCCGCCTTCGACTATGAGGCGGGGGTCCAGAAGGCCGCGCCGCGCTGGATGGGGCGGCTGGGGCTGGAATGGCTGTTCCGACTGGTCGCCGATCCGAAACGGCTGTTTCACCGCTATGTGATCGAGCCCTGGGCACTGGCGGGCCCGGCGTTGGCGGACGTCCGGCGCGCGCTGGGGACCTAGGCCACCAGCGTCTCGGCCTGTTTCAGGTCGACGCCGACCAACTGAGACACGCCGCGCTCCGGCATGGTGACGCCGTACAGGCGATCCATGCGGCTCATGGTCACCGGGTTGTGGGTGATGACGATGAAGCGGGTGTCGGTCCGTTTCCGCATCTCGTTCAGCATGCGGCAGAAGCGGTCCACGTTGGCGTCGTCCAGCGGAGCGTCGATCTCGTCCAGCACACAGACGGGCGCGGGGTTGGCCAGAAAGACGGCGAAGATCAGGGCCGCGGCCGTCAGGGCCTGCTCGCCGCCGCTCATCAGGCTCATGACCGCCAGCCGCTTGCCGGGGGGGCAGGCGAAGATCTCCAGCCCCGCCTCCAGCGGATCGTCGCTCTCGACCAGCTTCAGCTCGGCCTGACCGCCGTCGAACAGGGCTTCGAACAGGGTTTTGAAGTTCTCATTGATGACGTCGAAGGCGGCCAGCAGGCGCTCGCGCCCCTCGGCGTTCAGCTCGTCGATGCCGTCGCGCAGCTTGGCGATGGCGGACGTCAGGTCGGCGCGCTCGCCGCGCATGGTCTGAAGCCGGTCCTCGCTCTCGCGGGCCTCCTCCTCGGCCAGCAGGTTGACCGCGCCCAACGCCTCGCGCTCCCGCTCCAGACCGTACAGCAGGCTCTCGGCCCCGGCGGCGTCCGGCGGGCGGGCCACGGCCTCGTCGGTCAGCTTCTGGCCCAGCTCCTCGGGCGACGTCTGGGCCGTCTCGCGCACCTTCTGGTCGGCCTCGGCCAGGCGAGCGGCGGCGGCCTCGGCATGGGCGGCCAGACCGGCGCGGACCTCACGCGCTCTGCCGGCCTCGGCCTCGGCGGCGCGGGCCGCGCGGTCGGCCTCCTGGACGGCTCCCTCGGCCACGGCCATGGCGTCGGCGGCGGCCTTGCGGCGCGTCTCGGTCGAGGTCAGCGCGTCCATCAGGCCCGCACGCTTCTGGGCCAGGGCCTCCGGCGCGGCGCGGGCGGTCTCCAGAAGCGACAGGGCGCGGGCGGCGTCGGCCTCCAGAGCCGCGATGCGGGCCGCGCCGTCCTTGGACCGGGCGGCCCAGCTTTCACGGGCGCGCTCCAGGCCCGTCAGCCGCTGCTCGCGCGAGGCATGGTCGCGGGCCTCGGCGTCGCGGGCGGCGCGTGCGGCAGAGGACGCCTGCCGAGCGGTCTCTGCGGCGGCGCGGGCCTCGGCCAGTTCCGCGCGCAGGCCGTCCAGCGTCTCGGACGGGGCGTCGCCGGCCCGGGCCGCGGACAGCGCGGACTCCGCTTCCGTCAGTTCCGTTTCCAGGCGGGCGGCGGTCTCCGACAAGGCCTGCGCCCGGGCCTCCCGGCGGGCCTGATCGCGGCCCAGGCTCTCGGCGCGGTCGCGGGCGGCGGTCAGAGCCTTGTCGGCGGCGAAGGGCGCCTGACGCACGGTCTTGAGCTCGTCCTCCGCGGCGCCGAAGGCCTCGGTCGCGGCCTTCAGCACGGCCTGCTGCGCCTCCAGCGCCGGCCGGCCCTGATCGATCTCCGCCTCCAGTTCAGACAGCCGCGTGCGCTGGGCCAGCCGGACGGCGGACGGACGGGGCGCCGAGGCGCGGGCGACGAAGCCGTCCCAGCGGAACAGGCCGCCCTCGCGCGTCACCAGCCGGGCGCCGACGGGCAGGGCCGTCGCCAGCACCGCCGCCTCCGCCGCATCGGCCACGCCGCACAGGGCCAGACGCGCCGCCAGTTGCGGCGGCGCCGTGACATGGTTCGCAAGAGGCTCGACGCCGGCGGGCCAGATCGGCGCAGTCGGCTCGGCCCCGGCCCAGTGGATGGCCGCCTTCGGGTCCAGGGCGGCGTCCAGATCGTCGCCCAGGGCGGCGGCCAGCGCGGCCTCATAGCCCTTTCCGGTCGTGACCTGGTCCAGGGCCGGAGCGTGGTCTCGCCGCGCGGAGGTCAGCAGTTGCGCCAGACCCCGCGCCTCGGTCTGCAACCTGCCCAGGCGGTCCTCGGCCGCGCGGGCGGCGGTGCGGGCCTCCTGCTCGGCACGAGCGAGGTCGCCGCGGTGGGCCTCGGCTTCCTCAACGGCGGCCCGTGCGGCGGCCAGCTCGACCCGGGCGGTCTCGACCGCCGCACGGGCCTGGGCCAGTTCCGGCGTCTCAAGCGGGCCCAACGCCTCCTGCTCGCGCCGGGTCTGGTCCAGTTGGCCGCGCACGCGGGCCACCCGCGCCTCGGCGTCGCGCAGGCGAGCGGTCTCGGCGGCGACGCGGGCTTCGGTCGCGGCCACGGCGCCGGCGCGACGCTCTACCTCCGCGTCGGCCTCGCCGCGGACGCTCTCGGCCTGGGCCAGCGCGGCCTCAAGCTCCGGCGCCCGCTGCGGCGCGGCGGCGATTTCGGCCTTCAACGCGCTCAACGTCTCGTCCAGCCGCGTCAGTTCCGCCTCCGCGTCGCGGGCCAGCCCCTCTTCGCGCGCGACGTCCGCCGCGATGCGGGCGCGTTCGCCCGTCAGCCGATCGACCTCCGCCTTCGCCGCCTGCTCGGCCATGTCCAGCCTGTCGCGCTCCAGCGTCGCGCGGTGCAGCAGGGCCGCGGCCACGGCGTCCTCCTCCCGTGCCGGCTTCATCGCCTCCTGCGCGCTCAGCGCTGCGGTCTGCGCGCGCGCGGTGGCCGACGCGGTGTCGGCCACCGCGCGGTCGGCCTGTCCCAGCTCCTCGCGCGCCTGCTCGTCGGCGACGCGCGCGTCGTTCCAGCGCACCCAGACCAGGGCGGATTGCAGGGCGCGGATCTCGGCCGAGATCTTCTTGTACTTCTCGGCCTGCCGCGCCTCGCGCTTCAGCCGGAACAGATTGCCCTCGATCTCGCGGCCGATGTCCTCCAGCCGCTCCAGGTTGGTCTCGGCGGCCCGCAGCCGCAGCTCCGCCTCGTGGCGGCGGGTGTGCAGGCCGGCCACGCCGCCCGCCTCTTCCAGGATGCGGCGCCGGTTCTGCGGCTTGGCGGCGATCAGCTCGCTGATCTGCCCTTGGCGCACCAGCGCGGGGGAGTTGGCGCCGGTCGACGCGTCGGCGAACAGCAGCTGCACGTCGCGCGCCCGCACCTCCTTGCCGTTGATGCGATAGGTCGAGCCCTGGCCCCGGTCGATGCGGCGCGACACTTCGATCACCGCGCTGTCGGTGAAAGGCTGCGGCGCCTTGCGCTGGGCGTTGTCGATGGTCAGCTGGACCTCGGCCCAGTTCCGCGCCGGGCGGTCGCTGGCGCCGGCGAAGATGACGTCCTCCATGCCTTGGCCGCGCATGGCCTTGGCCGAGTTGGCGCCCATGACCCAGCGCATCGACTCCAGCACGTTGGACTTGCCGCAGCCGTTCGGTCCGACGATGCCGGTCAGGCCGGGTTCGATGAAGACCTCCGTCGGATCGACGAAGGACTTGAAGCCGACGAGCCGGAGGCGCTGGAACTGCATCGGTTCTGGATGCGCCTCCGGCCGGGACTTACTTCGCCAGCTCGGCGTCGATGGCGGCCGACAGGCCCTCGACCGAGCGGTCGGCGACGACCGTGCCGTTGACCATGAAGGTCGGGGTGCCGGTCACGCCCGCCGCCTGGCCCGCGCGGATGCGCTCCTCCATCTGGGCGATGGCGGCCTCATCGGTGACGCAGGCAAGGTATTCTTCCTGACTGAAACCCAGGCCGGTGCGGATGCGCTGCAGAGTCTCGGCGAAGCCCGGCTGGCCCGGCGTCAGGCCGGGGTGGGTGGCCAGCATTTCGTCGACGACGCGGAAATAGTCGTCGGCATTGCCCGACTTGGCGGCGGCGCACCGACCCAGCAGGAAGCCGGCCACGGCCACGTCCTGCGGCGGGGTCGGGAACTCGCGGAAGACGAAGCGGATCTGGTTGGTGTCGACGTATTTCGACTTGATCTGCGGCCACACGTCCCGCTGCCAGGCGGCGCAGCCGACGCAGGTGACCGAGGCGTACTCGACCACGGTGACCTTGGCGTCTTCGCCGGCGCCCTTGGCCATGTCGCCCTGCGCCGCGCCCGCCCCGCCCGAGCCCCCGCAAGCCGACAGGGCCATGGCGGCCAGCGCCGCGCCGGTGATGGCCGCTCGGCGGCTCATGGCGGCGAAGCGGAAGGGGGGGCGCGAAGCGGACATGGCGGAGTTCCCGTGATGCGGAGTGGGATCGTCGCGCGATTCCCGACGAAGCGCGCGATCCGATGATTTCGAGAACAGGTGCGGCGAAGTTTTGTCAACGGCGAACGGCGGCGCCCGGGCTTTCCCTCCCCTTCAGGGGAGGGTGGCCGATGCGAAGCGTCGGACGGGTGGGAGGGACTTGGCGACGAGGGCGCAGGTCCGAGGGCCGATCGCCCGGCCCCTCCCACCCTGTCGTCGCTGCGCGCCGACATCCCTCCCCTGAAGGGGAGGGAGAAGTGCTGCGCTAACCCTTCACCGCCCGCCCCAACTTCGCCAGCGCATCTGCCAGCGATCCGGGCGCTGCGGCCACGGACGCCTTCAACTCCGCCTCCTCGGCGGCGCTCAGCGGGAGCGGACCCTTGGGGCGTGCGGGGCGGCCGGTCGCTTCGGGCAGGGGGGGCACCGGGCCCTGGGCGATGCGCAGCTTTTCGACCGCGCCTGCGCCGAGGAACAGGTTGACCTTGCCCAGAATCTCTTCGGACTGATGCTGCACCAGCAGCGCCGCCGCGCCCGCGACGCGCAGCTCCAGCACGCCGCCCGTTCGTGAGCCATTGGGGCCGTCGCGGCCCCGCGTCAGCTTCTGCGGGCGGCAGACGCGGGCCAGGCGCTCGCCGACGATCTCGCGCCAGCGCGGCTCCAGCGCGCCGGCGCCGCGGCCCAAGCGCTGATCCATCTCCTTGATGAAGTCCTGCAACGCCCGGCCGGCGCGGGGCGCGGGTCGCGGCGCCGGGCGCGTGCGGCGCCGCGCCAGGATCTCGCGCGCTTCGGCTTCGGTCGGCAGGGGACGGCGCATGGCCCACTATGGCGCCCCCTCCCTCCGCCGTCATCCCGGAGGTCGCGCCAGCGGCCATCCGGGACCGCCCCAGGCGCCGGCGCTCGTGGGCGATCCCGGCTCAAGGCCGGGATGACAATGGGGTGCGGAGGGGTAGAAGCGGAGAATGACTGGCCTCCGCCGCGCCCTGCTGGACTGGTACGACGCCCATGCGCGCGCCCTGCCGTGGCGGGCGCCGCCCGGCTCCGGCGCGCCCGTCGATCCCTACCGCGTCTGGCTGTCCGAGGTGATGCTGCAGCAGACCACCACCGTCCACGCCGCGCCCTATTTCGAGGCCTTCACCCGGCGCTGGCCGACGGCGTCCGACCTGGCGGCGGCCGACGACGCCGACGTCATGAGCGCCTGGGCCGGGCTGGGCTACTACGCCCGCGCCCGCAACCTGCTCGCCTGCGCCCGGGCCGTGGCGCGGGAGCATGAGGGGGTCTTTCCGGACACCGAGGAGAGGCTGTTCGCCTTGCCCGGGTTGGGGCCCTACACGGCGGCGGCGGTGGCGGCGATCGCTTTCGGCCGGCCGGCCAACGTGGTCGACGGCAACGTCGAGCGCGTCATGGCGCGGCTGTTCGCCGTCGAGACGCCGCTGCCGGCGGCGCGACCGGAGTTGAGGCGGCTGGCGGCGGGGCTGGTGACAGACGCCCGGCCCGGCGACTGGGCCCAGGCGTTGATGGACCTCGGCGCGACCGTGTGCCGTCCACGAACGCCGGACTGCAGGCGTTGCCCCGTTTCGGCATGGTGCGCGGGCTTCGCCTCCGGCGCGCCGGAGCGGTTCCCGCTCAAAGCGGCGAAGCTCGCCAAACCGGAGCGGACGGGCGTCGCCTGGGTGGCGCTGGACGTGCAGGGACGCGTCGGATTGGTGCGCCGGCCGGACAAGGGGCTGCTCGGCGGCATGCTTGGCCTGCCGACCGCAGGCTGGGGCGGCGGCGAGGACGCGCCGCCAGGGCCGGATCCTTGGCGCGAGTCGGGAGCGGTGACCCACGTCTTCACCCACTTCCGCCTGACGCTGGAAGTGCGCGTGGGAACCGGCGCGGGGGACCTGATCTGGACGGAGGTCAGCGCGGCCCGGGACGCCTTGCCGACGGTGTTCAGGAAGGCGCTGGACCGCGGGTTGGGGCCGTGCTCAGCGTGAGCAGCGGAGCCGCACCGGGCCGACGCGGTTGTGGCTGGTGACCACCGTGTGGTGGTCGAGGCGTCGGAAGGCGAGGTCCAGCTGCGCGTCGCCCACTCGCAGGTTCGACACGTTCAGCCGGTCGATGCCGGGCGGCAGGAAGGGGTCGTCCACGTCGACCCGTCCGTCGAAGGCGTCGATCGACACGCCCAGCGCGGCCTGCAGCATCAGGAAGACCGAGCCGGCGGCCCAGGCCTGGGGCAGGCAGGCGACGGGGTAGGCGATGGGCGGCTCGCCCGTCTCGCGGTCGAAGCCGCAGAACAGCTCGGGCAGGCGAAGGCGGAAATGGGAGGCGGCGGCGTAGACCTCGCCCAGCAGCAGGGCGACCGCCTGTCGCTCGCCATAGCGGGCCATGCCGGCGGCGCACAGCGAGGTGTCGTGGGGCCAGACCGAGCCGTTGTGATAGCTCATCGGATTGTAGCGCACCTGGCCGGTCGCCAGCGTGCGCAGGCCCCAGCCGGAACGGAAGCGGGCGCTCATTAGCTGTTTCGACACCGCATGGGCGCGCTCGCTCGAGGGCAGGCCGCAAAACAGCAGGTGACCGGGGTTGGACCCGATCGCGCGGCAGGGCGCGCCCCGACCGTCCAGGGCGACGGCGTAGTAGCCCAGATCGTCTTGCCAGAACGTCTCCTCGACCCGCGCCCGCATCGTCTCGGCGCGGTCGGCCCATTCGGTCGCGTCCGCCTCGCCCAACACGTTCGACAGATCGGCCAGGGCCTGGAAGGCGGCGAAGGCATAGCCCTGGACCTCGACAAGGGCCACCGGGCCCTCCGGGAAACGGCCGTCGGCATGAAAGATCGAGTCGTACGAATCCTTCCAGCCCTGGTTCGACAGGCCGGTCTCGGCGGCGCGGGCATAGCGGACGAAGCCGTCGCCCGTCATGTTCGCGGGACCGGTGATCCAGCCGGCGGCGGCGATCAGGTTGGGCCAGATGGCGCGGATCAGGTCCAGGTCGCCGGTGCGTCGCGCATAGGCCCCGGCCAGGGCCACGAACAGACAGGTGGTGTCGACCCCGCCGTAGTAGAGGCCGAAAGGCACCTCGCCCAGCGCGCTCATCTCGCCGCGGCGGGTCTCGTGCATTATCTTGCCCGGCTCCGCGTCCTGGAAGGCCGAGCGTTCCGTCGCCTGCCGCGCCGCGAGGTAGGTCAGCACGCCGCGGGCGAGGCTGGGGTCAAGCCACAGCATCTGCCAAGCGGTGAGGATGCCGTCGCGGCCGAAGGGGGTCGAGAACCAGGGCGTGCCGGCATAAGGGTAGGGACCGGTCGGCAGGTCGGTGGTCAGAAGGGCCACGTCCGCGCGGCTCTGATCCAGCCAGTCGTTGAAGCGCGGGCTGCGCGGCCCGCGCACCGTGGCGCCGCGACGTCTCCGGGCCCGCATGGTCAGCCGGGCCTGCACGGCGTGCATCCGGAACCGGGCCTCCGACGGCGGTTCGCAGACATCGACGCCGCATTCGACGTGCAGGTCCATCACCCGACCCCTGCCCAGGGTCAGCATGAACTCGGCGCGTCGCTCCGTCATGCGGTGCGGCGGCTCGGAGAAGGACAGGCAGGCGTTGCGGCCCACCCCGTCCAGGCCGTCGTACGCGAACAGGGCCCGCCGGCCGTCCAGCCGGGGCAGGTGGATTCGGCCGTGCTTTTCGCGGGGCGTCCCGCGGACCTGGAAGATGTCGACGAAGTCGGCGCCGTAGTCGACCTCCAACGGCAGCATCACGTCCTCGCCGCCGTGGTTGGTCACGCGGACGCGCTCGAACAGGCGGCGGTCGTGCAGGAACCGCCGCCGCTCGACGTGCAGGATGCCGGCCGGGGCCGTGCGTCCGCCCATCGGCGGCAGCGGCCGGTTGGTGCCGTGGAAGGTGAAGAAGACGTTGTCCTGGCTGACGCCGGACGACAGCCGGGACGGGCGGCGGCCGCCCAGGGTCAGGACCAGCCGCGACAGGATGCGGGTGTCGTCGTCGAACAGGCCGTCGGCGCCGGACTTCACGTCGCCCCAGGCGTCGGCCACCAGAAAGGCGTCGCCGGACTTCAGCGCCTGCAGCTGTTCCACCGGGTCGGGCTCGCCGGTGTCCAGCGCGGTGGTCTGAACCGTATAGGCGTCGTCCATGGGCTTCCCGGCGGCTGCGGCGGCTGCGGAGTCATCCCAGCCGATGTCGGAAAGGATGAGGCGTCCTCGACAGAATGCGGTGAAGCTGGGTCGGTTTCAGGCCGTGGCCAGCATTCCCGGCGTGGCCGCGCCGCCCAGCATGAAGGCGTCCGGCGCGGGGACCGGGGCGCCGAACGGGCGACGGGCCAACAGCTCGCCGTAGACGTCCAGATAGCGGCGCGCCATGGCGGTCGCAGACCAGCGCAGCTCGAACCGGGCGCGGATGGCGTCGCGGTCCAGCAGGTGCGCCCGGCCGGCGGCCGAGACGGCCTCATCGAGGGTGTCGACGATGTAGCCCGTGGCCCCGTCCTCGATCACTTCGGGCGTGGAGCCGCAGCGAAAGGCGATCACCGGCGTGCCGCAGGCCATGGCCTCGATCATCACCAGGCCGAACGGCTCGGGCCAGTCGATGGGGAACAGAAGCGCGTCGGCGCCGCCCAGGAAGGCCGACTTCTGATGGTCGCCGATCTCGCCCACGAACTCGACCAGGGGATTGGCGTCGATCATCGGCTTGATGACCGTTTCCCAATAGACCTTGTCCTGGGCGTCCACCTTGGCGGCGATCTTGAGCGGGCGACCCAGGCGGGTGGCGATCTCTATGGCGCGATCCGGGCGCTTCTCGGGCGAGATGCGGCCCAGAAAGGCGAAATAGCCCTGCGACTGCGGAGAATGGACGTACTGCTCGGCCGGCATGCCGTGGTGGACGGTGGCGGCCCAGTTGGCGAAGGGCATCGGCCGGCGCTGATCGTCGGAGATCGAGACCAGCGCGAATTCGGTCCAGCGCGAATAGACTCCGGACAGGTCTTTCAGATCCAGCCGCCCGTGCAGCGTCGTCAGCGTCCTGTCCGCGCACCTCGAGAAGAAGGGGAAATGGATCATGTCGGTGTGGAAGTGGATGAGGTCGAACTGGTCGGCGCGGGCCAGCACCCCGGACAACATGGTCATGTGGGCGGCCAGGTCCGACTTCAGCGGCGCGGGGTCCAGGCGGATGGCCTGATCGCGAACGGGCACCAGCCGCGCCCTCGTCTCCGCGTCGGCCGCGGCGAACAGGGTGACGTCGTGACCCAGATCGACCAGGGCGTCCGTCAGATGCGCCACCACGCGCTCGGTGCCGCCGTACAGCCTGGGCGGCACGGCTTCATAGAGCGGTGTGACCTGGGCGATCTTCATGGCGGGTTCTCGACGGCGGCGACGTGCGGCAGTGCGATAAGCGCCAAACCGGCCTCGGCGTTCCCGCGCCGGGCGATCACATTTTCAAACGCAAGTTCAGGCTGTTACGGCCAAGCTGACGGCGCTGTTCCAGGTCATTGCATGCCGGCGCGGATTTCGGCTCGCAGGGCGTCGATCGGCTTCAGACCCTGATCGGTCTTGAAGCGCCAATAGGTCCAGCCGTTGCAGGCCGGGGCGTTCTCCATCAGGGCGCCCAGCTTGTGGATCGAGCCGGTCAGCGATCCGGCGATCAGCGACCCATCTGCCCGCACCCGCGCCTCCCGCTCGCCCTTGGGGCAGTACAGCCGATCGCCGGGCCGCAGCAGGCCGGCCTCGACCAGGGTGCCGAACGGCACCTTGGGCTCCGACTTCTTGGACCCCATGACGGCCAGATCCTCCGGCGCGGCGGGCACGGCGGCGGCGATGCGGTCCTCGGCGACCTTCGCATAGGTCTCGTCGCGCTCGATGCCGATCCAGCGGCGGCCGAGGCGTTTCGCGGCCGCTCCGGTGGTGCCGGTGCCGAAGAAGGGGTCCAGCACCACGTCGCCGGGCTTCGACGCCGCCAGCAGCACCCGGTGCAGCAGGGCCTCGGGCTTTTGCGTCGGATGGGCCTTCTTGCCGTCCTCGCCCTTGATCCGCTCCTCGCCCGTGCACAGGGCCAAGGTCCAGTCGGACCGCATCTGGACGTCCTCGTTGAAAGCCTTCAGCGCGTCGTAGTTGAAGGTGTAGCGTTTCTGATCCCGCGACCGCGCGGCCCAGATCAGGGTCTCGTGCGCATTGGTGAAGCGCGTGCCCTTGAAGTTCGGCATGGGGTTGGACTTGCGCCACACCACGTCGTTCAGGACCCAGAAGCCCAGGTCCTGGATCGCCGTGCCCAGGCGGAAGACGTTGTGATAGCTGCCGATCACCCAGATGGTGCCGTCCGGCTTCAGCGCCCGCCGGCACTCGGTCATCCAGGCGCGGGTGAAGGCGTCATAGGCGGCGAAGTCCGAGAATTTGTCCCAGTCGTCGTCGACGGCGTCGACGCGTGAATTGTCCGGCCGCAGCAGGTCGCCGCCGAGCTGCAGGTTATAGGGCGGGTCGGCGAAGACCATGTCGATGGAGGCGTCCGGCAGGGTTCGCAGAACCTCCAGGCAATCGCCGCGCAGGACCTGATCGACGGGAAGTTCGGACATGACGGCCCCGGAAGGAAACTGAGCCGTCAGTCCTGAATCATCACGGTTAAGGCGGGGTTAGTCACAGCCCCTGGATGCCGACCCTCGTCAGGCGTCGATCCCCTTGCTAAGCCGCCGGCATGATCGCGCGCCTTCGTCCCGTCCCGTTCCAGCTCGGCCCCGTCCACTTCGTCGGCATCGGCGGAATCGGCATGAGCGGCATCGCCGAGATCATGCTCAAGATCGGCTATTCGGTTCAGGGCTCTGACGCCAAGGCCGGCGCCAACACCGAACGGCTGGAGAAGCTGGGCGCGCGCATCTTCATCGGCCATGACGCGGAGAACGTCGGCGAGGGCGTCTCGGCGGTGGTGCATTCCACCGCGGTGAAGGCGGACAATCCGGAAATGCGAGCCGCGCGCGAGCGGCGCATCCCCGTGGTGCGACGCGCCGAGATGCTGGCCGAGCTGATGCGGCTGCAGTTCTCGATCGCGGTCGGCGGCACCCATGGCAAGACCACCACCACCTCAATGGTCGCCGCCATCCTGGACGCCGGCGGGCTGGACCCCACTGTGGTCAACGGCGGCATCATCAACGCCTATGGCACCAACGCCAAGGTCGGGGACGGCGACTGGATCGTGGTCGAGGCCGACGAGAGCGACGGCAGCTTCCTGCGCCTGAAATCGACGGTGGCGATCGTCACCAACATCGACCCGGAGCATCTGGATCACTGGGGCGACTTCGAGGGCGTGCGCAAGGCTTTCTGCGACTTCGTGGAGAACATCCCCTTCTACGGCTTCGCGGCGGTCTGTCTGGACCATCCGGAGGTGCAGCGGCTGGTGGCGTCGATCGACAACCGTCGGCTCGTCACCTACGGCCTGAACCCCCAGGCCATGGTGCGGGCCGACGCCTGCGACATGGGGCCGGACGGGTGCCGCTTCGACGTGCTGATACAGCGGCCGGGCATGGCCGCGCTGGAAGAGCCCGAACGGATCGAGGGCCTGCATCTGCCCATGGCGGGCTGGCACAACGTTTCCAACGCCCTGGCCGCCATCGCCGTGGCGCTGGAACTGGACGTGTCGCACGAGGCGATCCGCGCGGGTCTGGCCGGCTTCGGCGGGGTCAAGCGGCGCTTCACGACGACCGGCGTGGTCAACGGGGTGCGCATCGTCGACGACTATGGCCACCACCCGGTTGAGATCGCCGCCGTGTTGAAGGCCGCGCGTCAGGTGGCCAATCGCGGTGAGGAGTCCGGGCGCGTCATCGCCGTGGTCCAACCGCACCGTTACACCCGGCTACGCGACCTGATGGAGGACTTCTCCACCTGCTTTTCCGACGCCGACGCGGTGATCGTGGCCGACGTCTATGCCGCCGGGGAACAGCCGATCGAGGGCGTGGACAAGCACGCCCTGGTCGACGGCATCCGCCGCTTCGGCCACCGTTCGGTGCAGGCGTTGGAGGGGCCCGCGGTGCTGGCGGACCTGATCGCGGCGGAGGCGAAGTCCGGCGATCTGGTCGTGCTGCTGGGCGCCGGGGACATCACCCAGTGGGCCTATGCGTTGCCGGGGCAGCTGGAGGCGGAGGCCTGAAGCAGGCCTTGGCCTGTTGGAAGGGTAAGTATATACTCTTGGCTTGAGGATATATCCCGGAGGGCGCGATGGCGCTGTATGTGAAGGATCCCGAGGTGGATCAAATGGCTGAGCGCCTTAGCCGCATCGGCGGCATCAGCAAGACCGAGGCCGTGCGTCGCGCGCTGCGCCGCGAGCTTGAGCACGTCGAGGATCCCTCGGAGTTCGTGGAGCGAGGCTTGGCATTCACACGCGCCTTGATCGCGCGGGGAAAACCGGAACTCGGCCAAGCAGTCGACAAGGCTTGGATCGACAGCCTCTATGAGGACACCTGATGTTCATGGACGCATCGGCCCTGACGTCCATTCTTACGGACGAGAAGGACGCGGGCGAACTCTACACGCGCATGGAAACCCACCCGAGGCGGATCACGTCCCCCATGGCCGTATGGGAAGCGACCCTGGCCGTGGCGCGGCGTCTCAAGCTGGAGTTGGACGACAGCGAGGCGTCGGTCGAAACGTTTTTGAGGACGTTCAGCATCGAGGTTCTGGCCATACCGGCGAGCGCGCGACGTGAGGCACTGTCGGCGCACGCCCGCTACGGCAAGGGCCGTCACCCCGCCGGCCTGAACTTCGGCGATTGCTTCGCCTATGCCTGCGCGCGCCACGCGGGCGTGCCCCTGCTCTACAAGGGCGACGACTTTTCCCAGACGGACATAGAGGCCGCATGACCGCCGACGACCTGCCACCCGTCCGCGGCAAGCTGCTGCTGAACGAGCCGCTGGGGTCGTACACCTGGTTCCGGGTCGGCGGGGCGGCGGATGCGCTGTTCATTCCGGCGGACGCCGCGGATCTGGCGGACTTGCTGAGGGCGCTGGCCCCGGCCGTGCCCGTGACCGTGCTGGGCGTGGGCTCGAACGTGATCGTCCGCGACGGCGGGATCGAGGGCGTGGTGATCCGCCTGGCCGGGCGGGCCTGGGGGCAGGTGGCGGCTGAGGGCGATGTGATCACTGCCGGCGCCGGCGCGCTGGACGCCATGGTGGCGAAGGCTTCGGCCAAGGCCGGGATCGCGGGGCTGGAGTTCTATGCCGGCATTCCCGGCACGATCGGCGGCGCCCTGACCATGAACGCGGGCTGCTACGGCGCGGAGACGAAGGACGTGCTGGTCTCCGCCTGGGGCTTGAACCGGCGCGGGGAGCGGGTCGAGTTCGCCCTGGCCGACTTCGGCTACACCTACCGGCACTCCGTCATGCCGGAGAATGAAATCATCTGGATCGAGGCGACGTTCCGGGGGGCGCCGGACGCGCCGGAGGCGGTGCAAGCCCGCATCGACGAGATCACCAGCCGTCGTGAGCAGACCCAGCCGATCCGGGAGAAGACAGGCGGCTCCACTTTCAAGAACCCGCCAGGTCACTCGTCGTGGAAGCTGGTCGATGAGGCGGGCTGGCGCGGCAGGCTGCACGCCGTGACCGGCGGCGGAGCCAAGTTCAGCGACCTGCATTCCAACTTCATGATCAATCCGGGCGAGGCGACCGCCGCCGACATCGAGGGGTTGGGCGAGGCCGTGCGCGCCGACGTGCTGGAGAAGACCGGCGTCCGGCTGGACTGGGAGATCAAGCGGATCGGGCGACCCGGCTGAAAACGTGATCAGCTCGAGGGCTCCTTAACCAAGCCGCTCAAGCGGCTGTTAAGGATGTTCGGACAAGCCCTAGGGTTTCCGGAGTCCCTCATGTCGCGCGCCCCTGATCAGACCCACGTCGCCGTCCTGATGGGCGGTCTGTCGTCCGAGCGGGAGGTGTCTCTGTCGTCCGGGCGCGAATGCGCGGCGGCGCTGCGGCGCGCGGGGTTTCAGGTCACCGAGATCGACGCCGGGCGCGACCTGTCGAACATGCTGTCGGGCCTGATCCGACCGGACGTCGTCTTCAACGCCCTGCACGGCGAATGGGGCGAGGACGGTTGCGTCCAGGGCATCCTGGAGACGCTGCAGCTCTCCTACACCCACTCCGGCGTCCTGGCCTCGGCGCTGACGATGGACAAGGACAAGTCCAAGGCCGTGCTGAAGGCGGCTGGCGTGCCGGTGCCGGGCGGCGGTCTGTTCGACCGGCGCGCGGTCGGGGCCGGCCACGTGATCCCGCCGCCCTATGTGATCAAGCCGAACGCCGAGGGATCCTCGGTCGGCGTCTACCTAGTGAAGGAAGGCGACGCGCCGGCGGCCGAGGTCGGCGTCGACGGCTGGACGTACGGCGAGCAGGTGATGGTCGAGCCCTTCATCGCCGGCAAGGAACTGTGCGTCACCGTGCTGGACGAGGCCTCGGGCCCGCGCGCGCTGACGGTCACCGACATCACGCCGGCCAAGGGATTCTACGACTACGAGGCGAAGTACGCGCCAGGCGGCTCGACGCACCAGTTGCCCGCCGTGCTGCCGGACGCGGTGTTCGAGGCCTGCCTGCGGCTGGCGGAGAGGGCGCACGCGGCGTTGGGCTGTCGCGGGGTGACGCGGGCCGACTTTCGTTATGACGACGTTAAGGACGATCTGGTCCTTCTGGAGGTCAACACCCAGCCCGGCATGACGCCGACCTCGCTCGTCCCCGAGCAGGCCGCGCACGTGGGGATCGGGTTCGAAGATCTTGTGACCTGGATGGTGGAGGACGCCTCATGCCCGCGGTAGTTCGCGGCGGTCGGCGGCAGGAGGGGCGTGGGGGCGGCCGCGGCGGCGCGCCTCGCGGACCCGCGCCGAAGCGTGGGCGGCCGAAGGGCCCGGCGGGCGGCGTTCCGGGCAAGCTGGCGGCGATCGGTCGGCTGGACCTGTCGCCGCGCGCGGTGATGATCTCGATCGCTGCGGGCGTGGCGGTGCTGGCGCTGGTCATGACGACGGGCTCACGGGCCGAGAAGCTGGGTGAGGCCGCATCCGGCGCCTATGGCGACGCGACCGCCGCCATGGGCCTGAAGCTGAAGCGCGTGCGGATTGAGGGCGCCAGCCCTGCGGTGCGGCCCCAGGTGCAGGCGGCGCTGGACCTGACCCTGGACGCGCCGATGACGACGCTGGACCTGGACGCGGCGGCGGACCGCGTCCGCACGGTGGGCTGGGTCCGTGACGTTCGCGTCGTGCGCCTGTACCCGGACCTGCTGATGGTTCAGGTCGCCGAGCATGACCGATTGGCGGTCTGGCAGGACGGCGAACGGGCCTGGGTCATCGACGGCTCCGGCCGACCGATCCCCGGCGCCGACGCCGGCGCCCACGCCGAATTGCCGCTGGTGGTGGGGCAGGGGGCGGATGTCGCGGCTCCTTCCATTCTGCCGCTGATCGCTGAACGACCGAGGCTGGCCGCCCGAGTCGACGCTCTGGTGCGGGTCGACGAGCGGCGCTGGGACGTGCGCCTGAAGGACGGCGCCCTGATCCGCCTGCCGGCGCAGGACGAGGAGGCGGCCCTGATCGCGCTGGACGGCCTGGACGCCCGGCGCGGCCTGTTCGAGCGCGGCTTCGACCTTGTGGATCTGCGCACGGCGGGCGCGGTGGTGGTTCGCGACGGGGCGGCGGGGGCCGTTCCGCCGGAAGAGGGAGCGACGGGTGCGTCCGCGTAAAGGTCTGGAACTCGAGGGAGCGGCCGGCCGCGCGCCGGTGACGGCGGCGCTGGATCTGGGCCAGTCGAAGGTCGCCTGCTTCATCATGAAGCCCGAGGGCGCGCGCCATGCCGACCGCACGGTCCGCGTCGCCGGCTTCGGCCACGTGCAGTCGCGCGGGGTCCAGGGCGGCGCCCTGATCAATATGGAGGAGGCCGCCCAGGCCGTGTGCCGCGCCGTGGAGCGCGCCGAGCGTGCCGCCGCCGCTCCGGTGTCGGGCGTGGTGGTGACCACCTCGATCGGCCAGATGCGCAGCCGGCGGGTGCAGACCCGGGTGTCGCTGGGCGCCCATCCCGTAGGCGACGCCGACCTGGCCCGGGCGATCGCCCTTGCGCTGGACGAAATCCACATGCCGGACCGGCGGCCGATCCACGTGATGCCGGTGGCCTGGTCCGTCGATGGGGCGCGCGGTCTGCGCGATCCGCGCAACATGAAGGGCCGGACGCTGGGGCTGGACCTGCTGGTCGTTTCGATGGCCGAGGCGACGTTCGCGGCGCTGAGCCACTGCATGGAGCTGGCGCATCTGGACCTCCAGGGCGTCGTGGCCGCGCCGCTGGCGTCGTCGCTGGCGGCCTTGGAAGAAGACGAGATGGACCTGGGCTGCGTCTGCATCGACATGGGCGCGGGCGTGACCTCGGCGGCGGTATGGGGCGGGCGCAGCCTTCTGCACGTCGATGGGCTGAACGTCGGCGGCGACCACGTGACGGCGGACGTGGCGCGCGGCCTGTCGACGTCGCGCGCGGGCGCCGAGCGGCTGAAGACCCTGCACGGCTCGGCCATGGCCTCGGCCAACGAGGACCGGGAGATGCTGGAGGCGCCGCAGCGCGGGGAAGATCCCGAAGCCGCAACCGTCCATGTGCCGCGCGCCATGCTGAAGACCGTGATCGCACCCCGCGTCGAGGAGACGCTGGAACTGATCCGCGACCGGCTGAAGGCCGCCGGCGTAGGCCCGGAGCCCGGCGCCGGCGTCGTCCTGACCGGCGGCGCCAGTCAGCTGAACGGCGTGCGGGAACTTGCCCTGCGCGTCTTCGACCGCCCGGTGCGGCTGGCCCGGCCGTTCCGTGCGCCTCACCTGGCGGACGCCGCGTCGGGCCCCGCCTTCTGCGCGGCGGCTGGCGTGCTGCTGCGCGCCGCCTATGGCCCGCGCGAGTCGGTTTCCGCCCGCAAGCTGATGGCGCGGCGGATCGGCGCGGGCGACGCCCCGCGCGCTCAGGCCGCCGGGTTCACCGCGCGCGTCGCCGGCTGGCTCCGCGACAACCTGTGACGCACCACTCCCGCAAATGCGGGAAAGTTTCGCTCTCGTGGCGAGAGTGTGTCCGGATTGTAACATCACGCGCTCTCAATGGTCATGTTCGGGCCACAAACCCTTGTCGTGCGGTTCGTTGCTGCTAGCGTGGCCAATGGGGACGCAGCCTGCGGGAGCAGGTGCGCGTCGTTGCATTCTCATTGCTGATTGGGGCCAGACTCATGCTGTTGAAGCGCAAGCATCTCTTCGGAACGACGATCCTCGCGGGCGTCATGGCTATCGCGGCGGCTCCGGCCTACGCGCAGGACGCTCAAGACCCGGAAGTCACCGAGGTCGAAGAGATCGTCGTCACCGGTTCGCGCATCCGCCGCGACCCGGCCACGGCCCCCACGCCGCTGATCCAGGTCAATCGTGAGGAACTGCTGACCACCGGTCAGTCGACCGTGATCGACTACCTGGCCACCATCCCGGCGCTGTCCAGCTCGGTCGTTCCGTCGGACACGACCGGTTCGAACCTGAACGACGGCGGTCTGTCGCTGCCGAACCTGCGCTCGCTGGGCACCGGCCGCACCCTGACGCTGGTCGATGGTCGCCGCCACGTCGGCGCCGCCCAGGGCAGCCTGTCGGTCGACATCGACTCCATCCCGCGCCTGCTGATCGAGAACATCGAGATCGTGACCGGCGGCGCCTCGTCGGTGTACGGCGCTGACGCCGTCTCGGGCGTGCTGAACTTCATCCTGCGCGACGATTTCGAGGGCCTCGAGATCGACGGCAACCTCGGCATGATCAACCAGAACGGCGAACTGACCCGCCGCATCTCGGTCCTGGCCGGCGCCAACTTCCTCGACGACCGCCTGAACTTCTACGTCCACGGCGAGTACGAGAAGCTGGACGAGGTCACGACGCTGGACGTCGATTGGTTGCGTGACGCCTGGGTTCTGGCCGGCACCGACGCCGATCCCGCCGCAACGCCGAACGACGGCATTCTGGACGCCGGCATCTTCTCGGGCGTGCGCACCCTGTCGCGTCCGCGCTGGGGTCAGACCACCCTGGCCAACAACCAGCCGGGCAGCCCGCTGAACGATCCCGACATCGCCTACGCCACCTGCGCCGCCGCGCCGACGACGGCGAACATCACCAACGGCAACTGCTACAACCTCGCGCCCGGCTCGACCTGGGTGTTCGACGGCCCGACGGCGCGCCTGGCCGATTTCGGCACCCGCATCGGCTCGACCGGCCTGAACCGCACGCTGAACGTCAACGGCGACGGCGAAAACCCGAACTTCTTCGGCCAGGAGTCGCGCGTTCCGCAGTCGGAATCCAAGCGCTTCCAGGTGGGCTCTACCTTCGACGTCCTGTCGAACGTCTCGCTCTACGCCGAGGCCAAATACATCGAAGAAGAGACCTTCGACGTCTCGCAGCCGACCTTCTTCGACGTCTTCCTGCTGGGCACCGGCCAGGAAACCTATACGGCCGCCCAGTCGAACGTGGTGCCTTCGACGTCTCAGTTCGACCTGCGGATCGCCGACAACGCCTTCCTGCCGGCCAACCTACGCGCCGCGATCAACGCCAACGTGGCGACGACCTATGCCCCGCCCACGGCCACGGCCGGTTCCGCCACCACTGGCACGCTCGCCATCCCGCGCGCCCGTCACGCCATGTTCGGCCCGCAGCGGACTCAAGACAACCACCGCGAGATCGAGCGTTACGTCGCGGCCCTGACCGGCAACTTCGACCGCTTCCTGTTCGTCGACAACATCGACTGGGAACTGTCCTACGTCCGTGGTGAGGCTCGTAATCAGAACATCGAGCGCGGCGTCGACGTGATGCGCTTCGCCTATGCCGCCGACGCCGTGGTCGATACCGCCGGCGCCGTCAGCGGTCGTCCGGGCGAGGTCGTCTGCCGCATCCGCCTGCTGGCCGCAACCGGCACGCCGTTGATCTCCGACCGTCTGCGCGGCGGCGATCTGCGGGCCACGGTGGAAGGTCGCCGTGAACTGAACGAATGCCAGCCGCTGAACGTGTTCGGCGCCGGCAATCAATCTCAAGCCGCTCTCGACTACGTGGACGCGGCGATCTTCGTGGCCCACACCAACGAGCAGGAGCAGGGCCTGGCGGTCGTCTCCGGCCAGATGTGGGACTTCTTCGGCGCCGGCCCGATGGGCGTCGCCCTGGGCGCCGAATACCGTCGCGAATACGCCGAGGGTGTGGGCCGCTCCGCCTCCACCGGCAACCGCCTGCTGTTCCTGAACACCGGCGCGGACTTCCCGGGCGCGGAGTACGAGTCGGAAGAGCTGTTCGCCGAACTCTCGCTGCCCCTGCTGCGGGACTCGTGGCTGGGCCAGTACGCCGAACTGTCGGGCTCCTACCGCACCGCCGACTACACCACGGTGGGCGAGCAGGACGTCTACGGCATCAACTTCGTCTACCGTCCGATCGAGGACATCGCCTTCAAGACCAGCTTCAACACCTCGATCCGCGTGCCGAACCTGGCCGAGAACTTCTCTCCGTTCTCCCAGACCTTCGCCAACGGCTTCGTCGATCCCTGCGCCACCGCCAACATCGTGGGGCAGACCAACACGGAGATCCGCAACAACCGCATCGCCAACTGCGCGGCCCTGCTGTCGCAGTACAACACGGCGAACGGCACGACGCTGGCCTACGACTTCGCCGGCGCCACCGCGACCAACGTCGACGACTTCGTTCCGCTCTACACCTCGGGCATCGCAGGGGTGAACGGCGGCAACCCCTTCCTGCAGCCGGAAGAGTCGGAGTCCTTCACCTTCTCCACCGTGATCACGCCCCGGTTCTTCCCGGACCTGACGATCATCCTCGACTACTACGAGATCGAGCTGGAGAACGTCATCGCGGCCGTGACCGCCCAGGCGGCGGCCAACAACTGCGTGAACGGGACAACCCTGAACAGCGCGGCCTGCGCCACCATCTTCCGTCGTGACCCGACCCCGGGCCGCCAGTTCTACGTCGGCGCTCCGGCCGGCGACCCGATCGGCGGCTTCATCCAGGGCTCGATCAACTACGCGGCCCTCTCGACCCGCGGGGTGGACTTCACCGTCCGCTACGGCCTGGACCTGGAAGAGGCCTTCGGTCTCGCCTGGGGCCGTCTGGACTACTCCGTCGGCGGCCTGTGGCTGATCGAGCAGGAGCAGTTCCTGAACTCGGCGGATCCGACGGACGGAACGGAGCTGTCTTCGGGCGTCTTCTTCCCGCGGGTTCGTCTGACGTCGTCGCTGACCTACACGCCGAACGACACCTGGAGCGTGAACTGGACCATGGACTGGCAGACCGCCCAGGACGTCATCTCGCCGCGCGACTTCCGGAACAACCTGGACAGCCGTCCTTACGACGCGATCGACACCGGCGACTTCGCCCGTCACGATTTCACGGTCCGCTACAACGTGACCGACGAGCTGACGGCCCGCCTCGGCGTCACCAACGCCTTCGACGCCGAGCAGAAGCCCTACCTCGGCTTCGCGTCGAACTTCGACCCGTACGGCACCCGCTTCTTCTTCGGGTTCAACTACCGTCCGTACTGATCGGTCCGGACACCGACGAAACGGGAAGGGCGGCTCGAAAGAGCCGCCCTTTCTGCATTTCCAACCCGGCCCCGCTTGGCCTGCGCGCGACTCGCGCTAAGCGGAGTAACGCTCCGTTAACGGCTCGGGGTGTTTCCTTAACGCGCTCATAACCAATGCGAATCGGCGGGGATCGCTTGGCGGGTCGGGCAGGGTCCAAGAGGTCGGAAGAAACAACATGTCGCTGTCGCTGGTGCGCCCCCAAGCCACGGAACTGAAGCCCCGGATCGTCGTCTTCGGCGTCGGCGGCGCCGGCGGAAACGCCGTGAACAACATGATCGACGCCGGGCTTGAGGGCGTGGAGTTCGTGGTGGCGAACACCGACGCCCAGCACCTGGGCTTCGCCAAGACCGACCGCCGCATCCAGCTGGGCGAGACGATCACCCAAGGCCTGGGCGCGGGCGCCCATCCGGAAGTCGGCATGAACGCCGCCGAGGAATCCGCCGAGACCATCGCCGGTCACTTGGAAGGCGCCCACATGGTCTTCATCACCGCCGGCATGGGCGGCGGCACGGGCACGGGCGCGGCGCCCGTCATCGCCAAGGCGGCGCGCGACCGCGGCATCCTGACCGTCGGCGTCGTGACCAAGCCCTTCACCTTCGAGGGCCGTCACCGCATGCGCCTGGCCGACGCCGGCATCGCCGAGCTGCAGCGCTACGTCGACACCCTGATCGTCATCCCGAACCAGAACCTGTTCCGCGTCGCCAACGAGCGCACGACCTTCGCCGACGCCTTCGGCATGGCCGACCAGGTGCTGCACTCGGGCGTGCGCTCGATCACCGACCTGATGATCCTGCCCGGCCTGATCAATCTGGACTTCGCCGACGTCCGCGCCGTCATGTCCGAGATGGGCAAGGCCATGATGGGCACTGGCGAGGCGGCGGGCGAGGACCGCGCCCTGCAGGCCGCCCAGAACGCCATCGCCAACCCCCTGCTGGACGAGACCAGCCTGAAGGGCGCCAAGGCCGTGCTGGTCAACATCACCGGGGGCATGGACATGACCCTGCTGGAAGTCGACGAGGCCGCCAACGCCATCTCGGCTGAGGTGGACGCCGACGCCAACATCATCTTCGGCGCCGCGTTCGATCCCGCCCTGGACGGCAAGATCCGCGTCTCGGTCGTCGCCACCGGCATGGACGAGGCGGTGAAACAGACCATCGAGCCCACGACGGCCCGCGGCGGGCTGGGTCTGGGTCGGATCCAGCCGACGCAGCCCGCCCGCATGGAAGCCGCGGCGCCGCGCGTCGAGCCCCGTCCCGAGCCGATCATCCGCCCCGCCGAACCGCGCCGCGAGCCGGTCGTCCCGACCTTCGCCGCCGCTCCGGCTCCCCAACCGGCGCCCGTCGCCCGTGAGGAGGCCTCCCGCGAGCTGGAGCCCATCGTGGATCCGTGGGTCGAGGAGTATGAAGCCCGCCCCGCCGTCGCGGCGAGCGCCCAGGCCGTCGCGCAGGGCGACCTCTACATGGACGCTCCGGCTCCTCAGGCCCGTCCGGAACCGCAGCCGTCTCCTCAGGCCCATGACGACGACGACTGGGACGACCGCGATCACCACCGCAAGTCAGGCTGGAGCCTGTTCGGCAAGAAGCGCGCCCAGCCGCAGACCTCGACCTACGGCGCCCCGACCCGCACCACGTCCCAATACGCCGAGACGCCGAACCGCGGCTCTGCCGCGATGCAGCCGGCCTATGAGCCCGAGCCGGAGAGCGACGACGATCTGCAGATCCCGTCGTTCCTGCGGCGACTGGCGAACTGACGCCGATCAGCAAGGCAGTAGGCAGTAGGCAGTAGGGCCGTCCGAAAGGGCGGCCCTTTTCGCGCTCGGACCCCGTGCTCTCTACCGCCTGACTCCTACTGCCTGCCGCCCTCCCTCCGAAACAATCCGAAACCGGACTTTGGTTACCGGCTGGACCCGCTTCGACTAGGAAGGCGTGGGGCGAAATTCCGCACGCAGAGGCGGACGCGCGCAGTCGAAGAGAAACCTGGTGGCGGTCGTCGAGGACCATAGCGAAAAGACCCTGGTGGGCCCCGCGATCATCGCGGGCGTGGGCGTGCACACCGGCCGCCGCGTGCGTCTGGCCGTGCGTCCGGCGCCGACCGGGACGGGGATCGTCTTCGTCCGCACCGACGTGTCCGACATCGACAACCGCATTCCGGTGTCGGGCGAGGCGGTCGTGGACGCGCGCCTGAACACGATGATCGCCAATGCGGCCGGCACGACCCTGTCGACCATCGAGCACCTGATGGCGGCTTTCGCGGCGCTGGGGGTGTCGAACGCGGTGGTCGAGATCGACGGTCCTGAGCTGCCCATTCTGGACGGATCGGCTCTGCCGTTCGTGCAGTTGCTGGACCGCGCGGGTTTCCGCCGCCAGCCGCGCGCCGTGCGCTATGTCGAAATCCTGGAGCCCGTGCGGGTTCAGGACGGCGACAAGTCCGCCGCGCTGCTGCCCTGCGACCGCTATGAGATGCGGTTCGAGATCGACTTCCCGTCCAAGGTCATCGGCAACCAGGTCGTGGACTTCGTGGTCGACGAGGAGACGTTCCGCCGCGACATCATGGCCGCCCGCACCTTCGGCTTCGCGCATGAGGTCGAGGCCCTGCGTCAGGCCGGACTGGCCCGAGGCGGCTCGCTGGAGAACGCCGTGGTGATCGACGGCGACCAGATCCTGAACCCCGGCGGCCTGCGCATGGACCGCGAGTTCGTGAAGCACAAGGCGCTGGACGCCATCGGCGACCTGTACGTGCTCGGCGCGCCCCTGCTGGGCCGCTACGAGGGCGTGAAGGCGGGCCACGCCATCAACAACAAGCTGGTCCGCGCCCTCCTGGCCGCCCCCCATGCCTGGCGCGAGGTCGAGCGCGTGCCGGAACTGGCGATGGCGGGGTAGCGGATCACCTCCCCACGCGCCTTCGCGCGCGGAGAGGTGAAGTTCACCCCAGCCTGATCGCGCTCATCATTCTTCCGAAGTCCGGCTCGCCGTTCAGGAAGGCACGGCGGTTGGAGTAGAAGCGCGTGGCGTCCGTACGCGTGTCGTGGCCGGTCCAAGCGGTCTGCTCGACGCCGACCCGTTCCAACCGCCACAGGACGAAGCCGGGCAGGTCGAACATCCGCCGATCCTCCCGCGCGCCGAGGCGGAAGAAGCGCCCGCTGCCGGGGGCCTCGACCAGGAAGCGGCGCTCGAAAGCCTCATCGACCTCATAGCTGGCCTGGGCGATGCAGGGGCCGACAACGGCGACCACGTCGGCCGGGTCGCTGTTCAGGTGCTTCATGGCGTCGACGGTGGCCTGGATCACGCCGCCGATGGCGCCCTTCCAGCCCGCATGGGCGGCGGCGACGACGCCGGCCTTGGGATCGGCGAACAGGATGGGCGCGCAGTCGGCGGTCAGGACGCCGCAGATGACGCCGGAGGCGGCGGTGACGACGGCGTCGCCTTCGGGTCTGTGGTCGCCCCACGGTCCGTCGGCGACGTGGGCGAGGGCGGAGTGGACCTGATAGCAGGCGGCGAGGTCGCCGGGGCCGCCGCCCAGGGCGCGGGCGACGCGGGCGCGATTTTCCACCACCGCAGCGCGATCGTCGGACGATCCTACGCCGGTGTTGAGGCCTTCGTAGATGCCGGTGGAGACGCCGCCCTGGCGCGTGAAGAAGCCGTGGCGGACACCGGCGGCTTCCAGCAGGGGATGGGTGATGGGGACCGGCCCGGTCACGCCTCGAACCCCGGCACAGCCAGACTGCGCGGCGAGAAGACGGCGCAGGCCTTGAACAGTTCGCCCATCTGGTCCGGCGCGGTCAGGCGGTCCAGCTGGCGCGCGACGACGGGGCCGGCCTCGGGACGAGCGGCGGACAGGGCGGCGGCGCGGGCCTCGATACCGAGACGACGCAGGAACTGCCCTTGCGCCACGCAGCCGGTGACGTCGGCGCCGGCGTGCAGGGCGGCCTCGAGCACCGTCGGGAAGTCGGCCCACTGGGTGACGTCGGCGGCGCCGGGCTCGGCCAGTGGGTCGATCTTGGCATGGCGAGACAGGGCCTGGAGCGTGTCGCCGGAGCCGGGCCGATCGCGTCCGTAGTCGATCAGCAAGGCGGCTCCGGTCGCGGCGGCGACCAGTTCGGCGACGGCGCGGCCGAAGCCTCCCTGGGCCGCAGAGATTTCGACGGTCGCCCCGTCGGGAACGTCGAAGGCGGGACGACGGAAGCCGCCCGTGATGGGCGAAAGGACGAAGCCCAGCTCGCCGTCCTCGTCCGCGCCGACGCACCGCTCGCGCCAGGCCTCGCCGTCGCGCACGAACTGGCGTGCGGGCAGGCAGTCCAGCACTTCATTGGCGATCAGGAGGACCGGCGCGTCGGTCTCGACCTGGCCCAGGTCGGCGGCCCAGCGGGGATGGGCGTCGGCGTCGGCCAGAATGCGCGCCTGGATCTGACGCAGGGGGGCGCTGGGCTCGATCAGAATCAGATCGACGGCTTCCAGAAAGGCCGGATCGACGCGGGCGGCGCGCAGGGCGTCGGCCATCAGGGTTCCGTCGCCGGGGCCGACCTCGACCAGACGCAGGCGTTCCGGCGCGCCCAGCCGCCGCCACGTCTCCACCGCCCACAGGCCGATCAGCTCGCCGAACATCTGGCTGACCATCGGCGCGGTGATGAAGTCGCCCCTCGCGCCCAGCGCCGGGCGCGTCGCGTAATAGCCGCCCTGCGGGTCGTGCAGGCAGCGGGTCACGAAGGCGTCGATCGGCATCGGCCCGGTCAGGGCGATCTCTCGCGCCAGCCGGGCCTTCAGCGTCTCCGTCATTCCGCCGGGGCGACGACCGGCGGCCGTGACCGCGCCCGCCAAATCAGCCAGACGCCGATCAGGATCATCGGGATCGACAGCAGCATGCCCATGGTGACCGTGCCCTGCAGCGCTTCGGGCATGTGGGCGTCGGGTTCACGCACCGTTTCCAACACCGCGCGGCTGAGGCCGTACCAGGCCAGGAAGATGCCTGTGACGTAGCCGGGCTTGGACAGCAGCCGCCACTTCCAAACGGCCAGCCACAGCAGGCCGAACAGCATCAGGCCCTCCAACGCCGCCTCATAGAGCTGGCTGGGGTGGCGCGGCACGTCGCCGGCGGGGCAAAAGGAATAGGTGTCGATGATCCGCGCGTTGCAGAAGCGGATGGCCCACGGCACGTCGGTGACGCGGCCCCACAGCTCGCCGTTGGCGAAATTGGCCAGGCGGCCGAAGAACAGGCCGATCGGCACGGCCGGCGCCACAAGGTCGCCCACGCTGAGCAGTGGGGCTTTGATCGCGCGGGCGTGGAAGAAGATGGCCAGGCAGACCCCGATCAGCCCGCCGTGGAAGCTCATGCCGCCGTCCCATAGCCGGAGCAGGGCCAGGTTGTCCGGACCTGTGAACAGCTGGGTGTAGAGCTCGGGCTTGTAAAACAGAGCGAAGCCCAGGCGCCCGCCGCCGATCACGCCCAGCGCCACCCACATGACCAGGTCGTCCAGCTGGACCGAGGTCAGAGGCGGTCGGTTCGGGGCCCAGGCCGCGACGCTCTTGGCCAGGCGCGCCGCATACCACCAGCCGAGGCCGAGACCCGCCACATAGGCCAGCGCGTACCAGCGGATCGGCAGGGGGCCGATGTTGATCAGGACCGGGTCGAACTCGGGAAAGACCAAGGGAGCCTCCGCTGCGGATGTCGGCTCCGGCTTTAGCAAGCGTCGCGGGCGGCGTCGCGTGAAGATCGACGTGGGGCGTCACGCCGGCGCCATCTTCGGCTGAAATCACCGTCGCGCGGCAAGGTTTCGTTTACCATATGGCAACCGACGCGCCGGACCTTCGACGGCAGGAGACATCACATGCAGACGCGCAATCCCCTGCTGGACGAGTTCGCCAAGCTGACCACCGGCGCCATGGGTCTGGCCCAGGCGGCGGGCGAAGAGGCCAAATCGGCCATGCGCGCCCAGACCGACCGGATGGTGGCCGAGCTGGATTTGGTCCGCCGCGACGAATTCGACGTGCTGAAGGCCGAGATCGCCGCCCTTCGCGCCGAGTTGGCGGCGCTGAAGACGCCGTCCGCAGCCGGACGAAAGAAGCCTGAGACGGGAAGGTCCACAGGCGCGGTTCCCCCTGAGGACGCAGCCGGTTGAGCCGAATCCGACGCCCCGCGTACGGTCCCCCTGTCGGGCGTGAGTCGCGCCCGTCGTCGCTGATGATCGGAAACGCCTGAATGGACGCCGCAAGACCCGACGAGGTCGACGTCGCCTTCGACCCGCTGGACGTGGTCGAGCACGTGCTGAACGCGGAGAACCTGCCGTTCGACCGGACGGACGACGGCGATCTGGCGTTCTCGCTGGCCGGAGACTGGCGGGACTATGAGCTGTGGTTCGCCTGGCGGCCCGAGGGCGACTGCCTGCAACTGTGCTGCTCGCTGGACCTGCGGGCGGCCAAAAGCCGCCGCAACGCCGCCAACGAGCTGATCGGCCTGGTCAATCAGCGAACCTGGATCGGCCATTTCGAACTTTGGCCCGAGGACGGGGAGATCGTGTTCCGCACCGCCCTGGCCCTGCCGATGGGCGATCGCCCGACCCTCGCCCAGGCGGCGACCATGATCGACGCGGCGGTCGAAGCCGCCGACCGCTACTTCCCCGCCTTCGACTTCATGATCCGCGGGATGAAGAAGCCGGCCGACGCCATCGCGGCCTGCATGTTCGAGACCGTCGGATCGGCCTGATGACCCGGCCGATCGTCCTGGTCGGCTGCGGCCGCCTGGGCTCGGCGCTGGTCGAGGGCTGGATGCGCGCGGGGCCGGTCACGCCCGCCGAACTGATCATCCTGACCCCCTCGCCGAAGCCGGTGGCGGAGGCCGCGCGGAACGCCGGGGCGCGCGTCAATCCTGACGTCGAGGCCCTGAGCGCTGCGCGGGCGATCGTTCTGGCGGTCAAACCCGCGGCCTGGCGCGCGGCCACGGAAGCTCTTGCTGGGGCGCTTGCCCAGGACGTCGTGGTGGTCTCGCTGATGGCGGGCGTCGGCGCGCAGGCGATCCGGGAAGCGCTGGATCGGCCGGTCGCGCGGGTCATGCCGACCACGGGCGTGGCGCAGGCGCAGGGCGTGGCCGCCGTCTGGTCCGACGACGCGCGGGCGCGGTTCGTCGCGGCGGAGTTGTTCGGACCGGTGGCCGAGGTCGTGGAACTGGACGACGAGGCCCTGATGGACGCGGCGACCGCCACGGCGGGATCGGCGCCGGCCTTCGTTCTGGACTTCCTGCAGGCGCTGGCGGAGGCGGGAGCCTCGCGAGGGCTGGCGCCCGAGGCGGCTTTGGCTCTGGCACGTGGCGCGCTGCGATCGGCCGCGGCCGGCGCGGCGGGCGGAGACCCGCTGGACGCGCTGATCGCGCGCGTGGCCTCGCCCGGCGGCACGACGCGGGCCGGGCTGGACGCGTCTCGCGACGGGATCAGGCGCGCGGCGCGGGCGGCGATCGACGCGGCGGTCGACCGCGCCCGCGAATTGGGATCAGAGCAGCCGGCCTGAGGCTACGCCGGCGGCGAAGCGGGAGTAGGCCCGCTCCGCGTCCTGCCAGGTGGTGAAACCCCTCACCTCGGCGATGGAGTGGCTGTACCAGTCCCAGCGACGGATCGGGCGGACCGTGCCGTCGGCCATGACGATCTCGCCCCGGATCTCGGCGCCGCCGATCGAGACGCTGCGGTGGGCATCCAGGCCCGGCTTGTCGGCCAGCTGCTGAAAGGTCGGCCGGTTGGGGCGCACGTCCAGCAGTTCCAGGTTCACGGTCGCACCCTCGAACCCGCCCTGACGGACCAGGGCGCGATGCACGACGTCGCCGAGACGGTCGGCTTGGTTCTGCACGTCGCGCTCGCCCAGGTCGAGGGCGTCACGGCGCAGTTCGCCGCCGATCTGAACGTTGACGGTCTGGGCCTGAGCGACGCCGGCCAAAGCGGCGACCGTCAGGGATGCGAGGAAGGTGAGCTTATGCACGGCGACCTCCTTGAAGCTGTTGCGGACTGACTATGCGCCTGAAATGGAAAATCGCGAAGAGGCGTCAACCGGGCAGGCGCAGCGTGGCCTTCAGCCCGCCCAGCTCGCTGCGGTCCAGGGTGATGTCGCCGCCGTGGCCCCGCGCCACGTCGCGGGCGATGGCCAGACCCAACCCCACGCCCTTGCGGTTCTGGTTGCGAGACGGATCGAGGCGAGAGAAGGGGCGAAACGCCTCCTCATGCATTTCTGGGGGGATGCCCGGCCCGTCGTCCTCCACCGCGATCTCCGCGCCGCCGGAAGGAAGCGCACGTGCCGAAAGTCGCACCGTCTCGCCATGGGCGGCGGCGTTGTCGGCCAGGTTCGCCAAGGCTCGCCGGAAGGCCAGAGGCCGCACGGTGATCGACAGGTCCGCCGGCGCCTGAACCTGGACTGCCGCCCCTGACCGCCCCGCATCCTCGGCCGCGCGCGCCAGCAGGTCGGACACCGACAGGGCCTGCGCCGCTTCGCCCGCCTCGCCGCGCGCAAAGGCCAGGTATTCGTCGATCATGTGCTCCATCTCGTCCAGATCGGCGCGCATGGCGTCCGCCCGTTTGAAGGCGGGCGCCAGCGCCAGTTCCAGACGGAGCCGGGTCAGCGGGGTGCGCAGGTCGTGGCTGACGGAGGCGAGTAGGGCGGTGCGCTGCTCGATGTGGCGCTGGATCCGCTCGCGCATGGCCAGGAAGGCCTGGGCGGCCGCGCGGACCTCGCGTGCGCCGTGCGGCTTGAATCGGTCGTCGGTTTCGCCCCGGCCGAAGGCCTCGGCCGCGTCGGCCAGACGCTCGATGGCGCGCACCTGGTTGCGGATGAACAGGACCGCCACGCCCAGCAGCAGGGCCGTCGCGGCCAGCAGCCAGAAGACGAAGATGTGCGCCTGGGTCGCCACCGCCCGCTCGCGCGGCGCGATGATGCGCAGGACGCCGCCCGACTGCTGGACCTGGATGTCGACGTAGGCGGGGTAGCGGGTGGTGTCGAACCAGAAGGGATCGTCCAGCTTGGCGGACAGCGCGGCTTCCAGAGCGCGGTCCACGACCCCGATGGGCCCCCGTCGGGGCTCGGCGGGCAGGTCGCGATCGGGCTGGAAGGCGACCGACAGAGACATGAAGCGCTCGGCGCGCGCGGCCACGGAGGACAGTCCCTCGGGCGTGGGGTCGCGCGCATAGGCCTCGGCGGCCCAGGCGACGTCGCCGGCCAGCCCCTCGGACAGTCGCGCGTTCACGGTCTGCCAGTGGGCGTCGAAGAAGGCCCAGGTGACGGCGCCCTGCATGATCATCACCGGCACGACGATGATCAGGAGCGACCGGCCCCACAGCGTCTTGGGCAGCCGCCGCTTGAGCAGCCGCTTCAGGACGGGCGGGGAGGGGATTTTCACCGGTCCTTCCTCCCTTGCGGGGGAAGGTGGCTCGCGGAGCGAGACGGATGGGGGGTGAAACACAGGGGTTTGGTGGCCAGCGATGAAAGCATGGCGGCGCAGGACGGAGCCGACAGACCCCCCATCCGAGCCGCTCCGCGGCCCACCTTCCCCCGCGAGGGGGGAAGGGCGACGTCGACGCTTGCCATCAATCCGGCGCCAGCATGTAGCCGACGCCGCGCACGGTCTGGAGGTAGCGCGGGTTCTTGGGGTCCGCCTCCAGCTTGCGGCGCAGGCGGGTGACCTGCACGTCCACGGCGCGGCCGGTGATGTCCGCCGTGTCGGGCGACAGGCTCATGCGCTCGACAGGCGCGTGGGCGTGGATGGCCAGGGTTTTGAGCAGTTGCGCCTCGGCCTCGGTCAGACGCTGGGGCTTGCCGTCGCGCAGCAGCTCCAGCCGCTCCATGTCGAAGATGGCGTCGCCCAGCTTGATCTCGCGCGGGGTCAGAGGCTTGCCGCCCGTGCGGCGCAGGATGGCGTCGATGCGCAGCGCCAGCTCGCGCGGCTCGAACGGCTTGGACATGTAGTCGTCGGCCCCGCGGGACAGGCCCTCGATCCGATCTCCGGGCTCGCCGCGTGCGGTAAGCAGCAGCACCGGCGTGGCCGAGGTGGCGGCCTGGGCGCGGATCCAGGTGGTCAGGTCGAAGCCGCTTTCCCCAGGCATCATGACGTCCAGCACGATCAGATCGAACTCGATCAGCTCGACCAGGCGACGTGCGGCCGCGGCATGGGCCGCGCCGGTGACGCGATAGCCCTCTCGCGCCAGAAACTCCTTGAGCAGTTCGCGGATCCTGTCGTCGTCGTCGACGACCAGCAGGTGGCGGCCCACGCCCGGCCCGGCGACGGGGCCCGAGCGGCCGTGCAGGCGCTCGGTCAGGCTCACCGCCCCGCTCCGACGTTGACGCGGGCCCGGTCGGCGGCTCTAACCCGCATCTGCATTCTGGAGACGACGTTCAATGGCCTTCGTTCCTTTCGACGATCGTGACGGCTGGATATGGATGGATGGCGATTTCGTGTCCTGGAGAGACGCAAAGACGCACGTTCTGACCCATGCGCTGCACTATGGTTCGTCGGTGTTCGAGGGTGAGCGTATGTACGCGGGCGAAATCTTCAAGCTGACCGAGCATTCCGAGCGCCTGGCCCGGTCGGCGAACCTTCTGGACTTCGACCTGCCGTACAGCGTGGCCGAGATCGACCAAGCCTGCAAGGAAACCTGCGACAGGATGGGCCTGTCGGACTGCTACGTCCGGCCGGTGGCCTATCGCGGGCCCGAGCAGGTCAGCGTGACCGCCGGCGCCACCAGGATCCACGTCGTCATCGCGGTCTGGGACTGGCCCAGCTATTTCGACGCCGAGACCAAGGCGAAGGGCATCCGGCTGGAATGGGCCAAATGGCGCCGTCCGGACCCGGCCACGGCGCCGTCGGCGGCCAAGGCGGCGGGCCTGTACATGATCTGCACCCTGTCCAAGACTGCGGCGGAGAAGCGCGGATATGCCGACGCCATGATGCTGGATTGGCGCGGCTATGTGGCCGAAGCGACGGGCGCCAACGTCTTCTTCGTGCAGGACGGCGTGATCCACACCCCGCCGATCGACGCCATCCTGGACGGCATCACGCGCCAGACGATCATCGCCATGGCAGAGGCGAAGGGCATCGAGGTCGTGGTGCGCCACATCCGCCCGGAAGAGCTGTCGGGCTTCACCGAGTGCTGGCTGACCGGCACGGCGGCCGAGGTGACGCCGGTGAGCGAGATCGGCGAATATCGCTTCACGCCGGGCGCGGTGACGCTGGGCCTGATGGAGGACTATGCGCGACTGGTGCGGCGTCAGGGCTGAGGCCATGCGGGCCCCAGCCCTGCGGTTTCAGGCCGAGACCGGTCGGCGACGACGCCGGACCGCCCACCAGGTGACGCCGGCGATGGCGGCCACGGGCAGCAGGATGGAGCCCGCCGTGATCAGGAAGGCCAGCATGCCCATCGACAGGCCGAACGCGTCCTGAAGCGCCTGGATCACCGGCCGGGTCGGGCTGTCGGCGGCCAGGGCGCCGCCCTGGCGGTAGTCGACGGTCAGGGTGGCCGTGCGCACGCGCGTGTCCAAACGGCGGGCCTCGGCCGCGAAGTCGTCCTGGCGACGCCGCAGCTCGGCCAGTTCCTGTTCGATCTCCAGTCGCTGGGCCAAGGTCCCGCCGCGGCGAGACTGCAGGTCGCGGATGCGGGCGGCCAGGTCCGTCTCGGTGCGCACGCCCTGCTGGGCGGCGTCGATGCCGGCGGTCAGGTCCTCGCCCTCGGTGACGGCGGTCTCGAGCTGACCTCCGGCGTCGCGTGCGTCGGCGGCCAGATCCGCGCGGAAACGATTGATCCAGTCAGGCTGGCCGCGCAGCTCCAGCCGCCCACTGGGTCGGCGTGAGGCCCAGTCGGCCTGGGCCGAGACCACCTGGCAGAAGCCGGGCCCGGCCGAGGCGCAGGCCAGCTCGTGGCGGCTCATCAGCTCCGCGCCGCGGTCGCGCGGAACGGACAGCGCATAGACGAAACCATAGGCGATGCGGGCCACCGGTGCGGGCGCCGAAATGGGGGGCGGGACCGCGATTGCGGCCGGGCCGGCCGTAGTCGCCGACACCTCCGGCGCCGCGGCCGCCGAGTTTGTGGCCGCCTCCTCCGCAGCGTGATCTCGCCCAGCCGGCGAACAGCCGGCCAGCACCGTACAGCCCGCGGCGACGAGCCAGAATCCCTTGCGAGTCATCGTCTTCTCCCTGTCCCGTGCCGATCACGGTTTCGTGATGGCGCGCCTGGATCGGGCCGGATTCAGGGCGGGGAGACAGCGGAAGCGGGGCCGTTTGCGCGCGCTTTGATGGCCGAGTTCACCACCTGAGGGCGAAGCGGCCGACCACCCCGCCCAGCGCGGCCACGGCGGCGACGCCGAGCGTGTACCAGGCGGCGACGAAGGCGGCGGTGGCTTCGGGGCAGTGCAGGCCGTAGGCGGTGGCGGCCAGGGCGCCGGTCAGGGCGCCCATGGCGGCGCCGGACAGGGCCGGCCGCGTCGGGGCCAGGCGCCGGGCCGACAGCCAGACCAGGGGCGCGGCGGCCAGGGCGGCCATGACGATGTTGCGGCTGCATTCGCGCCAGCTCCATCCCAGCAGATCGTCCAGCCGCAGCTCGGGCGGCAGGCGCAGCAGTTCGACCGCGCCGGCGACCGCCGCCACCCCGACGACGCCCGCCACGGCCAGCGCGGGGAGCCGGGCCGCCGCCCCCGGCCGGCCCAGCCGATCGACCCACCACAGGGCCGCGCCGGCGAGGGCGACGGTGTAGGCGGCCTTGAGCCAGAAGGTCGGACCTTGGACCGCTTCGGCCAGATCGCTGCGCGGGCCCAGCGTAACGAGGACGAGGGCGGCTGATGCCGCGACGGCCAGCAGCAGCCACGGCAGGCCGGGGCGGGCCGGGCGGGCGGGCTCCAGTCCCAAAGCCAGGGCCTCGATAAGGTCGTCGGTCTTCATGGACGCACGCTCACTCTCTCCATCAGGGCTTTCAGCCCTCGATGCACGCTGACCTTGGCCGCGCCTTCCGTCATCCCGTGCCGCTCGGCCGCCTCGGCCATGCTGAGACCGTGAACGCGCACGTCCTCGATCAGTCGGCGTTGCCGGACGGGCAGCAGCGACAGCACCCGCGACAGGTCGCGGCGCACGGCCCCGTCCTCGACCGTGTGATCGCCCGCCGGGTCGCCCGCGGCCTCGAGCGGCGCGGTCGGACGACGCGCCTCGCGCCGCACGCCGTCGATCATTTTGTGGCGCGCGACGGCATGCACCCAGGCGGTGAAGGGCAGGGCGGGGTCATAGGTGGCCCGCTTGGCGTGCACGACGATCAGGGTCTCCTGGATCAGATCTTCGACATCGACCCGGTCGCCCATCCGTCGGCGGAAGAAGGCGCCCAGCGGGGCGCGAAGTTCCGACAGCAGGGCGCGCCAGGCCGCGGCGTCGCCGTTCAGGCCGCCGATCATCAACGCCTTGAGATGGGCTTCCCGTTCGATCACGCCGTGCCCGACTACGCCTTTTGACGGGGCGAGGTTACAGGCCCGGCGGGGGATGGCGACGAGATTCTTTTTCGAGCGGCGCCGTAACCGCCGGCGGCGATTCACCGAACTTCTCCTCGACCCGCCGGTGAGCGGGCGCCCCTCGAAGGAGACACCCTATGAAGACCCTGACCCTGACCACCGCCGCCGGCGTCGCCCTGGCCGGCCTGACCGCCGGCGGCGCCTTCGCCGCCCCGACGACCTCGGCCGCTGTGCTGCAGGACGCTCAGAAGGAACGCTGCTACGGCGTGTCGCGCGCCGGCCAGAACGACTGCGCCGCCGGCCCCGGCACCTCCTGCGCCGGCACCTCGACCCGCGACTGGCAAGGCAACGCCTGGAAATACGTCGCCAAGGGCACCTGCACCCAGATCCAGACCCCGCGCGGCGCCGGCTCGCTGACCGTCATCGCCAACCGCTGATCCCGGCGATGACCTCCCGACCGACCGCCGCCCCGGGCCCCCACGCGGATTTCCCCTCCGCCGGCGTGGGTCTCAAGCCGCAGCACTATGCGGATGCGCTGGCCCATGCGGCGGCCGGTCGGGACCCCGGCCTGTGGTTCGAGGTTCACCCCGAGAACTACATGGTCGCGGGCGGGCCGCGCCTGAAATGGCTGGAGGCGATCCGCGCCGAGTCGCCGCTGTCGCTGCACGGCGTGGGTCTGTCGCTCGCGGGGCCGGAGCGGCCGGACCGCGAGCATCTGGCGCGGTATCGGGCGCTGATCGACCGCTACCGGCCGTTCGTCGTGTCCGAGCACCTGGCCTGGTCGCGGGCGGACGGCGTCTACATGCCCGACCTGCTGCCCGTGCCGCGCACCGACGCGACCCTGACGCTGATGGTCGAACACGTCGTCGAGGCGCAGGAGGCGCTGGGTCGGCGGCTGCTGATCGAGAATCCCAGCGCCTATTTGGCCTTGGACCACGACTGGGACGAGGTGGACTTTCTGGTCGAACTGGCGCGGCGCAGCGGATGCGGCCTGCTGATCGACGTCAACAATGTTCATGTCTCGGCGCACAACATGGGCGGCGACGCCGACGTCTGGATCGACCGGGTTCCCGCCGATCTGGTCGGCGAGATCCATGTGGCGGGTCATCGGCCGGACCCCAACATCGGTCCGGCGCTGCTGATCGATTCGCATGACGCGCCTGTGGATGCGGCCGTTTGGGCCCTGCACGCGCGTCTGGTGGATCGGATCGGACCGCGCCCGACGCTGCTGGAACGGGACGGCGAGGTTCCGGCGTTCGACGCCCTGATGGCCGAGCGGGCCATGGCGCAGTCAGCCTTGAACGCGGCGACGCTGGAGGTCGCGGCGTGACCGACTTTCATGCGAAGTTCCTGGCGACCCTCCGCCGTCCCGAGATCGAGGGACCTACGGCGGTCTATGCCAACGGCGTGATCCTGGGCGCGGTTCGGGCCCTGGAAGACAACTATCCGACGATCGTGACCATGCTGGGCGACGAGGCCTTCGAGGCCGCGGCCGTCCAGCATGTGCGCGCCCATCCGCCGACCGATCCGGTGCTGGCGCTGTATGGCGCGGATTTCCCCGACTGGCTGGCGCGGTTCACGCCGTTCGCGGACTGGCCGTGGCTGGGGCCTGTGGCTCGGCTGGATCGAGCCTGGACCGAGGCGCATCTGGCGCCCGACGCGCCGGTTCTGACCGTCCGCGACCTGTCGGCCGCCGGCATGGCGGCCATGGCCCGGCCGCTGGCGCTTCATCCCAGCCTGCGGGTGTTCCTGTTCGACTGGACCGCGCCGTCGCTGTGGCGCGCGCATCGCGACCGGCCGGTCGGCGATCTGGTCTGGGACCGCCGCACCGAGGGGCTGGCCATTTGGCGGCCCGACGACGTGGTGCTGCATCGCGCCCTGACGCCGGACGAGCACGCCCTGCTGATCGACTGCGGTCGCGGCCGGCCGCTGGCCGTGGCCATGACCGCGGTCGCCGCCCGCGGCGTGGACGCGTCAGCCCTGGTTTCCGGCCTGGTTCAGGCCGGCCTCTTCACCCCCGATCCGACGGAGACCCCATGACCGCCATTCGCGCCCTGCACCAGCGCCTGACCCAGGCCGTGCCCGAAGCGCCTATCGCCCTGCTGATGCGGCTGGGCATCGCAGCGCCCTTTCTGCTGTCCGGGCGGACCAAGGTGGAGGGTCTGCTGACCCTGACCGACACCACCTTTTTCCTGTTCCAGGAAGACTATCGCCTGCCCTTCCTGGCGCCGGAGCCGGCGGCCTATCTGGCGACCTATGCCGAGCATCTGTTCCCGATCCTGATCATCCTGGGCCTGGCCACGCGTCCGGCGGCCATCGCCCTGCTGGCGATGACCCTGGTGATCCAGCTGTTTGTGGTGCCCACGGGCTGGCCGACGCACCTGCTGTGGGCGGGGCCGCTGGTCTATCTGATCGCGCGCGGGCCCGGGCCGTGGAGCCTGGATCGCCTGCTGAAGCTGGAATGAGGCTTCACCCGCGCGCGACGCGCACCACGACGTCGTCGACCTGAACCCCGCCGCGTTCGACCACCAGGTTCTGATAGCTGCGCTGGCCGTCGATGGTCTGGGTGCGGACGTCGGCGACGTCGACGGCGTAGCGGCGCCGCACGTACTGGGTCAGCTCGCCGGCGGTGATCATGTCGTCGCCGTCGGCGTTGGCCTCTCCGCCCAGGCCGGTGCGCAGGAAGTGGGACAGATAGCCGCCCGCCTGGAACTTGCCGGCGACCTGGCTGGTCAAATCCTCTTCCGACGAGAACATGCCCATGATCCCGGGGCGGGTCACCACGTTGCGGGCGAAGCCGCCGGAGAAGCAGCTGTCCATGACGATCATGGCCAGGCGGGCGTCCACGCCGGCGAACATCTCGCCCATTTCCGCGTCGCTGATCTGGCCGTCGACCATGACGATGGTCTCAGTCATGCCGTCCGGCTCGAACGGGCTGACGACGCCGCGGTTCTGGGCCCCGTGGCCGGAGTAGAAGAACAGGAAGATGTCGTCGGGCCCCGCCTGTGCGGCGACCTGGGCGAAGGCGGCCTTGACCCCCGCGACGGTCGCTTCGGCGTCGGTCAGGACGATGCTGGCGGGGTTGAGCAGGCCGTCGCGCCGTAGATCCTCGGACAGCTTGATCGCGTCCTCGTCCGTGTAGGGCAGGTTGGACGAATAGCCCTGATAGTCCGAGATGCCGACCATGACGGCGAAGATGCGCGGGCCGCCCGGCACTCCCGCCTGACGCGGCGTGCCCAGGCTGAGGCCGGCCGTCAGTCTATAGGGGCCGGTTTCGCCGCCGCCGTACGAGCTGACGGCGACGTCGTAGGTCCCGTCCTGGGGAAGGACGAAGTCGATGCGGCTGTTCGTGCCGTCCGGCCCGTCGTCGTTGTTTTCGGAGAGGTCGCCAGGTCCGAGCAGGAACAGGTTGGTGTCGAAGGCGTCGCTCTCGGCCGTCAGGGCGATGCGCGTGCCGCGGCGGCCGGTGAACTGGTACAGGTCTACGAACTGCCCCTCGTCCAGTGTCTCGTCGCCGGGCGCCAGCGAGCCCTGACGCACGACGCCGTCCTCGAAGGCGGCCAGGGTGGTGGAAGCGCCGGTGGGCGCGGCCTCCTCGCCCGCGCGGTCGATCGCCAGGACGAAGTCTCCGGTTTCGCCGGGTTCGAAGCTGGTGGCGACAAGCTGATATTCGCCGTCGGCGGGCAGGGTGACGATCAGGCGGCTGTTGGTGCCGTCCTCGCCGCTCTCGTCGTCGTCGTTGGCGGCGGAGAACTCGCCCGGGCCGACCAGGAAGACGTAGGGGTCGAAACCGCCGGAGCGCAGGCGGATGTCCAGACGGTCGCCCGCGCGGCCGGTCAGGGCATAGGCCCGCATGTACTCGCCCGAGCGCAGAGTGGCGTCGCCGTCGCCCAAGCTGCCGGAGAGGCTGTCGCCTGGCGCGATGGAGGCCGAGGTCGTCAGGACAGGGGCGGGGGCGACGTCATCCCCGGGTCGAGAGAGAGTCAGGCCGTATTCGCCGGTCTCGTCGGCCTGATAACTGGTGGCGTAGATGCGCACTTCGCCGTCGGCCGGCATGACGAACTCCAGCCGGCTGTCGATCGAACCGCGTCCGGGCTCATCGTCGTTGTCGGCCTCCAGGTCCGTGCCGCGCACGAGCAGATAAGGGTCGAAGGCCCCGGAGTTCAGGCGCACCTCGTAGGTCTGGCCAGGCTGGCCCCGGAAGGTCCAGCGGTCGACGAACTCGCCCGCGTCCAGGCGGTCGTCGCCCAGCGCCAGCCGCCCCGCGCCGGTCTGGCCCAGCTGGATGTCGCCGCCGCCTTCCAGACCCGATCCGGGACCGGCGCCTTCGACCACGCTGATCAGATATTCGCCGCTCTCGCCCGGCTCGTAGCTGGTGGCGCTGATGCGGTAGAGGCCGTCGGCGGGCAGGCGCACGGTGATGCGGGCGTTGGCCTCGCCGGTCGCGCGGTCGTCGTTCCATTCGGACAGGCCGCCGGGCCCGCGCAGCATCAGATAGGAGTCGACCTCGGTCGAGCTCATGTTGATCGTGACCTGTTGGCCGGCTCGCCCCTGGAAGGTCCAGACGTCGACGTATTCGCCGGAATCCAGACGCTGGTCGCCGTCGCGCAGGCTGCCGGCCGCCTCGCCGCCGACCGACAGGCGTTGCTGGGCCCGGGCCTCGCCTCCCGCCAGCGTCAACGCGGCCAAGGCCGCGGCGACGGTCATGAAGATGGTGCGGACGGTGCGCATCGACGGCTCCCCCAAGCTGTGCGGAACGACGCTACTCCAGTCGCGGGCCGGGTGGAAAGCGGACGGAATCTGACGACCCTTGCCAAGCGCCGGGATGCGGCGCTCTAAGGCGAAGTCGCCTTTCGGGAGGGGCCGCGCCGCATGTTCTCCACGCTGAACGCTCAGGCCCTTTTGGGCGTCGTCTTCGTGATCGCCGCCTGCTGGCTGCTGTCGGAAAACCGGAAGCGGTTTCCGTGGCGGCTGGCGCTGGGCGCCGTGGCGGTGCAGGCGGGGCTGGTGCTGGCCCTGTTCGCCATCCCGGGCTCGCAGGGCGTGCTGGCGGCCATCACCGGGGCGGTGGACGGCTTGGCGCGCGCGACCAACGAGGGGGCCAAGTTCGTCTTCGGCTATCTGGCCGGCGGCGACCAGCCGTACGGCGTGACCGACGAGGGGGCGCTGTTCACCTTCGCCTTTCAGGTGCTGCCGCTGATCCTGGTGATCTCGGCGCTGTCGGCCCTGTTGTGGCACTGGAAGATCCTGAAATGGATCACCTATGGCTTCGGCCTGTTGTTCCAGCGGACGATGGGGCTGGGCGGGGCGTCGGCGCTGGCGGTCGCGGCCAACATCTTTCTGGGCATGATCGAGAGCCCGATCGTGATCCGGGCCTATCTGGACAAGCTGACCCGGTCCGAGATCTTCCTGATGATGGTGGTCGGACTGGCCACCGTCGCCGGATCGACGATGGTGGCCTATGCCGCCATCCTGTCGCCGGTGCTGCCCAATGCGGCGGGGCATGTGCTGGTGGCTTCGATCGTCTCGGCGCCCGCCGGGGTGCTGCTGGCGCGCATCCTGATCCCGGAGACGCCGGGCGAGGGAGGGGAGGTGGCCGATTATCGCTCCACGCTGAAATACGACAGCGGCATCGACGCTCTGGTGAAGGGCACGGCGGATGGCCTGATGGTGGTGCTGAACATCTCGGCCGTGCTGATCGTCTTCGTGGCGCTGGTGGCTCTGGTGAACGTCATGCTGGGCGGGTTCTGGCTGTTCGACGGCCCGGTGACGGTGGAGCGGGTGCTGGGCTGGCTGTTCATGCCGATCGCCTGGCTGACGGGGGTCGAGTGGTCCGAGGCCGGGATCGCCGGGCGGCTGCTGGGCGTGAAGCTGACGCTGACGGAGTTCGTGGCCTTCATCCAGCTGGGCGCCGTGCCTGAGGGCGAGATCAGCGAGCGGACGCGGATGCTGATGACCTATGCCCTGTGCGGCTTCGCCAACATCGGCTCGGTGGGGATCACGGTGACGGGCCTGTCGGTGCTGATCCCCGAGCGCCGGCAGGAGGTGCTGGGCATGGTGTGGAAGGCGCTGTTCGGCGGCTTCATGGCGACGGTGATGACGGCGTCGGTCGTGGGGGCCATGCCCATGGGAGTTTTCGGGTCATGAAGCTGTTCACCTCCCAACGCGCGCCGAATCCGCGCCGGGTCCGCTGGGTCATGGCCGAGAAGGGCCTGACCGACGTCGAGATGGTCGAGGTCGATCTGCTGTCGGGTCAGCACCGCACGGCGGAGTATCGGGCCAAGGTGGGCGTGCCGCACGTGCCGGCGCTGGAACTGGACGACGGCACGACGATCTCGGAATCCGTGGCCATCTGCCGCTATCTGGAGGCAATGCATCCTGAGCCGAACCTGTTCGGCCGCGACGCGCGCGAGCAGGCGGTGATCGAGATGTGGACCCGCCGGTGCGAGATCTATCTGGCCAATCCCATGATGCTGAACGTGCGCTTCAGCCACCCGGCGCTGGCCGCGCTGGAGACGCCCCAGCCCCACGTGGCCGAATGGAGCCGGGTCGGCGCCGAGAAGTTCATGAAGACGCTGGACCGCCGCCTGGCCGACCACGAATGGATCGCCGAGGATCGGTTCACCATCGCCGACGTCGTGGCCGTGGTCGGCCTGGATTTCGCGCGGCTGATCAAATACCGGCCGCCGGCGGAGCTGGAGAACCTGGCCCGCTGGCTGGAGGCGTGCCGCGCGCGGCCGGCGGCGGAGGCGGGGATCCGGGATTGATGCGACGACCGAGCTAAGCTAACTTAGCTAGATGACCGTCACCGCCAACATTCACGAAGCCAAGACGACGCTGTCCAAGCTGATCGCGCGCGCCCTGGCCGGCGAAGAGGTCGTCATCGCCAAGGCGGGCAAGCCGTTGGTCACCCTGACGCCGGTGGTCGCAAAGCCGGTCGTCGATCGGGCGTCGATCTTCGGAAAGTATCGCGGGAAAATGATCCTGTCCGATGACTGGGAAGAGTCGCCCTTCGACGCCGATATGCACCGTAAGTGGTACGGTGAAGATCCGCCGGAGCAGGCAAATGCCGCCGAAGACGGCAAACCCTTCGAGCCGGAATGAGGCTGCTGCTCGACGCCAACATCGTGATCTGGTCGTTGACGAAGCCCGAACGCCTTCGGCCGGCCGTGCGCGACGAAATTCGCAGCGGCGGCAACGAAGTTTTCGTCAGCACCGCCTCTCTTCTTGAAATCACGTCCAAGGCCTCCAGCGGGCGCTTGATCTTCGACGACGAGATGTTGGCGGACATCGAAGACCTATCGACCTGGCTGCCGGTGTCGGCCGCTCATGCATTGCAAGTGCGTGAACTGCCCCGCATCCATGCGGATCCGTTCGATCGCGTCATCGTCGCCCAGGCCATGGTCGAGGGCCTGACCCTGGTCACCGGCGACCGCCTGCTGGCGGAGTATGGCGTTTCCGTTCTGCTGACCTGATCAACTTCTCGGCGTGAATTTCCGGATGACGCCGGAGAAGGTCATCAACACGCGGTCGCCGGTGGTGATCTGGCCGCGAGCGAATATCAGGCTCTTGCCGGCCTTGACGACCTCGCCGGTCGCCTCGATCAGCTCGCCCACATAGGCGCCGTCGATGAAGGTGGAGTCCAGCGAGACGGTCACGCCCGAGGCTCCCTCCATCTCCTGATAGGCGGTTTGGAACAGGGCGATGTCGGCGAAGGTCATCAGGCAGCCGCCGTGCATGCGGTTCCCGGCGTTCATATGCTTGGGCTCGGCGCGGAAGGCGCAGCGCATGCGGCCGTCGGGATCGGGGCGGAAGTAGAAGGGGCCGACCACCTGGTCGAAGGTGCCGTGCAGGTCATAGGTTCGCCAGCCGGCGAACTCGCCCTCGGCGACGGTGATCTTGGCGACCATGAGGGTCCTTTCGGGGCGGGCCGGGGGGAGCCGGCGAAAAAATAGAGTCGATCGAGTCGATAGAGTCGAAAAGGGAACGAGCGTCGCCCGAAAATTTCGAGTGCACATCGTGCACATTCGGCGGCTCGAGACGCGCTCGACGATCATTATAGCCGCAGTCGCGAGGGGCGACGGAAACCGGCGGCGCTTTTTTCTTTCGCGCCGATGCGGGATAGAGGCGCGATGAGCGACCCGATCGAAACCGAGATCTTCGACCTTCTGGCCAAGCGCGACCCCGGCAAGAGCATCTGCCCGTCCGAAGTGGCCAAGATCATCGCGCCCGACCGCTGGCAACGGGAGATGGGCAAGGTCCGCGCCGTGGCGACCGGGCTGGCGCGCCAGGGCCGGCTGGTGATCACCAAGAAGGGCAAGCCGGTGAACCCGGAGGCGTTCAAGGGCGTGATCCGGCTGAAGCTGCCGGACCCAAACTCGCCCGCTCATCCCGGCGAAGGCCGGGATCCAGAGCTTTTGTAGAGACTCGGGGGTCGGCCGTGCGCGAGATCGGCGGGAGCGGATTGCTCAAAGCACTGGGTCCCGGCTTTCGCCGGGATGAGCGGATTCTCTTGATCGCATCAGCCGCGCTGGCGCTGGCGGGCTGCGCGTCGCCGCGGGTGCAGGAGCCGCTGGCCCCGCCGGCGGGGTTCGCCGGTTCAAGGGTCGAGGCGGACGCTTTCGTGGTGCGCGACGGGGCGCGGCTGGCGATGCGCAGTTGGGCGCCGCTGGACCGGCCGCCGGACGTCGTGATCGTGGCCCTGCACGGGGTGAACGACAGTTCGGCGGCGTGGCGGCTGGCCGGTCCCTGGTGGGCCGAGCGGGGCGCGGCGACCTATGCCTATGACCAGCGGGGCTTCGGGCGGTCGCCGGGGCGGGGCGTGTGGCCCGGCGACCTGATTCAGGACGATCTGCGCGACGTGGTCGATCTGGTTCGAGCGCGTCATCCGGGGCTGCCGGTGGTGGTGGTGGGCGAGAGCATGGGCGGGGCGGTGGGGATCGCCGCCTTCGCTTCGGATGATCCGCCCCAGGCCGACCGGCTGGTGCTGCTGGGGCCCGCCGTCTGGGGGTGGTCCAGCCAGAACCTGTTGAACCGGACTTCGCTGTGGGTCACGGCGCGCGTGGCGGGGTCGTACGCCGTGGAGCCCCCGGAGTGGGCGACGCGGGACGTGCTGGCCTCAGACAACTGGATTGAACTGATCCGGAGCGGCCGCGATCCGGCCTTCGTCAGGGCGACGCGCTTCGACGTCCTGCACGGGCTGGTCGATCTGATGGAGGTCGCCGCGCGCGATCTGGGACGGACGGGCTTGCCGACGTTGCTGCTGTACGGGGCGCACGACGACCTGGTGCCCAAGCCGGCGATGCGCCGGGCGCTGGAGCGGGCGGGGGATGCGCCCGACCTGCGCACCGGCTGGTACGCCGAGGGGCGGCACATTCTGAACCGGGATCTGCAGGCCACGGTGGTGTTCGCCGACGTGCTGGCCTTCGCGCGCGACCCGTCCGCGCCCCTGCCGTCAGGCGTCCCCGAGGTGCTGCCCCGCCTTCGGTCGCGGTGACGTGAGGGAAGGGCGCCTTGTTCCGGGCCCAAGACCCGCGTATGGGCCCCGCAACAAAAATACCCAGGAAAGGCTCGCACAGGGCATGACGCTGTTCGATTCCCCTTCGTTCGCGAACCACGAAGGCATCCACGCCTTCACGGACGAAAAGACCGGCCTCAAGGCGATCGTCGCGGTGCACTCGACCGCGCGCGGCCCGGCCGTCGGCGGCACGCGGATGTGGAACTACAGCTCCGCGGCCGAGGCGCTGGAGGACGTTCTGCGCCTGTCCAAGGGCATGAGCTACAAGAACGCGGTCGCCGACCTGGAGATGGGCGGCGGCAAGTCGGTCATCATCGGCGACTCCAAGACCCAGAAGACGCCCGAGCTGTTCCGCGCCTTCGGTCGCGCGGTGGATCAACTGGGTGGAACCTATTACGCGGCCGAGGACGTGGGCGTGTCGGTCGAGGACATCACCCAGGCGCGGACCCAAACCGAATACGTGGTCGGCCTGTCGGGCGGCAAGGAAGGCTCGGGCGATCCCAGCCCCGTGACCGCCGAGGGCGTGTATCGCTCGACGCTGCTGGCCGCGCGCCGGCTGTGGAAGCAGGACGATCTGACCGGTTTGACCATCGCGGTGCAGGGCATCGGCCACGTCGGCGGCTATCTGGCGGACAAGCTGCACGCCGCGGGCGCCAAGCTGATCGTGACCGACGTGAACGTGCCGCTGCTGGAAGAGGTCGCGGCCCGGACCGGCGCCCAGATCACAGCTCCGGACGCCATCTATGACGTGAAGGCCGACATCTATGCGCCATGCGCGCTGGGCGCGACGCTGAACCCGCGGACGCTGGACCGTCTGACGGTCAAGGCGGTGGTCGGCGCGGCCAACAACCAGTTGGCGACGCCGGAGATCGGGAACATCCTGTTCGAGCGCGGCGTGCTGTACGCGCCCGACTACGTCGCCAATGGCGGCGGCATCATCAATGTGGCGTCTGAGCTGAAAGCCCGCCAGACGGGCGGCGCTTACGATCCGGCCTGGGTCGAGGGCAAGCTGAGCCGCCTGATGGAGACGCTGGAAGAGGTGCTGGACCGCTCCGCATCGGAAGGGCGTCCCACGCACGAGATCGCCGACGCGATCGCCGAAGCGCGCATTCAGAAGGCGGCGGAGTTGAAACTGGCGGCGTAGTCTTCTTTCCCTCCCCTTCGGGGGAGGGAGGGCGGCGCAGCCGCCAGGGTGGGGCAGGGTTGCACACACCCCACCCGATCGCTTCGCGATCTGCCCTCCCCTGAAGGGGAGGGAAAATGCGAGCCCGACTTAACGCCGCATTTACCACGCTCCCGGCAGTTTCTGCCTAGCGGGCGCGTTCGGATGTCCCGCCGGTGGTTCAGGGCGGGTGCGCGTGGGCGGCTTCACGGCGGCGGTGCAGAGATTCGGGATCGGTCGCCTGGCGGCGGTCCTCGGCGTGGCGGCGGGCGTCGCGGCGGTGCTGGTCGCCGTCATGATGCGCATCGGCCAGGCGCCGGACGCCCTGCTGTATTCCAACCTGGACCTGCGCGAGGCGTCGGAGATCACGACGGCGCTGGATTCCGCCGGGATCAAGCATTCCGCCAAGGGCGACGGCTCGACCATCTTCGTCAGCCGCGACGAGGTCGGCACGGCGCGCATGCTGCTGGCCGGCAAGGGCCTGGTGACCCAGGGGTCGGTCGGATACGAAATCTTCGACGAGCAGTCGGTGCTGGGCCAGACGGAGTTCCAGCAGAACCTGAACGCCAAGCGCGCGCTGGAAGGCGAGCTGGCGCGGGACATCATGTCCCTGCGCGGGGTGTCGATGGCGCGGGTGCGCATCGCCCTGCCGGAGCGGGCGCTGTTCCAGGCGGACGCGGCGGAGCCGACGGCCTCGGTCGTGGTCGGCCTGGGCGGGCGCGAGATGACGGCAGAGAACGTGCGGGCCATCCGCAACCTGGTCGCCTCGGCGGTGCCGAACCTGAAACCGAACCGCGTCACGGTCGTGGACGACATGAACCGCACCCTGGCCGCGGGCGGCGAGGACGACGGCTTCGGCGCAGGCGCGGAGCAGGCCAAGGCCGGCACCGAGCGTCAGCTGCAGGCGCGGATCATGGACATCGTCGAGGGCGTGGTCGGCCCTGGCGCGGCACGGGTGCAGGTGACCGCCGAGATCGACCACAGCCGGCAGACGACGCAGGAGCTGCGCTACGATCCCGACGGGCAGGTGGTGCGCTCGACGGCCACCAACGGCTCGACGGCCCAGGACACCAGCGCGCAGTCGCTGGGCGGGGCCACGGCGACGGAGAACATCCCCGGCGGCGAGGGCCCCGAGGCGGCGCAGGTCGGGTCCAGCCAGCAGGACACGTCCGAGACGATCAACTACGAGATTTCCAACACCACCACGACCACGGTGAAGGAGCCGGGCGAGGTTCGCCGCTTGGCCGTCGCCGTGGCCGTCGACGGCAAGTGGACGCCCGGCGCCGACGGCGCGGAGGCGACCTATGCCGCCCGCACGCCCGAGGAGATCGCGCAGATCAAGGCTCTGGTGGGCGCGGCGGTGGGCATCGACGAGACGCGGGGCGACAAGCTGGAGGTGACCAACGTCCGGTTCGACCGCGCCGCACTGCCGGACGGCGGGACCGAGGGCGGCGGCGGCATGTTCGACTTCGGCAAGAACGACGTCATGCGCGGCGTCGAGCTGCTGATCCTGCTGATCACGGGCATCCTGCTGATCTTCTTCGTGCTGCGGCCGCTTTTGAAGGCGGCGACCGGCGGCGGCGGGGCGCAGGCGCTGGGCGCCCCGGCCCTGCCCGGCGGGCCGGGCGTGACGCAGTTGCAGACGGTCACCATCTCCGGCGGCGGCGGGATCGCGGGCCAGCTGACCGGACCGACCGAGATGGAGCAGCGCCTCGACATCGCGCGCATCGAGGGACAGGTGAAGGCGTCGTCGGTGCGCAAGGTCGCCGACTTCGTCGAGAAGCACCCGGAGGAATCGACGTCCATCCTGCGCAGCTGGGTGCATGAAGGCTGATGGCCAGGCTGCTGACCAAGAAGGCCGCGGTCGAGGACGTCCGCAAGCTGACGGGGCCGGAGAAGGCCGCCGTGATCCTGCTGTCGCTGGGCGAGGATCACGTCCGCCTGTGGCAGGGGCTGGACGAGGACGAGATCAAGGAAATTTCCCAGGCGATGGCCAGCCTGGGCACCGTCACCTCGGCGGTGGTCGAGGAGCTGTTGCTGGAGTTCGTCTCCGGCATGAGCGGCTCGGGCGCCGTCATGGGCAGTTTCGAACAGACCCAGAAGCTGCTGACCGCCTTCATGCCGCCGGATCGCGTCGACGCGATGATGGAGGAGATCCGCGGGCCCGCCGGGCGGACCATGTGGGACAAGCTGGGCAATGTGAACGAGGCGGTTCTGGCGAACTACCTCAAGAATGAATACCCCCAGACGGTCGCGGTGGTGCTGTCGAAGATCAAGCCGGACCATGCGGCGCGGGTGCTGACCAGCCTGCCCGAGGACTTCGCCCTGGAGTGCGTGCAGCGGATGCTGCGCATGGAGCCGGTGCAGCGCGAGATCCTGGACAAGATCGAGCAGACGCTGCGGACCGAGTTCATGTCGAACCTGGCGCGGACGTCGAAGCGCGACAGCCACGAGATGATGGCCGACATCTTCAACAGCTTCGACCGCCAGACCGAGGCGCGATTCATCGGCGCGCTGGAAGAGCGCAACCGCGAGGCGGCCGAGCGCATCCGGGCGCTGATGTTCGTGTTCGAGGACCTGGCCAAGCTGGACCCCGGCGGCATCCAGACCCTGTTGCGGGCGGTCGAGAAGGACCAGCTGGGCCTGGCCCTGAAGGGGGCGTCGGAGAGCCTGCGGGAGCTGTTCTTCTCCAACATGTCCGAACGCGCCGCCAAGATCATGCGCGAGGACATGGAGAGCATGGGGCCGGTGCGTCTGAAGGACGTCGACCAGGCGCAGATGACCATGGTTCAGGTCGCCAAGGACCTGGCCGCCAAGGGCGAGATCATGCTGGTCGGCCAGGGCGGCGACGACGAGTTGATCTACTGACATGAGCGCCGCCCGCCCCTTCGCCTTCGATCAGGAGTTCGCCGAAGACGGTCGGGTCGTTCGCGCGTCCGATTGGCGGCCCGCGCGCCGGGCCTATCTGCCGGCCGAGGTGGAGGCGCTCGTCGCCCAGGCCGCTGCCGAGGCGCGGGCCCAGGCGCTGGCCGAAGCGGAGGGCCAAAGGGCGGCCGCGCTGGCGGTGGTGGCCGACGCCGTGGCACGAGGCCTGCCGGCGTTGTCGGACGTGGCGGCGCGACATCGCGCGGAGTCGGCCGAGCTGGCTTTGGCCTGCGGGCGGACGCTGGCGTCCGCTGCGCTGGCCCGGTTCCCCGCCGGCGCCGTGACCGCCGCGCTGGAGGTGCTGGGGCGCGAGATCGAGGCCCAGGGACGGCTGACGATCCGCGCCGCCGGTCTGGACGAGGCGGCGCGTCGGCTGATCGAGGACGCCTGCGGCCAGGCGGGGCATGCCGGCGGCGTGGCCTTCCGCGACGATGGGTCCATGGCGCCCGCCGCCTTTGAACTGACCTGGGCCGACGGCCGCGCCGAGTTCGATCTGGACGCCGCCGCCGCCCGCCTGGCCGACGCCCTGCATTCCGCCCTGGCCGCCGAGGCCGGGCACGCCGAACCCCTTGATCTGGGAGCCTGACCATGGCCGCCGACCTGCCCCTCGAAGAGTTTCCCGACGGCACGGCGCTGACGCTGGCCGACGACATGACCGACAAGTCCGCCGCCGACCTGGCCCCGGTGTTCGACGTGCCGGTCAACATCGCCGCGGTGCTGGGCAAGTCGCACATGTCGGTGGCGCAACTGCTGAAGCTGGGCGCAGGCTCGGTGCTGGAGCTGGACCGCAAGGTCGGCGAGGCGATCGACATCTTCGTCAACAACCGACTGGTCGCGCGCGGGGAGGTGGTCGTGGTCGATGACCGGCTGGGCGTGACCATGACCGAAATCATCAAGACCGAGGACGCGGGCGCCTGAGCGGGCGTGATCGCAGGTAGGATTTTAAGGAGGACGACCCATGCGGCTTCTGGTGGTCGGCAGACTGAGCGGACAGCTCGCCACGGCGGTGAAGATGGCCATGGCGCACGGCGCCAAGGTGCAGCACGTCGAGCGTGGCGATCAGGCGACGGAACAGTTGCGCCGAGGGCAGGGCGCGGACCTGCTGATGGTCGATTGGCGCATCGACATCGCCGCCCTGATCGCGGCCAATGAGGCCGAGCGCATCTTCGTGCCGGTGGTCGCCTGCGGAGTGGACGCGGGGCCCGAGGATGCGGCGGCGGCCATCCGCGCGGGGGCCAAGGAGTTCATCCCCTTGCCGCCCGAGGCGGACCTGATCGCGGCGGTGCTGTCGGCGGTGGCCGACGACGAGCGGCCGATGATCTCGGCCGATCCGGCGATGAAGGCGGTCGTCCAGCTGGCCGACCAGGTGGCGCGGTCCGAGGCCTCGATCCTGATCACCGGCGAGAGCGGCGTGGGCAAGGAGGTGATGGCGCGCCATCTGCACCAGAAGTCCAAGCGGGCGGAGCGGCCGTTCATCAGCGTCAACTGTGCGGCGATCCCGGACAACCTGCTGGAATCCGAGCTGTTCGGTCATGAGAAGGGCGCCTTCACCGGCGCCGTGGCCCGCCGGATCGGCAAGTTCGAGGAGGCCGACGGCGGCACGCTGCTGCTGGACGAAATCTCCGAGATGGACGTGCGGCTGCAGGCCAAGCTGCTGCGCGCGATCCAGGAGCGGGTGATCGACCGCGTCGGCGGCGGCAAGCCGGTGCCGGTCAACATCCGCATCATCGCCACGTCCAACCGCGACCTGGCCAAGTCGGTGGCGGAAGGCGCCTTCCGCGAAGACCTGCTGTACCGGCTGAACGTCGTGAACCTGAAGCTGCCGGCGCTGCGCGAGCGACCGGCGGACGTGGTCGCCCTGGCCGACCATTTCGTGAAGAAATACGCCGCCGCCAACGGCGTGCCCGTGCGCCCCGTGTCCGAGGCGGCGCGGCGCGCCATCACGGGGCACCGCTGGACCGGCAATGTGCGCGAGCTGGAGAACGCCATGCACCGGGCGGTGCTGCTGGCGACGGGGGCGGAGATCGACGTCGATGCGATCCGCCTGCCCGACGGCCAGCCGCTGACGGGCGCGACCTATGACGCCGGCCCTGCCGGACGCGCGGCGCAGACGGCGGACGCCGTGTCGCGCGCGCAGGTGGGCCAGACGGTGGCGCAGATGGAGAAGGGACTGATCCTGGACACCCTGACCCACTGCCTGGGCAACCGCACCCATGCCGCCAACATCCTGGGCATTTCGATCCGGACCCTGCGCAACAAGCTGAACGAATACGCCGACGAGGGCACGGTCATCCCGGCGCCCCAGTCCGGCGTCGCCGCCGGCTATGCGGCCTGAAGGTGCCCCTCAGCATGGACCGCAGAAGCGTCCTGACCGGTCTGTCGGCGTTGGGCCTGACCGCCTGCGGCCGCGCCCCCGAGGCCCGGCCTGAACCCGCCCCGGCCGGACCTGAAGCCTTCGACCTTTCGGCGCTGGAGGCGCGCGACGGTGGGCGGTTGGGCTTCGTCGCGCACGATCTGGACTCGGGCAGAAGGCTGGCGTGGCGGGGCGAGGAGCGGTTCGTCTATTGCTCCACCTTCAAGATGTTCCTCGCCGCCGCGACCTTCCTGCGCGTGCAGGCGGGCGAGGAGCGGCTGGACCGGATGATCTCGGTCGCCCACGCCGACATGGTCAACCACGCGCCGGTCACTGAGCCGGCCATCGGCGCCGCCTTGAGCGTGGAAGCGCTGATGAAAGGCACGGTCGAGGTCAGCGACAACCCCGCGGCCAATCTGCTGCTCAAGGCCATGGGCGGGCTGGAGCCGATGCGAGCCTTCTATCGCGGGCTGGGCGACGCCGACACGACGGTCGATCGGTTCGAGCCCGAGATGAACCGGCTGGAAGGCGACAAGGACACGATCAAGCCGCTGTCGTCCGCCGCCAACGTGAAACGCCTGCTGATCGACGCCGACACGCCGCTTAGCGGACCGCATAAGGAGAAGCTGCTGCGCTGGATGATCGACACGCCGACCGGCCCGGCCCGGATCAGGGCCGGCGTGTCCGCGGGCTGGACGGTGGCGCACAAGACCGGCACGGGCGGGTATGGTCCGACCAACGACGTCGGCGTGCTGTATCCGCCGACCGGCGCGCCGGTGATCGTCGCCGCCTATCACCACGGCGCGCGGGAGACCGCGCCCGATCGGAACGAGGCCGTGCTCGCCGAGGCGACCCGCCTGGCGCTGAGGAAGCTGGGCTGCGGATGACCGACGCCCCCGGCCTGATGCGCGACGGCATGGCCCGGCCGACGGGGCGCGAGATGCGCGGCTGGTTCGCGCGCGGCGAGGTGTTCATGGCGGCCGGCGTGATCGGCATCGTCATGCTGCTGATCCTGCCGATCCCCAGCTTCCTGCTGGATCTGCTGCTGGCGATCTCGCTGGTGTCCAGCGTGCTGATCCTGATGACGGCGTTGCTGATGAAGCGGCCGCTGGATTTCGCCATCTTCCCGACGGTGCTGCTGGTCTCGACCCTGTTCCGGCTGGGCCTGAACCTGGCCTCGACGCGGCTGATCCTGAGCCACGGCCACGAGGGCACCGACAGCGCCGGAGCGGTCATCCAGTCGTTCGGCAGCCTGATGATGGGCGGCAGCTTCATCATCGGCATCATCATCTTCACCATCCTGCTGGTGGTGAACTTCGTCGTCATCACCAAGGGATCGACCCGCATCGCCGAGGTTTCGGCGCGGTTCACCCTGGATTCCATGCCGGGCAAGCAGATGGCGATCGACGCGGACCTGTCGTCCGGTCTGATCGACGAGGATCAGGCCAAGCTGCGCCGCAAGGAACTGGAGCAGGAATCGACCTTCTTCGGGGCCATGGACGGCGCGTCCAAATTCGTGCGGGGCGACGCCGTGGCGGGCCTGATCATCACCGCCATCAACGCCATCGGCGGCATCCTGATCGGCGTGCTGTCGCACGGCATGGCGGCGGGCGACGCGGCCAACAGCTATGTCCTGCTGACGGTCGGCGACGGTCTGGTGACCCAGGTGCCGGCCCTGATCGTGTCGATCGCCGCGGGCTTCCTGGTGTCAAAGGCGGGCGTCGAGGGGTCGGCCGACAAGGCGCTGGTCCAGCAGCTGGCCACCAATCCGGTGTCGCTGGGCGTGGTGTCGGCGGCGTCCGGCCTGATTGGCCTGATCCCGGGCATGCCCCTGTTGCCGTTCGCCGCCCTGTCGATCGGGGCGGGCTTCATGGCGTGGAAGCTGGGGCGCGAGAAGCTGAGGCCCAGGCCGGTCGAGGCGGACGCGGCGGCGGCCAAGCCGCGCGAGGACGTCGAGGAGCCGATCTCGACCGCCCTGAACATCGACGAGGTGAAGATCGAGCTGGGCTATTCGCTGCTGTCGTTGATCAACGAGATGGAGGGGCGGCGGCTGACGGACCAAGTGCGGGCGCTCAGGCGGTCGCTGGCGCAGGAGTACGGCTTCGTCATGCCGGCCGTGCGCATCCTGGACAACATGCGGCTGGGCACCCAGGGGTACGCCATCCGCATCAAGGAGATGGAGGCCGGGACCGGCGAGGTGCGCCTGGGCCAACTTCTGGCTATGGACCCGGCCGGACGCCAGGTCGAGCTGCCGGGCGAACACACGCGGGAGCCGGCCTTCGGCCTGCCCGCCACCTGGATCGACGAGGGTCTGAGGGAGGAGGCGACCTTCCGCGGCTACACCATCGTGGACCCGTCGACGGTGCTGACCACGCACCTGACCGAGATCCTGAAGGAAAACATGGCCGACCTCTTGTCCTATGCCGAGGTGCAGAAGCTGCTGAACGGGCTGGAAGGCGAGGAGAAGAAGCTGGTCGATGAGCTGATACCCACGGTCGTGACGGTGACCACCCTGCAACGCGTGCTGCAGACCCTGCTGCGCGAGAAGGTGTCCATCCGCGACCTGGCGTCGATCCTGGAAGGCCTGGCGGAGGCGGCGCCGCACACGACGTCGGTGACCGGCCTGGTCGAGCACGTGCGCACGCGGCTGGCGCGGCAGCTGTGCTGGCAGCATCGCGGCGACGACGGCGCCCTGCCCATCGTCACCTTGTCGCCGGAATGGGAGCAGGCGTTTTCGGAAAGCCTGGTCGGCCAGGGCGAGGATCGTCAACTGGCCATGGCCCCCTCGCGGCTGCAGGACTTCATCCGCGCGGTGCGCGACACCTTCGAGCGCGCGGCCATGGCGGGCGAGACGGCGGTGTTGCTGACCGGCCCCCAGATCCGGCCCTATGTCCGGTCGATCATCGAACGTTTTCGGGGCCAGACTACTGTGATGAGCCAGAACGAGATCCACCCGCGCGCGCGGCTGCGGACGGTGGGGAGCGTCTAAATCTCCTCCCCGTCGCGCAGCGATGGGGAGGTGGATCGGCGGCTTGTCCGCCGAGACGGAGGGGGCGACGCCGACGGCAACCTGTCGCGTGCCGCCCGTTCCACGAACTCCAGCACGCCGTCCAGTTCTCGCAGCACGTCGAGCGCGGCCACCCGGATCACCCGAATTCTCTCCGACGAAAGCCATGCGGTGCGACGTCGGTCGTGGTTCACCTGCTGCGGGTCGTCGTGAACGGAGCCGTCGACCTCCACGGCCAATCGCGCTTCGGCGCAATAGAAGTCGAGGATGTAGGGCCCGACGGGATGTTGCTTGCGGAACTTGATCCCGTGGACGCTGCGCCCCTTCAATCGACTCCACAGACGCGCTTCGGGAGGTGTGAGCGCCTTACGAAAGGCTTTGGCGCGTTCGTAGCTCTTTCCATCAGCCACTGAGTCACCCCCTCCGTCACGGCGCCCGCGCCGTGCCACCTCCCCATTCGCTGCGCTCTGGGGAGGAGATTCTAGTCCACCTCGACCCACCCCCCGGACGACGCCGTGCGGGCCGGGGCGTTGGTCGGGCGGGCGATCAGGCCGGACTGGGTGATCCAGACCTCGTATTCCGCGCCGTCGGCCATCGGCATGTAGGCGCCGCCGCCGTACAGGGTGTCGACCGGATCGACCCAGCGTCGGTACTTGCGGGCCATGTCCCAGGCGTTGAGCGACCAAGGCAGATCGACGGCGGGGTCGCCGCCTTCGATCTCGTGCACGCTGCGGATCGCCGTGCGTTCCTGCTCCACCGTCTGGTAACGGCCGGACATGCGGTCGAGACGATACTGGGTGTCCAGGCCCAGCACGTTGGCCCACGGCTTCCAGCGCAGAACCTGCGCCTCCAGCCGCCATTCGTCGCCGTGCATGGGATAGACGCCGACGACGGGTTGGGAGGTCTCGCCGGCCGCGGGTTGGGTGACGGTCGCCTCGAAATACTGGGGCCCCAGCTGCTTGGTGCGGATCACCGCGACGGGCCGTTCATAGGTCAGGCGCGAATAGGTCTGGACGTTGAGGCCCAGCAGGGCAGCGATCGCCGCCGCGGCCAGAAGGCCCCCGCCGCCCACGGCGCCGAGCCCCCCCGCAATGAAGCGTCCCCGGAACAGCAAGCCCACGCCGCTGAACAGAAAGATCACGCCCAGAACCGCCGCGACCGACGGAACGATCCACCACCACCACGCCATGCCGCCGCTCCCCACTGCCTCAGTCTTCACCACTCTATAGGCTTAATCCCGGCGTTCGGCGAAGGTTCACCGTGCAGGCGACTGGACTTCGCGCGTCGCGGCGACGATCTTCCGCCGCCATGTCAGCCGACCTCCGCTCCCGCCTCGACGCCTTCCGGCGCTTTCTGAACACCCCCGGCTTCGGCCGTCGGGTCGTTCTGCTGCTGGTCGTCGCCCTGATGCTGATGCTGGCGGTGAACGTGACGGCCTTCGTGCTGGTCGAGCGGACGGCCCAGCAGGACGCGCTGGCGAAGTCGTTCCAGGACATCCGGCGCGCCTCGCGCTCGGTGCTGATCGGCGTGCTGAGCGCCGAGACGTCGCAGAGGGCCTATCTGCTGACCGGCGAGGCGGCGCGGGAGGTGGAGGCGACGGAGGGTTTGCGGGAGGTCGATCGGGCGCTGGCTCTTCTGGAAAACGACGCCAGCCGCGACCCGGAACTGGCGCCGCTGGTCACCGAGGTCCGGGCGGCGGCGCGCGAGAAGGCGCAGGAGCTGGGCGTGACGCTGGACCTGGCGCGGTCCGGCCGCGGCGCGGACGCCGTGCGGGTCGTGACCACCGGTCAGGGGCAGGCCCTGACCGAACGGCTGCGCGCGGGCGTCAACGCCATCGACGACCTCGTGGGCGCGCGGCTGGAGGCCGCGAACGCCGCGTCCGGCGCCGGTCTTCGCACCGTCGGCGTCGTCAACGGCATTTCCAGCGTCCTGATCATCGTCCTGGCGCTGGTGATCGGCTGGCTGGTGCGGACCTACATCGCCGAGATGCGCGAAAAGCAGATGGAGCTGGACCGGCTGAACGCGGGGCTGGAGAATGAGGTGCGCGACCGGACCCAGGCGCTGACGCGCGCGAACGAGGAGATCCAGCGGTTCGCCTACATCGTCAGCCACGACCTGCGCGCTCCGCTTGTCAACGTCATGGGCTATACGTCGGAGTTGCAGCAGGCGGGCCTCATCATCGACAGGCAGATGACCCTGGTGGAATCGACGTCGCCGAAGCTGATCGAACGCGAGGCTCTGACGGCCGTGCGCGAGGACGTGCCGGAGGCGATCGGCTTCATCCGGGCCTCGACGGAGAAGATGGACCGGCTGATCAACGCCATCCTGCGCCTGTCGCGCGACGGGCGCCGGGCGCTGCATCCGGAGCGGCTGGATCTGAAGGCGCTGGCGGAGACGGCAGCCAAGGCCGTGCACCATCAGACGGACGCGCAGGGGGCCGAGATCGAGGTTGGCGACATGCCGGCGGTGGACAGCGACCGCCTGACGGTCGAGCAGTTGATCGGCAATCTGATCGACAACGCCGTGAAGTACCTGGATCCCCGGCGGCCCGGCCGCATCCGCGTGCAGGGGCGGATCCGCCCCGACGACATGGTGCAGATCGACGTCGTCGACAACGGCCGCGGCATCGCCGAGCGCGATCTGGAGCGCATCTTCGAGCTGTTCCGCCGGGCCGGAAAGCAGGACCGCCCGGGCGAGGGTCTGGGTCTGGCCTTCGTGCGCAACGGCGCGCGTCGTCTGGGGGGCGACGTCGAAGTGACGAGCGCCGCCGGCGAGGGCTCGACCTTTTCGCTCATTTTGCCCAGAAGGCTGGCAGTGACCGCGTCCGGAGACCCCGCATGAGCAGCCCCGTAAAGATCGTGATGATCGAGGACGACCACGGCCACGCCCGGCTGATCGAAAAGAACATCCGTCGCGCCAACATCTCCAACGAGATCGCCCATTTCGACGACGGCGGGTCGGCGCTGGACTATCTTTTTTCGGAAGAGGTGAAGCTGAACGGTCCGCTGCTGATCCTGCTGGACCTGAACCTGCCGGACATGTCGGGCACCGACATACTGGCGAAGGTGAAGGGCGACGACCGACTGAAGCGGGCCCCGGTGGTGATCCTGACCACCACGGACGACAAGGTGGAGATCCAGCGCTGCTATGATCTGGGCTGCAACGTCTACATCACCAAGCCGGTCGATTATGAGAGCTTCGCCGACGCCATCCGGCAGCTGGGCCTGTTCCTGTCGGTGATGCAGGCCCCGGAGATCGAGTGATCGGATGGATCGGGTGATCGAGCTGAAACGCCCCGTCAGGCTGCTCTACGTCGACGACGACCGCGCTCTGGCGCGGCTCGTGCAGAAGGAACTGGGCCGTCACGGCTACGATGTCGTCTGCGCCGGCGACGGCGACGAGGGCCTGCGCCTGATGGCCGAGGGGGGGTGGGACGTCTGCGCCCTGGACCACTACATGCCCGGTCGGGACGGGATCGACGTTCTGCCCGACATGATCGCCCTGCCGGACGCGCCGCCGGTGGTCTACGTCACCGGCGCCCAGGAGGGAGCCCTGGCCGTGGCCGCCCTGCGCGCGGGGGCCGCCGACTACGTCATCAAGGACGTGTCGGAGGACTTCACCTCCCTGTTGCGCAACGCCGTCGACGACGCCCTGACCAGGCGCAGGTTGCAGCGCGAGAACGAGCAGGCCCAGGCCGAGGTCGCCGCGGCCCGCGACCGCGCCGAGGCCATGCTGCGCGAGGTGAACCACCGCGTCGGCAACTCGCTGCAGCTGGTGTCCAGCTTCATCTCCCTGCAGGCCCGGCAGTTGAAGGACGAGGGCGCCCGGACCGCGCTGCGCGAGGCGCAGGTGCGGATCGAGGCCGTGGCCCATGTGCACCGCCGGCTCTACACCTCGGGCGACATGGCGACGGTGGCGCTGGACGAGTATCTGCGAGGCCTCATCGATGAGCTGTCCAAGTCGCTGGGGCCGGACGGGACTTCGCCGGACCTGCGGCTGGAGTCGGAGCCGATCGTGGTGTCCACCGACCAAGCAGTGTCGCTGGGCGTGATCGTGTCCGAGCTCGTCACAAATGCGGTGAAGTACGCGTATGGCCCCGGCGAAGGTGGGGAAATCCGGGTGATTCTGGCGAAGGCCGGGGACGGCCGGGCGTTGCTGACGGTCGAGGACGATGGGCCGGGCATTCCTGCGGACGACAAGCCCAAGGGCACCGGACTTGGCCGAAAGATCATCGCCGCCATGGCCGGCGGTCTGAAGAGCGCGCTGGAGTTCGACGCCGAACACAAGGGCGTGCGCGCGCGGCTGGCCTTCGACCTGTGACGCCGCGCCTGCAATTCGGGGACGCCGAGCCGGGCCGGAATTACCGGGAGCGCCCGACGGCCTTCGGCGTCGTCGAGCGCGACGGCCTGATCGCCTGCGTCCGCGTCGATCGAGGAGCGGCCAGCTATTTCGACCTGCCGGGCGGCGCCGTGGACGGCGAGGAGACCGAGGCGGAAGCGCTGGCGCGCGAGTTCCTGGAGGAGACGGGACTGACGGTCGCGTTGGCACTGCGCATCGCCGAGGCGGGCCAGCTGTTCCGCAAGTCGGACGGCGCGCCGGTGAACAATGTGGGCGGGTTCTGGACGGCGACGGTCGTCTCGCATGACCCCGTCGCCAAGGTTGAGGACGACCATGAATTGACTTGGCTGGAACCGTCGCGGGCGGTGGCGGAGTTGCGTCACGACGCCCATGCGTGGGCCGTGGCGACCTGGATGCGACGAAAAGGCAAGCTGAGCCTTACGGAACGGTGACGGCGTCCGCCCGCTATCTGCCGCGAGCCGCTGAGTCGGTGACCCAACTCAAGGAGATGCAGATGCCCGATCAAGATCGTGTCGAGGGCGCCGCCAAACAGGCCGGCGGCAACGTCAAGCAAACCGTCGGCAAGCTGACGGGCGACGAAAAGCTGAAGGCCGAAGGCCGCGCCGACCAGGCGGAAGGCAAGGTCCAGAACACCGTCGGCGGCGTCAAGGACGCCCTACGCAACAAGCACTGATCTCAGTCAAATCCAGAATGTCGTCGAGCGGGGCGGGATCGCCCGTGCCGACGGTGCAGCGGCCGGACGTCGACGACGTCCGGCCGTTTTCGTGCCGGGTCTGGGAGATGAGGCTCAGCGCGACAGCGCCCGCATCGCCTTGTCCAAGCCCTCGAGCGTCAGCGGGTACATCCGCTCGTCGATCAGTTCGCGGACCATGCCGATGGAGGCGGAATAGCCCCAGTAGCGCTCCGGCGAGGGGTTCAGCCAGGCGACGCGGTCCCACTGCTGGGTCGCGCGCTTCAGCCAGACGGCGCCGGCCTCCTCGTTCCAGTGCTCGACCGAGCCGCCGGGCATGGTGACCTCATACGGGCTCATGGTGGCGTCGCCCACGAAGATGGCACGCCAGTCGCCGGGATATTTGTTCAGCACCTCCCATGTCGGGGTCTTTGCGGAATGACGCCGGCGGTTGTCCTTCCAGACGCCCTCGTAGATGCAGTTGTGGAAGTAGAAGAACTCCAGGTGCTTGAACTCCGTCCGCGCGGCCGAGAACAGCTCCTCGCAGAGCTTCACATGGGCGTCCATCGAGCCGCCGATGTCCAGGAACAGCAGCACCTTGATGGTGTTGCGCCGCTCGGGCCGCATGTGGATGTCCAGCCAGCCCTGGCGCGCCGTGCCGTCGATGGTGGCGTCCATATCCAGTTCGTCCGGCGCGCCCTGACGCGCGAACCGGCGCAGGCGGCGCAGCGCGACCTTGATGTTGCGGGTGCCCAGTTCGACCTGGTCGTCCAGGTTACGGTACTCGCGTTTCTCCCAGACCTTGACCGCACGGCCCTGGCGGCCCGGTCCGCCGATGCGGACGCCCTCGGGATTCCAGCCGCCGTGGCCGAAGGGGCTGGTTCCCCCGGTGCCGATCCACTTGCTGCCGCCCTCGTGCCGGCCCTGCTGTTCCTCCAGCCGCTTGCGCAGCGTGTCCATCAAGGCGTCGAGACCGCCGAGCGCCTCGATCTGCGCCTTCTCCTCGTCGGTCAGATATTTCTCGGTGAGCAGCTTCAGCCAGTCCTCGGGGATCTCCGCCGGGGCCAGCTCGTCGGGGCCGACGGTCTCGACGCCGGCGAACACCTTGGCGAAGACCTGATCGAAGCGGTCGTAGTGCTTCTCGTCCTTGACCAGCACGGCGCGCGACAGGTGGTAGAAGTCATCGACGCGGCCTGAGGCCACGCCCCGATCCATGGCCTGCATCAGATGCAGCCATTCCTTCATCGACACGGGAACCTTGGCGTCGCGCAGAGCGGTGAAGAAGGGGAGGAGCATCAGTCCGCGGCGGCGCCCCGCAGCGCATCCCACCCGCCCGGTAGGGACGTGGCAAACTGCATGGTGCCGAACTCGATTGCGATGTCCTCTTCATCGGGGCCCGTGGCGCGGCCTTTGAAACTCCAGTCGCCGATCTGGCGGACCATCAAGACGCTTTGGGAGGCGCGGCCTTCCATGTCCAACTCGAACACCGCCATGGTGGGAGCCGTCTGGCCGGGCAAGGTCAGTATGTCGAAGGGGCGATCAATGGCGCGGGCGTGCGGCCAGTTTTGTTCGATCTGGTCATAGGCGGACTTGAACGCCTGCTGTTCGGTCGCCTCGAAGGGATAGCGCGTTGCGTAGACGGTCACGAATGTTCGACCAATCCAAGTTGCGCAGCCAACGTCATCGCCTGCCGCGCTCGGCGAGCCGTAGAGCCGGATCACGTCGCGGTCGTCTTGGCCTACGAACTCGCAGGTCATCCCGCTGGGGGTGTGCCGGACCACGGGGCTGTCAGAGTTCGAAATGTTGACGAACCACTCTCCCGCGCCGGCGCGAGCGATGACCGCATCAGCATGTGCGCGCGCCTCTGCGGGTGACATCTGGGCTGAGGCGGGCAGCGCAGTCGCCAAGCAGAAGACGACGAGACTTCCGTTGAAGAGACCTTTGATCGAGCGCATTCCCCGACAGCACCACGCCTCAGCTGGCGCGTCCATCCCTTCGCAGTATGAACTCGTCGTCGAGCCAGCTTCCGACCGGGTACTGGTACTCGCCCGCCCTTTCGAAGCCGTGGGCGGCATAGAGCTTTTGGGCCTTCAGGTTGCCGCTCCAGACGCCGATCCAAAGGGGGCCTTCGCCACTGGCCTGCATCCAGTCGAGCGCGCGGGTCAGGAGCGCGGTCCCAAGGCCCAGGCCCTGGGCGGACCGATCGACGTAGAGGCGGCGCAGTTCGGCGTGGCTCGGCCGCGCCTCGGGGTGCGGGAGGCCGTTGGGACCGGCGTTGGCGAAGGCCAGCAGGTCGCCGTCGCGGTCGGCCACCCACCAGGCGGAGCCGGGTTCGGCGAGCGCGGTGCGGGTCGCCTCGACGCTGAAGGTCTTGTCCAGGTGCGCCGCCAGATCGGCCTGCGGATAGGGAATCCCGAAGCCGGTCACGAAGGTGTCGATGAAGGTGCGCCGTCCCAGCCTCGCCAGGGCCTCGGCGTCTTCAGGGCGGGCGGGGCGGATCAGGGCGTCGACGGGCATGGCCGCGCTTTAGCGGGATCACGCGGGACGCGACAGGGGGGCGAGTCGGCGCCTATGCTGGCGCCATGGCCGTGCCGATCTTCACCCACCCGGACATGATCCGCCACGCGACGGGCGAGGGGCATCCGGAGCGGCCCGCGCGCCTGACCGCGGTGCTGGACGCCTTGGCGGACGCCGGGCTGGACCGCGACCGTCGCGCGGCGGTGGAGGCCGAGGTGGCGGACCTGGAGCGCGTGCATCCGGCCGACTTCGTACGGGGGATCCTGGGCGCCTCGCCCGACGAAGGGATGCGGGCTCTGGATCCGGACACGGTCCTGTCCCCCGGCAGCGTGCGCGCGGCGCGACTGGCCGCCGGCGCCGTGATCGACGCGGTGCGCGCCGTGGCGGCGGGGGAAATCACGCGCGCCTTCTGCGCCGTGCGACCGCCGGGGCATCATGCTGAGCCGGACCGGGCCATGGGCTTCTGCCTGTTCTCCAGCGTCGCGGTCGCCGGGCGGGCGGCGCAGGCGGCGGGGCTGGCGCGGGTCGCGATCGTCGATTTCGACGTGCACCACGGCAACGGCACCCAGGCGGCGGTGGAGGCCGATCCGACCCTGTTCCTGGGATCGATCCACCAGATGCCGCTTTACCCCGGCACGGGCGCCGCGTCCGAGACGGGCGTGGGCAACGTGGTCAATGTGCCGGTCGCGCCGCATGAGGCCCGCGAATCGTGGCGGGCGTCTTTCCAGGGCGGCCTGATGCCGGCGCTGGAGGCGTTCGGGCCCGACCTGATCCTTATTTCCTCGGGCTTCGACGCCCATCGGCGCGATCCGCTGGCGCACCAGAGCCTGGAGGCCGAGGACTTCGCCTGGGCGACGCGCGCGGTGGCCGAGGTGGCGCGACGCGTCTGCGGGGGCAGGATTGTGTCGTCGCTCGAGGGCGGTTACGACCTTGAGGGCCTGGGCCGGTCCGCCGTCGCCCACGTCCAGGCTCTTGGGGAGGAATGAGGATGTGCGCCCGTCGGCCCGACGCCGGCCCCGTCGCCGTCCGCGGATCATGACCGTGCAGGAGCCGATCGCCCGCCCCGTCGTCGCCCCCGTTCCCGCCGTTTCGACGACGGTGCCCACGACCGCGCGACCCGGCTCGATCACCCTGACACGGCATGGAGAGCCGGCGCTCTCGCGCAAGTGTCTGATCACCGCGCGTCAGTACAAGGACTGGTGGGCCAGGTATGAGGTCGGGGGCCTGCTGGCCGGGCAGACGCCGCCGCCGGAACTGGTCGCCGCCGCCGAGGGCGCGGGGGCCATCTACGCCTCCACCCGCCAACGCGCGCAGGAGACGGCCGCGGCCGTCTCGGCCGGTCGGGAGGTGATGTCCGACGCCCTGTTCATCGAGGCGCCCCTGCCGCCGCCCATCTTGCCCAACGCGATCAAGCTGTCGCCGCGTTGGTGGGGCGTGGTGTCGCGCATCTGGTGGCGGCTGTCGGACCGTCATCACCAGGAAGAGACGCACCGCGAAGCCAAGATCCGCGCCGACCAGGCCGCCCGCAAGCTGATCGCGCGGGCCGAGGCGGGGCAGGACGTGCTGGTATTGGCGCACGGATATTTCAACCACATGGTCGGCAAACGGCTGAAGGCCAACGGCTGGGCGCTGGTTCACAATCAGGGCTTCAAATACTGGAGCCAGCGTCGGTATGAGCGGCGCGGGTGACGTGGCAGGAGCGCGAGCGGCAGCGCGATCTGGCGCGCGGACGCCTGTTCGTGAAGATTCTGACGGCTTACGGTTACGGATGTCTCGCCACCGGCGCGGGGGCGGGCGCATTCGACGGCCAGTTCAACCTATCGGAGATCAACGTTCTCTTGTTCAGCGTCGGACTGGCGCTTCATGCAGTCGCGATCTATTTTACGCGGGAAGGAGAAGGCGATGCAGATCAATCCTGATGCCCTCACCGTATTTGGTTACATGCTCGCCGCCGGCGGCGTGGCGATGAGCGTTTGGGCCTATTTCAACAATCGTCGCATCGATCAGTTGACCGCCGAGATCGACGCCATGAAGGAAGCCGAGCGCCTGTCCAAGGCTAAGTGACGCTTGGCCGTTGAAGGTCGGGCGGACGGGCTCTAGGTTCGCCGCGATGACCGATCCGACCCCCGCCGACGCCGACCTGTCGTTCGAAGCCGCGCTGACGCGTCTGGAATCGCTGGTGCAGCGTCTGGAGTCCGGCCAGGCGCCGCTGGAGGAGGCTGTGTCCCTGTATGAGGAGGGCGCGCGTCTGAAGGCGCTGTGCGAGGCGCGCCTGAAGGAGGCGCAACTGCGCGTCGAGAAGGTCGTGCTGGGCGCCGACGGCCGCCCGACGGGCACGGCGCCGGCCGACTTCGGCCAATGACCGCGCCGGCCGCCCTGATCGGCTACGACGACTTTCTGAAGATCGACGTCCGCGTCGGTCGGGTGCTGGAGGCCGAGCCGTTTCCCGAGGCGCGTAAGCCGGCGTTCAAGCTGAAGATCGACTTCGGTCCCGACGTCGGGGTGAAGAAGTCGTCGGCCCAGATCACCCGCCACTATACGATCGAGCAGCTGCGCGGGCGGCTGGTGGCGGCGGTGGTGAACTTCCCGCCGCGCCAGATCGGGCCGTTCATGTCCGAGGTGCTGACCCTCGGCTTCCCTGACGCCGACGGCGAGGTGGTGCTGGTCGGCGTGGACCGCGACGCGGTGGTGGGCGGGAGGCTGTTTTGACCGCCCTGGCCGCCAACTCGCCCGAGCAGGGGGTGCTGGATCGGGTGGCCGAGGTGGCCGACCTGGTCACCGTGGCGCTGGACGAGCTGCTGCCGCGCGCCGATGGGCCCGAATCTCGCCTGACTGAGGCCATGCGCTATGCGGCGTTGGGGCCGGGCAAGCGGCTGCGGCCCTTTTTCGCGCTGGAGGCGTCGCGACTGTTCGACCTGGAGGAACGGCCCGTGCTGCGGGCCGCCTGCGCGCTGGAATGCGTGCATGCCTACAGCCTGGTGCACGACGACCTGCCCTGCATGGACGACGACGACATGCGGCGTGGCCGGCCGACCCTGCACCGCGCCTATGACGAGGCGACGGCGGTGCTGGCCGGCGACGCGCTGCAGACCGCCGCGTTCGACATCCTGCTGCACGAGGACACGCACGACGACGCCGAAATTCGCTGTGAGCTGGCGGCGCGGCTGTCGCTGGCGTCGGGCGCCCGCGGGATGGCCGGCGGCCAGATGATCGACCTTCTGGGCGTGCGTGACGATCTGGGCGGCGTGGCGCGAATGCAGCGGCTGAAGACCGGCGCCCTGTTCGCCTACGCCTTCGAGATCCCGCTGATCCTGGCGCGGGCGGGCGAGGCGCCCAGTCACGCCCTGCTCAGCTTCGCGCACGACGTGGGGCTGGCCTATCAGATCGTCGATGACCTGCTGGACGTGGAGGGCGATCCCGAAGCCTTGGGAAAGGCGGCCGGCGGCAAGGATGCGGCGCTGGGCAAAACCAATTTCGTGACCCTGCTGGGAGTCGATCAGGCCCGGAACCGGGTGGCGCATCTGGCCGATCAGGCGCGGTCGCACCTCCACGTGTTCGGCCACGACGCCGAGATCCTGAGGGCCAGCGTGGATCATGTGCTGACGCGCAGCCGCTGACCGCGCTGCGGTTCCCCCTCGCGCGCCGCGAAATCCCGCACTAAGAATAAGGGATGTCCGACACGCCTCTGCTCGACAATGTCAGAATTCCCGCCGACATGCGCGGCTTCGACGCCGCCCAGCTGAGACAGCTGGCGGCGGAGCTGCGGGCCGAGACGATCGACGCGGTGTCGGTCACGGGCGGGCACCTGGGCGCGGGCCTGGGCGTGGTCGAGCTGACCGTTGCGCTGCATCACGTTTTCGAGACGCCGAAGGACATCCTGATCTGGGACGTCGGGCACCAGTGCTACCCGCACAAGATCCTGACGGGGAGACGCGACAGCATCCGGACCCTGCGCCAGGGCGGCGGCCTGTCCGGGTTCACCAAGCGGGCCGAGAGCGAGTACGACCCGTTCGGCGCCGCGCACGCTTCAACGTCCATTTCCGCCGCTCTCGGGTTCGCGGCCGCGCGTGATCAGAAGGGCGACAGCAACCGGATCGTCGCCGTCATCGGCGACGGATCGATGTCGGCCGGCATGGCCTATGAGGCCATGAACAACGCCGTCGAGGCCACCTCGGGCCAGCTGATGGTGGTGCTGAACGACAACGACATGTCGATCGCCCCACCGGTGGGGGGCATGAGCGCCTATCTGGCCGGCCTAGTCGCGGGCGGCGCCTATCAGGGCATGCGAAAGCTGGGCAAACGGGTCGCCGAGCATCTGCCGCGGCCGTTCAAGACCGCGGCCAAGAAGGCCGAGGAATACGCCCGCGGCATGGTGACGGGCGGCACCTTCTTCGAGGAGCTGGGCTTCTACTACGTCGGGCCGATCGACGGGCACGACCTGGACAATCTGGTGCCCATCCTGAAGAGCGCGGCGGCCATCACCGACAAGCCGGTGCTGGTCCACGTCGTGACGCAGAAGGGCAAGGGCTATGCGCCCGCCGAAAGCAGCGCGGACAAGCTGCACGCCGTGGTCAAGTTCGACGTGGTGTCTGGCAAGCAATCCAAGGCCGTCTCCAACGCGCCGAGCTACACCAAGGTGTTCGGCACCGAGCTGATCAAGCGGGCCCAGCGCGACCCGAAGGTGGTGGCCATCACCGCCGCCATGCCCTCCGGAACCGGGCTCGATCTGTTCGGTCAAGCCTTTCCCGAGCGCACCTATGACGTCGGCATCGCCGAACAGCACGCCGTCACCTTCGCCGCCGGCCTGGCGGCGGACGGGATGAAGCCGGTCTGCGCCATCTATTCGACCTTCCTGCAGCGCGGCTACGACCAGGTGGTGCACGACGTGGCGATCCAGTCGCTGCCGGTGCGCTTCGCCATGGACCGGGCCGGCCTGGTGGGGGCGGACGGCTGCACCCACGCGGGCTCGTTCGACGTCGGCTACATGGGCGCCCTGCCGGGCATGGTGCTGATGGCGCCGTCCGACGAGGCGGAGCTGGCGGCGATGATCGCCACCTCGCTGGAGATCGACGACCGGCCCTCGGCCTTCCGCTATCCGCGCGGCGACGGCGTGGGCGTGGAGATTCCGGATCTGGCGGCGCCGCTGGAGATCGGCCGTGGGCGCATCGTGCGCGAGGGCTCGGCCGTGGCGATCCTGAGCCTGGGAACGCGTATGCAGGAGTCGCTCAAGGCGGCGGACATGCTGGCGGCCCGGGGCATTTCGGCGACCGTGGCCGACGCGCGTTTCGTCAAGCCGCTGGACATGGATCTGATCCTGCGTCTGGCCCGCGAGCATGAGGCGCTGATCACGGTGGAAGAAGGCGCCATTGGCGGCTTCGGCGCCTTCGTGTTGCAGGCGCTGGCTGAAAAGGGCGCGCTGGACGCGGGCCTGAAGATCCGCACCCTGCACCTGCCCGACGTGTTCCAGGACCAGGACGCGCCCATGAAGCAGTACGATCAGGCCGGCCTGAACGCCGACCACATCGCGGGCGCGGCCATGGCAGCTCTTGGCGTGGCGAAAGGGGCCGCAAGGGCCTGATCCCCGACCTTTCAGCCTTCCAACACTCCCGGCCAGAGCCGAGGGCGTCGTGGTCCGTGATCTGATCTGGTCCGGCTAAAGAGCCAGAAGCGCGCCGAGCTTCTCTCGCACTTCCGCCACGACGGATGGCGGCGCCCGTTCTTTGAAGCGGGCGCCCCGGGCCCGCCAGTCCAAACTTTTCGCCTGATCCGCCAGCACGACACTGGGCGGGTCAAGCGAGGCGATGACGACGAACGGATACGGCTTGATCCGCGACGTCATTGGACAACAGACGATCAGGCTCGACGATCCGTTGTAGCTGGCCGGGCTGAGAACCAGCGCCGGTCGGTGTCCAGCCTGTTCATGGCCGGCCTGGGGATCGAACGAAATCCAAACCACGTCGCCGACGTCCGGCAGGTAGCCGCGGCTCACCAGACTTCCTTGCCCACAGGCGGACCGAAATCGATCTCTTCGTACACGTTTTCCGGTGTGATTTGGGCGATCAGCTCGTCGATGTCGTACTTCCGCTTGCGCACCGGCTCGATCACCACGCGACCGTCTTCCTCGCGGACGTCCACGGCCTGATCGATGCTGAGGTTCGCCGCCTCCATCACGGCGGCGGGGATGCGGACCGAGGCGCTGTTGCCCCACTTTTTGACCTGGGCGCGCACGGCGACCTCCTGAATGTATCGACAATGAAGATACATCGCCGAGGAGGCCGCCGCAATCGCGGCCTACAGAACCCCGATCATGCTGGCCACCAACGGGTGGCGGACGATGTCGCGCTCGGCCAGGTGGACCACGCCGATGTCGGGCACGACCGACAGCTTCTCGGCGATGTCCGACAGGCCGGACACGCCGGGCAGCAGGTCCGACTGATGCGGGTCGCCGGTGACGACCATGGTCGAGTGCCAGCCCAGGCGGGTCAGCAGCATCTTCAGCTGCACGTAGGTGCAGTTCTGCGCCTCGTCGACCACTATGAAGGCGTTGTTCAGGGTCCGGCCGCGCATATAGCCGATGGGGGCGATCTCGATCAGGCCTTCGGCCATCAGCGCCTTGACCCGCTTCATGCTCAGGCGGTCCGACAGGGCGTCGTAGAGCGGCCGCAGATAGGGGGCCAGCTTGTCCTCCATGTCGCCGGGCAGGAAGCCGATCGATTCGCCGGCCTCTACCGCCGGGCGGGACAGGACGATGCGGCCCACCTTGCCGGCCTCCAGCGCCTCGACCGCCTTGGCGACGGCCAGATAGGTCTTGCCGGTGCCGGCAGGTCCCAGGGCCAAAACCAGGTTGTGATGATCGATCATGGTCATCAGCTCGGCCTGGCCGTCGGACTTGGGCTTCAGCGTCTTCAGATAGCCCTGGTCCCGCTCGTCGTTAGACGGATGGGGGGACCAGCCGCGCTGGTTCTGACCCGTGAGCTGGCCCGCGTGGTGCGGCAGGCGACGCACCTTGGCGTCCTCGATGAACTGGCTGGAGTCGAGCACGCCGAATTCGCGCGACATCTCACGGGTCTGACGCTTCAGGGCCGAACGCTTGGTCATTTTTGGCTCCAGGCAGGCATGAAAAAAGGCGATGCCGCAAAAGCATCGCCTCGAACGAGAGCGGGGAGGAAGGAAGCGGAGACGACGTGTCCGCCCGGGTCGGTGGAGGCCTCATGCTCCAGCGGGAGAACCCGCCGACCGGAACGCAGCACGCGCGTTCTCCTTGGGTTGACCGGACCGGGCTTGATCCGGCTTCGGATCCGGGGCCGAAATGGCGGCCTCGAATCGCACTTGCAGTTTGATCCTATCGTGGTTTCCAAACGCTTAAAGGGCGGATTTAGTTCAGATTTGGAGGGGTTCGGATGAATGTTCACGCGCTCGGAGACAAGTCTCCGCGTCTGCCCGCCGAGGGCGAATACTGGATCGCTTCGAATGCGACGCTGGTAGGAGACGTGATTCTGAAGCCCGGCGCCAGCGTGTGGTTCGGAGCCGTGCTGCGCGGCGACAACGAGCCGATCACGGTGGGCGAGGACACCAACATCCAGGAGAATTCGGTCCTGCACACCGACATGGGCGAGCCGCTGACGCTGGGGCGCGGGGTGACGGTCGGGCACATGGCGATGCTGCACGGCTGCACCGTGGGGGACTACAGCCTGATCGGCATCGGCGCGGTGGTGCTGGGGCGGGCCCGGATCGGGAACAACTGCCTGGTCGGGGCGGGGGCGCTGATCACGGAAGGGAAGGAGTTTCCGGACGGCTCGCTGATCGTGGGCAGCCCCGCGCGCGTGGTGCGCCAGCTGGCGCCGGGTCAGATCGCGGCGCTGAAGGGGTCGGCGGAGCACTATGTGCAGAATTGGAAGCGGTTCGCGCGCGATCTGCGGCCGGCCTGACCCTCAGGCGATGCGGCGGCCGTCCAGTGCGGCCAGCGACAGGCGGGGCCGGGCCGGTTCCCCGACCGCCATCGAAACCCGGGCCGTCAGCCGGTGAGGCGTCCGCGCTGGCGAGGTCAGGGTCGCGGTCGGCGCGACCAGGCCCAGGATCAGCTCGGCGCCCGGTCGCTCGCCCTGGAACGCGGACAGGGCGACTTCGACGGGCGTGTGGCCGATCCCGGCCGCGGCGGCGATCACCACCGGCCGGGCCTCGCGGACGGACTGACGGACGGCGGCGGCGACCATGGGAACGGAGGGCGTGCGCCACATGCCGACCAGCGAAGCCCCCGTCAGGCGGGCGTCATGAAAGGACTCCAGCCAGTCCCCGGCCAGCCGGATCCGCACGTCGTCGCCCGAGCGTTCGGCCAGGAAGGCGCGCGTGAGCCTGGGGCCGAGGGCGTCGGGCCTGAGCGCTGCGCGGGGCGGCAGGCCCGCACGCGCGCCCGGATCGCGGCTCCAGCCGGTCCAGAGGTCGATCAGGGCCTGCGTGTCAGGATGAAACATCGTCCCGGTCTCCGCCCCGTGCGGGGCAAGACAGGGGCCGATCTCAACGGAATCGAAAGGCCCGGCATGGTCCGGTGGGCGGAATGCGGCCCGTTTCTTGCTGGGGCCCGGCGTGACTGAACCAAGTGGAGGCGCCCCATGGGGTTGCGAGCGATCACCTGGCTGCCGGCGGCGTTGACGCTGTTCGCGGTCTCGGCCTTCGCGGAGAAGGCCGCGGCCCAGTGCGGGCCGGTGTGCCCGCCGCCCCCGCCGCCGTGCTGCGAGCCTCCGCCGCCTCCGCCGCCGCCCCCTCCGCCTCCGCGGCCGTGCTGCGATCAGCCGCCCCCTCCGCCCTGCTGCGGGGGCGGCGGCAATCTGAACGTCAACGTCAACGTCAATGCGAACGCCAACTCCAACGCCTCGGCCGGCGCCTCGGCACGCGGCGGGGCGACCGTCATCGTGGCGGGCGGCGGCGGCGCCTACGTCAATGTGGAGCAGCCGTATCCAACGACGATCAGCGGCCTGCACGTCGGCGGCGGCATGGTGCGCGAGATCATCAAGGTGCCGTTCGAATCCCGCCGCCGCATCGAGCGTCGCGTGGTCATCCGCGCCGTCTGCATGGACGACCGCGGCCGTCCGCATCCGGCCGCCCAGGTGCGCCCGGACCGCGACGTCTGGGGCGACTATGACGGCGAACTGTTCCGCTGCCTGGCCGGCACCTACATGCAGGTGACCATCGCCGACTGGGAGGGCTCCGAGCGCTTCGAGCACGGCGAGACCACGACCTGCCGCAAGGGCGACAGCCTGTGGCACACGCCGGGCGGCACCGTGGAATGCAAAACCCAGAAGCCGGAGCGCGACTGCAACGAGCGGTCGCTGCTGCGCCGCTACGGCGCCGGCGTGAAGGTTCTGACCATGTGGTACGAAGAGACCTACACCGAATACCGCGAAGAGGTCGTGGTGCGCGAAGGATGGGCCGTGCAGGGCGGGGCGATCACCCTGGACGGCGGCGTCGGAGGCCGCGTCTTCTGAAGACGCCGTTCAGCCGACCGTCAGGCGGCGTGAAGCAGAGTTCGGGCTCGTCGCTCCGTCGACGATCCTGAGAGAGACTGGCCCCGGCGCATCCCCTTCGCGCCGGGGCCTTTTTTCCCGCTGCATTCCCGTTGAGTGTCGGTCGCCCTTTTGATCCCGTCATGGCCGGGACAAGCCCGGCCATGACGGAGGTGCAGGTCACTCCGCCGCGGGCGCCGCCGCGGCGCGGGGCGTCACCGTGATGCGATAGGCGGTCGAAGGGATCAGATACCTCGCCGCCGCCGCCTGCACCTCTGCGGCGGTGATCGATTCCAGATCCGATTCGGCCGAACGAAGGGCAGGCAGGCGGTTCGGATCCGTCTGGGCCTCGGACAGTTCGGAGAGCCAGAACTCGTTGGTGGCGCGGCTGCGCCGCAGGGCCTCCACGCGCGGACGACGGGCGCGCTCCAGCTCGTCTTCCGTGATCGGGTTCGTGCCCATGGAGGCGGCGATGCGGTCCACATCGGCGAAGAAGCCTTCCAGCTTCACCGGCGGCGCCTCGATCGCGGCCGAAACGTAGCCGTAGCCGGCGAAATTGCCCGAGGCCTGGGCGCCGACGTTGGGCGAATAGGTCACCGCCTGACCCTCGCGCAGTTCCTCGATCAGGCGGAGGCGCAGAACGTCCGCCACCAGGCGGACCACGCGAGCCTCGCGGACGTCGCTGAAGTTGTCCACGGCGGGCCAGGCGACGAAGCCGAGCGCTTGATCAGGGCGACCGCCGTGTTTGAAGTCCAGCGGCTGCGGCGTGGCGACCGGGAAGCGCGACGTCCGCTGGGCTTCGCTGAGGGGCGCCGCGGCGCCTCGAGGCGGCAGGGCGCCGAAGGTGGCGCCCACTGAAGCGATGGCGGCCTCGACGTCCACGTCGCCGACGATCACGATCTCGATGGGGCCCGAAGCCAGCGCCGGTCCGACGGCGGCTTTCAGATCGTCGATGGTCCAGCCGGCGATGTTGTCCAGCGAGGGAAAGGCGAAGCGGGCGTCGCCGGGCCGCAGACGGCTGGTCGCCTCTTTGGCGAAGACGCCTTGGGTGGTCGCTTCCAACGTCGGCAGGATTTGACGGAACTGGGCGCGCGTCCGCTCAAACGGCTCGGGCCGCCACGCCGCGTCGGTCGCATAGGCGGCCAGCACCTGCATCTGGACGTCCAGATCGGCGGGCTTGGTCGCGCCCGACATGACGAAGGCGTCCTCGCCCGCGGCAAGGCCGGCGGAATAGGTCTTGCCTGTCAGCACCTCTTCAAGCTGTTGCGCGGTCAGCCGGCCAAGTCCGCCTTCGGCGAAGACGGGACCGAGCGCCAACACCGGCAGGGGGCGGTCGGTCGGCAGCTCCAGCAAACCCTGCCCGATGCGGACCGAGACCAGCACCTGCTCGTCGCGATAATCCGTCGGCTTGACGGTCAGGCGCACGCCGTTGCCGAAGGTCACGAAGGTTGCACCCACGTCTTCGACGACCGACCGCTCGACCACTGTGCCGGCGGGCCCGAAATCGGCATAGTCCCATGCCACGGCCTCGGCGGCTTCCGGCGCGGCGACCGCTACGGCTTCGGACGCCGTAAGGGCAGCCAAAAGAGCGTCTTCCCCGCCTTCCGGTGCGGTCGGCGCGGTCAGATAGACCAGAGGGCCGCCGCCGGTGAAGGTCGTCCTGAGCGCCGCGTTGACCTCCTCCGCGGTCAAGCCCGCCACTGCGGCCTCGAACAGCGCGAGGTTCGTGGCCGGAGAGGTGAAGACGGTCTGCGCGTTCACCGTGCCGACGATGCCGTTGGCCAGTTGAGGCGTCCGCCGGGTCGCGGCGCCTTCCGCAGCGTTGGTCAGGGCGGTTCGCAGTTCGGTGATCTCGCGATCCAGCTCGGCCTGGGTGACGCCGAACTCGGCGATCCGGCGCGTTTCCTGCTCGATGGCCGCCAACGCCGGCTGCCAAGCGTCCCCGTCATATGAAGCAAAAACGCCGGCCAGCAGCACGCTGTCGAACAGGTTCGACCGGCTGGCCGAGGCGCCGATGAAGGGCGGCTGGGCGCCGCGTCCGGTCACGCCGAGACGACGGTTCAGCACCGCCAGGCCCAGACCGCGCACGGTGTTCTCGCGCCTCAGGGCCTGGGTGTCGGGACGTCTGTCGGGAGGTGAGAGCCAGGCGATCTGGATGGAAGGCGACAGTCCGGCCTCGACATACATGCCGGCTTCACGGCCGCGTGGCCGCACCGTGCCCAGGTCGGGCTCCGTACCCATCCGGCTGGTATTGGCCCAATCGCCGAAGGTGGAGACGACCTTGGCCTCCATCTCCGCCACGTCGAAATCGCCGACCACGACCACCGTGGCGCGCTCCGGCCGGTAATAGCCTTCGTAGAACTCCACGAAGCGCTCCCTCGGGGCGTTGGCCAGGACGGAGGTCGAACCGATGGGAAGGCGGGTCGGTACAAGCTGGCCCGGCATCAGGAAGTCGAGCTGGGCCAGGAGCGAGCGAAGGCCTGGATTGGCGCGTGTGCGCTCCTCCGACAGGATGATCCCGCGCTCACGGTCGATGGCGGCGGTCTCCAACGTCGCTTCACCCAGCATCTGGCGCAGGATGAAAAGGCTCTCGTCCACCGTGGCCGCCGCTGTGTTCGGAAGGTCCAGCTGGTAGATCGTCTGATCGAAGCCGGTGGACGCGTTGGTGTCGGCGCCGAAAGCCAGGCCCAGACGCTCCAGCCGCTTGGTGAGCTCGCCCTCGGGAATCTCGGTCGAGCCGTTGAAGGCCATGTGCTCCATGAAGTGGGCCAGACCCAGCTGGTCCTCGGTCTCCATCAGCGAGCCGGCGTCGATGCGGACGCGAATCGACGCCTGACCGGGCGGGGTGGCGTTGCGCATGATGGCGTAGCGCAGGCCGTTCGGCAGCTGACCGAACCGGACGTCCTCGGCCGCGGGCACGTCGCTGGCGGCCTGAGGCCATGGATCGGACGGCGCGACTCCGGCCGAGGCGGCGGCCGGTGCGGCCTGCTGGGCCTGGACGGCGGCGGGCAGGGCGGCGGCCAGGGCGATCGACGAGACGGCGAGCAGCAGAAAACGGCGAGGGGAACGCATGGGGAGGGTCTCCGGCGGTGAGGGCGGCGACGCTCGAACGCCCCGAAAATCCGCGCAAAGGGCGCAGGTCGCGAACCGTGCCCGCCGCCGTTCGGCCTCACAAGTTACAATGCCGACAGCTATTCGAGGGAGCGCGGCATCCTTGGAGCGCGGACGTCCACGTCCGCGACTTGCGGCGCCGAAGGCTTCGCGGACCTGGAGGTCCGCGCTCCTTCGTCAGTTTCCGGGGCGCGTGACGTAGAAGTTGGCCGCGTTGCCGACCGCATTGGCGCCGGTGACGACCGCGCGGCCGTCGCCCGAAATGTTGGTCCGGGCGGTCGCCGAGACGTCGCCGGCATTCGTCTGGACGTTGTCCGCCTGCAGCGTCGCGCCGCATTCCGCACAGGCGTAACCGGTCACGCTGTTGCCCACGGCGTCGGCCCCCACGTAGGCGTCATAGCCGTAGGCGCCCGAGAAGCTGGCGTCGGCCTGGACACCGCCCGAGTTGAACTGGGCGTTGTCGATGCGGACGTAGATGTCGTCATTGCCGACCGACAGGGTGTTGCCCGACGCCTGGGCGTGGCTGGTCGCGCGGCCGTAGTCGTAGCTGGTGACGATCGATTCCGCCCAGACGCGGGCCGAGTTGTCCTGCTGGGCCTCGACGACGGACGACCCGCCGGCGTTGGCGAAGACGGCCTGGTTGCCGCCGGCGCGGGCGCGTCCGGCCAGATCCCAGGCGTTGCCGGCGTTGGCGCTGGTCCCCGCCTGCACCAGGGCGCCGGTGTTGGATTGATTGAGGCTGAGGTTCTGACTGGCGGGGGCCGTGCCGGTGTAGGCGACGACGTTGCCCAGGGCCTGACTGGTCACCTCCGTCTGGCCCGGCGCGTACTGCACGGCGACATAGTTGGACGAGAACAGGGTGGCGGCCGTGTCCTGCCGGATCGCGCCGTCGACATGTCCGTCCTGTGCCGCCAGGGCGACGGTGTTGGCGACGGCCGAGGTTTCGATCCGGCCGCCCTCGATCAGCCGCGCCGTGCCGCCCGACAGGTCGGAGATGGCCTCGATGCGCACCTCTCCGACGGTCTGGGCAGCGTTCAGCGTCAGGTCGCCGCCATAGGCGCCGCCGGCCAGATAGTTGCCGTTGGCCTGGGTGACGGAGGTGACGTAGCCGTCGGTGTCGCCGTTCAGCACCAGGGTGGTCTCGGCCGAGACGTCGCCCTGAAGCTCCTGCTCCGAGTCCACCGCCAGATGGCCGGTCTCGACCGCGCCGGAAAGGGTATTGCCGGTCGCGGAAGTGGACACGGTGACCTGGTCGTCGGCGTCGGCCGCGGACACCGTCTGGCGCGCGGCGACGGCCCCGCCCTGGAACTGGCGGTTCAGGACGATCGGCGCGTCGGGATCCTGGGCCTGTGCCTCAGTACCGGCTGCGACGCACGTCGCCGTCGCGGCGATCATGCCAGCGAGTCGGATCAGCGCGGGTCTGGCCATTGTTGGTGTCCGTGTTGGGGTACGCCGGGTAATAGCCCCCCGTGGGCCCATAGGTGTCGCGCAGCAGCTCGTTGCGCGTGTCCAGGCAGACCTCGGGACCCGGGGCGCCGTACAGATTGGCCATGATTTCCACGACCGATCGCTCCACCAGGGCGCGCACGGCCAGCTGGACCGGCTCGAACCCTCCCTCGCCTGCCGAGATGTCGAAGACGTTGCCGTTCAGGAAGTCGAAGACGCCGGCCGAGATTTCCCGCCCGATGATCTGCTTCTGATAGGAGACCACGTCGACGATCTCGAGCGTCGTGGTCTGCACCACCCGCAGGTCCATGGCGACGTTCATGACGTAATAGCGCCCGGCGAAGGTGCCCGACAGCGGCGTCGAGGTGTCCGCCTCCCCCCCGAGGAAGTCCCATCCGGCCGAGCGGATGTTGTAGTTCACCTCGGTGATGCCGCCGATGATGTAGAAGTCGGACCCCGGCACCTGGCCGGCCACGATTTGGCGATAGCCGACGTCCTCGCCTTCCTGGCCCGGATCGCCGATCAGCTTGTTGTTGGCGTAGCGCAGTTCCAGTTCCGACACCGAGGTGTCGTAGCGTTCCACGATCTGGGCCCCGGCCTTGCCAAGCGCCGAATAGGCCATCAGCGAGGCGCCGCCGGTGATCTGGCGACCCCCGTCGGACGACACCGTGCCCGTATAATCGGCGATCCGCCCGATCGCCATCCGCGGCGACGGCAGGTCGTAGCGCCGGGCGTAGTCCGCCAGGCAATAGAGGGCGACGGAGTAGGGCGTCGGATTGGCCGTCACCGGCGCATTGCCGATCGGCTGGGCGTATCTGCCGTCCGAGCCGGCCACCGGCGCGATGCAGCCGCCCAGCAAGGCCGCGGCCGAACCGACCGTTCCGAGAATGCGCAGGCGGCGCAGAAGGGGGCTCATGGCAGGTCCAGGGTTCCGTTCAGCGAGGTCCCGGCCCGCACATTGCCGGAGTTGGTCTGGGTCGAGTTGACGATGACGGTGTTGTTGTTGCCCTGGACGACGACGTTCAGCTGGTTGCCGATGGCGGTGGAGCCGCCGATCGTCGTCCGGCCGTCGCCGCCCAGACCCCAGGATCCGCTCGCGGAGGCGCCGCCGCTGGAGCTGGAATAGGCGCCGACGCCCGTCTGGATGATCCCGTTGACGATCAAGCGGTTGTGATTCGCGTCTCGCGTGCTGCCGCTCACCGGGCGCGCGGTGGTGTAGCGCGAACCGCCGTAGCCCGCTTGAAGCTGGCCCGTGCCGCCATAACCCTGGGACTGGGCCTGCGCCGCATCGGGGATCGACAGCGCCAGACAGGCTCCGGTCAGAAGCCCCGCACCGGTCAATGTCCACTTCATGCCCAGGCTCCACGCGATCTCGCCGAACGAACCAGCAAGTCACGTGCCAAAATGGGAGGGAGACCTTAATGACGGCTTAGTGGCGATTCGCGCCGCTCGTTCGCGCGTTTCAGGGTCGATGACCGAATCCGTCCAGAGCCGAGAACCCGCCGTGAAGGCGCCGCCGATCGTGCTGCTGCTGGCGCTGTCGATGCCCGCGCTGTTTTTCTTTCAGGAGCGGCTGCCCGACATGGGGCTGTCGCTGGCGCTGTATCCGCGTCGCGTGGTCGAAGGCGACATGGGCGGCCTGGCCACCTCCATGTTCCTGCACGGCGACTGGGCGCACGCGATCATGAACGCTGTGGGGGCCCTGGCCTTCGCCACGCCGGCGGCGCGGATGCTGCGCGGATCGGCCGGCGCGGCGACGTTCGCACTCTTCTATATGGCGTGCGGAATTCTGTCGGCCGCGGGCTACGTTCTGATGCACCCCGACGGCCTGGATCCGGTGGTCGGCGCGTCCGGCGCCGTGTTCGGCCTGATCGGCGCGTCGACGCGAATCGTGGGGCCGGGATTCGTGCTGCCGCTGCTGGACCGGCGCGTGCTGGGGATGGCGGCTGTCTGGATGGGGCTGAACCTGGTCGTCGGCGTCATCGGCCTGTCGGCCTCCGGCATGGGCGCCAGGATCGCGTGGGAGGCCCACGCCGCCGGCTTCCTGGTGGGCGTACTGGCCGTCGGACCGCTGGGCCGGCTGTTCCCGCCCCGAATCGACCGCATTGCGCCCGCGCCGGAACCGGGCGACAGTCTTCATTGAGCGGCCCCGGTCCGCGGCCGGGCGCGCCCACGGCCATGACCAGAAGGGAGGACCGCATGCTCGTCACCGAAATCCTCAAGCAGAAGGGCGGGGCCGTCTTTTCCATCGCGCCGACCGATCCGTTGTCGGCCGCCTGCGCCCAGCTGGACGAGAAACGGGTCGGCGCCCTCATGGTCTGCAAGGACGACAAGGTCGTGGGGGTCGTCTCCGAACGCGACGTCGTCCGCGCCGTGGCGCGGGGCGGGCGGGAGGCGCTTGACCGGCCGGTTTCCGACCACATGACCGCCGACGTCGTCTTCGCCGATCCGTCCGAGACGGTCGGCGACCTGATGAACCGCATGACGGATCGCCGGATCCGGCATCTCCCCATCCTGTCGGAGGGGCGCTTGACCGGCGTGGTCTCGATCGGGGACGTGGTGAAGTGCCAGATCGACGAGGCGACACGCGAGGCTGAGAGCCTGCGGACCTACATCGCCGCGGGCTGACGTCGCTCGGCGAGCGCCGCTCCGAAGAAAGTCGCCGAATCCGGCGGAATCGGCTTGCGGGCGCAAAAGCGCCCGCCTATATCGCCGCCTCGCTCGGAAACGGGCCGGACACGGACGGGACGCGGGGGCCGAAAGGGTCTTGCCAACGCCGAAAGCTTCGGTTAGTTTCCGCGCCTTCGATCGAATCGTCGGATCGTCCCAACGGGGGAGGGTTGCTTCTCCCGGCGGGGCCTTTTGCGGTCCGGTTTCACCTCGGTGAAGTCGCCGCGAAGAAGTCCGAAAAGATCGGTTGACGCAGGGATCGGCCCTCTCTAGAGACGCCGCTCCCGCCGCCCCAGGGTTTCCCTACGGGCGGCGCCGCGAAAAGAGTTCGGGTCTTCGGAAACGGGCGCTTGACACGGAAAATCGAGGCGACTAAATCGCCGCCTCCGCCGACCACCGGCGCAAAACAGTGGGCCGGGGCTTCTCCGGTTCGGTCTTTGAAATCGTTGATCTGGAAAGAGAAACGCAGGCGGCGGTGTCCTGGCGATGGTCCTTCGAGACCATCTCGACACTGACATCTGCGGTCTTTTTGAAAAGACATACCATGTAGTCGATCCTCGGATCGACGAACGTGGGATCTCGTCAAGAATACGTAGAACTAATGCCAGGACCGTTTAGCACGGTCCATGCTTAGGTCAGAAGTCAACTCAACCTGAGAGTTTGATCCTGGCTCAGAGCGAACGCTGGCGGCAGGCCTAACACATGCAAGTCGAACGAGGTCTTCGGACCTAGTGGCGGACGGGTGAGTAACACGTGGGAACGTGCCCTTTGGTACGGAATAACTCAGGGAAACTTGAGCTAATACCGTATGTGCCCTTCGGGGGAAAGATTTATCGCCATTGGAGCGGCCCGCGTCTGATTAGCTAGTTGGTGAGGTAACGGCTCACCAAGGCGACGATCAGTAGCTGGTCTGAGAGGATGACCAGCCACATTGGGACTGAGACACGGCCCAAACTCCTACGGGAGGCAGCAGTGGGGAATCTTGCGCAATGGGCGAAAGCCTGACGCAGC